>Ga0209347_1000310_pt1 | contig 132762 bp, 129 predicted proteins | sample AutmiccommuBRH23_FD_187382 | JGI IMG/M metagenome (GOLD analysis project Ga0209347, IMG submission 187382) | Deep subsurface microbial communities from Mt. Terri, Switzerland - Autotrophic microbial communities BRH/23 (SPAdes) (version 2) | ecosystem: Environmental > Aquatic > Deep subsurface... | reverse complement strand
TTTCCTGGGCCGAAACCGGCGCCCCCAGGGCCAGGAGGATCACGCAAAGGGTGAGGATGGACAAATGTCGGCTCATGGCACTGTTCCCTGGGCTGATCATGGAGACGGCCGCCCCGCGAAGGCGCCGAGAAGGGTTTCAAGATTGGTTGCCAATACGGCGGCCATGTCGGCAGGTTCGCCAGAATCCAGGGGGTCGATCACCACCAGCCGGGCGCCTCCGGCGGCGATGGCCTCGGCGATGGGGGTGGCGGGCGGGCGGTGGTGGAGCGCCACCGCGATGGCCTCTTCGCGCAGCAACGCGGTCAGCCCGGCAAGGTCCTGCGACGTGACCGCGCGGTCGTCCCACACCAAGGTCTCGCGCACGTCGAGGCCAAGATCGGCCGCCAGGGCCGTAAAGCGGTCGCTGAGGGCGACGACGGAGGTGTCGGGCAGCAGGGCAAGCTGGCGTGCCGCCTGCGCCGCCACCGCCCGCAGCCCTTGGCGGACGACAGCCAGATTGGCATCGATGACAGGGGCATTGTCCGGGTACAGGCCGCGCAGGTCGGCGGCCACGATCTCGGCCATGCGCGCCGCATTGGTCGGGGCCAGCCAAGGCGCCACGTCCCCGGCGGTCGTGGCAAGACCGACGGTGGCAAGGCCGGGCATGGCCTCGTCCATCGGCCGGGCGGCGTCGATCTCCACAAGGCGGATGTTGGTCCGCCGGGCCAACGGAAAAAGCGGGTCACCCGGCCACACCGAACGCAAGGTCACAACCACGTCGGCGCTGCGGGCGGCGTCGGCCAGCCGGCCGGCACCGCGCCCGGCGAAGTAGGACGGCTGGCGGTTCATGGGGATGGAGGGCGGCACCACCATGTCCACCCGCACGCCAGTGTCGCGCAGCAGGGCCTGGGCCAGTCCCGCCGTGACCGGATGGCCGGACAGCACCACTGCTTCGGCCCGCGCCAGGGTCGGCAGCAGCAAGAGGCCGAGCGTCAGAACAAAAGCCTTCATGGTTGCCCCCTCCCCAGGGCCAGACGACTGAGTGCGGCGGCAAAAAAGATCATGCCGGCGATCAGGATGATGGCGCCGCCCGACGGCACCGGCAGGTCCAGTTCGACTGGCAGCAGAATGCCCGCAAGGCTGGCCAGACTGGAAAAGGCGACGCTCAGAGCGACGAAGCCCGACAGGCTGCGGGCCAGCACGCGCGCCGCCGCCGCCGGAATGACCAGCAGCGCCCCGACCAGCACGGCGCCGATGATCTTGACCGACGCCACCGTGACAACCGTGATGACCACGACGAACAGATAATCCAGCGCCTTGACCTGCACGCCGCGCACCAAAGCCAGGGACGGATTGAAACTGGCCGCCAACAAGCGGTTGAACAACGGAACGGTCAGCGCGGCGGCAGGCACCGCCACGGCCAGCAGAACGGTCAGGTCGCCGTCGTCAACCGTCAGGACAGACCCGAACAGGACATTCTCAAGGATATGAATGTTGATCCGCGTCGCCAGCACCAGCAGCAGACTTCCGCCCAGGGCCAGGGAAATGGACAGGAACACCCCGATCAGCGTCTCGGACGCAAGGCCGGTGCGGTTGCGCAGGTAGTTGACCAGCAGGGCGAACAGCAGGCAGAACCCGAACAGGCTGCCATAGGGGCCGGTGTAGGGCTCGCCAACCAGGATGCCGATGGCAACGCCGGTCAGGGCGGCATGGCCCACCGCCTCGGAAAAGAACGCCATGCGCTTGGTCACCACCAGGGTGCCCAGCCCGCCCAGCACCGGCCCGATAATCAGGGCCGACAGCAGGGCGTTGACCATGAAGCCATAGGTCAGGCTGGCCGGCAGGACGCCGTGGGACGCCCAGTCCTGAACCGCCGCGCGCAGAAGATCAAAGCTCATGCTGCGGGCCTCATCCTGCGGGGGTCATGGGCGAACAGGTCGAGCAGGCGGTCGGCCGAAAGTTCCTGCTGCGGCGCCCCGTCGAACAGGACACGCCGGTTGATGCCGCTCACGCGGTCGGCCAGGCGGCGCACCTCGGCCAAATCATGCTCAACCCACAACACCGTGCAGCCATGCCCCTTGAAATCAGCCATGAGGACGCGAAAAACCTCGGCCCCGGCATCGTCCAGGGCGGTCATCGGCTCGTCCAGAACCACCAGATCGGGCGCCGGGATCAGGGCCTGGGCCAACAGAACCCGTTGACGCTCGCCACCCGACAGGGCGCCCATGGGCCGGTGCCGCCGGTCGGCCATGCCCACCCGGTCCAGAACCTCGGCATAGCGGGCTTTCAGCGCCCGCGACGGCCCCAAAAAGGCCGGACGGTGCTGGCACAGGACAGCCAAAAAGTCCTCCACCGTGATCGGCAGACCCCGGTCGAACTCCAGGGCTTGCGGCACATAGGCCACCACCCCCGGCACCTCGCCCGGCCAGTCCAGGCGGATGGTCCCGCGATGGGGCATCTGGCCGAGCACCGCGCGGATGAGCGAACTCTTGCCGCCGCCGTTGGGGCCGACCAGGGCATGGACCGACCCCGCCGCCACCCGCAGGTCGATGCCGCTCAGGATGTCGGCCCCGCCCAAGGCCAGCCCGACGTCGGCAAAGGTGATAGCCGGACCACTCACGTCCAAACCGCTCATGCCCCATTCTCCAGGATGGCCTGCACCAGGGTGTCCAGGTTGTGCCCCATCTCGCGCTCGAACACGTCGGCGGAGAAATCGCCGTAGGAGATGTGGGAGAAGGCGTAAAGGCGGATGCCGGTTTCCCGCCGAATGGTGTCGATATAGGCACTGGGAAAGTGCAATTCGGAAAACACCACCTGCACGTCCAGACCGCGCAACGCGTCAATGGTGCGGGCCAACTGGGCCGGGCTGGGCTCGATGCCGTGGGAGGGCTCGACCACCGCCGCAACCTCCAGCCCGAACTCGCGCAGCAGATAGTCATAGGCACCGTGGATGGTCGCCACCCGCAACCGCGCCGCCCCGACGCCGGACAACTTGCCCAGGGCGTCGGCCCGCATCTGCCGCAGGCGCCGCGCATAGGCCCTGGCATTGGCCGAATAGGCCGCCGCATGGGCCGGATCGAGGCGCCCCAACTCCCGCGCAACGGTGTAGACCTGCTGCACCGCCCCGGTGATGGACAGGAAGGTGTGCGGGTTGACCACCGTTCCGCCACCCCCGTTGCGGGCCATGCTGCCCAACGCGGCAAGCAGGGGCACTTCGGCGTTGGCCTCAATCACCGTGACGTCCGGGCGGGCCGAGGCGGCGATCATGCGTCCGGCGAAGTCGTCGTGGCCGATGCCATTCAACACCACCACGTCCAGTTGCCCGATGCGCCGGATGTCCTCGGGCCGGGGTTCGTAGGCGTGAGGGTTGAAACCGGCCGGGATCAGCGGCTCCACGTCCGCATGGTCGCCGACGATGTTGGAGACAAAGGAATAGTAGGGGTGCAACGTCACGCCAATGCGCAGGCGCCCCGCCGCACGAACAGGCCGGGCAACGATCAGCGCCGCCACGGACAGAACAAGAAACTCGCGCCGTTTCACCGGGTCACTCCCGCGTTGAAGGAAAACACGACCTGCTTCCATCCCGCCGCAGCCAGGGCGTCGGCATCAGGATGAGCAGGCGGGCGCACCACGCCGGGTTTGAGCCACACCACACCCTCACCCCCGGCGATACGCAGCAGAAGGGTTCCGGCCAGCGCCGGATCGCCCGGTTGGCCGAGATAGAAGGCTTCGCCATGCTCACCGGACCAGCCGGACCACTCATGCGCCCCGCGTGCCCGCCACGAAGCGTCGCGGACGAACGGCGGCAAGCCCTCGGCGGCCAGGTCGGAAACCGACGACACGGCGGGCGCGGCCGCGATGTCCTGCGCCGCCACCAGCAGGTCGGCATACAACCCCTGCTCGGCCGGGGTCAGGCCGGACCGGGAGTCCACCTGATGGGCGGCCAGGGCAACCATCTCCGGCACGGCGGCGCGCAGGGTGACCGTGACGACGGCCGCGCAGAGGATGACCCCGGCGGCCAGGCCGACCCACAGGGTTTCCCGTTCGACGCCGGAGGGGCGGACGATCTGGTGCACCATCACCGGATCTCCGGGTGGTCGATTTCCACCACATGGCCCGGCCCGGCATCGAACAGCACGAAGAATTCGCCGGACGGGCGGGCGAACTCGAAGCCCGAGGTCTCGTCGGTGACACCACGCACGATGACCTGCTCGTCGTAGGCGATCACCTCCACCGGCACGCCCGGCGCCGGGGTGCCATCGGAAAAGCCGCCTTCGCACCGCACCGTGGAGGCATCCTTCATGGTGCAGGCGCAAACGGGATAGTGGGCCGCCGCCGTCACCGGCAGGCCCACCGCCACGGCAAGGATCAACGCCAGCCGCTTCATCGGACCTGCGCCGTCTGTGTCGGGGCGCGCAGGACGCCCAGGGCCTCGGCCAGCGGCCAAGCGGTCTGATGGACCTCGCCGGTCCAGGTCTCCACGGTCAGCCACAGTTCATCCTCCGGCCCGAAGGCGTCGGGGAAGGGAACATGGGCATGAAGGCGATAGGGGTTGCCGTGCAGGATGGCGCCGGCCGCCTTGGTGCTGCGCGGTTTTCCGACCCGCAGATAGGCGGCCTGCACGTCCCTGGCCCCTTCGGACGACAGGATGACGTTGTACGTCTTGATGAGCTTGCCGTAGGGATCACGCTCGGGCGCGACGACGGCCGCCTCGCTCAGGGTGGCCCTGTAGGGGCCGACGGCGACAGGCGACAGCACACGCTCGCCCATGTCGGCCCAGTGGGCACCGCTGATGTAGCCGGGGCCGTACCAGACCGACGCCACCAGCACCAGGGCGGACAGGTGGAACTTCCAACGGGTCCAGGTCTTGCGCATGGTGTTGCTCCTATTCCGCCGCCGCCGGGGCGGTCGCGTTGACGGGGCGCAGAATATCGACCGTCGCCTTGGCCGTGCGCTTGGTCCAGATGATGATGCCGCTGAGGATCACGCCGGACAGGGCCGTTCCGAACACGAACCAGATCAGCTTTGTGACCAGCCCGCCGAAGGCGCCGAAATGCAGCGCCGGCAACAGGCCCGACGTCACCTGCAACGCCGTCATGTCCCCCGGCACGACGGTTCCGCCGACCTCGTCGGTGTAAGGGTTGACGAACACCCGGTGGCCGGACTTGCCGAAGAAGGAGAAGCCGTTGTCTCCGTACAGCGTGGCATGGCTGTAGGCGCTGTCGGGCAGGGTGATGGTGGACGGGCGGAAACCGGGCACCGCCGCCTGCGCAGCCGCTACGGCGGCATCCAGGTCGGGCATCACACGGCGCGCAGCCGGGCCGGGTGCCGGGACGTGCTCGCGCGCCACCAGGGGCGGATCGGGGAAGATCTTGTAGCCGGAACTCCAGATCAGCAGGCTGATGAGGAACCACCCGCCGCTGATGGCGATAATCAGCGTGAACCACAGCCCCCACATGGCCGACAGGCGGTGGAAATCCCCCCAGAACGCCCGCCCGCCCTTGGTGACGCGCAGGCGCGGCTGGGTGAACGCCTTCCAGAACTTCTTGTAGACCACCAGCCCGGTAACGACCGACGCCAGCATGGGGAAACCCAGCGCCGTGACGATGTACCAACCGAGGTTGAAGTTGCCGGTCCACGGAAACAGCAGCCAGGAATGCAGGCCAAACAGGAACCCCGTGAACCCCGGCCCCTCGGTCAACCCCTGCACCGCGCCGGTGTAGGGGTTGACGTGGGCGCGGGCGAACGGCGCATCGGGCAGTGCCACGGTGACCTCGTAGGCCAGATAGGGTTCGGGTTGGCGAACGCGGGTGATGATGCCCTCGGGGTACGCCTGCGCCACCGACGCCACGATGTCGTTGAGCGGCAGGGGCTCCACGCCCTCGGGATTGGACGCCCGCACCGTCGGCGTGGCCAGCCACTCCAGTTCGTGGGCCACGGACAGCAGCGTGCCGGTAACACAGACCACGAACAGCAGCACCCAGATGGGCAGCGCCAGCCAGCCATGGACGACCAGCCACAAACGGCCCCTGCCCTTTTTCGCCCCTCCGGTCGAAATCTCCACCGCCATGGTGCTCTCCCTCCGCAGGCTCAGAACTTGTGGCTGACCGTCGCCATGAACGTCCGGCGGTTGCCGACAAAGCAGTCGCCGCGCGTCAGGCAGGTGGTGTAGTAGACCTCGTCGGTCAGGTTGGTGCCGTTGAGGGAGACCTCCCACGGGCCTTCGCCGTACCCCAGCTTGGCGTCGAACAGGGTGGTTCCGGGTGTCTTGATGGTGTCCGTGCCGTCCCAACTCGCGCCGACAAACCGCACGCCGCCACCGACCGAGAACCCGTCGATTCCGCCGAGGGTCACGTCATGCTGGGTCCACAGCGACGCCATGTGCTCGGGCACGCTGGCGATGCGCTTGCCCTGGTTGGCCACGGCGCCCTTGAGGACTTCGGTTTCGGTGAAGGAATAGGTGGCGATCACGTTCCAGTCGGGCGTGACCTCGACCAGACCTTCCAGTTCGACACCGCGCACCTGGGCCTCACCGGCCTGGATCTGGTTGCGCGGGTTGACCGGGTCGGGCATCTGGCGGTTCTTTTCGCGCAGATCATAGGCCGCCGCCGTGATGATGCTGTTGCTGCCCGGCGGCTGGTACTTCACCCCGACCTCGAACTGCTCGCCCTTCAGGGGATCATAGGTCTGGCCGAAGGCGTTCAGGCCGATGATCGGTTCAAAGGACTCGCCATAGCTGACGTAGGGCGAAATGCCGTTGTCGAACGAGTACATCAGGGCCAGGCGCTTGGTCCACGCGGTGTCCTTCTGGGTGTCCTGGCCTTCGGTGGCGTTTTCCGCCCTGTCATGGCGCAGGCCGAACACGGCGGTCCAGTTGTCGAAGGTGACCTGATCCTGGGCGTAGACGCCGACCTGCGTCACGATGTTCTTGGGGTCGCTGGAAAAGGCTGCCGCGCTCGGCGGCGTGAAGCCGCCATAGGACGGGTTGTACAGGTTCAGAATACCGGCCGCCCCAAAGGCCCACGTCCGGGTGGTGCGGGCATTCTGATAGTCCACGCCCCCCAGGAACACATGCGAAAGCAGGCCGGTCGTGAAGTTCGCCTGGGCGTGGGTGTCCACCGTCAGGTAGTTCAGTTCCGGATTGGCCACCCAGTAGACACGGTCGATGTCGCCGTTGGCCTGCATCACCGGCGGAAAGGCCGGATAGATGGTCTGGTAACTGACCTCGCTGTTGGAGTAGCGCATGTTCTGGCGCACCGTCCAGGTGTCGTTCACGTCATAGGACAGCAACGATGTAATGGATTTCTGATCGGTGTCGTAGGCGTCGAACCCCGGCTCGCTCATGAACACGTCGGTCGGGATCTTGGGCAGGCCGCCGGGCGCGGCGTACACCGTTCCGGCATGGGGCAGGAACTGCGTGGTCGACCCGGTGCGGTCGCGCTGCCACGTGGCGAGCAGGGTCCAATCCAGGCCCTCGGTCGGCCGGAAGGTCACCGACGGCATCAACAGCAGGCGATCATCCTCGACCTGGTTGACCTGGGTGTCACTGTCGCGCCCGACCGCCACCACGCGATAGAGCACGGACTTGTCCTCGGTCACCGGCCCGGTCAAATCGACACCGACCTGCTTGCGGTCGAAGCTGCCGTACTGCACCTGGACCTCGCGCCGGGTTTCATCCAGCGGGCGCTTGCTCTGTAGACTGACGATGCCGCCCACAGACCCCTGACCGTACAGCACCGACGATGGCCCCTTGACCACCTCAATGCGCTCCAACGCAAAGGGGTCGGGCCGGGCGTTCGAATAGAAACCGAACGTCTGGCGGGTGCCGTCCTGGTGGACGACCGGCGACACGCCACGCACCAGGGACCAGTCGCCACGGCTGTCCAGGCCGAAGGTTTCCGACCGGACGCCGGCGGTGTAGCGCAGGGCATCCTGAATGGTCTGGGCGCCCTGGTCCTGCATCTGCTGGGGCGTGATGACGGACACCGCCTGCGGCGTTTCGGCCAGGGGGGTGTCGGTCTTGGTCGCGGTGGCGCTGCGGCGGGCGACATAGCCCTCGACCGGGCTCCAGGCGGTGGGCTCACCCGCGGCGGCCTGCCCCTGGATGGTCACCGGATCAAGTTGCATCACCCCGGCCGCCGGCCGTTCGATCAGTACCGAGGTGGCGTCGGGCATCCGGTAGCTCAGGCCGGTGCCGGCCAACAGGCGGTTCAGCGCCTCCTCGGGCGGCATGGTGCCGTTGACGCTCTGGCCCTGCACCCCGGACAGGGCGGCCTGGTCGGCCGACATTTGATACCCCGACTGCCGCGCAAAGGCGGTCAACGCCGCCGACAACGGCTGTGCCGGAATGTTGAAGGCCACGGCCTGCCCGGCTTGAGCGATCTGCCCCCCCTGCGACGGGGTTGACCCGGCCGCCGAAGGACCGACCGCAATCATCAACGCCAAAGCGCTGGTGCCAAACGTCAACGCGATGCGCCGTGCAGAAACAGTCCTCGTCATCCTGGTCCCCTCATTCTCAGCAATGGCGAATGCATCGCATTCGCTGTTATGCCAAGAAGACGAAGCCGGCCCGGCGCTTTTTTCACGCCCCCATCATTTTTCTCACGGCATTTTTGTTCGGAAACGTCAGGAGGCCGTCAACACGATCAGGTACGGCGAGATTTCACGCAACGTCACGCCGTGCGAGGCGGCAATTGCGCGCAGTGCCCGCCGCGCATCCCGTAAATCATAAGCCCCAGTGACCCGCCGCCCCTTGAGCGCGTCGCCGCGCAGGACGATCATGCCCGCATGGTGGCGCCCCAGGGCCGCAACCACCTGATCGAGCGACGCATCCGCCACATAAAGCCAACCGTCCCGCCACGCCGCGACGTTTTCAGGCGCCACGGCCGTCACCGCGGCATGATCGGTCGCCACGTTGATCATCAGCCGTTGCCCAGGCCTCAGGTCCTGGTTGCGCCCCAGCGCCTGAACCGAAACCTGCCCTTCGGCCACCGCGACCGACACCACGTCGGCAGCCAGGGTCACGTCAAACGCCGTCCCCGTCACCGTGACATCGACTTCTCCGGCGCGCACCACAAAGGGCCGGCCGGGATTCGAAGCGACCTCGAAATAGGCCTGTCCCTGCAACAGCCGGACATGACGGCGCGCATCAGAAAAATCCACGGCCAACGCGCTGTCGGCCCCAAGGGTGATGGCGGACCCATCGGACAGGGCAAGGCTTTGCATCTCGCCAACCGCAGTCAGATGGTCAGCCGCCCAGCGCATCCCCAGCGCCGGCACCATGATGGCAAACAGGAACGATGCCGCCAGAGCCATCGCGGCAGCGGCAGCGGCCTTGCGCCCGACCTTATTGGGGCGACGACGGGGCGCCCTGCTGGCGGCCAACACCGGCAGGCTCCACGCCCGTTCGGCGAGGCGCGCGGCTTTGGCATGACTCGGGCCGGCCGCACGCCATGCCTCAAACGCAACGCGCAGAGCGGCATCATCGGGAGCCTCTTGCAGCCTCAGGTGCCAGTCTGCCGCTTCGACCAAAAGAGCATCGGGAATATCTTGCGCGGAGCGGGTCATAGGTGTTTCGGGTTCCAACGTCGCCTGTCGCGGGGCACCGTCAGCGTCCCCCTCCTACATCCCAGACGAACCAAAAGTCTGTTTTTCCCGCATATTTCAAATTTTTTCAGAGTCCCGTAAACACGCCATGATCGCGACACCTGCATCGCGCACCAGACGATGCGCCGTCGCCACGGACACACCAAGGGCATCCGCGATTTCCTGAAGTGTGCAGCACTCGATACGGTGCATTTCAAAGGCACGCCGCATCCGCTCGGGCATGTCCGCGAGGACACGTTCGACCTGCCGCAGGGCCTCCTGAGTGAGGACCTCATCCTCGGGCGACGCGGCAGCCACGCCGCTGGAATTCAGCACATGGCAGGCCTCATGCCGACGCTGGTCGGCACCCAGGCTGCGCAGCCAGTCGAGGGCGAGATTTCTCACGATGCGATAGAGATACCCCACCGGTTGCTCCACCCGGCGGTCTTCGGCTGCAAGCGCGAACCGGAAATACGCCTCCTGCACCACGTCTTCAGCGCGGGCGCGGCAACCGATGATTGGCGCGGCATAGTCCACCAGCGCTGCGCGATGTGCGACGTAGACATCCAATTTGGAAGGTTCGTCTGACACGGGGAAGCACCATCCGGAGCGAAGTAGAACTGCATCATAGACCGCTTGGATATCCCCTCTGCGCCGGAACCGCAACATGCAAATAGTTCTCACTACCAATAGCGCGGGCTCGCGCAGATCCGTGAAGCCCTCATTTCCAGAGCCGGGTCACGGCGTGCGGTCCAACCTGCGTCGGGTCGGAAAGAGGCTCAGGTTGAAGCGTCGCAACACCCAGCCCCACAGCCCATCGGGCATGCGGATCATGACGATCACGGCCACGGCGCCAAGCAGGATGAGGTACCAGGATCCGAAATCCGACAGCAGGCCCCGCAGCGCGAAGAACAGAATGGTCCCGAGGATCGGGCCTTCCAACGTCCCAATCCCGCCGATGACCACGATGAAGAACACGGTCGTCGTCCAGTCGAGCGAAAAGGCGGCACTGGGCGAGATGCGCAGCTTGCTGATGAAGATGATGGCGCCGATGGCGCCGCAGCCTGCGGCGGACGCGATATAGAGCATCCACTGCATCCGACGCACCCGGATGCCCAGGCTGCCGGAGGCCGCCTCGGAATCGCGCACCGCCTGTAGTGCCAGGCCATAGCGCGAGCGCAGGACGAAATACCCTGCGGCGATGGCGCCGACCCCCAGGATGACCGCCCCCCACAGCGTCAACGCGTCACGCCACCATACCGGAATGCCCTGCACCGCCGCCGTGATCGACGTCCCCGACCCGCCACCGACCACCGAGGCGTTGGCTGTCAGCAGGCGGAAGACCTCCGCCACCACCCAGGTGCCGACCGCGAAATAGGCCCCGCGCAGGCGGAAAAGCACCAGGGCTGAAGGAACCGCCACCAGGGCAGCGACGACGGCCGCGACGGGTACAACCAGAAAGATGTTGAGGCCCATCTGCACGCCGAACACCACCAGGCAGTAGCCGCCGATGCCCACAAAAGCCTGTTGGCCAATGGAGACCAAGCCTGCATAGCCAGCCAGCATGTTCCACATCTGGGCCAGCGCCAGGATGTAGAGAAACTCTGTGCTGGTGCGGATAAGCGACCGGTCGCCCCACCACGGCATCAGGCACAGGGCGATGGCCGTGACCAGCAAAAGGGTTTCGCCCACGCGACTGGTCCGGGTGGACAAGGTGACGGCGTATTTCGCAGGGGCTCGGGCAGGGGCTGGGGCAACGGTGACGGGAAGGGGCGGCGGGGTCTGGGATGTCATGGCGGCCTCGGCAAGGGATCAGCGGTCACGGGTGCGCGGGAACAGGCCGTTGGGGCGGACGACCAGCACGGCCAGAAAGGCAAGATGGCTGGAAAGCGTCCCCCACCCCGGATCGAGGCGAAAGCCGATGGCCTGCGAAACACCGAGGATGATCCCCCCGGCCAACGTGCCCCAGAGCGATCCCAGGCCGCCGATGATGACCGCTTCAAATGCGAACAGCAGTCGATTCGGCCCGCCCAGCGGATCGAAGCTGGTGCGGATCGCCGTATACACACCGGCCACAGCGACCACCGCCATGGCGAGGGCCATTGCCAGGGCGTAGACCTGCTTGGTGTCGATGCCCATCAGTTGGGCCGTCTCGCCGTCATCCGAGGTGGCCCGGAAAGCCCGCCCAAGCGTCGTCCGGGTGAACAGCAGTTGCAGCAGAACAATGACGGCGATGGCCGTGCCCATGATCATCAGGGGCAAGGCGCCGACGGTGATGTCGCCTCCAAGCGAGACCGAGGCCGTCTCCAGGGCGCCGGCCTGGAGACCCCGGCTGTCGGCGGAGAAGATCTCCAGCATCAGGTTCTGTAGAATGATGGACAACCCAAAGGTCACCAGCAGCGGCGACAGGATGCCCCGCCCCACGGTGTGGGTCAGAAGTCCGCGCTGCAAAACATAGCCACCCGCCGCCATCACCAGGATGACAACGGCGGCGGCCGCCAGGACCGGCAGGTGCAGCGTTTCGACGGCGACGAGTGCCACATAGGCCGCAAGCACAATCAGGTCGCCATGGGCGATGTTGACCAGCCGCATGACGCCGAAGGCCAGCGACAGTCCGGTGGCGAACAAGGTGTAAAGGCCGCCGAGCAGCACGCCCTGGAGCAGGGTATTCAGCCAGTCGGTCATATCAGACTCCGAAATATGCGCCGGAAATCGTCGCCATGGACACCTCGCCGGGACGGCCACCCAGGGAGACCCGCCCCTCCTGGAAGCAGTAGAAGCGGTCGGCCACCCGCAAGGCCTGGGCGATATCCTGTTCGACGACGACAACTGACGTGCCCTCGCCGATGATGCTGTCGATGGAACGGTAGATGTCCTTGACCACGCGCGGCGCGAGACCGAGGGAGATTTCGTCACAGAGCAGGAGGTCAGGGTTGGCCATGAGCGCCCGGCCGATGGCGACCATCTGCTGCTGTCCGCCGGACAACTTGGTGGCCGCGTGGCTGCGGCGAATGTAGAGGTCCGGGAACATGTCGTAGACACGCTTCAGCGTCCATGGACCGGACCGGCCACCATAGCCGCCGAGGCCTATGTTTTCCTCGACCGACAGGCTGGGAAAAAGGCGCCGGCCCTCGGGCACCAGGGCGATCCCGGCGCGCGCGATCTGGTTGGCGGGCAGCCCGGCGATGGGCCGGCCGTTCAGGTGGATGCTGTCGGCCGGCGGCGCCAACAGGCCACAGATGGAGCGCAGAAAGGTCGATTTGCCGGCTCCGTTGGAGCCAATGATGGCGACGGTCTCGCCGGCGGCGATCTCCATGTCGATACCGAACAGGGCCTGCGAGTCGCCGTAGAAAGCGGTCAGGCCACGGACGCTAAGCAGGCTCATTGATGTCGATCCCCATGTAGACTTCACGCACCTCGGGGCTCGCCATCACCTCCCTCGGATCGCCCTGGCGCAAGAGCTTGCCGAAGTTGACGACAATCAGCCGGTCAACGACCGCCAGCAGCGCGTGGACGATATGCTCGATCCAGATCAGCGACACGCCGTCGGCGCGGATGGTGTTGACCAGCGCGACCAGTTCGTGAACCTCTTGTTCGGTCAGGCCGCCAGCGATCTCGTCGAGCAGCAGCAGGCGCGGGCGGGTGGCCAGTGCGCGGGCCAGCTCCAGGCGCTTGCGATCGAGCAGTGTCAGGCTTCCGGCGACACGGTTGGCCTTGTCCATCAGGCCGCAGCGCTCCAGGACGTCGATGGCAACCCCGGTGGCCTCGCGCTCCGGGATGTCATTGCCGAAGGCGGCGCCGACCAGAATGTTCTCGAACACCGTCATTCCGGTGAAGGGGTGCGGTATCTGGTAGGTCCGCCCAATGCCGGTCACGCAGCGCGCCGCTGGTGGTTGGCGGTCGATCACTTGGCCAGCGAAGGATATGCGGCCGCTGTTGGGCCGCACGTCGCCGGTAATCAGGTTGAACAGGGTGGTCTTGCCGGCCCCGTTGGGGCCGATGACGCCAAGCGCTTCGCCCTCGGCCACCTGAAAGGTCATGTCCTGCGTGACATGCAGGCTGCCATAGAACTTATGCACGTTGGAGACGTCGAGAAGCGTCGTCATAGCGATGTCCTGAACAGAACGCTGCCGGTGAAGCGGCCGAGCCGTGCGGGACAGGGGCAGGATGGGAATGCCCCGCCGGGAGGGCCTGTCGGCCGCACGGTCTCGAGTGCCGGAGGCGTCAGCCCTTGGCGCCGATGGGCACCAGCGTGCTCTGCACCGGGATGTTCGACGCCAGGGCATTATCGACGATGCGCAGTTCCAGGCTCTTGCCTTCCCGCTGCCACTGGCCGGTCACCAGGGGAGTCTTGGAGACATTGGGCACGGGGCCGGTCTGGAAATTGACCGGGCCGACAATCGACGCGTAGTTGGTTGTCTTGATGGCCTCGCGCAGGGCATCCGGGTTGCCGGGGCCTTCCGACCGCTTCAGCGCATCCAGCGCCACTTCAAACAGGGAGTGCTTGAAGGCCAGCGGCATGGCCCACCGCCGGCCGGTGGCTGCGGTGTAAGCAGCGGCCAGTTCGGCTGAACTCTGCCCGGTCATGCCCGAGGAGAAGGGATGAACCGGCGACCACCAGACCTCCACGGACAGCCCTTCGGCACGGTCGCCGATGGCCTCAATGGCGGCCGGGAATTCGCTGGCCTTGGCCACCGTCACGATTTTCGGCTTTAATCCCTGCTGCCCGGCCTGGCTCCAGAAATTGGCGAAGTCGGGTGGCGGCACCACGCCGGTGACGATTTCCACGTCCTTGGCCTTGAAGTCGATGAGGAAGGACGTGAAGTCGTCAGCCGGGCTCTGAAAGCGGCCCAAATCGACCAAGCCATAGCCCTTTTCCGCCAGCACCGCCGGGAAGCCGCGCTTGGGATCGCCCCAGGCGTTGCCATCGGAATCGTTGGGCCACAGGGCGCCCACCGTCTTGTTGGTCTCGATCTGCGACCACAGGCTGGTAAAGCTGCCGATGATGTCCTCAAGACCCCAGAAGAAGTGGTAGGTCCACTCGAAGCCCACCTTCGGGTCGCCGCCTCGGCCGAAGAAATGCGGCTGCCAGGGCGTGTCGTTCGTGATGCAGGGAACCCCGTTGATTTCGCACTGGTCGGCCACCGGGTTGGTGGTGGAGGGCGTGCTGGCAGCAACGATCAGGTCGACCTCGTCGTCCAGGATCAACTCGGAAGCAGCCTCGGCGGCACGGTTCGAGTTGGACTGCGAGTCCTTGTAAATAATCTCGACAGCAACCCGGCGGCCGCCCACCTGGACCCCTCCGGCGGTCGCCTTCCGCACCTGCGCCATGGTGAAATCATCGGATTCAGCGAAGACGGCGAGCGGACCGGTGCGGGGGCTGACGAAACCGATCTTGAAAGTCTGTGCGGCGCGCACGAAGGGGGCCGGAAAGGCGGAGGCGGCCCCGGCGACGGCAAGGCCGGCACCAGCCTTGAAAAGGGTGCGACGGCTCAGTCCGGAGCGAGCTGGCCGAGCAATTGGCTTATCGTTGATCGTCATGGCGTTTCCTCGGTCTGCCAGGAGGGTGGCCCTTGGCGGGCTCTTCCACTAATGATCCTAACGGTACCATCAAAAACGTGATGTTCAATAAAAAACGATATTTTGTAAAAATTCAGAATTTCGCTGCTATGCACGCAAACGTACACCCCCGGCGCACCTCTGGGCGCCGGGGCAGAATTGACGAGATAGGCGATAGAGGCGGTGGCTTCAGGCTTGGGAAACGTTAAATCCATGAGCGACGGCGGTGGCCGTGGATCGGATGTGCTCTTCGATTAGACGCAAGGCTTCGGCTTCCTCGCGGTTGACCGCAGCGTCCTTTAAGGCCAGGTGTTCGGCGTGGACGTCGCGCGGCCAAGCGGCCGGGCGGTCCTGGTGCGGAGTGCGCAGTTCCAATGCCCGGCGGCGGTATCGCTCGTGCTGCTGGTAGAGCGTCTCTTGCAGGACGCGCAGCCGGGGCGAGTTGCAGGCCGCCATAAGTGCCTTGTGGAACGCGGCATTGCGGCGCTCCCACTCGGCAATTGCCTCTGAGAAACCGTTATCGGCGCCGTCCTTTAAAGCCTTTTCCGCCCGAGATAAGGCGTGGAAGGCTGCAACGACACCCGACTCCCAGCTTAGGTCGCCGCACCGGATAGCATCCGACATGGCTTCCTTCTCAATAATCACCCGCAAACGCGTGATGTCTTCCAGGTCTTCCAACGACATGGGCGCTACTCGGAAGCCGCGCTGCCCCTCCATCGTAACCAGCCCTTCCGCCAGCAGACGCGACAGGGCTTCGCGCATGGTACTGGCTGCGACCTGGTGCTCACCGCGCAGATGTTCGACCCGCAACCGTTCTTCGGGGGCGTAGCGGCCGGCGATGATGTCCTGCCTGAGAAGCTCGTAGACATGGCCGATCAAGGTCGGGGCGCCGTGAGACGCAGTGGCGGGAGAGCGGCTCAATCGGTCTGTCTGGTTGCGCATGTCACGAGTCTGTCTGGGGGGGGGCCGCGGCGGCATCATGAGTGATCGGGCGGGTGGGGATTATCACCACAAAGCCGCGCTGCCCGCAAGGCTGACTCCGGTAAAGCCCGCGCGAAGGCCGCAAAACAACAGCTTTTATTAAATATCGTTTTTCATATTGAATCTCCTAGTGCCGTATGATTGCCTGGGCGGGTGCTGAAAGCGGTTACACCGTTCTAGAGGGTGATCCATCGGGAGGAGTCTCAATGAACGCCGACAGGTTCGCAAACGCTGGCGAGGAAGGGCCGGTCACCGTCAGTCTGGCGCGGCGGGTCCGTCCGGGGCGCGAGGCCGACTACGAGGCCTGGATCTCGGGCGTCATCGCCGAAGCGGACGCATTTCCCGGCCACCAGGGCGCCAGCGTCCTGCGGCCCCGCAGGCCCGGCGGCGAATACGTCATCATCTACCGCTTCACGACTTACGCCCATTGCCGAGCCTGGGAAGAGTCCGCCGAGCGCGCCCGCTGGCTGGAGCGCCTGGGCGACATGGTTGAAGGCGAGCCGCAGGTCAAGCGGGTGACAGGTCTGGAAACCTGGTTCGATCTGCCGGACGTGCCCGCCACGGTCAAGCCCTCGCCGCACAAGATGGCATTGGTTCTGATCGTCGTCGTCTTCGTCCTGGTCTGGGCGCTCAACCTGCTGCTCGGCCCGTTCATCGCCAGTTGGCCGCTGCCTTTGCGCGTCCTCGCCATCGCCATCATCCAGGTCCTTCTGATGACCTATGTGGTCATGCCGAAGGTTACCAAGATGCTGCGCGGCTGGCTGTTCAAGGAAAGTCGCTGATCCCCATGCCAGCAGAACGCAGCTTGCCACCGCCAACCGACAGCAGCCCTCCCCGTGACGGCGCATCCCGCTTCTATTTCGTGAGGCGGTCCGTGTTGACGCGCAAGGTGGCAATCAGCCCCTCTGGGGACCAGTCGAAGTCAATGGACCCGCCGAGGGTGCGCGATACGCTTTGAACGATCATCTTGCTGCCGAAACCGGCATGTTCCGTGGGGGGCGCGACAGTCGGGCCGCCCCGTTCCATCCAGACGATAGCCATTTCATGGTCATCGACGGGGCCGCATGACACGTCGATCGTGCCATTTTCGGTTGAAAGCGCACCGTATTTCAGGGAGTTGGTGGCCAATTCATGAACGACCAGGGCCAGCGTCGTGGTAGCGGCCTCTCCGATGCCCATCTTCGGCACCGAAACACGGATACGTTCGCTGAAGTCTGCCATGTTCTCGTAAGGCGCCAGCAGGACGGTGAGAATATCGCCAAGAAGCACCGCCGTAATCGTCTGGCCGGGAACGGGACGGACAAGAGCATGGGCGCGCCCCAGGGCGCTCAAGCGGTTGGTAATGTCGCGGACCAGATCTTCCGCCGTCGCGGCCGAGCGCGATGTGATTAGGGTAAGGCTGGAGGCCACCTGCAACAGATTCCTGACCCTGTGACTCATCTCGCCCGAAAGCAGTTCGCTGGCTTCCTCAGCCTGCTTGCGCTGGGTCACATCAAGGAAAATCCCAAAGACGCTCCGCTCATGCATGCCCACATCGCTGCCTTGCCCCCGCGCGGAAATCCACCGGACTTCGTTGCCCACCACGACACGGAAATCCGTCTCGTAGGGCCCCAGAACGGCGCGGGTCGCCGCGAAGGCCGCTCTCACCCGGTCAATATCCTCAGGATGGATCCGTGCGGACAGATCCTCGAAGGTGACATCTTCACCTTCCAACACCCCCCATAGACGGTGGGCGCATTCGTCCATGACGATTTCGTCGGTATCGACGTTCCATGACCATAAGGCGACCCCAGAAGCGTCTATGGCGGCCCGCAGATGCCTCATATCCCACACTGGCGAACTCGCCTTTTTAGACGCCATTCCGTTGCTCCCTTACATACGACACCTCAAATGGGCATGGCTGCGCCCCAGGAGAAGAGGATGGGCAACGAAATGCGAAAAAGAGGCGGCCCTGGACGAGCGACGACGTGCCAGGCGACCTGACACGTCGCCCTGAGATCAGTAGCGCTTGTAGGGAAGGAACTTGCCGGACATGGTGATCTTGACGCGGTCGCCCTTGGGGTCTGGCTGGCGGTCCATTTCCATTTCGAAGTCGATGGCGGACATGATGCCGTCGCCGAAGTCTTCCTGGATCAGTTCCTTCCAGGTCGTCCCGTAGACGGCAATCAGTTCGTAAAACCGATAGATCAGCGGGTCGGTCGGCACGGCGGTCGGCAAGGACCCGCGATAGGGCACCTCGGCCAGAACCAGGGCCGCGTCCTTGGGCAGGCCAAGAACCTCGGCCGCTTTGGCAGCTTCCTCAGCGGTCAGGCTCATCTGGCCGAGCAGCGCCGCAGTAATGTAGATCGGCGAGGTTTCGCTGCTGATCCGGGCGCAGATGTCCTTCCACGACAGGCCGCTCTGGCGCTTGGCGGCACGGACCATTTCCGTGACGGTGTCGCGGGTCAGTGTGATCGGGGCGGTGGCGTTCATCGGGTCATCCTTTCGCGGAAGAGGTTGGCGCCCCAATCGGCGCCTTGGTGGCGGCGGCGGGGGTAACTGGGCGCGGGAACCCCTGGGTGGGGAACTGCACGACCTGGGGTGTGGCGTCATCGCCGTCGGGGTTGGCCGTGCCCGCCAGTTCCTTGGACCGCGTGGCCAGGAACTCCACCAAGTGGTTGCGGATGGCGTAGTAGTTGGGGTCGTGAATGATGGAGGTGCGCTGACGCGGCCGGGGGATGTCGATGCTGACCGCCTCGGCGACGCGGGCTTCCGGCCCGTTGGTCATCAACAGGATGCGGTCGGCCAGCAGGATGGCTTCGTCAACGTCGTGGGTAATCATGAACACGGTCTGATTGGTGCCGCTCCAGACACGCAGGAGTTCTTCCTGGATGACGCCACGGGTCAGGGCGTCGAGCGCCCCGAACGGCTCGTCGAGCAGCAACAACTTGGGCTGGATGGCAAAGGCGCGGGCGATGCTGACGCGCTGGCGCATACCGCCTGACAACTGGTGCGGCTTGCGGTGTTCGGCGCCGCCGGTCAGGCCGACCATTTCCAGGTATTTGTAGCTGTGTTCGGCCACCTTGTCGCGGGACCACCGGGGCCACCGGGCCTTGACCGCGAAGGTGACGTTCTTCAACGCCGACAGCCACGGCAGCAGGCTGTAGTTCTGGAACACCACGCCCCGGTCCAGGCTGGGGCCGGCGACCTCCTGGCCGTCCATGATGACGGCGCCGGTGGTGGCGGTGTCCAGTCCCGCCAGAACGTTGAGGATGGTTGATTTGCCGCAGCCGGAATGGCCGATGATGCAGACGAACTCGCCCTTCTGGATGTGCAGGTTGACGTCGCGGAACACCGTCAGGGGTGGACCCTGGGGTGACGGATAGGTCTTGCCGAGGCCCTGGACCTCTAGGAATGGCCGGGTCATGGGATGTCCTCCTCAGTCCGCGTAGCTGACCAGGCGCTGCACGCGCGCCAGGGCCATGTCGAGCAACATTCCGACCACGCCGATCAGGAGAATGGAGAAGATCACGCTGGTCAGATCCAGGTTGTTCCACTCGTTCCAGACGTAGTAGCCGATGCCGGTGCCACCCACGAGCATCTCGGCGGCGACGATGACCAGCCAGGCGATGCCGATGGAAATGCGCATGCCGGTCAGGATGGTCGGCGCGGCGGCCGGCAGAATGACAATCACGGCGGTGCGCAGGTGGCCGAGTTCATGGGTGCGGGCCACGTTGATCCAATCCTTGCGCACCCCGGCGACGCCGAACGCGGTGTTGATGAGCATCGGCCAGATGGAGCAGATGAAGATCACGAAGATGGCCGAGGCCTCGCTGTCCTGGATGACGAACAGGGCGAGCGGCATCCACGCCAGCGGAGAAATCGGCTTGAGAACCTGAATGAACGGATCGAGCGCCCGATACATCAGCGGCGACATGCCGATCAGGAAGCCGACCGGAATGGCCACGGCGGCGGCGGCCAGATAGCCGATCAGGACGCGCTGGAGGGAATAGCCGATCTGGATGCCGATGCCCTTGTCGTTGGGTCCGGCGTCATAGAACGGATTGCTCAGTTCCGCCCAAGCGTGCGCGATGATCTTGGAGGGCGGCGGGACGGCGGCCTCTTCCGAGGCCGCCCCCATGAGCATTTCGTACTCGGTCATTTCCCCGGCGGCGGCTGGCGCCTTGTGGGACAACTCCCACAGGCCGAGGGTCAGCGCCAGGAAGATCCCCGACAGGATCAAGGCGCGGACGCGGAGGGGGAGCGTCATGGCGTCAGACTCCTCGGCGAATGGCGAAGCTGTCGACGTAGGCCTCGGGCTGGTGGGGATCGAAGGTCTTGCCCATGATGGTGTAGCTTTTGTAGGTCTCGGTCGGCGCCTCGTATCCCAGGTCCTTCATGACCTTGCGGGCGTCGGAGGCGAGGTAGACCTGTTCGGCCACCGTCTTGTAATCGACGTCGCCCTCGATATAGCCCCAGCGCTTCATCTGGGTGAGGATCCACACGCCCATGGAATGCCAGGGGAACGGGTCGAAGTCGATGCGGTCGGGAACATCCTGGATATTGCCGAGCCCATCGGCGAAGCGGCCGGTCAGGACCTGTTCAATCACCGGAACCGGCTGGTTGAGGTAGTTGGCCGGCGCGATGGCGCTGGAGATCTCCTTGCGGTTGGCCGGGTCGGCGGCGTAGTGCGTGGCGTCGATGATGGACTTGAGCAGGGCGCCATAGGTGTTGGGCATCTCGTTGGCGAACTTGGCCGAACAGGCGAAGGCGCAGCATGGATGGCCTTCCCAGATGTCCTTGGTCAACGTGTGGATGAAGCCGACCTTTTCCCATACGGCGCGCTGGTTGAACGGGTCGGGCGACAGGTATCCGTCGAGGTTGCCGGCCTTGAGGTTGGCGACCATCTCCGGCGGCGGAACGACGCGGATCTGAATGTCCTTGTCGGGGTCCAGGCCGTGTTCGGCGACGTAGTAGCGCAGCAGGAAATTGTGCATCGAGAAATCGAACGGCACGCCGAACTTGAAGCCCTTCCACTGCTTGGGGTCGCGCTTGTCCATGTGATCGACGTGCAGGACGATGGCCTGGCCATTGATGTTTTCCACCGCCGGCATCACGAAGGGTTGCGCGGTTGACCCGGTGCCCAGGGTGATGGCCAGCGGCATGGGGGTCAGCATGTGGGCGGCGTCATACTCGTTGTTCAGGGACTTGTCGCGGGCCACCGCCCAACCCGCCGTCTTGATCAGGCTGACGTCCAGGCCGTAGCGCTCATAAAAGCCCATCGGGTGGGCCATGATGATCGGGGTCGCACAGGTGATCGGCACGAAGCCCACATTGAGCTTGCTCTTTTCCGGGGCACCGAGGGTGTCCTTGATGGCGGCCTTGGCGGCGTCCAGCGGGAACACCGAGGCCACTGCGGCAGCCAGTCCGCCGGCCCCGGCCAGCTTGGCGAACCCGCGCCGCGAAAACTCGTCCTGCCCGAAAATGGAGCGCACGACGGCGCTTTCGATGGCCCGATCCATCACGTCTTCGCTGGAGGCCAGGGCCGGCGCCGCATCGGCATGGCCGTGGTGATGGCCGGTGGCGCAGGAGGGACACCCGCAGCCCTTGGAGTGTCGCAGGTCGGTGTCGGAGGCGAACGGGTCGCCCAAGCTCTTGAAGGTCATGCCGCACCTCTTTCGCTGTTCCGTATGCCCCCGTCACGGGGTCGCAGTGAAGATATTAGCAAGCGCCATGCCAAGCGGTGGGATGCCGCAAAGGGGCGGCCTCTCTGGCCTGTGCGGGAGTGGAGTTTAACGATATTTCGTAATTGACGATATTTCGTTTGTTCAGTTACGATTTCTCGTGAAAAAGAGAGGGGACGGGGAATGAACCACTCCCAGGCCGACCTGCCCTTGATGGCTGCGGCGTTTCTGTCGGCCCCGGATGCCGCCCTGATCGTCGCCCCGCACGACGACAGGATTCTGGCCGCCAACGGCGCGGCCTCGGCCCTTCTGGGGTATCGGCCGGAGGTGTTGCAAGGCCACGCCATGACGCGCCTGCACCCCGACCAGATGGCCGCCCTGATCGTGTTCACCGATGCCGCCCTGACCACAGGGCAGGCCAGCACGCGCGCCCTGAGCCCGCTTCACGGCGAGGGGCGTGATCTGCACCTGGAATACGTTGGAAGCCGCATCGTCCGCGCCGACGCCCCGCCCCTGCTGCTGGTCACCATCACGGATCTGGAGGCCCGCGAACGCCGCGACGTGGATGCCGAGGCCGACAGCTATGTGCGCGGCGGCATGGCCGAGTGGCGCCGCGTCCAGCGGTTCTTCCGCGAGATGGAGCAGGAAAACCAGCTTATCCTTCATGCCGCTGGCGAAGGCATCTATGGCGTCGATGCCGAAGGCCGCACGACCTTTGCGAACCCGGCGGCCGAACGCCTGCTCGGGTGGTCGGCCGGGGAACTGGTCGGCCGCGATGCTCATGAGTTGTTCCACCATCACCACCTTGATGGCTCGCAATACCGGCCCGAGGACTGCCCGATCTATGCCGCCTTCCATGACGGGGAGGTCCATCAGGTCGAGGACGAGGTGTTCTGGCGGCGGGACGAGCGACCGATCCGCGTCGAATACACCAGCACGCCCATTCGGGATCACGGCACGCTGATCGGTGCCGTGGTGGTGTTCCGCGATGTCACCCACCGGCGGGAGGCCGAAGAGAAGCTGCGGGCCGCCCTGGCCGAAGTCGGCCGCCTGCGCGAACGCCTGGAACTGGAAAACGCCTACCTTCAGGAGGAAATCCGCAGCGAAAACAATCACCACGAAATCATCGGCCGCAGTCCCGCCATCCTGTCGCTGCTCGATCAGATCGCCGTGGTCGCGCCGACCGATGCAAGCGTCCTGATTACCGGGGAGTCCGGCACCGGCAAGGAACTGATCGCCCGCGCCATCCACGACGCCAGCCCACGCCGCAGCCGACCGCTCATCCGGGTCAACTGCGCGGCCATTCCCCGCGAACTGTTTGAAAGCGAATTCTTTGGCCATGTGCGCGGCGCCTTCACGGGCGCGGTGCGCGATCGCGTCGGGCGGTTCGAACTGGCCAACGGCGGCACCCTGTTCCTCGACGAGGTCGGGGAGATCCCGCTCGAACTTCAAGGCAAGCTGCTGCGGGTCATACAGGAGCGGATGTTCGAGCGCGTGGGGCAGGAAACGACGCGGCAGGTTGATGTCCGCATCATCGCCGCCACCAACCGTCGCCTGCGCGAAGAGGCCGAGGCCGGACGCTTCCGCGAAGACCTCTACTTCCGCCTCAACGTGTTTCCCATTGAATCAGTCCCCCTGCGGCAGCGGCGCGAGGACATTCCCCTTCTTGCCACGCGCTTCGTCACGCGGGCCTGCCGCAACCTGAACATTCCCGAACCGACCCTGACCCAGGCCCATGCGCGGCAACTGACCGGCTATGACTGGCCGGGCAACGTGCGGGAACTGGAAAACGTCATCGAGCGCGCCGTCATCCTGGCCCGCCAAGGCAAGCTGCACATCGAACTGCCCGACCGTGACGGCGGCGGGGGCCATGATGGTGGGGGGAACCAATGGGACGCCGTTGACATCCAAAGCCAGCCCGCCGGATCGGCTCTGCCAGCGCCCAAGCTGCTGACGGTTGATGACATGCGCCGCCTGGAGCGCAACAACATCATCGCGGCCCTGGAAATGGCCGGGGGCAAGGTGTCCGGCCCCAAGGGCGCCGCCGCCCTGCTGCATATGAAACCGACCACCCTCGCCTCCCGACTCAAGGCGCTGGGGGTGCGGTAGGGGCGGTATTTCAAACGACCGCCCATCCCATAAGACTCAACCGTCGCCTCCTGGCACGGTGCCAAGGCGATGCAGATACACTGGTTCTTCGTAATCCCCCATCTCAGGATCGGCGGACTGGCGGACCACGTCGATGCCGGCCACGCTTCCGCCGTCCATCATGCGCTGGGCACGCTGGAGGGCCTGCTGCTCGGTCTTGCAGGAGATTGGCGGCTGGGGCTTCAACCCGCCCTTCTTGCCGTTCGCATAGGGCTGGCAGATATAGAGCGTTTCGATAGCCATGATGCACTCCGGGCCGGACAGCGAGCGGGTATAATTGTTCCCATTTTGTTCGGCTGTCAACGTCCGCCAATAACCCCCCCTCGGCCCGCCGCAGACCCGGCGTCTTCAGGCCGCGTACACGTTGACATATTTGAGGCAGATCACCCGCAGACAGGACGACAAGTTCTTGTCGTTCGCAACCAGGCACTGATCGTGGATACGCTCGATCAGGGCGGGCACGGTCAGTCCCATGTCGCGGGCCATGCCTTCCAGCGTTGACCAGAAGGCGCGCTCCAGGCGGATGGTGGTGCTGTGGCCGTGGATTCGCAGGGCCCGTTTTTCGGGGATGAACTCGGAAATCTGGCTGGTTGTGCACGCATTGAACATGTGGCCGAGGAAGTCCTCGGCCTGCAGGAAGATGCTCATGCGACGTCCTCCGATGGGCGCCTTTTGGCGGCGCCGGCTTATTTTTTCCGCAAGTTTCTGACCTGTCGGCAATAGATACTACCACTGCCTGAACAGCGCTCGGTAACGTTTTCCCAAGGCCCGACAACGGGCCGCGCAATGGGGAAAAACGTCTGGAAGGTGCGGAGACATGGATTTATTCCGCAAGACCCTTGATCCGGTGATCGCGCTGTCGGCGATCGCGGTACTTAACATCTTCATGTTCCTGCTGATCGGGTCGTGGACCGTCGGCGGGGGTGAAACCATGATGACCGGCCTGGCTGCCCAGGCTGTTCTGGGCGAGGAGACTTTGGCCCGCATCCCGTTCTGGTCGTTGGTCTTCGAACCCGACTGGGCCTACTGGAAAATGTACATCAGCTTCGGGATGCTATTCGGCGCCTTTGTCGGCGCCGTCCTCAGCAAGGAGTTCTACCTGCGCTTCCCGCGCCGCCTCAACGAATGGGTGCTCATCACCATCGGCGGACTGCTCATGGGTGTGGGCATCCGTCTGGCCTTCGTGTGCAACGTGTCGACCTTCTTCGGCATGACCCCGGAAATGAACCTGGGGGGCTATCTGTCGATCAGCGGCATCCTGGCCGGTGCCTGGGTCGGATCGCTCATCTACAAGCGCATTCTTGAAGGCTGAGGAGAAACGCCATGCTGTTGTCTCCCGTCGCGGAATGCGTGCTCGCATTCCTGTTCGGCTCCGTGGTCGGTCTGCTGGTGCAGCGATCCCGCTTCTGCAACACCGCCGCCCTGCGGGACGCCATCCTGTTCAAAAGCTACCGCAACACCAAGGCCCTGCTGGTCGCCATGATCATCCTGACCCTGGGCTTCACCCTGTTCATCAGCGTCGGGGCGGGCAACACGCTGCACTTTGACGTCGGCCTGAACACCTTTGCCGGGCTGTTCCTGTTCGGCATCGGCATGGTGCTGGCCGGAGCCTGCACCGTGTCCACCTGGGTCAAGTGCGGCGAAGGCAACTTCGGCGCCCTGTGGGCCTTGCTGTTCACGTTCATCGGCATGTTCCTGTTCTCACTGGTGTGGTCACACACCTACTGGCCGCCGGCGCCCGCCAGCATGACCGGCGAACCCAACCTCGCGGCGCTGCAACTGGGCTTTGCCAACGCCGAGACTTTGCAGGCCAAGCTGGGCATTCCGGCCATTTTCTTCGGCATCATCCAGGCTGCCGTGCTGTTTGCGCTCTATCGCGCAATCCTGCGCAAGGAGGCGCGCGGCAAAGCCATGCACGAAAAAATCGCCCGCGAGCACAGCACGGCCCGCCCGGTTCTGGTGAGTAGCGCCGGGGCTGGCGGCACGGTGCCCCAGGGCGTCCCGGCCACCCCCGCCGACTGACTCCGTCGTTCCCGGCTGACAAGAAGGAAAAACATCATGTTCGGTTTCAAGAAGCGCGACACCGTGGCCCAGGAAGCCGCCGCCCGTCAGGTCACCCTTGGCGACGGCCAGACCTATACCGTGGTGCGGCAGATCGACTGCCTCGGCGACAGTTGCCCGCGCCCGCAGCTCATGACCAAGAAGACCATCTCGCAGGTCGCCCCCGGCGACGTCATCGAGGTGATGGTCGATAATCCGTCGTCCATGGAGGCCCTGCCCCCCATGTGCGACGAGATTGGCGCCACCCACCTGGAGACGCTCAAGGCCGAGCGCTGCTGGCAGGTCTACATCCGCAAGGACTGACGCAAGCAAAGGGAGGGCGCCATGAGCGCACGCCTGCAAATGGCCCTGTTCAGCGGTGCCATCGGTTTGGCCAGTCTGGCCGGTCTTGCCTATATTGCCATCGCGCCACCGCCCGAGTTGCGCCTGACGGCGGACGGGCAGCCGCATTTCTCGCCGCTGGTCATGCATCCGGAAACCGGCGAGGGCATCCGCCTGGACGTCCTCATCCGCCACTACAAGGGAGGCTGAGGCATGGACATCGACCTCCAGACCATGGCCCAGGGCATCGCCTTCGTCGTCGCCCTGTACGCCCTGTGGCTCGCGCTGCTGCGCGACAGCGTCTGACCGGGAGAGTTCGTCATGGATATCGACAAGCCCAGCCTGGTGTTCTGCATCCTCGCGCTGGTCGTGACCCTGGGCGGGGCGGGACTGGTCCTGCCGGCCGCCATGCTGCCAGAGGCCGAGGCCCGCACCTACAGCCAGCCCACCCCCGCCGAGGAGTTAGGAGAGGTTGACGTCGGCGACGGGTTCGGCGTGATGGCGGTCAGCGAACTGGCCTACTACTACGCCGCCAATCCGCCCGCTCCGGTGGGTGGCGGTGCGCCCGACGCGCCGGTTCAGCGCCGCTTCGGGGGCTGTTGACCATGCGCGCGGGCGCCGTCGCGCTGGTCGCCAGCATCGCCGCGTGTGCCGCTCCGGCGGCGGCGGAGGTGCGCGCCCAGCGCGAGATGCCCGCAGGGGCCGAGGTGGTCATCGACACCCGCCCGGCCGACGACTGCACGGCGGGCAGCACCGGCCCCGATGCCCGCTGCCTGCCGCCGGACCTGCTGTTCGGGCCGCAGGGCCGTCTGGTCGATCCCAAGGTCCTGTTGTGGCGCCTGGGCACCCTCGGCCTGACCGGGGCGGAACGGGTGGCCGTCATTGGCGACGACCCCTCGACCCGCGACGCCGTCGCCGCCCTGCTACACATCGCGGGACAAGCGGCGGTAACGGTGGTGGAGACGCCGCCCTCGGCCTTGCCGCCCGGCGGGCCGGGCCGGACGGCCGGAGTTGCGCGCGCGGTGGTGTTTACCGCCCCCATGCGCGACGACCTGTTGATCCTGCGCGATGAACTGGCCGCCCTGCTGCGGTCCGGCGCCGCGCCGGTGGTGGTCGATGGGCGGCCGGAGGAAGACTACTGGGGCGGCCGGCTGCGCACCGTGCGTGGCGGCCATCTGCCGGGCGCCCAATCCCTGCCGATGGATCGCCTGCGGGCATCGCACGGCCGTCCGGTGCCCGATGTCCTGCCGCCGGCCGGGCCGGTGGTGGCCTATGCCCACGGCGCCCCCGACGGCCTCGCCTTTTTCACCGCGCTGATCGTGCAGGGGGCGACGGCGCGGCTCTATCCCGGCGGCTGGGCGGACTGGGCGGCCTCGCCCCTGCCCGCCGACGCCGAGACCCATCCTGATCCCGCCTTCAAAGGATAACCGCACATGGACGTTCTTCTGCATGTGACCTCCGCCGACGCCCTGCCCATCGCCCTGCCCCTGGCCGAGGCGCTGGGCCGGGCGGGCGCCACATGGGGTTGTTTCGTCACCAACGACGGGGTGCGCGTCCTGGGCGATGCCGCCTTTGTCGCCGCCCTGGGCACCGCCACGCGCGCGGCGGTGTGCGAACATTCCTGGGACCTGCACATGGCCGGGCACGCCTGCCCCGTCGAGCGTGGCAGCCAGACGGTCAACAGCGCCCTCATGGGACAGGCCGCCCGCGTGGTCAGCCTGTAGACCCTGCCGGACACCACAAGGGAGAAACGCCTCTCATGGCCACTGAAAAAGACATCCTGGTGCTGGGCCGCCGCGACCATACGGAGGCCATGCGGGTGGCTGCCGGCCTGACCATCTTCGGCCACCGCGTGCGTCTGGTCTTCATGACCGGCCCGGTGGCCGAAACCGAGGCCAACGCCGAGCAGGCCGAGCTGCTGGAACTGTCCGAGGTGGAACCGGAAACCACCGTGCCCGAGATGGCCGACATGCTGCCGCTGCTCGACACTGCCGGGTTGGCCGCCGCTTTGCGGGCCGCCGACCATGTGGTCAACCTCTGAAGGGAGAGCGGCAATGTCCGACATTCTTGAACTCGACAGCGGGCTGTTCCCGGATCGCGCCACCCTGGGCGCGGCGGTGGAGGCCCTGGAAATCCCGGTGCGGCGTATCGACCTGCGGGCGGCACGCACCACCGAGGACTGGGACGCCGTAGTGGCGGCCCTGATGAAGGCTCGCATCGTCCTGAGCGTCTGAACCAATCCGCGACGGCCGGGAAAACGGCCGCGCTTTCATGGAGGAAGCACATGTCCATTCTGAGCACAGGCAGGTTGCTGTTCGTTGCCGCGGCCATGAGTTTTACCGCTGGCGCCACGGCCCAGGCCGCAGACCCCCTCGTATCGGTCGATTGGGTCACGGCAAACACCGGGAAACCGGGGATCGTCATGGTCGATCTGCGCGGCCGCGAGGACTTCCTGCGCGGCCACGTCCCCGGAGCGGTGCACAGCAACTACGGCAAGGACGGCTGGCGCGAAGCCCGCGACGGCGTGCCCGACCTGTTTCCGGCCGACACCGCCAAGCTGGCGGCCCATATCGGCGCGTTGGGCATCGACAACGCGACCCACGTCGTCCTGATGCCGCCGGGGGCCAATTCCTCGGACATGGGCATGGGCACGCGAATCTACTGGACTTTCAAGGTTCTGGGCCATGACGAGGTGTCGATCCTGAACGGCGGCATGACGGCCTATCTCGCTCCCGCGGACAAGGACGGCAACCCCACCAACCCGCTGGAACGCGGCGCCGGAACCGCCGAGGCCAAGACCTTCAAGGTCAATCTGCGCCCCGAAATGGTGGCTGGCGCCGACGATGTGAAAGCCATGGCGGCGCGCGGTGCGGTGCTGGTCGACAACCGCACCGCCGACCAGTACCTGGGCGTGAACCGCCACGGCAAGGCCAAGGCGTCCGGCACCATCGCCGGGGCGGTCAACCTGCCGCAGAGCTGGATGACCGAGAACGGCGGCGGCAAATTCCGCAGCCGCGACCAGCTCGCCAAGCTGTTCGACGCCGCCGGTGTGCCGACCGAGGGCGAGCAGGTCAGCTTCTGCAACACCGGCCACTGGGCCTCCATCGGCTGGTTCGCGGCCTCGGAGATCATGGGCAACAAGGACGTCAAGCTCTATGACGGTTCCATGACCGAATGGACCATCAAGGGCAACGAAGCCGCCGCCAAGATCAATCTGAACTAAACTGGTGGTACGCCGCATCATCCTGAGCATTGCCGTGGCCGTGGGGGCCGTGGCCGTGGGGATCATCGTCCCTGCGGCCACGGCCCTGTCTGCCGACGATCACGGCTGGCCGCGCAGCCGCCCCGTCAGGCTGGCCGCCGCCGAAATCCTGGTCATGGCCGGCGATGCGCGGCGTCTGGCCGAGGAGCCCCTGCCGCCATTGCGCCAACGGGGCTTGCGCGACCGCCTCCTGGGGGCCGCATCCGGGCTGCCGTTGCTGTTGCGTCTGGCGGGACAGCCGCCGGAGCCGGGCGCGATGGAGGCCCTGCGCGCCGCCATCGCCGCCGATGACTTGGTTACGCTGCGCCGCGACCTGGAGGCCCTGGCCGCCAGGGTGCCGTTGGACACCGCCGGGGTCCTGCCCGCCGATCACCGCCCCCGCGCCCGCCGTCTGGCGCGCGCCCTGCACGACGGCCTGTGCGCCGGCTGTCACGACGGCCAACCCGCCGACACCGACGACCTTCTCCCGGCCGAGGATCTGTTCCAGGCCGCCCGCACGATGCCGCTACGGGAATTCACGGCCCGCCTGATGATCGGCGTGCGCGGCGACACCCTGACGGGCTTTGCGCAGCCCCTGACCGACAGCGATCTTGCCGCCCTGCTGGGGTTCTATCTGAACGGCAGGGATTGATGACCCCCCGCGATGGCGAAGAAAAAAGTGGGGTGGGGCATAAGCGCTAACTTTAGCGCAGGAAAGAGGGCTCTGCCCGCACCCGCAAGGAGGCCAGCCTCCTTGACCTCGCGACGTGACGGGGGAAAGCCGCGCGCAGCGCATTGAATACCGACATTCTCTGCCTGCGGCGCAAGAAAAGGGCGATCCCCCTCATGGGATCCCCCTCATGGGTTCCAAGGGCCGCTCGGCCCTTGGCGGGCCTGGGCAGAGCCCAGTTCCTTTCTTATTTAGCGCCTATGGAGGGGTGGGGCTTGCCCCAAGTCTGCGTCTTCAAGACCATCTCATACGGGCGGGCCACTGTTGACCCACTAAGCGGAACCGAAGGGCGGATTGATTGGGCGGACGATATCACAAACCGGCACTCATGAAAAACGGCTGGCTCCTTGCGGAACCAGCCGTTGGTCTTTGTGAGCGCCGGGCGTTTACGCCGTCACGCTCTCCAGGGCCTTTTCGATGGCCGTCAGGGCCTCTTCGGCCTTGTCGGCGTCGGGGCCGCCGGCCTGGGCCATGTCGGGACGGCCACCGCCGCCCTTGCCGCCGACCGCTTCGGCACCGGCGCGGACCAGGGCGACGGCATCGACCTTGCCCTTGAGGTCCTCGGTCACGCCGACGACCAAGGAGGCCTTGCCGTCGGTGGTGGCGATCAGGGCGACCACGCCGGACTTGATCTGGGTCTTGATCTCATCGGCCATGCCCTTGAGGTCCTTGGCCGGAACGTCTTCGAGCACGCGCCCGGCAAAGGTCACGCCGGCCACGGTCTTGGTCGCGGCAGCCCCGCCGCCCCCGCCACCGGTGGCCAGCTTCTTGCGGGTGTCGGCCAGTTCGCGTTCCAGACGGCGCTTGTCCTCCTGAAGGGCGATGATGCGGGCCGGAACATCGGTCGGCGCGGCGCGCAGGGCTTCGGCGGCCTGCGTCACCAGAGCTTCGCGCTCGTTGATGTAGGCCAGGGCGCCGGCCCCGGTGACGCCTTCGATGCGGCGCACCCCGGACCCGACGGCGCTTTCGCCGATGATCTTGAACAGGCCGATGTCGCCGGTGCGCCGGACGTGGATGCCGCCGCACAGCTCGACCGAGAAATTCACCCCGGCCTCATCGCCGCCCATGGCGACCACGCGGACCTCGTCGCCGTACTTTTCGCCGAACAGGGCCATGGCCCCGGCCTTAATGGCGTTCTCGGGGTCCATCAACTGGGTGCCGACCTCGGCGTTGCGGCGGATCTGGGCGTTGACGTCGGTTTCGACCTGACGGATTTCCTCGGGCGTCAGGCCCTTGGGATTGGCGACGTCGAAGCGCAGGCGTTCGGCGTCAACCAGCGACCCCTTCTGCGTCACGTGATCGCCCAGGCGCTTGCGCAAGGCGGCGTGCAGCAGGTGGGTGGCCGAATGGTTGGCGCGCACGGCGTCGCGGTAGGCGGTGTCCACGGCGAACAGGGCGTTGTCCTTGACCGCCACGGCGCCCTGACTGACCACGCCGATGTGGACATGCAGATCGCCCAGCTTCTTTTGCACGTCACTGACCGTGATGACGCCCTTGCCCTCGACCTTGATGGTGCCCCGGTCGCCGACCTGACCGCCCGACTCGGCGTAGAACGGCGTCTGGTTGGCGAGGACCATGACCTCCTGCCCCTCGGTCGCGCGGTCCACCGGCTTGCCCTCAACCACCAAAGCGGTTATGGCGCCTTCGGCCGAGTCGGTGGCGTAGCCCAGGAACTCGGTGGCCCCGACCTGATCGCGCAGTTCGAACCACAGGGTTTCGGTGGCCGCTTCGCCCGACCCGGCCCAATGCTTGCGGGCCTCGGCGCGGGCGCGGTCCATGGCGGCATTGAAGCCGTCGGTGTCCACCTTGTACCCTTCGCCGCGCAGGGCGTCCTGGGTCAGGTCGAGCGGGAAGCCGAAGGTGTCGTAAAGCTTGAACGCCACGTCACCCGGCAGGGTGCCGCCGCTGCCCAGCTTGTTCTTTTCGTCGGTCAGCAGGCGCAGACCACGGTCGAGCATCTGCTTGAAGCGGGTCTCCTCCAGCTTCAGCGTCTCGGTCACCAGGGCCTGAGCGCGTTCCAGTTCGGGGAACGCCTGGCCCATCTGGCGGACCAGGGCGGGCACCAGCTTGAACATCATCGGATCGGCCGCGCCCATCATGTGGGCGTGGCGCATGGCCCGGCGCATGATGCGGCGCAGGACGTAGCCACGGCCTTCGTTGGACGGCAGCACGCCGTCGGCGATCAGGAAGCAGGCCGAGCGCAGATGATCGGCAATGACACGGTGGCTGACCTTGTGCGGCCCATTGGGATCGGTGCCGGCCGCCTCGGCGGTGGCGTCGATCAGGCTGCGCATGAGGTCGATGTCGTAGTTGTCGTGCTTACCCTGCAACACGGCGGCCAGCCGTTCCAGGCCCATGCCGGTGTCGATGGACGGCTTGGGCAGGGACACGCGCTCCTCGGGCGTGACCTGCTCGTACTGCATGAACACGAGGTTCCAGATCTCGATGAAGCGGTCGCCGTCCTCATCGGGGCTGCCGGGCGGGCCGCCGGGGATCTTGTCGCCGTGGTCGTAGAAGATTTCCGAGCACGGACCGCACGGACCCGTATCGCCCATCTGCCAGAAGTTGTCCGACGTCGGGATGCGGATGATGCGGTCGTCAGTCAGTCCGGCGATCTTGCGCCACAGGGCGGCGGCGTCCTCGTCCGAGGAATGCACCGTGACCAGCAGCTTTTCGGCAGGCAGGCCGTATTCCTTGGTGATCAGGTCCCAGGCCAGTTTGATGGCCTCGTCCTTGAAGTAATCCCCGAAGGAGAAGTTGCCCAGCATCTCAAAGAACGTGTGGTGGCGCGCCGTATAGCCGACGTTGTCCAGGTCGTTGTGCTTGCCGCCGGCGCGGACGCACTTCTGCGACGTGGTGGCGCGGGAATAGGGCCGCGTCTCCTGGCCGGTGAAGACGTTCTTGAACTGCACCATACCGGCGTTGGTGAACATCAACGTCGGATCGTTGCGCGGCACCAGCGGGCTCGACGCCACTTTCTCATGGCCGTTGCGGGCGAAGTAGTCCAGGAACGCGGTGCGGATGTCGTTGGTCGTCTTCATGTCCAGGATCTGTCCCAGTGATGTAAAGCGGCCGGCGCGGCGCAGCAGAACGCCTTTCTACCGAGTCCGGGGGCTGTGTGTCCAGCGAGCACGCAGCATTAGGTATGATGTGGACGCGTTCCGCGCCACTGGACTCACGATGTGGACGCGTTCCGCGCCACTGGACTTATGGTGCGAGGGCGCCCGGCGCCACCGGCGGGCCACCGCGCAGGTGGGCCAGGCAGCCGGCCAGGACCGCAGGTGATTTGAAGCAATTATACCTATTCACGGCGGCCTCCAGGTGAGCGATGCCTATTCGCAGGCCGCTTCAGAGCCGCGCAATGCTAGGGTTTGCTTCGGTTTCCCCCACGATGCGAGCGCCCCCCGATGACTGATGTCCTTCCCGCCCATCTGCGTACGGACCACTGGTACTGCGACCTGCACCACGCCATGCTGGTCATCATGTTCAAACGCCTGATTCCCGCCCTGCGGGGGGGCAATCGGCAACAGTCCACGTACTTCGTGGATACCATGTCCATGTACTGGTTGCTGCACTGCCTGATGGAAGAGGAAGGCTTCGCCCACGCCGTGGCGCGCGGCCGGGTCGATCAGGCATTGATCGACGCCCACGCCGGCGCCCACCTCAAGCTGATGCTGAGCTGGCGCGACGCGGTCTTCCTGCCGTTCAAGGAAGGCACCACCGACCCCGAAACCCTGGCCGTGGCTGCCGATGCCTACTACACGGCGGTGATGCACCACATCGGGACCTTTGACCAGCAGACCTATGGCACCGAGTCGGCCCACGACGCCGGCTCGCGCAGGGAGGAAATCGCCCACCTCGCCAAGGCCGGCCTGCCCCTCTCGCCGTTCATGGACGGCGCCATGGACACCACCCGGCGCCTGATGCCCAAAATGGCCGTGGCCCTGGCGCCCCGCCCCTCAAAGAACGCGGAACATCCCCCGAAAATGCTACAGGGCGGTGCCCTGTCCGGGATGCGCGCCGACCTCGCCCGCGCATTGGGGACGCGACGGACGCCGCTGACCATGCTGGGGCGGGAACTGCTCGTGGCATAGGGCTCCAGGCGCGACCGTAAGGCCGGGCTCTGCCCGGCTTTCTCCCAAAGTAGCGCCTATGGGGCTCCCCCCCCCTTGCCGCTTCTCCGCACATTACTCCGCGCCGTCAGACTCCAGGCGGGTGATTTTCAGGGCGGTGATCTGGTTGCGCTGGCGGCGCAGGATCTCGAATTTGAAGCCGTGGAACAGGAAGGTCTGGCCGACGTCGGGGATGGAGCGGCTTTCGTGCAGCACCAGACCGGCCACGGTCGAGGCCTCGTCGTCAGGCAGGCCCCAGTCGAATTTGCGGTTGAGGTCACGGATGGTGACGTCGCCGCTGACCACGTAGGAGCCGTCCGGCTGCGGCCGCACGCCCGACACCGTGATGTCGTGCTCGTCCGATATGTCCCCGACGATTTCCTCCAGGATGTCTTCCAGCGTCACGACGCCCTGGAGCGAGCCGTACTCGTCAACCACCAGGGCAAAGTGCTCGCGCCGGGCGCGGAACGCCTCAAGCTGGTCGAGCAGGCGGGTGGCGTCGGGCACGAACCATGGCGGGCTGGCGATGGTGCTCAGATCCAGGCTTTCCAGGTCGTCGGTGTGGGCCTGCACGGCGCGCAGCAGGGCCTTGGCGTGCAGCACGCCGATGATGTTGTCGGGCGTGCCCCGCCACAGCGGAATGCGGGTGTAGGAACTGTCCAGGATCTGCTGCACGATGTCGCTGATCGGCTGGTCGGCGTCGATGGACGACACATTGCGGCGGTGGACCATGATCTCGCTGACCTCGACATCGGTCAGATCGAGCACGCTGCGCAGCATGGCCCGTTCGTGGCGCACCTCGGGCGAGGCCTCGGCGATGGCCTTGGTGTGCAGGTCGATGGCGCCGCGCAATTCGGCCAGCATCATGGCGGCGTCCTGGCCCTTGGCCTCGCCCCGGCTGAACAGGCGGATGGTCAGTTGCACGATGTATTGCAGGATGATCGTGACCGGCGCGAACAGCCACACCAGGCCGTGCAGCAGGGGCGCGACCAGACGTGCCATGGCGGTGGTATGGGTCAGGGCCAGCGTCTTGGGCAGGATTTCACCAAAGATCAGGACCAGAACGGTCATGCCCGCCGTGGCATAGACCACGCCGGTTTCCCCGAAGGCGGCGATCAGCACGCTGGTCGCCAGGGCGCTGGCCAGGATGTTGACAAGATTGTTGCCCAACAGGATGGTGCCGATCAGGCGTTCGCGCTTGTCGAGCAGGCGATTGACCATGCCGGCCCTCAGGTCGCCCTTCTTCTCCAGCTCGTTCATCAATGGCCGCGATGCCGCGGTAAGCGCGGTTTCCGAACTTGAAAACAAGGCGGACAGCAGCAACAGCAAAAAAATAGCGATCAGGGTGATGATCATCGTGGAGGGGTTTGGATCCCGGTTGGGCGCCGAATCAGGCGCTGGTTGCTTGTTCGAGAATAGCCAGAACACGATCGGGGGCAACGGTTCTGTCCAGGTACGACCGTCCGATGCCGCGCGCCAGCACGAACGTGACGTGCCCGGCCTCGACCTTTTTGTCGCTGCCCATGTGGGCGAGCAGGCGGCGCGGGTCCATCGGGGCGCCGTTGGGGCGCGGCGGATCGACCGGCAGGCCGCAGGTTTTCAGGTGGTTGCGCACGCGGGCGGCGTCCTCGGCCGGGCACAGGCCCAACTCGGCCGACAGGGCGAAGGCCATGACCATGCCCACGGAAACCGCCTCGCCATGCAGCAGCGGTCCACCGTATCCGCCCTCGGCCTCCAGCGCGTGGCCGAAGGTATGGCCCAGGTTGAGCAGCGCGCGGACACCCGATTCGCGCTCGTCGGCGGCGACCACGCGGGCCTTGGCGACGCAACTGGTGTGGATGGCGTGGGCCAGGGCCGCCGGCTCGCGGGCCAGCACGGCCGGGGCGTTGGCTTCCAGCCAGTCCCAGAAGGGCACGTCGTCGATCAGGCCGTACTTGGCCACCTCGGCATAGCCGGCGCGCAGTTCGCGGTCGGGCAGGGTGTCCAGGGTGGCGGTGTCGGCCAGCACCAGACGCGGCTGGTGGAACGTGCCGATCAGGTTCTTGCCCTGCGGCGTATTGATGCCGGTCTTGCCGCCAACGCTCGAATCGACCTGGGACAGCAGGGTGGTGGGAAGCTGCACGAAGTCCACCCCGCGCAGCAGGATGGAGGCGGCGAACCCGGCCAGATCGCCGATTACCCCGCCGCCCAGCGCCACCACCACCGAGAACCGTTCCAGGCGCGCGGTCAGCATGGCGTCGAGCAGACCCTGTAGATGGGTCCAGCTCTTGGCCTGTTCGCCGGCCGGCATCACCTGGGCCGACACGGCGAAACCGGCGGCGGTCAGCGAGGCCTGCACGGTGTCGAGGTAGTGCGGGGCGACGTTCTCGTCGGTGACAATGAAGGCGCTGCGGCCCCGGATGACCTTGGCGATATGGTCACCCGCCGTCTCCAGCAGGCCGGGGCCGGTGAGGATATCGTAGCTCCGCGCGCCGAGGTCGACTCTGAGGGGTTCGGGGGGGACGGTCACGACGGGATCTCCTCAAGGGGGCGGCCGAAATGGCCGCGCAAGGCATCAAGCACCCGCCGACAGGACATCTCGGGGGTTTCCTCGATCATGTCCACGGTGATGTCGGCTTCGGCATAAACGGGATAGCGGCGCTCGATCAGGTCGGCCAGCGCCTGACGCGGGTCCTGGGTATTGAGCAACGGACGGTGGCCGCGCCCGGCGGTGCGGCGGGCCAGCAGGTCGAGGTCGGCCTTCAGCCACACCGACACGGCGTGCGCCCGGATATTGGCCCGCGTGTCGGCACTCATGAAGGCGCCGCCCCCGGCCGCCAGGATGCATGGCGGGCCTTCCAGCAGGCGGGCCATGACGCGGGCCTCGCCCTCGCGGAAGGCGGCCTCGCCATATTGGGTGAAAATGTCGTTGATGGTGCAGCCGGCGGCGGCCTCGATCTCGGTGTCGGCGTCGATGAAGGGCACGCCCAGGATGTGGGACAGGCGGCGCCCGATGACGCTCTTGCCGGCCCCCATCAGACCGACCAGCACAATGGTCCGGGCAAGTCGCGCGGGCACCGCAGAATACGTCCTGTTGCCATCCGCAACCATGTCCGCCGCCTGTTCAGTTTGGGCTCATTGCACCCAGCGTATCCGAGCGCTACACTGCCGCGCAATCGCCACAATCGGCTTTCAGGGTGCGGCTGACCACGTCTTGTGGGCGGTTTTACCGCGCCGGTGGTGGGACTGTAAACGCCTGACGGGGAATACTCCCCGGCAGGATAGGGCAGATACGCCAAATTTTTCGCTGCGGAACGGGACGCTATGGGTATGCTGACGCGTGTGCTGGTCATCCTGGTACTGGCCGTCATCGTTGGGGGTGGGGTCTTCTTGGCAACCTGGGACATGCCGCCGCCCTCCGCAAAGGTGGAGAAGGTCATCCCCAATGAACGATTCGCGAAGCAATAGGCCGGGCAACAGGCCGAACGGGGGCCGTCTGACCTTTCTTGCCGCCGCCACCGCCCTTGGGGTGGGGCTGGCCGGCTTGCCTGTGGCCGCTCAACAGGGCTGGGGCCAGCCGGGCAGCCAGCAGGAAGGCCCCATCCGCCTGATTCCACCCAGCACAGACACCCCGGCCAGCACAGACACCCCGGCGGAACCGCCGTCGCAGGACTGGCGCCTGCGCGACCACACGCTGCGCGACGGGCGCCCCGCCCAGGCCGCCCCAAGATTGCCGCGCGAGGTTGTGAGCGGCATCCAGGCCAGCGACAGCCTTGACGCCGTCAGCATCGACGCCACCGGCGTTCTTGACGCCGCCCTGGGCGGCCTGCCAGTTGACATGTGGGGCGGGTCGCGCCGCGACGTGATCGGCCATGCGCTCCAGGCCATGCCGGTCGCCGCCCCGTCGCCGGTCCGCCAGGGCTTGGCCCGCACGCTTCTTTTGACCGTGGCATCCCCGCCGACAGGTCCCGGCCCGGCGCTGATTGAACTGCGCGCCGAGCGTCTGGTCGCCCTGGGCGCCACCTCCGACGCCCTGCGCCTGGTCGCTGCGGTACCCGACGACAAGATCACCGAAACCCTGGCCAAGGTGCGCGTCGAGTCCCTGATGGTCGAAGGCCGCCTGGACGACGCCTGCGCGGCGGCCGAGACCGGCATCACCCGCTGGGACGCTCCGGTGTGGCAAAAGACCCAGGCGTTCTGCGACCTGCGCGCCGACCGTCGGGAACAGGCCAATCTGGCCATGACCATGCTGCGCGAACAGGGCATCGACGACCCCGCCTTCCTGTGGGCGGCCGAGCAACTGTCCGGCCTGCGCGGCCCAGCGCCCAGCGAGATCGGCACGCCAACGCCCTTGGCGGTCGCCATGCTGCTGGCCACCGGGCGGACCCTGCCGGCCTCGCTGCTCGACGCGCCCGAGCCATGGGTGCTGCGCGCCGTGGCCCTGTCCGCCGACACGGCCGCCGCCAAGCCCGACGTGCGCGTTCCGGCCGGCGAGCGGGCGGCCCTGCATGGCGCCTTCAGCCCCGACGAACTGGCCACCCTGTACCGCGCCCAAAGCTTTCCCAAGAACGCCTTCGCCCAACGGCTGGCCGACATCGTCGCCGCACCGACTCCGCTGACCGGCGCGCTGCTGTTCCAGTTGGCCGAACGCCAGACGGTCCCCGCCGCCACGGCCGAGGTCGTGGTGCGGGCCATGGAGTTGGCCGAACGGGTCGGCCTGCACGCCGCCTTGGCCGGCCTCTATGCGCCGCTCATCGAGCGGATGGCTCCGGCGGCCGACATGATGTGGTTCGCCGAGACCGCCGGCCGCACCCTGTTCCGCGCCGGGCGATTCGATTCGGCGATCGAATGGTATGAGGCCGCCGCCAACACCGCCGCCACCGATGCCGAGGCCCGGCGGGCGGCCGACAGGCTATGGCCGCTGTACCGCCTGGCCATCGAGTCGATGTCCGACCGCTGGCCCGAGGCCCGCATGGAGGCGTGGCGCACGCTGATGACCACCCGCGCCGAAACCGCCAGCGGCAACGAGCCGACGACCCGCCGCGTGGCCCGCCAGCAGGCCCGCCTGCTGTCGCTGCTCCAGGCCACCGGCGACCGGGTCGAGGTGGCCGACTGGGCGCCCTTGTGGGCGGCCCTGCCCGATGCCGGCGGCTTCGTGCCGCAGTCCCCGGTGTGGCACGCGGTATCCTCGGCGGCCGACCAGTTGCGGGTCGGGGAAACCGTACTGCTCAGCCTGATGCTCCAGGGCGACGCCGCCCCAGCCGACGTCTCCGACGCCGCCCTCCACCGCGCCGTGGAAACCCTGCGCGCGGTGGGCCTGGAAAACGCCGCCCGCCGGATTGCAGTCGAAGCGGCGATTGCGGCGGGGCTTTAGTGATATTCAAGTGAAGTGAAGCGGTTAAACCACAGAGAACACAGAGGGCACAGAGAAGTCACAGAGAGAGCGGAGCAGAAGGCGCCGCAGGCATTCCACTTCATGCCGTTTCGATAAGTGCGCTGCGCGCGGCGTGACCGTTCCTTCTCTTCTCTGTGCCTTCTCGCCTAACTCTGTGTCCTCTGTGGTCCCCCACTTCCCTTCCTTCCTCCCCCTACTCCCCGCGAGGACCCATGCCCCTGAGCGGACGTGCCGAGGCGTTTTTGGAGATGATGGCGGTCGAGCGGGCGGCCAGCCCGCGCACGCTGGACGCCTATCGCCGCGACCTTGAAGACCTTGCGGCCTTTCTCGACCGCAGCGGACGGCCCGGCCCCGACGCGGCCGGGGACGAGGACCTGCGGGCCTACCTCAAGCACCAGCACGACCTTGGCATGGCGGCGCGCACGGCAGCACGACGGCTTTCGGCCTTACGGCAATACTACGGGTTCCTGCTCGGCGAGGGGATGCGGCCCGATGATCCGTCGCAGCGCCTGGACGCCCCGCGCCTGGGTCGGCCGCTGCCCAAGTTCCTCAGCGAGGAGGAGGTCGATCGCCTTCTTGCGGCCAGCCAGGAGAGCCGCGAGGACGGGGACGCCGCCCGCGTCGCCCGCCGCGTCTGCCTGCTGGAGATCCTTTATGCCACCGGCACGCGGGTGTCCGAACTGGTCGGCCTGCCGCTGGCCGTAGTGGCGCGAGGGCAGTCGGTGTTGCGCATCACAGGCAAGGGGTCCAAGGAGCGCATGGTGCCGCTGACCCCAGCCGCCGGGCGCGCCATTAGCGCGTGGCTGCCGCACCGGGCGGCCTATTTTCCGCGCCGCCGCAAGGACAGTCCGTGGCTGTTCCCCTCGCCCACCGCCGCCGAGGGCCACCTGACCCGCGACGGCTTTTTCCGAATGCTGGCCGAGATCGGGGTGCGGGCCGGGATCAGTCCGTCGCGGCTGTCACCCCACGTCCTGCGGCATTCCTTCGCCACCCACCTGCTGGCCCGCGACGCCGACCTGCGCAGCGTGCAGCAGATGCTGGGCCATGCTGACATCGCGACGACCGAAATCTATACCCACATCCTCGACGAACGGCTCAAGCACCTGGTCCAGACCGCGCACCCCATGGCGTGGATGACCCTGGATCGCCAAAAGCCCTAAAACGGCCAAGCGACCAGGATCACCGGAACCCCGATCAGCACCACGAGGATCTCCAGCGGCAGGCCCATGCGCCAGTAGTCGGCGAAGCGGTAGCCGCCCGGCCCCAGGATGAGAGTGTTGTTCTGGTGGCCGATGGGGGTGAGGAAGGCCGACGACGACCCCACCGCCACGGCAATCAGAAAGCTGTCCGGGTTGACCCCGAACTGCTGGGCGACGACCACGGCGATGGGGGCCATGACGGCGGCTGTGGCGGCATTGTTCATGAAGTCGGTCAGGTTGATCGACACGATCATGATAAGCGTCAGGGCGATCACCGGCGAGCCGCCGGACAGCGTGCCGATGACGCCCTGGGCGATCAAGGCGGCCGCGCCGCTCGCCTCCATGGCACCGGCCAGCGGCAGCAGCGCCCCCAGCAGGACGATGACCGACCAGTCGATGGACTCGTAAAGACCGCGCAACGGCACCAGCCCACTCAGCACAAACGCCACGGCGCCGCCGGCAAAGGAGATTTGCGCCGGCACCCCGGCCACCGTGGCGGCGATGGCGGCGGCCATGAGGACGGTGGCGGTGATCGTCTCGCGCCGCTTGGGGAACTTCAGGGTGCGCTCAACCAGCGGCACGCAGTTGAACTGGGTGATGACGTCGGCGGTACGCTCGGCCCCGCCTTGCAGCAACAAAACGTCGCCGGCCTCCAGCCGCTGGTCGCGCAGGCGCTTCCACGACCGGCTACCCTGCCGCGACAGGGCCAGCAGGTTGACCCCGAACCGCGACCGCAGACGGATCTCGGCCACCGTGCGGCCGACCAGGGAACTGCCCGGCCGCACGGCGACCTCGGTAAGTTCGATGGCGTCGGAGGTCAGGACATCCTCGTCCACGGTGCGGTCGGCGACCAGTTCGAGGTTCAAGGTGGTGACGATCTCGGTCAGGGCCTGGGGTTCGGCTTCGAGGACCAGGATGTCCTGCTCGCGGATGCGTCGCCAGCCGCTGGGCGCCAGGATGCGTTCATCGCTGCGCACCAGGCCGACCACCTGGGCGCCGATGTCGCCAAGATCAGCCTCGAATTCCGACAGGCTTTTATCCACCACGCTGGAGCCCTTGCGGACCCGCACTTCGGTGAAATAGCGGCCGATGTCGAACGGCTCGCCGTCGGCCGCCTTGCCGCCGCGCGGTGTGGGCAGCAGACGCCAGCCGATCAGGCTGACGAAGATCACCCCGCCAATGGCCACCGTCACCCCGACCGGCGAGAAATCGAACATGCCGAACGGCGCACCCTGCACCTCGGCCCGAAACCCCGACACGATGATGTTGGGCGGCGTGCCGATGAGCGTGCTCATGCCGCCCAGGATGGAGGCAAAGGACACCGGCATGAGCAGGCGCCCGACCGGAATGTTGTTGCGGTGGGCAGCCTGGATCACCACCGGCATCATCAGGGCCAGCGCCCCGACATTGTTCATGAAGGCCGACAGGAAGGCAGCCAGCAGCGCCATGCCACCGATCAGCCGCACCGGCCCGGCCTTGGTCGGCAGGGCGACGCGGGCCAGAATGTCGATGGCGCCCGAGTTGAACAGGCCACGGCTGAGAATAAGCACGGCGGCGACGGTGATCACCGCCGGATGCCCGAAGCCGTCGAACGCCGCGCCCGGCGCCACCAACCCGACCGCCACCGCCGCCAACAGGGCGAGCATGGCGACAATGTCATGCCGCCACCGGCCCCAGATGAACAGGGCCATGGCGGCAGCCAGGATAAGCAGGATGGCGGCCTGGGGAAAGGTCATGAACGGCCGGTCCCCCCTCCTAGATGTGAACCACCGCTTGCGTTCGGGCATTTTGGACTGCCGCCCAAACCCGCTTGGGGCAAGCCCCAAACCCCTTTTTTGTCTTCAAGAAAACAAAGAGGTCTGGAGTTTACTCCAGGCCGGCGGCAGTCCTCCGCGACAGCGGATAGCTTTAACCAAAATGGGCAGGTGGCGTCTACCGCCCCGGATTCAGCAGGGCCGCACCACCGCTAATGTCCCCGGCGATCTCGACCACGTTGCCGACCACCTTGGCCCGCCCCTCGGCCACCAGCCGCAGGGCCAGCGGATAGGCCAGGTGTTCCTGTTCCAGCACACGGGCGCCCAGCGTGTCGGGCGTGTCGCCGGACAGCACCGGAACGGCGGCCTGCACGATGATCGGGCCTTCGTCGGTGGCCGGGCGCACGAAGTGGACGGTGCAGCCGTGCACCTTGACGCCCATGTCCAACGCGCGTTCGTGAGTATGCAGCCCCTTGAACGAGGGCAACAGCGAGGGATGAATGTTGATCATCCGGTCCTGCCAGCCGGCAACAAATCCTTCGCTGAGCAAACGCATGAACCCGGCCAGACAGACGAACTCCACCCCCACGGAACGCAGATGAGCATCGAGCGCGGTATCAAACGCCGCACGGCCGTCAAAGTCGCGGTGGCTGAGGACCGAGGTCGGGATGCCCGCCTTCTCCGCCCGTTCCAGGGCGTAGACCCCGGCCACGTTGGACAGCACATGGACGATCTCGACCGGATAGGCCGGGTCGGCGCAGGCGTCGATGAGGGCTTGCAGGTTGCTGCCCCGCCCCGACACCAGCACACCGACCTTCAGTTTTTCGTCGGCCACGATCAGCCCAGCGCCCAGGTGGCGTCGAGATTGGGCATGAGCACCGGCTCGCCGTTCTCACTGCGCTCGGTCAGGCGACCGATGACGGTGGCCGTCTCACCGTGCTGGTTGAACAGGGCCACCGCATCGCCGGCCTGCTCGGCCGGGACCACGACGACCATGCCGACTCCGCAGTTGAAGGTGCGGGCCATCTCGGCCGCGCCGACGCCGCCGGTTTCGGCCAGCCAGCGAAACACCGGGGGCAGCGGCAGGGCCGCCACGTCCAGTTCGGCCGCCAGATGGTCGGGCAGCACGCGCGGGATGTTCTCCCAGAACCCGCCGCCGGTGATGTGGGCCAGCGCCTTGACGTGGCCGGCGCGAATCGCTGCAAGGCAGCTTTTCACATAGATGCGCGTCGGGGTCAGCAGAGCCTCGCCCAAAGTCTGGCCGGGGGCAAAGGGGGCTGCGTCGTCATAGCCGAGTGCGGCCTTTTCCACCACGCGGCGGACCAGGGAGAACCCGTTGGAATGCACGCCCGAGGACGCAAGGCCGATCAACACGTCACCAGCCGCGCAGCCGGTGCCGTCGAGCAGGCGCCCGCGTTCGGCCGCGCCGACCGAAAACCCGGCCAGATCGTAGTCGCCCGACCCGTACATGCCGGGCATTTCGGCCGTCTCGCCGCCGATCAGGGCGCATCCGGCCTGACGGCAGCCTTCGGCGATGCCGCTGATGATCTGACGGCCCTGTTCAACCTCAAGCTTGCCGGTGGCAAAGTAGTCGAGGAAGAACAGAGGCTCGGCGCCCTGCACCACCAGGTCGTTGACGCACATGGCCACCAGATCGATGCCCACGGTTTCATGTCGGCCGGCGGTGATCGCCACCTTGAGCTTTGTACCTACGCCATCGGTGGCAGCGACCAGGATGGGATCCTGGTATCCGGCCGCGCGCAGGTCGAACAGCGCGCCGAATCCGCCCAAATCGGAATCGGCGCCCGAGCGCACGGTAGACTTTGCCAGCGGTTTGATGGCTTGCACCAAGGCGTTTCCGGCGTCAATGTCAACACCGGCGTCCTTGTAGCTCAGACGGCTCTTGTCGGAAGGAGTGGAAATGGCGGCCTCGCAGCGGTATGCGGTTATATGGAGGATTCGCGTGGGGAAGATACTGCATCGGCGTCGGTTTGCAACGGCAGACGTTTTGATCCTGCTGGGCATCGCGGCCCTGGTGGCCCTGTGGTCACCCCTGGCCGGCGCACAAACGCGCACGGACACGGGCCTCTACACCGTTCGCGCGGTCCCGGTGCGGGCCGAAGCGGCCAGCGTGGTGGCAGCCAAGGAACAGGCCTTGATCCAGGGTCAGACCGAGGCCCTGCGCATCCTGCTTGAACGCCTGACCCTGCCCGAGGATCACGGCCGGCTGCCGACACCGTCGATGGACACGCTCCAGAACATGGTGCTCGGCCTGTCCATTGATGACGAGCGTACGCCGCCGCGCGGCTACATCGCAACCCTCACCGTCACGTTCATTCCACAGGTCGTGCAGGCGCTTTTGCAGCAGGCCGACATCCCGTTCAGTGACCAGCGCGGCCGGTCTCTGGTGGTCGTGCCGGTGTGGCAGGGCGGCCCCGAACAGGCGCCGGTACTGTGGGAAGATCCCAACCCGTGGCGCGAGGCATGGGCCAACCGCCGCCGCCAGGGGCTGGTGCCGCTGGAAACGCCGTTGGGCGACCTCGACGACGTTGCCACCATCGACGTCACCCGCGCGCTTGCCATCGACTCTACCGCCCTGAGCGGACTGGCCGAGCGGTATGGCGCGGCCGGCACCGTGGTCGCAGCGGCCCGCCTGGAGCCGGGCACCAACGGTGCACCGGCCCAGGTACGGGTGGACGTCACCAAAAGCGGAGTGGGGGGCGCGGCAAGCGGCGGGGTCGAAACCACCCGCTTCGCCGTCACCCAGGCGCTGGCCACAGACACTCCGCCGCAATCCGCCCTTCCCCAGGCGCTGACCGAGGCCATCCGGAGCGTCGCCCGCGAACTGGACGCGACATGGAAGGTGCGCGCCGTCGGATTTTCGGGCGCCACCGTGCAAATGACCGCCCTGGTCCCGCTGGACGGCCGCCTGGACAATTGGCTGGAGGTCCGCCGCCGCCTGGACGCGTCCCCGGCGGTTCGCGAGACACGCCTTCAGGCGATGACCAAGGACCGCGCCCAGATTACCGTCCTGTACGGCGGCCCCCCGGACGAGTTGGCCGAGTCGCTGCGTCGCCAGGGACTGAGCCTGACCGACAACGACGGCTACTGGACCCTGCGGCCGACGTCCGACTCCGCGCCGATGCTTCAGGCACCAGCACTTCAGGCGCCAGTCCTTCAGGCCCCCACCAGTCAGGCACCGGACATGGTCCAGCCGTCCGGCACGATCCTGGTTCGCTGACCAGACGTTGGGCAGGCCATGGCGCGCTCCTCCAGGCTAGTCAAGAACCTGCCCAATGCCATCACGGTGCTGCGCCTGTTCCTGGTCCCGGCGGTGGTCGGGCTGCTGCTCGAAGGGCAGGCAGCAGCGGCATTCTGGCTGTTCCTGCTGGCCGGGGTGCTCGACGGCGTGGACGGCGCCCTGGCCCGCCTGCTGGACGCCCGTAGCGAACTGGGGGCGTGGCTCGATCCGCTGGCCGACAAGGCCCTGCTCGGCGCCACCTGCATCACCATGGCGACGACCGGCCTGTTGCCGGTGTGGCTGGTCATCATCATCGTGTTCCGCGATCTGCTGATCGTCTGCGGCGTCCTGCTGATGCATGCCATGGGCACGGCGGTGACCATTCGGCCGCTGCTGGTCAGCAAGCTCAACACCGCCATGCAGATCGGGCTGGTCGGGCTGGTGCTGGCCAAACCGGCCCTCACCCTCCCCGACGTCGGGGTGACCGCCGTGGTCATCTGGCTGACGGCGGCGACGACTGTGGCGTCGGCGGCGGGCTACGTTTATGTTTGGGCGCGTCAGATGCTGACCCGCCCTCCTTGAGTCCGCCCCTTCTTCAGATGAGACACCGTCCGTGACCGACGTTCCCGCTTCCGATTCGCCTACCGCCACGCGTTCGCCCGTGCGTTTCTGGTGGCTGTGGCTGATTGTGGCGGCCGTCTTCCTGGCCGCCGTCTTCCTGCTGCGCGGCGTGCTGCTGCCCTTCGTGGCCGGCGCGGCGGTGGCGTATTTTCTGGACCCCATGGCCGACTGGCTGGAACGCCGGGGGCTGGGACGAACAACGGCCACCGTGGTCATCACCGTGATGTTCGTGGTCGCATTGGCCGGCGCCATCCTTCTTCTGATCCCGGCCATCCAGTCCGAGATCGCACGGTTCCTCGACAACCTGCCGGGCTATGCCCACGCCCTGGAGGACCGCATCAAGCCGCTGCTGGAACAGGCCCGCGCCGTGCTGCCGCCCGACCAGATCGACCGCCTGCGCGAAGGCGCCGGGTCGATGATCGGTGACGCGGCGAGCATCGCCCTGTCGGTGGTGAAGCAGGTCCTGACGTCGAGTCTGGCCATCCTCAACCTGCTGGCCCTGGTCGTCCTGACCCCGGTTGTGGCGTTCTACCTGCTGCGCGACTGGGACGGCATCGTGGCCAAGATCGATGGCTGGCTGCCGCGCGCCCATGCCGACACCCTGCGCGCCATGGCCCGCGACATCGACCGCACCCTGGCCGGATTCGTGCGCGGCCAAGCCACCGTGTGCCTCGCCCTGGGCGTGTTCTACGCCATCGGCCTGTCGGCCGTGGGCCTCGACCTGGGATTGGTGGTCGGGCTGGCCTCGGGGCTGCTGTCGTTCATCCCCTATGTGGGGTCCATCGCCGGGTTCATCGCCAGCATGGGCTTGGCGCTGGCCCAGTTCTCCGACACCACGCCCATCCTGATCGTCGCCGGCATCTACATGGCCGGACAAGCACTGGAGGGCAACGTCTTGTCGCCGTGGCTGGTCGGCGGGCAGATCGGCCTGCATCCGGTGTGGGTGATCTTCGCCTTGCTGGCGGCCGGCAGCCTGTTCGGCTTCGTCGGCGTGCTGCTGGCCGTGCCGGTGGCCGCCGTGATCGGCGTGGTGGTGCGGTATTCGATGGCGCGCTATCTGGAAAGTCCGCTGTATCGCGGTTCCGAGTACCGGGACCCCGAGTACCGGGACCCCGAGTATCGGGACCCCGAGTTTAGCGGGCCTGGGGACGCACCGTGAGCCAGTTGCCCCTGCCGCTCGGCCACCGCTCCGCGCTTGGCCGCGAAGACTTCCTGGTCGCCCCCGGCAACGAGGAGGCCGTCGCGTGGCTCGACCGCTGGCCGGATTGGCCGTCGCCGGCCCTGCTGCTGCACGGCCCGCCCGGCTGCGGCAAGAGCCATCTGGCCCAGGTGTTCGCCGCCACGTCGGGGGCGCGGGTCATCACGGGCACGCCCGATCTGGTACTGCACCCCCCGACGCTGCTCAACGGAGTGCGCGCGGTGGTGATCGACGACGTTGACCGCGCGTTGGAGGCCGGCGTGGCCGAGGGCTCGCTGTTCCACCTCTACAATGCCGCCAAGGAGGGCGGGCGCCACCTGCTGCTGACCGCCCGCCGCCCGGCCTCGGCCTGGGGGATCCGGCTGCCGGACCTCGCGTCGCGCCTGCACGCCGCCCCGGCCGTGGCGATCAATCCGCCCGACGACGACGTGATGGCCGCCGTGCTGGTCAAAATGTTCGCCGACCGTCAGTTGCGCATCGGGACCGAGGTCATCGCCTACCTTCTGCGCCACATGGAGCGCAGCTTTTCGGCCGCCCGCGCCGTGGTTGACGCCGCCGACCGCCTCAGCCTTGCGGAACGGCGGGCCATCACGGTTCCACTCCTTAAACGGTTACTTGGAATGAATGACGTTCTATAGGTTTTAAATATAATTCATTTGATGTAAAATGCGGTCCAATCCCGTGCCCCAAGCCCCAGGATCGGACCATGACCGAAGCAGCCCCCATCGCGTCCCGCCAGCCCCACCCGATGGACACCCACATCGGGCGCCGCATCCGCTTGCGCCGCACGCTGCTGGGGGTGTCCCAGCAACAACTGGCCGCCGCCGTGGGGGTGACGTTTCAACAAATCCAGAAATACGAAACGGGCATCAATCGCATGTCGGCCGCCCGCTTGTACGACGTGGCCCGGTCCCTGGGGGTCCCCGAACACTTCTTCTTCGACGACCTGGACGGCGAAGAGAAGGACCGCAACGACACAAAGACCGAATCCCTCGATCTCGTGCGGGCCTACTGGGCGCTGCCAACCCCGGACATGCGCCGCAACGTGCTGGACCTGCTGAAGGCGATGGGGGCGTAGAAGACCGCGTGACGTAAACGGGCTGCCGCCCGGCCCGCTTGGGGTGAACCCCGCCCCACTCTATGGCTGCGTCACCAGATCCTTCGGCCGGATCAAGGTATCCAGGCGCGCCGTGCCCGGCGCCAAGTCGTCCCAGCGGTCGATGCCGCACACCAGCAGGGCATAGGCGGCGGTCGGAAACTTGTCGCGCAGCACCAACAGTTCGGGCGTCTCCGGGGCCTGCTTGTCGGTCAGGGAAACGGCCAGTTCGTGCATGGCGGGGTTATGCCCGACGACCAGCACGGACTCCACGCTGTCGGGCAGTTCGCGCAGGCGATCGAGCAGGCGTGCCGCGCTGAACACGTACAGCCGCTTTTCGAACTGCACCGGCACACCGTCCACCAACGGGCACAGGAACCCGAAGGTCTGGCGGGCCCTCAGCGCCGTGGACACCAGCACATGGTCAACCCTCAGGCCGCGCTCGGCGAGGGTGGCGACCATGGCGGCCCCGGCCCGCTGTCCCCGCTCGGCCAGCGGCCGGTCGATGTCCTCAAGCTCGGGATCATCCCAGGTGGATTTGGCGTGGCGGAGGAAATGAAGCCGTTTCATACGCGACGCCCCTTCAAAGGCCGATCTTCACGAGCGATGGGATGACGGATGGGATATGGACGACGAATCCTTCCCCCTGCTTATATAAGCCCCAGGTATAAGGGGTGACGCCGGGCGATACGAGGCTCGGCGGTTGAAAAGCGGCCTTTGCCACAGAAAATTCACGGACCCCATGCAAGGTTCCGTATAATCCAAGGGCGTGCGGCAAGACACGGCCGAGTGAGACAACAGGGAGAGCAGCGGCAATGAGTGACAGTTCGCAGGACACCGGAGCCCCTACCGCCCGCCCGGCCCGCCGCCCGCGCGCCGCGTCGGCCACCAAGCGCGCCCCTGCGCCCGCCCGCGCTGCCGCCGCTGCCGCCGCTGAACAGACCCAGGCGGCCATCCCGCCCCAGGCCCGCGTTCCCGCCACGACCGATCCGGCCGAGGGCCGTCCGACCATCGCCGCCGACAGCAGCGACCGCTTCATCAACCGCGAGCAGTCGTGGCTGGCGTTCAACTTCCGTGTTCTGGAGGAGGCCTCCAATCCGGTCCATCCGCTGCTGGAACGCCTGCGTTTCCTGTCGATCTCGGCATCGAACCTGGACGAGTTCTACATGGTCCGCGTGGCCGGCCTGAAGGGTCAGGTCCACGCCGGGGTGACGTCGATAAGCCAGGACGGGGTGACCCCGGCCCAGCAGCTTGAGGCGATCAACAAGGAAGCCCGCACGCTGATCGAGTCCCAGGCCCAGGTGTGGAACGAACTGCGTGAACTGCTGCACGACGCCGGGTTGCACGTCATCGGCAAGGACGACCTGTCGGCCCAGGACATGGCATGGCTCGAAGGCCATTTCATGGACTACATCTTCCCGGTGCTGACGCCGCTGGCCATCGACCCGGCCCACCCTTTCCCGTTCATTCCCAACCTGGCGCACGCCCTGGTCCTGCACCTGATACGGCCGGACGACACTGAAAACCTGCGCGCCCTGGTGCCGCTGCCCACCCAGTTGTCGCGCTTCGTGCGCATCGCCGGGCCGGAACTGCGCTTCCTGGCCCTGGAGGAAGTCGTCGGGCTGTTCCTGCACAAGCTGTTTCCGGGCTTCGAGGCCAGCCAGGGCGGCCACTTCCGGGTCATCCGCGATTCGGAAATGGAAATCGACGAAGAGGCCGAAGATCTGGTGCGGTCGTTCGAGAGCGCCCTCAAGCGGCGGCGGCGCGGCCACTGCATCCGCCTGACCCTCAACGCCGACATGCCCGAGGACCTGTACCGCCTGATCTGCGACGAACTCGACGTCGCGGCCGAGGACGTGTTCCACATCAACGGCCTGATCGGCATGGCCGACACCAAGGCCCTGGTCACCGACGAGCGCCCCGACCTCCAGTTCGTGCCGTTCAACGCCCGCTTCCCCGAGCGCATCCGCGACTTTGGCGGCGACTGTTTTGCCGCCATCCGCAAGAAGGACATCCTGGTCCACCACCCCTACGAATCGTTTGACGTGGTGGTCCAGTTCCTGCGCCAGGCGGCGCGCGATCCCAACGTCATGTCGATCAAGCAAACCCTCTACCGCACCTCCAAGGGCAGCCCCATCGTGGCCGCCCTGATCGAGGCGGCCGAGGCCGGCAAGTCGGTCACCGCCATGGTCGAGTTGAAGGCCCGCTTCGACGAGGAGGCCAACATCCAGTGGGCGCGCGACCTGGAACGCGCCGGGGTCAATGTGGTCTATGGCTTCATGGACCTGAAGACCCATGCCAAGATCAGCCTGGCGACCCGCCGCGAGGGGACCGAGTTGCGGTCCTACGTCCACTATGGGACCGGCAACTACCACCCGATCACCGCCAAGGTGTACACCGACCTCAGTTACTTCACGTCCGACCCGGCGCTGTGCCGCGATGCCCAAAAGGCCTTCAACTTCATGACCGGCTACGCCCGGCCGGACAAGATGGAGAAGCTGAACATCGCGCCGCTGGGCCTGCGCGACACCATCCTGCACCTGATCGAGGAGGAAACCGCCAACGCCCGCGCCGGCAAGCCGGCCGCCATCTGGGCCAAGATGAACAGTCTTGTCGATGGCAAGCTGATCGACGCCCTGTACGAGGCGTCCTGCGCCGGGGTGACGGTCGAACTGGTCATTCGCGGCATCTGCTGCCTGCGGCCAGGCGTTCCCGGACTGTCGGAGAACATCCGGGTGCGGTCCATCGTCGGGCGGTTCCTGGAGCATTCGCGCATCATCTGCTTTGCCAACGGCAGCCCCATGCCGTCGCGCGAGGCAAAGGTGTTCATCTCGTCGGCCGACTGGATGCCGCGCAACCTGATCCACCGGGTGGAGAGCTTCGTGCCGATCGGAAACCCCACCGTCCACGCCCAGATCCTCGACCAGATCATGGCCGCCAACCTCAAGGACGAGGCGCAAAGCTGGTTCCTCCAGCCCGATGGCACCTATGAGCGGGTCAAGACCGGGCCGGAGGCGTTCTCCGCCCACATCCACTTCATGACCAACCCCAGCCTGTCGGGTCGCGGCAGCGCGCAACAGGCTGCGAAGCGGGTGGCACGCCTGATCCTGGGCCGCGACCGCTTCACTGACGATTAAGGACGGCCGCGTGCCCCAACACCATCCCATCGGCATCATCGACATCGGGTCCAACACCGTGCGCCTGGTGGTGTTCGGGGGCCGGCGCCGCACGCCGATGCCGCTATTCAACGAAAAAGCCACCTGCGCCCTGGGGGCCGGGATGGAGAAAAGCGGCCGGCTCAATCCCGAGGGCGTCCCCCAGGCCCTGGCCGCCATCGAACGCTTCGTCGCCCTGGCCCGCGCCATGGAGGTGGAAAGCCTGGACGTCCTGGCCACCGCCGCCTGCCGCGACGCCACCGACGGCCGCGCCTTCATGGACGAGATCGAACGGCGCTGCGGCGTGCAGGTCGCCCTGCTGTCGGGCGAGGACGAGGCCAAACGCGCCGCACTCGGCGTGCTGTGCTCCATCCCCGACGCCGACGGCATGGTCGCCGACGTCGGCGGCGGCAGCCTGGAGCTGGTCACCGTCAAGGACCGCCGGTTCGGGCGTTTTGCCACCATGCCGCTCGGCCTGCTACGGCTGATCGAGCATTCCGGCGGCGACCGCGATACCGCCCTGGCCCTGATCGAACAGCGTCTGGCGGCGGTGGACTTCATGGAGGAAGGGCGTGGCCGCCACCTCTATGCGGTCGGCGGATCATGGCGTGCCTTGGCCCGCGTGCTGATTGACCAGATGAACTATCCGCTGCACGTCCTGGACAATTTCACCCTGCCACGCGCCCAGGCCGAAAAGCTGATCGGCCTGGTCGCGCAGCAAAGCCGCAAGTCCCTCGACAAGGTGCAGGGGGTGTCGAAAAAGCGCCTGCCCCTGCTGCCCCTGGCCGCCCTTTTGCTGCAACGCCTGTTGCAGCGCGTGCAGCCCGATGCTGTGGTGTTTTCCGTCTACGGAATGCGCGAAGGCCAGTTCTATGCCAGCCTGCCCGAGGCCATGAAGGCCGAAGACCCCCTGCTCGCCTCGGCCACCAAGCTTGCCGAGGCCGCCGGGCGGTTCCCCGAACACGGCCACGAATTGATGGAGTGGATGAGCCCGCTGTTCCCCGACGAGCCGCCGGCCCTCCGGCGCCTGCGTCATGCCGCCTGCCTGCTGGGCGACATCTTCTGGAACGAGCACCCCGACTTCCGGGCCGAGCAGGCCTTCCTGCGCGTGCTGCGCCTGCCGTTCATGGGCCTGGACCATCACGACCGGGCGGGGCTGGCGCTGGCGCTGTACTACCGCTATGCCTCGGACGACGGCTCGGAGGTGGTCAAGCCCGCCCACGCCCTGCTCGACGACGACCGCATCCGCCGGGTCCGGGCCATCGGCGCCGCCTTGCGTCTGGGCCACACCATTTCCGGCGGCGTGGCCGGCATCCTGTCGCGCACCCGTCTGAGCCGGGGGGACAGCGTCCTGATGCTCGGTGTCCCAGCCGCCGACCCGCTGTTCAGCCCGGTCGCCTTCACCCGCCGCCTCGACCGCCTGGCCCTGGAACTCGGCCTCACGGCGCAGATGGCCAAGGTGTAGCGTTATCCCGTCCAGAAGCCAGTCCACAACATCCGGCCCTCAGGGCGCGTAGGCCGCCATCATGATGCGCACGACCTCGCTAATAACGCGGTCATGCTCGGCGTCGGGATAGGGGAGGCTCAGAAGGGCATGGCTATGCGCCTCCCCCTTGACCATGTGCAGAAATAGGTCTGCGGTCAGCATCGGGTCGGGCACCCGCAGGCTGCCGCGTTCGTCCTGATAGCGCAGATAGTCCGCCACGGATTTGATGACCGGCTCCGGGCCGGCGGCCTTGAACGTCTCGACCATCTCCGGGAACTGGCTGCCCTGTCCGATCATGACCCGATAGTGGCCGATGGCCTGCGGGCTGAGCACCAGCTCCAAGAAACCGCGCGCCAGGGCGGTCAGGCCGTCCTCGACCGGCGCCTCCAGGACTTCGGCGGAGATGCGGATGTATGTCGCGGTAAAGCTGCTCAGAACCTCCCGGAACAACTCCACCTTTGAGGGAAAGTGCGCGTAGAGCGTGGCCTTGGACACCCCGGCGCTGGCCGCCACCGCATCCATGCTGGTGCCGGGATAGCCGTCGGCACAAAACAGGTGGCGGGCGGCATCCACGATGGCATCACGTTTCTTGCTGCGGCGCTTGGGATGGGCGGGGTCGGCGTCGGCCATCGTCACTCTGTTTCCGGTTCCAGTTCAATCCGCCCAAAAACTGAACTGAACCGTCCAGTTTTTGGTTGACGTATTTGGGCGTGACTCTCATGCTCACAAAACTGAACTGTTCAGTTCAATTCGTCAACCCTTTCGCAGGTGGCCCGCCATGCCCTCGAAGCTTATCAAAATTGCCGCTGTTGCGACCCTTGTCGGTGCGGCCGCAGCCGGCGGGGGGGCCCTCTGGTGGACCCAGCGCGGCCATATCTCGACTGACAACGCTTATATCCAGGGCGACGTGACCACCATCAGCCCGCGTGTGGGGGGCTATGTGGTCGAGGTGGCGGTCGGCGACAACCAAGCCGTCACCGCCGGACAGATCCTGGCCCGCATCGACGACCGCGACTACCGGGCCCGCGTGGCCGAGGCCAGCGCCGCCGTGGATGCCGCACAGGCGGCCCTTGAGGGATATGAGCGGCGCATTGAAGCCCAGCAGGCGGAAATCGGCGAGGCGGCGGCCGGACTCACCACCTGGCAGGCCGAACTGGATCTGGCCCGCAAGGAACTCAGCCGCACGGCCAGCCTCGCCCGCGAGGACTACGCATCCCGCCAGCGCCTGGACAATGCCGAGTCGACAGTCAGCAAGGCCCGCGCCGGGCTGATCCACGCAGAAGCCAAGCTGGTCACGGCGCGTAGCCAGATCGCGGTGATCGAGGCCGACCGCAGGCGCCAAAAGTCCCTTCTCGACCAGGCAAGGGCTCACCTGGACCTGGCACAGGTCGACCTTGAAAACACCGTGCTGCGCGCCCCCATCGACGGTGTCGTCGGCAACCGGGGGGTCCGCCTTGGGCAACTCGTCGTGCCGGGCGCCAGCCTTCTCAGCCTCGTGCCGCTGGAAGGGGTGTGGGTGGTCGCCAACTTCAAGGAAACGCAGATCGACGCCCTGTCCCCTGGGCAGCCGGTCAACGTGACGGTGGATGCCTTCCCCGGCGTTTCCCTGGCCGGCACGGTGGGTGGCATGTCGCCAGCGTCGGGCGCCGAGTTCAGCCTGCTGCCTCCGGAAAACGCCACCGGCAACTTCACCAAGATCGTCCAGCGCATCGCCGTGCGCGTTGACCTGCCGGCCGGATCGCCCCTGGCCGGACGCCTGCGCCCCGGCCTGAGCGCCGTGGTCAACGTGAACACCAATGAAGTCCCCCCCAATGGGCAAACCAGCCCGGCCCTCGCGGGGCTGATTGGCACCGGGTTGGCTGGAGAAGGTGAGCGCTGACATGACCCAGGCTCCTCCGGCCGAGTCCATCGGCGCGCCCAGCACGGCCAACACCATCGGCTTCTTCGCCATGGTGGTCGGCATGTTCATGGCCATCCTGGATATCCAGATCGTGGCCAGTTCCCTGACCGACATCCAGGCCGGCATTGGTGCCAGCCGCGAGGAAATAAGCTGGATCCAGACCAGCTACCTGATTGCCGAAGTCATCGTCATTCCCCTGTCGGGCTGGCTGGCGACCGTGCTGTCCACGCGCTGGCTGTTCTGCGGCTCCGCCCTGATGTTCACGCTGGCATCGGTGGCCTGTGCCTTTGCCTGGAACCTGGAAAGCATGGTGGTCTTCCGCTCGCTCCAGGGGTTTCTGGGCGGCGCGATGATCCCGACCGTCTTCGCCACGTCCTACGCCATTTTCCCAAAAAACCGGCAAGCCGGCGTGACGGTGGTGATCGGACTGGTGGCGACCATGGCCCCCACGCTCGGCCCGGCGCTGGGTGGCTGGCTGACCGAAACGCTGTCGTGGCACTGGCTGTTCCTGATCAACATCATTCCCGGCTTGATCGTCGCAGCCACCGTGTTTTTTCAGCTCGATATCGACCGTCCCAACCTGAAACTGCTCAAGGGGTTCGACCTGAGCGGCATCGTGCTGGTGGCGTTGTTCCTGGGCACGCTGCAATTCATTCTGGAGGAAGGCCCCGGTGAGGACTGGTTCGACAGCGCCGAGATCACCCTGTTCTCCCTCGTCTGCGGGCTGGCCGCGATCGGCTTCTTCTGGCGCGAGTTGACCGCGCGCAACCCGGTGGTGGATTTACGCGCCTTCTCCAATCCCAACTTCACGGTAGGCTGCGTGTTCAGCTTCGTGATCGGCATCGGCCTTTACGGCAGCGTCTATGTCATGCCGCTGTTCCTGGCCATGGTGCGGGGCTACAGCTCCCTGGAAATCGGTTGGGTGATCATGGTCACTGGCCTGTTCCAGTTCCTGTCCGCCCCGGTGGCCGGGATGCTGTCCAAGAAGATCGACCCGCGCGCCATGCTGGCGATCGGCCTCGCCCTGTTCGGCGGCGGCCTGTACATGAACCACACGTTGACCGCCGAGTGGGGATACTGGGAGTTCTTTCTGCCCCAGGCGGTACGCGGCTTCGCCCTGATGTTCCTGTTCATCCCGGTCAACGCCCTGGCCCTGGGCGACCTGCCCCCGAACATGATCAAGGGCGGATCGGGGCTGTACAACCTGATGCGCAACCTGGGTGGCGCGATCGGCCTTGCGGTCATCAATACCGTCCTGACCAACCGACTGGACCTTCACGCCGCCCGCCTGGCCGACAGCCTGACGGCGGCCCGCGCCCCGGTGACCGAGACACTTTCCGGGCTGACGTCCAGCCTGACGCCGATGCTCGGCGGCGATGCCGAACTGGCCGCCCTCAAGACACTGGGTGCCCTGGTCCAGCGCGAGGCCACGGTCATGGCGTTTTCCGACATTTTCCAGCTCATGGCGCTGGTCTTTGTCGCCGGCCTGATGATCATGCCGGCCATGCGCAAGGTCAATCCCGGCGGCGAGGCGGCGGCCGGGGCGCATTGACGTCATGCGTGGAGAGATGCGGTCAACTCAAAACCCGCTTCTTCTCTCCGGCAAATGGGCTGAGGCCCAGCCAGGACTGCATGCGGTTGGCCAGCCGCTCGTCCCCGGTCAGGCGCAGGGTCCCGGCCTCAACCTCGGTGGCGACGGACGACAGGCCCATCCAGATGGCAGTCATCGCCCGCAGGTCGGCGACCACGTACAGATCGACGTCCAGCCCCGGATCGACCGAGCACAGGTCGAGCGAGTCATGGTCCACGATCAGCCACCACGCCCGCTTGGCGACCGCGACGTCGGGGTACAGAAACTGAATCACGCACCGCTTGCTCGGCAGCGGCACCGGGTTGAGGTTGCGCCGCATGTCCCACATGAGCAGGCCAGGGTCCAGGTTGCGCAGGCTGGTCTGCGCCTGAACCCACCGCTGGCCCCACAGGCCGACCGCCATGACCACCGGGCGCAGGTCGCGGCCGGCATCGGTCAGCACGTATTCCGCCGTGCCGCCGTTGTCCGAGGCGCGATGCTCGACAATGCCGGCGTCCTCAAGCTCGCGCAGGCGCTTGGCGAGCAGGGCCGGAGACATGCGCGGAACGCCACGCCGCAACTCGTTGAACCGGGTGCTGCCCGACACCAGTTCGCGCAACAGCACCATGGTCCAACGCGAACAGAGAATTTCGGCGGCCATGGCGACGGGACAGAACTGGTCGTAGCTGCGGGTTTCCATCGTTTTGGCTCCTGCCGCGTGAGGGAACAGTACAGCCAGTGAACTTGAGACGTCGGGCGTGACGACGCAGGCTAGGCTTCCCTAGGAAACAAACTTCGGAGGCCCCGATGTTCCAGGATACCCGTAATTTGCTCGGCTCCCCCCTGCTGGCTGTTGCGTTAACGGCGCTGGTGGCCGTTCCGGCGGTAGCGGAGGAGCGCAGCACGGAGGACACCATCAGCCTCGCCCTGTCCGCCGCGCCGCCCCAGATGCGCAACGGCGCCACGGTGGTCGGCGCGGACAGTGCCGTGCTGCGGCAGGGCGACAACGGCTTCACCTGCATGATCACCCCGGAAGTCCCGACCGGCAGCGCCCCCATGTGCGCCGATGAAACGTGGATGCCGTGGGCCGCCGGGTGGCTCCAGGGCGAACCCTATGAGCCGCAAAACCGCCTCGGCCTGGCCTACATGTTGGCTGGCGACACGGCCACCGGCGGGGCCAGCAACATCGATCCGCACGCCCAGGCCCCCGCCACCGACAACCAGTGGGTCGTCGAAGGGCCGCACGTCATGCTCATCGTGCCAGACGAGGAAATGCTGTCCCACATCACCGACGACCACACCGCCGGCACGCCCTACGTCATGTGGCGCGGCACCCCGTTCGCCCACGTCATGATGCCGGTCGGCCCCCGCGAACACCGCCGCGAGGTGGCGGAACGTCAGGAGTAAGCGCCTTTTACGCCGCATGAACCGGCAGCACCCTTCCGCCCCGTCAAAGCGTTTTGGGTCAAGGAAACGCAGCCATTCGCAATGAATGACAGCGCCTTCCCACCCCGCCCGCACCGACAGGAAAGGGAGAGCCATCCGGTGACCTACCCCCGCTTCGCCGCCATGATCGCCACCTCCACGGTGGTGATGTTCGTCCTGATGTACCTGAACACCTACGCCTGGCCGCACGTCCTGTTCAGCGAAACACGCGCCTACATGGCCATCCTCATGGGCGCCACCATGGCCGTCATCATGATGGGATACATGTTCAGCATGTATCCCAACCGGACGGTGAACATCGGCATCTTCGTCGTCAGTGCCGTGGTGTTCGCGCTGTCCCTGTGGCTGGTGCGCAGTCAGGCCACGGTCAGCCAGTCCAGCTACATGAAGGCGATGATCCCCCACCATTCCATCGCCATCATGACCAGCAAGCGGGCGCAGATCAGCGACCCCCGCGTCCGCAAGCTGGCCGACGAGATCATTGAGGCCCAGGAGCGGGAAATCGCCGAAATGCTGTACCTGATTGCCGCCCTTGAGCGCAGCGAGGGCGCGCCACGGCCCGACATCTTCAAGACCGAGCACGACCCGGAGGTGATGACGGTCGCGGCTGCGTTGCGCCGGACCAACATCGAAACCCTCGATCTCCAGCCGGTGATGGACGCCGAGGCCGCGAAAGTGCTGCCGCCGGGGCCGCGCTGCGCCTTCGCCTGGACAAACCAAAGCCGCCCGATCCTGGTCGCGGGGATGACCGAAGATGACACCACCCAAGGCGTCTTCAAACTCCAGGGCGCCCTGGTGACCCTGAACGCCCCACAGGCCGAAGGCTTCGGCGCCCTGGCCGCCGGCTCCACCCTGACCACCGAGGGCGCATCCGTGCGCGTCATTCCCGTCCCCGATGAAGATGCAGAAACCGTGGACGGCCGGAAGCGCCGGAAGGCCGACATGGTGTTCGAGCTGGAGCGCGGCCTGACCGTCGGCTATCGGGGGTTCTACACCTGCGACTCGCCCTGAACAGCCGGGCTCTGCCCGGACCCGCCAAGGGCCGAGCGGCCCTTGGATCCCATGAGGGAGTTCGGAGACTTCACTTGCGCCGCAGGCAGAGAATGTCTGCATTTGATGCGCTGCGCGCGGCTTTCCCCCGTCACGTCATGAGGTCAAGGAGGCTGGCCTCCTTGCGGGTGCGGGCAGAGCCCGCTTTCCTTCACCCCCGACAGCCCCCTACACCGGCAGCCGCACCACCGCCTTCAGGCCGCCCAGGTCGGGGCTGTCGTGGAGGGTGATCTCGCCGCCGTGGCCGCGCACGATGTCGCGGGCGATGGTCAGGCCCAGGCCGGTGCCGCCGGTCTTGGGGTTGCGTGACGGGTCCAGGCGGGTGAAGGCGCGGAACACGTCCTCGCGCTTGTCGGCCGGGATGCCGGGGCCGTCGTCCTCCACCCACAGTTCGGCCGCGCCGCTGCCGGGGCGCAGGGTAATGCGCACCCGTCCGGCATAGCGCAGGGCGTTGGACACAAGGTTGGACAGCGCGCGGTCGAGGGCGTTGTGGCGGATGGGCACGATGACCTCGCCGAACGCGGTGCCGATGGTTTCCACGGCGCCATCGGCGCGGCGGAAGCGGCTGGCGACCATCTCGACCAGGGCCGCGAGATCGACCGGCGCCACCGTCTCGTGACCGTCGCCGCGCGCAAAGGCCAGATACCCCTCGATCATGCGCTCCATCTCGCAGACGTCCTCGGACAGGTCGTGGATGTCCGGGCCTTTGCCCATCATGGCGAGTTGCAGCTTCATGCGGGTCAGCGGCGTGCGCAGGTCGTGGGACACGCCGGCCAGCATTTCCGTGCGCTGGGCGATCTGGCGCTGGATGCGTTCGCGCATGACGTTGAAGGCCTCGGCCGCCTGACGAACCTCGCGGGCGCCCTCGGGCTTGATCGGCGGCACCTCGCGGCCCTTGCCGAAGCGGTCGGCGCTGGCCGCCAGGCGCAGGATGGAACGCACCTGCTTGGACATGAACCACGCCGCGACGCCGATCAGGACCAGGGACGTGCCGACCATCCACATGACGAACAGATAGGTGGTCGAACTGAACAGGCGCTTGCGCGGGGCGAGGATCTCGATGATGCCGCCGGGAAGCTGCAAATGAATGGTCATCTCGCGGTCGAGGAAGCCCACGTCAATGGCATAGGGCCGCCGCACCCGTTCCTCCAGCGCCGTGGCCATGGCCTGTTCGATGGTGTCGCTGCCGAACCGGGGACGCGCCGCGTTGGGCAGGATGGCGCCCGGCCGCAGGATGATGTCGAGGTCCATCCGGGTGCGCGCGAGGTCAAGGATCCAGGCCCGATCCTCGGGCGCCTGATAGCGGTCGAGCAGGCTGATAATAGCTGAAATGTCGCCAGCGATGCTGCCGGCCAGCCGCCGCATCACGGTGTCCCAGTGGCGGTCGAAGAAGATCACCGCGGTGACCACCTGCAACAGGATGACCGGGATCACCAGAATCAGCAGCGCCCGCCCCAGCAGGCCGCGCGGAACCAGATGGCGCAGCGGGCGCGAGGTCGGCAGCAGCTTCATCAGCCGGGCCTCAGCACATAGCCCTTGCCGCGCACGGTCAGCAGGAAGCGCGGCTGGCGGGGGTCGTCCTCGATCTTGCGGCGCAGGCGGGTGACCTGGACATCGACGCTGCGCAGGTTACCGTCGAGCCCGACCTCGCTGGCCAGGGCCTCGCGCTCGACCGGGTCGCGGTGGCGGGCCAGGGCGATCAGCAGGTCGGTTTCCCCCTCGGTCAGCGGCACCCGTTCCTCGCCCCGCCGCAGTTCGCGCCGGGCGGCGTCAAACACCAGCGCGCCCAGGGACACCTCGCCCGCCTCCGGGGCGGCCGGGGCGGGCTGGCGGGCGCGGCGCAGGATGGCGTTCAGACGCAGGACCAGTTCGCGCGGCTCGAACGGCTTGGTCAGGTAGTCGTCGGCGCCGTGTTCCAGGCCGGCGATGCGGTCCTCGGATTCGCCGCGCGCGGTCAGCATCAGCACCGGGACCACGTTGCCGTCCGCACGCAAGGCGCGGGTCAGGGCAAGGCCGTCCTCGCCGGGCATCATCACGTCCACCACCAACAGGTCGAACACCAGGGTTTCCAGGGTGCTGCGGGCCTCGGCAGCGTCGGCCGCCGTGGTCACCATGAACCCGTTGTCGCTCAGGTAGCGACGCAGCAGGGCGCGCAGGCGTTCGTCGTCGTCGATCACGAGGACGTGGGGGTTCTCCTGCATGGTCAGGACCTCGCCCGGCGGGGACGCTGGGCGAGCCCGCCGGCCGGCAGCGGCACCGGACCCTCGGCCGCGGTGAAGCGCGAGCGGTCGGGCTCGTCGATCATGCCGGTGAGCACCTTGCGGAAACCCTCGACCGCCTCGGCCCCGGCCTCGCGGTAGGCGCGGGCAATGCGGTTGCGCTGGCGTTCGGTCAACTGGTGTTCCAGGTCGATCCCCTTGGCGGTCAGTTCCAGCAGACGCTGGCGGCGGTCGCGGGTGCCGGGCTTCTGGGTGATGTAGCCCTCGGTCATCAACTGGCTGAGGACACGCGACAGGCTCTGCTTGGTGATGCCGAGGATCTGCAACAGGTCGGACACCGGGATGTTGGGATGGCGGCCAACAAAGTAGATCACCCGGTGATGGGCCCGCCCGAGTCCCAGGCGGGACAGCAGGGCGTCGGCCTCGCCGGTGAAATCACGGTAGGCGAAGAACAGAAGCTCGATGCCCCTGCGCAGTTCCTCTTCCCGCAGAAAAAGCTGGTGCGCGCCCGCTTTCACGTGATCGTCCCCCTGTCACTGTCCGTGTCGCCGTCCATTTTTCTCACGTCTTTGCCGACAGTATATACGGCAGCCTTGTTGACATATATCCCCGTAGAATGTTACGCAAGAGACAGATGTGCGGTAACATCGTTACGCCGGTTTCCCATCAAGTGGAAGAAACAAACCCATGGGCATCATTCCTTTCGACGATCGCGACGGCTTCATCTGGTGGAACGGCGAACTCAAGCCGTGGCGCGACGCCACGCTGCACGTGCTGTCCCACGCCCTGCACTACGCAAGCTGCGTGTTCGAGGGCGAGCGCGTCTATAACGGCAAGGTATTCAAGCTGACCGACCACAGCGCCCGCCTGATCGAGTCGGGCCGCATCCTGGGATTCGACCTGCCGTTCACGGTCGAGGAAATTGACGCCGCCACCATGGAAGCCGTGAAGGCCAACAACATCACTGACGGCTATGTCCGCCCGGTGGCGTGGCGCGGGTCGGAAATGATGGGCGTTGCCGCCCAGGCGACCAAGATCAATGTCGCCATCGCGTGCTGGTCATGGCCGTCCTACTTCTCGCCCGAGGCCCGCCTGCGCGGCATCCGCTTGAAGATCAGCTCGTGGAAGCGCCCCGCGCCGGACACCGCGCCGACCAAGTCCAAGGCTGCCGGCCTGTACATGATCTGCACCATGTCCAAGCATGAAGCCGAGCGCGAAGGCTATGAAGATGCCCTCATGCTCGACTATCGCGGGCAGGTGGCCGAAGCGACCGGCGCCAACATCTTCCTGGTCATGGACGGCAAGTTGCACACGCCAACCCCGGACTGCTTCCTGGATGGCATCACCCGCCGCACGGTCATTGACCTTGCCAAGCGGCGCGGCCTTGAAGTCATCGAACGGGCCATCATGCCCGAGGAACTGGCCAACGCCCAGGAAGTGTTCCTGACCGGCACCGCCGCCGAAGTCACCCCGGTGCGCGAGATCGGCCCCTATTCCTTCACCCCCGCCGAGATCACCAAGATGCTGGTCGAGGACTACGACAAGGAAGTCGGCCGTACCCACGACAAGGCTGCCGCCGCCAAAGCCTCGGCCGCCTGACCTGGGTTGCATGACAGACAGAACGGGAGCCGGCGTGCTCCCGTTTTGGCGTTAAGGGGTTTGTACTTGCCGCATTGGTCCGCTGACGCGGATGGCTGCCGCCAGCCTGGAGGGGACCTCCAGACCTCCTTGCTTTCTTGAAGAAGAGAAAGGGGTTTGGGGCCTGCCCCAAGCGGGTTTGGGCGGCAGCCCAAGAGCACAGGGAGCGCAGTCCATGCCGCGCGTCGCGGTGTTCGATTCAGGGCTCGGCGGGTTGACCGTGCTGGCGGCCATTCGCCGCACCCTGCCCGGCGTTGCGGTGACCTACGTGGCCGACAACGCCGCCTTTCCCTATGGTCCGCTGAGCGAGGCCGCCGTAAGCGCCCGCGTGCTGGCGGTCATCGGCGCCCTGCTCGCCCGCGAGCCGGTTGATGCGGTGGTCATCGCCTGCAACACCGCCAGCACGGCGGCCCTGGCCGCCTTGCGCGCGGCGTTTCCGGCCATGCCCTTTGTTGGCACCGTCCCCGCCCTCAAGCCCGCCGCCCAGGTGACGCGGAGCGGCGTCATCGGCCTGCTGGCCACCCCCGGCACCGTCCACCGGCCCTACATCGACGCCCTGGCGGCCGACGTTGCGGCCGGCTGCCGGGTGGTGCGGGTCGGCGCTGCCCTGCTGGCGACCCTGGCCGAGGGCAAGCTGCGCGGCGTCGCCCCGCCGCCCGGCGCGGTGGCGGCCGAGATCGCCCCGCTGTTCGACGACCCCTTGATGGATGTGGTGGTGCTGGGCTGCACCCATTATCCGTTGCTGCGCCCTGAACTGATTGCTGCCGCACCGCGCCCGGTGCCATGGCTCGACTCGGCCGATGCCGTGGCTCGCCAGGCGGCACGGGTGATCGCCGGCGCCAGCATGACCACAACCTTTGAGGATCATTGCTTCCTGACAGCCCCCGCCCCGGACATGCGGGCACCTCTGAGAATTGTACACCTGAAGGCGACTGTTCTTTCCGTTGCGTAAGGCATTCACAACCATGAGGCTGTCTGCGGAATCGCCTTTGCGCTGCAATAACACCCCTTGAAACTGCGAGTGAGACGCTTATGCTATCGTCCAAAAGAGGTAGGCGGGTACGTCTTTTTATTCGTACAATGGGGTGGTGTGAAATGAATTGGCTCAACAATGTCCGGATCGCCGGCAAGCTCTGGTTGATCGTCGCTCTCGCGGTGGTCGGCGCCCTGATCATCGCCGCAACGGCGTTGCTGAACCAGCGCGCCCAGATGATGGAAGACCGTCGGGGCGAGACCATGAACATGGTCCAGGTTGCCGAAACGGCCGTGAAAACCTACCTCGCCAAGGCCAAGGACGGCACCCTCAGCACCGCCGAGGCCCAGGCACGCGCCCTTGCAGTGGTCAATGGCTTGCGCTTCGAGGACGGTGAAAACTACTTCTTCGTCGTTGATTTCGACGGTGTGACAGTACTGCACCCGATCAACCCGGCGTTGAACGGCAAGGATATGCGCTCTATCAAGGACCCCACTGGGTTCCCGCTGTTCGCCGAGATCGCCCACACCGGATCGCAGGGCTCCGGCTTCGTCGATTACATGTGGCCCAAGCCGGGCAAGGACAAGCCGGTGATGAAGGTCAGCTACGTCGCCGGCATCGCCGACTGGCGCTGGGCCATCGGCGCGGGCATCTACGTCGATGACGTCGATGCCGTGTTCCGCCAGCAGGCCCTGCTGATGGGCGGCATCGTAGCCGCCGTGCTGGCCGGTCTGGTGCTGCTGGCGTCCCTAGTGGCACGCGCCACGGCGCGGCCCATCGTCGCCCTGACCGGCCAGATGACCCGTCTTGCCGATGGCGACAAGACCCAGCACATTTCCGGCACGCATCGCGGCGACGAACTCGGTGCCATGTCCAAGGCCGTCCTGGTGTTCAAGGAGAACATGATCCGGGCCGACCGTCTGGCTGCCGAACAGGCCGCCGAGCAGGAAGCCCGCACGGCCCGCGCCGAGCACATCCAACAACTGACCGAAGCCTTCGACCGCGAGATCGCCACCGTTGTCGGCACCGTCTCGTCGGCCTCCACGCAGCTTGAATCGACGGCGCAGGCCATGTCGTCCATCGCCGAGGAAACCAGCGTCCAGGCGACCGCCGTCGCGGCCGCCTCGGAGGAGGCCTCGGCCAACGTGGAAACCGTGGCCTCGGCGGCCGAGGAACTGACCTCGTCCATTCACGAGATCGCCCGTCAGGTCAATCATGCCAGCCAGATCGCCTCCAGCGCCGTCGCCAAGGTGCGCGAGACCGACGAGCAAGTCACCGGACTCGCCACCTCCGCCCAGAAGATCGGCGAAGTGGTCGGCCTCATCACCGACATCGCCGAGCAGACCAACCTGTTGGCCCTGAACGCCACCATCGAGGCGGCCCGCGCCGGTGACGCCGGCAAGGGCTTTGCCGTGGTCGCCAACGAAGTCAAGAACCTCGCCAGCCAGACCGCCAAGGCGACCGAGGAAATCGTCGGCCAGATCACCCGCGTCCAGCAGGAAACCAAGCTCGCCGTGACGGCCATCAAGGAAATCGGCCACGTCATCGAGGAAGTGCGCGAAATCTCGGCGTCCATCGCCGGCGCGGTGGAGGAACAGAACGCCGCCACCCAGGAAATCGCCCGCAACGTCGAACAGGCCGCCCTCGGCACCCAGGAAGTCAGCTCCAACATCCAGGGCGTCACCCACGCCGCAGGCGAAGCCGGCAACGCCTCCCAGGAGGTGCTGGGCGCAGCGGGCCAGTTGTCCCGCGACTCCAACACCCTGAAATCAGTTGTCGATGAATTCCTGCGCAAAGTGAAGTCGGCGTAACACCGGCCGTTTGACGGCAGACTAAAACGCGGCCGGGGAATATCTTCCCGGCCGTTTTGCTATTTTCTGGGTGATCCGCTTTCGTGAAACGCGGGCTGCCGCCCGGCCCGCTTGGGGCAAGCCCCAAACCCCTTTTATGTCTTCAAGAAAAACAAGGAGGTCTGGAGCATCGCTCCAGGCTGGCGGCAACCCTCCGCGTCAGCGGACCGGCTGCTACACGTCATGGCCCGCCTCAGTCCTCGGCCAGACCGGCGCGGTGTTCAAAGCGGAAGGGGTGGGGCGGATAGACGCCCATAATGCGGACTTCGCGGGAGAAGAACGAGAGTTCATCGAGGGCGAGGCGCAGGTTGCGGTCCTCGGGGTGACCTTCGACCTCGGCGTAGAACTGGGCGGCGACGAACATGCCATCGACGATGTAGCTCTCCAGCTTGGTCATGTTCACGCCGTTGGTGGCGAATCCGCCCAGCGCCTTGTACAGGGCGGCTGGCACGTTGCGGACCTTGAACACGAAGCTGGTCACCACCGTCGATCCATCGGCTGGCGGAACCACCGCCTCGCGCGCCATGATGATGAAGCGCGTGGTGTTGTGGGCGGCATCCTCGACGTTGGCGCGCAGGGACACCAGGCCATAGGTCTCGGCCGCGAGGCCCGAGGCGATGGCGGCCACGTTCTTATTGCCGGCCAGGGCGATGTCGCGGGCCGACCCGGCGGTGTCGGCGGCGACCACCGGCGTGATGCCGAGTTCGCGGATGAGGGTACGGCACTGGCCCAAAGCGTGGACGTGGCTGTGAACCTCGGTGATGTCCTCCAGCCGCGCGCCCGGCACGGCCAGCAGGTGGTGGTGCACCGGCTGGAAGTGTTCGCCGATGATGTGCAGCCCGCTTTCAGGCAGCAGGTGGTGGATGTCGGCCACCCGCCCGGCCACGGAATTGTCGATCGGGATCATGCCATAGCCGGCCGCCCCGTCGCGCACGGCGGCGAAGGCATCCTCGAACGACGCGCAGGGCAGCGCCTCATGGTCGGGGAACACGGCCTTGCAGGCGAGGTGCGAATAGGCCCCCGGCATTCCCTGGAAGGCGATTTTCTGGCTGGTGAAGGAAGTCATGGGGCCGAAAGGATCCGCCGGGCTTTTTCGAGGTCGGCCGGAGTATCGACCCCGAGCGGAACGGTGTCAACGCACACGCAATCGATGGTCATGCCGTTCTCCAGGGCGCGCAACTGCTCCAGTTTCTCGCGGCTTTCCAGAACGCCCGGCGCCAGCGCGACAAACCGCGCCAGGGCCGAGCGGCGATAGGCGTACAGCCCGATGTGGTGCCACAACGGCCCCTCGCCCCACGGCACGGTGGCGCGCGAGAAGTACAACGCCCGGCCGGTCTGGTCGCTGTCGCGGAACGCCACGACGGCCTTGACCACGTTGGGGTTGGTGCGTTCCTCGGGGTCGGTGATCTCGCACACCAAGGTGGTGATGTCGGCCGCACAGCCCTGCTCGAATGGCGCCAGACTGGCCCGGATGAGGGCCGGGTCCAGGGTCGGCAGGTCGCCCTGCACGTTGATGATCACGTCGTGCCGCCCGGTGGTGTCGAACCGCCCGACCGCCTGCCACACCCGATCCGAGCCCGAGGGCAGGTCCGGGTCGGTCAGCACCGCCACGCCGCCAGCCGTGGTGATGGCCTCGGCGATTTCCTCCTCGGCGCAGGCGACGATGACCGGGCCGACCTCGGCCTCGATGGCGCGGCGCCACACCTGGACGATCATGGGGACGCCGGCGATATCAGCCAGCGGCTTGCCGGGCAGGCGGGTCGAGGCCATGCGGGCGGGAATGACGACCAGGGGATGGGACGGGGAAGCGGACATGATCCTGCGGGGGCTGATTTCGGGGCGGTAAGCGTAGCCTGCCGACCCGGCGGAGGTAAAGAAGCCTCTACCCTGCCCGGAAGGGGTGTTGTGCAACCGGCGCGGCGCGGGTATCACGGCTGAATGCCTTGATGCTTCAGGAGCCTTTGATGGCCGACACCTGCCCGCAGCCGTTTATCGACCTCGCCCACCGCTTGGCCGACGCCAGTGCCGATGTCATCCGCCGCCACTTCCGGACTCCGGTCGCAGTGGACGACAAGGCCGACGACAGCCCCGTCACCATCGCTGACCGCGACTCCGAAGCCATCATGCGGTTCATGGTCGAACGGGAGTTCCCCGACCACGGCATCGTCGGCGAGGAACACGGCGTGACCAACCCCGGCGCCGAATGGGTATGGGTGTTCGACCCCATCGACGGCACCAAGGCCTTCATTACCGGCAAGCCCAGCTTCGGCACCCTGATCGCCCTGCTGCACGGCGGGGTGCCGGTCCTGGGCATGATCAACCAGCCGATCATCCATGAACGCTGGGTCGGCGCGACCGGACGCGGGGCCACTCTCAACGGCACGGCGATTCAGACGCGGGCCTGCGACGCGCTGGGCAAGGCGTCGATGTACACGACCGATCCGACCATGTTCAAAGGCGGTGACATGGACGCCTTCCGGCGCCTGGAAAGTCAGGTCAAGCTGCGCCGCTTCGGGGCCGACTGCTATGCCTATGGCCTGCTGGCCGGCGGCTGGATCGACCTGGTATGCGAGGCCGACCTGAAGCTTTACGACTTCGCCGCCGTCATGCCGATCATCACCGAAGCCGGCGGGCTGGTCACCGACTGGCAGGGCAAGATCCCCGGCTTCGACACCGACGGCCGCATCCTCGCCGCTGGCGACGCGCAATGCCACCGGCTGGCGTTGGAGGCGCTGAAAGGTTAAGAGGGTTTACCACAGAGGACACAGAGAGCACAGAGAAGGTAAAAGAGAATTTAAACGGTGCCTCGCGCAGCGCAGTCAGTCCCATTTACAATTGACGCGCTACGCGCAGAGATCTTTTCTCCGATCCCTCTGTGTCCTCTGTGTCCTCTGTGTCCTCTGTGGTTAGTTCCTTCACTTCCTTTCGCAGAACGAACTAAAGACCCGTTCCCTGCATCAACTTTGGCAGGCGGCCGATGTCGCCCATGGCGTGGCGCATGAAGAAGGTCTTCAGGCCGGGCAGCTTGTTGACGGCGGCCAAGCCCAAGGTACGGGCCAAACGCAGCGGCGCGATGTCATTGGAGAACAGGCGCACGATGCCATCGGTCAGCCCGAGCATCAAAAGGTTGTCGAACCGCCGCCAGCGCTGATAGGCCTCCAGCACGTCGGCGCCGCCGGGGTCGAGGCCCAGGCGGTGCGCCTCGACCAGACGTTCGGTCAGGGCGGCCACATCGCGCAGGCCGAAGTTCATGCCCTGCCCGGCCACCGGGTGCATCCCGTGGGCGGCGTCACCGACCAAGACCAGACGGCGGTCGATGTAGGTCGGCGCGAATTGCAGGGTCAGCGGATAGCAGAACCGCTTGCTGACCACCTTGACCTCGCCCAGGAAATCCCCAAAGCGGCTGGCCAGTTCGGCATGGAACAGGTCGTCGTCGAGGTCCATGATGTGGTCGGCCAGACGCGACTTTTCGGTCCACACCAGCGACGAATGGTGGCCGCCCGGCAATGGCAGGATGGCGAACGGCCCACCCGGCAGGAACCGCTCGTGGGCGATGCCGCGATGATCTTTTTCGTGCCACACCGTCATCACGATGCCCGACTGGTGGTAGGGCCACGACACCAGCCGGATGCCGGCCGCATCGCGCACCCGCGAGCCGCGCCCATCGGCGGCGACCATCAACTTGGCACGGATGCGTCGGCCATCGGTCAGGACGGCCCACACGCCATCGGCCTCGCGCCCGTGGTCGGCCATGCGGGCCGGGGCGATCAGGGTGGCCTTGTCCTTCAGCTCGTCCAGGCGGGCCAGGATACCCAGGCGCATGGTGCGGTTCTCGGCCATGTAACCCATCGGGCCGCCGACCGAGTCGGAATCATAGTGCAGGTGCAAGGGGCTGTCGGTGTCGGTGACGCGGATGTTCAGGATGGGCTGCACGCCGCCGCCCGGTCCCTGGTGGCCGCTGTCCATGTGGGCCCAGATACCGACCCCCTCCAGCACCCGCTGGCAGGCCCCGGCGATGGCCGAGGACCGACCGTCATAGGCCTCTTCAACCAGGGCCTCGGGGTCTTCGCTGTCGATCACCGCGACGCTGATGCCGTGCTGGGCCAGCGCGCAGGCCAGCGTGCCGCCAACCAGCCCGCCGCCAACAATCAAGACGTCGGCGTTGACGTCCGGCGCATCCAAGTCGATCGGGGGGATGTCCGTGGTCCCGCTCATGGCGCCCGCTCCTTCTAGGGTTCCCGCGAGCGGAATGTGGCCCCGCCGCTGCCTGTTGTCCAGCCTCTTCCCCTGCCCATCATACAGGCACATAGGGTCAGTTGATGCCTATTTAGGCACAGCCACCCCGCCTACCCAACGGAATTACTGGCCTTTGCGACTGGCACGGCGCTTGAAGAGGGAATGCCACAGGAACACCCGGATACACCACGCCATGAAACTCATCACAGCAGTCATCAAGCCGTTCAAGCTCGACGAGGTGCGCGAAGCCCTGCTGGACATCGGAATTCACGGCATGACGGCCAGCGAGGTCAAAGGGTTCGGCCGTCAAAAGGGCCAATCCGAAATGTATCGCGGCGCCGAATACGACGTCAGCTTCCTGCCCAAGATGAAGCTGGAGGTGGTGGTGCCCGACGACGTGGTGGACCACGCCCTGGTCATCCTACAGAACGAGGCCCGCACCGGCCGCATCGGTGACGGCAAGATCTTCGTCACCGAGGTGACCGAGGTGGTGCGCATCCGCACCGGCGAGCGCGGGCCGGAGGCCCTTTAAGACCATAGGCCTGAGCGCCCCGGTAGGAAGAGACGGGCCACAGGCCCTGAACAAAATTTCTCGCAACGGACCCGGAACGACCCCCGTTGCGCCTAGTGTTGCGTTTCCTCCCTAAAACTGGCCCGGAGGGGTATTCCCTCCGGGCCTCTTTTTTGCCCGCCTAATCACGGTCCATGATGCGGCCGATCAGGTAGCCAATGCCAAAGGCCGCCGCCACGCTGACCAGGGGGTTGCGGGCCACCGTGCGTTCGGCTTCGGCGATGTAGTTTTCGGCCTGCCCACGGGCCTGGTCGGCATAGTCGCGGACCATGGCGGCCCCTTCCTCGCCGCGCGCGTAGGCGACTTCGCGCAGAGTGCCCGACAGGCTGGCAAAATCCTTGCGTAGGCTTTCCAGGTCCCTTTTCAGGCGGTCCATGTCGACGTGGGCGTGGGCTTCGGCGGCAGCCTCGCGGGCGTCGGCCGAGTCGTGGCGCAGGTCATCATGCAGCTTGGGCTGGGCGTTGGGAGGCTCGTCGTACGGCAGGTCGGGGTCCATCGGCGTGGTCTGGTTTGACATCGGCGCGCTCCGTGGAAAGAAGGTGTGGGTCAACGGCTGAGGAGGCCGGGCGAGGACAAATGCGGGGGGTCGGTGGCAACCTGCGGCATCGGGGTAATGACTTGCAACGGCCCGGCGTCGGGCGGCGGCACCATCAGTCCTCGTACCACTCCGAGGGGTGCCCGGTCGAGTGGCCGCACATCAAGTGGCGGCATGTCGATGGGCGGCAGGGCGGCCACCGGAACGCCAGAGACGAGGCGGAGCACGTTGTCGACCGGCAGGCGCAGCGCCATCAGCGGGGCCACGACATACGACGGCGCCACCGCCGACTCCGAGTCGGTCGTCTCCAGCACCGCCAACGATTCGCCGGTGGCGCGGGAAAACACCACGTCGCGCACCGTGCCGACCGGCTGGCCGATGTCGTCATAGACCACGCGCCCGATCAGCGTTGCGGCCTGCACCACCCGATGGGGGGCCTCGACTTGCTGCGCGACCCCTGGCGCGGCGCCGAGCGTCAGGCCTGCCACCAACAGACCGACGGCGACAGCGGAGAACGTCCCCTTGCGCATGCACTCCTCCTCGTGCGTCCGCTGGATCAACGTGCATCCGCGCGCCCCCGTTGCGTCGGCATTCGCACCCCCTCGCATTCGTCCGGGAATGGCGCTATGACCATTGGATACAGACGGCAGGACCATGATGACGACACGACAGATGCTGATCCTGGCTGCCACCGGCGCGGTGCTGGCCGCCGCCTATGCGGTGCGCTTCGCCTGGGTGGAGGACTCCGCCCTGGGCTTTGCCTGCGCGGCCGACATGACGCCAGCCTGCGCCGTGCGTCAGGCCTTCATCCTGGGTTTCCATTGGAAGGTGTTCGGCGTAGCCGCCGTGGCCCTGGGCGCCGTGGCGCTGATGCTGCGCACGCCCGTGGCCGCCGGGCTGGCCCTGGCGGCCAGCGCGTTGGCGTTGGTGTTCTACAACACCGACCTGGGGTCGCTGGGTGCGGTGCTGGGGCTTATCGCCCTGGCCCGCTGCCCCGCAAGGTCAGCACAGGCAGGCTGAGCAGCACCAGCACGGCGGCCCACGCCCAGGCGTCGTCGTTGAGCAGCCCCTCACGCCCCGCCGCCACCACCGCGCCCACCCCGGCCACAACCGCCAGCCAGCGGTCTTCGGGGGCGCGCGGCAGGCGATCCCTCAGCCCGTCGCGCAGGACCAGCAGGGCGAAGCCGACCGCCGGGGCCAGAAACAGGCTGGCCGGAAAGTCGCGGTACCGGGCATCGAACAACATCCCCAGCACGGCCACCGCCGCCATCGCCAGGACCAGCCGCCGGGCCACGGCCAAAGCGCGGCCACCCGGTGTTTCCGGCTCGGCCAAAGCCAGCAGGACCAGCAGCGCAGCCCCGCCCGACAACCCGAAGGCCACGAGGTTGACCGCCCCCTCAAGTCCACCGCGTGTCGCCTCCACCGCATGATGGCCGAAAAACGCCAGCGCCCCGCCGGCCGCCAGCCCCCCAACCAGCAGCACCACCCAACCAGCGGCGTCCAGCCGCCGGCGCAGCCCCACGGCGGCCAGCAGCGGCACCAGCCCCAGGGCCACCGACCCGGCATACCACGACCGCCACGCGGGGATCTCGACCACCGCCCCGGCCAGCACCGGCTTGACCTGCCGGGCATCGTCGATCAGGCCCCAGGCACCGCCGACGGTGCCCTCCAGGGCACGCTTCCACGGCTGGTCGAACGCCTCGATCAGGTTGAGGTCCCAGCCCTCGGCCTCGGCGCGGGCGACCAGGGCGCGGATGTAGCGGGCCTGCGCGGCGCGCGAGGCCTCGGCCCCTTCGCGCTGACGGCCGGCGGTCGGCCAGCCGGTCTCCCCGACCAGGATGGGCTTGCCGGCAAAGACCTCGGCGACGTGGGCGCGGATCTCGACCACATGGTCCACGGCGATATCAACCGCCAGGGGCTCGTCCTCCCAATAGGGCAGAATGTGGACGGTCACGATATCAACCAGCGGCGCGAGTTCCGGGGCCTTGATCCAGAACTCCCACACGTCGGCATAAGTGATTGGCACCACCGAGCGCGCCCTGGCCTCGCGCAGCAGGGCGGCCAAGCTCTCGACCGGCAGTTCGCGGCGCAACAGGACCTCGTTGCCGATGACCAGGGCGCGGATGGTCTTGGGATGGGCCTCCGCCAGGGCCAGGGCGCGGTTCAGTTCGGCGGTGTTGGCGGCGGCCTCGCGGCCGATCCAGGCGCCTTGCAGCACGGTCATGCCCAGCCGCTCGGCCACGCGCGGCACGGCGTCCAGGCCGTTGGTGGTGGCGTAGGTGCGCACGCAGTTGGTCAGCCCCGACAGCACCCGCAGGTCTTCCTCGACGCGCGCCTCGGGCACGGTGAAGGCTTCATCAAACGGCGTCTCGGCCCCCCGGAATGGCGCATAGGACGCGCACGGCAGCCGCGTCACCGGCGGGCCGTCCAGCGGCTGCGCCCGGCCCTGCCACACCCACGCGCCCAGCGCCGCCATCGCACACAGCGCCAACACAACAATCACCGGCCTGCGGCCCATGCGCGTTCTCCAGATCAGAATTCCGAGTGCTGTAGCACGCCGCCGGGCAGCGCAGAAGGGTTTCTCCTGTTGCGGTGACCGGGGGTGCGGGGCACCTTTGGGAGGGACCAAATTTATCAGGACAAGACCGAGCCATGACCGACCAGCCGTTCCTGCTGCCCGCCGTGCTGGCGCACAACCCCACCGTCCGCAAGGCGCTGGCGGCCGAGGTCGGCAACCTTGACGCCGTGCCCGACTGGCTGGCCCTCGGCGAAGCGCTGTCGGGCGGGGCGGTCGAGCGGGTTGTGGCCGCCTTCCTTGGCAACAAAAGTGAACGGGTGATGCTCGCCGCCGTGCTGATGAAGGCCGACTATGCGAGCGCGGCAGTAGAGGTCAGCCCCAACTTCTGGGTCGCCTGGGGCGGCCTGGACCGCCGCAACAAGATGCTGTTGCTGGATTTGTTGGATGAGGACGTGCCGTAATCTCCGCCGCCATCTGACTTTACCTAGCTTCCGCTGACGCGGACGGGCTCCCGCCCGAAGCCCGGCTGGAGCAAGCTCCAGACCTCTTTGTTTTCTTTGAAGGAAAAGAAGGGGTTCGGGGTCCACCCCGAGCGGGCGCGGGCGGCAGCCCGCCTTTTGAAACCCCGCGCCTCCCTCGCCCGTTAACGGGCCATGAGCTTTCCCTGTGATTTCACACCGCGCCGGGCGCTGGTCACCGGCGGATCGTCGGGCATCGGGCGGGCCACCTGCATGGCCCTGGCCGAAATGGGCTGCGACATCGCCCTGACCTACCTCTCCCACCGGGAGGGGGCGGAGGAGGTGTGCCGGGATCTGGCCGAACTGGGGGTGTCCGCCATCGCCGCACAGGTGGACCTCGCCAAACCCGTCAAAGCCGCCGAGGCGCTGGACCGGCTGATCGATGGGCTGGGCGGGGTGGACGTCTGCGTCGCCAACGCCGGGGTAACGGTTCGCGTGCCGTTCCTCGACATGACGTTCGACGACTGGCGGGCCAACATGGCGCCCAACCTGGACGGCGCCTTCATTACCCTGCAACGCGCCGCGCGGCGCATGGTGGCCGATGGTGTGCCCGGCGTCCTGGTTGCGGTGAGCAGCGTGCACGGCAACGTCGCCATGCCCGGCGGGGCGAGCTATACGGCGTCCAAGCACGGCGTGAACGGGCTGGTCAAGGCGCTGGCCCTGGAGCTTGCGCCGCACGGCATCCGCGTCAACGGCGTGGCGCCGGGCGAGATCGCCACCCGCCTCAGCGCCATGACGACCGAGGACGTGCTGTCCACGCCGCGCCCGGTGCTGCCGGCCGGACGGCCCGGTTATGCGCGGGAGGTGGCCGATGTCATCGCCTTTTTGTGCTCGGCCAAGACGTCCTACGTGACCGGGGCGACCTGGGCGGTGGATGGCGGTTTTGCCGAAATGGCCGCGTTGGCGCATCCGGTCTACCGCCCCTCCTGACGCCCCGACGTGAATATCCCTAAACCCCCAGCCGTTGCGCCGCCCGGCGCGGTATGGTACTGGCCCCTTTCGGACCCCCCCACCGACACCGCCGGAGCAGCCGCCATGAACGCCGTCACCACCACCCCCACCGACGCCCATGACGACGCAGCAACCCCGCGCCACGACTGGACGCGCGAGGAGGTTCTGGCGCTGTTCAACCTGCCGTTCAACGACCTGATGTTCCAGGCCCAGACGGTCCACCGCGCCACCTTTGACCCCAATCAGGTGCAGCGATCATCGCTGGTCAACATCAAGTCCGGCGCCTGCCCCGAGGACTGCAAGTACTGCTCGCAGAGCGTCCGCAGCAAGTCCAAGCTCAAGGTCGAGCCGCTGATGCCCATCGAGGAGGTCCGCGCCGCCGCCCAAAAGGCCAAGGACGCCGGCGCCTCGCGGCTGTGCATGGGGGCGGCGTGGCGCAAGCTCAAGGACCGCGACCTCGAAACCATGGTCGGCATGATCAAGGCGGTGCATGAAACCGGCCTGCAAAGCTGCATGACCCTGGGCATGTTGACCGCCGAACAGGCCGCCGCACTGCGCGAGGCGGGGCTTGATTATTATAATCACAACGTTGATACCTCACGCGAATACTATGGCGAGGTCATCACCACCCGCACCTACGATGATCGCCTGGAAACCCTGGCCGCCGTGCGTCAGGCCGGCATCAAGGTGTGCTCGGGCGGCATCATCGGAATGGGCGAAAGCCGCGACGATCGGGCCGGCATGATCCAGACCCTGGCCACCCTGCCGACCCATCCCGACAGTGTACCGATCAACATGCTGGTGCCGGTCGAGGGTACCGCGCTGGCCGATACCGGGACTCCGCTTGGAATCGACGCCATCGAATTCGTTCGGACCATTGCGGTGGCCCGAATCACCATGCCGCGTTCGGTGGTGCGTCTGTCGGCTGGCCGCCACGCCATGGACGAAGCGACCCAGGCCCTGGCCTTCCTGGCCGGCGCCAACTCGATGTTCTATGGCGAAGACCTGCTGACCACCAAAAACAGTGCGGTCGGCCGGGACAATGCCCTAATGGACAAGCTGGGCATTTCCGGCGTGGATAGTCGGCTCTAAAGAATACGCCAATATACTTTGTCGCAGTGGTTCCCCCGATCGTTTGGTGTGAGTTTCACACCAAGTGAACAAACGATCAGGGGTAGTGACATGCGAAACATCAGAGATCTTCGGGTCGGCACCCGCATCGGCGGCGCCTTCATCATCGGTCTGGGACTGGTGGTCGGCATTCTGGTGCCGGCGTCGCTCTATGTCATGGCCGGCATCATCGACCGGGCTGAGCAGTCCGAGCTTGAGAACCGCTTCGCCGCCGTGTCCGCCGCCATCGAGGCCGAGACCCTGCGTGCCGTCACCCTGGCCGAACTGGTCAGCCGCATCCCCGCCGTCCAGGCGGCCGCCGCAGCCGGTGATCGCGATGCCCTTGGCGGCATGTTCGTGCCGGGCTTTGAGACACTGCGCGGCACCTACGGCATTCAGCAGTTCCAGTTCCACACCCCGCAGGCGCACACCATGCTGCGCGTCCACCGGCCCGACAAATTCGGCGATGACCTGTCATCGTTCCGCCACACCGTGGTCGAGGCCAACCGGGTCAAGCAGCCGGTCGTCGGCCTGGAATCTGGTCGCGAGGGCCTGGGCGTGCGCGGTGTCGTGCCGCTGGCCGGGCCGGGCGGCGCCCATATCGGATCCATCGAGTTCGGCGGCGCCCTCAAGCAAGCCTTCGTGAACCGCATGAAGGCCGTCTACGGGGGCGAGTTTGCCATCTACATCCGCGAGGAGGGCGGCTTCAAGGCCCTCGGCTCGACCACCGACGGATGGGACATCGCCACGCCGGATGTCCTGACCGCCGCCTTCGACGGCACCCGCAGCATCACCAGGACGACCCAACAGGGCGTGCCTTTCGCCACCCATGCCGGGGCCCTGAACGACTTCTCCGGCAAGCCGGTGGCCGCCCTGGTCGTGGCCATGGATGCCAGCGCCTATGTCGCGGCGTTCAACCGCGCCGTCGTCATCGGCGGCGTCATGGCCGTTCTGGCCCTGGTCCTCGGCGTCGCCGTCACCCTGTGGGTCCGCCGCACGGTGGCCGCCCCCATCGCCGCGATGACCGCCGCCATGGGGCGCCTCGCCAACGGCGACCTCGACACCACGCTGCCCCAGGCCGACACCGCCGACGAGCTTGGCGACATGGGCCGGGCGCTGCTGGTGTTCCAGGCCAACGCCCTGGAACGCCGCCGCATCGAAGCCGAGCAGGCCGCCGAGCAGGCCCGCAAGCTGGAACGGCAGGGTCGCCTGGAGGCCATGACCAAGGACTTCGAGCGCAAGGTCACCACCTTGATGGACACCGTCGGCGAGTCGGTCAGCCACCTGCACACCGCCTCGGACAGCCTGTCAGCCGGCGCGCAACAGACCAGCCGCCAGAGCGGCGCCGTCGCCGCCGCCACCGAGCAGGCTGCCGCCAACGTCCAGACCGTGGCCGCCGCGACCGAAGAACTCAATGCCTCGGTCAGCGAGATCGGGCGCCAGATGCAGACCTCCAGCGACATCGCCGGCCGCGCCGTGTCCCAGGCCCGCGCCACCAACGAGACCATCCAGGGTTTGGCCCAGGCCGCCGGGCGCATCGGCGAGGTGGTCCGCCTGATTACCGACATCGCGAGCCAGACCAACCTGCTGGCCCTGAATGCCACCATCGAGGCCGCCCGCGCCGGAGAAGCCGGCAAGGGCTTTGCCGTGGTCGCCAACGAGGTCAAGACCCTGGCCAGCCAGACGGCACGCGCCACCGACGACATCAGCCAGCAGATTGCCGCCGTCCAGTCGGCCACCGAGGACGCCGTCGGCGCCATCAAGGGCATCACCGACGTGATCGAGCAGATCGACGAGATCGCCACCTCCATCGCCACGGCGGTCGAGGAACAGAGCGCGGCCACCCGCGAAATCTCCCGCAACGTCGAGGAAGCCGCGCGGGGAACCGAGGAAGTGTCCCGCAACATCCAGGGCGTCTCACAATCCGCCGACGACACCCAGAACTCGGCCGAACGGGTCTATGCCTCGGCCAACGAGTTGCAGACCGAGGCGACCGAACTCCGCCAGCAGGTCGAACAGTTCCTGCGCGGCATTCACGCGGCGTAGGAAAAGGGTGCGGCCTAAAAAAGTAACCCGCATGGTTCTTTGGACGGATATCGAACGGCTTCATCCCTCTGTATGATAAGTCATCGCATGGACGCGGGGGCGCTTCCCAAATTTAGCGCCGCATACCGGGGTTACCTTGCGGGGGAAGTAGTAAAAGGCCGGACGCCGGGGGGCGGACGGCCTTTTTTTTCATTCCGGTTCATACACCGCAGGCATAGGCGTCTGAAGTGAAGGGGATTAACCACAGAGGACACAGAGAGCACAGAGAGGTTATAGAGAGAAATCATAGAGAGTATGTATCCCGCGCCGCAGGCAGTCATTCCGTTGCCAGGATTTAATCGCTGCGCGCAGACACTTTCTCCCAAACCTCTGTGTCTCTGTGTTCTCTGTGGTAAATACCTTCCCTTCCCTTCCCTTCCCTTCCCGCCCTAAACGGTCTTGTCCGGGAACCGGCAGATGTCGCGGACCACGCAGTGGGGGCAGTCGGGTTTGCGGGCCTTGCAGATGTAGCGGCCGTGCAGGATGAGCCAATGGTGGGCATTCTGGACGAAGGCCTTGGGGGTGATCTTCTCCAGGCGGTCCTCCACGGCGCGCGGCGTCTTGCCGATGGCCAGCCCGGTGCGGTTGGAGATGCGGAAGATGTGGGTGTCCACCGCGATGGTCGGCATCCCAAAGGCGACGTTGAGGACCACGTTGGCGGTCTTGCGGCCGACGCCGGGCAGGGTTTCCAGGGCGTCGCGGTCGTGGGGGATCTCACCGCCGTAGCGGTCCACCAGGATTTTCGACAGGGCGACGACGTTCTTGGCCTTGGTGTTGAACAGGCCGATGGTCTTGATGTGGTCGCGCACCGCCTCCTCACCCAGGGCGATCATCTTTTCCGGCGTGTCGGCGGCGGCGAACAGGCCACGGGTGGCCTTGTTGACGCCCTTGTCGGTGGCTTGGGCGGACAGCACCACGGCGACCAGCAGGGTGTAGGGGCTGGTGTATTCCAGCTCGCTCTTGGGCTCGGGCAGGGCGGCGGCCAGGGCGCTGTAGAACGCCTGAATTTCCGCCTTGGTCAGGGCTTTCATGGCGCGCTCACCGCAGGGGGCGCAGCCAGAAGCGCATGGGCTTGGCGGTCTCGGCCGGGGCGTCGATGTCGCGCCAGGTGAAGGTGGTCTGCATGTCCGGCCGGGCGGTATACCCGCGCGCCGTCCAGAACCCATCCAGCGGCCGCCAGTCGGCCGGGCGGTCGGGATGGTCGGCCGGACGCACCACGGCGCAGAAGGCGCACATTGCAAGGCCGAGGGCACGGGCGTGGGCCTCGCGCGCATCAAAGAATGCGTGGCCGATGCCGCGCCCACGATACTCCGGCAGCAGCACCGACTCGCCCAGATAGAACACCGTGGCCGGATCGACGCCAACGGCCTTGAAGGGGGCGGCCACGGAGTCGGGCGCATCGCTCAGCGGCAGGCCCGTGGCGGCGCCGACTACGCTGTCGCCGTCAAACGCCGCGACCACGACACCCCCGGCCGACTCGGCATAGGGCACCAGATAGCGCCGCTCATAATCGCTGTCGCCGTCGTAGAGGTACGGGTATTCCCGGAACACCGCGATGCGCAGCCGCGCGAGGTCGTCGAGATGGGCGCGGGCGGCGTCTCCGGTGAGGATTTCGGTGCGCAGCCGGGTCATGGAATCTTCCTTGTTCAGCCGCCGACTCCGAGCACGTCGGCCATGGTGTAGAGGCCCGGCGCGCGGTCCTTGGTCCACAGCGCGGATCGCACGGCGCCCTTGGAGAACACGCCGCGCGACGATGCCTTGTGGGACAGTTCCAGGCGTTCGCCGTCGGCCGCGAAGATCGCCGTGTGGTCGCCCACCACGTCACCGCCGCGCAGGGTGGCGAATCCGATGGTGCCGGCCTCACGCGGGCCGGTGATGCCCTCGCGGCTGAGCACCTGGGCGTCCTCCAGGTCCACCCCCCGGCCCTTGGCGGCGGCCCGGCCGATGCCCAACGCGGTGCCCGAAGGGGCGTCCACCTTGTGGCGGTGGTGCATTTCGACGATCTCGATGTCGTAGTCGATGCCGAGCTTGCTGGCGACCAGTTCGGTCAGCGCGAACAGCAGGTTGACCCCGACCGAGAAGTTGGGCGCCATGACCATGGGCACCCCGGCGGCGGCGGCGGCAATCTGGGCCGTCTGCTCCTTGTCCAGGCCGGTGGTGCCGATGATGAGCGCGGTTCCGGTGGCGGCGGCCAGTTCGGCGTGGGCCACGGTGGCGGCGGGTCGGGTGAAGTCGATCACCGCGTCGGCGGCCTCGAACACCGCGCGGGCGTCGGCGCTGATGACCAGCCCGGAGGGGTCCAACCCGGCCAGCACGGCGGGATCCTGCCCGACGAACGGCGACCCCGGCGGCTCGGTCCCCCCGGCCAGGACGCAGCCCGGCGTGGAGGCGATCTCGTGAACCAGCATCCGGCCCATGCGGCCGGCACAGCCAACAACGGCGATCTTCATGGCGGCAATCCTCGGCGTTGCGAAAACTCTTGTGTCCGGTTTAGCGGGCGTGGGGGCGAGGTTCAAGAGGTGACACCGAGAACACAGAGAAGACACAGAGAGCACAGAGGGGGCGGAGTCCGTGGCGCCGCAGGCGGTCAACTCCCGAGCGGGGAGATCCTGCGCTGCGCGCCGGCAGGAAAAACCTCTCGGTGCCCTCTGTGCCCTTCTCTGTGTCCTCTGTGTCCCCCGCTTCCCTTCCCGCACACCGATGAAAAAGCCCCGCCGGAGCGGGGCTTCTTGTCTCAGATGCCGCGACGGCCGAGGCGGCGGATCTGGCGGTGCATGGGCCGGAAGCGGTCCATGTACTGCGGCAGGATGGCCTCGGCGGGTTCGGGCTGGATGCCCAGGTCGGCCAAGCCGGGGAAATCCCCGCTGACGACGTTGGGGCGTTCCATCAGGCGGACCTGATCGGGGGTCAGCGGCGGGTTGGGCAGGAACTGCAGGAACGCGGCCTGCAGGCGGGCCACCCACATGGGCACCGGCACGACCGGGCGGTTGCGCCGCGTCTCGTGGGACACCTGCTTCATGACATCGCGCAGGGTCAGGACCTGGGGACCGCCCAGTTCGAACGTCTTGCCGGCAAGCTGGGGATCTTCCAAGGCCTTGACGAAGGCCTCGGCCACGTCGCCGACGTAGACCGGCTGGAACTGGGGACCGCCGGCGCCGAAGATGTCGAGAGTTGGCATGCCGCCCTTGTCACGGCGCAGGGCCGGGGCGTCCGAGGCAAAGTATGGCAGCACCGGGAACAGGCGGGCCATGCCGGCGAATCGGTTGTAGAAGCCGTCCTCCGGGCCAAAGATCACCGACGGGCGCATGATGACGGCGGTCGGGAACGCGGCGCGCACCTGCTCCTCGCCCTCGGCCTTGGACCGGGCGTAGGCGGCGGGGCTGGCACGGTCGGCGCCCAGCGCGCTCATGTGGACCAGGGTCTTGACTCCGGCCGACTGGGCGGCGCGGGCGATGCGGCCGGCACCCTCGGCGTGGATGGCGTCGAAGGTGGCCTTGCCGCTTTCGTGCAGGATGCCGACCAGATTAACGACGGCGTCGGCCCCGGTCACGGCGCGCAGCACCGACTCGTCCTTGAGCAGGTCGGCGGCGACCACCGAGATCTGCCCCAAGTCGCCCAAAGGCTTGAGGAACTTGGCGGCTTCGACGTCGCGCACGGCAACGCGCACCCGCCAGCCGCGCTCAGCCAGCTTGTTGACCAGGTGGCGCCCGACGAACCCCGAGCCGCCGAAAATGGTCACCAGGCGATCAGCGCCCAGACGGTTTACCATGGCAGTCTTGCCTCCCTCTGCGGAATGGTGGCGAAACCTCGCACACCCGGACGTGTTAGGCAATATACGGCACACGGTGACAAACGGATTTCCCGCCCGGTCAGGTGGGGGCCGCGCCACCCCCTACGTGGTCCTTTCCGAAAGTTTCCGGCGCTCCATCTTTTTTGTGCGTTTTTTGAAAGACCGTGTTGACAAGCCCCTCCCGAGGCCGTAAGTATCCGCTCCCACCGCCGAGCAGTGCCGAAAACATCCGGCCCGGCGGCGCCCCTGAGCCCAGGTGGCGGAATTGGTAGACGCGCAGGTTTCAGGTACCTGTGGCCGAAAGGTCGTGGAAGTTCGAGTCTTCTCCTGGGCACCAACACTACCGACAAGGCCGCTCCTCACGGGGCGGCCTTGTGGCGTTGTGGGGCTCTAAACCGCGCGGATCCTGGGCTCGGATCCTGGGATTGTATCCCAGGCGCGCGATGGTACAGATTTTGTTCCGCAGGGAAAATGGCGGTGGAAGCAGTCTCGGGCGAACCAGTCTCCGGAAATACCCTGTTATCAGGGAAGATACTGGTGAGATGCGCCGGAATTTGTAGTCTTGCGGATACTCAGTGAGCAAATTGCTCCAGTAGATCATCGGCTGAACATTTGTCGGCCAGAACCGGCTAAAGTGCCAACATCCCAGCGGATTCACCGCTGGGATGTTGGCGTGAGTTCCACCGAGGGCGAAGGGGGGGAGCGGCGCTACGCTCTGTGTCGCGCTATGCGCCGCGCGAAAGGCTCCTCAACTCCCCAGGCGCTCGAGAATCCCGACGCTCAGCTCGTTTTCGCCGACGGAAGGGTCGTTGTAGATGGGGTTGGGGGTGGACAGGAAATGGGTGGCGTGGTCACGCTTCATGTCCACCATGGTGCCGGCATAGGTGGCGACCACGGGGTTGCCTTCGGCATCGACGGGATTGTTGCTGACCCAGGTGCCGAGCTTCCAAAACGCGCCGGTCTTGTCATAAACCTCGACGTAGCGCGGCATGGGGTACTGGGCGTCGATGTAGAGCACCTTCTTGCCGTAGGGATGCTCATCGGGCGGCACCGCCTCGACCACATGGACTTCGCGGGGCTCGTAGGCGAGGTCCAGGTTCCAGTGCGGGGAGGCGGACAGGTTCATCTTGGGGTACCGCGCCTGCTGCGACCCAGCATCGGCCACCCACAGCGTCTCGGTCACGTTGGCCGGCGCCAGGACCCAGCGCTTTCCTTTGTAGGCCAGGCTCTTGTACCAGGTCGGATGGGCGTTGAACGTGTCGACGTCGTCGTTGAGCAGGTCGGTGCCGCCGCCGACTGGATCCATCCAGCTCGACCCCGACAGGGTCCGAACGCGCCGCACGGAGCGCACGTAGGCCCAGTTCCGGGGCACATCGCCGTTCATGTAAGAGTTGCTCAGCATTCCGGTGCCGCGCATGTCGAAGGGCTCCAGGGCGACCAGGAGCTGCTTGTTGCGCATCTGTCCATCGCCCAGCGTCAGCTTGCCGTCAGGGTCGCAGTAGCGGCCGACCATGTTCAGGCGGCTGAACCGCCACAGCATCTCGCGTTCGATGGCGCGTTGGGCGTCGACCGTGACGAAGGTGTAGCGGGGCTGGCTCCAGTAGCAGCCCAGGGGCTGGCCGACCAGGAGGTTCCAAACCGCCTTGGTGCCGGCCTGCGGGTCGGCCGGGTCGATGTCGGGGAACGGAGCGCCGGCCTGCCAGCCCTTAAGGCCCTTGCCATCCGGGGCGATGTCCACCGTTCCACCCCGATTACCGTCGGTCCATTTCCGATAGCGGGCATCGACCTTCCAGGGCTGGTGTCCCTTAAGGGTGATGCGCAGGCCCTTGGTGGCGATCTGCTGGCGCAGGGGGTCGGGCAGCAGGTCGGCGACGGCGTGGCCGTCAAAGGTGTCGCCAAGGACGCTTTGCAAGTTGGCCGCCTCGATCACCGTGCCGGGCGGCAGGTCGGCCGCCTGAACGGCGGGCGCGGCGAGCGCCAAGCCGAGGGCGAGGCCGGCCACGGCCTTCGGGGCCAGGATGTTCCACAGGGTCATGGGGGGTCCTCCCGGGATCTAGAATTGATACGTGCCGCGCAGCACGAACTGGGAATTGTTGTCGAAGAAGCTGATGAACCCGACATCGCGCGAGTTGTCGGCCACCGTCTGCTGAGCGCCGTCGGCGAAGAACAGGTCGGCCTCGGCCTTCAAGCGGAAGTGGTCGCCGATCAGGAACTCGACGGAGGGGATGAGGAACATTCCGCCGTAGGTGATGTCGTAGCCGGCGGCCAGGCCGGGCCTGACGGTGTCATTGGCGTAGCTGGCCTGGAACACGCCGGTCAGGGTCAGGGCGTGGTCCTCCAACTCGGTCTGGAAACCCGGCCAGTACAGCAGGTTGTCGCTGTCCTTCAGGCCCGGATGCCAACTGTCGAAGAGCTGGAAGGACAGGAAGGAGTCGCTGTCGGTGCCCAGGGTCTGGCGGGTGTTCACGGTGAAGTCCGAGCGCACCATCAGGCGCACCAGGTCGGTCTTGCGGATGCCCACGGATCCCGGTGGCACCAGGCCGGCGGGATACAGCCCGGCCCCACCCAGGTCGTCGTAGTTGTAGGGCATGTCGGGGATGTAGGCGACTTCGGCCGAAAGCACCGCGTCCATCGGCGGCACATAGGACGACGCCGTGACGCCGAAGGCGTTGACGATGGGATGGAAGTCATCGCCGAGAAAGCCTGTTGGGGCCTTGCCGTAGGGGTTGGCCGCCGGATTGACCAGCGGATCGGGGCGGAAGGTGCGCAGAGCCATGAACGAGTAGTTCACGTCATCGAAGGCGATGCCGCGCCAGCGCAGCCCGAAGGTGGGATCGTCCTCGTCGCCGTCGGGGTGGTGGCCGTCGTAGCTGACCAGCGCGTCGCGGTTAAAGCCCCGATAGGGCTGCGGCGACCAGCGGCCGCCCCAGGTGTCGTAAGTGTTGCCGATGTCACGGTCATCGTCGAGGCCGGGGCGAATGAAGGCCTGCAGCGAGCCATCGGCCTCGGGCACCTGGACCATGGCGCTGCCGATGATCAGAGGCTTGCGCAACTCCTCGTTTTCAGTCTCCAGCATGGCGCGCCAACTGTAGTCGTAGCCATGGACCATGTCGTTGGCGACGAAGAAGTCGGATTCGCCCCACGCCACCTGTTGCTTGCCCAGGCGCAGGGTGACGCGGTCGAGGGTGGCCTCGGCCCAGGCTTCGCGCAGGTCGACGTCGTTGTACTTGTCCATCAGGTCGCTGCCGCCGGCCGCGCCGGTCCGTTCCAGATCACGCAGCCAGCCGGTCTCGGCCTCGCGCACGGCGCGGCCGCTCGCGAACAGACGATAACCGTTGCCAGTCAGACTGCCGTCCAGGCGGGCCTGGCTGCGCATCATGCTGGCGCGTCCCTGTTCGTCGTGGGGCGTATCGGGCATTTCATTGAGGTTGAACGACATCCATTGGCGCAGGTAGCCGTTCAGGGCCAGGCGGTTGCCGTCGCCGAGGTCCCAGCTTTCGGCGTGGGCGGTGCCGCCGCCCAGGGCAGCGACAAGGGCGCCGGTGACCAGGCATAGGCCGAGCGTCCTCGGCGCGGGACGGGGGGGGTGTGTCATGTGTCTCCTCCTGCACTGTTTTCTTGTTGGGGCGGAAGTTGGCTACTCGCCGGCGTACTCCACGGAAGCACCCGGCTTCGAGACAGCCGGTCCGAGGTCGCGCGCGGGCGCGGCTCCGGTGACGAAAGAGGGGCGGAAGATGACGACCAGAGCGGGCATCAGCACAAGGGCGGCGGCTGCCGAAACGGTCAGCCAGACCCCCATGAGCAGGCCCATTTCGGCCTGGAACTTCAGCGAAGAGACGGTCCAGATGAAGACGCTCAGGCCCAGGGTGATGCCGGTGACCAGCACCGCCCGCCCGGACGTCAGCAGCGCCTCGCGGATGGCCAGGGACAGGTCGCCGCCGCGGGCCAGAGACTCCTTGATGCGGTCGACGACGTAGAACGAGTAGTCGACCCCCAGGCCGATGCCCAGGGCGGCTACCGGCAGGGTGTTGATGTTCATGCCGATCCCGGCCACCGCCATGAAGGCGAAGGTGATCGTGTTGGACAGCAGCACCGGCACCATGAAGAAGATGCCCGACAGGCTGTCGCGGTAGACCAGCAGGCAGCCGCCCACCACCACCAGCAGGGCCAGCGCGATGGAGCGGATCTGGTCGCCGAGGATGATTTCGTTCACCGCCGCAGTGTTGCCGATGACGCCGCCGGCCAAGCGGACATCCACGCCGGGCGGGAAGGGGTGGGCCGCCAGGTACTGCTTCACGCGGCCCATGGCGGTGGCGATGGTGTCGCCGCGGCGGTCGGTGAAGAAGGCGGTGAGGGAGGCGTTGCGGAACTGGGCGTCGTAAAGCAACCCGGTATCCGAGGCATCCAGCCCGGACCCGAAGAAGTACAGCATCTCGCCAATGGCCATGCGGTCGTCGGGCAGGGTCTGGTAGCGCGGGTTGCCTTCGTGGATGGTGCGGTTGATGGTTGGCAGAATGTCGGCCATGGACACGGTGGCGGCGATCTCCGGCTGGCTTTCCATGAAGCGCTGCAGATCGGCCATGGCCCGCAGCACCTCCGGCGCCTTCACGGCATCCGGATCGGGGCCGCCGACGACCACGAACATGCGGTCGCTGCCCTGGAAGCGGGCGTTTATGGCGGCGGCGGAGGTGTTGTAGGTCGATCCCGGCCACAGGATGGGGGAGCCGACCGTGGCATCGCCGATGGTCAGCCGGAAGGCCAGCACCAGGGAGACGGCGAACAGCAGCGCCGCGGCGACCGGCACGGCCTTGCGCCAGCGCCCGACGGCGAGATCCGCGCAGCCCTCCAACACCCGGTCGATCGGCCGGCTGACGTTGAACTTCAGGAGCGGTCCGCGCGGCCGGGGCACGTAGGACAGCAGGATGGGGGTCAGGAACACGCTGGTGATGATGATGGTGCAGACCCAGATGCAGCCGATGATGGCCACCTTTTCCAGCAGCGGAATGGGCGTCAGGGCGACCACGGCAATGCCGCCGGCGTCCGTCAGGACCGCCAGGACGCCCGGCTTGAACAGGTCAACGATGGTGTTGCGGGCGGCCTCGCGCGGGGACAGGCCGGCGCCGACCACGTCCTCGTCGAACCGCGCGACCACCTGGACGGAGTGCGACACCGACCGGGCGGAGATCAGGAAGGCCACCACCACCACCAGCGGGTCAAAGGAAAAGCCCAGCAGGTGGGCGATGCCCAGCGCCCAGGCGGCACTCGCCAAGCCCGAGAGCAGTGGAAGCAGGGTGCCGCGCAGGGTGCGCGCGGTGAGGAATAGGACGGCCGCCGTTGCCAGGACGGTGGCGGCGAAGATGCCGCCGGTCTCGGGCAGGTAGCGGTTGACCCAGGCGTAGAGCACCGGTTCGCCGATAACATGCGTCGCAACGCCGGGCGGGGCGGTCTTCTCGACGATGTCCTGGATGGCCGCGGTCACCGCCACGTGTTCAATGGGGGCGTCGTAGAAATCGACGGTGATCAGCGCCGCCCGCAGGTCGGTGGAGACGTAGCGGCCGTAGACCAGCGGGTTGTTCAGGACCGCCCGCTTGAGTTCCTCGATGTCGGCGCGGGTCTGCGGCGTGTCCGGCCACATCAGGGGACTGGTGGCGATCCCCTGGTCGTCGGCGCGGACCTCCACCATCTTGCGGGCGGCAAGGGAGTTGACCTGAAAGGGATTAACTCCCGGCACGGTCTCCATCTCCCGGCCGATGGCGCGGATGGCGACCAGCATGTCAGGGCGGAAGATGTCGCCTTCGGGCACCTCCAGCATGATCGAGACCATGTTGGCGCTGCCAAAGGAGGCCCGGAACTCGCGGTCGACGGCAACGTAGGGATGGTCGCGCGGCAGCAGGTCGGCCAGCGCGGTGCGCACGTCAATGTGCCAGGCAAAGACGCTGACGGCGGCACTGGCCAAGGCCATCAGCGCCAGCAGAGGCGCGCGGAACCGCAGGATGAGGTCGGCGATGAGCGTCATGGGAACTCCGGGTCAGCGGCCGAAGCCGTGGTAGCGGCCGTCCGCGACGAGGCCGGGGAGGGCGCCGCCCAGCAGCAGCCGGTCATCGGATCGTACGGCGGCGGTGCGCCACACGGGGGGCGCCCCAGGCAGGACGACGCGGCGCAGGGTCGGGAGAGGGGAGCCGGACTCGAACGTGCCCTCGACCGCCGCGCCCCGGTCACCAAGGGCGATGAACGCGTTGTTGTCACAGGTAATGGAGAACAGGTGCTCGTGGGTTGTCGTCGGCAGCGCGTGCCAGGAGCGACCGGCGTCGGAGGTCGCCAGGACGCGCCCCTGAAGGCCCACCGCGATGCCCCGGCCCGACGACCCGCAGGCGGCGGTGTCCATCAGGCTGCCCTCGGCCGGCGGGCGGTTGCTCCATGTGGCGCCGCCGTCCTTGGTGGCCCGCAGGGTGCCGAACTCGCCGACCAGCCAGCCCCGCTCGGGGGTGGCGAAGGCGACCGCGTTGAGGCCGACGTCCTGCCGCTCCGCACGGCGGGCGAAGGTGCGCCCGCCATCGTCGGACACCAGCAGGGTATTCATTTCGCCGACGACCCACAGGCGTCCGGCTGGGTCGCGGGAGACGTGCAGCAGACGCACCGGACTTTCCAGGGGCGCAGGGACCGGACTCCAGGTGCGGCCGGCGTCGTCGGTGCGCAGAATGGTTCCGGCATCCCCGACCACCACGGCCTCGGTCGCCGACCACGCGGCGATGTCCTGGAGGCCGGGGGCGCCGGCTGCCTTCCGCGTTTGCCAGGTGGCGCCACCATCGCCGCTGCTTACGATTTTGCCTTCAAGGCCGACCATCCACAGCAGGTCCGGCTGCGGGCTGGCGATGGCGACGAAGTGGTCCCTTGGGTGCAGGGCCGGCGGCTCGACCGCCGCCACCCGCGGGTCGAGGCGGGCCAGGAAGACCGCGCCGATCAGACCGGCGATGATGAGGAAGGGCGCCCCACGCGCCAGTCCCCGAAGCAGGCTGTTCATGATTCCTCCATCCACCTAATCGAACGTTCGTTCTGATGGCGGTAAAGAAAAACCCGCCGGGCGCCCGGATACGGGACGGGCTTGTGCCCGGCGGGGGTGGCTCAGAGGGCGGTGTAGCCCCCGTCGACCACCAGGGAGGAACCGGTCATGAAGCTGGAATCGTCGCTGGCCAGGAAGACGATGCCCTTGGCGATCTCTTCGGGCTTGCCGATGCGGCCGATGGGGTGGAGTTGGGTGAACAGGGCGATGGCGTCCTCGTCGGTCGCCGCCCCGGTGGCCATGCGGGCCATCTCCACGCCGGCGCGGGTGTCGACCAGGCCGGGGTGAATGGCGTTCACCCGGATGCCGTAGCCGCGGGTTCCGCAATAGGTGGCCGCGCTCTTGGTCAGCATCAGCACGGCGCCCTTGCTGGCCGAATAGGCGGCCAGGGTGGGGGCGCCGATGAAGCTGGCGACCGAGGCGACGTTGACGATGGCCCCGCCGCCGGTGCCCTTCATGGCGCGGACGGCCATCTGGGTGCCGAGGAAGGTGCCGTCGACGTTGATCGCCATGACGCGGCGGAAATCGGCCAGCGACACCGTCTCGATGTCGTTGTAGGTGCCCAGGCCGGCATTGTTGACCAGCACGTCGAGGCGGCCGTAGCGTCCGCCAAGGGTTTCGAAGGCGGCGGCCCAGTCGGCCTCGCTGGAAACGTCGTGATGCTGGTAGACGGCCTCGGTCCCGCTGGCCCGCAGCTCTTCGGCCAGGGCTTCTCCGGGCGTATCGTCGATGTCGGTGATGAGTAGGCGTGCCCCCTCGGCGGCGAGCGCTTGCGCGGTCGCCCGGCCGATGCCGTGGGCGGCGCCCGTGAGCAGACAGACTTTTCCTTGCAGCTTGGTCATTCCGCTTCCTCCCTGGGGGCGTCGACGTGCGGTGGCCGCGCCCTCTATCGAACGTTCGTTCGAGTGATTATGGAGAAATGATATGTGCGATTTTTTGCTTTGACAAGATCTTTTTTTCGTGGTTCCTTTTTATCGAACGATCGTTCTAGAAAGGTCTCCGGCGCTTCGGCCGAGGTCCCCGCAGAAAGAGGAAGTCCATGTCCAAGGTTGTTCACAAGGCACGCGCCGCCTCGGCCGGTCAATCCGCCGAGCGCGACGCCGGGGCCAGCCCGCGCGAGGTTCTTCTGCAGACGGCGCTGGAGCTGTTCTCGGAGCGGGGGTTCAACGGCACCTCCATCCGTGACATCGCCAATGCGCTCGGTGTCAGCGTGTCCAACATCTACCACTACTTCGGCAACAAGGAAGGCTTGTGGCTGGAGATCATGGACTATTCGGTCAAGACCCTGCCCGGCCGCCTGGAGAATGCCCTGGCCGGCGTCGATGCGCCGCTCGACCGTTTCCGCGCCCTGGTGCTGGCCCACCTCAAGGTGTCCGCCAGCCATCAGCGGGAACTGCGCATGATCTTCGTGGAGCAGGACCCGCTCGGCACCGCCGGCGGTGGCAGCACCGCCAACCATGAGGTCCAGCGCAAGGTGCTCGACATCTACATCCGCGAGCTGGAGGGCCTGAGGGCCGCCGGCATCGTGCGGACGGATCGGGTCAAGATCCTCGCCTTCAACATCCTGGCGGTCATCAACTGGCAGCTCCGCTGGTTCCGCGCCGACGGGCCCCTGCCGGCCGAGACGGTGCACGCCGAGATCCTCGACTTCATCCTTAACGGCATGTGCGGCCGCCCGCTGTCCGACTAGGCGCGGCCCTCATCGCCCGACCAATCCGCCAAATCAAGAGGCCCGCACGCACGGCGCCCATGGAGGTAACAACCAGATGGGTTACACGATTGACATCGATACCGGCGGCACCTTCACCGACGGGTTCTTCGCCCGCGGCGAGGCCTTCCGCTCCGTCAAGACGCCGACGACGCCCCACGACCTGACGGTCTGTTTCATGGAGTGCATCCGCGCCGGGGCTGACGCCTTCGGCGTGGCGGTCGAAGACCTGTTGTCCGAGGCCGAGGTGGTGCGTTTTTCCAACACTATCGGCACGAATGCCATCATTGAGCGCACCGGCGCCAAGATCGGCCTGATCGTCAGCCCCGGCGCCGAGGCCAACGCGCCGACCGGCGATGGCGATCAGACGGCCAAGATGCCGCTGGTCGCCCCCGACATGGTTCTGACGCTCGACCCGGCGGCCTCGGCCGACCAGGTTCTGGAGACCGCCCAGGTGCTCATCGACCGCGGCGCCCACTGCCTGGTCATCGCGTTCGATGGCAGCGACACCGATCCGTCCGCCGAACGCGCCGCCCGCGCCGCCATCAAGGCCGAATATCCGCGCGACTACCTGGGTTCTGTGCCGGTGTTCCTGTCCTCGGACGTCACGCCGCGGCCTGGCCTGGGCGAGCGCATCAACAGCACCGTGCTCAACGCCTACATCCACGGCAAGCTGGCCCGCCTGCTGTACAAAGCCGGCGAGGACCTGCGCCGGGCCGGGTTCCCCGGACAGCTCCTGATCGGCCACAACAATGGGGCAGCGGCGCGTGTCGCCAAGACCCGCGCCATCCACACCTATAACTCCGGTCCCGCCGCAGGCTTGCTGGGGGCGCGCGAGATCGGTGCGCTGTACGGGGCGGAAACGGTGATCTCCGCCGACATGGGCGGAACGTCCTTCGACATCGGCTACGTGCGCGGCGACGAGCCGAGTTACACCCTGCGCCCCGATGTGGAGGGCTTCCGCTGCAACCTGCCAATGATGGCCATCCGGGCACTGGGGGCCGGCGGCGGCTCCATCGCTGCGGTGCGCGATGGCGTGTTGGCGGTCGGTCCGCGCTCGGCCGGCGCCTTGCCGGGTCCGGCCTGCTTCGGCCTGGGCGGTATGGCGCCCACGGTGACCGACGCCAATCTGGTCCTCGGCCTGCTCGACCCGAACACCTTCCTCGGCGGTGCCAAGCGCCTGGACCTCGACAAGGCGCGCGAGGCCTTGCGCAGCCAGGTCGCAGAACCCTTGGGCGTGTCGGTGGAAGAGGCTGCCCGCCGCATCAAGGAATTCGTCGATGCCGACATGGGCCACGAGGTCGCCCGTCTGCGCGACGACCTGGGGGCGGGTGATCCGCTGATGGTCGTCTACGGCGGCGCCGGGCCCCTGCACGCCTGCGAGATTGCCCGTCGGGCGGGAGTGCGGCGGGTCGTGGTGACGCCGTTCTCGGCCGTGTTTTCGGCCTATTCCTCCTCGCTCATGGATGTCGGGCATATCTACCACCAGCGCGTCGCCGTGCCCCTGCGGCCAGCGGCCGATCTGGGCGAGGTCGGCGCGCTGCTCGACGTCCTGCGCCGCCGGGCGGAGCGCGACATGCGGGGCGAGGGCCATGCGCCCGAAAGCCTGCACTGGCTGGCCGAGGTCATCGTGCAGTCCGAGGCCACGGGCGACGAGGTGCGGCTCACTGCGCAGGCGGACTTCCACGCCGACGTGCGCGGTATCGAGGACCTGACCCGTCAGGCGGCCCACCGCCTGGACGAGACGGGCGAGGCGGACCTGACCATCACCACCCTGGGCCTGTTCGTCAGCGCGCCGGTGCCACACTACCGTCTGCGCCCGGTACCCGAAGGGAACGCGCCTCTGGCCAACGCCCTGCGCGGCCGGCGCCGGGTGTGGGACGGCGCTGCCGGCGGCGAGGTGCCGCTCTACGACCGCGGGTGTCTGGAGCACGGCCATGCCCTGGCCGGCCCGGCGATCATCGAAAGCCACCAGACCACCGTTTGGGTGCCTGACGGCTGGTCAGCCCACGTCGACCGCTTCAACAACCTCATGCTGGAACGGGGGGCCTGAGACAGATGTCCGAGAAAAAGACGAAGGTTCGCATCACCGAAAATCTCGACATCGATCTGGCCGGCGAGACGTGGTGCTGCCATGCCTGCGGTCACGCCCTGGTCGGCGCGCGCGAGAACTATAAGACCGGCTGCATGGTCGCCGAGGTGCCCTTGGCCGAGGCCCATCCGCCGCTGGTCGAGGGGGCGGCCTTCAGCTTCACCCCCGACGCCGACTTCTGTCGGCTGGTGGAGTTCTATTGCCCGTCCTGCGGCACCATCCTGGAAAACGAGTACCTGCCGCCGGGCCATCCGCTGACCCACGACATCGATCTCGACATCGATGCCCTGAAAGCCAAGCACGGGGTGGCCTGAGATGGCGGACGGACGCACGTTGTTCGCAGCCTTGCGCCGGGGCGAGGCCTTGCCCCGACCGCTGCGGCTGCCGATGGTCGAGGCCCTGGCGCCCCGCGTGGCCGGGCTGGAGCCCGCCGCCATGCTCGGCGACCCCACGGCCTGGGCCGGGGCGGTTCGGCAGGCCACCGCGCTGGTCGGTGGCGATGCCGTGACCTTCGGCTTCCTGCCCGACATCACCCTTGCCGGGCTCTCGGATGGGGCCGGCGGGGTGCGCGCCGAACCGGCCGTCGATGGCCTCTTCGGTGCCTTTCTGGAAACCCTGCGCCAAGCGTTTCCGCCGGCCAGGGGGCAGAGCGGCTGCGTCGCCGCCCTGGTCGGGCCGGTGTCGGCGGCACTGCTGCTGCTAGGGCGGGCCGACAAGGAGGCCCTGGAGGCCGTGCGCCCCGGCCTGACCCGGATGGTCGAACTGGTCGCCGAGCAGCGCCCCGACCTGCTGGTGTTCCTGGAGGCCGAGCCGGCCCGCGCCGTGCCCATCGACGGGGTGTCGCGGCGTGCCTACGCCAGCCTGCGGCGGGTGGCCGCCTACTATGACGTGGCGACGGCGGTGCTCGCCAAGGGCTGGGAGGATGGTGGCGAGGAGGCCGCGCGCCTGGCGCCGCTGAACCTCGACGTGCTGTGGCTGGGCCCGGCCGCCGAGGGGGCTGGGCGGGGCTTGGGGGCGGCGGTGGCCGCGCCGGGCTGGCGGGGCGTGGTCGTCCCGGTGGACTGGCAGGACCCGCCCGCCGCAGAAGCCCTGGCGCGGACGGCCTGGGAGAGCCGGGTGGCGGGAGGCGCGCAGGTCATGCTGTCGGCGTCCGTGCCGCTGGCCGCCGACGCGGACCTCGACGCCATTCAGAAAACCAAGACGGCGCTAAGCGCCCTGGCGTCCTGAAGGACGCTGGAAACGGAGGAAACCCCATGGGCTACAACGTTGGCATTGATATCGGCGGCACGTTCACCGACCTGTGCTCCATCGACGCCGCAGGGGCGGTAGTCACTGCAAAGACGCCGACCACGCATTACGACCTGTCGGTCGGCTTCATGCGCGGCATCCGGGAACTGGCCCGCAAGAACGGCTTGAGCGCCCCGGAATACCTGGGCCAAGTGGCCGCCCTGCGCTATTCCACCACGGTCGGCACCAACGCGCTGATCGAGCGCAATGGCCCCAAGCTGGGCCTGATTACCACCGCCGGCTTCGAGGACACCATTTTCATCGGCCGGGGCCGCGCCTGGGCCGACGGCGTGTCGCTGCACGAGATGCGCGACATGGCCACCATCCGCAAGCCCGAGCCGCTCATCAGCCCCGACATGGTGGTCGGCGTGCACGAGCGCATGGACTGCAACGGCACGGCCGTCATGCCGCTGACCCGCGAGGAGATCCTGGACAAGCTGCAGACCCTGGTCGACCGTGGCGCCCAGGGCTTCGTGGTCAGCCTGATGTGGTCTTTCGTCAACCCCGCCCACGAGCGCCTGATCAAGCAGGTGATCGAGGAGGAATACCCCGAGGACTACCTGGGCTCCATGCCCGTCACCCTGTCCAGCGAAGTCTCGCCCAAGGCCGGCGAGTACACCCGCACCATGACCGCCGTGGTCAACGCCTACATCCACGGCATCATGGCTCTGAACCTCAGCCGCCTGGGGACAGAGCTGCGCAACGAGAACTTCAAGAAGCCGATCATCCTGGTGCACAACACCGGAGGCACTAAGAAGGTCTCGCGCACCCGTGCCGTGTTGACCCACAACGCCGGGCCGGTGGCCGGCATGTACGGCTCCAGCCTGTTGGGCAAGATGGCGTCCTTCGACAACATCGTATTCACCGACATGGGCGGCACCTCCTTTGACATCGGCGTGGTCGCCAACGGCGAGCTTCGGGCTCAGGACTTCATCCCCGTCATCGATCGCTGGCGCACCAACATTCCGGCCATCGAGGTGAAATCCATCGGCGCCGGGGGCGGCTCCATTGCCTGGGTCAACCGCTTGATGGGCGGCCAGCTTGAGGTCGGGCCGCAGTCGGCCGGCTCGATGCCGGGGCCGGTGTGCTACGACCAGGGCGGCACGGAACCCACCGTCACCGACGCGGATCTGGTGCTGGGCTACCTCAACCCGGACAACTACCTGGGCGGCGAAATGCTGCTCGATGCCGAGGGCGCCGCCGCCGTCATCGAGGAGAAGATCGCCCGCCCGCTGGGCATCTCCACCCTGGAGGCGGCGTGGCGCATCCGTCGTCTGGTCGACGCCCGCATGGGCCAGGAGGTGTTCAACGAGGTCGCCCTCAAGGGCCACGACCCGCGCAAGTTCGCCGTCTTCGCCTGCGGCGGGGCGGGCGCGGCCCATGCCTGCGGCTTCGCCCCCTACATCGGGGCGACCACGGTGGTGGTGCCGTCCATGGCGTCGGTGTCGGGGGCGTTCGGCGCCTCGACCATGGAAATCCGCCAGGTCTGGGAGCAGTCCAAGACCCTCAAGCTGTTCCGCTACGAGCAGCAGAGCTACTTGTCCGACTTGGCATCCTTTAATGACGTTGTGGCCGTCTTGCGCGACCAAGCGATGCGCGACCTGCGCCTGGAGGGCTATGGCGAGGACCGCATTCGCCTGCGCCTGGACCTCGATATGCGCTACGGCGCTCAGTACAACCTGACCCGCGTCACCGCGCCGGTTCTGGAGTTTACCGGCGAGGACGACGTCGCCGCCCTGTGCGAGGCGTTCACCCGCCAGTACTCCGAGACCTACTCGCCCGAAGCCGCCTTCCCGGCCGGGGGCATCAACGTTGAGTGCTTCTACCTGACCGCCTCGGTCGACGAGCCGCCGCCGGCCCTGCGCAGCGCCGGGCAGGGAAGCGCCGAGCCCGCGGCGGAGGCACTGGCCGGCCACCGTCCGGCCTGCTTCGAGGTTGCCAAGGGGCTCCAGGACGTCGCCGTCTACGACTGGACCAAGCTGGTGCCGGGCAACTGCATCGCCGGCCCGGCCCTGATCGAGGCGCCCGACACCACCTACGTGATCGAGCCAGGCTGGACCTACCGCATGGATGCGCTGCGCAACGGCGTCCTGACCCGCGGCTGATTTCTGGAAACGACGAAAAAAACGGGGGGAAGCCATCCCCCCATGGGAGGACCCATGACCGTTCCCATGATGACGACCAAGTACGGCCGCGACCACGAGGTGGTCGGCCGCCTGCGCCCCGAGCCGGTGACCGCGCGCGAGGACGCCGCCATGGCCGGGGTCGACGACCTCGACTTCGAGATTTTTCAGCACAAGATGCACATGGTCGCCCTGGAGGGGAAGGAAACGACCATGAAACTGGGCGCCTCCACCGCCATGCGCTGGGGCGACGTCGCGTTCGGCATCTACACCGCCCAGGGTGACTTGGCGGTCTGCGCCACCGGCATCTATCACCACGCGGTGCTCAGCCAGATCCCCGTCAAGTACCTGGTCAAGCACCTCATGAACGACCCCAGCGTCGGCCTGAAGGACGGCGACTCCTTCTTCTACAACGACCCGTTCTACGGCGGCGTGCACAACGCCGACATGGGCCTGTGCGTGCCGGTCATCGTCGATGGCGAACTGCTGTGCTTCATTGGCGCGGCCGTGCACACCGGCGAGGCGGGCGGCTCCGAGCCCGGCGGCATGGTCAATGGCGCCCGCTCGCGCTACGACGAGGGCCTGTTGGTGCCGCCCATCAAGATCGGCGAGAACCACACCCTCAAGGAAGACCTCCTGGGGATGCTGGCGACCATGACCCGCGATCCCCGCACCATGCTGCTCGACATCAAGGCCCGCTTGGCAGCCGCCCGCATCGCCGAGCGCCGGGTGCGGGCCTATGCCGAAGAGATGGGGGCGGACTTTTTCGTCGGCGCCCTGCGCAAGGTGCTGGTCAAGACGGGCGAGGCGGCGCGCAAGAAGGTGGCCAGCCTCAATGACGGCATTTACCGCCAGCCGCGCTTCATGGACACCACCGGGCCAGAGACCCAGCTCCTGAAGATCAACCTGACGGTGGAGAAGAAGGGTGACCGGATCACCCTCATCCTCGACGGCTCCTCGCCCATGCTGCCCGACCGCCCGGTCAACAGCTACTTCCAGGGTATCCTGGGTCTGGCGATGGTCTATTTCTGCGGGTGGTTCTTCCACGACCTGCCGGCCAACAACGGCCTGCTGGAGGCCATTGATTGGCGTTTCCCCGACGACAGCTTCGTCAATGCCAAGGGCGATGCGCCGGTATCCTATGCTCCGGCCACCCAGGTCGCCTTCACCCAGGGCATGTTCATGGCCGGCGCCAAGATGACCTATGCCACCGATTCCAGCCGGGCTGTCGGGGCATGGTACAGCGGCTTCGCGGTCACGGTGTTCGCCGGCCAGAACCAGTGGGGCGAGCCGATGGCCGACATCACGCCCGAGATCAACGCCACCGGCGCCGGAGGGCGGCCGGGGATGGACGGGGTGGACGTGGCCGGCGCCTTCTTCGCCACCATGAGCGACTGCGGCGACGTCGAGAGCACCGAGGCGGACCGCCCGTTCCTCTACCTGTTCCGCAACTTCTTCAACAACTCCTACGGCCACGGCAAGTTCCGGGGCGGCTGCGGCGTCGGGTTCGGGCTGAAGGTGCACGGCGTGCCGTGGGTGGCGCTGGGCAGCATGGGCTTCGGGGCCCACTTCCCGGCCACGCTGGGCATCTTCGGCGGCCGTGCGGCGCCGCCGGCCTTCGTCCAGGTGGTGCGGGGCTCGAACATGACCCAGCTCATGGCGTCCTCGGACCCGCGCCTGCCCAACACGATGGCGGCGCTGTATGACGAGGCCGCCGCAGTGGAAAGCGGCGACCGCCAGTACCTCAACCTCGCCCACGCGCCGACCGCCTACAACGAGGGGGACACTTACTATGTGCCCATCACCGGCGGGGCGGGATACGGCGATCCGTTGCAGCGCGAGCCAGAGGCGGTGCTGCGTGACCTGCGCGCCGGGCGGGTGTCGGCGGAGGCGGCGCGCGCCATATACAAGGTGGTGTTCGACGCCCAGACCCTGCGCCTGGATGCCGGGCGCACCGATGCCGCGCGCGCCGAGGCGCGGCGCGAGCGACTGTCCCGCGCCAAGCCGTATGCCGCCTTCGTCCGTGAATGGGACAGCCAGCGGCCGCCATCGGGCATCCTGCGCTACTACGGTGCCTGGCCGGACCCCGGCGCCGCCAAGGAGCCCGCCGCCGCCGCCGCCGAATAGGGCCGTGGATCATCACTGATACAGGAGAGTCGCCAGTGTTCATGGCCGACACCCCCCGTCTGCGGACGGTGCACGCCTTGTTGCGGCACCGCGCGGAAACGGAAGGGGACCGCGAATTCCTCGTCTTCGGAGAGCAGCGGTTCACCTACCGCGATCTCTACACCCTCAGCCGCCGGGCCGCTCATGGCCTGGCAGGACTGGGTATCGCCAAGGGCGACGCCGTCGCCATCATGATGGGCAACCGGCCTGAGTTCCTGGCCCTGTGGTTCGGTGCCTCGATGCTGGGCGCCGTGGAAGTGCCGGTCAACACCGCCCACCGCGGCGACCTGCTGGCTCACATGCTGCGGCTGGCCGACTGCCCGGTGGTGGTGGCCGATGCGGAGTTCCTGCCGGCCCTGGCCGAGGTGGCCGACCGTCTGCCGGCCCTGCGGGCGGTGGTGGTGGCCGGCGCTCCGGCCGCCGTGCCGGGCAAGGAAGTTCATGCCCTGGCCGAGGTGATGGCCAACGCCGGCAATCCGCCGACGGTCGACGTGACGTGGTCGGACCCCTACGCCATCATGTTCACCTCCGGCACCACTGGCCCGTCGAAGGGCGCGGTGATGCCGCAGAACTATGCCCTGCGCATGGGCGAGTACATTGCCGAGGCCACCGGCTACGGCCGCGACGACTGCCTGTACAATGCCTTGCCGCTGTTTCACGGCAACGCGCAGGTGCTGTCGACCCTGCCGGCGCTGCTGTCCGGCGCGCGTATGGTGCTGGCGGAGCGCTTCTCCGCCAGCCGCTTCTGGGACGACGTTCGCGCCCACGGCTGCACCGAGTTCAACTACATCGGCACCATCCTGTCGGTGTTGATGAAGGCTGAGCCGTCGGGACGGGACCGCGATCATCCCTTGCGCCTGATGATGGGCGCGGGGGCCGGGCCGGGGCTGTTCGAGGCGTTCGAGGCGCGCTTCGGCGTCCGCCTCATCGAGGGCTACGGCATGAGCGAGATCGGCCTGCCCTTCATGAGCACCCTGGACCGCCGCAAGGCGGGCTCCTGCGGGGTGGCCAACCCGCACTATGAGGTGCGCCTGGTGGACGACGACGGGGGCGATGTGACGGCCCCGGATACACCCGGCGAACTGCTCATCCGCCCGCGCGAACCGTACTGCATGATGCTGGAGTACCGCGCCATGCCGGAGAAGACGGTCGAGGCGTGGCGGGACTTGTGGTTCCATACAGGCGACGTCCTCAGCCGCGACGGCGATGGTTTCTGGCGCTTTGTCGATCGCAAAAAGGACGCCCTGCGGCGGCGTGGCGAGAATATCTCCTCCTTCGAAGTGGAGCGTGCGCTCGCCGCCCATCCGCACGTCGCCGAGGCTGCCGTCATCCCCATTCCGTCCGAGTTGGGCGAGGACGACGTGATGGCCTGCGTGGTGCCGGCCGCCGGCGCGGCGCTGGACCCGGCCGACCTGATCGCCCACTGCGACCGCGAAATGGCTGCTTTCATGGTGCCACGCTACGTCCGCGTCATGGCCGCCCTGCCCAAGACACCGACGGCACGGGTCGAGAAGTACCGCCTGAAGTCCGAAGGCGTGACGGCTGACACCTGGGATCGGGAGGTGGCGTCATGAGCCCCACGCTTCCGCAGGAGCTCATGCTCCACTACCGCCTGGAAGGCGGTGACGGCGCGCGCGTGCGCCTGCTGGCCAGCCAGTGTGGCGAGGCCAACCGCCTCAGCTTCCCTCGGCGCGCCTTCTGCGGCGCGGACCTGACGGAGCCCGAGGAGGTGGAGGTTCCCGGCGTCGGCACCGTCTACTGCTACACTGTGGTGCGCACCCGCGCCCCCTACGGCCTGCCGACGCCCTACGCGGTCGGCTATGTCGACATCGACGGCACGGGACTTCGGGTATTCGGCTTGTTCGAGCCCGAGTTGGTCGACGACCTGGAGGCGGGGCTCGCCGTGGAGCTTCAGGCAAGGCCCTTGGGAATCGACAATCACGGGGAGGCCTGCCTGCGCCCCCTGTTCTGCAGGAAGGAGCGCGCGGCATGACGGGCGTGTGGATTGCCGGCACCGGGGTGACGCCGTTCGGCCGCCACGCCGACCTTGACGTCGTGGCCCTGGGTGCCCGCGCGGCGCGCGACGCCCTTGCGGCGAGCGGGCTGGCGGCGTCACAGATCACGATGGGAGTCTTCGCCAACGCTCTGGCCGGGCGGCTGATGGGCGCCCTGACCTTGGGCCAGAACGTGCTGGCCGAGGTTGGCATCTCGCGCATCCCGGTGGTCAACGTCGAGAACGCCTGTACTTCGGGATCGACTGCGCTGCATCTGGCCTGGACCGCCATCCGGGCCGGCGAGGCCGACGCCGTGCTGGTGGTCGGGGCGGAAAAGATGTGCGTGCCGCAGATGGGGCTGATCGATTCCGGGGAAACCCAGATCGACACCCTGCTCGGTATGGTCACGCCGGCCAGCTTCGCCCTGCGGGCCATGCGTCACGTGCACGAGTTTGGCACCACCCCGCTGCAACTCGCCGCCGTTTCGGTCAAGAACCGGGCTAACGCGGCCCACAATCCCATCGCCATGTTCAGGGCTCCGGTTTCGCTGCCCGAAGTGCTGGACGCGCCACTGATCGCCGACCCCCTGACCCGCCTGCAATGCTGCCCCATCGCCGATGGCGCCGCTGCCGTCGTCCTGGTCAACGACCGGCTGGCCCGCCGGCTGGGGGCGACCGTGCAGGTCGCCGCCTCGGTGCTGACTTCGGGCGGCTATGACAGCGATGGCGACCTAGTGCGCTGGGAAACCGACAGCCGCACCGCCGCCCTGGCCTATGACAAGGCGGGCGTCGGGCCGGGCGACCTTGATCTGGTCGAATGCCACGACGCCTTCACCATCGCCGAGATCCTGCATTACGAAGGGCTTGGCCTGTGCCCGACGGGAGAAGGCGGACGCTTCGTGGAAAGCGGCGCGGCGTCCATCGGCGGGCGCATTCCGGTCAATCCGTCGGGCGGGCTGATCGGCCGGGGTCATCCGGTTGGCGCCACAGGCGTGGCGCAGGTGGTCGAGATCGCCGAACAGCTGCTCGGCCGCGCTGGCGGCCGGCAGGTCGAAGGCGCGCGGCTGGGGCTGGCGCACTGCATGGGCGGCGACAAGGACGGCGACGCCAAGTCCTGCACGATCGCCATCCTGAAACGATAGGAGAAAACAACCATGACTTTGGTAACGCCTCCGGGTGAGGCTGCCCTGGACGACGCCGTGCTGGCGGCGGAAGACTTGGCGCAGCGGGTGGGCAGTGCCCTAATGGAGCGCGACCGCGTCGGCCGCTCCCTGGGCATTGCGTTAGCCGGGATCGGGCCGGGCTGGGCCAGCATGGAAATGACAGTGCGCGACGATATGATCAACGGTCACGACATCTGCCACGGCGCCTACCTCTTCGCCCTGGCCGACACCGCCTGCGCCTATGCCGGTAACTCCCGCAACATCAACACTCTGTCTCAGGGCGTATCGCTGGCCTTCGTGGCCCCGGCGCTGAAGGGTGAGCGACTGTCCGCCGAGGCACGCGAATGCGTGACGGCCGGCAGGTCGTCCTACTACGATGTCTGCATCACCCGACCCAACGGCGACGTCGTTGCAATTCTGCGCGGGCATTGCCGAACCGTGGGCGGCGCGGTGCTGGGGGCAGAAGACGCATTTGCCAAAACGTAGAGCGACGGAGCACGACACGGGTTCGGGCCCGTCGTCCGATGGGGGGGTGGGGAACTGGACAGCCATGGTCCGCTGCGACGGCATTCGGCCCTGGGATACCAAAGCCCCTGCGCCTTCGAGGCCGTCTCGTAAACCAACGCGCAGGCTCTCCACTTTTTCCGGACCACTCCATGGCGTCGGCTGCAAGCCGTTCTCGCAGCCGTTCAGCCGCCAGGGCTTCGGCATGGACGAGAGTGAAGGCCGCGTTATCCCAGACCAGAGGGGGCTCGGACGCTGCGAGTTTGGCCTCAGCCTGGGCGAAGAGATCGTCGATCTCCTACCCCACCCGTTTGTTCAGAATCTTAGCCTCAGCCGCATCCCTCGTGCCAAGGGATCGAACAACTTCCCGCTTGCCAAAGACTAGGCGGAGCCGCTCGGGGACAACCCGGCGGAACTCATAGATTCCTGTCTTTTTTTGTCGCTGTATGCAGGCGGCACCGAACATGGTTGTAGCACCCCTTTGTAGCACGGGATGCCTGCAACGCCATGTTTTGCCTAATTCTTTTGGCCCATCAAGGACCTATAAGGAAATTGGCGGAGAGGTAGGGATTCGAACCCTAGGACCCTGCGAAGGGTCAACGGTTTTCGAGACCGCCCCGTTCAACCGCTCCGGCACCTCTCCGCGGCTCCGTCAACACGACGGTCTTGAAGGACGGGTCTTCAAGAGGCGCGGACCATATCGCAACCCGTGCGGCCACGCAACAGGGTAAAATGTCCTTTTCATATCGCCCGCTGACCCCGCCGTCGGGCAGGTCAGGCGCCCCCGCCAAGGCCTTGAGGAAGAGTCTGTTTTTGCGCGCAACGGGCATTGACAGACGGCAATGCCTGCGTATTATGGCGCCCTCTTTCAAAGCGGACCCGCGACACTCCTGTCGAACGGGACTGCCCACTTCGTTGTGAAGGTTGCAGCACAATGTTCGCAGTCATCAAGACCGGCGGCAAGCAGTACAAAGTCGCCAAAGACGACGTCATCGCCGTCGAGAAGCTGTCCGGCGAGGCGGGCGAGTCGATCACCTTCGATCATGTTCTGATGGTCGGTGAAAAGGTCGGCGCCCCGGTCGTTGACGGCGCGTCGGTCACCGCCCAGGTGGTCGAACAGTTCCGTTCGGACAAGGTGATCGTCTTCAAGAAGAAGCGTCGCCAGAACTACCGCCGCAAGCACGGTCACCGTCAGCATCAGACGCTGGTCAAGATCACCGCGATTTCCGCCTAAAGCGGATCCGGTCAGGGTTTAGGAGACAGCACCATGGCTCATAAAAAGGCTGGTGGCAGCTCGCGTAACGGCCGCGATTCCGCTGGCAAGCGTCTTGGCGTGAAGAAGTTCGGCGGCGAGGTCGTTCTCGCTGGCAACATCATCATTCGTCAGCGCGGCACCAAGTGGCATCCCGGTACCGGCGTGGGCCTCGGCCGCGACTACACCATATTTGCGACCGTTCCCGGACACGTCGAATTCCGCAAGGGATACAAGAACCGGACGTTCGTGTCGGTGGTGCCGGCCGCTGCTGCCGAATAACGCGGCGGTAACGGCCACACCGGCCCCCGCCCCTGCGGTGGGGGCGCCGGCAGGGGGGAATGGGGCGGTCCATTCCCCTTTTTTATTGCCGGATCAATGATATGAAGTTTCTCGACCAGGTTAAGATCTATCTCCGGGCAGGCGACGGCGGCAATGGGTCCGTCAGTTTCCGCCGCGAGAAGTACATCGAATTCGGCGGCCCCGACGGCGGTGACGGCGGGCGGGGCGGTGACATCGTGTTCGAGGCGGTGCCCAACCTCAACACCCTGATCGACTTTCGCTACCAGCAGCACTTCAAGGCCGAACGCGGCGTCGGCGGCTCGGGCCGCAACCGCACCGGCCGGGGCGGCAAGGACACGGTCATCCGCGTCCCCGTCGGCACGCAAATCCTGTCCGAGGACAAGGACGAGGTGCTGGCCGACATGGTTTCGCCCGGCCAGACGGTTGTGCTGCTTGAGGGCGGCAACGGCGGCTGGGGCAACGCCCGTTTCAAGACTTCGGTCAATCAGGCCCCGCGCAACGCCAATCCCGGACTGGAGGGCGGCGAGGCGTGGGTATGGCTGCGCCTGAAGCTGATCGCCGACGCTGGTCTGGTCGGCCTGCCCAATGCGGGCAAGTCCACCTTCCTGGCCGCCGTGACGCGCGCCCGGCCGAAGATCGGCGACTATCCCTTCACCACGCTGCACCCCAACCTCGGTGTTGCCCAGGTTGACGGCGACGAGTTCGTGATCGCCGACATTCCCGGCCTGATCGAGGGCGCCCACGAAGGCTATGGCCTGGGCGACCGGTTCCTGGGGCATGTGGAACGCTGCGGCGTCCTGCTGCATCTGGTGGACGGCACCCAGGACGACGTGGCCGACGCCTACCGCATCGTGCGCGGTGAACTGGAGGCCTACGGCAACGGCCTGGACGAAAAGGCCGAGGTGCTGGCGCTCAACAAGACCGACGCCCTGACCCCCGAGCTGATCGAGGAAAAGCGCGCCGCCCTGGCCGAGGCCTCGGGCAAGAAGGTGCTGACCCTGTCGGGCGCGGCCGGCCACAACCTGCCCGAGGTGCTGCGCACCCTGGTCAAGCATGTGCACCACGCGCGCGGCATAGAGGGCGCGGCGCCGCCGCCGAGCCAGGATGCCGCCGCCGACGACGCCCACGACTCCGGGGAAGACGGCTGGGCCACCCCGACCGACGACAAGGGGGAGTGGACGCCGTGATCGACTCCGTTGTCGGGTGCAGCGCATCGCGTGGTGCCGCTCGGCTGACGACGGCGCGGCGGGTGGTGGTCAAGATCGGGTCGGCCCTGCTGGTTGACCAGGCCAGCGGCCAGATCCACCGGACGTGGCTCGACTCGGTGGCCGACGATGTGGCCGCCCTGCGGGCGCGCGGCATTGAGGTGGTGATCGTGTCCTCGGGCGCCGTGGCCATCGGGCGGCGCCACCTGCGCCTGCCCGGTCGGCCGCTGCGCCTGGAGGAAAAGCAGGCCGCCGCCGCCACCGGCCAGGGCCGCCTTGCCCATGCCTATCAGGAAGTGCTGGCCCGCCACGACATCACCGCCGCCCAGGTCCTGCTGACCCTGGGCGACACCGAGGACCGCAGGCGCTACCTCAACGCGCGGAACACCCTGGAAACCCTGCTGAAGTTTGGCGCGGTGCCGGTCATCAACGAAAACGACACGGTGGCGACCCAGGAAATCCGCTTCGGCGACAACGACCGCCTGGGCGCCCGAGTCGCCATGATGGTCGGCGCCGATGCGCTCGTCCTGCTGTCCGACATCGACGGCCTGTACACCGCCGATCCCAAGGTTGACCCCACCGCCACGCTGATCCCCGAGGTCCACGCCCTCAGCCCCGAAATCCTCGCCATGGCTGGCGAGTCGCGGCCCGGCGTCGGCACCGGCGGCATGGTCACCAAGCTGATCGCGGCGCGCATCAGCATGGGCGCCGGTTGCGCCATGGCGATTGCGCCGGGCAAGGTCATGCACCCGCTGGCCAGCCTGCAAAACGGCGGGCCGTGTACGTGGTTCCTGCCGACCGAAACGCCGGCCTCGGCCCGCAAGCAGTGGATCGCCGGGTCGATGAAGCCGGCCGGAACGGTGGTCCTCGACGCCGGGGCCGTGGCCGCGCTGCGGGCCGGGAAAAGCCTGTTGCCAGCGGGCGTGGTGGCGCTTGAGGGGGCCTTTGCGCGCGGCGACACCGTGATCCTGACCGATGGCGACGGCCGAGTTTTGGGCAAGGGCGTCATCGGCTACGACGCCACCGACGCCGCCGTCATCATCGGCCACAAGTCGAGCGACATCGAAGGACTGCTCGGCTATCGCGGGCGGGAAGAACTCATCCACCGGGACGATCTGGTTCTGGAGTAGAAGAATTTCACCACAGAGGGCACAGAGGGCACAGAGGAAGTGTTACCTCTCTCTCCTCGGAACTTTCTTCTCTGTGATCTCTGTGTCCTCTGTGGTTTATTTTTTTCAAGGAAAGGGCCTCTGCCATGACCGATGACGTGCAAACCCAGATGCTGGACATTGGCCGCCGGGCCAAGGCTGCGGCGCGGGTGCTCGCCACGGCGCCGGCCGAGGTCAAGAACCGGGCCCTGATGCTGGCCGCCGAGGCCCTCCGCAACCGGGCACCCGAGATCAAGGCCGCCAATGCCATCGACATGGCGGCCGGCGAGGCCAAGGGCCTGGGCAAGGCCATGCTCGACCGCCTGCTGCTCGACGACGGCCGCATCGAGGCCATGGCCCGAGGGCTGGAGGACGTCGCCGCCCTGGCCGATCCGGTCGGCCGCGTGCTGACCGAATGGGACCGCCCCAACGGCCTGCACATCCAGCGTGTGGCGACGCCGCTGGGGGTCATCGGGATCATCTATGAGAGCCGCCCCAACGTGACCGCCGACGCCGGGGCGCTCAGCCTGAAGTCGGGCAACGCCGCCATCCTGCGCGGCGGCTCGGAAAGCTATAACTCCTCGCACGCCATCCTCGCCTGCCTGCACCTGGGGCTGGAGCAGGCCGGGCTACCCATCGACTGCATCCAGATGGTGCCGACCACCGACCGCGCCGCCGTCGGCGTGCTGCTGCGCATGGACCAGTTCGTGGATGTCATCGTGCCGCGCGGCGGCAAGTCGTTGATCGAACGGGTGTCGGCCGAAAGCCGTATCCCGATGTTCAAGCACCTCGACGGCATCTGCCACACCTACGTCCACGCGGCGGCCGACCCGGACACCGCGCGCAAGCTGGTGTTCAACGCCAAGATGCGGCGCACCGGCATTTGCGGGGCGACCGAGACGCTGTTGATCGACCGCGCCGTGGCCCCTGCCCTGCTGCCCGGCATGGCGGCCGACCTGAGCGCCGCCGGCTGCGAACTGCGCGGCGACGCGGCGGCCCGCGCGCTGGTGCCCGCCATGACCGCCGCCTCGGCCGAGGACTGGGACACCGAGTACCTCGATGCCATCCTGGCCGTCCGCGTGGTGGACGGCCTGGACGAGGCGATTGCCCACATCCAGGACCACTCCAGCCAGCACACCGAATCGATCGTCACCGAGGACGCCGCCGCCGCCGAACGGTTCCTCAACGAGATCGACTCGGCCATCCTGATGTGGAATGCCTCAACCCAGTTCGCCGATGGTGGCGAGTTCGGCATGGGCGCCGAGATGGGCATTTCGACTGGCAAGCTGCACGCCCGTGGCCCGGTCGGTGTGGAGCAGTTGACGACATTCAAGTACAAGGTGTTCGGCACCGGCCAATGCCGGCCGTAGCCCTGCCGCCCAATCCGTGGGGCGACCGGCGCCGGGGGACCGTGGGGCTGCTCGGCGGGTCGTTCAACCCGGCCCATGCCGGGCACCGCCATATTTCGGTCGAGGCCCTCAAGCGCCTGCGCCTGGACGAGGTGTGGTGGCTGGTCAGTCCGCAGAACCCGCTCAAGCCGGTGGCCGGCATGGCGCCGCTGGCCGCCCGCCTGGACCGCGCCCGCACGGTCGCCGCCCACCCGCGCATCCGGGTCAGCGCGCTGGAGGCCGACCTGGGCAGCACCTATACGGCCGATCTGCTGGCCACCTTGCCGGTGCGCTTCCCGCGCGTCCGCTTCGTGTGGCTGATGGGAGCCGACAATATGGTGCAGATTCCGCGCTGGAAAGCGTGGCGGTCAATCTTCCGCAGCACGCCCGTTGCGATTCTTGACCGTGGGACCTATTCTACTCAGGCATTGACCGGCCAGGCGGCCCAGCATTTTGCCGCCGCCCGCCTGCCTGCCCATCGGGCACGGGCGCTGGCCGGACAGGAACCCCCGGCCTGGGTGTTCCTGCCGATTCGGCGGCACGCCGCATCGGCAACAGAAATCCGCACCCGCCGTGACCGGGGCCAGCCCGGTGGCTGGTACAGTCACGGATGACGGGGCGGATCCATCATGAAGGAGTTGACCATAAGTACGACCTCACCGCGTTCGCCCGGCCCGGACGCTGCGCAACTGGCCGAAGAGATCAAAACTCTGCTGGACGCCGAAAAAGCCGAAGACATCGCGGTCATTGACCTGGAGGGAAAGTCCGGCTTCGCCGACTTCATGGTCATTGCCTCGGGGCGGTCGTCCCGCCACGTCGGCGCCATGGCCGACAACCTGGCCCAGCGCCTCAAAGGCATGGGCATCATGCCGACCATCGAAGGCCAGCAGACCTGCGACTGGGTGCTGATCGACGGCGGCGACGTGATCGTCCACATCTTCCGGCCCGAGGTCCGCGCCTTCTACAATCTGGAAAAGATGTGGGGTGCCACCGGCCCGATCACGGCCGGCGCCATCGGAGCGGGGCAAGGAACGGCCGAGCCGGTAGGGCTGTCGTTTGGCGGATAGGCGGGAGACGGCGCCCGGCGTCTGAGGGCGCCGTAACAGGTTTGGAACGGGGTTCGGGATGGACGTCATCATCGCCGCCGTGGGGCGCGCGAAGAAGGGGCCCGAACGCGCCCTGTTCGAGCACTACGCCGAACGGCTGAAGTGGCCGTTGTCGCTGAAGGAAGTCGAAGAAAAACGCCCCCTCCCCGCCGCCCAGCGCATGGAGCGGGAGGGCGCGCTTTTGCTTGCCTGCGTTCCGGCTGGCGCCCGCATCGTCGCCCTGGACGAACGCGGCAAGACATTGTCCAGCCAGACCTTCGCCGACCAGATGGGGGCGTGGCAGGATCAGGCGGTGCCGACCGTCGCCTTCCTGATCGGCGGCGCCGACGGCCACGCCCCGGCAGTCCGCGCCGCCGCCGACCTGCAACTCGGCCTGGGCGCCATGACCTGGCCCCACATGCTGGTGCGCGGGCTGATGGCCGAACAGTTGTACCGCGCCCAGAGCATCCTGGAAGGGCATCCGTACCACCGGGCGTGATGCTGGGCGAAAGCGGGCTTTGCCCGCACCCACCAAAGGCTATTGGCCTTTGGAAACCTGTTTTCGGCCTTTTTGCTTGGCGACGTGAGCCCTCCCCACGAATCCGCTCAACGCCCGGAACATTCCCCTTGGGGCCACCGCCGGACGATGGTTAACTGAACGCCGTTCCTAAAAGAAGGCGCCCCTCAATGACCCACGCCCCCGCCGCCGAGCCCGGCCGCTTTGCCGATGCCGGGTTGTACGCCTTGGTGGTCGCCATCTGGGGGACAAGCTGGATTGGCCTGAAGCTTCAGGTCGGGGCCGACGTGGCGGTGCTGGCGTCGGTGACGTACAGGTTTGGGCTGGCGGGCGGGCTGCTGGTGCTGTGGAGCCTGTGGCGCGGCCACAGCCTCGTCCTCACCGGGGCGCAGCATCGGCGGGTGGCGGCCCAGGGCGTCATCCTGTTCGGGGTCAACTATCTGTGCTTTTACGGCGCGGCGCAGCACCTGACCAGCGGCCTGCTGGCGGTGGTGTTCTCGACCGTGGTGGTGCTGAACATCATCCTGGGCGCGCTGTTCCTGGGTGCCCGGCTGGAGGCCCGCATGGCGGCTGGCGCGGCGCTCGGCCTGGGCGGCATCGGGCTGGTGTTCTGGCCCGAGGTGTCGTCCCTGTCGCTTGATGACGGCGCGGTGAAGGGCGTCGCGCTGGCCCTCGGCGGGACCCTGTGCGCCGCCGTTGGCATGACCCTGTCGGCAGCCAATCAAAAGGCCGGGCTGCGCGTCATGCCGACCAATGCCTTTGGGATGCTGTACGGCGCGGCGGCGGTCGCCGTGGTCGCGGTGATCTTGGGTACGCCGTTCACCTTTGCCTGGACGCCCGCCTATGCCGGCGGCCTCGCCTATCTGGTGGTGTTCAGTTCGATCATCGGGTTCACCGCCTACCTCACCCTGCTGGGCCGGATCGGGCCGGCGCGGGCGAGCTATGCCTCGGTACTGTTTCCGCTGCTGGCCCTGGCGGTGTCCACGGTGGTCGAGGGCTACACCTGGACGCCCGAGGCGTTCTCCGGCGTCGCCCTGGTGCTCATGGGCAATGTCCTGGTGCTGACCCGGCCACATCGCGTGGCGGCGGCTTAACCCTCGCGCTTCACCAGACTGGCCTTCAGTTTATCCTGAACCACCGTATCAAAGCAGGTCGGGCAGACGCCGTGGCTGATGGCGACGGCGTTGTCGCCGCCGTGGCGGTAGTAGTCGATGGCCTCCATCCAGGTGCCGTGGCCTTCGGCGCACCCGGCCGGGAAGCGGACCTGCTGGCAGTAGCTGCACATACCCAGGAACGGCAGGTCGCGGTCGGCGTCGGCCGGGCGCGGAAAGGCGAACAGGGTGATCGGCACGCGGTCGGTCACGCTCACCACCACGGACTGGAACAGGTAGCCGGTCAGGGCGTCGTCGGGTCCGCGCAGGGCGCTGATGGCCATGCGCAGGACGCGGGTCAGGTCGGGGGTGTCGCAGCGGTATTGGAACACGCGCGGCCGGCGTCCTGGTTCGGCCAGTTGCGCCATGTGGCGGCGATAGGTTTCGCGCACGTCCCGACCCGCGATGAAATCGAGCAGCGACAGGCCGACCACGGCGTGCGCTTCGGCTCCCTTGGCACTGCCGGCCTGAGCCAGCGCGCGATCCCATCCAGGCTGACCACAAGCCGTAATGATGCCATGAGGGTCCGTAGTGTAAGCCACGCCCTCGACGGCATTCAGCAGAAAATTGAAGCTGGCCGCCACCCGTAAACCCTCCGCTCAAACAGGATAATCCTGATCGTTCAAATGGGTTTTACGGGCGGAGTCGGCAAGGCGAGCGCCGCATCCAGGAGGCCATCAGGCCGCTTGGGCTTCGCTTTCGGCAAGCAGGGCGTAGAGCCCTTCGGCGCTGTCGGTGCCGCGCAACTTCTCGCACATGCTGCGGTCCCGCAGCAGGCGGGACACGCGGGCCAAAGCCTTGAGGTGGTCGGCGCCAGCGCTTTCGGGGGCGAGCAGCAGGAAGATCAGATCGACCGGCTGTTCGTCGATGGCCTCAAAGTCAATGGGTCGCTCCAGGCGCGCGAACAGGCCATGCAAACGACCAAGCTGCGGCAACTTGCCGTGCGGAATGGCGATGCCGTTGCCGACACCGGTGGTGCCCAGGCGTTCGCGTTCCAGAAGCGTGTCGAATACGGCGCGTTCATGCAATCCGGTAAGCGCAGCGGCTTCACGGGCCAGTTCCTGCAGGGCCTGCTTTTTGCTGGTCACCTTCAGGTTCGGGATCACGCTTTCCGGGCTGATGAGGGTCGTGATGTCCATACCGAGGCCTCTTTCGGCTTCATGGGGCGCGCATTAAGGCGCGGCTTCACGGGGCGCGCCAACGGCGCCGATTTACGCGGGACGCGTCATGAAGTCAGACACGTCGCGCGGGCGAAGGCAACCGATCGGTTCATGCCTGTGGCCCCAAACGGCGGGTAACCAGTGTTCAGATACCGCCCCCGCACGAAGGAGCGGACGATAGGCAGGCGCCGGGTCCAAGTCAAGGAACATCGATTGTCGGGAACATCGATAAATTGGAGTCCTCCCCTCCGACTTTCCCTGTCCTGACCGAGGATATCAGGTCGTGAGCCGGGACGCACTACCCCACCCGACCGTTGCAGGCCAGCACGGACTTCTCTCGCCTACGCTGAACGGAGGAGGGAATACGCATGGCCTCGCGGTACTTGGCCACGGTACGCCTTGCGATGTCGATGCCTTCCTTTTTCAGGATGACGACCAGCGCATCATCCGAAAGAATTTTTGCCGGCGGCTCGGCGTCGATCAGCGACTTGATGCGGTCGCGCACCGCCTCGGCCGAATGGGCGTCGGCGCCGTTGGCCCCGGCGATGGACTGGGTGAAGAAGTACTTCAGCTCGAAGATGCCGCGCGGCGTGGCGATGTACTTGTTCGAGGTCACGCGGCTGACCGTGCTTTCGTGCATCTCGATGGCCTCGGCGATGTCGCGCAGGATGAGCGGCCGCAGGCCCTGCACGCCGCGCTCAAAGAAGGCCGCCTGCTGGCGCACCAGTTCGGTGGACACCTTGAGGATGGTTGTCGCCCGCTGGTCCAGGGCCTTGACCAGCCACGACGCGGTCTGGAAATTCTCGGTCAGGAACGCCTTGTCGTCCTTGGATCGCTTGCCCTTGGACACCTGGGCGTAGTACCGCGTGTTGACCAGCACGCGGGGCAGCGTCTCGGGGTTCAGTTCCACGGCCCACACCGCGCCATCCTCGTTGCCGGGCGGGGCGGGGCGCATCAGCACGTCGGGGATGATCGGCGGCGCGGCGCTGTCGATGAACCGCAGGCCCGGCTTGGGATCGAGGGCGCGCAACTCGCCCAGCATGTCGTGCAGGTCATCGGCATCGACCGCGCACACCCGCATCAACCCGGCGAAGTCGCGGCGGGCGACCATCTCCAGGTTTTCCAGCAGGGCCACCATGCACGGGTCGTAGCGGTTGCGGTCAATCAACTGGAGGGCCAGGCATTCCTTGAGCGAGCGGGCGAACACGCCGGGCGGGTCGAAGCGCTGCACGGCGGCCAGCACGCGTTCGGCGTCAGCCAACGGGGCGCCCAGGCCCTCGGCGAGGTCGGCCAGATCGGCAGTCAGCCAGCCGTTCTCGTCCAGGCTGTCGATCAGGGCGAGGCCGATGATGCGGTCGGCCGCGCCGTGCAGGTCCATGCCGAGTTGTTCGACCAGATGGTCGCGCAGGGACGTCGGTTCAGACAGGGTCTCGTCAAAGGCCCGGTCGTCGCCCTCGAACCCGCGCCCGCCGCCGCTGTCGGCGCGCTGCCAGGCGCCCACATCGGGGTCATAGGACGGGCCTTCGTGGGCGCTGCCCTCGTCGAAGGAGTTGTCGATCTCGATGTCGAGAGGGGCTTCGGCCGCGCCGGTTTCCGGGCGGTCCACCATCAGGCTGTCGCTGTCGCGGCGCTGCTCCACCGGGACGTCGGCCTCAAGCCCGGTGGAGGCTCCGCGCTCGTCGCGTTCGAGCAGCGGATTGCGCTCCAGTTCCTGATCGACGAAGACCGTGAGTTCCATGTTGGACAGTTGCAACAGCTTGATCGCCTGCTGCAACTGCGGCGTCATCACCAATGACTGCGTCTGGCGCAGGTCGAGGCGCGGCTGCATGGCCATGACCGTCCCCCCTTCCCCGTCCGCTAGAGGCTGAACCGCTCGCCCAGGTATACCCGGCGCACCCCTTCGTGGGCGACAATATCCTTGGGCGTGCCCTCCATCATGACGGTGCCTTCATGGAGGATGTAGGCGCGGTCGATGATGTCGAGGGTTTCCCGCACGTTGTGGTCGGTGATCAGCACGCCCAGGCCCCGGTCCTTGAGGTGCGACACCAGATCGCGGATTTCCCCCACGGCGATGGGGTCGATGCCGGCCAGCGGCTCGTCGAGCAGGATGAAGTGCGGGCGCGAGGCCAGGGCGCGGGCGATTTCCACGCGCCGCCGCTCGCCGCCCGACAGCGACAGGGCCGGAGCGCGGCGCAAGTGAGTGATGGAAAACTCGGCCAGCAGATCGTCGAGCTGGACCTCGCGCTTGTCGGCCACCGGCTCGGCAACCTCCAAGACGGCGCGGATGTTGTTCTCCACGCTCAGGCCCCGGAAGATGGACGCTTCCTGCGGCAGGTAGCCGATACCCAGGCGGGCGCGGCGGTACATGGGCAGGCCGGTGACGTCACGGCCGTCCAGTTCGATGCTGCCGGTGTCGGGGCTGATGAGGCCGGTGACGCAGTAAAAGCACGTCGTCTTGCCCGCCCCGTTGGGACCGAGCAGGCCGACCGCCTCGCCGCGCTGCACCGACAGGCTGACGTCGCGCAGGACCGGCCGGCGCTTGTACCGCTTGCCGATGTTGTGCACGCGCAGGCCGGTGGACTCGGCGACCAGCCGGGGGCCGCCGCCGTCGGACGGAGCGCCGGTCTCGCTGGCTGCGGCGTCGGCCGCTGGGCTGACGGAGGCTTCGTCCATCAAAAGTCCTTCCCTCCCAAAAAACCAACCTGCCCTTGTTAAAAAAACCGGAGGGCTGTCACTGGCCCGGTTGGGGGGCACCGTCGGGGGTGATGACGGCACGGGCGCGTCCCTGTCCGTCTGCCCCCGATCCCGCCTGTAGGGTGCTGACGCCGCTGCGCATGTCCACGACGGCGCGCGAGCCGGTCAGCACATTGTCCCCCCGGACAATCCTAACCGAACCGGTGAGGGTAGCGATACCTGTATTGGCATCATAGTTGCCTTGCGAACCATGTGCCGTTTCCTGGGGGGTGACGATTTCAACCCCACCGCGTGCCTCCACCGTGCTCAGGGTGGTGCCGCCGCCGGGCGCCGCCACCAGTTTGGCCTCCAGCAGCGGGGCGCGCAGGATGCGGGGGCCTTGCGGCCCGGCCTGCTCGATGGTGGCGCCGCCTTCGGCCGTGGCGACACCGCGCACGGTGTCGTAGGTCAGGCGGTCCTTGGCGGTCAGGGTTTCGGTCGGGGTGACCAGCCGGGCCGGCGCCCCGAACAGCTCGAACTTGCCGGTGTCGAGATCATAGACCGCGTCATGGCCGGTGGCGGTCTGGTTCGGCGAGGTGATGCGCACGCCGCCGTGGGCCTCCAGGCGGCTGATATCGGTGCCGCCGCCGGCCGTCTCGCGGTAGGAGGCGACGAGTTCATCGGCCCGCACCGTGACCTCGCCCCGCGTCGCCGTGGCGTTGCCGCGCGCCGTGAACTGGCGGGTGGACTGCTGCCACTCGATGCCGTTGTCGGCCAACACCTCGATGGGACCGCGATTCCCGCCGCCGCCCGACATGTCGAGACCCTGCGCCGAGGCCGGCGTGGCGGCAAGCAGCAGGGCGCACAGGCTGGTGCCCAGCAGGATCGGGAAGCGGCGTGTCATGGCGTGTCCTCCGGGCGCAACAGCAGGCGGGCGCGGCCGGTGAATTCCAGGCGGCCGGCATCACGGTCGTAGATAAGGCCCTCGGCGGTCAGGGTGCCCAGCGGACCCTGGGCGTTGACCGGCTCGGTGCCCGTCGCGGTGCCGGCCCGCAGGTCCAGGGTGACCGCCGGAGTGTGCAGTTCATAGCCGTCGTCGTGGAACAGGTCGACTCCACCGCTGAGAAACAGGTCGCCGTTGTCCTGGCTGTACTGCCCCGTGCGGGCCGCCATCATCAGCCAGGCGCCGTCGCTCGCGGTCATGTCGGCCTTGGGGTTGGTCAGCCGCACGACGCGCGAACCCGGCTCGGCCTCCTCGGCCAGGTCGGCGGTGACCATGAAGGGCTGGTTGTCGGCGTCGGTGCCGTGATAGCGGGCATTGACCAGCCGCTGGCTGCCGACGCTGCCGCCGCTGAGCGTATTGAAGCTGACCGTGAACAGGTCCGACGCCGTGTTCTGCAGGCGCGGCCAGGCGACCACCATCAGGGTCAGCAACAAGGCCAGGGCCGGAAGCGCCACCTTCATCAGGTTGACGAAGCGGCTGTACCGGCCGACCCGCCGTTCTGACTGCCGTTCTGGCACACTGGCGTGGCCGCGCGGGTTGGTCATGCCACCCCGGCACGCAGCAGGTCGTGGATGTGCAGCAGGCCGACCGGACGCCCGTCCTCAACCACGAAGAAGGTGGTGATCTTGCGGGCGTTCATGATCTGGAGGGCTTCGGCGGCCAGTTGGGTCGGCGCCACCACCATGGGATTGGCCGTCATCACGCTTTCGACCGTGCGGCCGAGCAGGTCCGGCGCCATATGGCGGCGCAAGTCGCCATCGGTGATGATGCCGAGCAACCTGCCGACGGCATCGACGATGCCCAGCGACCCGAAGCCACGCCCGGACATGACGACCATGGCCTCCGACATCAGGGTGCTTGGCGGCACCAGGGGCAGTTCGTCGCTGCGGTGCATCAGGTCGTTGACCTTGAGCAGCCGCTTGCCCAGCTTGCCGCCCGGATGGAACACGCGGAAATCGGCCGCCGTGAAGCCGTTGCGCTCCAGCAAGGCGACGGCCAGGGCGTCGCCCAGGGCCAGCATCATGGTGGTCGAGGTGGTCGGCGCCAGACCCAGCGGGCAGGCCTCGGCCGCCGGCGGCAGGACCAGGGCGTGGTCGGACGCCAGGGCCAGCGTGCTGCCTCCCCGGCTGGTCATGCCGACCAGCGGAATGGCGAAGCGGCGGGTATAGGCCACGATGTCGGACAGTTCGGGCGTCTCGCCGGAATTGGACAGGGCGACCACCGCATCGTCCTGGGTCACCATGCCCAGGTCGCCGTGGCTGGCCTCGGCCGGATGCACAAAGAACGCCGGAGTGCCGGTGGACGCCAGGGTGGCCGCGATCTTGCGGGCGACGTGGCCGCTTTTGCCCATGCCGCTGACCACCACGCGCCCCTTGATCGACGCCAGGCTTTCGACGGCGGCGGTAAAGGCGCCGTCCAGGCTGTCGGCCAGCAGCCGCAACCCCTCGGCCTCGGTCGCCAGGGTCCGGCGAGCGGCGGCGACAGCCGGGGTGGGAACTTCGGTTATAGCGTCGGGGGCGTCCGTGGTCGGCACGGGCGAGGTCTTTCCTGCAAGAGTGGTGGCGAGCCGCCGAGTATGGCCTTCACCGCCAGACCGGTCAACTCCACGGGACTTAGGCCGCCCGGCCCCTTCCGCAAGGGGGCGGGCGGCCCGCCCTTGTTCCATTACATGGCGCAAATGCGTCGTCGCAGGCGAAGTCGCCTGCTCGGGATTTGTGCTTAGTGACTGAAGATATCCACCTCACCCCAGTCGGCGAGGTCGAGGGCGGCGCGGGTCGGCAGGAAGTCGAAGCACGCCTGGGCGATGTCGGCCCGGCCTTCGCGGGCCAGCAGGCCGTCGAGCAGGTCCTTGAGGCGGTGCAGATACAGCACGTCCGAGGCGGCGTAGCGCAACTGCGCCTCGTCCAGGCTTTCGGCGCCCCAGTCGCTGGACTGCTGGTCCTTGGACAGGTCGAGACCGAGCAAGTCCAGGCACAAGGACTTCAGCGAATGGCGGTCGGTATTGGTGCGGGTCAGACGGCTGGCGATCTTGGTGCAGTACACCGGCGTCGCATCGATGCCGAAGTGGCGCTTGATCTGCGCCACGTCGAACCGCGCATAGTGGAAGATCTTGGTGACGCCCGGATCGGCCAGCAGGGCCTTGAGGTTGGGGCAGTCGTAGCCCAGCGCGCCGCCAACCTGCACGACATGCGCCGTGCCGTCGCCCGACGAAAGCTGCACCACGCACAGACGATCGCGGACCAGCGACAGGCCCATGGTTTCGGTATCAACCGCGACCGAGGACCCGAAGTCCACGCCGGCCGGCAGGTCGCCACGATGGTAGTGGATGGTCACGGAATGCCCCCTTAAGTATCCTGGGTTCGGGAAAAATGAAGTGGACCCGGACGACGCCGACCGGTCAACGAAAAAACCGCGTCAGAGGCTGTTGCCTGCTGCGCGGCGCGAACTTTTGTCTTCTTGGCAGGGCACACGGGAGGAGCCAGTCTCCCGAGCAAGCGAACCGCACGATGACAAGATTTGTTCTTCCTGCGTTGGCGTCGTCGTGTACCAGACCAGTGTCCGAATCGCAAGCTTGGTCGGATGGGCGGCACCGCATGATTGTGCCAAATCCTGGCCCGCGCGTTGGTTCACGTCAGCGCCGGTTCCGTCTCATCCGCCGGCCTCGTCACATACGCGCTGATGTTCACCTCGTCCAATTGCTCGGGCAGCAGGAAGCGGGCGGCATAGCGGCGGTAGACGCCAGATGTCAGGAACAGATCGAAGATGTCCCCGTCGATGTGACCGTCTTTCTTGAAGAAGCTTAGGATCTTGACCGATTCCGACAGCGTCTTGGCCTTTTTGTAGGGGCGGTCCGAGGCGGTCAGGGCCTCGAAGATGTCGGCGACGGCCATGATCCGGGCCGGCACCGACAGGTCGGCCGCGCTCAGTTTGCGCGGATAGCCGGTGCCGATCAGCGTCTCGTGGTGGGTGCCGGCGTATTCCGGCACACGACTCAGGTGCTTGGGGAAGGGCAGATTTTCCAGCATGGCGATGGTCTGCATGATGTGTTCGTTGATCTTGAACCGTTCTTCCTCGGTCAGCGTGCCACGCCCGACCGAAAGGTTGTAGACCTCGCCCATGTTGTAAAGATTTTCGGGAACCTGGTTCTTGAAGCCGAGGCCGGCATAGAGCTTGTGCAGCCCCTTCTCGCGCGGAATGACGTGGTGCACCTTGTCCGACAGCAGGGTCTCGGCGGCGGGGAGAACGGCGGGCTCGCCCGTGAAACGCTTGAGTTCCTCGTGCCCCAGCCCCAGGCGGTCGTCGAAGTGGCGGACCCAGGGCGTGGCGGCAATGGCCTTCAGGCGGTCCACCTTGTCCGGGGCCATGAACTCGCCACCGATATTGCACTCGGCGATAAAGGCGAAGTCATCCTTCAGGCGTTGCTGGCGTGCATCCCGCAGACGGCTGGCGTCCTCCGGGTCGATACCGGCGGCGACAGCCTCCAGGCGCTCGATCTCCGCATCGCGCCACAGCACTTCGAATCGGGTGCGGACCTCGTTGATCCGGTTGAAAATGGTTTCCAGCTTGGTGGCTTTGTCGACCACGTATTCGGGCGTCACCACCTTGCCGCAGTCGTGCAACCACGCACCGATGCGGAACTCGCGCCATTCCGCCTCCGTGGTGAAGGCGAAATCGGCCAGCGGGCCGTCGGTCTGGGCACTGGCGGCCTCCGCCAGCATGGTGGCCAGTTCGGGCACCCGCTCGCAATGGCCGCCGGTATAGGGGCTCTTGGAGTCGATGGCGCCGGCGATCAACTGGATCATGGAATCCATCAGCCGCTCCTGCTCGTCCAGGAGTTGCAGGTTGTACAGGATGGTCGCCGCCTGGGCGGCCAGCGCTTCGACAAAACGCTGGATGGCTGGCGGGAAGGGAATGGTTTTCCCCTGCGCATCGCGGGCGTTTATCAACTGCAAGGCGCCGATGACATCGCCGCCGCGCGGCTTCAGCGGCACGGTCATGAAGGACGTGGACCGGTAGCCGGTCCGCGCGTCGAAGACCTTGGTGCCCGAGAAGTCAAAGCCGGTGGAGTCGTAGGCGTCGTCAATAATCACCGTCTGGTTCTCGTGGACGGCGTGGCTGACCACGTTGGCGTGGTTGAGCGCGCCCCCCGGTTCGAACAGCGGCACCGGCGGAAGGGTCACGGCGGTACCGCTGCTGCCGCCCAAAACCACGCCCAGCGTGTCGTTGCGCAGGATCTGAAAGGCCAAGCCCTCGGGCGTCACGGTATAGAGGGTGCCCCCATCGGCATTCGTCAATTCCTTGGCGCCCAGCAGGATCATCTCCATCAACCGGGCGGCATCGCGTTCGGCCGCCATGGCAATGCCCAGATCGACGACGCGCGTGAGCTTGGCCTGGGCCTCGCCCAAGGCCTGGGTTTTGGACCCCAAGGCCTGCTTCATCAGGTCAAAGGACTGGCCGAGGTCGTCGAACTCGGTAATGCGGGACCGCGGCGCCGGTCCGCCGCTGAAATCCATCGCCCGCACCCGCTCGGCGTCGTTGGCCAGGGCGTGGACGGCGCGGGCCATGCGCGACGAAAACATCAGCGCGGCGGGAAGCAGGATGACCAAGCCCAGCACCGCCAGCAGGACGATCTCGCGCTGCATGGTGCGGATATTGCCGGTGAAGTCGGCGACCGGGGCCAGCACGGCAATATCAATCGTGCCGCCGCCGCCGTCCCAGCGGGTCACCTGGACCAGGGTATCGCTGTCCATCAACCGCACGGTGCCGTCAACGGCCACCGTCTCCAGCGCCACCGGCAGGGTCAACCGCGCCAGCGGCGTCAAAGGCTGGTCGTGGCCCAGGCCGGGAGAGGCGGCCAACGTCCGTCCGGCATGGTCGAACAAGACCAGACTGCCATTGTCCGAGATGGACTGGCCGGACACAAAGGACTCCAGCCCATCCAGCGTGATGTCGGCCCCAAACACGCCCTCGGCGCCAGCCAATCGGCGCGATGAGGTGATCCCCGGCTGCTGCAAGGAGTTGAAGACATAGGCATCGGACAGACGAGGCTGTGGGCTGTCCCAAGCGGCCATGTACCAGGGCCGCTGGCGGGGGTCGTAGGCGGGATTCTCGTCGTGGGCCTGCCCGATCACCGCATGATCGTCATCCAGAAAAGTCCACGTCTGGACACGGCGGCCAGGGGCGGGCTCGCCTGCCTCCACCGGAACGCCTGCCTCCTCGCGCTCCTCGCCAACAATGCTGCGGACGACCCAGGCGGTGCCGGGTGGCGCGTCGTGGGCCTTCAGGATGCGCGGGTCGCCCCGGACGGGGATCAGTTGCAGGAAATCGCCATCGGCGTACCCGTAATACAAGGAATACAGGGTTCGGTTCTGGGTGAGGGCCGTAAACAAGAAGGGCAGGACGGGAGCGGACAGACCGGCGCGCGCAGCCTCGCCAGCGCTGGCCTGCGCAGCGCCCAGCTCCGCCAGATACAGGGTCTGCGTGATGACATGCTCGATGCGCTCGCGGGTGCCCTGGACGACGCCGCCGAACACCGCTTCGGCGGTGCTGCGCGCGGCCCGCGCACTGGCCATGTAGACGCTGCTGAGGCTGGTGGCCGTAAGCGTGGTGACGATCATCAGGATCGCCGCAATCATGCTGACACGGAACCTGATCTTCATGCTCCCCCTCCCCCACCGCTGCTTGCCGCGCCTGCACTCTGCGACCAGTCTATGCATCAACTGCAAGACGCACAACGCCAGGGAAGAACCACGGACAAGGGCAGGCATCATGACCACCGGTTGGTCCACCCCTTCTGGGCGCCTCCGAAGGGTTACGCCTGGAGAAGAATGCAGACGGGACACCGTTGAAAAAAACTCACGCTCTAAAGTTTCTACCGCGCACAAAAAAGGTAACTTTTAGCGAATATTATAAGCAGCCACTACCAACAACGCCACACGTGAAGCCAGCACTGCAACCTCATATCATTTCTGCATGTAGTCTTACACATGGCAGAGGAGTTTACATGGTGCATACCCTGGTCACTGGAGGCAGCGGCTATATCGGCACATGCATGGCCCCTCAGGTGCTGGACCTCGGCCATTGTGGGCGCGTCCAAGACCGCCTGAACATCATCCTCACCACCTTGGCTGCCGAGTAGCTGGAGAAATGCCATGGGCTTCCCCAAGTCCGCCGTGCCCGGCCCGCAGGAACTGTCGGTCCAAACCATCCCCTTCAACCGCCCGGCCCTGGTCGGGCGGGAGAAGGAGTACATGGCAACCGTCCTTGACGGGACATCGTTCGCCAGTGTGGGGCTTTTCCACAAGCGGTGCCGGGCGTGGTTCGCCGATGCCTATCCGGGCGTGCGAACCTTCCTGACCCCGTCCTGCACCCATGCCCTGGAGGCCGCCGCCCTGGCCTGCGGGCTGGGGGTGGGGGACGAGGTGATCCTGCCGTCCTACACCTTTGCGACCACCGCCACCGCATTCGCCCGGACCGGGGCCAAGCTGGTGTTCGTGGACATCGAGCCGGGCACCATGAACATTGATCCCGCCTGCGTCGAAGCCGCCGTGACCGGGCGGACGCGGGCCATTATCCCCATGCACTACGCCGGCGTGGCCTGTGACATGGAACGCCTGAACCGCATCGCCGACCGTCACCGGCTGTGGGTGATCGAAGATGCCGCCCAGGCGCTGCTGTGTTCCTGGCGGGGCCGTCCGCTGGGGACGCTGGGCCACTTCGGGGCCTTCAGCTTTCATGAAACCAAGAACATTCACTCCGGCGAGGGTGGCGCCCTGATGGCCGCGCCCCTGCACGCCGGGCTGTGTGAAACCGTGTTGGAAAAGGGCACCAACCGCTCGCGGTTTCTGCGGGGCGAGGTGGACAAATACACCTGGGAGAGCCTGGGGTCGTCCTACGCGCTGCCGGAGTTGCCGTCGGCCCTGCTGCTGGGCCAGCTCGAAGCCGCCCATGCGGTGACCGCCCACCGCCGCCGCCTGTGGGCAACCTATGCCGAGGCCCTCGCGCCCCTGGCCGTCGCGGGGCGGATCGACCTGCCGGTCGTGCCGCCGGACTGCGAGCACAACGGCCACATCTTCTTCATCAAGACCGCCGACACGACCGAGCGCCACCATCTTATCGACCACCTCAAGGCCGCCGGGATCCATGCCACGTTCCATTACATTCCGCTGCATTCCAGCCCGGCGGGGCGGCAACTGGCGACGTTTGCGGGCGAGGATCATTTTACCACGCGCGAAAGCCTGCGCCTGCTGCGCCTGCCGCTGTTTTATGACCTGCGGGAGGATCAGGTGCGGCGGATCGCTGCCAGCATCAGCGAGTTCTACGGGATGAAGCGCCACTAAATGGGGGCTTCCGGCCTCATGGACGAACAGGGCCAGGGGCCAGGGTCAGGACCAGGGTCCCCAGGGACAGAAACAGGAGCAATCCATGCATGTTTGGCATATCGGCGCGGAAGCCAGTCGCGCCAGCATCGGTGGCGTGAACTTCGCTGTCTGGCTGCTGGCCGAGCGGCAAGTGGTCCAGGGCGCGCGCGTGACGATGGTCGTCGCCGAAACACCAGACCCGGACACCCTGGCCGTCGCCGCCGCCAAGGGGATCGAGGTGCTGTATATTCCACAGCGCCACCTGTTGTTCGACGGCCAGCTCCTGCGCCACGCCCTGGACCGCGACCGCCCCGACGTGGCCGTCCTGCACTCGGTTTTCCTGCCCCGGCTGATCGGTGCGAGCCGCGCGCTGGAGGCCGTTGGCGTGCCACAGATGTTCATGGCTCACGGGGCGCTGTCGCTCAAGGCGATGCACCGCAGCCCGCTGCGCAAGATCTTGTTCGCGCGGATGTTCGAGCGTCCCCGCATCCTGCGCTCGGCCGGGGTCTTTCTATGCAGTCCGGGCGAGGCCGAAGACATCCGGCGCGTGGCGCCCGGCTGTGGCGGCCGGCTGACGACCCTCTACAACCCCATCCACCTGACGGAGTTTTCCGCCAGTTCGTGGGCTCCGCCGCCGGGCCGTCCGACCATCCTGTTCATCGGACGGCTGGATATTGAACACAAGGGCATCGACCGCCTGTTCGCCATCGCCGCCGCCATGCCGGAGGTCGATTTCCGCCTGCACGGCAACACCGACCCACGGTACGCGTCGGCCATGGCTGCCCTGCTCGCGACGGCGCCGCCAAACCTGCGCCTGCTGCCCCCGGTGTTCGGGCCGGACAAGATCCGCGCCTATTCCGAGGCCGCCGTGCTGGTCCAGCCGTCGCGCTGGGAAGGCTTCCCGATCGTTGACGCCGAGGCCATGGCCGTCGGCACCCCCGTCGCCATCTCGACCGACGTGCCCCTCAGCAGGGACCTGGCGGCGCAGGAGTGCGGCCTGATGCTGCCGACCGAAACCGAGGCCGCCGTGCACGTGCTCCGGGCGGCGCTGGCCGATGGTGACCGGATGCGACGGATCAGCGCCCGCGCCCGCCGGTTTGCGCTGGCCAACTTCGACCCTGACCAGCAGGCGGCAGCCCATCTGGAAGCCTACCGGAAAGCCAGGATGACACACCAGTGGTCAAGCGCCGCCTGAATCCCCCCTGGTCACAGGGCCTCGCCCTACCTGTTTTGAACTATGCCCGCAGTGCCCGCCGAATTGCCGAATTTCCACCCCATGCCCGATCATGCCCTATTTGCTCTTTGTTCCGATGAAAAAGGGAGAGAGCGAATGAGAGGACAAATGAAAGACAAAATGAAGGCGTGGAAGAACGATCATGATGGTGACGGACACTGGAACGGACACGGGCACGGACACTGGAACGGGCACGGACATGGACATGGACATGGACACTGGAACGGGCACGGGCACATGTCCCGCAAAGGCGGTTATAAAGAGGGGCACGCTGACTCTTCACTGAACCAGAAACAAGGTCCCGTCGACGCATCCATAGGACACTCCGTCACATCAATAAATTCCCTCGACATCAACAGAGATGACAACATCATCGTAAAGGTTCTTTACAGAGAAAATACAACAATAAAAATTAGTGAAGACATAAATATTCAGTCAGAAGAGGGTGACATAAACGGCGCCATCGTCGATGTTTACCAGTTGGCTGAAATTTTCCAATCATCAACAATAACAGTAAAAGTAAAAGAAAGATGCGATAATATAATCGTAAAAATAAACGTTCTCGAGAATACTAAGATAAATCTCGACACAGACATTGACGTCCTGATGACTAATGAAGCTGAATTTGACGTCAACATTGTCCAAACCGTCAACATCGTTCAGGACAAGTCGACCCAGATCAAGATTCAGGGCGACATAAACATTAATATTGACCTCCTGCTCTCCCAGATCGCCGAGGTCGATCAAGACGCATCCGTTGCTTTTCAGGGCTCCGTGGACGACTTCACCGTCTCCGTCGATGCGGATCAGGATGTGTATGCAACCCAGCAGATCACCCTGGACATGTCAGCGGAAGACCTCTTGATCGCCTGACGGGGCAGCTTCGCCGAACAAGGCCTCAAGGGCCGTCGGTGCGCCGTACATGTCCTGGCTGTTGTGCCCCACGCCGGGCGCCTCGACCAGCCGCCAGCCAAAGGGCCACCCCTTGCTGGCGGCGGTCTCGCGGGCAAGGCGGAAGATCTCGCGGCCGCGTTCGTAGCGGCTCTTGCCCTGTCGCTCCGCCCCCGGCGATTTATCCAGCCCCTTCCGGCGACGGTCCTCGGTGCCGACATAGATCGTGATCGGCAGCGCCAGGTACCGGCGCAGAGCGTCATCCTTGTTCAGATCATCGGGCAGACCACCAAAGCCATAGGGAAAGGTCCGGCGGCGAGTCGGGGCGAGATAGCTGCCGGGGTTGGCCAGCACGATCCGCCGCGCGTCATGGGCCGTGAAGGCCGACAGCCGGCCGATGAACTGGGCACCGGCGGAATGGCCGACCAAGTAGTATGGCATGTCCGGGCGCCCCTCGCGTTTGCGGAGATGATCGACCAGAGCGAGGACAATGCCTGCCGTCCATTCCTGCGCGTCGCGCAGGCGATGACGGGTCTTGCGGCCCACCTTGATGGTCTTGCCGTCCTTGAGCAGCGGCTCAAGTAGCCCCGCCCACTGGTAGCGCCAACGCGGGAATCGCTCCTCGTCCAGAAGCGGGGCGACGATGATGGCGTGCTCCCGGTCGGCCAGGGGGATCAGAAAGTCCCGTACCAATTCCGTCTGACGGTCGGATCCATGAAAGGCGACGATCAACGGCCCAGCCGCCCCAGACTGCACCCCCGCCCCCGCCCGAATCGCCGGCTTGTAGCTGTGGAAGGCCAAGCGCACGCCGTCCAGGACGACCTCGCCGCGCGCCTTTCCCACCGGCAGACCCGTCGCCGGGTCCGCTTGGCCAACCGAGGGCCAAGCGATCCCAAGCAGGATGACCAACAGGGCACTGCACCCCAGCCGCGCGCCACGGCGCAAGGGGTGGCCGGAGCGCATCCCCCCGGAGCGCGCTCTCCGACAGTGGAACCACACGACGGGCCTCCCTCAGGACAGGAACAGATCGAACGCGCTCATGACGGAAACGGTTTGCATCGCGTGCCCGCCATCAGCGTCCAGATCAAGGGATTCGACCACGCTCAGGTCGAAGCCGGCCGCCTCCGCGTCTTCTTCCTGTGCCCCCCCTTCCTGTGCCCCCCCTTCCTGTGCCACGCCATCGTCCTGAGGGCCGTCGGCCTCGAAATCAGGGGCCGGGTCGTCGCCGTCATCAATGTCGTTGAATTCGACGTCTTCATCCTCCCCGTCAATGAGGACCACCGGCCGCCCGTCGTCCTCAATTTCAACCGACACATGGGAGCCCGTGCCCTCGAACGAGGCCGTGCCCGCGCTGTTGGTCACTGATACCGAAATCTCGGCATCGTCCCCGCCGTTAACGTCGCTGCTGTTGACGTCGCTCTTGAAGCTGGTTGACGAACTTTCGCTGACGCGGCTGTTCGACGTGCTGGTGCTCTGGTTCAGGCTGAAGTGCTGGTTAATCCTGATCGAATTGGACATCGCATATCCTCCCTATCGGATGAGACTTTCAGTTCTCCCTGAAGGCCCGGTTGAAGCTGTCGAGGATGGGGGCCAGGGCATAAAGCGCCACGGTGGTCTCCCCGGTCTGGATCATGATTTCGGCCGGCATTCCGGGCACGAGTTCAGGACCGCCGACCAGCCCGCTGACCTTTCCCGTCAGCGCGCTGCCGTCATATTTCAGGGTGGCGTCCTCAACCTCGATGGTTGCGGCGTAGTAGGCCTGACCTGAACGCTCGTCGACCCGGTGGTCGGCCGAGACATAGGACACCCGCCCCTCCAGCGGTGGCAGAAGGCGCTGCTTGAACGGCGTCAGGCGCACCTGGGCCGGCAGCCCGACGCGGACCCGGTCGATGTCGTCGGGGCGGATCTGCGCCTTGATGACCAGCCGGTCATTGGCCGGCACCAGATCAAGCAGCGGCTCACCGGGCGCAATCACGCCACCGGGCGTGCGCACCCGCAGTCCCGTGACCACACCGGCTTCGGGGGCCCGGATCTCGGTTCGCGCCATGATGTCGGTGGCGGCTTCGAGTTGTTCGCGCAACTGGCTGATCTGCACCTGGGTGTCACGCAGGGCCGTTGCGACCTCGTCCTGGGCGTCGTTCCACAGGGTCATCATGTTGAGTTCGGACTCGGCGATGACCTGCTGAGCCTGGGCGATCTGGGCCGCCGCCTCACCGCTGCGCCCTTCGAGCTGGGCCAGTTCCCGCTCCAGGGCCAGCAGCCGGGGCTTGCGGGCCAACCCCTTCTTGTACAGCACGCGCACGTCGGCGATTTCCTGGTTGATCAAGCCGCTCTGCTTGCGGGCCGACAGGGCCTGAGAGGCCAGCCCGACGATTTCCTCCTTCACGCGGGCGATGCGCTGGCGAATGAGGTCGCTGCGGGAGGCCAGCAATGATCGCCGGGTGTGCAGGATGCGGTCCTGCCCGGCCATGATCTGCTCGACCACCGGGTCGTTGCGGATGTCGGTCAAGGCGGCCGGATAGGTCACCCGATCGTGGCCGTCGCGTTCGGCCATCAGGCGGGCTTCGCGTGCAACGGCGTTCAGGTACTGGCCACGCAGGCTGGCCAGCGACGTCCGGGGCCGCGTGTCGGCAAGCTGGATGAGCGTCTCCCCGGCCTCGACGTACTGGCCGTCGCGAACCAGGATGCGGCCGATGATGCCACCCTCCAGATGTTGGATGGTCTTGCGGCTGGAATCGGCCTCGATGATGCCGGCGGCGATGGCCGCGCTTTGCAGCGGCGCCACGGCGGCCCAGGACCCAAAGCCGACGATGAACACGGCGACCACGGCCATGCCGGCCCAGGCAAGGCCGCGCAGCCGCCGGAACGGCGAGTTCGGAATGATCTCGTACTGGCCTTCCAGGGTGATCGGCGGAATGGTCAGGGTGGAGCTTCTCATGCCGCACCTCCTTCCTCGGCCAGGACCGGCACGGTGCCGGATGAGCCGGGCAGCGCCTTGTCCACGTCCTCGGCCCGCGCACGGGTGCGCGACTTGCCGCCGTTCAGGCGCATGAGGATGTCGGACCGTTCGCCGATCACGCTCATGGTGCCGTCCCGCAGGACCAGCAGCTTGTCGGCAATGTTGACGATGCGCAGGCGGTGGGCGATCACGATGATCGTGGTGCCGGCCGCCTTCATGTATTCGATGGCGCCGCACAGGGCCTCCTCACCCTCGCGGTCAAGGCTGGCGTTGGGTTCATCGAGCACGACCAGGGCCGGTTCGCCAAAGAAGGCTCGGGCCAGCCCCACCCGCTGGCGCTGACCGCCCGACAGCTTGACGCCGCCTTCGCCGATGTTGGTTTCGTACCCCTTGGGCAGGTGCATGATCATCTCGTGGATGCCGACCAGCTTGGCGGCCGCGATGACATCCTCGGGTTCGGCGTCCTGCAGGCGGGAGATGTTCTCGCGCACCGTGCCGTCAAACAGTTCGACGTCCTGCGGCAGATAGCCGAAATAACGCCCGCCCTCGGCGGCCAGCCACACGCCCATGTCGGCGCCGTCCAGCCGCACGCTGCCGCCGCTGGGCATGGACGTCCCGGCGAGCAGCCGGCCGAGGGTTGATTTGCCGGCTCCTGAAGGCCCCAGGATGCCCAGCACCTCGCCCGGCAACAGGGTCAGGGAAACGCCGCGCAGGATGGCCCGCTCGGCCCCCGGCGGAATGAAGAACGCGCGGTCAACGGTGACAGAGCCTTCCGGGCGCGGCAGGACCATGGCCGGCGTCCCTTCCGGCAGGCCGTTGAGCAGCTTGATCATGCGGCGGTAGGCCAGCCGGGCCTGGGTCAGCGACTTCCAGGTGCCGATGGCGCCCTCGACCGGGGCCAGGGCACGGCTGAGCAGGATGGCGGCAGCAAAGATGGCGCCAGGACTGGCTTCCAGCCCGATGACCAGCCACGCCATGGCGCCCATCATGGCGACCTGGATGCCGCCGCGCAGAAAGCGCGACAGGGTCATGATGATGGCCGACCGGCGGGCCGCCGACGTCTGCGCATCACGGGCCGCCAGACGGTCCGTGGTCAGCAGCCGGGCGGCGCCGTTCAGCATCCCCATGGCATTGATCGCCTCGGCATTGCGCATCATGGAGTCCAGGCGATGCTGGCTTTTGACCTGCGCCGCGCTGGCCTGAGCCATGGGCGAGCGCGTCACCATCTCGTTAAGCAGGGCCAGCGACAGCAGCAGGATGGCGCCAACCGTGCCGATCCAGCCGACCGCCGGATGCACCAGGAACAGCGCCCCGATGAAGATCGGCGACCATGGCGCGTCGAGCAGCGGAATGATGCCCGACCCACCCAGAAAGCCGCGCACCGTGGCCAAATCACGCCACGCCTGCGACCCGCCGGCCGAATCGTTTCTCAGCCCCGATTGAAAGGCGGCGGCCAGCACCGGAATTTGCAGCCGGTCATCCAGCCACACCCCGATGCGCCCCAGCATCCCCCGGCGTATGCCGTCCAGCGCGGCCGAAACCGCCAGGGCCGCCACCACGATGAGGGTCAGCATGATCAGGGTGTCGGTGCTGCGGCTGGGCAGAACCGTGTCGTAGACCTGCATCAGATACAGCGGCATGGCCAAGGCGAGCAGGTTCACACAGAAACTGAAAACCAGAACCAGAACAAAGGACGTGCGGCAGAGCTTAATCGCTCTTTGAATTTCAGTATTTTGCGCCATCAGGGGATGTCTCCGGCAGCGGAAATACGAAAAGTGCGAAACACCAGGGCTTGAAACCCATCGGGGATGGGTGACGCCGGAGCGCCACCCACCCCTTCCGGTCAAGTCTGGTCAACTGGCTGATGCATCAGCCGAAGTTGCCCGGCTGTGGCATCAGCCGAAGTTGAACGAGATCCCGGCCGACTGGTTGGTTTCGGCCTCCTGTTCGCCTTCGACCGTCACATCGACGTTCTCGGCGTCTTCGCTGACCAGGATGTCAGTTTCGTTGTCCTGATCGATCTCGCTGCCCTGCTCGATCTCGGCGTCGGCCTCCACGTTGGCCGTGTCCTCGACGACGATGTCGATTTCGGCGTCCTGGTTGGCTTCGGCCTCCTGCTCGATGTCGGCTTCGACATAGACGTCGCCGCTGCCATCATCGATTTCGATACCGACGTCGTTCTCCTGGTCGATCTCGGCGTCCTGCTCGATTTCGGCTTCAGCCTCGACGTTGGTGCTGTCCTCGACCTCGATTTCGGTCTCAGCCTCTTGGTCGGCCTCGGCCTCCTGCTCGACATCGACCTCGACCTCGGCAGTGTCGGCCGCAACGTCGACGTCAACCTCGCTGTCCTGCTCGACCTCGGCGTCCTGTTCGATTTCGGCTTCAGCCTCGACGTTCACGCTGTCCTCGACCTCGACTTCGGCCTCGGCCTCCTGCTCGACTTCAGCCTCCTGTTCGACATCGGTTTCGACCGAGGTTTCTCCTCCGGCGACAATGATGTCGGTGTCGCTGTCCTGCTCGACCTCGGCTTCTTGTTCGACTTCGGCTTCAGCCTCGACGGTCTGGCTGTCCTCGACTTCGACCTCGGCCTCGGCCTCCTGCTCGATCTCGCTGTCCTGTTCAGCTTCGGCATCGACTTCGATGTCCGCGTTACCATCGACGCTGCCATCGACGCTGATCGCGATATCGTTGTCGGCGTCCTGCTCGACCTCGGTCTCCTGTTCGATTTCGGCTTCAGCCTCAACGTCCTGGCTGTCCTCGACCTCAACTTCGGTTTCGGCGTCCTGCTCGATCTCGCTGTCCTGCTCGATCTCGCTTTCAGCGTCGATGAAGACTTCGTTCACGACCGTACCGGACCCGGCCAGCGTGGAGTCCGTCTCGGCCTCCTGGTCGCCGCTCTGCGACACCGTGGTGTTGTCGGTGTTGTTGATATCGACGTTCTGATCGGTTTCCTGGTCGATCTCGCTGTCCTGACCGACGTTCGCCTGAGCGGTGTTGTCCAAGACGACATCAATGGTGATGTCGCTGTCGGCGTTCTGCTCGACTTCGGCGTCCTGTTCGATTTCGGACTCGGCCTCGACGTTGGCGCTGTCCTCGACCTCGATTTCCGTCTCGGCCTCCTGTTCGAGATCGCTGTCCTGTTCGGTTTCAGTTTCGGCGTCGATTTCGACCGTGTTCTGGATACCGACCTCGACGGCGGCGTCCTGGTCAGACTCGGCGTCCTGCTCGGCTTCGGCAGTGCCGGCGACGAGGAGGCTGTCCTCGACCTCGGTTTCGGCCTCACCGTCCTGTTCGATGTCGCTGTCCTGGGCCAACGAGACCCCGGCGTCGGCGCTGATGCCAACGTTGATCTCAACATCGCTGTCCGACGTCTGTTCGACCTCGGCGTCCTGCTCGGTTTCGGCTTCGGCATCGACCAGGGCGCTGTCCTCGACCTCGATTTCGGTCTCGGAGTCCTGCTCGACGTCGCTGTCCTGCTCGGTCTCGGTGTCGGCGTCCACGTCCACCGTGTTTTCGACCCACGCCACACCTTCGGCGTTCTGATCGGACTCGGCGTCCGCCTCAACTTCAGAGCCGGCCAGCACCAGGGCAGAGTCCTCGACCTCGGTTTCGGCTTCGCCGTCCTGTTCGATGTCGCTGTCCTGCTCGATGTCAACATGCGCGTCGGCGTCGATGCCGATGTTCACGCCCACATCAGAGTCGGAGTCCTGTTCAACCTCGACATCCTGTTCGGTCTCGGACTCGGCGTTGACCAGGAGGCTGTCCTCGACCTCGATTTCGGTCTCGGAATCCTGTTCGACGTCGCTGTCCTGCTCCGTCTCGGTGTCGGCATCCACATCCACCGTGTTCTCGACGGTGGCGACACCGTCCGCATCCTGTTCGGACTCGGCGTCCAGGTCTACTTCCGACCCGGCCAGAACCAAGCCCGAACCCTCAACCTCGGTTTCGGCTTCTCCGTCCTGTTCGATGGTGCTGTCCTGATCGATGTCGACGTCGGCATCGGCGTTGATCTCGACGCCAACCTCCACCCCGGAGTCGGAGTCCTGTTCGACCTCGACCTCCTGGTCGGTTTCGGACTCGGCGTTGACCAGAAGGCTGTCCTCGACCTCGATCTCGGTTTCGGAGTCCTGCTCGACGTCGCTGTCCTGCTCGGTTTCGGTGCTGGCATCCACGTCGACATCGTTCTCGACTGTGGCCTCGCCATAGGCGTCCTGATCGGATTCCGCTTCGAGATCCACCTCGGAGCCGGCCAGGACCAGGCCCGAACCCTCGACTTCGGTTTCGGCTTCGCCGTCCTGCTCGATGTCACTGTTCTGATCGATGTCAACGTCGGCATCGGCGTTGATCTCGACGCCAACCTCAACTTCGGAGTCGGAGTCCTGCTCGACCTCGACCTCCTGGTCGGTCTCGGACTCGGCGTTGACCAGGAGGCTGTCCTCGACCTCGATCTCGGTCTCGGAGTCCTGCTCGACGTCGCTGTCCTGCTCGGTGTCGGTTGACCCTTCGACGTCGATGTCATTCTCGACCGTGGCGACGGCCTCGGCCTCCTGCTCGCTTTCGGCTTCCATCTCGACCTCGGACCCGGCCAGCACACCGATGCTGTCCTCGACCTCGGTCTCGGCTTCGCCGTCCTGGTCGATGTCACTGTCCTGGTCGATGTCGGTTTCGGCTTCGGCGTCCACTTCGATGTCCAACGACACTTCGCCTTCAGCTTCCTGCTCGACCTCGACCTCCTGGTCGGTCTCGGACTCGGCGTTGACCAGGAGGCTGTCCTCGACCTCGATCTCGGTCTCGGAGTCCTGCTCGACGTCGCTGTCCTGCTCGGCCTCGTTCTCGGCTTCGGCCTCGATGTCGGTCTCGACCTCGGCTTCG
>Ga0209347_1000309_pt1 | contig 132829 bp, 147 predicted proteins | sample AutmiccommuBRH23_FD_187382 | JGI IMG/M metagenome (GOLD analysis project Ga0209347, IMG submission 187382) | Deep subsurface microbial communities from Mt. Terri, Switzerland - Autotrophic microbial communities BRH/23 (SPAdes) (version 2) | ecosystem: Environmental > Aquatic > Deep subsurface... | reverse complement strand
CTCGTTCCATTTCTTCTGCTATCTTTTTCTCCCATTGGCGTTTCTGAAAATACCCCCCTCCGCCTTGTTCCCCAGAATAGGGTTGCTCTTCATGAAGTTTTTCTAAAAGCCGTTTATGATTGACAAAAAGTTTAACATGCATCTCCTTATGGCCGCCTAGCCTTTGCAAATTGCCTTGTATTTTCTCGGCGTTGAGGGCTAATTGTTGTTTTATATTTTCCTCATCGGTAAAGATTGTGCAAAATGGCAGGGGGATGACCGACCCACCCTCCATGACTGCTAATAAAGTCTCTTCGTGACGCCGCGCATGACTCTCTACCCAGGCCATATCCTCTAAATAAAGATGGAGTGACTCTTCATTGTACTCTCTTCGAGGGACTGGGCAGACAAGCATACCCAGGTTTCCATTTTCAACAATGCGACATGGCCTGTCCTCCATGCCAAGCAAATCTACATTATCCTCTGGATTTGCTTTAATAATGCCAAACGCGTACAAAACCTCTTCATCAGTAAATGGTGTGGGATCAGCTCTACTGAAATCACACACCTTGCTAACTTGACAGGTATTATTGACCTCACTGATTAAAACTTGAGGAGCAGAGTCCTCTTTCTTCGCTTCTGAGACTTCTTGGTGCTCTGTTGTGGAAACCTTTAGACAAGACTGCTCTTGAAAAAGGCCCTGAATGACTGTTTCACCAGCCTCTCTCAAACGAGCCATAATGACTTCTTCTAATTCTAAAATAACCTTGCCCTCGCATTGATTTACAAGCCTTTCAATTTTCTGTTCCCACCCTCGAGGGATCCACTTCATTCTTCTATCCCTCTTTTCTGACCTGCCATCAGTCGTTCAAATAGTCGCTTTTCATGTTCACGATATTCCTCTGGGGTAATTTCTTTATTTTCCAGCATATACTGCCGTTGGCTGAGTTCTCGCCGTATGGCTTCAGGGCTATAGTACTCTGCTTCTGCATGTTCAATGACTTGTTTAATTGCCCAAATAGGAAATCTAAACATACATATCCGTCCTCCAGGCCAAGATTTAACGTGCCCTTTATTTTTCGTTGACAAAGTGGTGTGCTGCCCAAGGGCCTGTATATTTAAAAATCATAGTTGCCGAGCACTTTTCATAAAGAGTTCCAACGGCTTGATCAAAGTCCTCTTCCTTTTGACGTTCGACCAAAAATACTCCATCAAAGGCTTGAAATTCATCCATTGGTTCTTTGACCAACCACTCGTCAGCTAAGGGCCGAAGCGTAGCGAGAAATGACTTTTCTACTTCTTTACGCTCATAATCCGCAACTTCCATAATGGCCTTGCCAAATTCTACGACATCGTAACCCTGGCCTTCCCCACTTTCTATCGCCTTTTTCCAACGCCCTAAACGTTTGTTTTTCAGCATCGTTTCTTGAAAGCTCTCTTTTTTCCACCAAACTTTGAGTTCAACTTCTACTTTATTGTCTAGGCTGGTGAGAAATCTGAAATAACGTTTTTTATCTTTTTTAAGAACCCTGCGAATTTCTTCTTCTTGATCAAATAAGGTCCCAAAACGCAAAGGAACTACCGTAGTGTGCTTAATGACTTGACACAGTACATCCGTGTAGAGACTCATACTTTCTCTCGTTGCAGTTGCCATCGAGTCATCTTCAATCTTAGTGCAGAGCATCCCCAGTTCCCCTTCTACAATGAGGCAGAGAGTCTCTAGCTTAGGGCCAAATTTCAGCGCTTCAACTTCAATAGATTTTGCCCTAATAATGCCGTAACAGTAATACAAATTTCCCACCCCTACCCACCAAAATTATACTTCTGATTGGTACCTAAAAAAGAAAGTCATGTCACGACACGACTTTAAATCCTTATTCCTCGTCATCTATTCGACCGATTTCGTCCCGTTCACGTAACCCAATCCTCTTGTATCCTACAATTTCTAAACTGCCACTGACTTCTACCTCATAAAGCCCCACAACGTCATCAAGTGCCCGGCGCCGCTGATAGTCTGAGTCCTCGATCGTTTCAACTTGTACTATCCAGCCATTTTCGCGCCGCCTAACGCCAATGACATTTGCCTCCTTTTCCAAGACACTTTGGAAGAAAATTTTTACATCATTAACTAATTGTTGGATATCCATGCTTCATCTTCTCCTTTAATTTCTCATTATCGAGGAAGAGTCAGCAAGGGTAAGCCCGATGGCGGAAGCGTATTTTAAATAGGTATCCACTGAAGCGATCACAATACGCGCTTCAATGGTAATGAGTTCGATTCCAACCAATGAAATCCTTACAAATGCATCAATGACAATTCCCTTGTCAAGAATACGGTCTATGACCTCTGCTAAACTACTTGACTCTACGCTTTTACTCAGTGCCATGATCTGACCCCCTCCCTAACCTTGCCTATGACATATATATGATAGGGATCAGAAATCATGACAATAATTCAACAATCTCGTTTTTATTTCGAGACCAGCGTTAATGCTCAATTACAGTACGTGTGATGCACTTCTTTTAAGCATCCGCTCAATTTTGAGTAACTCCTCTTGAACGACCTGTACTCTTTCCTCTATCAGGTTAACTCTTTTAGCTATCTCGGCTCGCTCTGCCGCGAGTCGTTGTAATTCCTGGTCGTATACGTGCATCTGAAAGTAGCTAGGTTTATGATCGCGTATTGCAGGTCGTATTAGCTTCGGCCTTAAAGGTAAAGGCTGACGCATCATTTTCACTTCCTATTCTCTGGGGTGTATTTATCTAATTCCTCTTCAATACGTTTGGCTAGTAAAGAATTGCCTTGGCCCTCATTTTCATAAGAAATTTCCGATCCAATAACATCCATTAAAATCTGGTAGAATAAAGGGTTTGCGCGGACAGGCTTTAATCCTTTCGTAGCCAAGATCGTGGCGACCATGATTGCTGCACGAATACTGGGCTTCTTAACATCATTTCCTCGAATCCCTCGAATGACATCTACAATTCTAGCCGCTTCGCGCCAGGGCAACCCTGATCGGCCTGCAACAATTGCTACCTCAGATTCACGATCTAAACCTTTTATCGCTATAGTGATAACACGGTCTTTCAAAGCATCCTGAAGCACGTGTACCCCTGCATATTCTGATGGATTACTGGTAAAAAGCGCCGAAAAATCAGGGTGGACAGTTAACCTTGTCTCTCCTTTTTGAATCGCAGATAAATCCAGGGTCTTCTCCTGCAAGACAGAAAGGAGTACATTATTGGTTTCTGGTCTGGAACGAGTGAAGTCGTCATAGACAAAAGTATGACCGTTTCTGCAGGCATGAGTTATTCTTCCGTCATACCAAACACTATCCATGGATTCTTCAGCCTTCCAAACAGAATGAACATAGTTATCGAGCAATTTCTTCCTGCGCATTCCTGAATTCCCTCCGACCAAATCAGAGGGCTTATACTCGTCGTTGCCCTGGAGCGTTACTACCGGGCGACCCAAAAGCTCAGCGATATGCATTGCCAGAGCAGTCTTTCCCGTTCCGGCCGGTCCACAAAAATGAACGGCATAACCGGCTTGGAGATACAGCAAAGAGCGGTTCGTAAGGTCCTTGAAATATGCGGTTTCAATAAATGCATCCGGCAATTGCTTTACCTCCCTGTATGCTTTCTTAACAGATAACCTCCCGCTTTATGCCCGCCTTTTGATTCTTCAGGCTTTCTTAACATATACCCTCCAGCTTCATACCAGCCCTTCAATTCTTCTCCCCGCTCATTAATCCAGGTTTTGGTTTCCTTGATTTGCGAGACTCTGTCAGCCTTCAGTCCTTGCTCCATGGTCTTCCTTTCAACTCTGTACTTATCTAACAAACCACTAGTATCCTTCAGAATTTGCGTTTTGGCTATCTTTTGATTATCATGATCAACGCTTCGCAACTTAACAAGCTCTTTCTGATCGTTTATTACTTTTGTCCGAATTTCCGTATGGAGTGTAGTTAATTCAAGCTTCCTTTGGTCGAACTCCTGGCATAACACACGCCCTAATTCGGCAAGATTTATACTCATCTTTTTTTCTCCTTTACTATAATAATAAATGGGAGGAAGTTTCTCCCCCTCCCTAACAAGCCTCATCCAAATTTAGAAGTCGTGATGGAGTTCTGTTAAGCCAACAGCTGCTGCATATCTCAGCCAGGTGTTAACACTCGCAATGACCACACGTGCATCGACTGCAAGAAGTTCGATCCCCACAAGAGATATACGGACATAAGCGTCAATAACAATACCTTTGTCTAAAATGCGGTCCACGACTTCTGCTAAGCTCGAAGAATCAATGTCTTTTTTCATTCTGTTTACCTGCCTTTCTATTTTCAAAAGAATTTTTGGGGAATATCGTTGAACGGTGCCTTCCACTCTCCCCTACTCCCAATTTATGTCAGTATTAAGTGAGGTGTGCAAGCTTTTCAGCAATTAGTTTCCCCTCTCTGTTTCCTTTACACTGTATGTGTCACAGAGAATTGCTGTTACAAAATCCAAAATTTAAATAAAATTCCTAGTCAAGAATTAATTCTTCGATGATAGAACATATAGAAAAAACCCTTGTTGAATTTTACTTCAAGGGTTTTTTTGGTAATTACCAGAAAAATGCATAATAACTAACCGAACACAATAGAGCGGAGAATACCCTAACTAGCTGAGAAGGTTATACTTATTCCATTTTTGTATCAACTGATTTGCAACTTCTTTAAAATCTGATTTTGCAGTAAAAACAATTTCATGTTCACCATATTCATCTTTAACCTCAACACAAAGATATTGTTCTTCTACCTCAGAATTCACAGCTGTATTTTTACCATTGTTTAATTTCATAGGCAACTGAGAAATAATCTTAATTGAACTGATCTGAGAGAACAGAAAAACTTTGCGATTAAAAGCTATTGCATCCTTGGGATGAAGTGAAATAGCCATTGACCCTCTTTTTAAGTCCGGGTGACCACCGATCATTTTTACTAATTTGGCTAGATATGGTTTACCATACTTTTCATCAATCTGGCTAAATCCAGTACGTACTTTCCCGAGAATAATAAGTATTACTAATAACAAAACACCACAGAAACTAATAGTAACAGTATTAACACCAGCCACCTCTACCTTACCTCACTTTCAAATAAGATACTTACTTAATCTGGAGTTTAGTGAATTCATCCAGGGCTAAGCACCACTTATCTTCCTCTTAAGAAGGTAGAAGTAGCGGTTAGCCATCAGATAAATCACTAAAAGTCTCCTATTATCTTATTGTTAAAATAAAAAACTGCTACCCATACTGAGTATACAGGAACGCTCATCTTCGTTCTTCGAGGTACCCCTAAACGGCATGGAAGTTTAAGATTCTAAGTGAAGGGGGCGACCTATTAAGGTCAGCCCACTTCACTTAGAATCATTTATTCGAGCAAATATTTTTTCAAACATTATTCTTAGATCATTTTTTACGCGTTCTGCTTTTACACTAACATTAAGAAAATCAAGTACCCCGACGACCGATCCGCAGTCTGTACACTGTACAAAGAGCACGGCTCGCGTCGTTCCTTCTAAATTATTGGCATGGACAATCTCAAATTTGCTGCCTCCACATTTCATACAGCGGGATTGCGCCATATTCACTCCCTCCTTCGCAGTAATATACTATGTCTCTGATGGGGAAATCGTATCTGTTATAGGTGAAATAACTTACATCTCGCAAATTGTGTCTTGTCAACGGGATGTGGTCTACAATTGGACTGTTAAAAGCAAAGGAGACAGAAATTTCCAGTCTCCTTTGCTTCGTATTCTACAATTCTCCCTGAAAAAAAACATTCAGCGTGACCGCACTTACTGCATTGACAGCACTATAGTAGACTCCCCAGCGGATTAGCCTCACTATGATTGTTAAGAAATGAATTAACTCATTTAGCCATTTGCCTGGAAAGTGTTAAAAATGAAGTTGATGAAATAGTCATTATTGAAACTGGGTCTATTGATGACACCGTCAGCATTGCTACGCGTTATACCTCAAAATCACTCTTCAGATGCTGATTACATTAGTTTTCGTCTCTTTGATCTGTGGACAGAAACCCACTACCGAGAGGATCCGCTTTGGCAAGCCCACAAATGGTATCGTCCCTTTATAGTTCGCAATATTCCTGACTTCCAGGTCCAGTGGCAAGAAACCTCCCAACATTGCGGGAGGTTTCCTAAAAATATCGTAGACTTGCGAGGAGGCACTAGCCCTCTCCGAATCAAACACCTTGGCTGGGTCAGACCCCAAGACCGTTTGGCGAAGTATCACCGATATAAAGAACTTGATCCCAACGGCACTTATGGCAATTCGGAACAATATCGCTCGATCTTAGATCCTAGCCCGAACCTTGTCGTATGGGAAATGTGATTAAGTGTGACGTCTCTGCGTAAGCAGATTAGCAAACTCCGCGTGGAAAGCGACCCCAGACACGGGGAAGCGCGCACAGGGTCCCCTCTCGCCATCCTTGGCTACAGGGACACTTGGCCATCCTTGGTCGTCGGGCAACCCGCTCCCCATAGCAGGAGCTTGAACGGCTAGTTTGCTCTGCGTCATGGGACCGAACGCTGTGTCATACAAGTCCCCCTATCGATTTAGCTTCTTTTTATTCTTACCGAAGGAATGGAAAAAATCATGTGCAAAATTTGCTCCCTTTCCTATCACAAGTCCAGTTATTCCTATACCAATCGCAGGGCTGGAGATCTTAACATTTAATAGTTCTAGGGCATTAATGTCACTCTGGAATGCCAGGAGTACACCACACGCTAAACTCAATACTTCCAAAGTAAGGGGCCTAAACTTATCTGGAAAAAAGGGAATAGTATAAACGATATCCTTAAAGATCTCAACGACTTTCTCTACTAAAACCGCTAACAAGAAAACCAAAGCTAGCCCGTCCATGTTAATCACCTCTGTCAATCAAGCTTTTCCCTTGAATATTCCATTATATTCCTGAATGTTTATAATGTTCTTGGTTCAAAGGAAACAAGAGAAGGAAGCAAAGGGACGGTTCTTTTGCTTCCAAAATTAATGTTCTTTGGTACAAGCCCAAGACTGTATGACACAAGCGCAACGTCTGAACGTATTTGTCACAAAAGTTCCTATCCCTGGGCCTGAAGCCATACAATTAAAGGATTGGGCGATTGAGAGCGATAAATTAGGCGAACATAACGGAGAAAACGATTTGGGGTAAAAACTGCAAGTGCTCCCGGCAATATCTCGCGTTCTAAATCATCCGCTGTCCAGATTGCTCCATCCGGGCTTATTTGCAACTGAACCACGACCCCTACTGTTCCCGTATTATGAACAGCATAAGAAAAGACACTGACCTCGGAGACATCTTTGGGCATGGTTGCAACAGAAACATTAGATGAAATCACCGATTCAACACTTTGTAGATACTTTCTTCCAGACATCTTAACTTGTACTAAACCATCCAAGGTTGATTCAATAGAATTTCCATTACTGCCGTAAATTTTTATACCATCACGGGAAGGAGTCAAATCCCGTAATTCAGATTTAATAGGAGTTTTTACCTCAACAGGCATGGGAATAGGACTAACCAGTCTTACCGAGACTGGTGCTTGGATCTTCCCTATGGAAGGAAATGACTATTATAGACTTGGTCGGTATCAGTCATTTCCGTCCCACCTTTAAACGCATTTGAGTTCACACATTGATCAAGACTATATTAATATGTTATGTAAATATAGTTAGTTTTGAGCTTGAACCCAAATTCTTAACGTGGTTAAATTCTCTGCTCTGTATATTAATCTTGAATAACGCAAAAATTTTTTTGGAGAAATAATTTCTAGTTTTCCAGGTCCTACTTCTCTTGGTTCTTCCTCTTCAGCCCAATGTACGCCGTCAGGGCTAAGCTCTGCTTGTACATAAGCAAGGTGGCTTCCAAAATTACAAACAGCAAAGGAACAGCGAGGTAGTGCCGAAATATCGCGAGTAATCGTTGTAGACATTGTTTCGCTAGCCGTAACATTTTCTAGACTTTCATAAAACCCACGTCCGCTAATTTCTACTTGCACTCGGCCAGATGCTGATGTCGCTATAGGAACTTGGTTACTTCCAAAAACTTGCACTTTATCTCGGATCGGCGTTAGATTTCGTACATCAGCATTAACATTTGCTTGGACATTTACTGGGATCTTTAGGGGAATCGGTACGGCAAGCTGAATCGGCTTAATTATTTCTCCGATCGTCTGTATAGAATTTATATGAGAGATCTCTTGTTTAGCCTTTTTCACTCGCCTTTTCATACGGTTCGGAGAAAGGGAATACGCAATTATTTTGTGTATACATAAAGATCCTGGCCCTAAAATTCCAGTTTCCAAACGCAAGGAATCTATGTCAGAATCCGCACTAATGACTTGCTTAATTTGTTCCTGCTCCAAACCTAGTCCAAAGCTATATTCCCAAGGCTTGGATACATCACCTTTTGGAGAAATGGGATAAATGCGCAAATAGGCCTGTATATTAGGCCTATCGCTTTTTAAGATAATTTTAATGAGCCATTCTTTAAAGTTGCCAACGCTAAGAGATGCCTCCGGAATTTGGATGATTCCAGCACGAATGGCAGTCGTATTGCTGATCTCCAAAACTGGCATTTCCCAGGGTTCCTGCTTAAATTTCCAACTAGATTTTTGATTTCCACCAATTTGAAACCAAGCCTCCGGAAAATTCGCTTGTGTTTTACTTTTTCTTAGAAAATCACCGTTAGGTACTCTATTGAATGTCCCCTTAATTCTTTTCATCATAACTAAACCTCCCACTTTGGACGATTAATAAAGTACTTTGATTTATCCTATCGGTGAAATACTAGAAATAGCACTAAACTGAAAAACCATAAAGAACAAAAATCTTTATACCTCCGACATCCGAGATCGCTTAATACATAAGTTAAAGGATTAGCCGTTCAATTAGCTAATCCTTTAACTTATGTTGGGGTCTACGATTCTTTGAATACTAGAGTTGGGTGGTTCTATTCTTCTTCTCGGTTAAACGGTGGGCCTAGTTGCCTTTGGGTCTGGTCAAGGACTTGTTTTAAAACTGCCAAATCCGTACTTTTAAGATAGGGGTCTTTACCCTCTTGCACCTTGCGAATTGCATCCTCGACGGCTACGACGCGAAAACGAAGGCGCCCTTGATCCAGATAACTATGTGAATAGGTTGGGGTGTAGGAAACATTTTTTAAAACAGTCTGCCCTAGTGTATCGTTTTTTTGAAAGGTCAAATTTAGAATAACTCCACTATTCCGTTCAACCCCACGTTGGTCCCCTAGAAAATTACCCATGGAATAAATAATAAGCTTATCCTTATTGTCGATTTTCATGACTTTCATGGGTTGGATTACATGAGGATGACTGCCAAGAATTACATCTACTCCGGCCTCTAAAAATATTCGAGCCAATTCTTGCTGTTCCTCAGTGGGCTGAAGGCTATACTCAATCCCCCAGTGCAGTACGAGAACGAGAATATCTACCTTCGATCTCAAGGTATTAACATCCTTGAAAATTGTATCTTGATTGAGAAAATTAAAGAAATAAGGGTGCTCATTTGGCACAGGAATCCCATTAGTCCCATAACTGTAAGCCAAATAACCGACTCGAACCCCATCTAGATCTTTAATTAAAAAAGCATCCTTCTCCTTTGGGCTTTGATATGTTCCGACGATATCCAAACCCGCATTCCTTAATATGCTCATGGTTCGGATTGCTCCCGTGTAACCCCTGTCTAATATATGATTATTCGCCGTAATGACCAAATCATATCCTGCCTCTTTAAGAGTTGTAGCCATCTCATCAGGGCTATTGAACTTAGGATATCCTGTATACCCAGAATCTCCCCCAGCCATTGCCGCTTCAAAGTTGGTTGAAGCATAATCTCCAATCTGAATCAAAGATTTGACAGATGCGAAGAAAGAGTCAAATTGGAAAGAACCATCTGCCTGTTGACCGGAGGAGATTTGAGTATTATGCATTAAGATGTCCCCAGTCGCTACTAAAACAACTGTTTTTTGGACAGGAGTTTTTGATTTTGTCGTGTCGGATAACTCTCCTACATCCTCGGTGGTTTGCTTTGAATTTTGGTTTGGAACTGGCATTAACGTCGTTTGAACCCCACATCCCAGTAAAGCTAAACAAAACAATCCCATAACAATAAGTCTTAAACGTTTCAGAAACGATCACTCCTTTTTAATTGTTTCTATAAGCAACCGGCTGTCTCCTTCCTATTTCTAGAAATTATTTTATAATTGGAATTAAATTCACTTAAACTTTGCTATTACAACAAATTAACTGCTTTTATTAAAAACTCCTAAAAACTGGGCATTGATTCCTCCCTCAATTCGTGCTAAATTTGTATTGTACAAGTTATATAAAAGAAATTAAAGACATTAGCGCAAAAACTTAAACCTCCCGACGGGGAGGTTTCTTTCTTTAATTAGGAAACTTGGCTAACGCCCACGAAGACACTGTCTTCGCACGTATTAGTCCTTCTTGCAGACACTGTCTTCGCACGTATTAGCCTTCTTGCAGTATGTAACGATAAGTTATACTTTCTGACTAGTATTAATAAGGAAGGGGTTAAGCCATTTAGCTAATCCCTTCCTTTTCTATGTCTATTATTGAATCATCATTAATTGCGACAACGTACACTCAATTAATCATTGATCGGCAGTAGCTTTACACTTCCCCAAACCGCTAGACGGTCGTCTTTGATAACAAGTATTCCCGTAACTCCTTTAATCTCAGATGCAAATTCAAGAGCTCTTTCCAAATCTCCCAGCGTCTGAACAAGGTTCCCAGTTGCCGTGGCGACTGCATCTGCTAAGGGGACCGAGGGGGAGAGCACGACTACGGCGTCAGCTTTGCCAAAGCTCAAGGAATGACCCACTTTGCCCGATGAAGTACAAATTCCAAGAGGAGTTTGGTTCGGTCTGACCTCAATTGCAACGCGATTAGATAGCGGTGAATCTCCTGCAAAAATCCCAACCTTGCGGATCCGACTTGTACGCATGAAGATATCTCCACCGTTTTCCACGATCACGTCTTGAGAGCGCTTGGCGATTGATTTCCCGACCCACTCTGCCACGGCCCCAGCAACCGCGGCCATCGGCCCTACCCCGGCAAGGCGCCCAGCTTCTGCCATAGTCTGAACAATAACAGGGGCATCTGGTAAAACAGTGTAAGGTGTTAAAGAGCTCACAAAATCATGATCCTTTTGAATGTAGTCTTCAAGTGGTCTGCGGCAGGCTCGAATCGTCTCAGCTACCCACTCAACCAGTTCGGGTGAATATCGTTCTTTCCGAACCCCAATATCCAGATCTGTTTCTTCCACTGCAAGCTGAAAATGAACCAAATCCTTCTGGCGGTGACGCTGCCGATAACTACGTTCCGTAAAATCCAATTACAGACGAACCTCCATGGCCCACATTGGGCAGACTTTCACACAAAGTTGGCAAAAAACACATTGGTCTCCATCAAAGCGGACTTCCATCGATGGGCGTTCCATATATAATGCACCCGTCGGGCAAATACCTGTACAAGCTCCACACATAACGCATTTTTCTTCATTTCTCACGATTTCTTGATTGAGATCCTGCACTGAAACCCCCAGATCACGCAAATAGTTTAGTCCGTTTTCACTTTGATCTCCAATAACCTCTAAGATCATCGTACCTTCCTTTTGAGGGTTGACGTCCGCTTTCACGATATTAACCACCAAATCGTAATCCTTAACCAAACGATAAACAATGGGCTTAACCGAGATGTCTGTCCCAAAACGCAACACTATTCTCTTCGGTGACAATTAAATCAATCCTCCTTTATACTGTGAGCGATAAAGCCGTCAGCGGGTGAGGGAAGAGTCTTGACCGGTTCTGTCAACTGGAATTCCCCTTTTTGAATCCACCCTTTTAAGGTTGAGGCGATCTCACGAGCCCGAGGCATACTTGACAAAGGAGCCGTAGGTACCTCCTTACCATTGACAATGATCTTCCCACTCTTTAAGTCTGCATAACTGACATATCCCAGATTACCCGGTGTAAACGAAGGATACGCCTCCCCATAGTCGACGACGGGGGCAAACAGTTCCTCATCCTTCTTCGCGGCGTACCGAGCGATTTCTTCATTAAGAATTGGGATAGGTATGCCAATTCCAACACTGAGCGTTGCACCATACCCTAGATAACTAGTCCCAACAAGCCACCGTGGGCTCATTTGTTTTAGATCTCCTGTGACAGCAAGTGTCCCCCCTGCACTACCGAGTTCTTTGCCCTCTACGTCAATCATTGAAGGAAAATGCTGGGTACCATTCCACGCGACATATCCGATCCCGCCACCGAGGAAAATTTTCGTTCCCACTCCAATGGTTTTAAAATGTGGATCTTTTAAAAGTGGGCTCAGTTGTCCTGCTGTAGAAAAATTGGCATTTCCCAAATGAGGTTTGATCATTCCCATATACGTATAAATCGTTCGATCGGTTAAATTTACCGCACAGTTGTAATTCTGATAGGCATTGCGAGGATTAAATAGAATAGCCTCATTAATCTCATCCAATGTAATGGTTGTCTCAAGATTCCGGCGTGGGTAACAGTCTGTACCATATCCTAACGCTTTTAATTTAACTGGTTTGCGTGCGACGAGGTCAGAAATGACATGCCCTCCGCCATATCTAAATTCACCCGGATAATTGCTGTTTAGTGGGTCATCTTCCTGCATCTCAGTCGCACCTATATAGGCGTCAACAGCCGCTATTCCTGTGTAAGCGGCTACCCCGTTTAGCCAGACTTTTTGCATTTTCATGCGCGGCTTTGTATGACCGAAACTTAAAAAGGCACCTGAGGAACACATTGGCGCAAAGGTACCTGTCGTTACCACATCGACTTCTTGGGTTGCTTTGGAGAGGCCTTTTTCCTCCACCAGGGCGATAAGTTCCTCAGCAGTTACCACGACTGCTTTGCCAGCTTTAATCTTGGCATTAATCTCAGCATATGTCTTTTCAACACTCATGATGTCCCCACCTCCAGATTTTTTCCACTTAGTTGCTCTTTCCTCCAGAAAGCTTTTACTTTCTGATAAGTGCTAAAAGACCTCTTCTGAAACAGAAGAGGCCAAAATTTTTAATATCGACGCTCCTCTTATCTATCAGAAGAATCTCCTGCAAGAATTAGCACCATACTTTGTCAAGCCATGAACATCATAGCATGCCTAGCTGGTTGCCGGGTTTCATTGGGCTAGTCCCTCCACCACTCCGGATAAGAGCATATTTTATTCAATTCACTACGCTGAGTCTAACATTTGTCTTAAATCATGTCAATAGATTGTGTTTAAAACAGACAATCTTACATCCTCTTTTGGATCTCACATCTATTAACATAATTATTCATGCATAGGGTATCCTAAACGTATTCCAACGCAAAGGGAGGAATACTATGAATCAGGATCAGTCCCAAGAAAACAAACGAAGATTTCCAAAACGTGAAGATCTACCCTATAGTCACCAAGCAGATCAGGACGGACGGACAGACTATGGCCGGGATGGAGAAACAACGTATAATCCAAGCTAACTACTGAGGAGGTCTCTAGATGTCAAATAAAGCGACCGATAAAGCTCAAACAGGTAAACCAGATCGGGGAAAAAATTCTCCATTCAAGAAAAAAACTCCTCAAAGTCGGGCATAAGCCCGACTTTTCGTTTGAAAGGATGTTATCGAAGAAAACATTCTGATATAATGCAATAAACTAGCCGTTATCTTATCAAAAATAATCATTAAAGGTGGTAGCGGGCGGAATGGAGGTTACTATGAAAAAAATTGAGGCTATTATTAGACCAGAAAAAATAAATGAAGTGAAGATCGCTCTCTCGAGTCTTGGTGTGAATGGGATGACTGTCTCTAATGTTTCGGGGTTTGGAAATCAAAAGGGTTACACCCAGATTTATCGCGGTCAAGAAATTGTCACAAAACTTTTACCAAAAATAAAACTAGAAGTTGTAGTTTCCTCTGAAAAAGCAGATGAAGTTATCGAAGCCATTGTTAAGACATCCAAAACCGGTGAATTTGGTGACGGTAAAATCTTTGTCTCCGACGTCGAGGATTCAATTCGCATTCGAACTGGTGAACACGGAGATGCTGCTCTTTAGATATAAACATTTTCACTAAGTTCAAAGTCTGGGTAGGCCTTTTCTCTATGTTGAGTCAAATCTAATCCGTTAACTTGTTCGTCATCCGTTGCTTTAAGCGGGGTGAACATAGCTATTCCCTTTAAGATGAGAAACGTCATGATACCGGTGAATAAATAGGTTGCCACCACTGCAATTAATTGAATCAAGACAGGTTCTATTCCTCCGCCATTAATTAACCCATTTTTCCCTTGTGGATTAAGGCTTAGATCTGCAAAAATCCCGGTGGCAATAGTACCCCAAGTCCCTCCGATTCCATGTATTCCAAAAACATCTAAGGCATCATCATAGCCCAGTTTGACCTTAAGTATGCTGACTCCCAAATAACATACTCCTCCAGCAATAAATCCAATCAGGAGTGAACTACCTGTTGATACATATCCTGCTGCAGGTGTGATTGCCACAAGGGCAGAAATGATGCCGCTCACTGCACCGAAAGCTGTGATCTGGCGACGATGGAGCCATTCAATTAGTACCCACCCTATCATTCCGGCAGCTCCGGCTATTTGGGTTGTTGCAAGGGCCAGCACTGCCACGCTATTTGCCCCCATTGCCCCACCTGCATTAAACCCGAACCAACCAAACCATAACAATCCGCCGCCAAAAAGAACGTTGGGCATGTGATGAGGAATATTCCACTCATATCCCACAGTGATTCGTTTGCCGACAACAAATGCTGCCACCAATCCCGACACTCCTGAAGCCATTTCTACGACAGTGCCACCAGCGAAATCCAATACACCGAGATTACGCATCCATCCACCTACCCCCCAAATCCAATGGGCCAATGGGATATATACTAGGATACTCCAAAAAAGTATAAACAATATAAAGGCAGTAAAGCGTAGTCTTTCAGCAGTTGCTCCGCTTATGAGCGCTGGTGTAATAATCGCAAACATCAGTTGAAACAAGAAGAACAACAAATGTGGGATTGTCGGAGCATAATCAGGGTTCGGAGAAAGTCCAACTCCTCTAAGACCCATCCAATCAAAACTACCTATTATATGACCGTGATCCGGTCCGAAGGCTAATGAGTATCCGAATAATACCCAAATAACTGTGACTAATCCCATGGCGGCATAGCTTTGCATCATGATGGACAGAACATTACGTTTTCTGACCATTCCTCCATAGAATAATGCTAGTCCGGGAGTCATTAGGAAGACTAGTAGGGTACATATGACTACGAAAGAAATATCCCCAGAATTTAAAGTCGTCATTTAAGATTCTCCTTGTCTCTTAAGCGTACCAAAATTTGTATTCGACAAATCGCCAAGCCCTCCAAGCACCGGCAATTGCTTTGTTGCCACTAATGTGGCCGCCATGTGGGGGACTCTACCGGACTCTACCCCCACCGAAGCAGAGTACGAGGACCCACTCCCACAAGAAGTGGGAGTCTTACGATGGTAAAAAAGGGGCTCTAAAAGGCGTTATAAAAAACGCTTTTTAGAGCCCCTTTGCTCTTATTCCTGCTGTATTAAGCAATCTTATTATAGCTTCCAAAAATAAAGGTGTCTATAGTCTTTTTTAAGATTATACAATATACATAATAACACTAATCATTGGTAGAACTCCCTACAATTAACTATTGTCTATTAATTAATAAACAAAAGTAAAATTCCTCCTAAAGTTATAATGGCTCCAAAAATTTCCCTTGGTAAAACCTTTTCTTTAAAGATGATCATCGCCGCTGGAATAATAAGTATCGGCGTTATTGACGTAATTGTCGAAACAATACCCGTTGGTGAGTGCTGAACAGCTAACAAAGCCAGTGATACACCTATAAACGGCCCAAATAGTGACCCTATCGAGATATATTTTAGCGCCTTGATATCCTTCAAAGCCAAATATACGTTTTTCCACTTTTTTAAAATAGTAATTACCAGCGCAAAGCCTATAATAGCTGCAATAATTCTAATTTGAGTTGCTGCAAAAGGATTATAGGATTCCATTCCAAATTTACTAAAAACAAGCCCAAAGGCTTGTCCTAAAGCTCCAATAAAAGCATATATTAACCCTTTCACAGGATAAGAAAACCTGACCATCTTACCCGCTGGATTTCTAGTCAAGATAACTAGAGCAATCCCACTAATTGTTATCGTCATACCAGTTAAACCTAATAATGAAATTCTTTCTCCCATCATAATAAAACCAGTTACGGCTGTGATAGGTGGCACAGTTGACATAATCAACATTGATAAACGAGAACCGATTAATACAAACGCTTGAAATAAAAACAAATCTCCAATGACAAAGCCGATTATTCCTGAGATGAATAACCAGAACCATATAGAACTCGAAGCATCCAAGGGAAGCATCATTCCTCGAGAAAATAAATTAAAGACGGATATTAAGAGTAACGCTATAACAAGTCGAATTAGATTTACTGATATGGAACCTACTCTTTTCCCTGCGGATTCAAATGCAACCGCAGTAATTGTCCAACATAATGCCGCAGCAAGGGAGGCGATTTCTCCTAAATGTGATTGGAACATTTTTCTTCCTCTATTCTGATTTTGCTCAATGATAGCAATTATAACATAGTTAGTATTCAATAATATCAATTAATAAAATCTTGATCAATTACTTGGGCGCACCTAAATAAGACATTCTCATTAGAGAATGCCTCTTACTCTATATCTTCAGTACCGTAGAAGTCAACGACTTCAGCGTTGAACAGCCGCTGAAGCCTTATCTACCATTACAGCGTTAGCTCAGGGTATATGTCCCTATTTCTCGGCATATTATTTCCCTTTAAAGAAGTCCGAAATAAGTTGATATATCTTCCTCAATATAGATGTTTCCTCACTGTCGGATATAATTTCCTTGGCAATCATATTGTGGATTCTGACTACATCCTCGCCGTACTCATTCCCAGGAACTGCCCAATGACCATTTAGATCTTCCCAGTTCGGACAACTTCCCCTCTTAACCAAATCAAAACGTGGGTCAACATTTGGAACTCCATTTGGCAAAGGCGCCGTTGAAGCGTATGCAAATAGATGCTCTAAGTGGGCCAACACCCCTTCTTCCTGAGTAGAAAACGTCGCACCTTGAGCCCCACCTCCGACGGCTCCAATTCCTGCATAGTTGTTTTGGTCAGCCATTACGGCTCCACTGAATTTGAGGTAGCCTGTTTCCTTTATCATTTGGGCCACTGCGTAACCCCATCTAATGCCAAGCAGTTCCCCATTCTTTTTGTATAAGGGAACAATATCTGGAGCATAGGGATTATGCTTAATTAAAAACTGCCGACACTGCTCAACTGTGATCGTTCCTGTACCCATAATAGGAGTTTTTATAGCCGTTTGAGGTACCATATACTCGAAAACGTTCGCCCCATCCGTAGTTTGCTGTACAATCCCCTTAGATGCTTGGCCACTATCGACTGCTTTTTTCACTTCTATGATTGCATTCTCTTTAGAAATTAAAGCCGTGATCTGCTTACCATCTAAAATGACGCGATACATAACATTTGGGGTTGGCTGTGATGAAATTGGTTCTTTATATTGTGTACCAAAATAATCACATATTCCTTTAGCATGAGCAACTGCAAGTGTCTGACGAAAATTAGAATCCTTTAACTTTGCCGCGTCAGTTGTCTTATCAATAAACCCATTTTCCGTTAAAATTGCAGGCATACTCGTTTCTCTAAGCACCATGACATTCTGTGTTTTAACTCCGCGATTTGTCCAGCCTCCAGCATCAACAAGATATCTTAAAACTTTGTTTGCTGCCGTTTCTGCTCGTCCACCACTCCCAATAATAAGCACCTCTACCCCTGTGCCCCCACCTGCGTTAATATGGACTGAAACAAACAGGTCTACTTTTGCTGATTCCGCACTCTTAACTCGAGTCGACAACTCATTTTTTAGGTCATTCTCAAAATGTCCTGGGGCATAATCTCCGTCGCGAGTTAAGATAACACTTATTCCGTTAAACTCAAGCAATGGCTTAAGTTTAAGGCAAACGTCCAACGTTAGGTCTTTCTCTTTCAATCCGTTACCAATAGCTCCCGAATCATAACCACCATGACCTGGATCGATACATACTTTCACGTCAAGCCCTCCCCATTCATTCTATTCTTGGGGATGGTACGAGGTTACAATAACGGGACTCTTTCTCAATCTGCGACAATCCTCGAATTTGTCCCTCGAATCTCCATCTGACTTATGAAAGATGCCAAGAATATCATTGCGAAACTCTGTGAAAATAGGTTCGAATGTACAATTAATTGAATAGACTATAATAACTAATAGTAGAGGAAGTGCGGATTATGATATACCGATGTCCAAAATGTGGTGCCTACAGCTCTATGCTCTATTGGGCGTCAACAACAGGCCTCCAAGAAAACCAATTATCAGCTTTTTACTGCTGTCCATCATGTGGTAAGGCTAGTGCACGTAAAGAACTAGAATCAATTGTGGGGCGTTTGAAGAAAAATGTGAGCGGGCTATTGTCAAGGATAATTGCATAGAACTTACGATAATTGAGCTAGAGCCTTACGGCAGTGTACATTTTGGTTTGAACTTTTATACTTCCTTTTTTGCTGGGTATGTAAGCTAAATATATATAATCAGGCTCTCTTTTTTTTTGATCCACTCTAATTTCTTCAACTTTATAAAAATTACGAGAAAGCTGTTCCATAAAACTTACTGATTGGGAAGCGCTCCAGAAAGCAATTACTCCCTTTGGCTTTAATAGTCGGCACAAAGCACTTATCCCAGAATCTTGATATAGGACACTATTTTTGTCAGTTACTGTCCAGTCTGGTCCATTGTCGATATCAAGACAGATGACGTCAAACATGTCTTTGGTTCGCTCGATCCATTCTATTAGATCGGCATGAATGACGTGGGTTCGAGGATCTAGAAGAGCCTTGTTGGAAAAATTAGCTAAATATCTTCTATTCCAATCAATGATCTTTTCTTCGATTTCAACCACAACAACTCTCTCAACCCTCTTATCATTAAGCGCTTCAGCTAAAGAATAACCAACTCCGAGTCCCCCAATTAGTATTTCTATAGGTTTATCTAATATTGCTAAAGGCATCCTCACCAACAAGCGCTCGGATTCACCATTATAAGTTGCCATGAGAAATACGCCATTGGAAATAATTTCGTAATCTTTTCCACGACGTTGGAGTTGAAGTTCTCCGCAAGAAGAGTTGCACCTTTCTATAACACTAGGGTCCATAGTTTAGCCTCCAAGTATAAGATTCATCACTATAATTCACACACGGTAGAATTGTGACTACTATTCTTTGATTTTTACAAGTCAACAATTCATTTTTTCCTAACCTCCCAAAATTACTACCTGAAATGAACCGCTTACTTAAATTTATACAATTATAATAATTGATTATACAAAATAATTCTACCCGATCGCATTATCACCTTCTAAACTTAAGGCAAAAGTTATTGGCATCACATCGACGATTCTGACCTTGTTGTAAGGTCCTGTAATCATACCGCAACACATTTAGTAGATTCTGGAGATCCAGTTACTAATGCACCTGCTACATTCCAGATTAATGTGGACAATACAGCAGGGATTTACTCCCCAACTGTTGAATCAACATCAGATGGAAGTACAGTTACTATTCAGTAATTGTACGATTCATGCTCAAGGGATCTTCCTTTGGAGTTTTCCCGAGGTCGTACCCCCTTAGGATTCTAAAGATTATTCCAAAAGAGTCTTTCACTTGGAGGGCTCTTTTGTCGTCTCACCACTATATCTATTCTAACCCCTTTGTAACCCCTCATCATCCGAATATACCGCTCACGAACACTTAATGGACATGCTGAATAGAATATATTAAAGGCTTCTCCTTCTTATAAAAATCTAAAGGGGGGTGAACAGAATGATGCTTTCAGCTGTTTTTCGTATTATTGTGACATTGTGGACAATTATTACTCGATTGTTCGGATTCATTAGAAGCATTCCTGTAATTGCAAACTGAACTTCTTAAAGGTTTTGGCCTAGGTATTTTATCCTAGGCCTTTCATATTTGACCTGATATCCCTCTGTTCTGGCGCATCATCCGATCTTATATTCTTCCAAGAACATCCAATAGACATGCTGAATAGAATACATTAAGAACTATCTCATCTTAGGGAATCTAAAATAGAGGGAGTGAAGTATATGATCCTAACCGCATTGATAATAATTGTTATCTTATTGTTAATAATCGTATGGGAACTATTAGAAATACTTCGGAGACCTCCTAGCCCACCTGTCCCACCACCACATCCGCCAAAACCACCACACACCTGCCTGTAGTAAGCATTGTTTTAGCCTAGGTATTAATTACCTAGGCATTCTTTTTTACCTTTACATTGTTCCTGATAGCCCTCTTCTTCCTTAAATCTTCAATATTTTTGACAATTTCGTGCTTTAGTCCTATTAAAATATGACTAACGACATATGCTCTTTTTCCTCTTTCTCTTGTAAACTGTAGAAAAAAGTTGAGAGGAGTTTTACGTGCAATGTATGCATATAGAAAAGCAAATAAACCTGACACTTTGCAAACCGCACAAATGATGTGTGAAAAAGAAGATTATCGTCCGTTGGATGGTAATTGCATGACTCGAATGATGACTCCTGAAGAATGGGAGAAATATGGGCCATTGATTACAAGCGATAGTAAGAAAGTTCAAAAAGCGAAAGCCATCTAAGAGTTTTACCCCATGTCCGACCGCCAAAATCACGGTCGGATTTCCTTTTGCTAAGATCGATGCAAACTTAACCTCGAAATTATCACAAGTGGTAGACGATACTTTGTTGGTTCGCTCATAACCTACCTACCTCTGAAAATACTTCATTGCCTTTTCCGAGGCATCTTTAAGATTAATAAAACCTTCTTCTGTCCCACCTTCATCCGGATGCATCGTTTTGGCCAGTTGTCGAAACTGTTCCTTAACGTCCTCCGGTCCTGACAGTATTTGCTCAAAGCCAAAAAATTTGATAAAGTTTGGGATCTCGACTGGAGGCGGGAGAAACATAATCCCCGCAACCATTTGGCTCCCCGAGTAACTCCTGAACGTTTTGCCATCGTTCACTTAACATATGTTCAGTTTTACTCTCACCTTCGTTAATGTATCTTTTAAGCAAACTAAAAGAAGCCACTCGTACAAGAGTAACTTCGTAATATCGTATCAATGAGTTCGCCATTTAACTTATCCGCAATATCATCGATTGGTAGATCAAATGGCGTGACTATTTGCTCGAGCCTAATTTCTTTGCGTAAAATTCTAACAAATGCTGAGGCAACTTTCTCTGCTTTTCTCGAATCTGCCCGCACTTCAATAATACCCAGATCTTCATTAACATAAACAGTCGTTATTTCGCTTATTGGTGATATACTCATTTCATTACCATAGTATCAGGTGATAAAGGTCTTAGTTCTAAAAATCCAACCTTCGGGATTTGGATTTTAGTGAAGGTTGTTTATGTCACATAATCAGTCTGCGACATAACTTAATCTCTTATGGACTAACACAGTGTCGGACTGTGGTAGCCCATAAATAATTGCTTCTATAAAGATTTCATCTCTCGTAAGTTACCTGTGTTCAATAACCTTTCTCAGAAAAATACTATAAACTTTAGGAAACTGACAATGCATATCTAACCCTAGCTACAATAGGAGTAAATTTTTTTATGATAACGAACTTAAAATTAGCTAAATCAATAACATTATTCAACTCTCAATACGAGTGTATCATTATCTAGTGGACTCCAATGGTCCGGGTGTGGATATTCTGATAAATTAACGTAAGCTTTAAAACTGCCAAGTTCTTCCCAATTTTTAACTTTAGCGTGTGCTAAAATTGACATTTCTCCAGATCCTTTATCCACAATAACACTTTTAGCTATAATAAACACATCTTCATTATCCCCATTATTAAATCCAACATTGATTTCTCCTTGGTCAGTTGTCGTTAACCCATAACTCACAACTATCTCAAAATCCGTATCTGTATTATCCTGTAAAGCGATTGAGGGTGTCACAGAGTTAATCGAAATGTAGTTCGGATCACTTTTTTCATCAAGACTTACTATGACCGTACATGTCGCTGCTATAGTAGACTCAGGCACTGTCCCATTTACAGTAAAGGTTCCTGCTAATGCGTACTTGGTATCAACAATAGCATCCCAAGATACATTAACCGTCTTAGTCGTGCCATCGCTCATCGTGGCGGTCACGCTTGCTGGTAATACAGGAGCTATTCCGACAGTAGTTGTTACACTTACAGGTTCTACGCTTGAGACCGTTACTTGAGGATTTACAGGCTGTACTGTAAACTTCATAAATACTTGTTTTTTGATACCAATTCCTTTTATGGACTTAATGTTCTTTACCCAAAGCATATAATCATCGGGGGTATAATTCTTATCTGGTTTAACCTCTATTTGCGAAAATCCGTTGACCACTGTAGCTGTGCAAGTGATTCTTTGTTTTTTCCCCTTAGAGTTAGTTACATAAATCTTACCATTAAGGCTAGATTCATTTACCAGCCCATTTAGCTTAATTGTCCATACTTTACTTGGCCCAACAATAGGTGAATCAGTTTCTATTTCGGTCATTTCATTTATCTGCACTTCGTAAGTCGTTGTCTTATCACCGACTGTTATGGTTAGTACTTGGTCTGTTGCTGCTACTTCGCTGTTAAAACCAGTTATATCTGCGGCAGTTACTGTTTCCACTTTAGTACTACCGTCATTATACGTTCCTGTGACAACTAAATCTATGAGGTCAAGCGTGTCTCCTACGGTATAGATTAGTTTCGTCGCCGACGTTGTGATTGCTATGCTGTTAAGCACGACGACGGGGGCTGCTTTGATCTCTATATTATAGGTTATGGTTTTGCCTCCAATAGTGATAGCCAAGGTTTGGCTTGCGACCGGCGTTGTACTATCAAAGCCGATTACATCCTGAGGAGTTATGCTTTCAGTCTTAGTGCTATTATCGCTATAAATTCCGGTTACTACTAGTCCTGTTATATCTAGTGTATCGCCGACGCTATAGCTTAATTTGATGGCTGGGGTAGTTATGGCTATACTTTGCAGGGTATTTTCCATAATTGTTATTAGTTTAGTCCCTGTAATGGCTGATCCATCATTAGCTGTTGCCGTTACGGTTACAGTTCCTAATCCCGTTCCTGTTAGTAAACCAGTTGGATTGATTGTTGCTGTTCCAGTTCCTGGTGCTACTGACCAACTTACAGTCTGATCGTCTGAATCCACTGGCAGTACCGCTACACTCATTTGTAGGGTTCCAGCATTAACTACCGTGGTGGCATTTCCTGCACTTGTCACAGTGATGTCAGTGACTGGAACAGCTGCTAGGACTTGACTGCTACAGCACAATAAAATACCCATCATCATTATACTGACAAGAAATGTACTTACTTTGCTAATTCTAAGTATTCTCATGATATACCTCTCTTTCATTTTTTGTATCAACACACGTGCAAAACATTTCCTTCCCCCACTTATCTAAGAATGTAGGTAAACATATTAATTTGTATCTGTATAACTATACAATACTGATACAAATTGAAATATGCATTAACTCATTATAATACTTTCTATCTTTTACTATAATGTCCATATGGCACATTACGGTAGGACTTTGGTCAGGTATTTATGAGAAAAAAGGGGGGCCGACATTTGGTGCCATACTACCAATTCCCTCCATTCCCATTGCACCAGAAACGCCCTTCCAGAGTTCACTCATACCCCAACCGCAGTGACTCCAAGGGCATTTTGCTGGTTATTATAAGGTCAAAAACAAAATAGTAACATAAAGCAAAAACCCCGCAATCGTGCGGGGTCTATGTTTCCAGTGGAGCCGATGGTCGGAATCGAACCGACGACCTGCTCATTACGAGTGAGCTGCTCTACCTCTGAGCCACATCGGCATGTGAAACGTCGATTATAAGCCTGTTCCGTCAAAAGCAGCTCATTTTCTGCTAAATAGAGCAGTTCATTCGACTTAGACAGTATAACATAAGTCGATTAGTTTGTTAAGGAAAAATTTAATGGAATTTTTGATAAAGTATAAGCCAACTTTTCGGACAAAATCATACTGCAATTTCCTTATCAGTAACATTTGCACGGTAACAAATCGGATTTGGGGGTTAAAATTCTTAATGTAACCTTTATTAATGTCATTTTCACTTTTATCAGGAAACTTTGTGTTTATTCTTCTCCTTTTGGAAATAATAACCTCCCAAGGAGGATAAACATGCTAAGCCGACGTGACTTTTTGCAATTAATCGTCAAAGGAGCCGTTTTAGGAAATTTTTACCAACTCATTTCCCCTCCTCTTGCAGAAGCGGTTGCAGGAGGTGAGGTTAAAAAACTTCCTGTGGTCATGATTGAGACTGGCACTTGTACCGGAGACACTATCTCCCTTGATAATATTTGGACACCGACCTTTTCAGATATTCTCACTAACATTGTCGATTGGCGCTATGACTGGGTCATGAATCAAGTTCAAGGTGATGCTGCCTATGGTATTCTTCAGGAAACCTATGAAAAAATGCCTAACGAATATATTCTTATCGTTCAAGGATCCATGCTCCAGCGTGATAATGGTCATTATAACCATGTTGCTTATGAAAATGGTACGCTAATTACGGGTATTGATCTTGTTCGCCGCATTGGACTCAAAGCAAAATACGTCGTTGCCATCGGCAGTTGTGCTTGCTATGGTGGCCCGGTTGCCGGTTATCCTAATCCAACCCAGGCAACGGGTGTACAAAATATCCTTCCTGAACGAAGAGTCATTAATGTTTCTGGCTGTCCGGCTCATCCAGATTGGATTATGGGAACCTTACTCCATTTGGCCTTATATGGTGAACCTGAGCTTGAGAAATTCGGACGACCAAAAATTTTTTACGGTGAAACCGTACATAATCGCTGCCCTCGCAGGCGCGATTATGATCAAGGGATCTTTGCCACGGAAATAGGACAGAAAGAATGCCTATTTCGGGTCGGCTGTAAAGGGCCAGTTACCTATGCCGACTGCCCGATTCGACGTTGGAACGATCGATTCAATTGGCCGATTGGATGTAACACGCCCTGTATCGGTTGTACTGAACCTGGTTATCCAGATTTGATGTCGCCATTTACCGCTCACTTACCCGACATTCCCTTCCCTGGAGGGACAAAAGTTAATACGGACGCTATTGGGCTTGGGGTTCTAGGATTAACCTCTATAGCTATTACAAGTCATATCACGACGTCTCTTTATAAGGGGCGCATCCAAAAGAATTTACTTAAGACCACTGTCAAAGCTCAACATCGGCCTGCCCTTAAAAAGGTCAAGACTTTTCATCAGTATTTGCTCAAAAAATCTTGAATAAAGTAGGAGTGACAATCCTGGAGAAAAAAATCATCTTTCCGATGAGCAGAATTCATAATCCAATGTTAGTGGAGGCTTGGCTCGAAGACGGAGAAATTAAAGATGCCTATATCTCTGATTCACTTTATCGAGGATTCGAACAAATTCTCATCGGTCGTGCTGCCCTAGATATGCCTTATTATACCCAGCGCATCTGTGGCATCTGTTCTTCAGCGCACGCCATTACCGCAGCGCTAGCTGTGGAACAGGCTTTAGGGATGCATATTCCACCCAATGGGCTGTTAATTCGCAATCTCATTCTGGCCAGTGATTTTATCCAGAACCATCTTCGTCACATCTATCTATACACCCTACCAGATTACTTCCGCGGACCAGATATTGCTCCATTTCTTCCTCATTCAGAGTACGACCTACGATTATCCACGAAAGAAAGCACTCTAATAACAGAACATTATTTCAAATCTTTCGAAATAGCGCGAATTGCTCATGCAGCCTTTGCAGTTTTCGGAGGTAAGGCTCCTCATGGTCATGGGATTGTTCCCGGTGGTGCTAGTATGGAAGTTGATGCCGATAAAGTAAACCGTTATCGAGGGTATATGAGAGAGATCCTCAGCTTTATCGACGACGTCCTAATTCCTGATGTTACTATGATCAAGGAGCGTTACCCTGAGTACATTCAACTTGGAAAAGGGAATGATAACTACGTGTCAGTCGGCGGTTTTCCCAGTCCAGAGGGAAGTACACTTTTTCCTCAAGGGGTTATTCTTCAAGGCAAGCGGGAGAGCTTTGCGGAAAAACATGTCACAGAAGATGTTACAAACGCTTGGTATAAACCCCACGGTCCTTTACATCCTATGGAAGAGGATACTGTTCCTGACCGCAGCCAAGTTAAGGGATACACCTGGGTAAAATCTCCTCGTTACCGCGGCCAACCCGTTGAAGCAGGCCCCTTGGCTCGGGCCATTATCAATAAGGACGAGATTCTCGGCACTGGAACCATCGGTCGGATTTGGGCACGTGCACTTGAACTCAAAAAACTAGCAAAAGCCACTCTAGAATGGCTCAACCGTCTTGAACCTGGGTCAGAAACCCTTGATCTAAAAATGGAGCAGGATTCTGGGGTAGGAATCGGATTTCATGAAGCCATGCGCGGATCTTTAGGGCATTGGGTGTCTATAGAAAACAAACGCGTCAAACATTATCAAATTGTTACGCCTTCTACCCTAAATTTTGGTGCACGTGATGAAACAGGAACCCGTAGCGTTGGGGAAACGTCGTTACTCGGATTAAAAATACAATCCGAAGATCTTAAGGAAGCAGGTCGTATTATTCGTTCCTTAGACCCTTGCTTTTCTTGTAGCGTACATATTATTGACGGAGAAAAAGTACACGCCTTAAAAATCCAAGTCTGATCCAGAACTTACTCAGAGGCTAAATGTATGACATAAGGGCAAGGTAGTTAACATGAAACACCATGTCAAACTAAGAAAACCAATCATGAAACAACTTAAAAAGGATAACGTGAAGGGAACAATTATGCAATTTCAGCCGATTTGGGTTAGAATATATCATTGGGGGTTCGTCATAAGTCTAACTGTAGTACTTTTAACTGGCCTTCAGTTACATAAACCTGCAAGCTTTTTAGCCTTAAATTTTAGCAAGGTTTTGATGTTCCATCTAGTTTTTAGCTGGTTTTCAATGGGATTTGTGGCGATACGTATTGCAGACTTACTTATCCGGCGGGATGATTCTTTGACACCCAGAATTCAGGATCTCAAACATTTCCCTCAACTTATGGCCTATTATTTCTTCCTTCGTTCTGCTCCCCCTCCAAGTAGAAAGTATAATGGTGGGCAATTGTTAATCTATTTCTCGTGGTTCCTTCTTTTTACGGTTGCAAGTCTCCTGGGTCTAGCCTCCTATTGGCAAGGGAAGTATCTAATTTGGGTTTGGCATATGGTAGGAGGTTTCCAAGTCCTCCGTTGGATAAAGTTTGCCATCACAATTTATTTTCTTGCGACAATTCCTATCCATATATATCTAAGTCTAACTGAAGATATTAGTCGTCTTCAGGCCATGGTCACTGGTTACGAACGGAAACCACCCAATAACAGTTAGTAAAAATTTTCCTCGTATCAAATGATACATTTTTCCTTAAGTTTGGGTATAATGGGGGGTAGAGTTTTATACATGAAAGGGACGATTCGCTTTGGCATTACATATTCATTTTGTCGGTATTAAAGGTACCGGGATGAGCGCTTTAGCTCAAATTAGCGCTCAAATTGAGGGCGCTACTATATCAGGGTCTGATGTTGAAGAAAGTTTTTATACTGACAGCGTTCTCAAACGTGCCAATATACCTGTTTTAGGTTTTTCTCCGATCAACGTAGAAAGCGCGGATTTGGTGGTCACCTCTGCAGCCTATACCAATCAGCATCCGGAGATTGCCCGGGCCTTGGAGCTAAATATCCCGGTCTTGAGCTACGCTCAATATCTCGGGCGCTTGCTTGCCAAAAAACGTGGGATTTGCGTAACTGGAACGCATGGTAAAACTACAACGACCGCCATGATGGGCCTCGTCATGCTCCAAGCCGGATTAGATCCAACTATTGTGGTCGGTAGTGATGTCCCTAGCATCGGTGGAAATGCGCATACTGGAAAAGGGAATTTTTTCTTAGCAGAATCCTGTGAGTATCGACGCCATTTCCTTAATTACTCTCCAGAACATCTAATTATTACTAACATAGAATTTGATCATCCTGATTATTTTAAGGATCTTGAGGATGTCATCTCAGCGTTTGCCGAACTAGCACTAAAGGTACCCGCACACGGTCACATTTACGTCTGGGATGAAGATCCGAACCGGAAATCCCTTGAATCAGCTGCGCCCATCACAACCTTTGGGCTCTCAGAGTCTGCAGATATCCGGGCAACAGAAATCCTATTCAAGGACGAGAAGAGCTCTATGAAAATCATGCTTAAAGGACAGTATGTCGGGGATCTAAATCTCCATATGGCGGGAAGGCATAACATTTTAAATGCCTTGGCAACGATTGCCTTATGCTGTGAAATCGGTATCCCCATTAAAGAGATCTTATATAGCCTAAGCCAGTTCAATGGAACGAAACGCCGTTTTGAGCATATTGGCAGTAACACTAATGGGGCCCTAATTGTAGATGACTATGCCCATCATCCGACGGAAATTCGCACGACCTTAGAAGGCGCCCGCCTTTCTTTCCCTGACCGTCGCATCCGTGCCATTTTCCAGCCTCATACCTTTAGCCGAACGGAAAAACTCTTACTTGAGTTCTCGCAGGCTTTTCAAGGGGCTGACGAAGTCGTCATCGCTGACATCTTCGCCTCGGCCCGAGAACTTGAACATTACACCGTTTCAGCCCCAAATTTAGCCGAGCTGATCCTTCAGCAAGGTATCCAGGCCCGCTACATTGGAACATTGGATGATATTAAAGTTTATCTTAACCAAACTCTCGCACCCGAAGATCTTGTCCTTACTCTAGGGGCAGGAGATATTTATAAAGTTGGGTTAGATATTGTTAGTTAATTTTTAATCAAATCAATAGCTAAAACAAGAGCCTTTCACCACTTCATTTAGATGTGGTAAAAGGCTCTTTACTGTCAAGAATTCCTTGAACAGATCCCCTGTATGCCTGTAATAATTTCATTCCAACTGTGGCACCGGGTAATACCCGGTGGGAGCTCCTCTTGATTATAACTTGCATTTAGCAGAAAGACTGGCACTCCGCATTCGGCTATTAACTTAGCATTTACTTGGTAATCTTCGATAAACGCCTCAATCCCCCATTGTTTGACAAAATCCACTTTACTGCCAAACCCAGTAAAGAGAACGATTTCATGATGGATTTCTCTTAACGCAAACCATTGCACAGTTAACTCCTTTTGTTCAGGTGTTCGTGCTGTGATATAGATCACTTCATGTCCTTCCTGAAGAAGAGTTTCTATCCCTTCTTTTGCACCAGGTATTGGTTCGGGCATCATAAGCAAACGTTCTATATTAGTCTCAAAAAAGTCATTCATATCCTCACTAGTTACTTCAAATGCAATATGCATATTATAATCGTCGATAAACGGTATGTTCTTACCATAGTGCCGATTTAATTCTTGTAACCAAAGCGGGTAGCTATCGGAAATGACCCCGTCAATATCTACTCCAATACGCACGTTAATCTAACCTCTCTAGTTTGGGGAGCTCGAGGCTTGGAGGCAAATGGCGTTTATGTTCACTCTGACGATGAAGAGACTCGATGCGTTCTTGTATTTCAAGAGAGACCTCTTCTCCTAGTAGGTACCGATCTATTTGGTCATACGTAACCCCTAGTTCAGATTCATCCGTCTGACCAGGCCACAGCCCCGCAGTCGGTACACGAGTAGCTATTCTCATGGGTAGTCCCAACATCCTCGCCCAAGCGCGCACCTCTGTCTTCGTAAGTGAACTAATCGGCAAGAGATCGACACCGCCGTCACCATATTTCGTAAAATATCCCGTATAGCTTTCAGGTGCATTATCGGTTCCCACCACCATATAATTCAGGGCATTTGCCACGGCATATAGCGTGGACATACGCAACCGAGCCTTCAGATTTCCTTGGCTCATTTTTTCTCCCACTAAATCGTACCCAAGACTATCCAAGCCCTTCTTCACTTGTCCCATGACCTGTGTATGGGCACCACTTAAGTTTACTACTAACGTTCTAACTTCGAAGCCTTCTGCAATCCATAATGCATCCTCTGTATCTTCCGGATCAGAATGGCTAGGCATAACTACCCCAATACAATTCTCAGGAAATGCTCGACTACAAAGCCCTGTGACTACTGCTGAGTCTACCCCACCGGATATCCCTACCACTAATCCCTTAGCGTTGGCCTCGGTGACTTTTTTACGCAACCAGTCTACTGCTTGGCCAATACGGTCTTCTAATTCATCATCTGTCCACATTTTTATTCAACCCCTTGTTTTGCTTTAATATCATTGTGAATCGTCAAAAGTAATTGTTGTTTTAATTCAAAGAGATTTGCTGACAAATCCACAATATAGCGATGTGGATTCGTCAATCGTTTGACTTCATCCCAAAAAGTATCTAACTCTTTTTGGACATAGGCCTGAATCTCATCGAGCTTCGGTAAGTCACAAACTCGTTTTCCGTCTCTGAATACAGGCGTTAAGAGTTCTTTGGTCCGGAAATTCACTAATGTCTTTCTTTTCCATGTCTGAATGGGATCAAAAATCGTCAAGGGTTTTCCCTCTTCGAAGACTTCATCTTCTAGGGCAATAAGATCTGCCATAGCTTTTCCTGCTTGGTCGTAAAACCGCACGACTTTCTTAATTCCAGGATTAGTGATCTTAGCAATGTTTTCCGAGACCTTCAAACGAGGATGAAAAACCCCCTGCTCTCCCTCAGCAGCTAGTTTGTAGACCCCCCCTAAAGAGGGATTGTCCTTGGATGTAATGAGATTCGTTCCAACACCCCAAGAATTAATCACTGCCCCTTGGGCACGAATAGCGAAGATGGTTTCCTCGTCTAAATCATTCGACGCGACAATGATTGCATTCTTAAGCCCTGCTTCATCAAGCATGCGACGGGCTTCCCTAGACAAATACGTTAAATCTCCACTATCCAAACGAATCCCTTGAAAATGATGCCCTTCTGCTTCTAGCTCAAGCCCTACTTTAATTGCGTTCGGGACCCCCGATTTGAGGACATTATACGTATCCACAAGCAGCAAGCAGCGATCTGGAAAAGTATGGGCATATGCTCTAAACGCTTCCAGTTCCGTTGGAAAGCATTGAATCCAGCTGTGTGCCTGGGTTCCTGCAACAGGGATACCGTAACGCATTCCTGCTAAAACATTGGACGTGGATTGACACCCTCCGATAAAGGCTGCCCGTGCTCCCAATATCCCAGCGTCTGGCCCTTGCGCTCTCCGCAGGCCAAACTCCATGACTGGGGCCCCATCTGCAGCAGTAACCACACGTGATGCTTTGGTTGCAATGAGAGTCTCAAAATTAACTAAATTAAGAATAGTGGTCTCAAGGAGCTGAGTTTCAAAAATGCGTCCTTTTACTCGGATCAGTGGTTCATACGGAAAGACTGGAGTCCCTTCTGGAACTGCATCAATGTCCCCCGTGAAACGTAAGTTACTCAGTTCCTTAATAAGCTCCTCGCTAAATAGGTTTAGGCTTCTCAAATACGCTAAATCCTCTTCCCTAAAGGCGAGATTTTCAATATATTCAACGACTTGTTCTAGGCCTGCCGCCAGAGCATATCCCCCTTTAAACGGGAGCGACCGAAAGAAGACATCAAATACGGCTTCCTTATTCTTACAACCGTTTACTAAATAACCTTGCATCATGGTTAATTGATAAAGATCTGTTAGCATTGTTCGATTTTCCATTGATTATGCCTCGCTTCATACTCTTCCTACATAGTTTATTTTGATTGTCTATAGCTATAGGATGCAATTTCTATGATAAAATCATGCGTGAGAATTTCGACCTCTATGTAGGATTTTCCTGCTTTACGCTCAGAAATAAAAAGCCTAAAGCGTTACTTTAGGTTTTTATGAACTATCATGTCGGATTTCCAGGAAATAATCAAGAAAGTTATCCACAGGGAAAGTATGATTGTCCACCATCTATCCCCCGTTTATACTCTTAGAATACGATATATTTTGATCTTATCCACAAGTTTATCCACACTATACACAGCTATTTTTCTAATTCTGTTAAGAACTAAGGTTATACACCCTTTATTGGTACATAGTACAAACTTTTTCAAAACCCTATACGGGTATCCATACTCCTATTAAATGTAATAATTCCAAAGTAAGTCTTATTTTCCGCTCATATCCTCTAGTGCCGATATTTACGTTCATTTTTTCGACATAGTATTTAGGTCCGGACTTGGCGTCACAACCAGTAGCTTTTACCAAAGCAAGTTTTCTAAGGCTTTACGACTAACCTCAATTCCTTTAGCGACAGTTTCCGGAGAAGGGCCTCCTGTAATCTTTCGAGCACGAACACAATACTCGATCCCGATGGATCTGAACAGATCCTCTTCAAAAACTGGGGAGAGCTCCTGATAGTCACTTAAACTTAAATCTTCCAATCCTACGCCTTTCTTGCTGCACTGTAAAACTATGCGTCCGACTAGCTCATGCGCTTCACGGAAGGGTACCCCTTTCTTAGCCATATAATCCGCAAGATCCGTTGCATTGGTAAACCCACCTTTTGCCCCGAAAGCCATCGTATCCCTATGTACCTGCATAGTTCTTAGCATGGGTTCTACAACCAGCAAGCATTTTTGAATCGTATCCACTGCATCAAAGACCTGTTCTTTATCCTCTTGCATATCTTTGTTATAAGCGAGGGGAAGCCCTTTCATAACGGTTAAGAGGGCCACTAAATCACCATACACGCGCCCGGTTTTTCCTCTCACTAATTCTGCCACATCCGGGTTTTTCTTCTGAGGCATGATACTGGAACCCGTAGAATATCCGTCATCCATCGAGATAAACTGAAATTCTCCGCTAGACCATATAACGAGTTCCTCACACAGTCGGCTCAAATGCATCATTAGGATGGACGCGCTTGCTAGAAATTCTAGGGCAAAATCCCGATCACTTACTCCATCTAGGCTGTTTAAGGTAACTCCATCTAATCCCAGTTCCAAAGCCACTTGCTCCCGGTCAAGCGGGAACGTCGTTCCAGCCATAGCCCCACAACCGAGCGGAGATATATTTAATCGTTTTCGTGTATCTTTGAGTCGACCGAGGTCACGTAGAAACATTTGCACGTATGCCATCAGATGATGCGCAAGCGTAATTGGCTGTGCTTTTTGCAAATGTGTATATCCGGGCATCCATGTCTCAAGATGCTCTTCAGATAGCTTTAAAAGCGTTTGAATCAGCTGATCTACTAAGGACTTTGTTTGGTCAATCTCACTTTTCAAAAAAAGCCTTAAATCCAAAGCGACCTGGTCATTTCGGCTGCGTCCAGTATGTAGTTTTTTTCCCACCGGTCCGATCCGCTCGGTTAAAAGCTTCTCGACATTCATATGAATGTCTTCTGCACCGATCTCAAATTCAACCTTTCCTGCTTGAATATCTTCTAGGATCTCAACTAATCCCTTAATCAAGTGATTTGCTTCTATCTCAGAGATAACTCCTACACTCCCGAGCATTCTCGCATGGGCTATACTTCCTTGAATATCTTGTTTGTACAGGCGTTGATCGAAACGAATTGAAGAATGAAAATCCTCCACCAACGCTTCTGTACTCTTTTCAAAACGTCCACCCCAAAGCTTCACACTGCATCTCCCTTTCATTATTTTTTTTGGTGATTCTGTTAGGTTTACAATCCTTAATTTAGTTTTAAATTCTCCAAGTATTTATGAAAGCGCCGGGTACCGGTGCTAACTCTTACTCTATCCTGAAAAAAAGAATTGACACGAAAGCGAAGGTAGCTTCCCGCACAGGAGTGAACGAATCGCATGGAAGGGCGGTAAAGCGCACAAAGCTTTCGTGGGAAGCGTAGCCACGGGTCCCTTCTCGCCGTCCTGCAAGTAGGCTAATTCGTGCGAAGACAGTGTCTTCGGGCTACGGGGACACTCGGCCATCCATGGCCAGCGGTTCACATCAGGTATTACCCAGAGGTTTGGCGAAGCTCCGACGAAAGCGCGTACGCAAGCCCCGGAACGCCTGAGTAACACTAGAAGACACTGTCTTCGCACAGATTACCCTTCTTGCAGACACTGTCTTCGCACGAATTAGCTTTCTTCCAGGATGTGCGGGAAGCTACCCGACCCGAACGACCCTTTTTCATCCTCTGATGGTGCCGCGCAGCGGCATGACAGTCTATTTACGCAACCCTGATTCTTTCTCCATTAAAGCTCTTACTTTAAGCGGCAACCCGAAAAGGTTAATAAATCCTCCGGCATCCTTTTGATCATACACACCATCTTCACCAAAAGTCGCATACGCTTCATTATAGAGAGAATAGGGGGATTTCACACCCGCTAAGGTGCAATTTCCTTTGTATAATTTCACCCGTACAGTACCTGTAACATTTTTCTGGGTCACATTAACAAAGGCATCTAAGGCTTCGCGCAGCGGAGAATACCACACTCCGTCGTACACGATTTCAGCATATTTTAAGGCAATTTGTTCTTTGTAATGGAGCGTTAAACGATCAAGCGTGAGATGTTCCAGAGCCTGGTGAGCCATATAAAGAATCGTTCCGCCTGGCGTCTCGTAGACTCCGCGGGATTTCATCCCCACAAGTCGGTTTTCAACCATATCAACGATTCCGACCCCGTTTTTTCCGCCCATTTCGTTGAGGGTTTCCAATAAAGCTACAGGAGATATTTTCTGACCATTTAAAGATGTTGGAACCCCTTGTTCAAACCCAAGTTCGAGATAGGATGCTTCATCGGGCGCATCCTCCGGAGAAACTCCGAGTAAATATAGGTCACGTTTTGGTTCATTCCAAGGGTCTTCCAGATCCCCGCCCTCATGACTTAAATGCCAAAGGTTGCGGTCCATACTATACGGACGATCCTTGGTGACTGGGACAGGAATTCCACGAGCTTGGGCATAGTCTATGCAATCTTCTCGGGACTTGAGATCCCAAATCCGCCAAGGTGCAATAATCTCCAAGTCTGGATTAAGCGCTTTGACACTTAGTTCAAATCGGACTTGGTCATTCCCTTTACCCGTTGCGCCATGGGCAATCGCAACCGCGCCTTCCTTCTCAGCAATTTCCACTAAACGCCGAGCAATCAAAGGACGCGCAAACGAAGTACCTAAGAGATAGTTTCCTTCATAAACTGCCCCAGCCTTTAACGTTGGGAAAACAAATTCTGTGAGAAATTCCTCTCTCAGATCTTCAATATATAATTTGCTCGCACCACTTTTGATCGCCTTTTCCTGAAGCGGAGCCAGCTCTTCTCCTTGTCCAAGGTCTGCTGCCATGGCAATCACTTCATACCCATAAGTCTCTTTAAGCCAGGGAATAATAATGGAGGTATCTAACCCACCAGAATACGCTAAAACAACTTTTTTCATGTCTAATCTCCCTCATTATTAAAGTAAGTGTCCAAGTATTGTGTATAGTATACTACTATATTTTCGAGTTTACACACAAGTCATCTGCATTAGGCTCTTTCTTGCCTTGCATATGCAAATAATCGGCGCGCATCAGGTATTACTAATATTCATTCATTCCATCTGAACTACATAACCAACGCCATGATTGCCTTTTGTGCATGAAGACGGTTTTCTGCCTCGTCGAAGACAACTGATTGGGCTCCTTCGATCACTTCCTCTGTAATTTCCTCACCACGGTGAGCAGGAAGACAATGTAGGACAATGGCAGATTGATTCGCCAGCTTCAGTGAGTCTAAATTAATCTGATACCCTTTAAAAGCTTCCATGCGCACATTTGTCTCTGCTTCTTGACCCATACTTGCCCAAACATCCGTGTATAGCACATCGGCGCCTTTTACCGCTTCTAAGGGGTCATCCACCACTTCTACTAAACCACCATTATTTTTGGCATCCTCCTGGGCCATGGCGACAATCGATGGATCCGGTTTATAACCCTGAGGAGACGCGATAACGACATGCAATCCCATCTTGGCACCACCAAACATCAGTGAATGAGCCATATTGTTTCCATCTCCAACGTAGGCAAGCTTTAATCCCTCTAAACGCCCTTTATGCTCCTGAATAGTCATGAGGTCTGCAAGAACTTGACAAGGATGAAGCTGGTCAGTGAGTCCATTAATAATGGGAATCGTCGAGAACTCGGCCAACTCTAAGACTTCTTGATGACTAAAGGTTCGAATCATGATTCCGTCGACCATCCGGGAAAGTACACGGGCAGTATCAGAAATAGGCTCTCCTCTGCCCAGTTGGATATCCCTTCCACTAAGAAAGAGCGCATGTCCCCCAAGTTGATACATCCCTACCTCAAAAGAAACGCGAGTTCGCGTAGATGACTTCGTAAAAATCATTCCCAGCGTCTTTCCCTGAAGAATCGGATGAGGGCGCTCAGCTTTTTGCTCCGCTTTAAGTTCTCTAGCTACATCTATAATACAGCTTAATTCATCTTGTTTGAAGTCATGAAGGGAAATGAAGTCTCGTCCTTTAAATAATGATTTATCGATTGTTATCATTATACCCACTCCTTTAATATGAATTATTATACACATATATGTATAATAATTCAATAGCAAAATCTCCTCCCATGGCATGCCTAATGATAATTTAAACGATGATTATAAAGACAAAGGGACGATAGGAATTGGCGGAAGATTGAAGAAGCTTTAGCTTGGCGAATCGTCAAGTAAAGCTTCTTCTTTGTGTTCATTCAATAACACGTTCAATTTACATCACCAGATACTCCTGTAACGAGAGAACCTGGGGAGTAGTATGACTACGTATCTCCTGGAACGCCCGGACAACCGCTTTAGCCGTATCCATGGATGAAAAACAGGGCACCCCATGTTCTGCCGCTAACCTCCTTAGCAAATAGCCGGTTCTCTCCGGTGCTCCTTTAGTTGGAGTGCTGAGGATGAAGGAGAATTCTCGTTGCCGAACGGATTCTTGAAGAGCCTCGCTTGATTCACTCACCACTTCCACTTCTACTCCACATAAGGCTAAAGCCTTAGCAGTATCTCCAGTTCCCTTAACTCCAAACCCTAATTGAGCCAATTGTCGAGCCAGCGTGATAGCTTCTGGGCGATCCTTTTCAGCTACAGATACTAAAATATTCCCATCCTTCGGTAGTGGAATACGGGAGGCCGCAAAGGCCTTCGCCAAAGCATGTCCGAATTGTGTGTCCATCCCTAAGACCTCACCCGTTGATTTCATCTCAGGTCCGAGGGAGGTTTCGACCTTAGTCAACTTTTCAAAGGAAAAGACGGGGGCCTTAACCACGACGAATGGTACCTCTGGAGCAAGCCCTTGAGCATAGCCCATCTCCTTCAAGTTTTGGCCAAGGCAAACTTGAACTGCTAATTTGACTAAAGGGATCCCCGTGACTTTAGAAAGAATCGGTACTGTACGGCTTGCTCGAGGGTTTACTTCCAAAACATACACTTTGCCTCGCACGACGACGAATTGAATATTGATAAGTCCTTTGATGCCAATTCCTTCAGCCAAACGACAGGTGAAATCCTGGATTTGTTCAATTTCAGCGCGGGTTAAACTCTGGGGCGGATAAACTGCCAAACTGTCTCCTGAGTGGACCCCTGCGCGTTCTATATGTTCCATAATCCCCGCTATCACCGTTGTTTCTCCGTCTGAAACAGCATCGACTTCAACTTCTTTTCCGTCCAAATACCTATCCACCAAAATTGGATGTTCTGAAGAAAGGCGAATGGCCCGCCTTAAATAATCTTCTAGTTCATCTAGGTTTTCCACCACTTGCATGGCTCGCCCTCCGATCACATAAGAAGGACGCACGATCAATGGAAATTCAAGTTCCTCAGCAATGCTTACGGCCTGCTCGACCGAAGTAACACTTCGTCCTTCAGATTGGGGGATTCCTAAACGACTTAATAGCTCAGCAAAACGTTCTCGATCCTCGGCCATATCAATCGCATCGACCGGAGTTCCTAAAACCCGAACTCCTGCAAGTGTCAATCGGCCGGCTAAATTTATAGCCGTCTGTCCTCCAAATTGAACTAAGACTCCATCCGCTTTTTCTTTATCTAAAACATGAAGCACATCTTCTATGGTTAACGGCTCAAAGTACAGTTTATCTGCTACATCAAAATCGGTGGATACCGTTTCTGGATTATTATTAATCATAATGGCTTCTACACCCGCTTCTTGCAAAGCTGAAAGTGCGTGTACGGAGCAATAATCAAACTCAATTCCCTGTCCAATTCGAATAGGTCCTGAACCTAAGACTACAACTTTCGTACCAGTACTTACCTTCCCCTCATCCTCATCCTCATAGCTTGAATAGTAATAAGGAGTTGCCGAAGCAAACTCTGCTGCACACGTATCAACAGTCTTATAAACGGGAATAATTCCAACCTCCATACGCATGGCACGAACCGTTTCTTCCGAGCGCCCCGTAAGCCTGGCAATCGCTAAGTCAGAGAACCCAAGAACTTTTGCCAAGCGCAGTAACTCAGTGGTTAACTGCTCGTTTTGTAACCGCTGTTCAAGTAAAACGAGTTCCTTAATTTTGCACAAATAAAAGGGATCAATCTGCGTAAGCATTTGAACCTCCAGTATGGTCCAATCCCGGCGAAACGCCTCGGGAATCGCAAAAAAACGTTCGTGATCCGCTGAAGTGAGTTTGTCTTCGATCTCCATCTCTGTCCAGCCCCCGGAAGCCTTAATCCGAAGACCTACTGAACCAATTTCCAAAGAGCGTGTCGCTTTCAAGAGGGCGGCTTCCAACGTTCTTTCCATAGCCATCACCTCTCCAGTCGCTTTCATTTGCGTACCCAGACGATGGTCTGCAGCCGGAAATTTATCGAAAGGCCACCTAGGGAATTTGACAACCACATAGTCAAGAGCTGGTTCAAAACAAGCACTGGTATGCCCAGTCACTGGGTTGGTTAATTCTGGTAGCGTAAATCCTACGGAGAGAAGAGCAGCCATTTTGGCAATCGGATATCCAGTCGCTTTTGAAGCGAGTGCACTTGAGCGACTGACTCGAGGATTTACTTCAATCACAACATACTCTCGACTTGCCGGATTCAAGGCAAACTGAACATTACACCCACCATTAACTCCTAGGGCCCGAATGATCTTCAAGGATGACGCCCTTAACATCTGATATTCGACATCGCTCAAAGTTTGCGATGGGGCAACCACGATACTATCCCCAGTATGTATGCCTACCGGGTCGATATTTTCCATGTTGCAAATCGTAATACAGTTATCTGCCGCATCTCGCATGACTTCATACTCAATTTCCTTCCAGCCAGCTACACTCCGTTCCACGAGGCATTGTCCAATCGGGCTGGCTTGCAGTCCTCTTTGTAAAACATCTTCTAATTGTTTGCCGTTTTTGACAATTCCGCCACCCGTCCCTCCAAGAGTATAAGCCGGGCGAACAATCAGCGGAAATCCTTGCCTTTTGGCAAACTCCTCTCCTTCTACCAAGGTCGTTACAATCACACTTTCAGCCACGGGCTCTCCCAGTGAGAGCATTGTTTCCTTAAACGCGTCACGATCTTCCGCTTTGTAAATCGTTTCAGAGTCACAGCCGATCAGGTCCACGCCATGACGCTTTAAAAGACCGCTACGCTCCAGTTCCATGGCTAAATTAAGGCCCGTTTGTCCACCCAAAGTAGGTAGTAGAGCATCCGGTCGTTCTTTGTTAATAATACGCTCCAAAATTTCAGGCAAAAGAGGTTCGATATAGGTAATATCTGCAGTTTGCACATCCGTCATAATGGTCGCTGGATTGCTGTTAACCAGTACCACTTCCAAACCCACTTCACGAAGAGCTCTGCACGCTTGGGTCCCGGCATAATCAAATTCTGCGGCTTGCCCAATCACTATCGGCCCAGACCCAATGACAAGGACCTTCTTCCACGCCGGATTAAGAGGCATAGCCAGCCCTCCATTCCTGCATTAATCTCGCAAAGTCATCAAAAAGATAAAGGGATTCACTCGGTCCCGGTCCAGCTTCCGGATGGTATTGAACTGAAAAAACAGGTAACTCCCGATGTTTAACCCCTTCCACACTTTGATCATTAAGGTTACGATGGGTTACGTAGAGAGGGGTTTTCTCCAAGCTTTCTTCTGAGATGGCATACCCATGATTTTGCGAAGTAATCGTCACTCGTTTGGATTCTAAATCTTGTACAGGTTGATTGCCTCCCCGATGCCCAAACTTCATCTTATAGGTGTCTCCCCCTAAAGCGAGGGATAAGAGTTGATGTCCAAGGCAAATACCAAAGATAGGTCGTTTACCCATTAACCCTCGAATCGCTTCTATCCCGACTGCGACCTCTTTAGGATCTCCCGGCCCATTGGACAAAAAGACACCATCTGGTTGCAGGTCTAAGATCTGCTCTGTGGGGGTGGTATGCGGAACAACCGTTAGCCGGAACCCACTCTCTTGCATTGCCTGCAAAATATTTTTCTTAATCCCGAAATCCATGACCACGACATGAAACGCTTCTTTCTTGCTTTGGACAGCGGGTAAGGTGTAGAGCTTTTGAGTACTAACCTTAGCCACAACATCAGTCGGAACATCCCATGCTTTCAAGCGGGAAACCCATTCATCCCATCTTGAGATTCCCACTTCTACAAGCGGAAGTAATACCCCGTACTCTACTTCACTTAAACCTTCTACTTCGGTGGTAATCGCCCCACGCAACACCCCATGTTCTCGAATAATCCGCGTTAAGGCACGGGTATCAATCCCCTTAATTCCCACAACTCCGGATTGTGCCAACGTCCTAGAAAGGTTTTTCTCCATCTGCCAATGACTAGGATTACGCGCGGCCTCTTTGACAATAAACCCCTGGACTTGAGTCTTCTCCGACTGGTCATCCACTCTGTTGATCCCATAGTTCCCAATGAGCGGATAGGTCATACATACCATTTGCCCAGCATACGATGGGTCGGTTAACACCTCTTGATAACCTGTCATTCCCGTGTTAAAAACGACTTCTCCAAAGGCTTCTCCATTTGCCCCGAAAGACTCCCCCCAAAAAATTTTACCGGTCTCAAGTATGAGTGCTGCTTTCATTCCATCCCTCCTCGGTATAGAAAACCACCTCTGGAATCTGACCTCCTGACTTCTGATTACCAAATCTTCGCGAAGATCTCATCTAAAATATCCAAGGCTTTATCCATTTCCGGTTTCTCAACGATAATCGGAGGAAGGAACCGCAAGATCTTTCCTCCAACACAGTTGATCAAAAGTCCGTTTTCTAGGCAAGCCTCGACTATCTTAGGACCCAATTTAGAAACGGGCCACCCTAATATAAATCCTTGTCCTCGGATGGGCTCACCCGTCTGATATTTCTGGACCAATTGTTCCAGTCCCTTTTGGAAATATGTCGCGCGCTCCTGAACCCCTTTGAAAAACCCGTCTTCGAGCATTACATCTAAGACGGCGCACCCTGCCGCAGTGGCTAGTGGATTTCCTCCAAAGGTTGAAGCATGATCTCCGGGCTGAAAAGCTTTTGCTACTTCATCAGTTGCTAACATCGCTCCAATTGGCACTCCACCGCCCAAAGCTTTAGCTAAAGTCATGACATCCGGAACCACACCGCTCCACTCATAGGCAAAGAGCTTCCCAGTCCGTCCGATGCCGCACTGCACCTCATCAAAAATTAACAAAGCACCATATTGGTCACACAGCGCTCGAGCTTCCTGGAGAAACTCTATCGAGGCAGGAATCACGCCCCCTTCTCCTTGAATGGGCTCGATAAAGACTGCCGCTGTATTATTTCCTACCTTTGCCCTTAGGCCGTCGAAATCATTCATGGCAGTATAAGTGAAACCTACAGGCAGTGGATCAAATCCTTCCTGATATTTTGTCTGTCCGGTGAGCGTAAGAGTGGCTAATGTTCGCCCATGAAATGAATTTTCGAGCGAAACCACCTCGTATTTATGCGCTCCAAATTTTTTCTTAGCGTATTTACGAGCGAGCTTGAAAGCCGCTTCATTGGCCTCTGCCCCACTGTTGCAAAAGAACACTTTATCCGCAAAAGAATGCTTCACCAAGCGCTCAGCTAAAGCCACTTGATTTGGTATCCAGTAGATGTTTGAGGTGTGCAGAATTTCTTTAGCCTGTTCCTGAATGGCACTGACAATAGCAGGATGGCTATGTCCGAGGGAATTAACTGCAAGCCCCGTCACGAAATCTAAATATTGCTTTCCCTCCGAATCCCAAACCCATGCTCCATCCCCTTTGACCATCGTCATAGGTAAGCGGCCATACGTATTCATTACCGCACTTTTTCCACGCTCAATAATTGCTTCGGTTGATAACCCTTCTAACATATTTATTTCATCCTCCTATTCTATAAACATTGTACCGATTCCACCATCTGTAAATAGTTCCAGAAGAATAGCATGGCTTAGTCGCCCATCAAGGATATGCACACTGCCAACCCCGCCGTATATCGCAGAGACTGCACACTCTACTTTAGGTAGCATTCCACCGCTTAATATCCCTTTTTCCTTCAGGTTAGCCACTTCCCCACTGAAAATTGTAGAAATAAGAGATGCTGGTTCCGAAACATCACTCAGTATTCCGCGTACATCTGTCAACAGAAGCAACTTATCTGCCTTCAGTGCCTCCGCGATTTTTCCCGCAGCAGTATCAGCATTGACATTGTAAGTTTCCCCCTCTTCCCCGCTAGCAACCGGAGAGATGACAGGAATATATCCCTGTTCAAGCAATGTGTGCAAAATGTCGGGGGTAACACTCTGGATTTCTCCCACAAGCCCTAAATCAACGTCTTCCATTTTCCCCAGACTATTAGGCATCTGCATAGGCTTCTTAACTGCCATGAGTAGCTTGGCATCCTTCCCAGATAATCCGACACCCTTCCCCCCATAGCGATTAAGGAGAGATACCATCTCTGTATTCAACTTCCCTAATAAGACCATTTGCGCGATCTCCATTGTTTGCGCATCTGTAACCCGTAAGCCCTGCACAAATTGACTTTCTATTCCTACCTTTTTTAGCATGGCATTAATCTCTGGTCCACCACCGTGAACTAACACAGGACGGATTCCTACAGAATGCAAAAGAAGAATATCTAACATTACGGATTCCTTCAGAATTGGATCAACCATGGCGTGTCCGCCATACTTAATCACTACAGTCTTTCCCGCAAATTTCTGGATATACGGAAGGGCTTCCACTAAAACCCGCGCTTTTCCTAATCCCTGTTCCATAGGAGTCATCTCTTCCACCTCCAACCCAACATTTAACTTCTTAAGTTTTATTATTAATTCTTCACAGTTAAAACTCTCACCATCAAGTTCTATAACTCCCATTAATCGTAACGTACTCGTGGGTTAGATCACAGCCCCATGCAGTTGCGTGTTCTTCCCCGATGTGAAGGTTTAAGCTAATATGAACCTCTTTAAATCCAAGGATTTCTTTAGCCTTTTCTTCCGAAAAAGCAACTCCTTTTCCCGCTTGGGCAACGATTAAATCCCCCAGAAAGACATCGACTTTGTTTGGATTGAATTCCGCTCCTGAATATCCTGCTGCGGTCAAGATTCGACCCCAGTTCGCATCCTCTCCAAAGAGTGCAGCTTTTACTAAACTGGAGCCACAAATACTCCGAGCGATTTTACGGGCATCCTCTTTAGTTTTAGCTCTAGTAACTGACACTTCCATAAACTTACTGGCGCCTTCTCCATCTCGGGCAATATCTTGGGCCAACTGAATGCACATCGACTTAACCATTTTCTCGAAGTTGGACCTGTCTTCTCCGCCCGGCGTGATTCCAGAAGCCCCATTTGCCAGGAAGAGAACCATATCATTGGTACTAGTATCACCATCAACGGTCACCATATTGAAACTTTCATCGACCGCCTCACGAAGAATAAGCTGCAGGTCTTCTGAAGGGATATTGGCATCAGTCGTCAAAAAACCCAACATGGTTCCCATATTTGGGTGAATCATTCCTGATCCTTTCGCGATTGCTCCCAGATGGATTACTCCCTGAGAGCAGGGAAGTTCATACGCATATTCTTTAACCATCGTATCAGTCGTCATAATCGCTTGTGCTGCCCGATGCGCTCCGTCATCTGTAGTTTCCTCATGTCCACGGATACCCTTGACCACATCATTAAGAATTACCGAACTCGCCACTCGAATTCCATTCAAGACTCGGTCAATTGGCATTTCAACCCCGATCACTCCAGTGGAAGCCACTAGTACATCCTCAGGCGCTACTGCCAAAAACGTACCTACTACTTCAGCCATGGCGAAGGCTGCTTGGTCGCCAAATTCCCCAACACAAGCATTGGCATTTCCACTATTGACTACAATTGCTCGGGCTAAACCATTCTCTAAATGGCGTTGGGTTAAGTACAAAGGGTGAGCCTTGACCAAGTTTTGGGTGTAAACACCAGCGGCTTGAGCTTGCACAGCCGAATAAATAAGCGCTAAATCATACTTATCTTTATATTTAATACCTGCTTGAACACCAGTCGCATAAAATCCCTTTGGGGCACCTATACCCCCGTTAATTAACTTCCAAGCCTTTTCTACGTTATCCACTAATTTACACACTCTCCTTCACTTACTTTAAATAAAGGAAACTTACTTCAAGTGGAGTTTTATACTCCATCAGTCTTGTTGAACTTATCTAGGGGCTAACCGCCATTTATTGACCACTTAAGATGCTCGAGATTAGTGGCGGTTGGTCCATCTGATATACAAGTAAGAAACCTGTCCCCCGCTTGCATTATGGCCACAGAGCTGTTCCCTTTAATCCTTGCGCTTCAGGCCACCCCATGGCGAGATTCATATTCTGAACTGCCTGTCCTGCTGCACCTTTTAACAGATTATCGATAGTAGCGATAATGACTGCATTTCCAGTCCTTTTATCTACCGTCAATTGTAAAAAGGCATGGTTGGTTCCACTGGAAAATTTCGTCTGCGGCCAAGTCCCTGGCGGCAAAAGATGGATAAATTCCTCTTCCTCATACTTTTCAAACCAGCATCTTCGCAGGTCTTCCTCTTGAACCCCTTCAGAAACCTTAGCATAAATCGTAGCCAGCATCCCCCGTGTCATGGGAACTAAATGTGGTGTAAAGTTTACGGTTAGAGGCTGCCCTGCAGCACGAGAGAGCTCTTGTTCTATTTCAGGAGTATGACGATGGGTAGCTACCCCATACGCCTTAAAGTTCTCGTTTACTTCTGAGTAGTGAGTACCTAAAGAGACCCCACGGCCTGCACCAGATACACCCGACTTGGCATCAATGATTATATAGCCTGTTTGAAGCAACTGTTTGCGAAGCAAGGGAACGAGCGCTAGCAACGTTGCCGTTGGATAACAACCTGGGTTTGCAATTAAGGATTGTCCTCGAATTTGCTCACGATAAAGCTCCGGTAAACCATATACCGCGTCTTTAAGCAACTCGGTAGCAGGGTGTTTAATTTTGTACCATTCCTCGTACATCTCTGCCGAATTCAACCGAAAGTCAGCCCCAAGATCAATGACTTTAATCTCGCGCGCCAAGAAAGCACTCGTTCTTTCAGCCGTCAACCCATGAGGAAGAGCACAAAAGAGAACATCTAATTTGGGTATATTTTCGTCCTGCAAAATCCCAATATTTTGACCCCGCCAATGTGGATATACTGTTTCATAATTCTCTCCGGCTACGCTGGACGATGCCAGATATAACTCCTTCACTTCTTCATGGCGGTGTAATAGACGAACTAATTCCTGCCCTGCGTATCCCGTAGCACCTAGAATACCAACGTTCATATCTTGAACCTTCCCTTTCAAGTCATTTCTATTTTAATAATTATACATACACTTGCATAAACATTCAACCATTATCGTAAAAAAGAAAGGGTTTCCCCCTTTTCAGTTCATTTTGATATTCGATTTATCGATTTATAATTCCACTTCTTTTAATAATTTATGCTCTCAAAAATCAATTACATTAATAAACGAAACTCCCGTTTGATCTGTTTCAAGAGTTTTTTATTACTTAAAACATCCCAACCAGTTAATGCTAGCGCCTGCATAGCCAACAAAACCAAATTTTTCCCGTTTGGTGAAAGAGATACTTGGGCAAATTCCCGAGTATGAGGGATCTCTGAACCTGTTCCCAACGTTAAATAAGGATGAATTGCCGGAACAACCCGACTGACATTTCCCATATCTACAGATCCCATAGCAGTCTGAGGTGGGGCTATCTGATCAATACCTATCTCACCAAGGTTTCTAGTAAAACATTCTGCCAAAGATAGATTAGTATGCATTTCATCATACGAAAATTCAAATTTCTGCCAAGTCATTTCAGCTAAAACCATGGAAGCCGCCCCTTCGGCACAACGTATCACTTGATCTCTCAATTTATCCAAGTCTTTACGTTTCCGAGCGCGCAGATAAAACCTTGCAACTGCACGTTCTGGGATAATATTCGGAGCAGTCCCCCCCTCAGTTATAATCCCATTGATTTTCATATCCTGGGAAATCTGCTTTTTTAGCGCATTGATTCCGACAAAAAAGTTAATCACTGCATCTAAAGCATTAATCCCAAAACAAGACGCTGCCACAGCATGGGCAGCGCGTCCATGAAATGTAAACTCTAAAGCGTCTAAGGCTAAGCTAGAAATAACAGGGACGTTTTGACTACCCGGATGAAACATCATCGCGACATCAATGTCCTTAAAGACTCCCTTTTCAACCAACGTTACTTTTGCCCCACTGGTCTCTTCCGCTGGAGCGCCAATGACTAAAACCTCACCCACTAGGTCTAAACTTTTGCTTAATATGACCGCTGCACCAGCACTGGCTGCTCCTATTAAATTATGCCCACAGCCATGCCCCATAACTGGCAAGGCATCATATTCAGCTAAAAAGGCAATTCTAGGCCCTGGACGTATACCCGAAAACCTTGCCAGAAAAGCGGTTTCCATCCCAGCGATCCCACGCTCAACATTAAACCCATGTATTTTCAGAAAACTGCTTAAGCTATTAGACGCAAAGTATTCCTTATAACCGAGTTCAGGATGCTCCCCAATCTGGTGGGCAACTTCCCACACTTCATTGTGTAGTTGCTGTGCCTGATCTCTAAAAAAAGCCTTAATTGCATCCATGGGTCCCATCTCTCTTCTCTAGTCTTTATCTATACCTCTCTTACATTCTATGTCAATTAAATTTTCAGTTCGTTCCAATTTCTAAAAACCACAATTACGGACAACACCCCTAATAATGGCCAAGAAACGACTCGCCAGAGAAAATCCATTTCTGTCTTCAGCTCCTGGAAAAATAAAATACTTTGTAAAATCCTCTGTCCAACTTGCTGAAGTTCAGAAAGATAAGGGAGTCCAGCAAGCATAACTAGCAGAAAATTTAATCCCTGATAGAGCATATCACTTCCAAACCATAAAAACATCCCAAAAATTACTCCTGAGAGTATTAAGCTAAGGGCTAGCCCTAGCCCCCATTTTCTGCGCGCAACTAAGCAAATTTCTGCTCTAAAATCAACAGGATGTGCGATAATTTGAGCCATGATCTGTGCCTGAAAATTATCCAATACTACCTCGGGAATGGGTTCATCTTCAAATAGTTTCGTCCACAACACGTTGTTCTTCTCCTCCATGGATATCCCTCCTCTCTAAGTACTGACGTAGTTTTTCCTTTCCCCGATGAATATAGGTCTTGACCCGACTTATTGGGACTTCTATTACTACTGCAATTTCCTTGTACGAAAGATCTTGATGATAACGCAAATAGAGCGCTTGCGTGTAATGTTCAGGAAGCTCGTGTAACACCTCAGAAAGTATAAGCGCCTGCTCTTTAGCCAATAATATCTCTTCAGGATTAGGTAGATGATCAACTGTTTTTTCATCTAAGTTCATTAAGACTTCTTTGCGCCGTTTACGCAGAAGATCAAGAACCTTATTACGCGCGATGGCATATAACCAAGCTCGAAAAGGATATTCTTCAGAGTATCGATTCAGATTGCGATAGGCTGCTAAGAAGGCATCCTGAGCGCAGTCAAAAGCATCCTCTTTTGAGCCGTGAATTCGCTGTAGAAAATGAATCAACGGTTCTTGGTAACGTTGGACAAGGCCAGCATATTCTTCGTGATGACCTGCTAGTACTTGCCGAATGATCTCGGCATCTTCCATTAACTTATGCTCCTATCCTGAGTTTTAGAAAACTTGGCTGGCACCCACACGAAGACACTGTCTTCGCACGTATTAATCCTTCTTGCAGACACTGTCTTCGCACATATTAGTCCTTCTTGCAGACCCTATCTTCGCACAGGTTAGCTTAGCGGAGAAGACTTCAGTCGACGGCGGTCGCCTTAGTCGCACTGATGCTTCCAGACGAAGACACTGTCTTCGCACGTATTAGCCTTCTTGCAGTATATATGGATAAGTTATATTTTCTGACTAGTACTTCTCAAACTCACATTACCCTCTCACTTTTAGTACGTTCAGTACTCAAAAAAGTTTCAAGGGGATTTGAGCAGATCCATCAATTCATTTTAACCCACACTACATTTTGTCTGCAATAAATAATCTAGAAAAATAATAATTACAATAGTTCAATCAAGTTTTTAGTAATCTTAGAAAATATGCTCACCAAAAGCCGAACAAATCAGTCCTACAGCTAGTTCAGCTGTTTTATTTCGGTTGTCCAAGATCGGATTCACTTCTACGATATCCATACTTGAAACACTTCCTGAATCTGCCAATATTTCCATCGCTAAATGCGCCTCCCGATATGTAATTCCTCCCGCAACCGGCGTTCCTACGCCAGGTGCCTCCTCAGGATCAATCACGTCCAAATCAAAACTAATATGGATTCCTTCCGTCCCCTGGGAAGCGATTTTAATCCCCTGCGTGACCACTTCCTTCATTCCATTTTGGTCGATATCTCGCATCGTAAAAACAGTGATTTTCGACTCACGAAGCTGTTCTTTCTCTTGAATATCCATTTCACGAGCCCCAATTATCACAGTATTTTCCTCTCGTATTTTTTTTTGTACTCCACCGATAGACGTTAATTCCTGAGCGCCAATGCCATTAGCTACCGCTAATGGCATACCATGAATATTTCCGCTTTCGGTAGTAGCGAGAGAATTATAATCTCCGTGTGTATCGAACCAGATAAGTCCAAACGGATGTTTTTCCAATGCTAGTCCCGCTAGGGTTCCAATTCCTAAGCTATGGTCTCCACCAAGGATTAAGGGAACCACCCCATCCTTTATTGCTTTAGATACAATAAGATGCAGACGTTCATTGATAGTCACAATTTCCTCCAAATACTTAAGTTTCTTATCCTTGATCTCGCGTGCCTCTGGGACCGGAACCTCCAGATTGCCTAAATCCTCAACGTCCCAACCTAAATGCTTTAATCTCCCATTTAACCCCGCATAGCGAATAGCACTTGGCCCCATATCCACCCCACGGCGATCGGCACCCAAGTCAATAGGTACTCCTATTATTCGGATAGTATGTTTCTTCATTTACTTATACCCCTTTGCCTCTAATATTCTATTCAAATGACTTAAATAATGCCTTTTGTGCTCCTTGACTAAGAAGTCGTAGTCCGTTACTTACGATTTGCCAGTATCTATTATAGTGCCCCGAAAAAGGAAAAGCTTGCAAACATTTAGAAAACTTGGCTAGCGCCTAGCCTTCAGGCGAAGGCGCTCAAAGACCGATCCACTCAAGTGATCGGCCTTTGTTGTTTGTTTATCAGAGTACCTTTTTGATTATAGTAACAGTTCCTGTTACAAATTTCTAAACATGGTTCTTTGTCCGACCTACGACTTCTTTACACTAGAAATATGGTTTAAGATTGCTTCCTTGTTTATTTCAACATAGGAACAACTTGGGGTATTTCCGCATTTTCTACACACTATATCATAAGCTGAGTTTATCGCTTGACACTCTGGACAAGAATAATGCTCCGCCATTTCTTCATACCATTGTTTATAACCCACTTCCTTTATCCTTTGTTGTGATTGCCATAAATCTAGTCTATGCGGCTTAAGAGCTTGAAAGGTTTTGATTTCTTCACACGGGTATTCTTCACATTCACCACAAAACTCTATTCCTTTCTGCCTAGTACACTCGATCATTTTACAATTTTGGCAATAAGTCGTTTTATTTTTAGAGCGACATCCTTCGCAATGAGATTCTTCCAGTGTTTGATTGAGATTTACTGCAAGTCTTTTTAACCGTTCTGGTTCTTCTTTTGTCGCTATGAATAAAGTGCAAGATGGACAAAAGAGTCCACATACGGCTGAAGTCATTTTAGTGGGCTCTGACCTCGTAATGGTATATTCCGTAATAACCTCAACATTGTTTTTCAGCATTAACCACACCGGGGACAATTCCTCCGCTTGCTTGATGACACTTTGTAGGTCAGTATCTACAGTATCCTTAGATTCTAAAGTAATTTCAAGCAGAATCGTTTGGATCGATAGTGGCTGTTCCCTTCTTACCCCTTTAGCATTTACTTCAAAATTGGAAATGGTTTTTCCCTTTTTCCTCAATAAATACACCATTGCCGTGCTTACACATCCCGTAAAACTCATTAGGAACAATTCTAGGCCTCTAAACCCCTGACCATCACCCAAGGGGGGTAAATAATCCAATGTTATTGGATTATCGACATTTGACTTTGATACTCCGGTAAATTGAACTTTTTGATTGATTAGCTTTACATCTACTTCCAATTGATTGTTACTCATGTAATTTCCTCCCTAAATTTTGTATCTAAATACTTAGATACAAAGAAAAGAGAAAAGTTACAAAAAGAAACTTACTTTATGTAAGTATTTTTAGGGTTTGCTTAGAAATGATATCTTTGATTTTTTCCCTAAATACTTGATAGGATGTGTGGCTTGGCTGATTATCAAACAGCCGGATTGTTTTTCTCAAAAAATCTATTTCTGTCTGTATCAAAGTCATCTCTGTATGACTTCTCCTTTTTACGGGGTTATAAGCAGAAATAAGATCCATCCTCCCTGTGTCGATTAGATATTTTACCCAATTTCCACATTGGCAAGGATTTTTGGGGTCAATAAATGAACATTTGTCTTCCATGTTATCTTTCAAATGTTGTTTGGCTCGATAGACATTTATCTTCACAGCACTCTCAGATATACCCATAATATCTGCAACTTCCTCGATCGATAATCCAATTAATATCTTCAATGTAAAGGCAATCCGCTGTTTTTTGGGAATGCAGTTAAGAAACAATTGAATACATGTTTCACGAATATCCTCAACCATAACATTATCTTCCACGGACTCCTTGGATTTTATCGATTCCCAAAATTCAGTTTGAGATATACCCCTTTCAGCCGTAATTATTTGGATCGGAAGCTTATCTCTTTTCGTCATATATCGATATGTACAATTTAGCATTATTCTATAGATCCAAGTACCAAAGGAACTATTATGGTCAAACTTCGCAAAGGATTTAAAGGCATTTATATACGCTTCTTGGATAACATCTTGGGCATCTTCCCTATTGCCAGTTAGACGAAATGCCGCTCTAAAAAGCTTTTCATAGTACTCTTTATAAAACGTCTCAAATTGGCAATCTAATTCTTCCATCATCACATACTCCACCTCTCAAATGACTGATTCAGAAGTAACATTGGTCAGTATAGTTATCATATCTCCTTACCATTCGTTTCTTTTTAGCTCTATTTTACTATATAATGACTCTACTTTTTAAATGACCTATCGATCATTTTTTTGAAAACTTGGCTAGCGTCCGAAGACACCGTCTTCGCACGAATTAGCTTTCTTGCAGGATGTGCGGGAAGCTGCCCGACCCGAAAGGACCCTTTTCATCCTCTGGTGGTGCCGCGTAGCGGCTTGTAGGTCTGACTAGTATAAATAAAAAGTACAAGGGATTTTGCCTAATCTGCAAAATCCCTTGTACTTTTACTTTTTCAATAATTGATTAATCAATTCCTCCTCGGTAAGACCTAATGACAAATTGAAGGACCCTGCTCTAAATTGTCTTTCTGCCCCCATTTGATGAGCGCGCTCTAAGAAACCTGATTTATCCTTAATGAAATTTTGGGCATACAACAAATCCGCAATCTGTTCTGCACTGGCTCCCTTTGGAATATGAAAGTCCCAATCAATTTGGGTAACTTTTTGGGGCTCAGACGGCAAATCTTGTTTTGGAGAGGATTCGGAGGGTTGAACGAGCAGAGAAGAATCGGATTGTTTTTTCTCCTCAGTCTTGGGAGGCATTGCTTGTGGATCAACAACAGCTTGACCAGCAGGGAGTACTTGTCCTTGTGGCGTTACTGCTTGTCCCTCCTGAGAGGAAAAAATCAGAGTCATCATTGCACTAAGAATAAGTCCTGAACCTAAACCAAGCCAATAGGAACGCGTTACTTTCATCAAGCTCCTCCTTTTGATTGCAAACACAAAACCATCCTAACAGCATCTTGGCTTAGGAATAAGCGCTGGGCAATTTCGGGTATACGTTCCCCATTTGCGGCAAGTTCCAATACTTCTTGGTATTTGGGTGTGAGTTGTGGTTGCAGTTCAACTTCATGACTTCGTGCTCTATTATCTTTAACATTTAACACATTAAGATTGCTTTTTTCTATAGATTGGAGTTGACTGGATAACAGTTCCTTCGATTCCAGTTCTTTAGCTTCTTTTTCCTTAAATTCGGCTTCTCTATATTCAACTATTGGAAAATCTATCTCCTCAAATTTTAATAATTTACCTTCAAGATCTTGAACATGGACTTCAACCCGAATAATTTCTCTTTTCAGATACGCAAGCCCTTTCAAGGCGGTTAAAGCCTCTTCGTTGGATGGATTCTGCCAACGCCAACCCAAGAACAAAAAACCAACTCCTAGAAGGAATAAAATAATCGGCAGAACACCCACAAATGCTTCATCCTTTCAAAAATACCTTTAATTTATAACTAGATATTCGCGAAAGGAAAATGGTTTCCCTGCAAAAATAATATTATTCAACAACATTTCTTATTCATGTGAACTCTTATTCCCTTCTACTTGTTTACTAAAATAGATACTTAGCCCTTGATAAATAGCAATTGCCAACTTTTGTTGATATTCAGGAGTTGTCAATAATTCCTCTTCTTGAAGGTTTGAAAGAAAGCCAAGTTCAACTGTCACAGCCGCTTGATTTGCCTTTTTCAAGACATATATATCTTGATTACCCTTGGCTACTCTTTTGCCATTTGTCATACGGTTCAGCTCTTGCTGAATCGATTGAGCTAAGAGCTTTCCTTCTGGAGAATCCCCATGATAAAACGTTTGTGCTCCGGTAAGTTTTGCATCAGGAAAACTATTTGCATGAATGCTTAGATATACTTCGGCTTGAGAATCCATCGCCAGCTGGATGCGTTGCGCTAAATCCTCTCTTTTCCGCCTCAAAAGTCCTTGTGAAGTTCCTAAGTCACGATCATCCTCACGAACCATAACTGCTTTAGCCCCACTTTGCTGAACTAGGGCCTGTAAGCGTTTAGATACGGCCAAGGTAATATCTTTTTCTAATACCTCGCTTATGCCAACAGCACCTGGGTCCACACCTCCGTGACCAGGGTCAATTACCACGACTCGATTTCCCAAAATCCAGCTCCATATTACTCTATCCTGTCCTCTAAATCCTCCTACTAGGGCTAACGTTAAAAAAAGCGCAAGCGCAATTCCTAAAAAAACCTTACGTCGTTTCATGCTTACAACCCAAATCGGTTTCATGCCTATCCCTCCCCTAGTCTATTCCGTCTTACCTTATGGGGGAGATATTCAGAATATGCCTTTGACTTGTCACAAAAAACAAAATTCAAACTAGATTTGCCCATGGTGTGGCTTCTTTACCTTAGGCAATGATTACCGCATTATTGGCCGCCCAGCGGCATGGAGGTCTGATTAGTATAAAAAAGGAAGGGATATGAATCCCTTCCTTTTTTTGCACATAATTAACGTTTCGAGAATTGTGGCGCCTTACGAGCTTTCTTCAAGCCGTATTTACGTCGCTCTTTCATACGTGGGTCTCGCGTGAGAAAACCCGCTCTCTTGAGACTCGGACGGAGACTGGCATCCGCCTTCAACAAAGCACGAGCAATGCCTAAGCGAATCGCACCAGCTTGGCCAGTGGTGCCTCCCCCATGAGCGAGAGCAATAACATCATATTTAGCAAGGGTATCTGTAATATTAAACGGTTGCTGAACAATCATTTCCAGCGTTTTTTTGCCAAAATACTCTGCTAATTCACGTTTGTTAATGATGAACTTTCCTTCACCGGGAATAAGACGAACACGGGCGATTGCATTTTTACGTCGTCCTGTTCCTGCATATTGTAATTGAGTTGCCATGTTTTACTTCCTCCTTCCTTAATCTATTGAATTGTCCAGATTTCAGGTTGTTGAGCTTGATGGGGGTGTGCATCTCCCTTGTACACTTTTAACTTTGTGTACATTTGGGCGCCCAACTTGTTATGAGGAAGCATTCCCTTCACGGCATGTTCCATAGCTCGTTCAGGCATAATTTGCATTATCTTTTTGTAAGGAACTTCTTTTAACCCACCAGGAAATCCAGAATGACGACGATACATCTTATCGTTTAGTTTGTTACCGGTCAATACTAATTTTGCAGCATTAATAATAATGACATGATCCCCTGTGTCAACATTAGGGGTGAATGTCGGTTTATGTTTACCTCTCAGGAGACGTGCTGCTTCAGTAGCAATACGACCCAAAGAGATTCCCTCAGCGTCAATAATATACCATTTACGCTCCTGGTCTTGTGCTTTCGCAAAAAACGTGGACATGACTTTCCCTCCAATTTAGAAGTTTGCTGTTTTTTTCTCACTCGCATGGGGCTCAATCATGCTTGCGTATGCCAGGGGCATGGGGCTCAATCATTACCAAGGCATAAAAACTCATATTGATATTTTATTTAAAAATCAACCGGATGTCAAGCTTTTATTTAGAAAGATCCTTAAAAACCTCAAATGGGCTTTCATCCGTATAATTAACATGAACAAGTGTTAGGCCGTGCGCAGGCGCAATCATGCGAGCACGCTTCCGCTCTTGACTGGCAATGATTTCAGGAATCTCTCGTGGGAGAGTATAACCCTTTCCTACATCCATAAGTGTTCCAACAATAATGCGAACCATGTGGTATAGAAATCCATCCCCCACGCAGGATATTCTGACTAAACGGTTGTCCTCTTCTTTAACTAGACATCTATAAATCGTTCGTTCGAACCTTTTACTTTCTCCGCCCGCTGCCGCAAACGTTTTAAAATTGTGACGTCCTTCCAGAAAGCTGGCTGCTTGCTGCATCTGGTCAACATTTAATGGAATGGGCACGTGAGAAGCATAAAGACGCTTAAATATATCTGGAATGGGCTTATTGTCCATTAGGTAATCATAACGCTTCCACTTTGCCGACCATCTGGAATTAAAATCATTCGGTACGCATTCTGCCAGAAGTATGCGAATGTCCCTTGGGAGCAGACTGTTAAAGGCTTTAGGGATTTTTTCTTCGGGAATTCTGGCGGATGTCATAAAATTAACAATTTGACCAGATGCATGCACGCCAGTATCCGTCCGACCAGCCATTGCTAGAGTTACCTCTTCCTCGACTAATCTCGCCCATACTGCTTCCAAGGTTCCCTGGACCGTGGGCCCATGGGTTTTATCCTGTCGTTGGAACCCATGATAGTTTGTTCCATCATAGGCTAGTTTTAACCGAATGTTTCGCATAAATACGCTTTTTCCTCCGCAACTTACATGGATTTAAAACTATCGCAATATTAAAAGTAATATACCCCATACTCCGACAATCACAACTCCGTAAATGTCCCCAGCAGTTCGCTCGTGGAAAATTAGTGTTCGATAGTTGCCGGAAGCATATCCTCTAGACATCAGATTCTCGGCCAATTCTTCTGCACGTCTCAAACTAAGCAAGATGAGCGGTACTATAAGTTGAATTAACTCCCAGGATTGTTTAACCCTTGAAGACGGCCACGCACCTTTCAACACTCTAACTTTCCAAATTAAGGTTGCTTCTTCAATGATAAGAGGGATGAATCTCAGCGTTAAGGTAAGCAATAAAGCAAAATCTGCGGCTTTCGGCGTAATACGAATTAGGGGGTTGAAAAAGTACGCAATTCCTAATCCTTGTTCAAGTGGCATTGTTACTGCCGTGTAAAGACGAGTCATCGTAAAAATAAGGGCAATACGCCAAAGCATATCAAAAGCTAGAACTAAACCATCTGGTGACCAATGCCCGTACCAAAAGGGTTTATTATCTGGCCAAACCCAGCCTGTCGCCAGTCCATAAAACAACCCCATCCACAGGAGGACCACTATAAGCGAACGAAATAATTTAAGTGGGATACGACCCAATATAACAAGCCCTAAAAGTGTAAAGGAGGTTAAAGCTAGCCCTTGCCATCGGGTCATGGTCATTAACATGGACAGGACTGCTAACCCTCCGACCTTTAACCTTGGATCAAGACAGTGCAAAAAACTATTTCCTGACCAGTAGAGTTCAAAGACTTTAATTTTTGCACTCCCTCCTCCTTTAGCAGCGGACACCAGCGGCCCTAAATTGCGCCTTATTTTCTTGCCAACACTGTATTGAGCAATCTAATACCACATACCCGTTCTCTACCAGCCAAAGCCGATCAGCACACTGTAAAACCTCTCTTAAATCATGGGTTACATACAGGATAGTTTTCTCATGCCAAGCCGAAATCATAGTCTGCATGTTAGCCCGGCCCATGGCATCGAGTCCAAGCAGGGGCTCATCTAAGAGGAGAATTTCCGGCTGGGTTCTCAATGCTGAAATTAGCGCAACCCTTTGTCGTTCCCCGCCACTCAGGCGCTCAGGAGCCTTCTCTGCTAAGTGGGCAGGAAGACCATACTCCTCCAATAATGCTAATCTTATTTGCTTTTTTGCCTTGAGATCTCGCCAACTATCACCATAAAAAATCTCCTCATAGACATTTCGTCCAATCAGATATTCACCCGCCTCTTGAAGAATCAATCGACTTCTACTGCGTAACCTATTTAGGCTGGCCTTGGATATTGGTTCTCCCCACACCAAAAGCTCTCCTTCTGTCAGCGAGATAAGTCCCATGGCACTTTCCAAAAGTGTCGTTTTTCCTGAACCTGAAGGACCGACAATGCCAATAAATTCCCCCGCTCTTACGACAGTATTTAGCTTTAAACGTGACTCAAGGTTAGCATCTCGCCATTCTAGAACAGGCAAATTTTGAAATTTATAGTTACACTCCACGGCTGATATTGATAAAGACTGGCTATTCTTCTTCTGAAAAAAGTTTAGCGAAGGCATCTCACTGTTGACAAGAGCCTCTTGGGGTTTACCCATGTCCACTAATTTACCATCTTCTATAACCAATAAACGATCTGCTTGTCTTGCTAAATCCGGGTCATGGGTAATCCATAGTTGCCCTGTTGCTGTGCGGGCTTGAAATAAAAGTTCCATTACGCTCGCTTGGGCACGCGTATCAAGCATGGTTAACGCCTCATCTAAAATAAGAAAGGACGGCTGCATTGCTAATATTGCTGCTGTAACAAGCCTTTGCCTTTCTCCGCCTGAAAGCGTCGAAGGGGACTGATCTTCTTTGCCAACTAAACCAACGCTAGAAGCCAATTCCTGCACTCTGCTCTGCACCCTGTTTATATTCTGTCCAAGGTTTAAGAGACCAAAGCCTAACTCTTCTGCGACAGTGGCTCCAATCGTTTGACGCCTCGGATGTTGCCCAACAAGCCCAATTTCCTGCCACTTTTTCACAGTGTTCCACCCGCATGCGGTTCCATCAACTATGAGGCGGATTTCCCCGCCTTCAAATTCGATCAGTCCTGCTAAAAGACGTGCCAAAGTACTTTTTCCGGAACCGTTGGCACCCATAAGCGCGATGATCTCACCCTGATGCCAATCAAAGCTCACTGAGTTCAATATATCACCATATCGGACGTTTTGCACCTCAATCACTTTCATCGGCTGAGATCACCTCCTGCTCGATTTAGAAAACTTGGCTAACGTTCACGACGAAGACACTGTCTTCGCACGTGTTAAACCTTCTTGCAGCACTGTCTTCGCGCGTATTAGTCATTCTGTCAGCCTTCCAGCGTTGGCCGTGGATGGCAAGGCGTAGTGATGACGGGCAGTACAAAGGCCGGGCATGCTTAACCATTGTAAGCAACCCGGCCTCTAAGTACCGCATTATACGAGTTCGATGATTACCATTGTGGCAGCATCTCCCCGACGTAAGCCGAGTCTCATGATTCGAGTATAGCCGCCTTGACGGTCAGCATATTTCGGCGCGATAGTATCAAACAATTTCGTAACAACATCTTCATCCATGAGATAAGCCATCGTTAAACGACGGGCAGCCAAATCCCCTTGCTTGCCGAGTGATATCATCTTTTCAGCAATAGCATTTAATTCCTTGGCGCGTGCTTCTGTCGTTTGAATACGCTCATGCCTTAACAGGGAAGTGACAATGTTACGCAACATTGCCCCGCGATGACCTGTGTTTTTTCCTAACTTGCGGTAAGCCAATTACATTCCCCTCCTTTTGCACCGAATTAGTCTTCAGCAGGTCGGAATGATAAACCTAAGTCTTTAAGTTTAAATTCCACTTCTTCCAAGGACTTGCGACCAAGGTTACGTACTTTAATCATGTCTTCCTCCGTTTTTTGGGTCAACTCTTCAACTGAGTTAATCCCTGCCCGTTTCAGGCAGTTGTAAGAACGAACAGACAGATCTAGCTCCTCAATCGTCATCTCGAGGATTTTATCTTTGGCTTCCTCTTCTTTTTCCACTAAAACCTCAACACTATTGAGCTTATCAGTGAGTCCCATGAAAAGGCGCAGATGATCACTTAGGATTTTAGCTGCCGAACTGGTAGCCTCTTCCGGTGATATACTGCCATTAGACCATGCTTCAAGGGTTAACTTGTCATAGTCCGTGATTTGACCAACCCGGGTATCCTCTACCGTGTAGTTGACCTTGTAAATCGGGGCAAAGATGGAGTCAATCGGGATAACTCCAATAACATGATCTGGCTTCTTATTTTTGTCAGCAGAAACATAGCCCCGGCCACGTTCTACCGTCATTTCCATAAATAGCCGACCATCCTTATCTAATGTCGCAATCTTCAAGCCATTGTTCAAAATCTCAATATCTGGGTCAGTTATGATATCTCCTGCCATGACAACCCCTTCGCCCTGTGACTCAATGCGAATAATCCTAGGTTCATCCGTATAACCTTTCAAAGCAAGAGACTTCAAATTGAGAATAATGTCTGTAACGTCTTCCAAAACACCCGGAATCGTTGAGAACTCGTGGAGTACTCCTTCGATTTTGACTGATGTTACTGCTGATCCCTCGAGAGAGGACAGGAGAATCCGCCTTAGAGAATTCCCTAAGGTAATTCCATATCCTCGCTCAAGAGGTTCAACAATGAATTTTGCATAGGAGTTATCTTCAGAACGCTCGATACACTCGATTCTGGGCTTCTCGATTTCTAACATCGGAATGCACCTTCTTTCTCGAGAACTTGATATACAAACCATCCGACCCAAATGGGTTGAACGTCAACATTAACGGGAGTATTTCTCCACGATGAGGTGTTCTTGGATAGGCAGTTGAATATCTTCACGAGTAGGTAGTGCAACTACAGTTCCAGCAGCAGTATTGGCATCCAAGCTCAACCAACCAGGGACTGTACGAGAACCCAGGTTTTCGAGGAGTTGTTTCATACGTGGTGAGCTCTTACTGCCTTCTTTAACAGCGATAACTTCACCCGCACGAACTGAGAAGGAAGGGATATCAACTTTTTTGCCGTTAACGGTAAAATGACCGTGATTAACAAGTTGACGGGCTTCTGGACGGGATGATGCAAAACCCAAATGGAAAACGACATTATCCAGTCTGCGTTCCAAAAGAACTAATAAGTTTTCACCAGTTACCCCTTTACGACGGGCAGCCTCATCAAAGTAACTACGGAATTGTTTTTCCATCACACCATACATACGGCGCGCTTTTTGTTTTTCTCGCAATTGAAGACCATATTCAGTGGGCTTCTTTGCTCGGGCTTGGCCGTGTTGGCCTGGGGCGTAAGCACGACGGTCGATCGCGCACTTACCAGTATAACAACGTTCTCCTTTAAGGAATAACTTCATTCCTTCACGACGACATAAGCGACAGACTGGTCCAGTATATCTAGCCATGATTACACACCTCCTATACCCTTCTGCGTTTCGGTGGCCGACAGCCATTGTGTGGAATCGGTGTCACGTCTTTAATTAGATTAACTTCTAATCCAGCAGCTTGCAGGGCGCGAATAGCTGCTTCTCGTCCAGCTCCAGGTCCTTTTACATAGCATTCAACGTCTCTTAAGCCATGTTCCATCGCAACTTTAGCACAAGTTTCTGCAGCCATTTGTGCTGCAAAAGGCGTGCTTTTACGAGACCCCTTAAAGCCAAGGGAACCTGCACTAGACCAGGAGAGTGCGTTCCCGCTGGTATCCGTAATGGTCACCATGGTATTGTTGAAAGTAGATTTAATATGGGCAATTCCACTTTCAATATTTTTGCGTTCCCGGCGTTTTGTCCGGACAACTTTACGTGCCATCTCGGTTATCCCCCCTTATTACTTTTTACGTTTTGCTCCAACTGTCTTAGCCGGTCCCTTACGGGTTCGGGCATTGGTTTTCGTGCGCTGTCCTCGAACTGGAAGTCCACGACGATGGCGCAGGCCACGATAGGAACCAATTTCCATAAGACGCTTGATATTGAGGGAAACTTCGCGACGCAAGTCGCCTTCAATTTTAAACTCTTTATCAATAACTTCTCGAAGCTTGCTGACTTCCTCTTCGGACAAGTCACGCACTCGGACATCCGGGCTTACACCCGTTTTAGCGAGAATCTTATGTGAAGTCGGTAGCCCAATCCCAAAAATATAGGTTAAGGCTATCTCTAAACGTTTCTCGCGCGGTAAGTCTACTCCAGCGATACGTGCCATCTAAAATTTACACCTCCAACTATTTCAGTTCTGGAATAATATAAAATCGGTGCATTGGAGGTTTTGCTCCAATCAGCCGCGCAACCGAAACTATTTAGCCTTGTCGTTGCTTGTGTTTCGGATTTTCACAAATGATCATGACTATACCATGGCGACGAATAATTTTACATTTTTCACAGATCTTTTTAACAGAAGGCTTTACTTTCACTGTAATCCCTCCCTTTGGTCATTACTTAAACCTGTATGTGATTCGTCCTCGGGACAGATCATAGGGAGAAAGCTCCACCGTGACCCGATCTCCTGGAAGAATCCTAATAAAATTCATGCGAATCTTTCCTGAGACATGTGCCAAAACCTTATGTCCATTAGCTAACTCAACTTGGAACATGGCATTCGGCAACGGCTCCAAGACTTTTCCTTCAACTTCGATAACGTCTTCTTTTGACATGCTTGTTCACCCTTCCTTTGACAATCCATCGCCTCGCACCTAACATCGAGTTAGAATTTCTAGGCCATTTTCCGTAATTGCAACCGTGTGTTCGAAATGGGCCGATGGCCGGTTATCTTTCGTAACCACAGTCCAGCGATCCTTTAGCGTCTGCACTTCATACGTACCCATGTTCACCATGGGTTCAATAGCCAAGGCCATACCAACCTCGAGTCGGGGCCCCCGGCCGGGTTTGCCAAAATTAGGGATCTGAGGATCCTCATGCATGGCTCTGCCTATCCCGTGCCCAACATAATCGCGCACTACTGAAAAGCCATTTTCTTCAACGTGCGTTTGAACCGCATAAGAGACGTCATAAAGGCGATTGCCTATCTTCGCTTGTGCAATACCCAGCATCAAGGACTCTTCAGTCACTCTTAAGAGTTTTTGGAGATCTGCGCCAACCTCTCCAATCGGTAAAGTTACAGCCGCATCCCCAAAGTATCCCTCTATGAGCGCACCACAATCTATACTAATAATATCCCCAGATTCAAGAAGCCTTAAACCGGGTATTCCATGAACTACCTGTTCATTTACAGAGGTACACAGCGTTGCCGGAAATCCATTATATCCTTTAAACGCTGGTATGGCACCCTGTGCACGAATATATTCCTCAGCTATGCGATCAAGTTCAAGTGTCGTAACACCGGGTTTAGCGTGCTCACGAATCAGAGCATGTGTTTCTGCCACGATTCGCCCCGCCTTACGCATACAAGCCAGCTGGTTCGCATTTTTCAGCTCAATCATGCTGATTAGACCAAGACTTTCAGTATATCCTGAAAAACCTGATCAATCGGTTGATCCCCATTAATACGCTTCAATAGTCCCTTTTCATTGTAGAAAGCTATTAAAGGTTCTGTTTGCGAATTATAGACGTTTAAGCGATTCTTAGCTGTCTCAACAGTATCGTCAGAACGCTGATAAAGCTCTCCTCCACATTCACATACTCCCTCTTGTTTGGGAGGATTAAAGACCATGTGATAAGAAGATCCACATTGCCTGCAGATACGTCGTCCAGTTAATCTTGGAATTAACACCTCTTCGGCAACTTCAATATTGATAACACCATCGAGTTTCATGCCAAGGCGATCTAAAATATCGGCTAAAGCGCTTCCTTGAGCCAGTGTCCTTGGAAATCCATCAAGCAGGAATCCATCTTTACAATCCGGTTGTGCTAAACGTTCTTCAACTATTCCGATTGTTACTTCATCAGGGACCAATCCTCCGGCATCCATGAAGGATTTAGCCTTTAGGCCTAAAGCTGTTCCCTCTTTAATAGCAGCCCTAAACATGTCTCCTGTCGAAATATGTGGAAAATGAAAACGCTCGACGAGTGGATTTGCCTGCGTCCCCTTACCTGCACCTGGACCACCCATTAATATTATCTTCATTGCTCTTCCTCCTCTTATTTCATAAATCCTTGATAATGCCTCGACATAAGTTGGGATTCAATCTGTTTCATCGTATCGAGCGCAACCCCAACTACGATTAGTAGGGATGTTCCACCAAAATAGATGTTCTTGAGTCCGGTAAGTCCGATAACTAGTGTCGGCAGGACTGCGATCAAAGCAAGAAATAAACCACCTGCGAGAGTAATACGGTTTAATATTTTTGATAAATATTCTGCCGTTGGTCGCCCAGGTCGGAGGCCAGGGATGAATCCCCCATACTTCTTCAAGTTGTCTGCTACATCAACTGGATTAAACGTGATAGATGTGTAGAAGTACGTAAAGAATAATATGAGCGCACCATAGAGCAGTAGATACGGGATTGAAGTAATACTACCGTTCATACTAAACCATGTGTTCACAAATCTTGATAAACCAGATGTCGGCATCCAAGACGATATTGCCTGCGGAAAGGCTAGTAAGGACATGGCGAAAATGACGGGAATTACCCCTGCTTGGTTTACTTTAAGCGGAATATGGCTACTCTGCCCTCCATAAACTCGACGACCGACGACTCTCTTGGCATATTGAACTGTTACACGGCGCTGCCCTTCCTGTACATAAATAACCCCTGCTGTGATAAAGGCAACGATGAGAGCCAATCCCATGAGTGAGAAAGCATTGATCTCACCAACCCTTAACATCTCAAATAAGGATGTAATGGCTGATGGGACTCGAGAAACAATTCCAGCAAAGATGATGAGTGAAATACCATTTCCAATCCCCTTCTCGGTGATTGCTTCCCCGAGCCACATTAGAAAGGCTGTTCCAGCAGTCAAAACAAGTGCTATCAGCAGGTAACTCGGCCATTTCATAGCTGCACTAGAAACTGTAACTGCACCCCTGATCCCGTAGGTCAGTCCTATTGCTTGGATAAATCCAAGGCCCACAGTTGCATATCTCGTATATTGTGTAATTTTCTTACGCCCATAGTCACCCTCTTTAGAGAGTCGCTCAAGCTTGGGGATAACAATTGTCAGAAGCTGAAAGATGATTGAAGCGGTAATATAGGGAGTAATACTTAGCGCAAAAACAGAAAGACTTTTAAAAGAACCTCCGGAAATCGTGTCCATGAAATTCATCATGGCTCCCGAACCAAACATTTGATTCAAAATTTCACGATCAATAAAGGGAGTAGGAATATGTGCTCCGATACGAAAGATCAAGAACATCAGCAGGGTATAACCGATTTTCTTCCTGAGATCCGCTACATTCCATGCATTCTTCAGGGAATCGACAGCCATCCTATTCCACCTCTACTTTTCCACCCGCCGCAACTATCTTCTTTGCCGCTGCTGGGCTGACTTTGCCAATTTTGACGGTCAGTGCTTTGGTCAAATCCCCTGTTGCTAAAATCTTCACGCCATCTTTAACTGCTTTGATTAGACCAATTTCGAAGAGGCTTTCAATCGTAACTTCAGCGCCGTCTTCAAAACGTTCTAAGTCACGAACATTCAATGGAATAATTTCTTTCCTTGAGATATTATTAAAGCCGCGCTTCGGCATCCTGCGCATCAGTGGATTTTGGCCGCCTTCAAATCCTGGACGCACTCCTCCACCTGCTCGGGAATTTTGTCCTTTGTGTCCTTTGCCGGACGTTTTTCCATGACCGGAACCAATGCCGCGGCCTAAGCGTTTAGGTGCATGCGTCGATCCTTCAGCAGGCTTTAATTCATGCAGTTTCATGCTCGCCTTACACCTCCTTCTATTGAGCTAGTGTTTCTACCGTAACCAAATGCATGCATTTGTGGACCATTCCTAAAATCCCAGGACTATCCTCATGAACTGCACTTGATCCCATTTTTCCTAAGCCAAGTGCCTGTAACACTTTATGCTGTGCTTTTGAATATCCGATGGGGCTCTTTGTGAGTGTCACTTTAATTTTCATGACCGACCCTCCTTAACCTAGAACTTCTGCTACGGTCTTGCCACGAAGTTTAGCAATCTCTTCTGGACGCTTAAGAGATTTTAAGGCTGCCATCGTCGCATTAACCATGTTATGCGCGTTTGCTGAACCCAACGACTTCGTTAGAATATCATGAACCCCAGCAACTTCAAGAACCGAGCGAACAGCACCACCAGCAATAACTCCAGTCCCTTTAGAAGCCGGCTTTAACAGCACGTGTCCCGCGCCAAATATCCCATTGATGGGATGTGTAATTGTAGTTCCGTGCATAGGAACAGTAATGAGGTTCTTCTTCGCATCTTCAATTCCTTTACGAATTGCCTCAGGCACTTCTCCAGCTTTCCCTAGACCAGCACCAACACGACCGTTGCCGTCTCCGACCACAACGAGAGCGCTAAAGCTAAAGCGGCGTCCACCTTTTACAACCTTGGCAACACGGGCAATATGAACAACCTTTTCCATCATGTCCGACTTATTAGCTTCGAATTTCGCCAATTTGAATTTTCCTCCTTTACCCAAGCTTAGAAGCTGAGTCCAGCTTCTCGCGCTGATTCCGCCAATGCTGAGATTCGGCCGTGATAAACGTTCCCCCCACGATCGAATACTACTTGCGTAATTCCTTTTTCGAGAGCTTTCTTCGCAACCAGTTCGCCAACCTTATGAGCACCAGCGATGTTTCCGCCTGACAATTCTGTGGCTTTGAACTCTGGCTCGAGGGAAGAAGCTGCTACAAGTGTTACACCGAGCTGGTCATTGATTACTTGAGCGTAGATATGATTTAAGCTCCGAAAGACTGCTAAACGTGGTCGCTCGGAAGCTCCGACAACATTCTTGCGGATGCTCTTATGCTTTTTAATGCGGATAGCCTTTCGATCAATGCGCTTAATCAAAAAGAACTCACTCCTTTCACGATTGGCAAGAGATTTTGCCCTTGCCTATTTAGTATTATTTTTTGCCGCCTTTTTTGCCACCAGTCTTACCTACCTTACGACGGATGACTTCTCCTTCGTACTTAATTCCTTTGCCTTTGTAGGGTTCAGGCAGTCGCTCTGAACGAACAACAGCGGCAAAAGCACCAACGAGTTCTTTATCCATCCCTTTTACCAAGATTTTATTGGGCGCTGGGACTTCAAAGTCAATTCCTTCATAGGGAATAAGCTCTACTGGGTGAGATTTCCCCACCGTTAGAACAAGCTTATTTCCTTGCTTAGCGGCACGATATCCTACACCAACCATATCAAGTCCCTTAGTAAAACCAGTCGTTACACCCTCCACCATATTGGCGATCAACGTGCGGGTTAGTCCATGCAGAGAGCGGCTGAAGGGTTGATCATCTGGCCGAGTAACAATAATTTGATTGTCTTCTACGGCAATGTTCATTAATGAATGGAGTTCTCTTGTTAAGGAACCCTTCGGGCCCTTAACTGTGACAACGTTATTCTCTATTTTGAAGTCCACACCACTGGGTAGTCCAATGGGGCGCTTGCCAATTCTGGACATTCACTGCACCTCCGTTGCGAAAATTACCAAATGTAGGAGATTACTTCTCCACCAAGGCCCTCTTTCCGGGCTTTTTTATCTGTCATTATCCCCTTAGATGTTGAAATCACTGCAATTCCGAGTCCACCAAGTACTTTCGGTATTTCATCCTTCTTGGCATATACGCGTAATCCCGGACGGCTTATTCGTTTTAGCCCTGCGATAACACGCTCACGGTTTGGACCGTATTTCAAATACAACCGAATAACACCTTGTTTGTCGTCAGCAATATATTCTACGTCCTTGATGTACCCTTCTGCTTTAAGCAGCTCCGCAAGTTCTCTCTTAATACGAGATGCTGGTACCTCAACTTTATCATGGTAAACCATTCCAGCGTTGCGGATACGAGTTAAAAAATCTGCTATCGGATCTGACATTGACACTTCAGTCGTCCCCCTTCCTTACAATGTTTTACCAACTGGCCTTCGTGATTCCAGGAAGTTCCCCTTTGTGAGCCAACTCTCGGAAGCAAATCCGGCAAATTCCAAATTTCCGCATGTAAGCATGGGGACGTCCACAAAGCTTACAACGGTTATGCGAACGCACTGCGAATTTTTGTCCACGGTTTTGGCGGACAACCATTGATGTCTTAGCCACGTTCTCGAACCTCCTTTTCTCTAATCACGGTATGGCATTCCGAATCCACGAAGCAACTCTCGCGCTTCCTCATCGGTTTTTGCCGTTGTTACAAAGACTACATCCATTCCACGAAGCTTGTCGATCTTGTCGTACTCCATTTCAGGGAAGATCAGTTGCTCCTTGATTCCTAACGTGTAATTCCCACGTCCGTCAAACGCCTTTGCTGAAATACCGCGGAAGTCTCGAACACGAGGCAACGCCACGTTTAAGAGTCGATCCATGAATTCATACATACGTTGACCACGTAAAGTGACTTTGCAACCAATGGGCATTCCTTCGCGAAGCTTAAATGCCGCTATGGACTTCTTGGCTTTTGTGACAATCGGCTTTTGTCCCGTGATCTTCATTAGGTCTCCAACAGCGGAATCAATCGCCTTGGAGTTTTGAACTGCTTCACCGACACCCATATTAACAACAATCTTATCAACTTTGGGAATTTGCATCACATTTGTATAAGCAAACTTCTGCTGTAAGGCAGGAGCGATTTCGTTTTGGTATCTATCTTTCAGACGAGCCACTAAGGTCCCTCCTTTCGCGATTAGTGTTTATCTGGCAGATTCACGCCGCAATGTTTGCAGATGCGGAATTTCTCGTTTTCCGTCACCTTGAAACTGACGCGAGTCACGGATTTACACTCTTGGCAATATAACATTACGTTTGAGCTGGCCATGGGGGCTTCTTTTGAAACAATGCCACCCTGAGGCATGCTTTGAGAAGGTTTTGTATGACGCTTGATCATGTTGGCCTTCTCAACCACAACACGGCCTTTCTTGAGAATCACATCAATAATTTTGCCTTTTTTACCGGCATCTTTGCCACTGATTACCATGACATAGTCGCCTTTTTTGACATGTATCTTTTTAGGTTGTACCTTTTGCTTAGTAGCAGCCACTTTCTTCACCTCCACCCATCATGGGTCTTAGATAACTTCCGGTGCTAAAGAAATAATTTTCATGTAGTTATCACGTAGCTCGCGAGCTACCGGTCCAAAGATACGGGTACCGCGAGGACTTTTGTCATCTTTAATGAGGACTGCCGCGTTTTCGCTAAACCGTATATAAGATCCGTCAGTACGGCGAATTTCTTTCCTTGTCCGTACTACTACAGCCTTTACGACGTCTCCCTTTTTAACAACGCCCCCTGGCGTTGCTTGTTTAACAGAAGCAACAATAATATCCCCAATCGTTGCATATCGACGCATTGAACCGCCCAGCACGCGAATACACATCAACTCTTTAGCGCCTGAGTTGTCACCAACTCTAAGCCTAGTTTGTACTTGGATCATTCCATTGACCCCCTTCCGAACTAAATATCAAAGATTTAGAGAGCAATCGATCTCTGAGTTATGTCAACTACGCGCCAGCACTTATCTTTACTCAAGAGGCGAGTTTCCATGATCGTAACAGTATCCCCCATGCGGGCATCATTGTTCTCGTCATGAGCCTTATAGTTTTTCGTGCGTGTGATCGATTTTTTATATATCGGATGGCTTTCAGTGATTTCAACCGATACAACGACAGTTTTATCCATCTTGTCGCTGATAACTTTGCCAGTTCGAAGCTTTCTTTGGGCTCTTTCCACGCTAAATGCCTCCTTTCTCACCTTAGGCACGTTCAATCTTTAACTCTCGCTCACGCAGAATCGTTTTCCCGCGGGCAATTCCTTTGCGAACTTCACGAATACGCATTGGGTTATCTAGTTGTCCCGTTGCTAACTGGAAACGCAAATTAAACAGCTCTGTTTTGAACTCGTCAATTTCCTTTAATACTTCTTCATCCGTCAGGTCTCGGAAATCTTTAGTTTTCATTTGCGTCACCTCCTTCTTGATCTGCACGGGCAACGAACTTGCATTTGATTGGGAGCTTATGCATAGCTAAACGAAGAGCCTCACGTGCTTGTTCTTCTGTTACACCGTTCAGTTCAAACATCACACGGCCTGGCTTAACGACTGCAACCCAATATTCAGGCGAACCTTTACCACTACCCATACGTGTTTCAGCTGGTTTAGCTGTAATAGGTTTATCTGGAAATATTTTAATCCAAACTTGACCACCACGTTTAATATAACGAGTCATTGCAATACGAGCAGCCTCAATTTGGCGATTCGTAATCCAGCCTGGCTCTAATGCCATTAGACCAAATTCACCAAATGTAATTTTATTTCCGCGTGTAGCTTTACCTGATATACGTCCACGATGTTGTTTACGATGTTTCACTCTGGCTGGGACTAACATTTAGTTTCCTCCTTCCACCTGAGCGACGGCCTTCTTGGCGGGAAGAACTTCACCTTTATAAATCCAAACCTTAATACCAATTTTTCCATACGTGGTATTGGCTTCAGCAAATCCGTAGTCAATATCTGCACGCAGTGTGTGAAGGGGTACTTTCCCTTCATGATACCATTCGGTTCGGGCAATTTCGGCTCCAGCCAAACGACCGCTGCATTGAATTTTAATACCTTGCGCGCCTTGCCTCATTGTTCTGCCAACTGTTTGCTTCATGGCCCGACGAAATGATACGCGTTTTTCCAGTTGTAGGGCAATGTTTTCTGAAACCAGTTGGGCGTCAAGCTCAGGCTTCTTAATTTCTACGATATTTACTGCTACTTGCTTACCAGTTATGGCTTCAAGTTGTTTGCGCAGGTTTTCGACTTCAGTGCCACCACGTCCAATAACAATACCAGGCTTCGCGGCATGAACAGACACTTTAACACGGCTAGCTGCCCTTTCAATTTCAACTTTAGGACATCCTGCTTGTTTAAGTTTTTTCTTTACGAACTCACGAATCTTCAAATCCTCATGAAGAAGTTCCATGTAGTTCTTGTCTGCATACCAACGGCTTTCCCAGTCCCGGATAATTCCGACGCGGAGGCCTTTGGGATTAACCTTTTGACCCACAGTTTAGCCCTCCTTCTTCTCGCCTACAACCACAGTAATGTGACTCGTCCGTTTCCGGATTTGGTCAGCACGTCCCATAGCTCGAGGCTTGATGCGTTTTAAAGTCGGTCCTTGATCCACACATATTTCAGTAACATACAGATCATCAACATTCATGTCATAGTTATGCCCTGCATTAGCGACTGCAGACTTCAGTACCTTGGTCACATCTCCTGTGGATCCATTCGGTGTAAACTGAAGAATAGCAAACGCATCACTGATTTTTTTGCCACGGATCAAATTGACAACCTGGCGCACCTTACGAGGAGAGATACGTACATATTTTGCCACTGCTTTTGCTTGCATGTGCCTTAACCCCCTCTCGAATTATCGTAAGCCGCTGGATTTTTCGCTGCCAGCATGGCCCTTATAGGTGCGAGTAGGCGAAAACTCTCCTAGTTTATGCCCAACCATGTCTTCCGTTACATAGATTGGAACATGTTTTCGTCCATCGTGAACCGCAATGGTGAGTCCGACCATTTGCGGGAAAATTGTTGAGCGTCTGGACCACGTCTTAATGACGCGTTTTTCACCTGATTCGTTCATCGCTTCGACACGTTCGAGTAAACGAGGTTCGACGAAAGGTCCTTTTTTCAGAGATCTGCTCATTCATGGGCCTCCTTTCGACTACTTAGTACGCCGTTTCACAATAAAGCGATTCGACGGATTCTTCTTCTTCCGGGTTTTTGCGCCCAGTGCTGGTTTCCCCCAAGGAGTACATGGATTACGCCCAATCGAGTTGCGGCCTTCACCACCACCGTGGGGATGATCACAAGGGTTCATCACAGATCCACGGACAGTAGGACGAACACCCATCCAACGCGATCTTCCGGCCTTACCAATATTGATATTCTCGTGATCGAGATTTCCAACTTCGCCAATGGTTGCTCGGCACTCAATACGGATCATCCGCATCTCACCCGAAGGAAGTCTCAGCGTTGCATAAGAACCTTCTTTAGCCATAAGTTGAGCCGATCCACCAGCTGAGCGTACCATCTGCGCCCCTTTGCCAGGCTTCATCTCAATGTTGTGTAACAAGGTACCCACGGGAATGTTTTGAATCGGCAGTGCATTGCCTACCTTAATATCTGCGTCTGGACCAGAAACGACCATTTGGTCTACGTGCAATCCATTTGGCGCTAGAATATAAGTTTTGAGGCCATCCTGATAATACAATAACGCGATATTAGCCGAGCGGTTTGGATCGTATTCAATACTCGCGACACGAGCAAGAATTCCATCCTTGTTACGCTTAAAGTCAATGACGCGGTACTTTCGTTTATGCCCGCCGCCTTTATGGCGAACACTCAAGCGTCCGTCATTATTACGACCCGCTTTTTTAGTCAAAGGCTTAACTAACGCACGTTCAGGTTCAGTTCTAGTAATCTCTTCAAATGTCGAACCTGTCATATTTCGACGACTTGGAGAGGTTGGTTTAAAAGTCTTTATTGCCATAGCTCTTCATTATCCTCCTTTGCTTCAAGCTGCTTACAGGCCCGCGAAGTTTTCAATCTTATCTCCAGCTTTAAGCGTAGCAATCGCTTTTTTGCGATTTGATGTTTTACCTAAATATTTTCCAACCCGTTTCATTTTCCCTCTAACAGACAATGTACGGATTTCCACTACGGATACTTTAAACATCTTTTCCACCGCAGCTTTGATTTCAATTTTGTTCGCAGCAGGATTTACCCAGAAGGTGTATTTGTTTTCTTCAACTAGTCCTACGGACTTCTCAGATATCACAGGACTTTTGAGGACATCTCGTGCATCGCGCATTACGCTAACACCTCCTCTGCTTTAGTTACTGCTGCTTTAGTCATCACAAGAATATCATGATGAAGCAAGTCGAAAACATTCATTCCAGCGACATCCATTGCTTTTACACCCTCGATATTACGGGCTGAACGAAATATTGCCTCATCAGCATTATCCATTACAATCATGGCCTTCTTGTCAATATTTAGAGCTTTGAGCACTTGAACGATCTCTCGAGTTTTTGCCTCACTTATGCTTAAATCATCAAGGACAATCAATTGCTGCTCCATGACTTTAGAAGAGAGCGCCGAGTACAAAGCCAATCGGCGTACTTTTTTAGGTAATTTAAAACCATATTGACGTGGTTTAGGAGCGAAGATTACACCGCCGCCTCTCCACAATGGAGAGCGCGTACTTCCAGAACGTGCACGGCCCGTTCCTTTTTGACGCCATGGTTTGCGTCCACCTCCGCGCACTTCGCCGCGTAACAAGGCAGACTGAGTTCCCCGTCTTTCTCCTGCTAATTGCGAGACAACTGCTGAGTGAAGAACGTGAACATTCGGAGTAATCCCAAACACACTTTCACTGAGTTCAATTTCTCCGACGGCTGCGCCTTGCATATTTACTACTTGAACTTTCGGCATTGCTTATTCCTCCTTTCCCAGTGTTACTTCGCCTTGACAGAAGGCTTCAGAATGAGCAACGACTTATTCGCTCCAGGGAGAGCCCCTTTAATCAAGATCAAGTTTTTATCCATATCAACCCGGACAACTTCCAGGTTTTGTACTGTTACACGTTCGCCACCCATACGTCCTGGCAGCTCACGACCTTTAAATACTCGAGCCGGGCCTTTCGCGCCAAGGGAACCTGAACGACGATGATACTTGGATCCATGTGCCATCGGTCCACGACTTGCGTTATGACGTTTAATCATACCAGCAAACCCTTTTCCCTTAGAAGTACCTACAACATCAACTTTGTCGCCAACTGTGAACAGATCAACTGTTACTTCTTGTCCGATTTCATAGCTCTCTACATCATTAACCCGAAACTCACGAACATACCGCATCGGCTTAAGTGAAGCCTTTTGGAAATGTCCTTTACGAGGTTTGTTGCTCAAGCTATCGCGAAGCATAGAGAAGCCCACTTGAATAGCGTTGTAGCCATCTGTCGCAACCGTTTTCTTCTGTACCACAGGGCAAGGACCTGCTTCGACGACAGTAACCGGAACCACACGTCCTTCAGTTGTAAAAACCTGAGTCATACCAATTTTTTTGCCTAAAATTCCTTTTGACACGAATGCCACCTCCTAAACGCTTTGAAGTGCGCCAAATTTTAGCTGGAGCACGAGAGCGTTATTTTATTTACAATGTTGGTATCCACTTAGTAACAACTCCACGCTACCGGGTGTTTCACACAACAAACATAACGATAGTATATCACAGAATAAAATGTTTTGCTACTATAATTATATCCAAATTACAGCTTAATCTCAATGTCTACACCAGCTGGTAAATCCAAACGCATGAGTGCATCAACTGTTTTAGGCGTTGGCTCAAGAATGTCAATGAGCCGTTTATGAGTACGCATCTCAAATTGTTCCCGTGAATCTTTATTGACATGTGGAGAGCGCAAAATCGTGTAAATACTTTTCTCAGTCGGTAGAGGAATTGGTCCGCTTACCTGCGCGCCCGTTCGTTTTGCAGTTTCTACAATGCGTTCTGCTGATTGGTCAAGAGTTTTATGATCAAATGCTTTCAGACGAATTCTAATCTTTTGGCTCATAAGTTAATACTACCTCCTCATAATTCCCGTTATACGGGTTTCGACCGTAAAAATTCCCTAGTTCAAGCGGAGTCACTTGTCTAGCAACCTTTTACGCCCTACCAGAAACAGATGCAAGAAGTCAGGAGCAGGATAAGTCTGCGCTCAAGAATCCTGCTCCTCCCAGCTGACCGCTACTGCTGGCCTTTAATGACGAGAGAAAAAGGACTTTTCTCTCGTCATTAAGTCTAACAAACTATTTGTCTCAGCCAGTAATCTTTGCGACGATACCTGAACCAACCGTCCGTCCACCCTCACGGATAGCAAAGCGAAGTCCTTCTTCCATAGCGATTGGGGTAATAAGTTCAACATCAATCGTCACACGGTCTCCCGGCATAACCATTTCTGTTCCCTCTGGAAGAGTGATAACACCAGTTACGTCCGTCGTACGGAAGTAGAATTGCGGGCGATAATTATGAAAGAAAGGGGTGTGACGTCCACCCTCTTCTTTGTTAAGAACGTACACTTCACCAGAGAACTTCGTATGTGGTTTGATGGAACCAGTCTTAGCTAAAACTTGTCCGCGCTCAATGTCTTTGCGCTCAACACCACGAAGAAGGGCACCAATGTTATCTCCAGCTTGAGCTTGATCAAGTAGTTTACGGAACATCTCGACGCCAGTTACGACGGTCTTGCGAGCAACGTCAGTCAAACCAACTATTTCAACTTCGTCGCCAACTTTAATTCTCCCGCGGTCAACACGACCAGTAGCAACTGTGCCTCGACCAGTAATTGTGAAAACATCCTCGACAGGCATTAAGAAAGGCTTGTCAGTGTCACGCTCCGGTGTAGGAATATATGAGTCAACTGCATCCATAAGATTCCAAATCTTACCACACCACTCACATTCGCGTTTTCCGCATCCACACTGAAGTGCTTTAAGGCCAGAACCGGGAATGATGGGAACATTATCACCATCATATTCTTGGGAAGTCAGAAGTTCTCGAAGCTCCATTTCGACGAGTTCGATAAGTTCTTCATCGTCAACCATGTCTACCTTGTTGAGCCAGACTACAATACTAGGAACACCAACCTGGCGAGCCAAGAGAATGTGTTCACGGGTTTGTGGCATCGGGCCGTCAGCGGCAGAAACACAGAGAATTGCGCCATCCATTTGAGCGGCACCAGTGATCATGTTTTTAACATAGTCAGCGTGTCCTGGGCAGTCCACGTGTGCATAGTGACGACTGTCCGTCTCATACTCAACGTGTGCTGTGGAAATGGTGATTCCACGCTCGCGCTCCTCAGGAGCCTTGTCGATTTGATCAAACGCTGTAGCTACAGCGCCACCGTGTTTGGAAAGGACAACGGTAATAGCCGCAGTCGTGGTGGTTTTACCATGGTCAACATGACCAATGGTTCCTACATTAACATGAGGTTTAGTACGTTCGTATTTAGCTTTTCCCATTTTTTTCACTCCTTTAAAATAATAAATAGTATTATGATTCAGGGAGGTTACGAAGCCCAGACTTCAAAAGGTTTACTTCGTGCCTCTAACCTCACTTATGACCCTTGACGCTTGGCAATAATGCCATCAGCAATCCCTTTTGGGACTTCTTCATAGTGATCGAACTGCATTACATAAACTCCACGTCCTTGAGTTGCAGAACGCAAGTCGGTCGAATAACCGAACATTTCGGAAAGCGGTACAAATCCACGAACAACCTGAGTATTGCCACGCGCTTCCATTCCTTCAATCCGTCCTCGACGAGAGCTTATGTCCCCAATAACATCACCCATATATTCCTCGGGAACTGTCACTTCAATTTTCTCAATCGGCTCGATAATCGCAGGATCTGCCTTTAATGCGCCGGATTTAAAAGCCATCGAACCAGCAATCTTAAAGGCCATTTCTGAAGAGTCAACATCATGATAAGAGCCATCATATACAGTTGCACGCATATCGAGAACTGGATATCCAGCCAGAATACCATTTTGCATTGCTTCTTCAATACCAGCCCCAATCGGGTTGATGTATTCTCGTGGGATAACTCCTCCAACCACTTTATTGACGAATTCAAAACCACTACCAGGCTCAAGGGGTTCCAGCTCAATCCAACAGTGTCCGTATTGTCCACGACCACCTGATTGACGTACGAATTTTCCTTCGGCTTTAACCGTACGTCGAATAGTTTCTTTGTATGCAACTTGAGGACGCCCTACATCGCACTGTACTTTAAATTCACGTTGTAAACGGTCAACGATAATCTCTAAATGAAGCTCGCCCATTCCTTCAATAATCGTCTGCCCTGTTTCAATATCTGTGTGCATTCTGAAGGTTGGATCTTCTTCAGCTAAGCGACCGAGCGCACCGCCCATTTTTTCTTGGTCAGCCTTAGTCTTAGGCTCAATCGATACTGAGATAACAGGTTCTGGGAACACCATTCTCTCTAGGATGATGGGAGTCTTCTCGTCGCATAAGGTATCCCCTGTCGAGGTGTCCTTTAAACCGACGGCAGCAGCGATATCACCAGAACGCACCTCTTGAATATCCTCACGGTGGTTGGCGTGCATTTGAAGTATCCGTCCAATGCGCTCACGCTTGCCTTTAGTTGAGTTGTAGACGTAAGAACCGGCACCCAACACTCCCGAATAAACCCTGAAAAAGGCAAGTTTGCCCACGAATGGGTCAGCCATGATCTTAAAGGCCAAAGCGGCGAAAGGTTCGATATCTGAGGCTGTCCTGTGATCTTCTGCTCCACTCTCCGGATGTACTCCATTAATCGGGGGCACATCAAGCGGAGATGGCATATACTCAACAACAGCATCCAGCAATGGTTGTACTCCCTTATTCTTAAACGCAGAACCACAGATAACTGGAATGAATTTATTCCCAACAACTCCACGGCGTATGCCGTCACGAATTTCTTGTTCTGTAAGTTCTATCCCTTCGAGATATTTCATCATGAGTTCTTCACTTGTTTCAGCAACCGCTTCAACTAACTTCTCACGATACTCGTTTGCTAATTCGACTAAGTCTGCCGGGATTACATTATGCTCTTCCGTTGTACCTAGATCATCTGTATAGACTGTTGATGTCATCGATACTAGGTCGACAATACCCTTGAAGTTTTCCTCAACACCTATCGGCAACTGGATTGGAACAGGGTTGGCACCCAACCGATCAGCGATCATTGAAACCCCGCGGAAGAAATCCGCGCCCAACCGATCCATTTTGTTAATAAAAGCGATACGAGGAACCTTGTATTTATCCGCCTGACGCCAAACGGTTTCGGATTGAGGCTCAACGCCACCTACCGAACAAAATACTGCTACTGCACCATCTAGTACACGTAGAGAACGCTCTACTTCCACAGTAAAGTCCACGTGCCCTGGTGTGTCAATAATGTTAATTCGATTGTTTTTCCACTGGCATGTCGTAGCTGCAGAAGTAATAGTTATACCGCGTTCTTGCTCCTGGACCATCCAGTCCATTGTCGCAGCGCCATCGTGAACTTCCCCAATTTTATGCACACGTCCGGTGTAAAATAGGATACGTTCGGTTGTTGTTGTTTTTCCCGCGTCAATGTGAGCCATGATCCCTATATTGCGCGTATTCTCTAGTGAAAATTGTCTTGCCACTGAGAATCCCCCTTTCTGTCAAAATCAGTGTGCCTCAAATTACCATTTGTAATGCGCAAAAGCCTTATTGGCCTCAGCCATTTTATGCATGTCGTCCTTTTTCTTGACAGAACCTCCAGTATTGTTCGAGGCATCAAGTAATTCTCCGGCAATCCTCTCTTGCATTGTCTTCTCGCCTCGCTTACGAGCCATAGCGACAAGCCAGCGGAGAGCTAGTGTTGTACGACGCTCTGCACGCACTTCAATTGGAACTTGATAATTTGCTCCACCAACTCGGCGTGCCTTTACTTCTAATACTGGCATAACGTTTTTCAGCGCAGTACCAAAAACTTCAATAGGGTCTTTACCAGACTTTTCCTGAATCATATTAAATGCGCTGTAGCAAATAGCTTCTGCCGTTCCTTTTTTACCATCTAACATAATTTGATTGATGAACTTAGTCAGAGTTTGATTCTTGTAAATCGGATCTGGCAGAACATCGCGTTTCGCAACATATCCTTTACGTGGCATTTAGCAACCTCCTTTGTATCTTAATATTAACAGTCCCAGAAGCTAGAATTTAGGCTTTCTTAGGACGTTTTGCACCATATTTTGAACGCCCTTGCGAACGTTTTTGAACCGCGGTTGTGTCCAAAGCTCCGCGAATAACATGATAACGCACACCAGGTATGTCTTTAACCCGACCACCACGGATAAGAACCACTGAGTGTTCTTGTAAGTTGTGTCCGATTCCTGGGATATAAGTGGTTACCTCAAACCCATTAGTCAAACGCACACGAGCGACCTTCCGAAGTGCTGAGTTTGGTTTCTTCGGCGTTGTCGTATAAACCCTAGTACAAACTCCTCGTTTTTGTGGAGATCCTCCTGAGGGATATTGCTTACGTTTAAGAGAGTTATAGCCCCACTGTAAAGCCGGAGCTGTCGATTTCTGTTCAATTGAGGTACGTCCCTTACGGATAAGTTGGTTTATTGTCGGCATGTTTCCGCCTCCTTTCTAATGAATCAATATACAAGGAATTGCTTGCTGCAGCATCTAACAAGCAATTCCAAAATCCGCTATATGAGGTTAGCTTAGCTTTCCTGTAGTGTATTACTCTTTTAATATGGCCGCTACGGCTGTGCCTACCTCAATTCCACACGCTTTCCCTAGTTCCCTCATAGTAGGAACTTCAATCCACTCCACATCATGGCTAGCACACCATTCAAGAATTGGGCGCCGAACATGTGTCTCGGCATCTTTAGCCATAAAAACGCGCCGAACGCACCCTTTTTCAAGGGCTCGTTGAGTTTGCTTAAACCCAACTGTTTTTTGTTTGGCATTTTTGAAGGTTTCATCAAGCACCAAAATGCTTTCCCCCTTAATCACACTATAGTAGTTTAGCATTTGAGTTCTAGCGTGTCAATAATTTGGTCTGATTTGTCTCCAGAAAATTTCACATTTTGATATCTTAACATGCCCGTTCCAGCTGGAATCAATTTTCCGATAATGACATTCTCTTTTAATCCAAGCAAAGGGTCTACCTTTCCTTTTATAGCCGCTTCCGTAAGAACCCGAGTCGTTTCTTGGAAAGAAGCCGCTGAGAGGAAGGAATCCGTAGCCAATGAAGCCTTTGTAATTCCCAAAAGTACTGGGTGAGCAACCGCAGGTTCTCCGCCTTCAGCAATAGCTCGTGCGTTCTCGTCTTGAAAATCAAAGATGTCTATAAGCCCACCAGGAAGGAGACTTGTATCCCCGGCATCGTCAATTTTCACTTTGCGCAACATCTGCCGAACCATTACTTCGATATGCTTATCGTTAATATCTACCCCTTGGAGTCGGTATACACGTTGGACTTCCCCTAACAGGTAGACCTGAACTCCACGTTGACCCTTGACTTTTAACATATCATGAGGGTTGATACTTCCTTCAGTCAACTCATCCCCGGCTTCGACCATCTGCCCTTCCTTGACCCGGAGGCGTGAACCGTAAGGAATAGAATAAATTATGTGCTCTTCAGCTTCAGTAAGGAGATCCACTTCACGCCGCCCTTTAACTTCACTGATTGACACTTTTCCTACCGCTTCAGAAATGATCGCTTGCCCTTTTGGTTTACGTGCTTCAAAGAGCTCTTCTACCCTAGGAAGACCTTGTGTTATATCATCTCCTGCGACACCTCCGGTATGGAACGTACGCATGGTTAGCTGAGTTCCAGGCTCCCCAATGGATTGGGCTGCAATAATACCTACTGCTTCTCCCATCTCAACTGGTCGACCTGTCGCAAGGTTTCGACCGTAGCATTTCTTGCAGACGCCATACCGTGATTTGCAGGTTAGAACTGAACGAATTATGGCTGAATCAAAGCATTTAGCAATTACCGCTGCCTGTTCTTCCGTCATTTCAGCATCAGGTGAAGCGAGAACTTCTCCCGTCTCCGGATGGTGTATCTCCTCCAACACAAATCGACCGACAAGGCGATCTACCAAAGGTTCAATAATTTCTGGACCGTCTTTAATATCTTCTACCATGATACCATTTAGAGTTCTACAGTCTTCTTCACGCACAATCACGTCTTGAGAGACATCTACCAATCGACGGGTCAGATAACCTGAGTCAGCAGTTCTTAATGCAGTATCTGCCAGACCTTTACGCGCACCGTGAGAAGAAATAAAATACTCCAAAACGGTAAGTCCCTCACGGAAATTCGCCTTAATCGGCAACTCGATGGTCCGCCCAGATGGGTCTGCCATAAGTCCCCGCATTCCTGCCAATTGTCTCAACTGTTGAATATTACCCCGCGCACCCGATGTAGCCATCATGTAGACGGGGTTAAACACATCCAAGGTATCCATTAAAGCTTGCGTCACAGTTTTAGTTGCTTTAGCCCAGGTATCAATGACCAGATTATAGCGCTCTTCATTTGTAATCAAGCCGCGCCGATATTGTAGCTCGGTTTTAGCAACTGAGGCATCTGCCTTGGCGAGAATCTCTGCTTTCTCTTTCGGAACCGTAATGTCTGTCAAACCGACAGTCATCCCTGCCCGTGTGGAGAACTTAAACCCTTGGCTCTTCAGCCCATCTAACAAGTTTGCTGTCGCTTCATAGCCCGCCTTACGATAGGTTTTAGCCACAATGTCCGCTAAACCCTTTTTACCAACGACTTCATTAAAATAGCCGATCTCAGAAGGAATAACGGAATTGAAAATCAATCGACCAACGGTTGTCTCCAAGAGTTCCCCATTACGGCGGACTTTAATACTGGCCTGTAAGTGAACTGCTTTAGAATCATAAGCCAAAACAGCTTCGTCGTAGTCTTTGAATATTTTTCCTTCTCCAAAGGCACCTGGCCGTTCCATCGTCAAATAATAGGACCCTAAAACCATGTCCTGAGTAGGCGTAGCCACTGGGCGCCCATCTTTAGGATTAAGGATATTGTGTGACGACAACATAAGCAATCTCGCTTCAGACTGAGCCTCTGCCGATAATGGAACGTGTACCGCCATCTGGTCACCATCAAAGTCAGCATTATACGCTGTACAAACTAACGGATGGATCTGTAACGCTCGACCTTCAACTAAAATTGGCTCAAAGGCCTGAATTCCCAAACGGTGAAGAGTTGGGGCACGATTAAGGAGGACCGGATGATCCATGATCACCTCTTCGAGGACGTCCCATACCTCGGGACGCACCCGCTCAACCATGCGTTTAGCACTTTTTATATTGTGTGCATGGCCCTCATTGACCAGTTTCTTCATCACAAACGGCTTGAAGAGCTCCAATGCCATTTCCTTGGGAAGACCACACTGATGAAGTTTAAGATTAGGACCAACAACAATAACAGAACGTCCGGAATAATCAACCCGTTTTCCTAAGAGATTCTGCCGAAAGCGACCCTGTTTTCCTTTCAACATATCACTGAGAGACTTGAGTGGTCGGTTTCCTGGCCCAGTTACAGGACGTCCGCGACGGCCATTGTCAATCAAGGCATCAACTGCCTCCTGGAGCATCCGTTTTTCATTTCTCACAATAATATCTGGTGCACCAAGATCCAAGAGACGCTTTAAGCGATTGTTCCTATTAATCACTCGACGATAGAGATCATTGAGATCAGATGTAGCGAATCGACCCCCATCCAACTGGACCATCGGTCTTAGTTCGGGTGGAATCACAGGAACAACATCCATAATCATCCAATCAGGGCGGTTTCCCGAAGTTTTGAAGGCTTCCACAACTTCGAGACGACGAATCGCCCGAATTTTCCGCTGTCCTGATACTTCTTTTAACTCTATTCGCAGTTCCTCATTTAGTTTTTCTAAATCCATCTCTGCGAGTAGTTCTTTAACCGCTTCAGCTCCCATGCTCGCTTGGAAACGATCCCCATACTTATCACGGTATTCCCTATACTCTGTTTCAGTGAGAAGTTGTTTCTTCATTAAAGATGTATCACCAGAGTCAGTCACAATATAAGAGACAAAATATAGGACTTTTTCCAGGGCCCGAGGAGACATGTCCAAAAGCAATCCCATACGACTAGGAATCCCTTTAAAATACCAAATGTGTGATACCGGAGCGGCAAGCACAATGTGTCCCATTCGTTCACGGCGAACTTTAGAACGGGTTACTTCAACACCGCATCGGTCACAAACAATCCCTTTATAACGAACCCGTTTGTATTTTCCGCAGTGACACTCCCAGTCTCGAGTAGGGCCAAAAATCTTTTCACAAAACAAACCTTCTCGTTCCGGCTTTAGGGTCCGATAGTTAATGGTTTCAGGCTTCTTCACTTCCCCAAATGACCACTCACGAATCATATCTGGAGAAGCTAAACCGATACGCATACGGTCGAAGTTATTGACGTCTAGCAATCCTTATCGCTCCTTTCGTCCGGGGGACTATTTGAGATCGCCAAGATCTATATCTTCTTCCTCTAGGACTTCAACATTTAATTCTTCAAGAGGATCTTCCTCGTCGATCATGTTGTCATCCTCATCTTTCTCACTAACAACGCGAGTTGAGGGAAGTGGAAGTTCCTCATGCAGATCAATGCCAAGTTCCTTTGCGGTTTCCGTTATATCCTCATCGGTATCATGAATCTCAATTTCCCGATCATCTGCTGCTAAGACTCTAACGTCAAGTCCCAAACTCTGCATTTCTTTAATCAAAACTTTAAAGGATTCTGGGATCCCAGGTTCAGGAATGTTCTCTCCTTTAACGATCGCTTCGTATGTCTTTACACGCCCAACTACATCGTCTGATTTAACCGTCAAAATTTCTTGTAGAGTATATGCTGCTCCATAAGCCTCCAAGGCCCAGACTTCCATTTCTCCAAAGCGTTGCCCACCGAATTGAGCCTTACCACCTAGGGGTTGCTGGGTTACTAGAGAGTAAGGGCCTGTCGAACGAGCATGAATCTTATCATCAACTAAATGGTGAAGTTTTAGAACATACATATAGCCAACGGTGATTTTGCTGTCGAAGGGATCTCCTGTCCGTCCATCATACAGCATGGTCTTCCCATCACTTGAAAGACCTGCTTTCTTCAAAGTTTCAAAAATATCATCCTCAGTAGCACCGTCAAAGACCGGGGTCGCAATACGGATACCTAAGGCCTTGGCCGCCCTGCCTAAGTGTGTTTCAAGAACTTGACCGATGTTCATACGAGAAGGAACGCCCAAAGGATTAAGGACTACTTCAATCGGCGTACCATCTGGCATAAACGGCATATCCTCTTGACGCATGATGCGCGAAATAACTCCCTTGTTACCGTGACGACCTGCCATCTTATCCCCCACAGAAATCTTCCGCTTTTGGGCGATGTAGACGCGAACGAGTTGATTAACTCCAGGGGATAATTCATCTCCGTTTTCGCGGGTAAATACCTTAACATCAACTATTTTTCCCGCTTCACCGTGAGGCACACGTAAGGATGTATCACGCACCTCACGCGCCTTTTCTCCGAAGATGGCGCGAAGTAGCCGTTCTTCTGCCGTAAGCTCTGTCTCTCCCTTGGGGGTTACTTTTCCGACCAAGATATCTCCTGGACGAACTTCAGCTCCGATGCGAATAATTCCACGCTCATCAAGATCTTTCAGCACATCTTCTCCAACATTTGGAATGTCCCGCGTTATTTCTTCCGGCCCAAGCTTCGTATCACGGGCATCTGATTCGTATTCTTCAATATGAATGGATGTATAGTAATCCTCCCTAACAAGCTTTTCGCTGATCAAGATCGCGTCCTCGTAGTTATACCCTTCCCAAGTCATGAAGGCTACTAAAACATTGCGACCTAAGGCAAGCTCTCCATGGTCAGTCGATGGACCATCTGCAATAATTTGGCTAGCCTCTACACGCTCCCCTTTCATAACGATGGGTCGCTGGTTAATACAGGTCCCTTGGTTAGAGCGAGAATATTTAAGTAGTTTGTGCTTCTCTGTAGTCCCATTATCTCCAAGGACAATGATCTCGTCCGCGGTCGCCCGCTCTACAACTCCAGCTTGTTTAGTGATCGCACAAACACCAGAGTCTTTAGCCGTCTTGTATTCCATCCCTGTCCCCACGTAAGGCGAATCCGCACGTAAGAGGGGTACAGCTTGTCGTTGCATGTTTGAACCCATCAAAGCCCTGTTCGCGTCGTCATGCTCTAGGAAGGGGATAAGTGCTGTAGCGATGGATACCATTTGCTTCGGAGAAACATCCATATAGTCCACTTGGTTTGGCGACACATGCACAAAATCCGGACCATGGCGACCATCAATTTTTTCCCCTAGGAACTTGCCGTTCTCATCAAGAGGCGCATTGGCCTGTGCCACAATATATTTTTCTTCTTCATCAGCTGTTAAATAATGAATCTCATCTGTAACTCTACCGTTCTCCTTATCTGCCATGCGGTAAGGGGCTTCAATGAAGCCGTAGGGATTAATGCGGCCAAAAGTACTTAAGGATCCAATTAAGCCAATATTTGGTCCCTCCGGCGTCTCCACCGGACACATTCTTCCATAGTGGGAGTGATGCACGTCACGAACCTCAAATCCCGCACGCTCTCTGCTCAATCCCCCAGGGCCTAAAGCGCTTAAGCGCCGCTTATGTGTTAACTCCGCTAGTGGATTTGTTTGATCCATAAATTGAGACAACTGACTACTACCAAAGAATTCCTTAATGGCAGCTACAACAGGTCGAATGTTAATTAATACTTGAGGTGTAATTACTTCTACATCCTGAATCGTCATTCGTTCGCGAACTACACGTTCCATACGAGATAATCCAATTCGGAATTGATTTTGAAGAAGTTCCCCCACTGAACGCAATCTGCGATTCCCTAAATGGTCAATGTCGTCTCTATGCCCTTCACCGTCCATCAAGGCAAGCATCCGCTGAACACTAGCCACAATATCTCCGCGGGTTAAATGTCGTACATCCATTGGAATATCCAGACCTAACTTCTTATTAAGTTTATATCGACCAACTTTGGCTAGATCATAACGCTTGGCGTCAAAGAACAGCGCTTCTAATAATGAGCGTGCACTGTCAACTGTCGGGGGTTCACCTGGTCTTAACCGTTTATAGATTTCAACCAATGCTTCTTCGGTCGACTCTGAGTTATCTCTTTCCAAGGTAGCGCGAATATATTCATTATCGTTAAATAGCTCCAAAATCTGACCGTTGCTAGCATACCCTAAAGCACGAATAAGAACTGTGCCTGGTAGCTTCCGAGTTCTGTCTACCCTTACAAAGATATTATCGTTAACATCCGTTTCAAACTCCAACCATGCTCCACGATTTGGAATAACCGTAGCCCCATAGAGCTTCTTACCACTCGGATCGATTTGTTCGGCATAATAGACTCCTGGTGAACGAACAAGTTGGCTGACAATAACACGTTCAGCCCCGTTAATAATGAAGGTTCCTTTGTCTGTCATCAATGGGAAATCCCCCATAAAGACTTCCTGCTCTTTCACTTCTCCAGTTTCCTTGTTAATCAGGCGTACCTTTACACGGAGTGGTGCGGCATATGTAACATCGCGTTCTTTGCACTCCTCCACCTGATATTTAGCATCTCCTAAGCTATAATCGACAAATTCTAAAACGAGATTGCCTGTGAAATCTTGAATCGGCGAAATATCGCGAAACATGTCGCGTAACCCTTCATCAAGAAACCACCGATAGGAGTTCTGCTGGATTTCAATCAAATTTGGCATGTCGAGAACTTCACGGATCCTGGAGTAAGTCCAGCGCTCCCGCGTCCCAACCTTAACAGGATAGAACATTTACGTTTCACCCCTCAGTGTGGTTTTCTCTCATTGAGGTCTAATAATATATTGACATATACAGCCAAAAGCAAGGCCTTTAAAAGAACCTCGCTTAACTGTCTATGATGTTCCGCTATCATTCCGACAATTTCAAAGATAAATCTCCTTATTATCTAATGCTTTTAAGTTATTACCATAGCATGGATAGATTAAGTAATAAATTCCATTTACATATAGTAACATTTATAAAGTATAACAAAATGAAGTCCCTCTGTCAAGTAATAATTCTATATTTCTTAGTTCAATGACGTTTTAATTCCTTACTATCTTATTTTGACTTGTAGCAGAGAAATCGCGACGCATTTTAAATATAAAGAAGGTACCCTCATGCAAGAGAGTACCTTCTACTTAAAAACTCTTACTTAACTTCGACAGTTGCGCCGGCTTCAGTCAATTTAGCTTTTAAGGCTTCAGCTTCGTCTTTTGAAACTTTCTCTTTAACTGGTTTTGGAGCGTTGTCTACGAGATCTTTTGCCTCTTTAAGACCAAGGCCGGTTGCTTCACGAACCACTTTAATAACGCCAATTTTAGAAGCTCCGCAATTCATAAGCACGACATCAAATTCTGTTTTCTCTTCAGCTGCGTCAGCTGCAGGAGCTGCTGCAGCCCCACCTGCTACTGCTACTGGAGCAGCAGCACTTACGCCAAATTCCTCTTCAAAAGCCTTTACGAGTTCAGATAATTCGAGGACAGTTAAGCCTTTAACGGATTCGAGAATTTCATTTACTTTAGACATTTTATATTTCCCCCTTAAAATTAAAGCATTTTTGTTACCTTGTAGTCTCCAACTATTGAGCAGCCTTAAGCTTACGTACTTCTTCCAAAGCATACCCCATCTTACGGATCGGTCCTTGGAGAACATTAACCATGCCTGCAAGAGGCGCCTGCATTCCGCGTACGACCATGGTGAGTAAGACTTCGCGAGAAGGCAGATCGGCAAGAGCTTTAACACCCTCTGCTCCGATAACTCTTCCCTCTAGTACCCCAGCTTTAATCTGGAATTTCTTTAACTTATTTGCTTTCGCAAAGTCCATTAATATTTTGGCTGGGGCGACAGGATCTGCACTAAACGCAAGTGCTGTCGGACCTTTAAGATAGGAATCAAGTCCTTCTACCCCTAGTTCATTGGCCGCGCGGCGTACGAGAGTATTCTTTAAAACCCGATACTCGACTCCAGCTTTACGTAATTGAGCTCGTAATTGCGTTGCCTGGGCTACGGTCAAACCACGGTAGTCAGCTAAGACTACTCCCGAAGACCGTTGAAACTTTTCCTTAATCTCTGAGACTACAAGACCTTTTTCTTCGATGTTAGGCATTCTGTGTACCTCCTTCCTTTCAGATAAATTCAGCAAAAAACCTCCGCGCTAGCAGAGGTTAAGAATGCCAAATTAAATATCTATCGGCGTAATCTTCCAACCTCGGCAGGACATTAAGCCTTGCGGCACCTGCTTTCTACAGCGGACATTATTCAATTCCTAATAAGTTTATCCCATTTATAGAACACTGTCAAGAGCATCTTAGTTAGACAGCTTTTGCAGGATTGATGCGTACGCCAGGTCCCATCGTAGAGGACACTGTGACACTCCGCATGAACTGACCCTTAGCAGCCGCAGGCTTAGCCTTAAGCAAGGTCTCCCCTAACACACGATAGTTCTCCACTAGTTGTTCCACACTGAATGAGGCTTTGCCGATCGGCGCATGTATAATACCAGCCTTATCCGCACGGTATTCAATCTTACCAGCCTTGATTTCTTTGATCGCACGAGTTACATCGAGTGTAACGGTTCCAGTCTTTGGGTTAGGCATAAGTCCTTTGGGTCCAAGAACTCGACCCAGTTTACCAACCATTCCCATCATGTCCGGTGTTGCAACAACCACTTCAAAACCAAACCAACCTTGCTCGATCTTCGCAATCATGTCTTCAGCTCCAACAAAGTCTGCTCCCGCTAACTCTGCTTCTTTAGCCTTCTCCCCTTTGGCGAATACCAACACTGACCGGGTTTTACCTGTCCCATTCGGAAGCACAATAGCACCACGAATTTGTTGGTCTGCATGACGGGTATCAATGCCCAATTTAAAAGCAACTTCTACGGTCTCATCGAACTTAGCTTTAGCGTTAGTTTTTACAATTGATAAAGCCTCTGTTGGTTCATGGAGTGTAGTACGATCAAACGATTTTACAGCCTCTTGATACTTTTTACCTACTTTAGCCATTCTATTAACCTCCTTGTGGTAATGCGGGGCTAGCCCTCCCACAATATTTTTCTTAACCTTCGACGACATCAATTCCCATACTCCGCGCCGTTCCTTCAATCATGCGCATTGCAGCCTCGATACTTGCTGCATTTAAGTCCTTCATCTTAATATCCGCAATTTCACGTATCTTTGACTTAGGAACAGCAGCAACCTTTTTACGATTCGGTTCTGAAGATCCCGAATTGATATTAGCAGCTTTCTTAAGTAATACTGCTGCTGGTGGAGTTTTGGTAATAAAGGTAAAGGATCGATCTTCGTATACAGTTATTTCAACCGGAATAATAAGCCCTGCCTGATCCTTTGTGCGCTCATTGTACTCCTTGCAAAAGGCCATAATATTAACCCCGTGCTGACCCAGAGCTGGACCAACTGGAGGTGCCGGTGTTGCCTTTCCCGCATTGATCGCTAATTTTACCAGCCCAATTACTTTCTTTGCCATTGTCATTACACCTCCTTGTTAGGATAACCTTTTTAGTCTAGTTTTTGAACCTGAGTAAACTCAAGTTCAACGGGAGTCTCTCTTCCAAACATGGATACCTCAACCCGCAGTTTTCCTTTGTCAGTAAGGATTTCTCGAACCACTCCAACGAAGTCTTTAAACGGACCAGCAATAACTTGGACACTTTGATTAATTTCAAAATCAATCCGAGTTTGGATCTCGTCCATTCCCATTTGTTGAAGAATCGTGACAACCTCACTGTCGAGTAACGGAATTGGTTTAGTTCCAGAGCCAACAAATCCAGTTACTCCAGGAGTATTACGAACAACATACCATGAATCGTCAGTCATTTCCATTTCTACGAGCACGTAGCCTGGATATACCTTACGCTTGGTAATTTTTTGTTTCCCGTTTTTGAATTCGATTTCATCTTCCATCGGGACGAGCACTCGAAAAATCTTTTCTTCCATATTCATGGACTCAACGCGTTTTTCAAGATTCATCTTTACTTTGTTCTCATAGCCAGAATAGGTATGAATTACAAACCAATCTTTTGCCATTTCTCATGGACCTCCTCAGACACTGCCTAGATCATATGTTAGGGCAGTAGCTTGGTCAAGGCCGCGCTTAAACCGCTATCAACGATCCACATCAGAATGGATACAATTGCCACTGCAATAAACACAACTCCTGTGTAGCTTAGCAACTGTCTGCGGCTGGGCCAATGAACTTTCTTGAGTTCGCTCATAACCCCACGGAAATACTCCATCGCCTTTTCTTTCTGTCGCTGAGTATTGGCCGGTTTCTTCAACTCGCCCATCACTTCACATCCTTACAGACACCAATGTCATCGACTACGTGACAACGCCTCCTGGCGTACATCTAAACCTTTGCAAAAAAAAATTACTTTGTTTCCTTATGCAGAGTATGGCTCTTGCAAAACTTGCAAAACTTTTGAGTTTCCAAGCGATCAGGGTTATTTTTCTTATTTTTCATAGTAGCATAGTTACGGTGCTTGCAATCCGTACACGCTAAAATAATGCCAACACGCATTCACGAACACCTCCCGGACAACGGTAGGACGCTGTATTTTAATCCATTACTCAAAATACTTTATCATAAGATAATTTTACTGTCAAGGAAAACACCTTATGAAAGAAAACTTGGCTGACACTAAGGCGGCCGCAGTTGCGCTTATACACTGGCCATGGATGGCGAGAAGGATCTTACCCAAAATTCATACTTTCTGATAGTACAACAAAAAAGACAGCTTAGCTGTCTAAATAACTTGGTTGCGGGGGCCGGATTTGAACCGACGACCTTCGGGTTATGAGCCCGACGAGCTACCGCTGCTCCACCCCGCGACGTTACCAGTTCAGTTGTCCTAAGTGACTGTGCCTGTCTTTACGAAACATACCAAGCAGCAATAAAGTTACATTTTGCGATCCCCATGGTGCAATGGAGCCGACGATGGGACTCGAACCCGCAACCTGCTGATTACAAATCAGCTGCTCTGCCAATTGAGCTACGTCGGCATTAATCTTCGCGTGCGACATACATTACCTCAGGGCACTTACGTAGTTTACCATTTCTTTTTTCATAATGCAAGTCCTTTTTACTAATGACGATATATGTAAAATCATCCATCACGTCGCTCAAGATATCGTTCGAGCTTCCTCTTAACCCTCTGCAACGCATTATCAATTGATTTTACGTGTCTCCTCAAGTCTACGGCAATCTCCTGATAGGATTTGCCTTCCAAGTATGACATAAGTACTTTCCATTCCAACGAACTGAGAATCTCACCCATTTTTTCCTCGATGTCGTCAAATTCTTCCCGACTAATTATTAGTTCTTCGGGATCCGTAATTCGAGTACCCGATATCACATCGAGAAGAGTCCGATCAGAGTCTTCGTCATAAATAGGCTTATTCAAAGAAACATATGAGTTTAGTGGAATGTGTTTCTGCCTTGTCGCGGTTTTAATAGCAGTAATTATCTGACGTGTAATACATAACTCAGCAAACGCTCTAAAGGAGGAAAGTTTGTCCCCTCGAAAATCCCGGATTGCCTTATAGAGTCCGATCATTCCCTCTTGGATAATATCTTCACGATCAGCGCCGATAAGAAAGTAAGAACGTGCTTTCGCTCTAACAAAATTCTTATATTTGTTGATTAGATACTCCAGTGCTGTAGCGTCGCCTTCCTTGGCAAGCTCAACCACCTCTTCATCGACTATAACGTCGATGATATCGCACTCCGGTAGTTCTGGTTGGGCTTGAAGAGTCAAGTAGATCCCCCCTACAATGTCGTCACGAAGAAGACGCAATCTCAGCTAGCCCTCGTCCACGAGAACATCCTCATTATACTCGACCCTAAAGAAAAGCGTCAAGGCGAAGTTTTGGTTGTTCTGTCGCTATTCGCGAAGTTCAAGCACAGATTCGATACTTGAAGTCCGAAGAACGAGGTCCAAAGTTAAAAATCCGAGACGCGAAGTCTTAAGTCTGTCCGTCCAGAGTTGTATGAAAGCGAAGCTTTCGGAAATTGCAAAATAGCGAAGTCTTAAGTTTAGCTTCGTGCTATAACCTTGCATTTAACGGGAATGGATTCTCTGTCTGAGAACTTCATAAAGCATGACTGACCCAGCAACGCTTGCGTTTAAAGAAGTGACCTTCCCCTTCATAGGCAAACTTACAATCTCGTCACAATTTTCTCGGAGTAAACGGCTTATGCCTTTCCCTTCGCTACCAATTACAATCACTCTAGCCCCCGTGAGGTCTGCTTCAAAAGCATCTTTTCCTCCTGCTTCAGCCCCAGACACCCAACAACCCTTCTTCTTTAGGTCCTTTAACGTTTGGACTAAATTGCTCACTCGAGCTACCCTCACATGTTCGACAGCCCCTGAGGATGTTTTGGCTACTATTCCCGTTAGGGCTACGCTTCGTCGCTTGGGGATAATGACCCCATGGGCTCCTACAGCGTCTACTGTCCTTAGCAATGCTCCCAGATTATGGGGGTCCTCGATCTCATCAAGCATCAAGATAAAAGGGGCTTCTTGCCGTTCCTCAGCTAAGGTAAGTAGATCATCTACCTCAGCGTACTCCCTGGCAGCAACATAAGCAAGCATTCCCTGGTGCCGCTCACGATTTGTTAAGCGATCAAGGGTCTGGCGATCCACAAATTGGTAAGGAATGTTTCGTTCATGCAATATCGAAATGATTTCTTGATTACGGCTACCTACCCCTTCCGTAATAAGAAGAACTTTATTAACAGGTTTTCCACTTTTTAGAAGCTCTAAAACCGGGTTCTTTCCATAAACTATTTCATCGTTCAAAGTATTCACTTCTTTCCTTCGAGGGTTTTCAACTTTCCACAGCTGTAGGCACCTTGACGACAAATTCCCTGAGTCACACAGGTTGGGCCCGCTTCGCTAAATAGATTGGGAGCCACAATCCGTACTAACTCCAACATCCTTTCAGCTAAAAAACGAATCTCCCATTGGGCTCTAATACAAGTACGATGTTCAAAAAAATTCAAGAGTGATCGGGCATTAAACGAAGCCATCAAGGAGGTTGTACAGGCATTCGGCAAGACATAGCGAGCATCCTCTGCAGGCACACTATTTAAAAGCTCCCGATAATCTTCTTGTAGGCGAGCCATAACCGTCTCAAACCGCCCTAAAGCTTCAAGATTTTGCTTAACGCTTGGAGGAATGACAAACTCAAACCCCTTCTCTTCGACATAGCGCTGGGAACGTTGAGAATAGCTTGCAATTCGATGACGGACAAGCTGATGGGATAAAGCTCTTGAGACTCCGTCTATCGAAAACTGAAAACTTACATGTTCAAAAGGGGAAAGATGACCCATCTCTCGGAGTTTTCGGACAAAGCTCGCTACCCTCTCATCATCTAATCGTTCACACAAATCCGATACCGAGTCCGATGAATAGCATAAGCGGGCTGCGGCGGCTACTACTTTTTCCGGATCTGGGGTGTACCTAATAAGATCCACTCTCATCACAAGAGCCCCACCTCTTTCTTTCTCTCAGTATGACTTTTATGACTGAAGACTATCGTCACCGAAGTCTGTTCAGCTTTAGATGAACGAGTTCACTCAGCCAATTCTTCCTCATGAAGCATTCCGTCCACTTTGGCGAACGCCCACCGCATACGATCAGTTTGTCCACTTAATTGCCAATAGCCTACTAAGCTTTCAAACCCAGTTGCATGACGGTAGGTCACAACATCTACATTCTTGGGATGCCCGCCCTTGGTATTTCGTCCACGCATAACAACCTGCTGTTCAATCTCGTCGAGATCGGGCAAAAGCGCATGTAAGACCTGGGCTTGAGTACTCGCACGAACATAGCTGATTGCCTGTTTATGAAGTTCCCTGACCTTTTCATGCCCCAGCTCTAATAAATGTGTACGAACCCAAAGCTCATAAACCGCATCTCCCAAATACGCTAGGGCTAAGGCATTCATTTCCTGCCAATTTCGCATACGGTCACCTTTCAATTAATTCTTAATTTGCCACCTTGCGCCTTGCGGAGTATCTTCGATAATGATCCCTTTTTCTTTGAGCGCATCCCGGATAAAATCGGCCATTTCCCAATCCTTTTTATGGCGTGATCGCGAACGGATCTGCAAGACAACATCCATAACCTGGGTTAGTATTTCATCATTTTCGACACAAACTTTGGCCGGATGAAGCAAGTCAAAACCTAAAACATCTCCAAGCTGTACTAAAGTCTTTTGGGCTTCTGCCAATCCTTCTGAAGGAACGGGATTTTCCTGGACATGCCCATTCATTGTTTTAGCTAGTTCAAAGAGTGCTGCATAAGCTAGTGCGGAATTAAAATCATCATTCATTGCCCTTTCAAACGCTTCACGCGCTTCCTTTGCAGCCTTTAATAACTCCGCTTGGTTTTGCTCGTTTTTTGCAGATCCTTCTCGTTCCATGGCCTCCTGAGCTAAACGAACACTGGTTTGCAACCGTTCTAATCCCTTTTGGGCCATGATTAAGTTCTGATCGTTAAAATCCAAGGGACTGCGATAATGAGTTCCAAGTAAATAAAAGCGAATAACTTCTCCAGGGGAATTTTCTAGCAACTCGCGGATTGTGAAAAAGTTGCCCAAGGACTTGGACATCTTCTCTTGATTGATGGTAAGAAACGCATTGTGCATCCAATAACGGGCGAAGGTCTGACCCTTCAAGTACCCTTCTGTTTGGGCAATCTCATTTTCATGATGAGGGAACGCGAGATCTTCCCCTCCACCATGAATATCAAATCCTGCCCCTAAATATTTTAACGACATAGCCGTACACTCAATGTGCCAGCCTGGACGTCCCTTACCCCACGGACTTTCCCAAGCAGGTTCTCCAGGCTTGGCCTTTTTCCAGAGTGCAAAATCCATCGGATGTTGTTTGCGTTCATCCACTTCCACTCTTGCCCCAGCCTTCATATCTTCAAGTGATCTACCGGAGAGCTTCCCGTAGTTAGGAAAATGATCCACCGCGAAGTAAACATCCCCATCCACTTCGTACCCTAATCCAGTATCAATAAGACCTAGAATTATCTCAATCATTTCTGGAATATGCTCTGTAGCTTTTGGATGTATAGTTGCCGGTAAAAGGTTTAGAGCTTTGGCGTCTTTGAAATATTCCTCAATATATTTCTGGCCTAAAGCCATAGGGTCCATCCCTTCAACGTTCCCTCGTTGAATGATTTTGTCATCCACATCCGTAAAATTCTGGACGTAACGAACTTCATGCCCTTTGTACGTAAAATAACGCCGAATCATATCGAATACGACAAACATTCGCGCATTCCCTGCATGGAAGTAGTTATAGGTCGTCGGTCCGCATACGTACATCGCAACTTTCCCGCTCTCTCTTGGCTGAAACTCCTCTTTTTGACGAGTCATGGTGTTGTACAATTTCAAAGACATTGTATCGACTCTCCTCTTCCTTCAATCGTTGTTCTAAATATTCCACACGCTGCATCAGGCATTTTAACATCTCATTCACTGGATCCGGAAGGTCATCGTGTCTTAAATCAGGATCGGTAATCAGTACCCCATGGTGAAGGACAATCCGCCCTGGAACCCCCACTACTGTCGTATCACTTGGGACAGACTTAATAACAACCGATCCCGCCCCGATTTTTACATTATCTCCAACTTTAAAGGAACCTAATACTCTTGCGCCTGCCCCAATCACCACATTATTTCCAATGGTTGGATGCCTCTTGCCCTTTTCTTTGCCTGTCCCACCTAATGTAACCCCTTGATATAAGGTAACATTGTCACCGACCTCCGTAGTTTCACCAATGACCACTCCTGTTCCATGGTCAATAAAAAGCCCTTGTCCGATCTTCGCACCCGGATGGATTTCAATACCTGTCAGAAAGCGGGTGAGCTGGGAGATCATACGCGGTAAGAGGACCCGATTATGGAGGTACAGCCAATGAGCCATTCGGTGAAAAAGCACAGCATGAAACCCAGGGTAACAAAATATAACCTCCCAAATACTTTTTGCTGCAGGATCTCGTTCAAAAATTACTTGAATATCGCGTTTCATCTGTCCAAACATCTATAGCTTCACCCTTTCCCCCTTAGAATTTTTCCCTTAGTTTAGATACATGAACACAAAAAGCGGAACTCTCGTCCAGAGACGAAAAGTTCCGCGGTCCCACTCTGTTTGAACGAACATGTCGTTCCAGCTTATAGCTCTAACGCAGCTAAAACGGATTGAAATACTTTATACTTCTTCCAATCAACTCCGAGACGCACTTCCAAAAATCCCTTGCAAATGGCTTTCACTGTCCCATCCTCGCTATCAACAATTCGTCTTTGTACTCTTTCTCATCATCGCCCTAGATTATTATTCAGTTAAAAATAAACTATATTTTGCATTTTATTATAGGGTAGTTCCCAATCCCTGTCAATCCATATGTTGATACAATCGTGAGCCTCCCCATCGAAGACTCCATGTTCAACTTTAGTTGAACGTTCACTAGTTTCCCTAACCCAAAAAACGCGCCTCTGAGACTGCAATCCGCCCCAGTACATTCTCGCGCCCCAACAATGGGATAATATCATAAAGCTCTGGTCCATGCATCTGCCCAGTCAAAGCTACGCGAACTGGCATATATACAAGCTTCCCCCCGAGTTTTAACTCCTTTGTCATTTGTTTTAAGAGAACTTTCACGGAAGCTCCAGTCAATAGTTCCACTCCCTGCACTTTCTCTCTAAATAATGCCAAAACGCCAGGTACTTGTTCCCCCTGCAACACCTCTAAGGCTTCCCCTTCAGGCTCTAGTGGAACATCACCTTGGAAATAATGGATAAAGTCTTTTGCTTCTGCCAGATAGGATATTTTCTCTGAGATTGCTTCGATAAAGTCAATAAACCATTGCTGTTGTTCGGCTGACCGCTCCTCATGTGGACGAATGCCAAATCCCTCCACATAAGATAACGCCAATTCTGCAAGTCGTTCAGGCGAAGATTTTTTAATATAATGCGCGTTAATATAATTCAGCTTATGTCGATCAAAGACTGCAGGACTTTTGGAAACCCGATCCAACGAAAAGGCCTCTGTCAATTCATCAAGGGTATAAAACTCTTCTTCTCCTGATGGTGCCCAACCAAGTAGGGCAATAAAGTTAACAATGGCTTCCGGAAGATACCCTTTCTTCTGATAGTCTATGACCGCGGTATCTCCATCCCGTTTGCTCATTTTTCCACCTTCAGTATTGAGAATTAGTGAAATGTGCGCAAATTTAGGTGCAGGCAGCCCCAGCGCTTGATAAATCAAAACTTGACGTGGGGTATTGGATAGGTGTTCTTCTCCTCGAATCACATGCGTTATTTTCATAGTGATATCGTCAACAACGACTGCAAAATTATAGGTGGGAATTCTATCAGATTTAACGATAATGTAATCCCCAATCCCATCACTTTCGAACACAACATCCCCACGAACCTGATCCGAAATATGGATTGCCTGTCCTTCCGGCACACGGAAGCGCACCACAGGCTTACGCCCTTCAAGCTCCAGAGCTACTCGTTGCTCTGAGGTTAATTGACGACACTTGCCTAAATAGCGTGGAGATTCCCCTTTGGCAATCAGAGCCTCTCTCTCTTGGTCCAGCTCTTCTTCCTTACAGTAACAATAGTAAGCGTGCCCACCGGCAATCAGCTTCTCTGTATACTCCCTGTAAAGCTCCAACCGATCTGTTTGGCGATAAGGACCATGCTCTCCACCGACCTCGATCCCCTCATCCCATTGAATATTTAACCACCGAAGCGCTTCCAAAATATTATGTTCGGATTCTCTGCTAGAACGTTCTAAGTCAGTGTCCTCACTTCGGACAATAAATGTTCCCTTGTTTTTGCGTGCCCATAAATAATTAAATAAAGCCGATCTCGCCCCTCCGATGTGAAGTGGACCTGTTGGGCTGGGTGCAAATCGAACGCGCATTTTCATCATTCATCCTCCAACCTTTTTAAGCTAACAATTGCCTGAGCAGCGATTCCTTCTTCTCTGCCCACAAATCCTAGTCGCTCCGTCGTTGTCGCTTTCACTGACACACACGATTCCTGAACATCGATAGCACGCGAAAGATTTATGCGCATCTCCGAGATAAACGGGGCAAGCTTCGGGCGCTCTGCCATAATGATGCTATCCAAATTTCCGATGCAATACCCTTGTGATTTGATGAGTCCCATGACCTGCTCCAATAAAACAAGACTTGAAATGTCACGATAGCTTGGATCATGATCTGGAAAATGACCACCTATATCCCCTAAGGCCAGGGCACCTAAAAGCGCATCCATAATCGCATGAATCAGAACATCCGCATCTGAGTGCCCAAGCAAACCGCGCTCATGCGGGATTTTTACCCCTCCAAGAATCAATGAACGCCCCTCCACCAGAGCATGTACATCATAACCAATTCCAACTTTAATACCAACACCCCCTTCGCGAGGCGCGAAGTTCGAGGTTCGAAACCCGAAGCAAATATCGCATGACAAAGGGGAGACAGGGGGACGGTTCTCTTGTCTCACACTTCAAGTTAGACAAGAGAACCGTCCCCCTGTCTCCCCCCGTTTCGTGTCTGTCACGCGTTCAAGCATCGTACCTCGCGCCTCGAGCATCGCGCATCGCAAGTATTCGTTCAGCTAGCCACAAGTCCTCAGGCGTGGTCACCTTAACATTCTCCTGAATACCTTCAACCATCCGTACAGGATGCCCCATCCATTCTAACAAAGATGCATCGTCAGTGCCATAGTATCCTGCGGAAGCTGCTTGATGATGGGCTTCTTCTAATATCCTACGGTCAAAGATTTGGGGGGTTTGAACGGCACGCAAATGCTCACGTGGCAAAGTATCAAGCACATTTCCAGCTATGTCAACCCGTTTTACTGTATCCTTGACAGGGATTCCCATAATCGCGGCAGAGTACTCTTGCGTTTCTTCAAGAAATTTATGAAATGTTTGTAATGTTAAAAGGGGCCTCGCCCCATCATGCACCACTATCCGCTGAATAGTGGGACTTAGAGCTCGAACCCCTGCACGAACGGAATCTTGGCGTAGCACTCCACCTTTGCAGATCGCCACAACTTTGTCAAATCCATGGTCATAAACAAGCTTTTCTATAACAGAGATATCGTCTTCCGCCCCTACTATTACAATTTCAGAAACAAAGTTAGATTCTTCAAAAAGTCTTACAGTATGAGCTAAAATTGGTTGTCCCATCAATGTCAGAAATTGCTTATTGTATCCGGCCCCCATCCGTTTGCCTTGACCGGCTGCAGGAATGACGATACCGATCTTAGCCAATCGCATTCACCTCATCCGTTGGACGAAGACCCATCGGCTTTTTTTCCAGAGAAGTCTTTGGCTTAGCAAAAATCATCCGTCCGGCTGCCGTTTGAAGAACACTTGTTACTGATACAATAACAGTCTGTCCCATGTACCGCCGTCCCATATCCACAACGATCATCGTTCCATCATCAAGATAAGCTACACCCTGTCCGGGCTCTTTTCCTTCTTTCATAACTTGAACTAGCATTTCTTCTCCAGGCAAAACAATAGGTTTAAGAGCATTGGCTAATTCATTGATATTTAAAACCTTAACCCCTTGAAGTTCTGCCACTTTGTTGAGATTATAATCATTAGTCAATAGAGGCGAACCTAAGACTTGTCCTAACCGTACTAGTTTGCTGTCGACTTCATTTATATCATCAAAGTCCTGTTCATGAATATGCACTTTGATGACAGTTTCCTTGGAAATTTGATTAAGAATATCAAGCCCTCTGCGCCCACGATTTCGTTTAAGTAAGTCCGAAGAATCCGCGATGTGTCGAAGCTCCTCAAGAACGAAACTTGGAATCAGCAATATCCCTTCCACAAATCCGGTTTTAACAATATCCGCGATCCGTCCATCAATAATCACACTGGTATCGAGAATTTTATAACTCAACGACTCTCGTGAACTGCTCGCCTTACTTTCCTTGTGTTTATCAATCTTATCCGCCTTGTCTCCCCGATCGCGAAATTTCGGAAAAAAGTTAAGAAAGCCCAAGACATCCTCTTTCCGCTTCATTCCGATCGTCAAACCCAGATAACCCAAAAAGAGGCTTAATAGGACTGCCAAAAGTGGTCCGAAGAATTTAATGTTGACAAATGAATTACTAAATAAACTTGCAATAATAAGTCCAATGATCCCCCCAATGGCCCCACCCATAAGATCATATGTGGGAACCCTAGTTAACCGTGAATCCATCCAACGCATTAAGGCAATAAAAGAGCGAATACTAAAAGGAGCAACTAAAAATCCTATAATGCCAAATAAAATACTCATTATGGCATATGTCCAGATAGTAGACGAGTTCCATCCAAGGGTTTTCAAAAAATCAAGGCTTATTAGTATATAGTTGAGATAAAATCCTACCGCCCCTAATAACAGAGTGATGATCCCGCGTATTAAATTGCGAATCATCTTTTCACCTCCTTTTAAACCTATTCTGACTAAAAGTCTTTCCAATTATACTGTTATCTTCATTATTTTTCAAGTAAAGTAAATTTGATCCTTTTTTAATTCCCACACCATTACTATTCATTGAGTTCCAATCTCAAACGTTTTTGTTTAAATCATGTATAGTGCAACGAAATATATTGTCACTAAGACTTCAACAAAGACGCAGTAATCAGAAATTCTAAGCTAAAACCAAAGCCGACGAAAGCCATTGTCTGACTGATTCTTCTTCAGATCCCTCAGTCAAAACGAGTTCACTAATCAAAATCTGGCAGGCATTTTCGTACATTTTCTTCTCCCCCGTAGAAAGACCTTTTTCGTTATCTCTTTGGGCAAGGCTTCGAACAACATTTGCAACTTCAAAAATGTTCCCACTTTTGATCTTTTCTAAGTTCGCACGATAGCGCCGATTCCAAGCTAAGGTAGCTGCCGTATCTTTAGTTCTCAGTACTTCTAGAACATCTTTGACCATGGTAGGAGAAATGACTTGCCTTAAGCCAAGGTTCTCCACATTGTTCAAGGGAATAAACAATTTCATATTCCCCACTGGTAAATGCATGACATAATATTGGCTTTTTTCACCAAGAACTTCGCGTTCCTCAATTGACTCAATAATTCCGGCTCCGTGCATCGGATATACAACTTTGTCACCAACCTTAAACATTCGGCCACCCCCTTATCTATCATTATAGCAAGGAACATAGCTGGGGTCAAAATTTTAAAATTATATCATACAGTCTTTAGCCTGTCAATTTCCCTTTTTCAACCTTGATTCTGTTGAAAATTGACAACTACCCAGCCACCTCGGTATAATAGAGATGGCAGAAAGGAGTGAGGATAGCACACATGGAGCAACTCACTGACCAATTCCAAGACACGGTAAAATCTCTGTTAATCCGGCATCAAAGCATTTTGGATATCTTGTCCAAAGGGCAAGAAACTTCAGCGCGTGTTAACCGAGCCGTCGTCAAATCTGTGACAAGCTGTGGTTGCCATGCAGTGAATGCACGTAAGAAATCCTTGCCTACTGATGCAAGCCTCGCTGATTTAAAAGAACTATTGGACAGTCAGCTCGAAGGAACCGTTTGCGATAATTGTCGAGACATTATTGAAGCAGAATTAGGCAAGCAACTCTTTTATATTGCGGCTCTGTCCAACGCCTTGGACATCTCGCTGACTGATGTCCTTGAACAAGAACACAACAAACTTCAGACGTTAACGATTTTTAATTTGACGTAAGTCATTACCCTATTATGTAAAATGCGTTTAAGTAATTAAGCTCCTGCATTGCAGGAGCTTTTATATTATTCCACTTATCCAGAACGTTATGAACTTTGAAAATTACCGTTTACACTCGTGAACATCATAATTCCGTTCAAAGTATTAAACTCAATGTAGATGTTACTTACACGGGTTTAAACATTTTTTTACTAGCCCCACATAATGGACATCTCCAAGTATCCGGCAACTCTTCAAAAGGAACATCCTTAGGTATTTTACTTTTCTTACAGCCTTTTTCTGGATTATAGATATATCCGCAATTTTGCATTTGGCATTGCCACATTTTACTTTCTTCACTCATTTCTGCACTCACCTCCTATTTGATTTTATCATTAATTAGTATGAATTTCAATTAAAAACTAATAATGATTTTATTGTTTGACAAATACAAATAGCACTTGCAGCTTAAGCAAGTGCTATTTGTATTCCTTATGCTAGCAATGCTGCACCTAATGCTGCAGTTAACTCGGGATCCGGTGGGATCACGATGTTCTCCTTTAACTCACGTTCAAGGAAGCGCACTAAGAGACTATAATGTGCCCCACCCCCGGTGAATATCAAACATTCGGGATGTCCAACGGACTCGACAAAATTGGCGAGACGTTTTGCCGTACTTTTGAACAGACCTGCAATTACCTCAGGCTTAGGAATCCCTTTGGCAAGCATGGTGATGACCTCTGATTCAGCGAACACCGTACACATGGAATTGATGGGCATTGGTTTAGCCTCTGAAGCTAAATCCAGCTCCTCAGTTGTTAGATCTAATCCCTTCAGGATAACATCTAAAAAACGCCCGGTCCCGGCAGCACACTTATCATTCATGATAAACTGAACAACTTTTCCCTCAGTGTTCTTCCTAATAACCTTAGCGTCTTGCCCTCCTAAGTCAATAATAAAGGGCTACATTTCGCTCACATTTATGGATCTTAGATATGTATCACTTTATCACTTTCATGCATAACTGCGATAATGTCAGGCATAGTAGAAACCTCTCCAACCTCGATCTTATCCTTGATACCGTAATAATCTAGACAGGTTACACAGGCTAACAGAGTAACACCCGATTCCTCTGCTAAAATCTTTAGGGCATCGAAAGCCGAAAATTCGGGTAACAAAAGTTGCACCCCTTTTTCAAGAAAAATAATATGGGACGGTTTCTCAGCTGCTTGCAGGAGCTTCAAAAAGAAACTGTGCATTAGGCGTTTGCCCAATTCCAGGTCTTGATGACCAATGGTATCTGAGCTGATCAAGTAGACAAAGGACATTAATCTTTCCCTCCGATCATAATAAATCTATTATCCTATAATATCACTAAATTTGTATGCATGGAAGGGCAACCAAGATATTATGTGACCCTCTCTCAGATTTTCTCCTCCACTATTTAATTAGGATAAATCGTTTATGTAAAACAAAAAAAAGACCGGAGTAATTCCGGGCTACTATGAGGCATATAATCCCTTTATTTAGTTCCTTTGTGTTTGTTCAAACAATAAACTTCATTCAATAGTTTGTCCAACTCACGGCTAGATGTAACTACTTCTTCAGAAGTTAGCTCTTTAAATAGGGCAAGTTTATTTAGTTGATCGCGTTTCTTTTCAACGGCATTTAGTAAATCCGATAACTCCAGTAAATCGTCCCTCATTAAAATCACCTTCCTCACATTCCAGTAAGCGAAACACAAAAGCTTAGTGGAATAAGGTTATCCGCTTTAATGATATAAGACATTTAAGAATGACATTATGATATTACTCGGAAAATGCCAATAAGATTTGAAAGCAAAAACAACTATGTACTATCATCACCTCTAACAATTAGCAAATAATTTACATTCTTTATTAAGTTATATTATAATTTTCTCCAATTAGCAAGAGATTATAATCTATAAATCCGTTGTATTTTGTAGATAAATGGAAGATTTTTATAAATACATGCAATTTGATCTCCCATTCCACAGTCTTTACGTTGCCTAGGCCAAGTCAGGTATCATAGTAGTATCCTCGTCTATGGCCTTATCATTTAAGGCCACTTCTTTTTGCTAAGCAAGAAAGTCTTAATCTCTCGCTTATTACTATCCAAACAAAAAGAGCCGGCAGGAGCAAAGAAATTCCTACCGGCATAACTCTTACGGGCGCTTCTTAAATATCCTCACTAATTGGAAACTCAATCTCAGTCTTAGCTGAATTCTTCATTTTCAAGTCCAGAATGACATCATACAAAGTGTTAAGCTCCATGATTTTAAGATTCTTATATTTTGAAGAATCTCTTAGAGTATTTTTTGCAATGTAGACACGTTTAAACCCCATTCTATCTATTTCTCGTATGCGCGCTTCGATAGAAGGGACCTTTTTTAGTTCTCCAGTAAGCCCGACATCCGCCACAAAAACGGTATCATTGGGAATCGATTTATCTTTCACAGATGAAACAATACACATGATAATGGCTAAGCTTACAGATTGTTCTTTAAGTTGAAGACCACCTGTCGTTTTGATGACCACATTTTTATCGTAGAGGTTAATCTTGCCTCTTTGCTCCAAAATAGAAATCAGGGTATTTAATTGATCTCTTCTTAAACACTCCGCAATTCTCGAAGGATAGGGTGTGAACGACTTCGATACAAGGCTTTCGACTTCTACAATAATTGGGCGTGTTCCCTCTTTGATCACTGTTAAGGCGCTTCCCGAAACCGTTTGTCCCGCTTCCCTTTGGGTCATAAAGAACTCAGATGGGTTATCAATCGATAACATCCCTTGTTCAGTCATCGAGAAAAAACCGATTTCACCAGTGCTTCCAAACCTGTTTTTGGAACACCAAGCTGCCCTTAGTTCTTCTCCATTTTCCCCATTGAGGATTAACACGGCGTCGACCAGATGCTCTAACGCTCGAAGTCCCGCGATTTCATCATCTTTGGTCATTTGCCCCACCATGATCACAGCTCTAGGGCGACTGTTGTTTTTTGCTATTTTTAAGAGTTCGTTGGCACACTCCATCGTTTGGATCGGTGAACCAGGCCGAGAATTATGTTCTTCCAGGGTGAACGTCTGAACACTGTCAATAATAATCAAATCCGGGTCAAGTTCTTCAATTGAGGCCAGAACATGGTTCATACTTGTATCCGAATATATCCAGATGTTACTCTTGCTTCCATTCAGAATTCGTTCTGACCTACTTTTGATTTGACTATCGCTCTCTTCGGCCGAAGCATATAGAACCTTGTAACCCTTATTGGCAACATCCTCGGCCACTTGTAAAAGCAAGGTTGATTTTCCCGCACCAGGCCTTGCTGTTAGTATAATGATGGAATCTTTAACGATGCCTCCACCCAGAACTCGGTTAAATTCACTGATGCTCGTCACAATTCGATCGCTATTGCCTGCCAAGACCTCAGATAACCTCTTCGGAGAAGCCCTTCTCTTACTGGGTGAAATCGTCGTTTTAGGTTTAATCTCTGACTCTTCAAATGTGTTCCATTCATCACAGTTTGGACACTTTCCCAACCATTTTGGACTTTCTGATCCGCAATTGGAACACCTATAATTAACCCTAGTCTTCATGCATACAACACCCCATCTCATAGGGACAATTCATGAATTGCCTCTACAAACAATACTGATCTTCAATCCATGGTAATAGTTTATTTGAATTTCTATGTGTTTTCCATCTCACTCTCCCGGAATAACCGTAGGGGCAATTCATGAATTGCCCCTACAACTGTTAAATCTTGGAAAACTTCATTTTTCCATCTTCTGCTTCTACACGAATTCGCTCTCCGCTTTTGAATTCTTGTTCGAGTATTTTCTCAGAAAGAGTGTCTTCTATTAATCGTTGAATGGCCCGACGGAGGGGTCGTGCTCCAAAAATCGGATCGTTTCCTTCTTTGGCAATCAATTCGATAGCACTTGCTTCTACCTGAAGCTCTAAGCCATTTTCACTCAAACGCTTATTGACCTGATAAATCAGGATTTCGGAGATCTTCACTAAGTGTTCTTCTTGAAGGGCATGGAAGACCACTAGTTCGTCAATCCGATTTAGGAACTCTGGACGGAAGGTACGTTTCAGCTCTTCCATTACATGTCCACGCATATTTTTATAATCCGTTTTTTGGTCTTTTTTTGCTGCAAAACCCATTGCCTCTTTCTTAAGGAAAGACGAGCCTACATTTGACGTCATAATAATCACGGTATTTCGGAAATCTACAGTTCTTCCTTTAGTGTCTGTTAAGCGCCCATCTTCTAGGACTTGGAGTAAAATATTGAAAGCCTCAGGATGTGCCTTTTCAATTTCATCCAACAAAATGACACTATAGGGTTTTCGTCTTACCGCTTCTGTGAGCTGACCCCCTTCATCATGTCCAACATATCCTGGAGGTGCTCCTACAAGTCGAGAAACCGCATGTTTCTCCATGTATTCCGACATATCAATGCGAATCAGAGCTTTTTCATCCCCAAACATCCCCTCTGCCAAAGCCCGCCCAAGTTCTGTTTTTCCGACCCCTGTTGGTCCAAGAAAAATGAAGGAACCAATCGGACGCTTAGGGTCTTTTAGCCCTGCCCGCGCGCGGCGAACTGCCCGGGCCACTGCCGTGACTGCATCCTCTTGCCCAATGAGTCGTTGATGAAGGATATCCTCCAGATGCAGGAGGCGTTCACTTTCTTCTTCTGCTAGTTTTTTGACGGGTATCCCTGTCCAACTAGCAACAATTTGAGCAATGTCATCTGCGGTAACCATAGCATTCTCTTTATACCTCTTATCTTGCCAAGCTCCACGTTGCTCAGCAAGCTCTGCCCGTAATTTTAGTTCCTGATCACGGTATTCTGCAGCTTTTTCAAATTCCTGGCTAGACACGGCCGCCTCTTTCTCTTTCTTTAATCGTTCCGTTTCTTCCTCCAGTAATTTCAAATCAGGTGGTGCCGTAAAACTAGCTAGTCGAACACGAGAAGCTGCTTCATCCATCAAATCAATGGCCTTGTCTGGCAAGAAGCGATCTGAAATATAGCGATCAGACAGTCGAGCAGCAGCCTCAATCGCCTCATCCATAATCTTGACTCGGTGATGGGCTTCGTAACGATCTCTTAAACCGCTAAGAATCCTAATTGCTTCCTCGACAGTTGGCTCACCGACCGTGATGGGTTGGAAACGTCGTTCTAATGCCGTATCCTTCTCTATATATTTACGATATTCATCTAAGGTTGTCGCCCCAATGCATTGAAGTTCTCCCCTCGCCAGGGCAGGTTTTAGAATGTTTGCAGCATCGATAGCTCCTTCCGCTGCTCCGGCTCCAATCAAAGTATGCAATTCATCAATAAAGAGAATGATGTTTCCGTCAGCTCGGATTTCCTCCATGACTTTCTTTAAACGCTCTTCAAATTCACCTCGGTATTTGCTTCCTGCGACCATCGCCGAAAGATCTAAGGTAATGACACGTTTGTTAATCAGTATTTCCGGTACTCTATTACTGATAATTCCTTGTGCCAATCCTTCAGCTATGGCTGTTTTACCGACACCCGGCTCCCCTATTAGGGCAGGATTATTTTTAGTCCGTCGGCTTAGGACCTGAATCACCCTTTCTATCTCCTTTTCTCGCCCAATCACAGGGTCAAGACGTCCTTCGCGCGCTTGATTAGTGAGGTCCCGCCCAAACTCATTGAGGGCCGGTGTATTTACAGGACCAGCGTTTTTAACTGTTGCAATAGAATTAGGCGCTGGTATTGCGGATTCATCCGATTCTCCGCCCAATAATTTAACGACTTGTTTCCATACCCTTTCAGGACCAACGTTGAGGTTCGCTAAAATGCGGGCTGCAATTCCCTCTCCTTCCATAATAAGACCTAAAAGCAAATGTTCGGTTCCGATATAATTAACCTCTTGTCGATGTGCTTCCTCATTCGCCAACTCTAAAACTCTTTTTACTCGGGGGGTAAACCCAACCTCTCCTTTGTAAGGCTGACTTATTCCAGTGACTTGCTCAACCTGAATACGTATTTTTGCAAGGTCTAAACCCATTCCTGTTAAGGCCTGCGCAGCAATTCCTTCTCCTTCTTGAATTAGACCAAGTAAAATATGCTCAGTACCTACAATTTGATGTCCCATTCGTTTGGCTTCACCATTGGCTATAGATAATACTTTCTCAGCTCGTTCAGTATAACGTTCCTTCATTATCCCTTCATCCTTTCATTTATGCAATGATCGAGGCTCGATGTTCTGATTTGACTGAAAGCGGAGCTTTCATAACCCAAAAGAGAAGTCCCTAAAGCAAAAATGTTTTTCTTGTATCGTGCTTCGTGCTTCGTGCCTCGCTTCACACGGTTCGTTCTCGTATCAGACGAGCTCGTTCCTCGTCCCGCTGGCTGGGGTCAAGTTCCCGATCGAGGATATATTGCAAACATCCCGGACGGGTATCGACGATTAACGTGGCAAAGCAATCCTTAATTTTCGGCAATAATCCCATATCTGACCCTAGCCGATCATGGGATAGAAGATGCATAGCATCTTCCGAAGAAAGTAACCGTGCATTTTGCAAGGTTCCCCGAGCCCGCCAAACTTTGTCTTCTAACAGCATAGGCATTTGCTGGCGAAGGAGTTCTCGCGCCTGATGTTCGTGCTCTACGATCTGTCTGGTTACTGCGTCTAAATGAATTAAGATATCTTCTTCACTTTTCCCGAGTGTAATCTGGTTAGAAACTTGAAATATGTGCCCAAAGGCCTGAGAGCCCTCACCATATAGCCCCCGTACCGCTAATCCTAAGCGAGACACTGCTCCTAAAACCTGTTGAACTTGTTCTGTAATAACCAAGCCGGGCAAGTGGACCATAACCGAAGCCCGGAGCCCCGTCCCTACATTCGTGGGACAAGCCGTTAAATACCCTTGACTTTCTCTGTAAGCAAAATCTAGTTTTGCTTCCAATGTATCATCTAAAGCTGTTGCTAAGCGGTGTGATTCTAACAGCTGATTACCAGGCAAAAGTACTTGAATTCTTAGATGGTCTTCTTCATTGACCATCACTGCATAACGGTGATCAGGGGCCAACGCCACACCACGCGCTCCGGTTGACCCTCCTAAACTAGGACTGATCAGATGCTTTTCTATAAGAACTTGTTGTTCAATTCTATTTAGTTCTGTTAACGATATATAGAGTAATCCCTCGTTATCTCCTTCTGTATCGGTTAAAACCTGGGAAACGGTTTTTTCAACCTGAGCAGCACCTTCCTGGCTTAAACCATGGGGAAAAGGGAAATCCTCAAGGTTTCGCGCTAATCTCACCCGACTGCTAATAACGACAGGGGAATTGGTTTCGCTCATCCATGCACTGTGCTGTAAAAGAAGCTCCTTACGAATCACTATTTTCCCCTCCTGTCGATTGTTCAATTTCACGAATCTGATCCCTTACTACAGCAGCCTCCTCAAACGCTTCTTGCTGAATCAAAGTTTGAAGTGTTTCCTTTAGTTTTCTCTGTTCAACGCGACTTCTGATAACAGCACCACGTCTTGCAGGGATCTTCCCCACATTTTGACCTCCGCCATGCACACGACGAAGTAACGGTTCAAGCTGAGTTTCAAAGATTTCATAACAGGTACTGCATCCCAGTTTTCCGACTTGTGTGATCCGAGAAAAGCTAATACCACATTTTGGACACGTCATCTCCGAAGGCTGGTCCTTTGTTGTAGCATTAAAGCCAAAGAGTGCTTGCAAAAATTCCGGCACAATAGCAGGGTGAAAAACGAAACTTACTTCTTGGGTTTTTTTGGCACAAGTCTCACAAAGATACACCTTTCGTGTCTGTCCATTTTCTGATATTAATAATTGCATAATAGCATCTCGTTGATGACAATGTTGACAAAGCATGTTAAATCCTCCTTTATAGCAAATCATCCCGACTAAGCGTTGTCAAAATACTCTTCATTATACATGCTCGTAGCTCGTCCCAATCTCTGAATTCTCCACCTAAATCGTTACTAGAAAGCACACTCTTAATCAGTGCTGCTTCCCTTATCGTCACAAGTTCTTCATCCAATAGTCGTTCTACCAAGACGTTTGATCGGTCACGAGAAAGCTGCTCTCCAATCAATTGCCGCATAACCTGTTGATACTGTCCTTCGACCCCAAGCCCTAAGCGAATAATACGTAGGTAACCTCCGCCCCCTCTGCGACTTTCAACTAAGTATCCCCTTTCGACCGTAAAACGGGTGTCTAGAACATAGTTGATCTGAGATGGAACACATGCAAACTCACCCGCAAGCTCGCTGCGTTGTAACACAATATACCCTTCTGACGTTTTTTCCAAAATCCGTTTTAAGTATTCTTCAATGCGATCCGCTAAGTTTCCCATTGTTTATTGTCTCCTTGTCAACGTAATATTTCTAAGAATACACATCATTGACCTTCCCTGACCTTCTATTTATATGATAACCAAATTCTTATGATTTTGCAAAGATTTTTAAAAAAAAATTAGTTAGGGAGGGACAAGTCTCTATCCTAGACTTATCCCTCCCTAAACTCGCTCTATTCGCCTTAACTATTACTTTGAAAACAAAACAAAGTAAAACCAAGAAGATAGGGTTAAAAGACCAACACTGCCTAGCAGCCAAATTACAGGTTGTCCTTCAAGCCGCTTCGTATATACCCCTTTCTCTATTGCTTGATTTATTCGTATTTGTTCGGTTGATTTGGAAACCGCTAGCTTTTCGGGAATAGCTTCACCTAACTTACGCATCCCCGTTTTGGAGGAGGTTACACGAGGTGCCACGTCAATCCATAGTAATGAGCCTTGTAGCATCAGTTTCAGTTCCGTGGAACTCAGCCAAAGATTATTTTCTTTCATGAACGGTCTGCCTCCATAATGCCTATATGCCTATCAATCCTTAAATGTAAATCGCCCATATCAGTAGTGTTAAACGACTCTTCTTTGTACACTAACAAAAATTCATCTGAAGTAAGATTTCTATATGCTATGCTATTCGAGACCCACAAAATAAATCCCTGCCGCTTGGCTAGGGATTTTATCAAAATCTGAAAAATCGTCAAAAATTTATCCAATCGTAAGACTCCCACTTCTTCAAGTGGGAGTGGGCCCCCGTACCCTGCTTCGGTGGGGGTAGAGTCCCCCACCGAAGTCTCGATGTTCAGCTTTAGCTGAACGAGTTCACTATAATTTTTAACTAAGACAAAATAGCTCATTTGCTAAACCATCCTTAAAAGAACTATTCATAGCAAGCAACTCCTCATGGAAAGTAGTATCCTACTCGTTTCCTATGTTAATATCTCTTAGGCAGTTCTTCAAAGTACCCCTGATCGTGTGCACAAGCAGGACATTTATCTGGAGCTTTGATTTTGCTTTCAATCTATATTGAAGGTTTACGTTATACGAATGTCGAAATAATATATGATTACACTAACCTAAGGTGGTCTTTTTTTGAAATTTAAACCTTTAGATATTCCGCGTCCCGTCCTAATTTTAATTATTGGTGGATTCATTCAATCGACTGGTCATTCTCTGATGTGGCCTTTAAATAGCCTCTTTATGCATACAGTTTTAGGCCGTACCTTGACAGAAGCAGGTATGCTTCTTGCTATTCAATCTGCGGTGTCTCTTCTTGGTCAAATAATAAGTGGATTCTTAGCGGATCGTTTTGGCCCTAGGAAAATCATGATTCTTGGGCTTATTGGTGCGGTTCTTTCCGTCGGAGCAATAGGAATCCTTCCTATCTGGGAGGTTTACGCCCCAGCATTTATCTTTTTTGGCTTAGCTCAAGCGTTTATCTTCGTGCCACTTTATGCACTGTTAAATGCAGTTTGGCCAGAAGGTGGACGACGAGGCTTTAATCTGCTTTATGTCTCGAATAATGCGGGAGTAGCCGTTGGCACCGCCATAGGTGGATTGATTGCCCAAGTCTCTTTTCGTCTCATTTTCTCTCTTAATGCAATTGCTTTCTTTATCTATCTGCTATTAGTGTTTATTAGTATTTCTGACCGCAGTATACCTATTCATTTGATTCCACCGAAGCAGCAGACCAAGCAGCTCACAAAAGACAAAAGCTTTAAAGTGCTTCTAGCTTTAGTAGGGGGGATATTCCTTGTCTGGGGTGCTTACGTTCAGCTCGTTACGATTCTACCCGTTGTAATGAACCAACTAGGTTTCTCTCTCGTTTCTTACAGTGTGCTTTGGACCCTGAATGGTATTTTTGTCGTAACCTTACAGCCCTTCCTAACTTGGGTGATTCATATATGGGCAAAGTCTTTTAAACGTCAATTTTACCTTGGAGGTCTTCTCTTAGCCATTGGGTTTGGAATTCTGTTGGGAAAATTTCCATATTCCTCCTATGTTATCGCTATGCTCATTATAACGCTCGGTGAAATGCTTATTTTGCCTGCTGTTCCTGCTGCTGCCGCCCAAATCTCCCCCCAAGGAAAAGAGGGAGCCTATCAAGGGGTCATCGGAGGTGCTACTTCCGGTGGACGCATGGTTGGTCCCTTACTAGGTGGGATAATGTATGACTTTGGCGGGGGCTCTAGCGTATGGGCGCTCGCAATCACCTTTATGGGGATGTCTATAATTATGTTCTTTATCTATGGGAAAGCTGTTCAAAACTTTCTTCTTCAAAGACCCCAACAAACTGCAACTATTAGAAGTTAAAACTAAAGTTCAACGCTGAACTATCCTTATCTAAAGTGAACTCGTTCAACTAAAGTTGAACATCGAGTCTTCGGTGGGGGACTCTACCCCCACCGAAGCGGTGCCAGGGGTACCACTCCCACTTGTAGAAGTGGGAGTCTTACGATTGGATAATCGAAAGGAAATGTTAATAAATGTCAGACCACACTACACCCTATACTTTTTGCCCGCTATGTGCTGAGACTCTGCAAAAGTCTATGATTGATAACCATCCTCGTAGTTCATGTCCTAGCTGTTCGTATGTTGACTGGGGAAATTTCTCCCTCGGTGTCGGAGGGGTTCTTTGGCATGAAGGCAAAGTCCTTCTTGTTCAACGCGGCCATAATCCTGGCAAAGGAACATGGACCATTCCTGGAGGTTATGTAGATCAAAGAGAATCGATTGAGGATGCGATAGTACGCGAAATCCAAGAAGAGACCGGAATCAATGCTAAACCTCTTTCAATTATTGCCTTACGCGATCGACCTTCCGATGGTCCTTCCGAAAAGCACGACGCGTATATTATATTTTTGATGAGCTTTCAAGGCGGAGCACTTCAAGCTCAACCAGAAGAAGTCAGTAATCTGGGATTTTTTACGTTAAAAGAATGTCATACTTTTCAGATCGCATCGTTAAGTTTGAGTGCCATCGAAGCATCCCTCTCTATTTCTCAGGGTCTCGTTATAAATACAAACGTAAAGCTTTTAGGTAAGTTGTCAACACTCCATCAAATTTGTCCTAGCTTAATCCGTTAGCTTAACAGGTTCAAGCTCTTTTGTACGATGACCTTACACCATCCTCTATCAACCGCCTGCCGAAAGGAAGCGAAAGCGAAAGGCCCTTACGAATTCCGGCCAGTCCTCCTCATCAACCCGAAAGGTCACTTGAGTTGCCGGGATTTGAATTGACCCTAAGGTACAGGACCTCGAATCACTCAAATTAACTTCCCAGTTTGGACCAAAATAAGTTCCTTCGTTCCACTTCCCCCCGATTGAGAGAAAATACTCTTCCAAATCTCGGTGGGGCATTCCTCTCATCTCCAGAGAATATTCTTTGATCCCCATCGTTCTCGCTCTCCTCTAACAAATAGCACTTGACCCTCTAAAATAAGTCCGTTAAATTTAATCACATTACTTAACTTAACTCATTCAATCAAATAAATGTCTTATCGCCGCAATTGGATGGGTATAAATCATCCTGGGTCCTGAATAACGCATTATTTCTTTGATTCTTTTACGCATTTCTGGTTTATAACAATGTACTGTACATTTAGAACAAGTTGGTTTGCTTTCTCCAAATTTGCAATGGGCTAGACGAGTCATGGCATACTCTGCTAATTCCTGGCATGCTAAACACAATTTACCTTCAGAGTGGTGATGAGCTTTACAATATAGCTCAATCATCATCTGCACGGTTGCTTTTTCACGCACTAACCTATTTGACATTTCCGCTCAACTCCATTTCCACATAGCCACATATTTTGCCCAATGCATGTTATTTATTAATCAGGGAAATCTACACTTGAAACTTATTAAAGGAGGCAATAATCGAAAATGGCAAAGAAAACAAACGATAAGTCTCGAAAACCCGATAACACTGAGAAAATTCCCCTTCCTTATGACTCTGATAAAATTGGGAAAGACGTATCAAAAGACCGGGTTTGAACCTCCCTCACCTGCAGTTCGTTAAGAATTAGAAAACTTGGCTAGCGCCAAGCCTTAGGCGAAGGCGATTGCCATAGTTGCACTTATGCTTCCAGACGACGAAGACACCGTCTTCGCACGGGTTAAACCTTCTTGCAGCACTGTCTTCGCACGTATTAGCCTTCTTGCAGTATGTAACGAAAAGTTATACTTTCTGATTAGTACAAAAAAACTATTTTCCCCAAAAGATGAAGGCTTCTGGTAAGACCAAGATGTAGTTCAAAGCTCGCCGGTACTTTTCTAGGCTAAGCCTCTTCTGCTATTAGGTCGCGTACCTTTGCAACTCTTTGATAAGCCTTCTGAAGAAATCTCTGGGGCGAATCTTCATGTTCTTCGTGCATTGGATAAGCTTCTAGTGTCAAGCATCCTCGATAACCCTCTGGAAAGTGATTGGTTAATTTAATCCAATCAATACTGCCCTGACCTGGAAGCCAATGCCGGTCTTTTAACCCGTCATTATCTGACAAATGAGTTGTTACCAGACGCCCTCCGTAGTTATCTAATAGATGGAAATCCTGTTTATCCGTTAAATTATAATGCGAACTATCATAACAAAACCCTAAATACTTCGATTGAATTTTATCCAGTATATAGGGAATATTATCTGTCCTCAGAGTGTTTTCTATGGCGATTGTTACTCCAAGCTCCTCGGCAACCTTTACAAGTTGTAACATACTTTCTAGGCCATATGCATTTGGAGCTGGATGATTGCCTTCTTCTGTCAAATGCATAACCATGATTGGAATTTGATGGTTTGCACAAGCATTAAGCCACTGGAGATGGTTTTGAATAATTCGGGACCTTACGGACTCCTGCTCCGACCATAACGCACCCGATTCATTAAAAGGAACATGGATATTCTCTACTAACAATCCCATATTCCTTACCAACTTGGGCATATTCTCTTTTTTAATCGGCCATGGTGTATCTTCGTCTTCCCACCATATAGAAGTCGCTGTAAATCCGGCTTCTTTGATCAATCGAATTCTTTCTTCAAAAGGAAGTACATAACCAAACCATGAAAATATACCCAGAGGATACTGATCTATCTCTTGATTCTCCAATATAACTCCTCCAATTGATCCCTGCCCTACTATAAACGCTATTATCTGAACAGGTTTAAAAACTCCTGCGGAATATCCGTCTTATAACGAACTTCTTCACCAGTGATGGGATGTTTAAAGGCCAGCACTCGAGCATGAAGTCCTAACCGACCAATAGGGTGCTTAGTCGCTCCATACTTCTTATCCCCAATTACACTGTGCCCTATATCTTTCATGTGAACACGAATTTGGTTCTTTCGCCCAGTTTCTAGTTTCACCTCCAGTAAAGAGTAATGTTTATTCTTCTTAAGAACCTGGTAATGAGTTATCGCTTTTTGACCGTCATTAGGGGTACGACTGGAGTACATGATAAAGGCTTTACTCTCCGTCAGCCAAGAAGTGATCGTTCCTTCCTCTTTGGTCACATGACCTTCCACAACCACCACATAAGTTCGCTCTAAAACAGCTTCCTTCCATGCTTTTTGTAATAATTGTTGCACTTTCTCGCTTTTTGCAAACATCATCACCCCAGAAGTCTCTCGATCAAGACGATGCAATACAAAGATCTTATTCTTAGGATCCCTTTTCTTTACATGCTCACTTAAGATACTATAAGCTGTTTGTTCCTTTTCAGTAGCTGTTGCTATGGAGAGCAGTCCGGCCTGTTTTTCAATGATTATGATATATGGATCTTCAAACACAATATTTAGACCTTGAGGTTGCTCTTCTATCAGAACTTTAGCCCAATTTACGACGACCTGTTGACCTTTTACAAGGGGATGGTTAAATTGTGTAATGACTTCATTGTTGACTGAAATCTGACGATGGGCTAAAAGAGACTTGATATCCTTACGGCTTTTAGCCGAAAGTTCAGCCATTAAGAACTTCATTAGTTCGGCTGGTTCAGATACCTCAAGATAAGAATGCTTTAGCTTTTCCGTATTAGTTTTTAATTTACCACTTGGTATATGCATACTATTGACCCCTTTATTTATATGTATTTCTTGTATTGTAAGTATAACCGTTTGCTTGCCACACGTGGTTAAATTAACCCCAATTTTACCAGTTACCATAAGGCTGGTCAATGAACTACTTCTCCCCCCTTATTGGACCTACCACTAATATTACCAAATTGTGAGGTTACATAGCGTTTATATGCAAATATTTAAATAGGTTTGTAAGTGAACTCGTTCAACTAAAGTTGAACATCGAGTCTTCGGTGGGGGACTCTACCCCCACCGAAGCGGAGCCGGGGGTACCACTCCCACTTGTAGAAGTGGGAGTCTTACGATTGGATAAATAAAAAATTAAGGGCCATTTTTATTAATGGCCCCTTTTAGGATGGAAGAAATAATACCTATTTATATTGGTTCGCCAATCTCTTCTTAAGATTTTCGGCTATGCTAGCAGGATCGATCGGATTTCTAGCAATTCCACTTTCGATAGCAGCTTTTGCGGTAGCAGCAGCAACAGCCGGGGCTACTTCCGGGTTCAAAGTGCTCGGTATGATAAAACTAGCATTAAGCTCCTCAGGGGAGACACAATTTGCAATTGCTTTGGCAGCCGCAATCTTCATAGCATCGTTGATGTCAGTCGCTCTGACGTCGATAGCGCCTCGGAACATCCCAGGGAAGGCTAATACGTTGTTAATTTGATTTATTACATCTGAGCGACCAGTTGAAATGACTGCTGCACCAGCTTCTATTGCTCTTTCAATCGGCCAAATTTCTGGAATTGGGTTTGCCTGACAGAAGCAGATAGGGTCTTTTGCCATTGATTTGATCATATCTTCCGTAAGAACGTTTGCTGCTGATATACCAATAAACACGTCAGCACCTACGAGTGCTCCAGCAAGATCACCGCTAAACCGTTCAGGATTAGTGGCTGCGGCAATTTGTTCCTTCCAGGGATTCATCCCTACTGTACGACCCAGATAAATTGCACCTTTGGTGTCACACATAATCACGTTATTAAGACCAACACTCATTAAAAGTTTAATGATCGCGATTCCGGCTGCTCCTGCACCATTTGCGACAACTTTGACATCTTCGATTTTCTTTCCCACGACTCTGAGTGCATTATAAAGTCCAGCTAAGGTGACGACAGCGGTTCCATGCTGGTCATCGTGAAAAATAGGTCCTTTGAAAATCCCACGGGCTTTGAGTTTCTCCTCAATTTGAAAGCATTCGGGAGCTTTAATATCTTCTAAATTAACTCCTCCGAAGGTAGGAGCTGTCAATTCAACAATTTCTACAATTTTATCTATATCCTTGGTATTAACACAGATTGGGAAAGCATCCACATCTCCAAAGGTTTTAAAGAGAAGCGCTTTTCCTTCCATAACCGGCATGGAGGCCGCAGCACCAAGATCACCCAGCCCAAGTATAGCTGTACCGTTGGAGACTATGCTGACAAAATTGGCATGGTTAGTGTAAATATCGAGATTTTCAATGTCTTTACCGATCTCCCAAACGGGTTCAGCAACACCTGGAGAATAAGCAAGCGTCAAATCATCCCTATCTTGAGCTGGACATGTGACTCTAACTTCTAGTTTACCTGGTCTCACTGCATGAAATGCCAAGGCCTCTTCACGAAGATTCTTAATGCGCGTCATATGCATCTTCCTTTCATAACCCTTCTACACAGCATTCACTCAAGATTCGTTAGGCTATAAAACACTGCTCCCAAGCGTATAAATCGTATAAATTATGCTCAGTAAAACACAAGATATTGTTTCACTATGTAAAACTTAGTTTCACTTATTTGATACCATTATCTATCTTATTCCCTAATTAGTCAATATCATAATTAACTGATTTTTCGCAGATTAATATTTAACCTACTATATGTCATAGCTCTAACTGTCTTAATCGGTACTGGGCCAGTAATCCCATTTACCGCTATTCCTCATTCATGATACTTTTTTTACTAAGTCAGCCAATGGGTAAATCAAGCTTTTGAAACCTTATGAGAAAGGAGAGCTCTAATCGAGTGTAATATTAATGTGCTATGCCTTCCGAAAAAAGTCAAATCCCAATTTAGCAGAGATCAGTTCTCCAGACTTTATCATTTCTTCACCAATCCGTTTAATCCCCTTTTCCTTAATCCTACTAGAGGGTCCGGAAACACTGATTGCACCGATTGCTCGTCCAGAATAATCGAATATTGGCGTCCCCAAACATATGATTCCGGTTTCATTTTCTTCCGTCTCAACCGATATCTTACTTACCCTGATTTTCTTTAGATCCTCCAACAATACCTCTGGGTCTGTAATTGTGTTGGGAGTATATTTAGTCATACCTTTAAGTTCAAGAATATGTCGAACTTCCTCTTCTGGTAAGGTTGATAGTAGCGCTTTTCCAGCTGCTGTACAATGCATTGGAGCTCTCCGTCCTACTTTAGAATGCATACTAACAACTTGAGAACTCTCTGCTCTATCGATATATACAATTTCTCCATCATCAGGAAGAACTAGGTGAACGACTTCATCCAATACTTTCACTAAGTCACTTAGAACGGGAGCGGCAACTTTTCTAATTTCCAAATCGTTAAAAAAGCGGATTCCTAGTTCAATAATTTTAATACCTAATTGGTAACGCTCGCTATCTCTTTTCTTCTCAACATAACCACGATGACATAAGGTTTGCAAAATTCGATGAACTGTACTTTTATGCAAACTAATGCGACTTCCAATTTCTGTAACCCCTAATGGTTCTTCGGCATGAGCTAGCACTTCCAGAACATCAAAAGAACGCTCAAGAGTTTGAACATATTTCTCCGCCACGGATAGTCCTCCATTCTAATCACTAATTAGAAACATCATAAGTTGCGATATTACAAAATCCTCTTTTTCTAATAGAATAGTTTCAATATATAAAACACCGTTCCATTTTATGATAGTATGATCTTATAATAAACTTTAGTCAATACCCTTGATCTTCAGATTTAGTGAACTCGTTCAATTAAATCTGAACATCGAGACTTCGGTGACGATAGTCTCCTGTGGAGAGTATCGCCGAAGCCGCTGATCCCAAAAGGTACACTCAGCGGCGAAGGATGGACTCTACCCCCACCGAAGCAGGGTACGGGGGGTACCACTCCCACTTATAGAAGTGAGAGTCTTAACGATGGATAAAAAATTAATTCTAAAAACAAACTATTGGTAGTAATAATGGATTGTTTCCTATTTAGAAAAAGGCTTCCCGCCTTCAAATCTACTTGGCCCTAGTTTTGTAACTTTTTAGGAATAGCTTGTAATATTCTTCTATTGTGCCTGCTATTTCAATCTCTTGATTCATTCTTAGAGTTTCAATTGCAGCCTCAATAGTACATAAATTACCTTGGGTTGATCCTCTTCTTAAATCATACTTTGAGGCACAAGAAGGCTTTATTGTGATTTTTGGTAAGCCCTTTAAGAAGTCGCTCTTTCGAAATATCTTCCTTGCTTCCTTCCATGTTCCATCTAAGATTATAAACGCTGGAATTTTCTCCGTGATCTCAAATTCCTTCTCCCTCTTATCGAGTTCTGGATTCTCTGTCGGAAACAAAACAAACGTTGAATATTTCTCCATAATAATATTTTTGATTAGTTCAACGGGTTTTTTTGTTCGTTCCCAGAGGAAGATTTCGGTCGAAGCAGGATTTACTGACTTCAATAGCCTAGCAGTATTTGAAGGTCTGTAAATCTCTCTCTCGCTTGATAAAACCCAAAACTTTGCTCTAGTATTTACTTTAGGGGATTTATAACATATGCAATTAATTATTGGCAGTCCACATTGATTACATCTTTCATATGAACTGGTTGTCCGTTTCACCTCATTACAGTTATTCACTTTCTTCCCCCTCAGTAAATTCATCTCATGATATATCTTTATCCACACTTAACTGATACTTATACCCCTATAGTCCCTTCACCTGTACATTATTGACACTTTTTCAAAACGAGAACACAACAAGCTACCGCTACTGAATCTTACCATAACTATTTCATCAGACCCCAATGGCCTTCCACCACTTTAGACCATGTTTGTGAAAGGCTCTTGTCGACAGGTTCGCTATACCTTCTTCTACGCCAACTCCAACTTAACCTTGCTTCCAACCCCGCCAGCCTCGGCGGGAGTAAGGACTAGTCTGCGTGAAAGGCGATTCTTTAATTCTGGAACGTGACTGATAATGCCAATCGATAGATTTTGCAGGTGAAGTTTCTCGAGCGTGTTCATTACTGTCTCTAGCAAATTAGCATCAAGAGTTCCGAAACCTTCATCTAGAAAGAAAAATTCCAGCGGTGCTTCTCCGCGAAGCTGGATCTGGGTAGATAAAGCCAAGGCCAGTGCCAATGCGGTGAGGAAAGTTTCCCCGCCTGATAGACTGTTTACGGGACGACGTACTCCGCCGTTGGCATCATCACGAATAATAAAGCCCCCCTCAGCATCAACCTCCAAGGCATAACGATGATTTGTTAACTGTTTCAATCGTTCGGATGCATCTAAAGATACGTTGGTTAACTGTTCTTGAGCGATAAACTCTACAAAAGTATTCCCTTTAAAAACGGTCTGCAGGGTTTTAAGTAAATTTTGGCGGTGGCTAAGGGTTTTTCGTTCGCATTCTAGGCTTATCCATTCCTCATGCGCCACTTTCAACTTTTCTAACCTTTGTTGATTTGCACCCCGTTGCTCAAACGCTTCTGTAAAGTCCTTTTTAAGCGCCTTTAGCCGGATCGGCCAAGCGAGCCATTCCTCAGGACGAAGATTCCGTCCTTTAAGTACCACTTCCACATCTTCCCTTTTTTGCTTATTAAACAATACTTTTTGACGGAAGATCGAAATGTCTTGTTCCATACTAAGTCGCTCTTTGGCCTCACATAACGCGCTTTGTGCCTCCGCCACGGTCAAAAATTGTGCTGTTTGAAGACCCAAGTCTAGCTTTCGGTGAGCTGTTTCAAACCCCACTTGAGATAATTCCAGGGTTTTTTGGCTAACTGCCTGAGTCTGTTCTGCTTGTTTCCATACCTCTTTGGCCTGTTCATAGGCCTTCTTAAATTCTTCTTCCCTTCCTGTCACAAGCAACAATTCCTGTTTAACCTGCTCAATCAACTCATGGGATGTCTTTCCTTCGGTTAAAGCATCACATTTCATCTGAAGCTCTGCTAGATCGCGAGCGGCTTCTGTGCCCATGGTCTTTAAATTCTGAAGTTCAAGCTCACAGTCCGTCTTTTCTCGCCTAAACCTTTCCTGGCCCTCATCGGCTTTCTGCAACTCTTCCTCAAGACCGGACAAGGTCTGATTTAAAGTACCCATCATCTCATCCCAGTTTGCGTATTGCTTTTGTAATAACAAAATTTTCGTTATCGCAATTTCACCGCGCAAATCGTCCAAGGTTGTTTTTCGTTGCACTTGGTCTTCAAACAATTGGTTTAGACGATTGCGAACTTCTTTACCTACTCCTTCTGACAAAGCAATTTGAGCACTGATAAGATGTTGCTTTTTCTCTGCTTCGGCTAGCTTATTCTGTGCATCCTCTAACTGACGGTTCAACTGTTCTCGATCCGCTTTCCATTGGTTCAAAACCCGACGATCATTTGCCAACTTGGATTCTTGTTCAATTAGTTGTGCCTTTAATATATGAATTTCTTTATTGTGATCTGCTTCAGCCAACTCTCCTCGATAAGCAACAAGGCTACGTCGCTTAGTTGCGAAAAGATCAGCTTGTTTTCTCTCCAGCTCTTCTTTGGACGACAACTGAGCTTTGGCCACGGCAAGAGCGGTCGTACCTTCCGCGCTTTTCTCTTCCAAGCTTTGGAGCTCCCTTGATGCCTGCTCCAGCTCAACTCTCGCACTTTCCAACATCTCATCATTCAAACTATGAGCAGGCTTAGGATGGTGAGTTGAACCACAGACCAGACATGCTTCTCCTTGCCGCAAGTTTTCAACCAGTAACCCTGCAAGATTTTCTCGCTCAAGTTCCTTCACTTCCGCGATTTTTCTCTCGATAAATGCAGTTGCCTCCCGAACCGCCAGCGTAATCTCACCCAGCGCCTTCTGCCTGATTCCTACTTCAACTACCAATTTTTGGCGATCTTCTGTGATGATTTGCAATCGCCCTTGTTCTTCGATTCCTTCCAGCTCAACCCGCTCAATATTAGCAATCTTATGACGGTCACGTTCTATTCTTTGAGCCTGATCAGTTAAGATTTCTTCACGAACTGGCGGGTTTTGGTTCATACTCATCAAAGTCGCCTTTAACTGCTCTGACATTTTCTGAGCACTCTGAACCTCCCCCAGGGAAGTCTGCAACTCCGATCGTCGTTCTTCTATTTCAGACAAGTTTTTGACCAAGTCTATTTGCAAGTCGTCCACTTGCTTGGAGACCATCTCATATCCTTCTAATGCTTGGGCCGATGCACTAAGTTGCCTCCTCAAGGCAGGGTCTACAGTGATTTTAGCGATATTGCTTTTTACATCTTGTTGTTGCTTCTGCACATCTGCTTTTCTATCCATCGAAACTTTAATCGTTTGTTCTAAGTCCTTCCGAGTTCGGTCAAGCGCGCTGTATTGGAGACGTGTTTCGCTTAAGCGTCCTTGGCGCACTCGTATATCGACTTCTAAACCTTTCGCTTGATCAAGTTGTTCTAATCTGCGCAGACAGCGGGGCTCCATTTCTTGTCTATTTTGATTTGCCTCAAACCACTTTCCTTCAGCGGTTTCCTTTTCGTGCCTCGCCACTATAAGCCGCTTATCTGAGCCTTCAGCCTGGTCTTTGGCTTCCTTAAACCGCTGTTCAGATATGACTATCTCTTCTAAAAGTGAACGGATCGATTCTGCACGTTCAGCCAGACTTAAACGCTCCGTAAACTTATCAATGTTGGGTTGTTGAATTGCTAGCTCGACCTCTTCGTGCTTCAGTTGTTGTAACTGTTCTTGAAGACTCCAAATTTCCTTTGCTTCATCAAACTGAATTTCTAAGTCTTTCAAATCTCTGGAAATTGTCTCCGACTTCATGGTTGAGGCCTGTAAATCCGCTTCTGCTTCTTTAACCCGCTCCTCTGAAGCATCTCCCAAACCCTGTTGTCGTTGTTCCACACCGTTTAAGTTGAACTTAGCACTTTCCAGTTGTTCCGTAAGACGAGCTGTGAGTTCTCTACCGTAGGCTTCAAGGGAAAATAGCCGCTCCAACATTAGTCGCCGATCTTTAGGTTTAATCGTGAGGAACTCAGCAAATTTCCCTTGGGGAAGAACTACCGCACGAGTAAAATCCTCGACATTAAGTCCTAACACAGCTTCAATTTTCTTAGTCATCTCATCTGCCTTAGATGCCAAAACTGTTTCAACCTCGTCGACTATTTCTACTAATCGGCAGGTCGAAGCCTTGACCGTCCGCTCCCCTGAGCGTCGATAAGCCCGTTCCGCACGGTAGGTTGTTCGTTGATCCCCTGCAGCTAATGAGAAACTATATTCCACCGTAAGCTGGGCTTCCGCATGATTAAGAACCCCCTGAGTATTGTTTGCCGCCCTTTCAACAGTTCCATATAGGGCCAAGGTGATTGCATCAAGAATGGTAGATTTGCCGCTACCAGTCGAGCCAAAAATCCCGAACACACCCGTTTCACATAGTTTTAAAAAATCTATTTCCTGGACTTCTCTAAAGCTGTTCAAGCCAGCTATTCTTAAACGAATCGGCTTCATGCGGTTTCCTCCTCATCCCCTATTATTGGTGATTGAGGTGTGAATAGAGATATTGATTGCGATGGCGATGTTGTGTTGTCTGGATCAATTAAGGATAAAAACAAAGAGACCAATTCTTGCTCCGGTTCTGCTCCACCTGTTCGGTCCTGATAAAATTTACAAAAGAGCTCATCAATGGGCAATTTAGAACGAGCCTCCGCAACGATCTGCTCCGTTTCTGGGAAAACAGGACGAATATTAATAAGGCGTTCTCTCTGCCGACGCAGATTATGGATATCCTGAGATTGAAGGGCACTTGTAACATAGACTTCTAGATCAATCCAAGCATTAAGATCCTTACCCTCATCGATCCATTGCTGCACCTGAGCTAACCCCTCTTTAGCCTGCCACTTCACCAGAGGGTAACCAGCGCTTAGGAAGATTTCTCGAGTCGTGACTGCTTGACCAGGGAAAGCCTCGATAAGGATCACAGATTTGGCATACCCTGTCTCGGAAAAGCTATAAGCTAGCGGCGAACCCGAGTAACGAGTCGGTACAACCGCACCTTTGACAACCTGCGCACGATGCAAGTGCCCAAGGGCAACGTATTGAGCACCAGAGGGCATCGCATTTACCTCAACGGTTGGCGCACTTCCCAGTTGAATTGGACGCTCTGACTCAGATTCCAACCCTCCACGTACAAAGAGATGACTTATGCCAAGGTTAACCGCATCTGGGCGAAAGTGCTGACTAAACGAGGAGAATAATTGCTGAACCCGCTTGGAGTATTCATCGCGTAAAATTTCTTCATCTAAGCTTTCGCTTAAAACCTCATTAAGCCGAGATTCGGAAGGATAAGGAAGCATAGCCACAATGGCTGGATCTGAGCAACTAGGAATATGTAACTCCACCCACCCTTGGCCAGCTGAAACCCTTGTAACCCGTCCCAGACTGGGCTGGGCCAAGAGACTAGGACTACTCGTCAATACCTCTTTAGGAAGGCCATATAAAGTAATTCCATTCTGCACCGCCAGAGGGCTTGCTGCACAAAGTCGCTCTGGGTTATCGTGATTCCCAGCGATCACCACAATCGCCCGCCTTCCGCCAGCAGACAATCGATTCAGTGCGTCATAAAAAAGTTCTTCTGCAATGGCAGGAGGATTAACAGTATCAAAAACGTCACCGGCAATCAAGACGAGATCCACCGTTTCGTCTTCCACAATCATGCAAAGTTCATTAATAAACGTCATTTGTTCCTCAATCCGGCTTCGCCCCTCAAGCGTACGCCCCAGATGCCAATCCGATGTATGTAAGATCCGCATGGGTCATTACCCCTCTCACTCAATATCTCTAATGTTATCATTATAAAGCATGTCCTAGATAAAGAAAACTTGACCGGTGCCCGAAGACACTGTCTTCGCACGTATTAGTCATTCTGCCAAGCATAAGCTAAGGCGGCCGCCTAGTTGCACTGATGCGCTGACCATGGATGGCGAGAAGTTCATTTCATTCATCAGTGGTGCCGCATACCGGCATGAAAGTCTGACTAGTACAAATAGCTGTGGGCATTTCTGGATATTAAGTTGTTAATAAGATTTTTTTCTTTCCTAAAGTGAACTCGTTCAACTAAAGTTGAACATCGAGACTTCGGCGGGGGACTCTACCCCCACCGAAGCAGGGTACGGGGGGTACCACTCCCACTTATAGAAGTGGGAGTCTTAACGATTGGATTAACAAGTCCAAACAAATAATTGCATTATAATAATTAAAGCTGAAAAAGTTTTATAGATGTCTAATTAAGCAGGCATTGAACATAATATATTTGATAGTGAACTCGTTCAACTAAAGTTGAACATCGAGACTTCGGTAGGGGACTCTACCCCCACCGAAGCAGGGTACGGGGGGTACCACTCCCACTTATAGAAGTGGGAGTCTTAACGATTAGATAAACGAAAGAAGGCTTCAAGATGAGTGATTGGTTAATACCGTACCTTGTTTTTAATGGGAACTGCGAAGAAGCTGTCAACTTCTATCAAGCAGCTTTGGGTGGAGAAAGTCAAATCCTGCATTTTGGTGATGCCCCACCAAATCCCGCCTTTCCAGTACCTGATCATGTTAAGAATCTTGTTCTGCATGCTGAATTAAGAAAAGATGGCCATGTCATACGTTTTTCGGACACTTTTGCTGATACACTTTACGAGGCTGGAAGTAACATTTCCTTTTCCCTAGAATTTGATACAAAAGAAGCAACCCGAGCAATGTTCGAAGTACTGTCGAAAAGTGGTACTATTGAAATGGAGCTACAAAAAACTTTCTTCAGCCCATTATACGGTAAGTTTACCGATAAATTTGGGGTAAAGTGGCAAGTTTCATGTAAGAAAGTAGAATGATTTACGAACTCTTGCCAACTAAAGATTCTTACCAGGGATTAATACTTAAACCTTTTGAATTACAAGAATTGGTCGACACGGTAGAAAATTGATTGCGTAATTAAAATGTCTATTTCATGCGCTAGGAATTCCGCTCAGTGAAGTAGAGTAACCTAACAAAGAGTACAACAAAAGGGGTAGCACTATCTGTCGCTACCCTTTTTGTGTTATAAAGATATAGGAACAGTCATTTTAATCCCATTCGGACTAGTTTCCCCTTAGTTCGTAATCGCGCTATATTCAGGGTTACACACAGGAAGGAGTAACAACCATGGCAGTTCAAGCTGATTGGAAAAGACTACTTGATGATGAAATAAAAAAAGACTATTATATCCAATTACTAGAATGGGTGAAAAACGAATATCGAAACAAACACATCTTTCCTAAGAAGGAAGATGTGTTTAACTCTTTAGTATTTACCTCATACGAAAATACTAAGACTGTAATTTTGGGGCAAGACCCCTACCCCAACGTCGGTCAAGGAATGGGGCTTAGTTTTTCCGTAAATGTGGGAGTACCCTTTCCAAAATCGTTGCAGAATATATTCAAGGAACTCCAATCTGACCTTGGTTGCAAGATACCTAAACATGGTTCTCTTAGAAAATGGGCAGAACAAGGAGTATTACTCCTCAATACGTCACTCACAGTAGAAGCAGGGAAGCCCAATTCTCATCAAAACAAGGGTTGGGAGATTTTCACCGATAAAATCATTTCTTTAGTTAACGAGAAAAATGATCCCGTGGTCTTTATCTTATGGGGTAATAATGCTCGTTCTAAGAAAAACCTTATTACTAACCCTCATCATTTGATCATCGAATCCGCTCATCCTAGCCCCCTATCTGCCAATAGAGGATTCTTTGGTAGTAAACCATTTTCTCAAGCAAATAAATTCCTAATTTCTAACAATAGAACGCCCATTGACTGGCAGATAGAATAATCGGGCCACGTGCGATTTTTTCAAATCCCGCACGTTTGTCTAAAATATCCATGCAATCCAAGGAATAATCCCTATTGCCAAAAGTAACCACCACTTCCAGGTAAACAAAATTGTTTGAAGCCATACGGAACTGGTGGTACTTGAAACTCCTTTTGGGCATTTGAGAGCAAGTGAACTCGTTCAACTAAAATTGAACATCGAGACTTCGGTGGGGGACTCTACCCCCACCGAAGCAGGGTACGGGGGGTACCACTCCCACTTATAGAAGTGGGAGTCTTAACGATTGAATGAAGGGTTAATTTGTCCTTTCTTTTCTTGACAGATTAGTTATAGAACCTCAAATTTTATTGGCATAATAATCAATCAAACATTAGGTTATGCTATATTCATCAAATAATTGAATCGAATAGTCGAGGATGACTTTATGAATGTTGGTTGGAATGTCGAAACATATATATCGATTCTAACATTGATTTTATCAGTGATTCCTTTAATTGTTATTATCAAAATTAATTGGAAACAATATAGCCTTCTTTTTTTGTTAAGTGCAATAATCGGAGTGATATTGTGTTATATTTTTATCTATCTTGGTTTGTATACATTCCCATACAGGCTTTTTCCTAACATCTCAAAAATACCTTTTACTGTAATTCTTACTATCTTTCCCACTTACGTTTTATTAGGTGTGAGGTATAGCCCAAAATCATGGTCGTGGAAGATACCATTTTATTGGGCTTTAGTGCATATAGGAATGTTTTCCGAGGCATGGGTCGAACATAGTACAAAGCTCATCAAATATAACCCACCTTGGGATACATGGGATTCGTATACATGGTGGTGGATATACTTATTGGTATTTGAATGGGTTGGAGGTCTTATCGTATCCCAGGAGTTCAGAAAACCTATTGACCAAGAGTTGCTAATGTATGGTAAGGTAGGGTGGTTTATTTTACATTTTATTTTAATTTGTACAATTTTTTTAGCAGGTGTATATATGCAAACTCTATTACAAAAAATCTAAAAATATTTACCCTAGATTTTCTTGGATGTATGAAAAATAGGTTCTTGATCCATATTCTAATCCCTTTAGAGAACCCTTCTAATACAACATCCAACTCTACCAACTCGCTCATACCAAGGCTTTCAATATCTTAATATAGCACAATTAACGTCTCCACGTGCATCGCCCATGAAAACATATCCCCGATGACTCCATTTCCCATACCTTTTTCGTACTAGTGAATAAAAAAATAAACGTGCGATTTTCAATTCGCACGTTTAAGTTCTTTCAGCTTACGTGGTTGACTTTATTATTAGAGCGACAGGTTATTATGGTTGAACAACAATTTGTTATCCGCACTTCGAATAGCCACAGTGCGTACAAACAACGCAACCGCTTTCATGGTTGATCGACATGCCACACTCTGGGCAGGCATTTCCTGGAGCAACGTTGGCACGGGCTTTTTTTACAGCGACCTTTTCTGTAGTAACCTTTCCTTGTCCTGCTACAACTTCAGACTTATCAGCCGCTAGTACTTGTTCTTGCGCACCCATTTGAACATTAGCAAAATTTATCCCAACGTCGATATATTTTTTAATCACTCGAGCAATAGCATCTGGGCAAGATGTAACGTTAACCCCTTCTCTGCGCATACACGCTGGACAACGAATCCCCTTAATCTGTTCTATAATTGCATCTACGGATAAGCCGGAACGCAAGGTTATGGAAATTAAACGCGCGGTAGCCTCAGATTGGGATGAACAGCCTCCTGCACGACCAGTATTTGTAAACACTTCGCAAATTCCTTTTTCATCTGCATTAACACTTACATATAAGTTTCCACAACCAATTTTTATTTTCTCCGTAACTCCTATAGTCGTGTTCGGTCGTGGACGAGGAACGACTGTGTTCACTTCCGGAATAAAGGGCATTTTTGGGATAACCTGTTCGATTGCCAGTGGGTCTTTACCTTCAACCCTCTTATCGTCTTGGCTATGTGCCGCTGAGGTTCCAGTAGAAAGCACCTGTTCTTCCCGACTACCATCGCGATAGACCGTTAATCCTTTACAGTTGAGTTCATGTGCCAATCGATAGGCCTCAGCTATTTCTTCTCGTGTCGCGGAGTTAGCAAAGTTAATTGTTTTTGAAACAGCATTATCTGAATATTTCTGGAAGGCTGCCTGAATACGAATATGCCATTCGGGCGCAATCTCTTGAGCCGTGGTAAAGACTTCCTGTGCCCAGTTTGGGACTTCAGGCAACCCTAGTACAGTCCCCAGATCCGCAATCTTCTGCATAAGTTCTTGGGAATAGAAGCCATACTCTTTAGCAAACGCTTCAAACAGCGGATTAACCTCCACTAAAGCTGTCCCATCCATCACAGTTTTAGTGTAAGCAACAGCAAATAGCGGTTCTACCCCACTCGAAGCGGCACAAATCATAGAAATGGTTCCGGTAGGCGCTATAGTTGTTAGTGTAGCATTTCTAAGCTTCATGACCCCCTCATAAATAGAGCCCACATAATTTGGGAAAGTTCCCCGTTCTTCAGCTAATCGCTGAGATTCAATACGGGCTTCGGTTTGAATGAATTTCATAACCTTTTCAGCATACTCAACTGCATCTTCAGTAGCATACGAGGTCTGAAGCAAAATGAGCATATCTGCAAATCCCATGACACCCAGACCAATTTTACGGTTCCCTTTAACCACTTCATCAATGATCGGTAGTGGATACTGATTGGCGTCAATCACGTTGTCCAGAAAACGGACGGATAATCGTGTCACTTGACTTAACCGTTCCCAGTTAATCACCATTTTTCCGTCTTTTTCGATTACCATTAGTTTTAGATTGATTGAGCCCAAGTTGCAGGCTTCATTCGGGAGCAAGGGTTGCTCTCCACAATTATGCACATAAATCCCGTTAGCATCGAAGGCGTTTACCCCTGGTACTTGAGCATCATAAACCTCCATCTCTCCTGCTGGGAGGCATTCGGTAACACTAGCCATAAAGCGTTCTCTATTGAGAGTACGTTGATACCCCTCTAACCGTTCTTTAAGGATTTGCATTTTCTTACTATTGCTAAATCCAACCACTTCTGCAAAGACAGCTAAATTATCTTGGGATATCGAAAGTTCATGCCCTGACTGAACCCTATAATCCTGATGACCACCCTTGCCATCAGGCAAAGACTTGTATCCTGATGACTTACGATCTTTATAAATCGTAGAAACTATACCTAAACGATTCAACATCCGCTGGACTATCTGTAGTGCTTCATAATCTTTTTGCCATAACCTAACAGAAACTCCTTTTTCTTGAGACCCAACCACTGTCCCATCCGCATCAAATAGACCTCTTAGTAATCCTCTATGAAACTCTGAACTTGTTTTTTCCAGATTCTCAGTTAATTTTTTTTCCTTTGGTAAAATTCCATAGTCCCCTGCCAAATCGCGCAAGGCTGCTAACTTCATCCGATGTTCCTGTCTGTCACTAATCACCTTTTGAAAGCCCTGGAAATCACTACGATGTCGCAAAGAAAAAGCAGCTTTTTCTGCGGCTTCAATCATGGACTCCGCTTCCTCATTTTCTCCCCATACAGAGATGATTCCACCGTCTTCTTTTAACGTCCCATCCCCTAAAAGCAAGCCTAAAAGGTAACCTTCTTCAAAACTTCCCTTACCAGACCAGTTAAGCCCCCGATTATTGGAAAGAATGATTTGATCTCCCTGTTTTAACTCTCCAGCGAGTTTCCATTCTTCAGTGATTTGTTCCCTAGTCACCTTCCCTGCAACCCGAACTAAATGATCACTCGTTACTTGAATTTCATACCCTCGGTCAGTTTTAATAGTTAAAACAGGCTTAGCCCCAGTTGAAAAGAATCCTTCTGAACTTGTTTGATAATATTTACCATTTAAAGCCAGCTTTATCTCCTGTCCTAAAACCATTTTAACTTGTGCTGGGCCATGGTCGGTAAGAATCCAGGTATCTCCTGTTAGACAAGGATTCGTAGCTTCAATCTCTCCCAACAACGGGGTAGGATTTCCTTGATTCAAACGATCGAGGAAAACAATCCCAGGTTCTCCGTTTTGCCAGGCATGCTCTACAATTTTATTAAAGATCTCTGGAGCAGATAGTTGGCCGACCGCACTGCCCGTATGGGGGTCTATGAGATCATAAGGACGCCCTTCTCGAACGGCCAGCATAAATTTTTCCGTAATTCCGACGGAAATATTAAAGTTCGTAATCTCTTTGTTATCTACTTTGCACTGAATGAAATCGACAATATCCGGATGATCAACCCGAAGAATTCCCATATTGGCTCCCCGCCGGGTACCACCTTGCTTAACTGCTTCTGTGGCAGAGTTAAAAACTTTCATAAAAGAAACCGGGCCAGAGGCCACTCCACCAGTTGAACGAACCATGCTATTTTTGGGACGTAAACGAGAAAAGCTAAAACCAGTCCCTCCACCGGATTTATGAATAATTGCTGCGCTTTTAATGGCGTCAAAAATTTCTTCCATGCTGTCTTCAATCGGTAATACAAAACAGGCACTTAATTGACCAAGGTCTCGACCTGCATTCATCAGCGTAGGCGAGTTTGGCATAAACTCGAGATTTGCCATCACAGTATAAAATTCTTTGGTCAAGGCTTGAATTTCCTCTTTACCTTTACCGTATTTATCCTCTTCAATTTCTGCAATCACACTGGCTACTCTGTACATCATGTCTTCTACAGTTTCTACCACTTTTCCATTTTCTTGTTTCAAATACCGTTTTGCCAACACAACTCGTGCATTGGGCGTTAAATTGGCCTTCGGCCAGGTTTTTGGTGCTTGTCCCTCGAAATTCAACTCGTATCCCCAACTTTCCTTTATCACTACTTAGACTAATCCCGCTTCTGGATAGTCCCCCGCTTTTCGATAAGTTCATGTAGCTCTTCCATAAAACGTTGTATGTCTTGAAACTGACGATAGACAGAAGCAAAACGTATGTAGGCAACTTCGTCCATATTAAATAACTGTTCCAACACAGCTTCTCCAACTTCGGAGCTGGACACCTCTCGTTCATGGCGGTTACGCAGTATCTTTTCAATTGCGTAGGCCGCGTCCTCGATTTCTTCTATAGAAATTGACCGCTTTTCACAAGCCCTGAGCATACCCGCCATCATCTTGGTGCGAGAAAATCCTTCACGTCGACCCTCTTTTTTTACAACGACGAGCGGAGAATCTTCAAACTTTTCAAAAGTAGTAAATCGACGCAAACAACGTTCACATTCCCTGCGTCTACGAACCGTAGTTCCTTCTTCAACCTGACGCGAATCATGAACCTTTGTGTCCTCGTTTCCGCAGAATGGACAATGCACAGACCTACACCCCCAACATATAGTACTATCTTAATATAATCACACTATATGTTGTGTGTCAACATCCTCTTTAGGCTTTATTGTCTTGAACATATCTCTCTTCGCTTGTTTTTGTCCTCTATGTTTTCTTTCATTAGTTTTGCAAAAATCTTTTAGAGTACACTTTAATTGTATAAGTAGTATTCCTATGTAATAAAGGGCAGAATAATTCTGTTACCATAGATAATTAATTATCTAAAGAAGGAGTGTGATTTAACCATGATTAAGAAATTTCCCGAAAGAAACGCAAACCCTAACACCAAGCCAATACCATCTCGTCCGGAAGATCAACCTAGCATGGATTCCAGGGACGGGCATGGACTTTCAAAAGAGGAAGCCTTACGATCAAAGAAGTGACTATATTGGCGTAATACAAACCTTGCTTAATCCTATGTTCACTCGTTCCTTACAACAAAGTTTAGAGAACTTGGCTAACGCCAACCTTCATTTCATTTATCAGTGGTGCCGCGCAGCGGCATGTGGTCTGACTAGTATAAAAAAAGGAGGCATCTGTCTATATAAGATGTCTCCTTACTATATTGCATAAAAGAGTCCTTGGGACTTCCTTATTTGATATATTCCCTTTCCCTGATCCCCTTTGACTACTAAATCACCGTTCATGTCTCCAAGGTCGATAATCACGATAGTCTCCAGTGAAGAGTATCGCCGAAGCCGCAATCCGCAAAGGAATACCCGTCGGCGTAGGATAGAGTATCGCCAAGCCACCCACCCCAAAGAAACACTTCGTGCGAAGGTGGGCCTTTCGCCACACTGCGACTTGTTACGCCACTCCTACAGTGTGGATTCTTAACTTCCGTGTTCGAGATACGAAAGTCGGATGAGCCTTTCGCCACATTGCGACTCGTGACGCAAACTCCTGCAATTTGGATCCGAACAGGTGGAATCCCAGCCCCATATTACAATATAACTAAACACAGAAAAACTATCTCGTAAAGAGATAGTTTTTCGTTTGTTTACCTGGCGATGACCTACTTTCCCAGGAGCTATGCTCCAAGTATCCTCGGCCCTGGAGGTCTTAACTTCCGTGTTCGAGAAGGGAACGGGTGGAACCCCTCCGGCATGATCACCAGATGCGAATCGAAGTCCGATGCACGAGGCACGATGTCTGAATTCGAATGTTTTCTAAAGAAAACAAGAGATAAAGGATTTATCCTTTATACGCTGTTCTCTCAAAACTGCACAGAGTCTTTATTCTAGTAATTGTCTAAGAATTTGAGCCACTCACCTAGAGTAT
>Ga0209347_1000308_pt1 | contig 133024 bp, 112 predicted proteins | sample AutmiccommuBRH23_FD_187382 | JGI IMG/M metagenome (GOLD analysis project Ga0209347, IMG submission 187382) | Deep subsurface microbial communities from Mt. Terri, Switzerland - Autotrophic microbial communities BRH/23 (SPAdes) (version 2) | ecosystem: Environmental > Aquatic > Deep subsurface... | reverse complement strand
CCTTCTAGGGCACTGTGCGACGGCGCCCAGTCTTTGGATTTAAAGCAGTTTGAAGAAATAATGGTCGATTTAAGGAAGAGAGCCCTATTCGAAGGTAAAAAGATGTCATGAGCGCCATGGGACTCTCAGTATCAATTTTTATATTCAATAGATAGCGAATTTCTTCCAGCTTGTGTTTGACCGACAAATTGACGGTAACCCATCTCGGGGCAGCTACTCCGGACTTCGGATCAGGAAACAAATGATCGATCGACAATCTCAGAGGACTATCTATTTAACATATTTTGTTCCGAATCACTGTAAAAATTATAGGGAGGGTTTCGTCAGGTACCCTCCCTATGAGATAATATTCTATTCGGCGGAACTCGTTGGGGCGCGAAGGTCCCTTGCGCCCCAAAAAGGATATGAGGAAATTTCTAACCTGTCCCCAAAAGCCACTTTCGAGTTGCAAAAAGGATAAGGGAATATTTCAGGCCTGACCCCAAAAGTGCACTAATGGCAGGTAGTAGCCTTAGTACCATAAAGAATTGCAACTCTGGCATGCGCTTAAAAGGATCAAAATTGATGTTGACTCCATGCTTAGCAGATAACATGAGGACATTGAATTGATGAGATGAAAGTGTCATCTATCCTCTAGTCACCTTTAGACAAACCAAAGTCACAAGCAAGGGGAGCATGTGTTTCGCTACGTCCCCCTTGCTTCCATGCGAGGTTGGTCAGGGAAATGGCTTAGTAACCATTTTGTCTATACCCTTGTCTGAAAGGTACGGGGGAAAATCTGAGAAACGGATGAAGATTTGAAGATTGTCTATAATACTAATATCAATCATGTACAAGCCTAATAGAAGGCTACGATTGCCTTGGTATTGAGCTCTGAGATCATTAGGAATATTGAGGTCATTGCTTAAGCCCCTTCACATAAGATTGCTTAATTTCCATTCTTATTTGTCAATTTTAACACCTATGCTCGCTCTGCGAAGGCTTAAATGAATAATATGCTCCGTGGGAGCCATCAAATGGTGGCTCAGCCCAGAGCGAAATCTGCGGCTCTGTCACACCGAAATATCATTAAATTGTAAGTATAATTTTATTTACAAAGAAATGAACAATGTTAGGTGCTCTAGCAGTGTCACCTCGCCTCCGCCATTACATAGGCGAGTAGAGAGTCCTTCGGGGCTCTTTTTTATTTTAGGGTTAAAGAGGGGTTCAGCGTGGTAGCTAAATCTGTACAATAGGCGGGTTTATGTTTACCATGGCTGATACCCCTCTATTTAATGTCCCTACCCTTAACCCAACTTCACGCTAAAAAGGGCTATATATCCTAATATATACCATTTATAGAGGCCGTCAAACTCTGCAACCCTTGGTACAGGCGGGTCTACTTTCCAAAATGCCAATGTAGTGCCGTAATAAATTCAGGGGCTATATACTTTCTTTCTGTGACGAGATATACTATAGGCATGTATATTAGAGAATGCGTTACAACCAATAAAGTCACCAAAACTAAATACGTTACCCATCGCCTTGTTGAAGCTTATCGTTTCATGGAAGGGTCCAAAGCCAAAGTCAGGCAACGCCTTATTTTGCATTTGGGTACGTTGGAGCTCCCTAAATCGGATTGGCCGAAACTGGCCAAGATTTTGGAAGCCCGATTAGTAGGTCAAAGTTCTCTGTTCGAAGACGACATTCAAATGACGACTGCTGCCGATAAAGCGATGGATTATTATTCGTTTGTGCAACAAAAAGGTGAGGAGAAGTCTGCCCGGAAACAAAGACAAACGTTTTGTCAGATCGACTTAGAAAGTGTCGAACATACAATGACCCGTTCTTTAGGTCCGGAATTAGTTGCCCATGCGTTTTGGGAACGTCTGGGGTTTGATAAGTTGTTGCAAACGTGTGGACTCTCCTCGACAGAGCAAGCCTGGACTCAAGCCGTTGTTCTCGGCCGGTTAATTGAACCGGCAAGCGAACGCCAGACGAGGTATTAGCTGAAAAAGAAAACGTCACTATTGGAAATGTTAGAGGTTGATTTGAGTGCGATGGGCGAAAACGCTATCTACGAGATTGGTGATACGCTTTTGACCCATAAAAAACAGTTGGAAAATGAACTTAGGAAACAGGAAGAGACTCTTTTTCCCCAGGAACATGCTTTGTTGCTGTATGATTTAACGAATACTTACTTTGAGGGTGGGGCATCAAAGAATACGTCGGCTATGCGTGGTCATTCCAAAGAAAAACGAAGCGATTGTCCCTTGGTCACGCTCGCTTTGGTCGTGGATAACCGAGGCTTTCCGATCTTTAGCCAGATTTACAAAGGAAACCAGTCGGAACCTGAGACACTTAAGGAAATACTAAAGAGACTTTATGTTGAGGATGAGACCCTCTTTAAGGAAACTTTACCTACCATTGTGATGGACCGAGGAATTGCTACCAAAAATAATCTTCAACTTCTTAAGGAAAAGAATTATTGTCCTAGTGACGTAGCTTCGCACAAATCAATTTCCATAACACAGGTTGTCCCATCTGATACCATGACCTTTAAGTCATCCATTGTTACTGTGTACATTTCTTATTCCTCATCTAAGGTATTTGCCAAGCGCATTGGCTAAAGATTTAAGTTCAAATAAACATTATCCAGCTCATCTTGGGTGATCCCGATATAAGCTAAGGTGACGCTAGGAGAAGAGTGGTTGAGCAGCTTCTGGATCCGTGTAATATCTACACCAGCCTGGAACGCGTGGTAACCAAAAGTCTTTCTCAGGGAATGGGTTCCGATCTGTTCCTTGATCCCTATTGCCCTGGCAGCATCATTTAGTATCCTGTAAGCTTGCTGCCTGGTAATTGGCTTGTATCCTTTTCGACTAGCAAATAATGCTTGCCCAGGCTTTAAGGAAACCACAAACTCTTTAAGGACTTTCTTTGAGGTTTCTCCTAGGGGAAAGTCTTTTAGCTTATTAGTCTTTTTCTCCCTGATCACGATGCGGTCTTTAATCTTGCTTCCATCATAGACGTCGGATACCTTGAGGGTTAGAAGATCGCTATGTGTAAACCTGAGTTGATGCCAAGCACGAAGAGACAGTAATCTCTTTGGTTACTTGATCTTAGTATCTTCTTCATTGTTTCTAGGGCCCTTTTGTCTCTGATTGGTTGAACGTATTCCATTGTTTTAGCTCCTTTCGCTATGTGCCATAATGATTGGTGGCAGGGGTTAAGTCATATTCAGAGGGTCGTGGATTACCCTTAAATACAAGAAATCCCTGGAGGCCTTTAATATCAGGCGTTCCAGGGATCTGGGAATGTGTCAGAATAGCATTGTGTTACATTCAATGATGGTAAGGTCTATAATAATATTACGGTTTGTATCTCTAAAGAAAGAATATTTGCAAGACACTTGTCAAAATTTGCTTAAGAGTATTATACTTATGAAGTAAAGTTTGAGGGTGGGGGACGAGAGTTGCCAAAATATACTATGTTTATAGATGAAACAGGTACTTCTAATGAACGTAATAAGCCGTTTTCTGTAACAGGAATTATTTTTGACAATCGATTTTTAATCAATCAATTAGGTCCTTCTATTGAGGCATTTAAGAGTTCATGCTTTGGTAGAAAAGACATTCCTCTTCATCTAACGAAAATCGCTAATGTTAAAGAACCATATAGGGTCGCAGATGGGGTTACACCCGAACACTTAAAGAAGTTTTGGGATGATTTACCTCAATTCCTTGCAAGCTTAGATTTTCAGATTATCTCAGTAACAGTTGATAAACCTAAACTAGAGAATTACTTTGCAACACATAAAGATGCTTATGAAGTCGCGTTTGCTCATATTATGAAATCCTTTTATTCTTTCCTAAGTTCGCCGGACGTAGTAACAGCTAAAATCGTTCTAGAGGCAAGGGATGATTATAATAACTTCTTAATTCAAAAGGCTTTCTTTGATATTTTCAATCATGGAACAGTCCATTTAGATTTTGAGAATTATAAGGATAAGTTAAAGGGCTTTATTTTTTCTGATAAAATTAACCCTCAATACAAATATGGGCTTGAAATTGCGGACATACTTTGTAATCCTCTAAATCGTGTAAGACTTGGACTAATAGAAGCAAAACCTAAGCATATTAATTATGGACAAGATAACAAAATTTTTAAGGCAATCAAAGATAAAATTTATGTAAAGGACCAGAATCAATCATGATTTCAGGAATTGGGGATTTAAAAAGGTCCCGATAACAAAGAAAGTGCGTCTCTGGGTAGATAATCCTCAACCGCAAGGAATAATTCCTCAGGTTATTGAGTAGATTACTATTAGGAGCTCCGAGGGGTAGCGGGGGGTTTGGTTTCCAGGCCGCCCAGCTTACTCCTTATAAGAAAGTATTGACATTTGTATCAAAATGGTCTATTATACAGACAAATCAATTAAGATAATTTTGGGGGATTGGTTTCCAGACCGCCATTAAATACTTATTAGAGGAATTGGTTTCCGATTCGTCTAATAAGTAAAAGAGTTGCAACTAACTATTAGTTGGAACTCTTTTGCATTCAAGTTGTAAACAAGTACGGTGGACCTAATAGTTAACGAAAATAATTACGCTCTAGCTGCTTAAGTGCCGCTAGCATCCTGCCTTCAGAACCTACGATGAAGAAACAGGGTGTCAATTAAGTAGGACGCTCTAATGTCAATGCTCGGAGACATTAGCTAAGATTATCGAGCTAGCCTGAACTGAATCCTGGCCTTTAGGAGTCAAGACTGGCGAAATTTAAATTAAAGGACACACGCGTAGACGCTTTTGTGGCAGCTCTTCGATACAGGGGTGCAAATCCCCTCGCCTCCACCAATCAAACCCTCGAATATTAGGTGGAGAGATGCATAATGAAAGCCTTGAGGTACTGAATTGTACACCTCAAGGCTTTTTCTGCATTTTATAAGGAAAAGATTTTAAAAATATAGTAAAGTATCATAAATACACGGGCTTGTCAATAAGATTTTATTGACAAGCGCTTATAAACAAAGGTATTATTATTTTAATACAAAGTGGAAAAGGATAAATATGGATACATCATTACTTAGGTTATTGCTAGAACCGTACATTTCATTGAATGAGACCTGTGCGCTTATTTCTATTAAGCCTCAGTACCTCAAGGAAATTTTTGCGGGAAGAAAACTTTATGAATACCGAAAACGTTTGTTTAACCAAAAAGTCGATAAGGTTGTAATGTATGCAACTTCCCCAGAAGCTAAAATCGTAGGATACTTCACTCCTGGTCAAATATTTTGTGGCACACCTCAAAGTATTTGGGAAAAAACCCACTTACAATCAGGCATCTCACAACAAGACTATATTTCATATTGTAACAATGCTAATAAAATAATTGCGATGTCTATTTAATGTATTACCTCTTTTAGTCTTACATCCCTTCTGATTTAGAACAGTTATCATTCTTCTGTAACCGTAGCCATCGAGATAAAGTGAGAAAATTTCACGTACAACTTTGGCCTCAACCTCGTTGATTACATATTTTTTGGTGTTAGGGTCAATGTCATAGCCAAGGGGGGGAATCCCCCCTGTATGTTTACACTGATAAGATTTTCCGTCATGCCTTTCATGACTTCTCTGCCAAGATTTGCGGAGTAATATTCAGCCAAGCCTTCAAGAAGAGACTCTAAGATGATTGAAGTGCAAACACCGAGTCCAGCTACATTGAAAGGACAGGCAGGGAAGCATATAAATCCATTCCATCGTCTTGCATTTTCTTTATGTGGAATGATCAAACCCATTAATTAAGAAAAATCGCCTAAACACAAAGTATAGGCGATTTTAGGCTAGTGTTACGGCTGCTTAATACTGGGGAACCCTTTGAAAAAATTCTTTTACTACATCATTAAGAAGCCAATTAGTCTCCAGAATGGAATGAGTATCACGAACACGAAGATCATAGTTAATACGCTTTTTGCTGCTTGGAACTTGACAAAGTCAGACAACTTCACGATTCCAAAAGAGAAGAAGATCAAATATAGGACATATTCATAGGGCAAGATAATCGCATCGATTGCTATTTGGATGAACATATACCAGGCAGCGGGGTTAATGCCAAAGCTCATAGCAATTTCGGTAAGCGGTAAGGTGAATGCCGACATAATTGCCAACGGAGTCATTAAAAAGTTTAGAGAAAAGATCATCGAATAGACGATACCAAAAATGAACATAACCCCTTTACCAGCGAGCATCGGAAGCATGACAGTGGCTACAACTTTCCCTAAGCCTAAGACTCCAGCGGTTGTTCCAATACCCATACAACTAGCAGTAAATATTGCCATTCCATAATTGACATTTTTTATGTCTTCATTGGTGGCTACGTTGAATCCGGGGAAGTAGAGCAACATCGGGAAAACCACAAAACCCCAGCCGGCTTCTATCTTATGGTATTGAGTAGTTAAGAGGAAAACAAAAAGCATACCACACATAATGAGAACCTTTTTCTCATCAAAGGACATTTTCCCTAATTTCAGTAATTCACCTTTGAAATACTCTTTAGCATTAATAGGACCAGCGGGTTTAAACATTTTGGTGATGACCCAAAACATAAATGCGTAGAAAACAATTGAAATACTATTGTACATAAGGTACTGAATCCAGGTCAGATCGACCGCTCCGGCTACGCCTTTACCTAGTCCTGTCAGCAAACCCCAGTTCGCATTGAAGATGAACCATCCGGGAAGGAGTGAGGAGATGGCAGCAGCCATGGTTATACCAGCCGTTTCCTTGCCAGTTTCAAGTTCTAGGGCCTTGCAAAGACCATAAGCTAAAGCTGCCAAAGGGAAAACGGTATTTCCGGGAATTAAGAGATAGAGTGCTACCCCGGCTAAAGATAATCCCCAAATAATGCCGTTATAACTTGCCCCAGTGAGCAAAATAGAGTTATAGGCAATTCGTTTGAGCAAGTTAGTGCGTTCCATAACATTGGCCAGAAATAGTCCGCCAATAATAAACCATGGAATGTAGAGTGACCATGGGGCAAAAACAGCTGCAGCAGGTGCTTTTGCTAAAACTACATAGCTAATCGGTAATAAAATCGAAATAGCAGTCTGATTTATATTGCCAAAAATAAAGGTTAGAATTGCGAAAAGGGTAACTGTTAAATACATTCTAATCTGAGGGGTAAACAGTTCATTGGTTGGGATCAACAAAATTGCTAGTGGCAGAATAAAAGTTATGATCATTAAACTTATTTGTTTCATATTCGTGGGTTGTTTCACGGTTTGAACTGACATGATTTTAACCTCCATTAATTTATAGTATCATTACATTTTCTAGATTCAGATATTACCAAGAATGAAAAGTATACTTCTTTGTATTAATCCTCCTCCCTTCCTTCGTGATAGGTGATAAGTCTTCTAACTAGCGTTATTCCTCCGATTAGGATTGGGGTTACCAGCTTCCCCCGGTTAATTGAAATTGAGGCTTATCTCCTTTAGGATTGTGAAGGTTATTTTAAGCACATTGTAGATTGTCTAATGCCTTAGTACCAACAATGTTTTATTGAGATGGGTTTCAAGTATTTATTGTGCTAATAATTGTTATTAGAAATACTAATACTTCTCCGTTAACGTTTCGACCTGTCGTGAATGGCTAGACATTAGACAACATCGCGATCAGCGCTCTTGCTGAGGAGAAAAGCGAGTAGGGAATTTGGCCTAATAGCTAAATTCCCTACTCGCTTTATACTTGGTAGTAGGCGCTTATAGTGTTTTACAAAGATTGCTTGTGACAACACACATGAAACCATTGTTTGTGATAAATGTTGCAAGTAAATATACTTCGACCTAGATACTCTTCACATCATGAACCCGAGGTCAGGTGTTAAATGGGTAGCTTAGTTATGTAGGCTTTATAAATCTCTAGAAAATCCAGACCTGCCGATGAGAGAGAATGATTTGTAGAAGTAAACCAACCGAAATCTAGGCTAAGGCTATCTCTAATCGGTATCGCGACCATTGATTTCTCGCGAAATAGGATAAAATCATTGTACGTCGTAATACCAAAGGCTTTGCCGTGGATAATAGTCTTCAAGTAGATTTCACGACTATTAGTTTTCACAATGATATCTAGTTGACTCAAATCGCCAAACATATGAGTTAGGATTTCTAAATAGGGTTCATATTTATAGACCACAAGTGGGTGATTCTTTATATCAGATTTCTTAAACATTGTCTTCTTAGCTAAGGGGGATGATTTGGCCACACAAACCAAGAATTCGTAACTTCGGATTTTTTCAAAGATAACGTTGCTGCTCTTGAGGTGTTCTAAGTCATAATAGTCCGGTAAATTAACAAGTCCTATATCAGTACACCCGTTAATAAGCTTAGTTACAATCTCATTAGGTTTTTGTTCTTCGATGTGAATGTTGATATCGGGGTGCTTTTTCCGAAATAGATCTAAGATTTGAGGTAGGTAATTACTCATGTAGGGAGTCGCACTAATGGCTAATTTATCATTTGAAATTGTACTGTTAACATTAAAATAGGGCTCCATACTACTAAGTAATTCCTCGTATTTAGTAATAACATCTTTTGCTTTTTCTACGGCGAGGATACCTGCATCCGTTAAATCTACTCCCTGGCGACAGCGCCGAAACAAAGAAACATTTAAGTCTGCCTCGAGCTTCTGAATAGCTTGACTTAATCCTTGTTGTGAAATATAGAGATGCTCTGCAGAAAGTGTAATGGATTTTGTTTTTGCTATTTCAACTAAATAATAAAGATGCTCTATACGCATGTTACCACCTCCCACTTTACATTGGTAAAATTATCGTACCAAGAGTGTTCTAGTTAATTATTCACATTATAACCCGAATTGCAGAACAAATTATATAGTGCCGGGCAATTATATGCTACGAGTTAGTATGCTACGAAAGAATGAATAGGATGCCTTTCGAAGAATCTTGAAAACCATCGGCATTGAATTCAAAGGATCGGGATTTTAGGTGAGGAGCGAGGGTCAAGCTAATCAGGTATTCACTGAGATAGAAAAGCTTTAGAAAAATCAGGGGTTTAGTTTGCTAATTTCGTAGAGGTAAGCTTATAGCCCCACTACGTAATAATAAAAAAATAATGAAAAGGGGAGAGTTAAATGAAACAATATTTAGAAGCTCAAAAACATTTAATTACTTTACAACATGAATCCGAAGAAAAGTTCTTATCTGAATTTAGAGCAGGAAACTATACTTTGGAAAATCCTTATGTAGTTAAAAATCCATATTTAATTAATCCATTGGCTGCAGTGATTTGCTTTAATACCGCAGAAGAAGTTGCAGTAAAGGTAACTGTAAAGGGTAAGGCAGTAGAAGGAGATTTAGACCATACTTTTAGTGCCGCCAGGGAGCATGTGTTGCCCATATATGGCTTATATGATGCTTATGAAAATACCGTTGTGTTAACACAGGAAAATGGTAAAACAACTGAGGTTAAAATTGAAGTTGAAGAATTAAATATTAACAAAGCATTCTCTTGTGTTACGACATATGATTACTTTGGCAAAGATATTATGATTATATCAACTGCAACTCCTTTGATTGGTTCTGCTAGAACTTGCGGCTTTGATTATGCTGGTGATTTAAGATGGGTAATGACTGAAAAAGCAAGCTGGGATATTAAACAATTAACTAACGGAAGACTATTAGTAACTTCTTACCGCTCAATGCAAAAGCCGTATTACACCGTAGGACTTATGGAAATGGGCTTTTGTGGTAAGATTTACGTCGAACACAGGCTGCCGGGCGGATTTCACCACGATGCTATAGAATTAGAAAACGGCAACTTATTAGCTGCTTCGGATAATGATTTCGCGGAATCTGTGGAAGACTTTGTTGTCGAAATCGATAGAGAAACCGGCGTAATCCTTAAGTCCTGGGATCTGCTCAAGATATTGCCAAGAGAACAAGGTAAAGCAGGAGACTGGAATCACCATGACTGGTTCCATAATAACTCCGTTTGGTATGACAAACCCACTAATTCCATTACCATGTCCGGACGGCACCAGGATGCTGTAATTAACTTTAATTACGATACAGGTAAGTTAAACTGGATTATTGGTGATCCAGAAGGCTGGGGAGAAGAGTGGCAACAATACTTCTTTAAAAATGTCACAGAAGGTGACTTTGACTGGCAGTATGAGCAGCATGCAGCTAGAATTTTACCTAACGGCGATGTCTTCGTCTTTGATAACGGAACCTATCGATCCAAAACCACGGAAAACAGAGTGCCACCCAATGATAATTTCTCCCGAGGGGTTATTTACCGACTGAATACTGAAAAAATGGAAATAGAACAAGTTTGGCAGTATGGCAAGGAACGAGGCGCAGAGTTCTATTCCCCCTATATCTGCAACGTGGATTACTACGGTGAAGGCCACTACATGGTGCACTCAGGTGGTATCTCAACCTTCAGAGGGAAGCATACGGATGATTTAGGAGCATTGCAGATCAATAAACACAAAGAGGATCATATTCACTTGACCTTGGAATCAACCACGGTCGAATTGTTCAACAACGAAGTTAAGTATGAATTAATGGTTAAAGGCGGTAACTACTACCGAGCCAGACGACTTGCTTTATATGATGAAAAAACGAACTTTGGACTGGGTAAAGGTAAATTCTTAGGTGGTTTTGGAGTTAACCCGGAATTTGGCCTGAAAGTTAAGTTTAAAGAGGCCGGTGTGGAACTACCCCAAAAATACGCGCTCTCCTTTGTGCTTGAAGAAGATCGATTGGCGCTGCGCGGCACTTTTGTGGAAGGCTCCCAAGTCCTGCTGGAATTAAAAGGTGCGGAGGGTTCTAAATTATACTCAGTACCCACCGACGTGCATGACATCACGGCTGCCTGTGTATCATTTGAAGAACAAAAGGAAAATGATGTGCAGTATTATGTGAGCAGGGAAGGTTTGTCTGGCAACTTTGATATTTATTTGAATATCGATAACCTGAAGTACGATATAAAAGCATCAGTAATGCTATAAAACTCCAGTTAGCTATGCCTACAAGTTCATGGGAGTTCTACCGTGACGTAGGTTCACGGTAGAACCTTATGGTTAGTAATTAAGGAGGTATAAAAATGGAACTCAAGATGATTAAGGCTGACCTTTTTAATACAGCAATTTATGATAACAATGAGGCCTGTGTAGTTGTATTTAGCAGGCATGATTGTCACGTGTGTAAAGAAGTTGTGCCCAGATTGGAAGAAGTCGCAGAAAAGTATCAAGACAAATTATCTTTTTACGCTATGGATGTTGAGCAGGATAAAGCTTTGTTTAAAAGTTTCTCACTTAAAGGTGTTCCTCAGCTGTTATTTTTTAAAGATGGTGAGTTTTATGGAAAGTTAGCAGGCGATGTTGAGGAAGATGACATGGTCGAAAAAATTGAGGAACTCATATAAGAGGTGCAAGATGAACAATTATGATATCGTAATTATCGGGGGGGGACCGGCAGGTTTAACTGCTGCGATTTACGGTGCTAGGGCACGATTAAAAACTTTGGTTATTAATAAAGGGGTTATAGGTGGAATGGCCGAAACCACTAGGGAGATTGTAAACTATCCCGGGTATGGTCAAACAACAGGACCCAAGTTAATGCAGGACTTCAAAAAGCATGCCGAAGGTTTTGGAGCAGAATTTATCAAAGATGAAGTGATGAAAATAGGTTTCTGCCAAGACGAGAAACTCATTAAAACCAAAAAAGGAAAAGAGTATACGGCCAAAGCAGTGATCTTAGCATGTGGTTGCAAACCAAGGTTGCTGAATATACCTGGTGAAACAAAATTAAGAGGCAGTGGTGTAGCATACTGTGCTACTTGTGATGCTGAATTCTTTGAAAATGAAGAGGTAGTTGTCATCGGCAGCGGTGACCAAGCCATTGAAGAAGGCATGTATATTACTAAATTCGCCAATAAGGTAACTACTATTGTTTTACATGATGAAGGGATACTTGATTGCAACAAGCTTAGTGCCGAAAAAGCATTTGACAATAAAAAAATGAACTTTGTTTGGAATTCCACTGTTGAAGAAGTATTAGGTAAGGCAAATGTTGAGGGAGTTAAAATTAAAAACTCTAAGACGGGAGAAAGCAGTGAGCTAGCTTGTCAAGGTGTATTCTTTTTTGTAGGCATGATTCCATCTACCGGATTTTTGCAAGACAGCGGTGTGGAGGTAGACCAAAAAGGATATATTCCTGTTAACGAGTTAATGGAAACTAATATTGAAGGTGTTTATGCCGTTGGTGACAACAGAGTTAAGTATTTGAGACAGATTGTATCAGCTGCAGGTGATGGTGCAACTGCAGCAGTCGCAGCGGAAAGATATATAGAAGAGGTTAATGATTTTAGGGCAAAGGTACTAGAAAGTGAAAAACCTGTTATACTGACCTTTTTTAATCCAACTGTAGAAGATAGCTTGGCTTTTATTAACGTTTTAGAAAAAGTGGTTAGTGATAACGGTAGTAAGTATAAAATAGTTAAAGTGGATATTTCCAGAAAGAAAACGTTAGCAGAAAAATATTGTGTTAAGGAAGCACCTTGCAGTATTGTTCTGAATAAAGGAATAGTTATCAAACAATTAGATTGTTCACTGAATTGGGAGAAAGTAAATGCTCAATTGCAAGATAATAGGTTTGATTAACTTCTCACCTAATCCTGCAAGAGTTTTTGAGTTTTAATTATTAAGACCGCATAAGAGATTGGGGCATACCCCTAATCTCTTATGCGGTCATGTCGTTGAATCGATAAATCTACATTGTTTAGGACTCGTGTATTGGAGTGAATTAAAAATGGAAAAACTTATAGTTTTGGGAACTGGTCATGCCTTTGTGACGAAATGCTATAATACCTGTTTTGCAATCACTAACGCGGAAGAATACATTTTGGTCGATGCTGGGGGTGGGAATGGAATTATTGGAATTATGAAAAAAACTCAAATTCCCGTTTTTGGTATACATAACGCCTTTGTTACACATCGGCATACCGATCATTTATTGGGTATGGTGTGGGTTATACGTAGTATAGCATCACTAATCCTGACAGAACGATATGATGGAAACTTCAATATTTACTGCCATATCGAGCTAATTAATAATATATTAGCTGTCACTGATGCGTCACTGGATAAGGTAACTACGGATTTAATCGGAAAGAGAATTATCCTAATTCCTGTAGCAGACGGACAGAAGGAAATTCTGGCCGGATATGAGTTTACATTTTTTGATATACATTCAGCGAAGGATAAACAGTTTGGCTTTACTACAAAGATAAATAACGGTAAAACTCTCACTTTTCTGGGAGATGAACCTTATAATTCGTTATGTAAGGAATACGTAGAAAATAGTGATTGGTTATTAAGCGAGGCATTTTGTCTTTATAGTGATCGTGAAATCTTCAGACCATATGAGAAAAACCATAGCACGGTAAAAGAAGCCTGTGAACTTGCTACACAATTGAACGTTAAAAACCTTGTTCTATGGCATACTGAGGACAAAAATATTGAACAACGAAAGCAATTATACACCGCTGAGGGGAAAATGTATTATAATGGAAATATATTTGTTCCGAATGACTTAGAAGTCATTGAACTGTAATTCAGTGCAGTGAGTACATTCAGCTACATATAAATTCATTATTTAGGGTAAGTATAATTCAGAAAATAAGGATTGACAGTGCATTCTGAAAAAGCTATTATTGTATTAGAGATGTAACCGTTTACATGAAAATTTATGTCCCAATATCAGGAGTCAAAACTTTCTTAATTCAGGAAAAGTAGCTATATAAGCTTTTGTTCACAGGGATCTATAACTAAACCGTAGAGCATTATCCTTATACAAGCAGAAAATAAAGCTCGCAACATTATAAGAATGTAACCGATTACAATTAATGATAGAGGGTGTAACGATTGGCGACAATTAGAGATGTTGCTCGTTTAGCGGGAGTGTCTGTGGCTACAGTCTCCCGAGTGATTAACAAAACGGACTCTGTGAATCCCGAGACCGCAGGGCAAGTACTGAAGGCGATTGAGCAGCTTCAATACGAGCCAAATGCTGTAGCTCGGGGTCTAGCGGGCAAGAAGATGGGGATCATTGCCTTAATCCTGCCGGATATATTGAATCCGTTTTTTCCTGCTTTGGCCCGCGGTGTCGAAGATGTAGCCCATAAGAAAGGCCTAACGGTTATCTTGGGCAACTCAGATGATCTAGGCTTAAAAGAAAGTTCTTATATCAAAGTCCTCAAAAAAAAGTATGTGGATGGCTTCATCTTCGCATCGAATACAATTCGTGAAGAGGATGTCGAAGCGCTAAGAAACGAACGTATCCCGATTGTTTTGTTAGATAGGGGCCTGAATACTGCATCCTGTGCAGTGATACGCTCCAATAACCGACAAGGGGCGAAAATTGCTGTTCAACATTTAATAGAGCAGGGCTGTCAGAGGATCGCTCATATTTACGGGCCACAGGAATTTATCACGGCTCGAGAGCGCATGCTTGGTTATGAGGAAGTCGCTGGAAGATTAAATGGGTATTCGCCCAGTTTAATGGTCTCGGGAAACTTTGATATCGATAGTGGCAGAAAAGCTGTGGAACAGCTTCTTGCCCGTCATCCTGATCTGGATGGAATCTTTGCCGGAAATGATCTTATGGCGGTAGGGGCTCTTAAAGCTCTGAATGAACGAGGAATCCGAGTCCCAGAACAAGTCAAAGTCTGCGGGTTCGATGGAATTGGTTTAACAGAGATTACCGAACCGGAATTAACGACCGTGGCCCAGCCGGTCTATGAAATGGGTGGATTAGCTGCTCGGATTTTATTGGACGAAATCGAGAGCGGGGTCCGTAAGAATAAGCTCATTGAGCTGGACGTTACATTAATTCCCAGAAAATCGACCCAATAGGAGGAGACTTATATGGACTTACGACCTAAGATTGTCGTCATAGGTAGTCTGAATATGGATTTGGTCGTCAAAGCCGTGCGTGCTCCTAAGCGCGGGGAAACGGTTCACGGAGATGAAATTCATTTTGTTCCCGGTGGCAAAGGTGCCAACCAAGCGGTGGGCTTAGCTCGATTAGGTGCTCAGACCACGATGATCGGTGCGGTTGGGTCCGATGCTTTTGGAGTGGAACTCATGAAGGCCTTGCAGAAGGATGGCGTAAATACCTCGAGCATTAAAGTGCTCGATTCAGAAGCGACAGGCATTGCCTCGATCCTCCTAGCTGAGGGGGATAACAGTATCGTGGTGGTTCCAGGAGCGAATGCCCAGTGTTTACCTGAGGATTTGGAACGGTATGAGGAAATAATTACCGAAGCAGATCTTGTGCTCCTACAATTAGAGATTCCGCTAGTGACCGTGGAGCATGCGATTAAATTGGCACGAAAGCACGGGAAGCCCGTGATGCTCAATCCAGCCCCAGCCCTAAGCCTTTCTCGGGATCTTCTCAGCAAAGTGGATTATTTAACCCCTAATCGTTCCGAACTCGCCTTGCTGACAAACATGTCCGAAGAGTCTACGATTGCTCAAGGAATTGAGAGTTTATTGGAAATTGGAGTTTTGTGTTGTGTCACGACTTTGGGAGCAGAGGGAGTTGCTCTCATGGAAAAAGGCGGCAGCTTGGTTGTCGTTTCAGGCCATAAGGTCCCTGTCGTAGATACTACAGGAGCAGGAGATGCCTTCAACGCTGGTTTGGCATATGCTCTAGCCCAGAAGAAATCCATTCGAGAAGCCGCGGAATTTGCAGTTCAGGTTTCGGCCCTTGCCGTGACTAAATTCGGAGCTCAGGGTGGGATGCCAACTTTGGCCGAGGTAGAAGCGTATCAGGAGGGGCGACGATGAAAAAGATCGGCATCTTAAACAGTGAAATATCCCGAGTGATTAGCGAGCTTGGGCATATGGATAGGATTGTCATAGCGGATGCAGGGTTACCTATACCATCTCATGTCAAAAGAATTGACTTGGCATTAAAAGAAGGAGTCCCATCGTTCATTGAGACGGTCGAAACCGTCCTCCACGAAATGTTTGTGGAAAAGGCATATGTCGCGCAAGAAATGGGATCGGTAAGCGCTACTAAAAAGGAAGAGCTAATTGGGTTGTTACCAGGTGTTCAGATTAAGGTCATCACGCATGAAGAGTTGAAAGCCTTAACTCATCAGGCCAAGGCTGTGATTCGTACGGGGGAGTTTACTCCTTATGCCAATGTCGTCCTTGAAGCGGGCGTAATCTTCTAAAAATTCAAAGGAGGGATTAGGTATGACGGATCTCTTGACCATGGAGGGCATCAACAAGAGCTTCAGTGGAGTTAAGGTGTTAGAAGATGTTCAGTTTTCTCTTCGCCAAGGGGAAGTCCATGCCTTGATGGGAGAGAATGGTGCGGGTAAGTCAACCCTGATGAAAATCCTTTCTGGAATTTATAGTAAAGATGCCGGCTCTATTCTGATTTGCGGAACCGAGTCCGTGGCTTCTTCGCCTAAAACTGCCCAAGCTTTAGGAGTAGCGATCATCCATCAGGAACTTAACATGATCCCCGATCTATCTATTCAAGAAAATATATTTTTAGGACGCGAGTTTAAATGGGGTCGGTCGGGCTTTGTTAACTGGTCCAAAATGCGTACCGAAGCGAAGAACTATTTACAGCAACTCGGGATGGATTTGAACCCAGATAGTCTAGTGGGGGAACTATCTGTCGGACAGCAGCAAATGGTAGAAATCGCCAAAGCGCTTTCCATGCACGCTAAAATTCTGGTTCTTGACGAGCCGACGGCGGCTTTGACCAAACGAGAAATCGAGAAGCTCTTCCAGCTTATTGAAACCTTGAAAACCCAAGGGGTGGGAATGATCTACATTTCCCATCGTATGGAGGAAATCTTCCAGATCAGTGATCGGATCACGGTGTTGCGAGATGGTCGTTATATAGGTACACGGGATACGAACGTAACTACGATGGATGAGTTAGTTCAGATGATGGTTGGCCGGGAGATCAAAGAGCGTTTCCCTAAGGTAGACACGAAAATCGGGGAAGAGCGTCTACGTGTGGAAGGGTTAGCTCAAGAAGGAAAACTCTATGATATTAACTTCAGTGTACGGGCTGGAGAAATCCTAGGAATTGCGGGTTTAATGGGAGCTGGACGATCGGAATTAGCCAAAGCGTTGTTTGGAGTAGGGAAGTATCAAGGGAAGATCTTCGTGAATGGAAAACCTGTAACGATTAAGAGCCCTGCCGAAGGGATTAAGGTCGGTCTGGCCTTGATTACGGAGGACCGGAAAGGGGAAGGTCTTGTCACTAATCTCTCGGTTCGAGAAAATCTAGCCTTACCGAATTTACGCTCTCTATCACGCTTGGGGTTTATCAGTCATCGGCTGGAACAGGAATTTGTGGACGATAGTATTAAGAAACTGAACGTGAAAGTCCATCATTCCGGGCAATGGGTGAGCTCTTTAAGTGGAGGAAATCAGCAGAAGGTCGTGATCGGTAAGTGGCTAGCAACAAAACCTAACGTTTTAATCCTCGATGAACCGACACGAGGTGTGGATATCGGGGCTAAACGTGAAATCTATGATCTGATGAATCAGCTCGTTCAAAAGGGCGTTGCCATTATCATGATTTCCTCAGAACTTCCAGAGGTCCTCGGAATGAGTGATCGAGTACTCGTCATGCATGAAGGACGAATCACTGGGGAATTTTCACGCGAAAACGCGACACAAGAAACGATTATGATGGCTGCAACAGGAGGGAAAAGTCATGGGTAAGGTCCAGGGGAAAAGTGGGATTCTGCAGCGCTTGGGACCCCTTGTGGGTTTGATTCTTATCGTCTTTATCTTATCGATTATCAATTCCGATTTTCTGACCGTGAGCAATATTTTTAACGTGCTCCGACAGGTTTCCATTAATGCCTTGATTGCCTATGGGATGACGTTTGTCATTCTGACCGGAGGGATCGACCTCTCTGTCGGTTCGATTATTGCTCTTTCTAGTGCCTTTGCTGCAGGGATGATGGCCACAGGCGGAAATTCTTGGTTAGCAATCGGGGTAGCCGTGCTGTCTGGGACTTTAATGGGAACCATAAATGGGGTCGTCATTGCTCGAGGAAAAATAGCCCCGTTTATTGCCACGCTGGCGACCATGACGATTTTCCGCGGCTTAACCTTGGTTTATACAGAAGCGAAACCGATTACTGGATTTCCTGACGCGTTTGGCTTGATTGGACGAGGGTATCTCTTCCAAATCCCAATGCCCGTAATTTGGATGCTGGTAGCCTTTGGGGCACTCTATGTCATCTTAAAATTTACATCCTTTGGACGCCACGTTTTTGCCTTGGGAGGAAACGAAGAAGCAACGCGCCTTTCGGGTATCAATACAAATCGAGTCAAGATCCTTGTTTACAGTATTAGTGGGTTAATGGCATCTTTGAGTGGGATTATCCTAACTTCGCGCTTGAATTCTGCTCAACCAACTGCCGGGACGTCGTATGAGCTTGATGCGATTGCCGCCGTGGTCTTAGGCGGCACGAGTCTCTCGGGGGGTAAAGGGTGGATCGCGGGAACCTTAATTGGGGCAATGATTATTGGGATTCTTGATAACGGCTTAAATCTTATGAATGTTTCATCGTTTTACCAGCAGGTTGTTAAGGGTGGAGTCATTTTGCTGGCGGTCTTACTAGATCGGTCAAAAGGGAAATAGTCAATCCTTAAGTTGAAAGGGTAAATTTTCTGATCTCCACTGAATGGAACAACGGTTTCGTCAGTTGTGGATATATAGGTTCTCTTAAGGGGGAGGATGCGAAAGCTTAGAAACGTCCTTAGAGTTATAGTTTATCATTACTAGTACACATCTTATGGAAATATGGTGGCTAAGCCACCCTAATAGAAAGGAAGAGTAAAAAATGAAAAGAAAAAATAGGATATGGATGATGATCCTCGTAGTTCTCATGTCAATAAGCCTCATTGGTTGTGGAACGACTGATTCCAAATTAGAAACGAAAGAAGCACCTAAACCAGCCAGTAAAGTGACCATTGGTTTTTCGATCTCCACATTAAACAACCCATTCTTTGTAACCCTCAAAGAAGGTGCTGAAAAAGCAGCTAAAGACGCTGGTGCAGACCTGTTAGTTGTAGATGCTCGTGATAATACCGCTAAGCAAATCAGCGATATTGAAGACTTGATCCAGAAAAAAGTCAGCGTGATTCTGATTAACCCAACTGACAGTGCAGCGGTTGTTTCAGCCGTCGAATCGGCTAACAAAGCCAACATTCCTGTGATCACGGTTGACCGAGCTTCCAATGGCGGCAAAGTCGTTTCTCATATCGCTTCCGATAACGTCAAAGGTGGTAGCATGGCTGCCGAATATATTATGAAAACCCTGAACAACAAAGGAAACTTAGTAGAATTGCAAGGGATTGCGGGAACATCGGCAGCACGTGATCGGGGCCAAGGTTTCCATAATATTGTGGACGGCAAAGATGGCGTGAAAGTCGTAGCTTCTCAACCTGCTGACTTTGATCGTGCTAAAGGTTTAAAAGTTATGGAGAATATCCTACAAGGCAATAAAGACATTCAAGCTGTGTTCGCACATAATGATGAAATGGCCTTAGGGGCTCTCAGTGCCATTGAAGCTTCAGGCAAGAAAATCATGGTGGTAGGCTTTGACGCGACAGATGATGCTGTGAAATCCGTTAAAGAGGGAAAAATGGCAGCAACAGTTGCTCAGAAACCCGATTTGATTGGTAAAACTTCGTTAGAAATCGCCCTTAAAGTGGCTAAAGGGGAAAAAGTTGAAGCGAGTATCCCAGTTGCGTTAGAGTTGGTTACAAAGTAATAGAAAGCAATAAAAGAGGTTGGAGCACGTGCTTCGACCTCTTTTTTCGAGTTTTAGTTCGAAGTGAGTTTAAAAATTGAGGTTATTAATAACTGTTATCGGAACCAATGGATTTTTGGTTACTCCATTTTATAATATATATCCTTGATATACCCCTTTGGGGCATATTTTTGAGATGTTTACGCACAAGGCGCTACGGTGGTGCAGATGATAACCGCCCTGCCAGTCAGCGATATGAATGGGCTATAGATTACACTTTTAAAGATTTGGAGGTCAATAGTCGTTGATACTATTCCTAACGGTCATCCGGATGATGGTATGTATTTCATTTCGGAATTTTCAAACATCATTTATAATAGTTGACAAACAATATTAATACGCGTATTATAAGTACTAATTTAATAGCTCCAAAAAACCATTGATGTGGAGATAAAAACAAATCGTGCACTTTCAGAGAGCCGGAGTTGCTGTGAACCGGTAGAACGCAGAATGTTAAATGGACCACGGAGGGCGCGGTGAAAGGCTTTAGCCGAGTATTTCGCGACGTGAAGGCATACGTCAGTTGCCAGGAATATGATAGTATTCTGATAAGCGTGCGGTTTTTCCGCAAAGCAAGGTGGCACCGCGGGTATTTGTTTTTTCAAACCCGTCCTTGACTATATAGTCTTGGGCGGGTTTTTTTTGTGCCGTCCACGGATGGACTAATGCCGCGGTGCCATGGATGGCAAGGAGCGGCCGCCCAAAGGTATAGACCGAGCCTAAACGAAGCCAAGGAACTAGCAGCACATTATAAGCTCATACCAGTCAGCCGTGAGATTTTTTCGGATGTCAGGACACCGATGGAGGTGTTGAAAATCCTCAAAAACGTCAGCCGTCACTGTTTTATGCTGGAAAGTCTAGAGAGTCCCGAAAAATGGGGACGCTACACATTTTTGGGGTTTGACCCAAAACTGGAACTGACTTGTACAAACGGAGTCATCAACATCAATTCTGGCACAGAAATTACTGTGAACACTCAACATCCCCGTGAGTATATCCAACAGATTCTTGACGAGAACAAAAGTCCCCGGTTCGATTATTTACCGCCCTTCACTGGCGGTCTTGTAGGATATTTTTCCTATGATTATATCAAGTACAATGAACCGTCGCTAAAGCTGGACGCCGAGGATCAAGAATGTTTTAAGGACGTAGACCTGATGCTCTTTGACAAGGTGATCGCCTTTGATCATCTGAAACAGAAAATTATTCTTATAGCCAATGTAAAAAGCGAAGAACTGGATTCAGGTTATAACAAGGCCGTTATGGAAATTGAAAGCATTGTAAAGCTTATTAAACACGGTGCTTATCTAGAGCCACAACCCGCTAAGATAACCTCTGAATTCCGCCCTTTGTTTAAGGAAAACGAGTATTGCACTATGGTGAACAAGGCGAAGCATTACATTCGTGAAGGAGATATATTCCAGGTTGTGCTGTCCAATCGCTTTGAAGCGGATTTTGAAGGTAGCCTCCTCAATGCCTACCGTGTTTTGAGAACCTTAAACCCATCGCCCTACATGTTCTATATCTCCAGCGATGATCTTGAAATCGCCGGTGCTTCCCCTGAAACCCTAGTAAAGCTTCAAGATGGCAGCCTCTACACTTTCCCACTGGCAGGCACAAAACCAAGAGGGAAGACAGATGAAGAGGATCTTCAGAATGAACAGGATTTACTCTCTGACCCAAAAGAATTGGCCGAACACAATATGCTGGTGGATTTGGGTAGGAACGACCTTGGTAGAATCAGTAAATTCGGAACGGTCAACGTAGAAAACTATTTGTCCATCGAGCGCTTCTCACATGTTATGCACATTGGCTCTACGGTGCGGGGGGAGATACGGGACGATAAAAACGCCTTAGATGCCTTAGACGCAGTGTTGCCTGCAGGAACTCTCTCCGGCGCACCCAAAATCCGAGCCTGTGAGATTATCAACGAACTTGAAAACAATAAGCGAGGCATTTACGGTGGTGCCATCGGGTACATTGATTTCACAGGTAATCTGGATACCTGCATTGCAATCCGCATTGTCTTTAGGAAAAACGGCAAGGTTTTTGTTCGATCCGGCGCTGGAATCGTTGCCGACAGTGTACCGGAAAACGAGTATCAGGAATGTATCAACAAAGCTCAAGCGGTTATGAACGCCCTGAAACTGTCTGAGGAGGAGATCGACTGATGATTCTTTTAATTGATAACTATGACAGTTTTTCCTATAACCTGTATCAACTGATCGGCTCCATTAATCCGGACATTAAGGTTATCCGTAACGATGAGCTGAGTATACCTGAAATTGAGGCGTTGGCACCCGAGGCCATAATCCTTTCCCCGGGTCCTGGCAGACCGGTTGATGCCGGAGTATGTGTCGAGAGTTCTAGATATTTCGCAGGTAAAATTCCCGTTTTCGGAGTTTGCCTTGGGCATCAGTCTATTTGCGAGGCATTTGGGGCCACTGTCTCTTATGCCCAGGAGCTAATGCACGGTAAACAGTCAAAAATAAAAATTGATACCGACTATCCGCTTTTTGCCAGATTACCCGAAACTATCAAGGGTGCGCGGTATCATTCACTAGCTGCAATTGAAGACACCATACCTAGTGAACTCAGGATAATCGCCCGTACGGACGACGGGGAGATCATGGCTGTTAAACACAGAGATTTTGAAGTGTATGGAGTTCAATTTCATCCAGAGTCGATCCTAACACCCCAGGGCAGAACCATCATGGAGAATTTTTTAGGAGGGGATCAAACATGATCGTTGAAGCAATACACAAGGTCATTAAAGGAGAGGATCTAGATTTTGAGGCTGCAAAGGCGGTAATGGGTGAAATGATGGATGGGACCGCCACCCATGGCCAAATGGGTGCTTTTCTCACGGCACTGCGGATGAAGGGTGAGAGTATCGATGAAATCACCGGCAGCGCTATGGCAATGCGCGAAAAGGCCATCCACCTCAATCAGGAGACGTATGATGTCATGGATATTGTGGGCACCGGTGGTGACGAGGTAGGAACCTTTAACATCTCCACGACCACTGCCTTTATCGTCGCAGCTGGGGGCGTACCTGTGGCGAAGCATGGCAACCGCAGTGTATCTAGTAAAAGCGGTGCGGCCGATGTCTTAGAGAAGTTGGGAATTAATATAGCCATTGCCGCTGAGCATAGCCGAAAAATATTAAAAGAAATCAATCTTTGTTTTATGTTTGCCCAAACCTATCACAGCTCGATGAAACACTGTGCTCCCGTGCGACGGGAAATGGGAGTCCGCACAATATTTAATATCTTAGGACCTCTGGCCAACCCCGCCGGGGCAAATATGCAGTTGATGGGCGTCTATGACGAAAACCTTGTGGAACCTTTAGCCAGGGTGCTCTCGAATCTCGGTGTCAAGCATGGCATGGTGGTCCATGGTTGCGACGGTTTGGACGAGGCAACTCTTACGACTAGGACTAAGGTCTGCGAAATACAAAAGGGTGTTTTAAACGGTTATTACATCGACCCAGAGGAGTTGGGTCTAAAACTTTGTACCTTAGCTGAGCTGATCGGGGGCGACGCTGAGGAGAATGCCAAAATTACCCACAGTATTTTAAATGGCACTGAGCAAGGTGCCAAGCGTGATGTTGTCGTACTCAACGCAGCACTGTGTCTGTATCTGGCCGGTAAGGCAGCGACCATTAAGAGCGCGATACCCCTTGCTAAGGACCTCATTGACAGCGGCGCAGCTATCAAGAAACTTGAAGAATTCGTGAGACTTTCCAACGAGGTGAGGGGATGATTCTAGAAAAAATAGCAACCCGAACCGTTGAGCGGGTTGTTGAACTGAAACAAATAAAACCGCTGGAGTACGTCATTTCAGAGGCAAAAGCCTTAGACCCAAACACCGGCTTTCCCTTTGAAAAGGCTCTGAGAGCAGAGGGCTTATCGTTTATCTGCGAGTTAAAAAAGGCTTCACCTTCTCAAGGAATTATTGCTCAGGATTTTCCCTATTTGCAGATTGCTCAGGAATATGTTGCGGCGGGTGCTGCGGCTATTTCAGTTCTCACGGAGCCCTATTGGTTTCATGGTCAAGATCGGTACCTTAGAGAAATCAGTCAAAAAGTGGAGATTCCCATCTTGCGTAAGGATTTTATCGTGGACGACTATCAAATTTATGAGTCGAAGATCATCGGTGCCTCGGCGATTCTTCTGATTTGTGCCCTGCTGAACACCGATACCATGAAAGACTATCTGGATATCGCCCACAGCTTAGGCTTGTCCGTCCTTGTAGAAGCTCATACGGAAGAAGAAGTCAGATCAGCGTTGGCTGCGGGGGCCAGAGTGATCGGGGTCAATAATCGCAACCTGAAGACCTTTGAGGTTGACATCACTACCAGCATAAGGCTTCGCGGCTTGGTTACTGAAGACATCCTCTTCATCTCGGAAAGCGGCATAAAATCCCCTGAGGATGTGGCAAGGCTGAAAGCGAATAAGACCGATGCTGTTCTGATCGGGGAAAGCTTAATGCGCAGCGCTAATAAAAAAGAACAGCTAGCCATCTTGAGAGGTGAACGTGGCATTCCAAGAGGTGAAGGGGTTTAATGAAGATAAAAATTTGCGGATTGTTCCGAGACTGCGACATCGACTATGTTAACGAGGCCATGCCCGATTTTATCGGATTTGTTTTCGCTAAAAGCCGTCGTCAAGTCAGTATAGAGTGGGCAGAAGCCATGCGTCCTAGACTCAGGTCAGAGATCACACCAGTTGGTGTATTTGTCAATGAGTCGTTGGCGAAGGTGGCCAAACTATTAAAGGATAACATCATCGCAATGGCCCAACTGCATGGGGAGGAGAATGAAAATTATATCCAAGCCTTAAAAGCACTGACCAACAAGCCCATCATCAAGGCCGTTCGCGTTTTATCCTGCGAGGATATAGTGGCAGCGCAGCATACCTTGGCAGACTATCTGCTGCTCGACAACGGAGCAGGTGGAACGGGTGAGAGTTTCGATTGGAGTCTAGTCCGTCAGGTGAAGCAACAGAAACCCTTTTTTCTGGCTGGTGGGTTAAAGGCAGACAATATTGAACAGGCAATCGCAGCTACCAAGCCTTACACTGTAGATTTAAGCAGCGGGGTGGAAACTGACGGTATGAAGGATAGAGATAAAATTTTAGAAATAGTTAGGAGAATGCGAAATGGCTAAAGGCAGATACGGCATTCACGGAGGCCAATACATTCCAGAGAGCTTGATGAATGAAATCATTAATTTAGAAAAAGCCTATGAACACTTTAAAAATGATCCGGAGTTCAACGCAGAGCTGAACAAATTGCTGTCTGAATATGCAGGCAGACCGTCCTTGCTCTACTATGCGGAGAAGATGACCAAGGATTTAGGGGGCGCTAAAATCTACTTAAAGCGTGAGGACCTAAACCATACTGGCTCACACAAAATCAATAACGTGCTAGGACAGGTTCTGATGGCTAAGAAAATGGGCAAAACACGCGTCATTGCTGAAACAGGTGCCGGTCAGCACGGTGTTGCTACGGCCACTGCGGCGGCGCTTCTCGGTTTAGAATGTGAGATTTTCATGGGCAAGGAAGATACGGACAGACAGGCTCTAAACGTCTACCGTATGCAGCTTTTAGGCGCCAAAGTTCATCCGGTTACGAGCGGCACCATGACTTTAAAAGATGCGGTGAACGAAACGATGCGGGAATGGACGGCCCGTGTTCATGACACCCATTATGTTTTGGGTTCAGTGATGGGTCCCCACCCATTTCCGATGATGGTCCGCGATTTTCAGAGTGTGATTAGTCAAGAAGCGAGAGAGCAGATCCTAAAACTTGAGGGCAGACTTCCCGATGCTGTGGTTGCCTGCGTAGGGGGTGGCAGCAACGCCATCGGAATGTTTTATAACTTCATCGGTGATCAAACCATTAAGTTAATTGGCTGCGAGGCAGCGGGACACGGTCTTCATACCGAAAAACATGCCGCTACCATTGCTAAAGGAAGATTAGGCGTATTCCATGGCATGAAGTCGTATTTCTGCCAGGATGACTTTGGGCAAATTTCTCCGGTCTATTCCATCTCTGCCGGTCTTGACTATCCTGGGATTGGACCAGAACATGCCAACCTTCACGACACAGGCCGGGCAGAGTATGTGCCCATAAGCGATGACGAGTCAGTCGAAGCCTTCGAATATTTGGCACGAACAGAGGGCATTATCTGCGCTATCGAGAGCGCCCATGCTATTGCCCATGTGCAGAAAATTGCCGGGACAATGAGCAAGGACCAAATCATAATCGTATGTTTGTCAGGACGTGGGGATAAGGACGTTGCCGCCATCGCGCGCTACAAGGGGGTAAGTATCGATGAGTAAAATTGCACAGGCTTTTAAAAATGGCAAGGCGTTTATTGGATTTATCACGGGCGGAGATCCTTCCATGGAAAAGAGCGAGGAGTTTATCATGGAAATGGTCAGGGGTGGCGCGGATTTAGTGGAAATCGGCATCCCGTTCTCAGATCCGATGGCTGAGGGTCTGGTTATTCAAGAGGCGAATATCCGTGCGCTGTCTGAGGGTGCAACTGTTGACAAGATTTTTGACCTGGTGGCCTCTGTGCGCCAAAAGACCGAAGTGCCGCTCGCTTTTATGACCTACTTAAACCCCGTCTTTAACTACGGGTACCCCCGTTTTTTCGCCCGCTGTGCTGAGTTGGGTGTTGACGGCATCATCATCCCTGATTTGCCTTTTGAGGAAAAGGGTGAACTGACTGACGTTGCCGCAGGGTTTGGAGTAGACGTTATCTCCTTAATCGCGCCCACATCGGAACAGCGTATTGAGCAGATTGCGAAGGAGGCAACCGGCTTTATCTACGTGGTTTCCTCCATGGGCGTTACGGGGATGAGAAGTGAGATTAAAACCGACCTACCGGCCATATTAGAGGTCATCAGGGGTTCCAGTTCTATTCCTACCGCCATTGGCTTCGGGATCAACACCCCTAAACAGGCCGGAGAAATCGCAAAAATTGCGGATGGCGTGATTGTAGGGAGCGCAATCGTTAAAATTATCGAGAAGCACGGCGAAAATGCTGGCTCATATATTTATGACTATGTCAGAAGCATGAAAAGCGCTGTAAGGGAACTGGATTAATTGGGGAACTAAATTGACAGAAGGAGTGAGGGCATAATGGTGTTTGTCTTAAAACCAAACGTAACGAGGGATCAGATTGATGCCTTCATTCATAAATTTGAATCCGACGGCTTTTCCACAATCCTTAGCACCGGGACAGAGCATACCGTGGTCTGTCTAATCGGCAACACAGCTAAAGTGGATGTGGATCATATTGCCAATACTAACGACATCGTTGAATATGGCAAACGCGTAACCGAGCCCTATAAGGCGGTTAACAGAATCGTTCACCCTGAAAATACCACTGTGAAGGTGGGCAATGTCAGCATTGGCGAGGGATACTTTACGGTCATCGCTGGCCCCTGCTCGGTGGAGAGTGAGGAGCAAATCATGGAGGTTGCCAAATCCGTGCAACGCAGCGGTGCAAGCATCATGCGCGGCGGCGTATTCAAACCGCGCACCTCGCCCTACGCCTTTCAGGGCTTGCAAGAAGAAGGCTTGAAAATGCTTGTGGCGGCAAAAAAGGCGACTGGGCTTCCCATTATCACAGAAATCATGAATCAAACCCAGATCCCTTTGCTGGACGAAGTGGATATTATCCAGATCGGGGCTAGGAATATGCAGAACTTTGACTTGCTTAAAGAAGTGGGCAAATGTAGAAAGCCGATCCTCCTGAAACGAGGCCTAGCCAACACGATCGAAGAGCTGCTAATGAGTGCAGAGTATATTATGTCCGAGGGCAATGAACAAGTCATTTTTTGTGAACGGGGTATACGCACCTTTGAGACGATGACAAGAAATACCTTGGATTTATCCGCAATTCCCCTGCTCAAGCAGAAGTCACACCTTCCGGTGATCGTGGATCCCAGTCATGCGGCAGGAATACGCAGCCTCGTTGCGCCGCTTGCCAAAGCAGCCATGGCTGTAGGGGCAGATGGGTTAATGATTGAAGCCCATAATGACCCTTCTAGGGCACTGTGCGACGGCGCCCAGTCTTTGGATTTAAAGCAGTTTGAAGAAATAATGGTCGATTTAAGGAAGAGAGCCCTATTCGAAGGTAAAAAGATGTCATGAGCGCCATGGGACTCTCTGTATCAATTTTTATGATTTATAGACACGAATTTCTTCCAGCTTCTGTTTGACCGACAAATTGACGGTGTCCCATCTCGGTACAGCTACTCCGGACTTCGGATCAGGAAACAAATGATCGATCGACAATCTCAGAGGACTACCTATTTAATATAGTTTGTTCCGAATCACTGTAAAAATTATAGGGAGGGTTTCGTCAGATACCCTCCCTATGAGATAATATTCTATTCGGCGGAACTCGTTGGGGCGCGAAGGTCCCTTCGCGCCCCAAAAAGGATATGAGGAAATTTCTGGCCTGTCCCCAAAAGCCACTTTCGAGTCGCAAAGAGGATAAGGGAATATTTCAGGCCTGACCCCAAAAATGGCAAATGATGAGTAAGAGGAAGGATAGTTCCTCTTACTCATCATTTGTCTAACCATTTATACTTTACCTCCCATACCTTCCATATCGTCCATTATCTTAACAATCGAATATAATGCATTAAATTTGATATGATCTTCTTTAGTCGATCCATTAACCCCATTTACCTTTTCACACTCAAACTTTATTTTTTTTAGTAGCTCATTCCACATTTTTTCATAATTCATGGTAATTCACTCCCTTCTATCCTCTTACAGCAACTAGGTCAAGTTATGAAAGAATTAAGAACATTTTAACCCAAATGAGCAGGCTATTCAATTGTTTTGCTAGTAATCTGATAATTTCGCGAACGATTTAAGCTTCCAATTATTTACAAATTGTGTTTTCATAAAAAATAGTTAAAAGATAAGTAAAAAATTAGTCTATTATTGGCGTTGCACCGTCATCAACTTGCAAGAGCGTTACCTCGGACGGGAACAACTGAGTGATTTATATATCGGTAAAGGCGGAAGTTTTGGTCATGATAAAGGAGATCTCCAACCAATGAGATCTCTTTGCATGGCCAGCAGCTACTGCATAACAAGCTCAGGCAAGATCATTAATTGAATCAAGAAGCAAGTATCGATTATATCCCTCAGACAAAGGTTTTGGGGATAATTTTTGTTGGAATCTGGGCTTTGTGGTTGTGCTATAATCATGGAACGTTAATGGAATTCGGGCTTGTGTAAAAAATGGATTCTTGGATTTCTTTGCAAAGGAAAATGCAGATATCTTTTGCCTGCAGGAAACAAAAGTGCAGGAAGATCAGATTCCATTTAATCTCGACGGCTATTATCAGTACTGGAACTTTGCTCAGAAAAAGGGCTACTCTGGAACCGCAATTTTTTCTAGGACAGAACCTCTCAATATAGTCTACGGAATGGGTAAAGAAGAACATGATCAAGAAGGAAGACTAATAACTTTAGAGTTTGAAAAATTCTATGTCGTGACGGTATATGCCCCAAATTCTCAAAGAGGGCTAGCTAGACTGGAATATCGAATGAAGTGGGAAGAAGATTTTTTAGATTATATAAAAGACCTCAGTAGTCCCTAGAGGTCATGTTTAGATAAAAGCTTGCAGGGACTACTTAATGTGACAAAGTAGGTCGTTGGCTAACAATAATGGCCAAAAGAAGGAAAATCATTGCTTTGTGTTGAATTTTATTTTGGAAAAGGGTTGGGATAGGAGCAACAAAGCATGGGATTCTTTCAATTGCAACATGGGACAGATTACTACGATAATGCCATCGACGGGATTCTAACGATGGATAATTTTAATCGAACCAGAAAATTATCCATCGTATTGTTCATGAGCAACTTTATACTGCTATTTGTTGACTATATCAATAACGTTAAAGGTCTCTGGAGTATTACCGATGGTTATAAGTATTTATTCTATTCTCATGTCGTTTTGGGTTTGGTAACACTTCTTTTTATTTTGAGTTCCTACAGAATTATTGCCCAGTCCCCCCAAAAAATAATTTCAGCTCATAACTTCTTTGGAATCCTATTTGCTCTCTTTTTGCTAAACCATGCGGCTATAACATCGGGTTGGATCGATCAAAAAATTCATAGTCAACTTACTGTTTACGTTATAACCTGCATTATTATCGCTGTTATGTGTAACTATAAACCGAAGATTGCAGTACTTTTATATGGATTATCCTGGATTACTATTATGATTTCCGTAGCTACTAGTCAAGCGGATCCCGCTCTTCGCCAGGCGCACTATATAAACGCATCTGTTTTATTGATAGTATCATATTTTCTCTCCGTAGTACTTTATCAATTTAGACGACAGGATTTGCTACATAAACATTATCTAGAGGATTTAGTCACAGAGCGTACAAAAGAATTACAGACAGCGAATGATTTACTTTCTAGAGAGATACTGGAGAACAAACGAGCGCAGATAGAGATGGCTAAATTGGATAGGTTGAACTTAATCGGTGAAATGGCTGCAAGTATTAGTCATGAAGTCCGAAATCCAATGACAACTGTAAAAGGTTTTTTGCAATTACTTAGGAACAAACAAGAGTCAAAGGATAAGGAATATTTTGACCTAATGATTGAAGAACTTGACCGTGCAAATTGCATTCTCTCAGAGTTTCTTTCTATCAATAAAAACAAACCAACCATGTTTGAATTGCACAATATTAATGACATAGTCACTTCCACCTTGCCGCTCGTCCAAGCGGACGCCCAAGCCAATGATAAAGTATTAACGGTTGAACTTAATAATGTGCCGGATTTACAGCTCGACATTCAGGAAATACGCCAACTGTTATTAAATCTTGTTCGTAATGGGTTAGAAGCTATGTCTAGTGGCGGACATTTAAGAATAAAGACGTTTTTTACTAACAATGAGGTAGCCTTAGTCGTCTCGGATGAAGGTAAAGGAATTGAACAGAGTATTTTGGAAAAGTTAGGCACACCATTCTTTACAACGAAAGAACAAGGAACAGGTTTAGGATTAGCTGTGTGTTACGGTATAATTTCACGCCACAATGCAAGGATAAGTGTTGAAACTAGCCCTTCAGGTTCCACATTTAATGTATACTTTGAATTAAGTAATTAAGGAGCGGTGGCAAAGGTTGCGTCGAGATTCCACCTGGTCTCGTTAAAGGTGGACCTAATAATTCACAAAATAGTAAGGCCCTAGCAAACACCTGCTTTTCTCTACTTGATCAGAGAAAAGCAGGTGTTTTTTAGTTATAGTCAGCGCGACAGTATCCTTAATGGCTGTACGCTTTTGAAGGAAGAGGACCTTTTGAATTATATGTTGAATATTAGTGAGGTTAAACTTTATTGAAGTCGGATAAGAGTTCTGGATGATGGGTTTTAAATTAAGGAGGATAATGCGTATGTACAAGTTATATCCTTTAACAAATGCCCAGAAATCTATCTGGGTGGCAGATAATTTATACCCTGGTACGAGCCAAGCTGTTTCATCGACAACTGCGGTAATCCGTGAGGTAATAGACTTTACTTTAATGAATGAAGCCATAAATATAGTGATTAAACACAACGATGCTCTTCGTATTAGATTGGTTAATCAAAACGGTACGCCACAACAATATTTTTCTGACTTTGTCAAAAAGCAGTTTGATGTTTTAGATTTTAGCTATGATCATGGCGAAAATGATTATAAACAATGGGAAAAGAAAATGGTTGAAACCCCATTTAACTTAGTCAACTCAGAACTTTTTTATTTTGCCTTGATTAAGTTAAGTGAGAAGAAAAATATCTGTTTCTTCAAATTCCATCATACGATTATTGACGCCTGGGGAACCGCTCTGGTGATAAGAAAGATGCTGAAAGAATATTGGCAACTAAAGTACAATAGCCTTTCAGAAAGTCATGATGAGGAATTTTCCTTTGTTCATCATATTAATGATGAACTTCAATATATGGCTACCCCACGCTTTGAAAAACATATGGAATTCTGGTCAGGTGTTTTTGGAACAGTCCCAGAATTCACATCGTTTACTGATAATAAAGGGATAACCAGCTTGGTGGGAAAAAGGAAAAGTTATATTCTATCCGAGTTAATAAGTTCTAAATTGAACAGTTTTTGCGAGCTAAATAAAGTGTCGGCGTTTAGTGTCTTTTATGCGCTGCTTGCCTTATACCTGTCCAAACGAAGTAATAAGAAAGACATAGCGATTGAAACTCCTATTTTGAATAGATCGGGCAAGACGGAAAAGAACACAGTGGGTATGTTTATGCATAATATACCCGTCAGAATCTATGTTGAGCCAAGCCTTGACTTTCTAGCCTTTGTTAATGAGGCTTTTCGAGAGTTAAAGAAATTTATGAGGCATCAGCGGTATCCATATAGCAGCATATTAAAAGATTTTCGTGAAAAACAACAATTCTCTGGAACTCTTGTGGATGTTACCTTGAATTACCACAATCTCAAGCTAGATTCGGTCATTGAGTATGAGGCAATCTGGAATTATCCCGGAGCACAGTCCAACTCACTGTCAATATGTGTTAGTGACCGGGCAGATACCGGCTTGCCAGAATTGGATTATGACTACTTACTTGAAGCCTTCAGTGAGGAAGACATCGATCAAATGCATAACAATCTATGCAATCTATTAACCGACGCCCTAGAAAACCCAAGCAAAAGGCTATATGAACTACAAATGTTATCTCAGGACGAGCTGATTAAGCTCTTACTAGGGTTCAATCAGACAGAATTAGCCTATGAAGCTAAATCTGTGTCTGAGCTATTTGAAGATCAGGTTATAAAATCGTTAGATAGTACGGCAATAGTCTTCGGAGACCAAAGATTAACTTATCGAGAACTTAATGAAAAGGCTAATCAGTTGGCCCGTTATATACGTGGTAAAGGGATGTCTTGTAATTCGATTGTTGGGTTGCTTGTCGACAGATCGCTGGAAATGGTAGTAGGTATTCTGGGGATTCTTAAGGCCGGAGCAGCCTATTTACCTATAGATCCGGCTTACCCTAGGGATAGAATTGCCTATATGCTTAACCAAAGTAATACCCGCTTAATTCTTACGGATAAAAATAACCCTAATAGTTCTACCTTTAAGAATTGTGTGTTTGCCAACATTTCGTTAAGTAACATCGCTGTCTATAATAGTGATACGGCTAACTTGGAAAAAGATATAAACCATAATACCGATGACTTAGCCTATGTGCTTTTTACTTCAGGTTCGACAGGTAAACCCAAAGGGGTTATGGTTCACCATAGGGCTTTATGTAATCTCATTAACAGCGTAGCACGGAATCTGAACTTTGAGAGTCAAACGATTGTTTCGTTAACAACGATCTCCTTTGATATTTTCTTCAGTGACACGATTTTGCCCTTGACCAAAGGGCTGAAGGTTATAATTGCCAATCCGGAAGAGCAAACAATGGCAAAGTATCTCTTTGCCCTGATTAGCAAACACCAAGTTAAAGTTCTGCAAGCCACACCGTCAAGAATGAAGCTGATTTTGAGTGAGGAACAAGGTCGGGAGTGCTTGAATGATTTATCCCACATCTTAATTACAGGGGAGAGTTTTCCTGCACCATTATTACCCCAACTTAAATCCGTTACTCAAGCAGAAATCTATAATTTATATGGACCAACAGAAACGACGGTTTGGTCAACAATGGCAAATGTTACTCATTCCGAAAAGATAACGATCGGAAAACCGATCGCCAACACCCAAATATATATCCTTGACGATCATCTATCTCCAGTAACTATGGGGTCAGTAGGCGAAATTTTCATTGTCGGGGATGGAGTTTCTTTGGGCTACTTAGCTAACCCCGAATTGACCAAAGAACGTTTCTTAGCTAATCCCTATATAGCGGGTTATACAATGTACCGGACAGGGGATTTGGGACGATGGCTAAAAAATGGTGATCTAGAATGCTTGGGCCGAACTGATAACCAAGTAAAGATCAGGGGATTAAGAATCGAGATGGAAGAAATCGAAGTCTGCCTGTTAGAGCATACCTCGGTTAAAGAAGCAATCGTAATGGTTCGAGAAGATAAAGCGGGCAAGAGACATCTATGTGCCTACTTAACGGGTGAAAAAAGGCTCAGCCATGAAAGTTTAAGATCTCATATATTGAAGTATCTGCCAAATTATATGGTTCCTGCTTGTTTTATTTGGCTCGATGCTATACCGTTGACTCCGAATGGTAAGATCAACCGCCGGGATTTGCCTTTACCCAACGAATTAGAATTGGAACAGTTAACCCATGCTTATATTGCTCCCAGAAATGATGTGGAATGGAAACTAGCCATGATTTGGGCTGAAGCGCTTGAAGTTGAAAGGGTTGGAATTGATGACAACCTATTTGCTTTGGGGGGAGATTCCTTGACAATCTTGGAAATTATGGCTGGCGCCTTATCTTACGAATGGAAACTGATCGCTCAGGATTTCTATGAATGTCCAACCATTGGGTTGCTGTCCTCTAAAATCACGGGGTGTAGCCAAGAGGATAAAGAAAGTGAAGAAGAAGTTTATCTCTCTGATAGGGTATGGCCAACGGAAGTGACGATAAAGCCAATGGATATAGGTAATGTGCTTTTGACGGGGTCGACGGGCTTCTTAGGAATACACCTTCTATGGGAGTTACTGGATCAAACAAAGAACATAATCTATTGTCTGGTACGGGGGAATCAGGCCAAAGTAAAATTGGATAAACTGCTGAGCTTTTACTTCCCCTCACTTTCTGTAACCTTGAAAAACAGAATTATTGTGGTTAACGGGGATATTTCCTTTGAACAATTTGGGTTGGATGATAACTCTTATAAAGATCTGTCCCAAAAGGTACAGACAGTCATCCATTGCGGCGCATTGGTCAAACACTATGGTAATTATCGTGAGTTTGAGAAGAATAACGTACAAGGGACAAGGGAAGTTATAGATTTTTGTCTAAAATTTGACAAGAAATTTAATCATATTTCAACTATTAGTATATCAGGAGATTTTGTTGTCGACCTAAGTAAAGGGAAGACAGTTTTTTCAGAAAAAGATTTTTATTTAGGACAGGATTATAAAACCAATGTCTATGTACGTAGCAAATTTGCTGCAGAGAACCAGGTGTTTCAGGCTGAAACTGAAGGTTTGCGGTTTGCTATCTTTAGGATTGGTGTCTTAACCGGACGCTACTGGGATGGTAAATTTCAGCACAACATAGCTCAAAATGCCTTTTATCGTAAAATTAAGTCCCTTGTGGCTTTAAGAGTTGTCCCGGAAAGTTTCTTTGATCAAAGTATTGAGTTTACACCGGTAGACTATTGTGCTAAAGGGATTGTGAATATTATCCAGGTCAATCAGGCACGCGGTCTGGTGTTTCACATGTTCAATCATCAAGAGATTAAGGCAATCGAACTCCTTAGTTATTTAAGAGAACTAAATATGTCTGTTCAAACCCTATCTAACCAGGAATTTGATGTTTATATTAGGCAGCTTTCCCAAACAAAAGAAGGAAAGGAAACCCTGAGTGGTCTCGTTTCCGATCTAAGTGTCAATAAGAGATTGAATTATAGTAACGTCATCACGGTTGATTCTACGTTTACTATTAATTATTTGGTTCAAACAGGTTTTGTTTGGTCAGAAATAGATGTCGAATATCTCTCTAAGATTGTAAGCTATATGCGTGAAGTTGGCTTTATTAATGATTCAATAAGTTTAGCTTAATGATTACGCGATCGAAATTCATCTAGAGTCCTTTATTTCTCTATATAACAATAAAGGACTGAACAATAAAAAAGTGATTAATCGAGCTTTCGTAAGCTAAGAGCGATCCAAGGTCGTTTTTGAGGATGCGAAAACGGTTTTCGCCTAAATCTCAACTTAGTCAAAATGATGTTTAGCTCAGAGCTTAACCCGTCGGATTGGAAATAGGTTAGCAACAAGGAGCACGTTGAAATGACTCAACGTGCTTCTTGTTAGAATTCTTGTTAAAAAACTAGTACTAATAGATACGCTTCACTCCGGTAACTTCGGCACTCAAGGAATCCAAGGCGACAAGGTCATCAGCGTTAAGCTCTTTCAACGCTGCCTTGCCAAGAGCACGCATACCTTCTTCCATCTCCAAAACCATAGAGGTCAGGGTATTAACAACACTTGTGGCTGCTTGATCGATATCAAGTTTACTCTTGGCAGGAGAATCGTAAAATACTAAGGTAGTAGGAGGTTCCCAGGGTATTACTTTACTGATTTGGTTATGGGTAAGGGCAAGAAGTGGAACGGTAGCCATATAGATAGCATCCGCCCCTAGAGCAATAGCTTTAAGACACTCCCCAGGAGTAAAATATCCCCCTGCTACGATCAAGCTTACACGGTCACGCACCCTCTGGTTATTTAAAAAGCGCGCGGCTCGAATCAAAGCGAAGAGACTGGGTATTCCAAAATCATCTTGTTTAATTGGAGTTGTCGCATGGGAACCGCCTTGCGCACCATCAATAATCACGGCATCAAAACCCAAATTTATAGCGGCCGCTAAGTCATCCTCTAAATGCCCCGTTGCCATCAGTTTTAAGGCAATAGGAATACCGTTAGACCGTTTACGCAGACTTTTCATGAAAGCAGGCCAATCGCTTTGTTTTTGAACCCCAGGAGGTGCTGGAAAGGAAATGGCCACTTCATCAGGGGCCAATCCTGATAGTTCTTGAGCTCGACCTTGAAATTCTACGGCCTCTATTGTGACAGATCCCATATCGGCGCCTTGCCCCATTTGAACCTCTAACATATCAGCAGAGTCAATCTGTTCTTGAGTTCTTGCCCCCCAGGCCCAACGTGAAATTTGCAAGGTGTATTTTTCCGCTTCGGCGCGTTCTTCAGGTAAAAAAGGACCTTCTCCAGAACACGTGGAAGTCTGCAGACTTTTTGCCGCTCTGGCCAAAGCTCTTTTTGCTTCCTCGCTCAGTGCAATTCCATAGGCCATTGCACCAATCATAATGGGAATATTAATAATCATCGGCTTGTTGGCCTTTGGACCAATGGTCACCTGCATGTTTAGCTGGGCACTTTCAGGCAAAGAAAGCCTCGTCATTAACTGGGGAGCAAACATGAGGCGTCAAACCCGGGAAAATGCTTAGGGGAACCGAGTGGTCGTGTGATAACTTTGCCGTTTTCCGCTCGAAAACCGTTTTCCAGGATGTTTATCACCGAAATACGTTTCTCAGCTGGCCACAATTCCATAAGATTCTGGGTGTATTTATCAGAAAGCAGTTTGTCGGAAAAATCGCTGATCTGCTGACCTATCAGATAACGCAAAATTGGTTTGATGAGGAGTACCAGCACTAAGAGCACCTGAAGGGCTAGTAATAGGATTAGTAAAAACAACCAGAACGAACTCGTGATCGTAATCTGCATGTCTAGACCTCATAACGTTAAGTTTCATGCTTTGCTACTGTTTAGGCCTCGTTGCCTGCCAGGCCTTAAAGATAAACCAAAACAGTAATAGGTCACCGAGAGTAAACATTGCCCCACCTAAAGCTCGAATCCATAAATAGGAGTTAAGGAGCAGATGTACCTCCATAAAATCCATGCCTATGATTCGCCAGAGATAAGTCTGTACGAAGCCGGCAACCAGCAGGGCTAAGGACATGGTCATCAGGCCGCCATTGAGTAAGATTACAGCGATAACTCCACCTCGATACCCTTTAAGTGTAGGTTCACTACCCTGGCTGAGGACGTAGTAACATCCAGCCAAAACAACAAAACCGAGGCTGCCAAATAAGGCTAAATGGGCATGACCAGAGGTAACATACGTTCCATGCGTATACAGATTGACCCAAGGTACAGTAATGAATAAGCCGAAGAGGGAGGCCCCGGTTATATGGTAAAATATACTGCTGAGCAGCAACCATAAGGTAAGCTTTTCCCGCTTACTCTTTACTTTTTTAGACTTTAAGCCCTTATAGATCATATGAACCAACAACCCAACGGGAATGACTTCTACGATGCTGACCAACGAACCAATAACCAACCAAACAGCGGGAAAACCGATCCAGTAATAATGATGTCCGGTACCATATAAACCTCCGATGACAGCCAAAGCAGCCTCCAGATAAAGCCACTTTTCCACTTGTGTACGAGGGGCTAGGCCAGAAACAATCAAATATATGGCAATAAAACCTGCGGATGTGAGCTCGAAAGCCATTTCTTCCCATAAATGGACAATCCAGAACTTGGTGGCTTCATCGGTAATTGGATTACTATAGGTTAAGGTATTTGGCAGCAATAATAACAACAAAAAGATAACTCCCACCGTCATTGTCGTGGTAGCAGGTGTTATGTTCCGCTTATCCGTCAGCAAAGTTCGGATAAGGTTATAGGAGGCTAGGGTTAACGCTATACTAATGCCAACATAAAAGATGGGCATCCCTTCAAGATATTCTCGACCATTACCAATCCGCAGGGCAAGGGTTCCAAAGATTGATAAGCTAAAAAACATAACGATCCAGTACTGCCAACGGGCCAAACGGGTGGAATAGATCTCCCGATTAAGTTCAGCAGTCGTAAAAAAGTACACCATACCCATAGTACCGATCAGGGGCCATAGGCCAGCCAAACCCAGATGGATGGCTCTACCAAACTCAAAGGGGATTGGTGAAGGTAAATCAGGTATCACCAAATCCAAGGCACCCATCAAGGCCACTATAGTTTGCAGGGCAAATAAGCTTACGGCCGAAAGGCAATACCTTCGGCTAATCTTTTGGGCTATAAATTGCTGCTTTTTAGCCACAGATTTATTAACCTTACCTGTATAAGAAAACCGTTTGAACAGCTTCATAAGTCCTTCTCCAGGTTTTCTTGCTGAGGAGGCCAACCCAAAGTAGGTATGGTGTGAAGAAACTCTAAGTATTGAACTAGATTATCGGCATCTGCCTGGTCGAGGGCTGGGTGACGGGTATACCTATTGGGACGCATTACTGGCGGCTCCACAAGATAGTTAATAAGATATGAAGAGTTTTTCTGATCGGTAATATGAGTTAAATCATCCCCTTCATAACCACCGTGTCCAAAGAGGGTGTGGCAGCTTACACAATTATGCCTTTGCCAGACGACTTTGCCTGCTACAGCTGACTCAGGCATGGGAGTCGGAAGTCTGGCCGATATAAGTGTAATCGCCACAAATAAAACCAAGGATAAGATGCTTAATAACAAGAAAGTTCGCAACTTCAAGAGGCTTCATTCCAATTCTAGCAGCATAGTTTTGTGGTAGTGTTTACCAAAGCCAGAAAACTATTCAGTATTATGGAGGAGGTCGTGAAAAGTATGGGAGTGCGTCGATTCGGCACTATTTTCGGATTTGATAACCATAAACTAGACTTTCTGAGCGTCTCGGGCCTTGCCTACATAGCGCTCCGCGGTCATGTGCATGGCTTCGATCTCCGTCTCAGTGAGTTCTCTTACGACTCGTGCAGGGACTCCCATTAGCATTACGCGTGGGGGATAGGTTTTATTTCCAGGCACAAGGGTCCCTGCGGCAATAGATGTTTCTGCGTTGATGATAGTACCGTCAAGAACGATTGCGCCCATACCTACGAGAGATCCCCTACCAATCTGACATCCGTGCAGAATAGCGGAATGCCCGATTGTGACATAGTCTTCGATGGTTACCGGCTGATTCTCGTTTACATGGATAACAACCAAGTCCTGAATGTTAGTACAGTTTCCAATTCTGATTTTAGAAAGGTCCCCTCGAATGACTGAGTTATACCAAACACTGGATTGTTCACCTATTTCTACGTCACCCGTTATTTTACAGCCTTCGGCAATATAAACACTTTTGGCGAGTTTAGGCTCTTTAGCTAGTTCATCATGCATATTATTCTACCCCCGATAGTTTTGATCGTTAAGATGTCAATGGTTCATTATACTATAATCTGGTGTGATTTTTCTCACACTTAAAGAATCCTCAAAATCACAGTACTTTAAGCGTATTTGATTTAACCACGTGCGACAAGAAGTCTCCCGCCTCTAAGCTACCTTGCTCACGCCAGTGAGTGTGTAGGCGGGAGAGAATTTCTGCCTTTTTATCCCAAAAAAAGCATTGATATTCGGCTTTATCCATGATAAAATGTAATCAGTAGTAATCGTGGTGGATGGTGATAAATCAATGGAATTAGATAATAATAATCATTCAGTATTTCTTATGTATTATCATCTTGTTCTTGTCATTAAATACCGTAGAAACGTCATCGATGAAGTAATTTCTAACAGGCTCAAAGAAATATTCGAGTATGTGGCTCCCAACTATAATATTACCTTGCAAGAATGGAATCAGGATAGAGATCATGTTCATATTCTGTTCAAAGCACATCCGAACAGCGAATTATCAAAATTCATCAATGCCTATAAAAGTGCATCTTCTCGACTGATTAAAAAAGACTATCAATACGTACGAGAATCCCTCTGGAAAGAAAGCTTTTGGTCAAGAAGCTTTTGCTTGCTTACGACGGGCGGTGCACCGATTGAGGTCATTAAACGTTACATTGAAAATCAAGGTGAGAAGCTATGAATAAAGCGTTCAGATATCGCCTTTATCCTAGCGCTGAACAAGCGATCCTTATCAATAAAACCTTCGGATGTGTGCGATTTATATATAATCAAATGCTCGCAAACCGTAAAACTATTTATGAGCAGTATAAAGACGACAAAGAAACGTTGAAGCAGCAAAGGTATTCTTTACCAGCCGCTTATAAAAACCAATTTGAGTGGTTAAAAGAAGTGGATAGTCTGGCCCTTGCCAATGCCCAAATCAATCTAAATACTGCCTATAAAAATTTCTTCAGGGATAAATCAGTCGGATTTCCAAAGTTCAAACGAAAGCATAGGGATAGAAAATCCTACACAACGAATAACCAAAAAGGAAGCATACGGCTTATTGATAGCAAAACCATTCGATTGCCTAAATTGAAAGATGTTCGAATTAAGCTTCATAGGCAATTACCGCCAAATTCCATCCTTAAATCAGCCACGATCAGCCAAACACCGACCGGTAACTACTACATAGCGATATTGGTTGAGTTTGAAGCCAAACTAGAACCGATAACACCAACGGTCGATTCAACCTTAGGTTTAGACTATTCTTCAAAGTCGTTGGTCGTTGATAGTGAGGCAAGAAGCGCCGACTATCTCAGATTCTACCGTAATGCGGAAGTAAAACTAAAGAAAGAGCAGCGAAAACTATCCAAACGACTAAAAGGCGGTAAAAACAAAAACAAACAACGTCTAAAGGTTGCTAAACTTCATGAAAAGGTAGCGAATCAACGAAAGGACTTTTTGCATAAGCTGTCAAGGCAGATAGCCAATGCCTATACCGCTGTCGCAATAGAAGACTTAAACATGAGAGCCGTGGCGCAATGCTTAAATCTGGCAAAATCAACGAATGACAATGGCTTTGGAATGCTGAAAACATTTTTGGCGTACAAGCTGGCAGAACAAGGTAAGCAGCTTGTCATGACCGATAAATGGTATCCGTCCAGTAAACTTTGCCGCTATTGCAAGACGGTATATCCGGAGTTGACGCTGGCAGATAGAACCTGGAGCTGTAAGCATTGTGGAGCAGAGATTGATCGAGATATAAACGCCGCAATAAACATCAAAAATGAAGGTTGTCGAATACTAGGTATAGCCTAATACTAGAAGAACCGTTGGAATGGAAAATATGCGAGAGACGAGACCCTCCCGCTAGTATTTTAGGTATATCTCAATCTCATAATCAGTTCATCATATGCTTCCAAAGTAATTGTTACGTTGCCAACGGATTTGGTTATTGTGTTTTTACTGTCATTTAAATTTTACCCCTTTCGTGGTTTGGTCGCCCTTAGTTCAATTACTGAGACGAACTCGAAGCGCTTGACGTCGTACCCGACGTTGGCGAATATACAGGAACCCGATGAACCCACAGCGACAATGTCGCATTACCCATGGCTAATAATTGAATAGACGGAACTAAACAGGACGCAAGGCACGAAAGCCAAGCGTTCTTTTTTTGTTTCTTCAATAGGTAAGCTGAAAGTTCAGCACTTCGACGACCTTCGTCAATTCCGCCATGACCGTGAACCCTTACAATATGTATGCCTGACGACCCCGGCGAACCCCTTCGACCCTTCGCTAAGACGACCCAAGACGTCACTAGACACGCCACGACGTCGCCTAAGCTTTCAGAACGTCCCGACAGTATATTCGTTACAATTCGACAATTTATGGGCTTATATCGCGTTGAAAATTAATTTTCAACAATAAGACGTAGACCTTTCGGGGTTGACGCCTTTCTTTTCGTCAATTGTTTGTTCAAAACTAAAGTTCTTGGCGACCGTAACAAACCGCCCAAACTTGCAACATTTATTAATGAAGACATACGTGACACGTCACATAGGGCGTTTTCATCCCGGCATTATAAAAATGTAGACGACAATACGAAGGGGCGGCAAATAATGAACAACCACACTATGACGATGAATTCGCCACCGCAAAATATCCGACATTATCGTTGTGGGTATTGGGGACTTATGTCCTTTCAAACGATAGTCGAAGAATGATAGTTGAAGCGCGAATTGGCGCTAAGATATGACCCAAGGGAAAAAGTTTCGTCTAAGTACAAGTATTCGAAGCACACAGTATTCGATGAACACGTATTTAAAGGACACTTATTTTAGGGACACGTATCCGAAGGATACAAGACGGGAAAAGAACGATAGCCTTTTCAGATAAATCTTAAAAGACTACAACCGACCTTTCGAAGCATGACAAAGGGGTCGCCCGTCTTCTCGATCTTTACGAATACGGCGACATTGACCGCGCAACCTACAACGAACGGAAATCACAACGCGCCAAGGAACGGGTCGAACTTGAACGACAATTAGCAACATTGGAAGCAAGCGCGGACAATACCACCACCACCGCCGCACGAATCGAAGCCATAGACAAGGCGGTCGAAGCAATCCAAACTAACGACGCAAGCCCCGAAGCAACGAAGGCGTTAAATACAGAACTTCACAAAATTATTGAAAAAGATCGTTTATCACAATGACGGAAATACTATAACCTTAGAAGTTCATTATAAGTAAGGCGGCGAAAGTCGTCTTATTCTTTTTGTCAATTAATCACGTTGGAACCGTGACTTGAATCACAAATACCCCACGTTTAGTGTGATAGTATAAGCGCATAGCAGAGAACGAACGAACCGCGCATGACGGCGGTACGAAGGAAAAAACTATAATTTGTGGAAATGAAAGGATGGGTAAACGATGTTTTGTTATCAGTGTCAAGAAACTGCCAAAGGAACCGGTTGTACAATTAAAGGGGTCTGTGGAAAAAACGAAAATGTAGCCAATTTGCAAGACCTACTGATCTACACATTAAAAGGGATCTCCATTTATGCGGTTCAAGCGCGTGCTATGAGTATTGTTCGACCAGATGTCGATAAATTCATTATGGAAAGCCTCTTTAGCACAATTACAAATGCTAATTTCGATAGAAGTCGTTTCGTAGATAGAATTCAAGAAGGGCTCACCCTGCGCGAAGGACTCAAGCAAGAAATTCTTCAAGCAGGCGGTACGATTCCAGCAATCTTGCCTGATGCAGCCACTTGGTCAGCTCCTGCAGATGAGTTTGAGAAAAAAGCAGCCGTTGTCGGTATCTTGGCCACAGAAAACGAAGATGTTCGTTCACTCAGAGAATTGCTGACCTACGGTTTAAAAGGGATGGCTGCATATGCTGAGCATGCGTATACTTTAGAGCACAAAGAAGCAGGCATCTTTGCCTTTATCGAAAAAGCTTTAGCAGCCACCCTAGATGACACTCTCGCAGCGGGTGACCTCGTTGCTCTAGTCTTAGAAGCAGGGAAATACGGCGTTGACGTAATGGCACTCTTAGATACGGCCAATACCACCACTTACGGTAATCCTGAGCTTACTAAAGTCAATATCGGTGTTCGAAACAACCCAGCCATTCTGATCAGTGGTCATGATCTAAAAGATCTCGAAGAATTGCTCATCCAAACTCAAGGCACTGGAGTCGATGTCTATACCCATGGTGAAATGCTTCCAGCCCATTACTATCCCTCCTTTAAGAAATATGACAATTTCGTCGGCAACTACGGAAATGCTTGGTATAAACAAGACAAAGAATTCGATTCCTTTAACGGTCCAATTTTCTTGACCACCAACTGTCTTGTTCCCCCGAAAGATTCCTACAAAGATCGCGTCTACACGACGGGTGTTGTCGGATTCGAAGGAGTTAAGCACATCGCTGATCGTGAAGATGGCAAGGCCAAAGATTTCTCCGCGCTGATCGCTCACGCTAAGAGTTGCCCAGCACCAACGGAAATTGAAACAGGAGAAATCATCGGAGGATTCGCCCATAATCAAGTTATGGCCCTGGCTGACAAAGTTGTAGATGCTGTAAAATCAGGAGCTATTAAGCGCTTCTTCGTCATGGCTGGCTGTGACGGCCGCATGAAGAGCCGTGATTATTATACCGATTTTGCCAAAGCCTTACCCCAAGACACCGTGATCCTTACGGCAGGATGTGCCAAATATAAATACAATAAACTAAACCTTGGGGACATCGGCGGTATTCCAAGAGTTCTCGATGCAGGACAATGCAATGACTCCTATTCCTTAGCTGTCATCGCTTTAAAACTTAAAGAAGTCTTCGGCTTAGAGGATATCAACCAACTCCCAATCTCGTATAACATCGCTTGGTACGAGCAAAAAGCAGTCATTGTTTTACTGGCCCTTCTCCACTTAGGCGTAAAAAACATTCACTTAGGACCGACGCTTCCGGGCTTCTTGTCTCCGAATGTGGTCAAAGTCTTAGTAGAAAACTTCGGCATTGCCGGCATCTCCACCGTTGAAGATGATGTCAAAATGTTTATGGCGTAACAATACTGAAAAAATCTAAAAACTAAATTGTTTCGATGGGCTGCCTTTCAGTTGAGGCAGCCCATTTTTGCTGCAATTCGAGCTGAATTATACGACAAAATTAGTATAGATTAAGAATAACAAAGAGAATCTGCGAGTTTATATAATAATTACCAAACCAAAGGGAGGATTACATCATTAAACGTCGAAAATAATGCAATACGAATAAAGAAGGGTATTTTTTAAAAATACCGAGGAGTGTTTTCATGTCAGAGATGATTTGTCCAACTCAAGATTGGGAGCAGGCCATAAAGCAGATTAAATCGGTTATAGCTGCTCGAATCAAAGTTAATAATCAAGGGGAAATCGAAGAGGTTCACATTCTATCGGGTTCAGGACGGGCACCGAAGCAAATCGTGAGGGATGTCGAATCAATCTTGGTGGCCCAATTTAATTTACAAATTGACCATAAGAAGATTAGTGTTGCTCAAGTAGAAGATGATGAGGAAGTAACCATAGCCATGGTGGAGTCAAAGCGACCCAAATTGGTCGGGGTTACCCTTAGAACGGTTAATGGAATGGCAGAAGTAAAGGTGGAATTGCTAACAGGAGACAAACTTATAGAAGGAGTGGCCAAGGGCCCTTCCTCATCTCATAACAAGTTGAGACTTTTTGTTAAGGCGACACTTAATGCACTCAATCCCCTGACCTCAGATACTCTGCTCTTCGTCACAGACGATGTTGGAATTACCCAGCTAGCTAAGCAACAGATTGCCTTAGTATCTATAACCTTGATTGCCCCGACCGGAGAACAATCTCTGACAGGATGTGCTTTGGTCAGAAACGATGATCGGGAAGCTGTGGTTAAGGCAACTCTTGATGCCGTAAATAGGAAACTAAAGTTTCTTAGGAACGATTAATTTGCTATTTTTGGCCGACCTACCTAACAATTAAATTTTAAAACTCTCTGTTTTATTTCTCTACTAGCGAAGCGGAAAAAACAGCGGAACGGAATAAGAGCGAAGCGGTTAAACTGTACCTTTGATAAAAAGATCAAGGAGGTTTACCGCATGAGCAAGTTATTTAAAGTAATTACTATTCTCGTTACTCTCGTTATTGCCGGTGGCGCAACGCATAGAATTTAATATGTAAAGTAGTCGGCCAATATTTATAAGAGGTGGCTAATGCAAAGTTTACCAAATAAGTTTAAAGTATTTTTCATACTAGTAACTGCTTCTGCCATGATAGTTTTGGGATGGAATATCCTTCGAACTGATTGGAATAGAATACTGCTAATTCAGGTTTTAATATTTGGGGTTCTAGGAATCATCAGTGAATCCTTACCTGTTGCCCTGCCGAAAGGGGGGTTTGTGACTGTTAGTTATCCAATTTTTCTTTGTGAGCTTATCTTGTTTCCCTTAGGAGTGACGCTAACGGCTAGTGCTATAGCTGGACTGATTATTTTTGGTAAGGTCGCCATAGAGCAACCCTTATATAAACGAGTGTTCAATGCGTCACAATATATCTTGTCCTTAACGGCAACATATTGGGTTATGAACTTTTTTAACCCTCCTTCGTTTCAAATTAATTTGAAGCTCCTTATAGTGTATGTAATAGCTGCCGCTGTTTATATGGTTGTAAATGTCACCTTAGTCTCAATCGCCTTGGGAGCAATGTTTAATAAATCAGCTTGGTCAATATGGCTCAGTAATTTTCGTTGGTCCGTGCCTAACTCCCTTGCACTTGTTCCTCTTGGATTTTTAATGGCTTTGCTCTACAAAAATTGGGATGCGCTGGGACTTTTCTTGCTCTTCATCCCACTTATAGCTTCTCGTCATGCTTTTCAACTCTATGTAGACATGCGAGAGAATTATCTCAGTACGGTCGAAGCTCTTGTTCAGGCACTTGAGGCTAAGGATACGTACACCAGTGGACATTCTGCAAGAGTAGGAAAATTAGCGGTTGCTATTGCAGAAGGACTCGAAATGAGTGATGAAAAGATAGAATCCCTCAAATACGCTGCAGTGTTGCATGACGTAGGGAAGATCGGGGTAAGCGAAACAATCCTCAATAAAGAGGGAAAACTACTGGACTCAGAGTGGGAAGCTATACGCAGTCATCCGGTTATCGGGCAAACGATCATCAAAAGCATTAAATTTTTGTTTGATATAGGACAAGTTGTACGCCATCATCACGAGCGTTTTGATGGGGATGGCTATCCAGATGGACTCAAAGGGGGAGAAATCCCACTGGAATCCCGGATCATAGCCGTAGCTGATACATATGATGCGATCACATCGGATCGGAGTTATCGTGAAGGCAGTACACATGACGAGGCCATTGCTGAGCTTAGGAGAGTCGCTGGATCCCAATTGGATCCTAAGATCGTAGAAATATTTTGTAAAGTGGTTACAAGTAAAATGACAGTGCGAACGGATAGTTCTGACCAAGGAGAAATTGCTTAATCATTTAGGGTGGCTTAAGAGGTGAAGTATGCTCATAGAAACGTTGATCTTAGCGTTATTAATTAGTTTGTTATGTGGGGGAAAGATAAGTCGTTTGGGGGAGCTCGTGCTTCGAGAATTTTGGCTAGTCCCCTTGGCTCTCTTGATACAAAGTGGAGTTTATTGGGCTGCTGTTCGCGGAATTGGGTTAGGCCCGAGTTGGCTGGTCCAGTCTCTAAGTACAGGGTCCTATTTTTTATTGCTATTTTTCACATGGCGTAACAGAGCATGCCCAGGTATGAGGTGGATTACTCTGGGAATTTTGCTTAATACCATTGTAATTGGAATAAACGGAGGAGTAATGCCAGTTGATCCAGTGTTCCTTTCAGAGGAAAGCCGTAATGCATTGCTAGAAGGGCAGGGTACTCATGGGTTGATGACTTCGATGACACACCTGAGCTTCTTAGCAGACCGCTACTATCTGGATATTCTGGGACTTCGAAGACAAGTATTTAGTGTTGGGGATATCCTGATTGATATCGGAATATTTTCCCTAGTTTTAAGGACTATGGTAAGGAAAAACGACCAAAGTATCCAAGACAATGATTCCTTGAAAACAAACTAAATTTATGTACTTAAATCTCTTCAGTGAGTAAATCTCGAATAACTTCCCCAGCGATAAGGAGTCCGACTACGGAAGGAACAAAGGAGATGCTCCCAGGAATTTGGCGTTTTATAGCACAGTGGGCATCCCCACTTGGACAAATGCAATTAGTTTTACAATCTGCGTCAGCGGTAATTGGGTTAAGTGGAAGGTCCGGGCTATACACAACCTTAATCCCTTTGGAGATTCCTTCTTTGCGTAGTAGTTTGCGCATAGCCTTTGCCAGCGGATCTCCGCTCGTTTTAGAGATGTCTGTAACTTTGTAATTTTCTGCAGTAAGGCGGTTTCCTGCCCCCATACTGGAGATAAAGGGAATCTTGCGCAGTAAACATTCTTTGGCTAAATTTACTTTACTCGAAACAGTGTCTATGGCATCAACCACATAGTCTAGCTTTCTATCAAGAAAGTGGTCTGCATCAGTTGCTGTATAAAACGTCTTGATCGTTTCGACATTGGCTTTCGGATTGATCTCTAGAATTCGGCGTTTCATGACCTCAACTTTCGCCATACCTACGGTGGAGTGAAGGGCATGTAATTGACGGTTAATATTCGTAAGGCAAATATCGTCATGGTCAACTAGGATTAAATGACCGATGCCCGCACGGGCCAGGGCTTCCACGGTGAAAGAGCCAACCCCGCCGATTCCAAAGATCATGACCGTGCTCTGGACAAGTTTTTCCAGACCATTATTACCAATCAGTAGCTCTGTCCTAGAGAATTTGTGTTGCATTAGTTCCTCCGTTAATTGATTTATTCCTCTAGTTTATCATAACCCGTTACAAGAAAATATAGAAAGGGAAAAAGGGAGGCGGAGGGCGAGAATACATGTTAAATGCGAAACGCAAACAAGGAACTTGTCCCCATGTTTCCCCAGGTCTGGCTAAAGATGTCGAAAATAATCAATAAATTATTTAAGGCAATTTAATAAGTTATGGTATAATTACTTATCAGTCTCCAAAAGGGTGTGATTCAGGAATGGATGCCGAAATGAAAGAAATGTTCGGAATGATCTTTGAGAAGTTAGATTCAATGGACAGAAAATTCGGAACAATGGACGAAAAAATTGACATAATGGACAAAAAAATTGGCACAATGGACGAAAAAGTTGACACTTTGGACGAAAAATTTGGCACATTAGACAAAAAATTTGACACATTAGACAGAAAAGTAACCAGAAATTCCGTAGATATTGAATCAATTAAGTCGGACATCAAAACAATTGTTGAAGTACAAAAAGCTTATATGGATAAAAATGAGCGAGACCATGAAAAAATAATTACACTGATCAATGATGGTATGAGTTTACATTCTGCAATATTAAAAAATCTTTCATCAGATGTTCGAGGATTAGAAGAAAACCAAAAAATACTCGAACGAGAAGTGGCAAGTATAAAAAGAAAAATTGGATAACCCCATGGAGGAGGCGAAGGGACAGTTCCCTTGCCTCCTCCTATGTTTATAAAGCTTTAAATTTTCCTTCGTTTTGTAAAACTGGTGTGGAGCAATTGATGCGCCTTTTCTCCGTAAGGTTCGCCCATGAAATCTTTATACAGAGCGAGGACTGCCGGGTTTTCGTGCGACTTTCGCAAAGGCTTGGAGCGGTCTTCTTGATAAATGGCGCTAGCACGGGCTTTAAGAATTTCAACATTGCCATGGTGATAGGGTTGTCCTCCTCCACCAATGCAGCCACCAGGGCAGGCCATAATTTCAATGACATCATAATGGGCTTCTCCAGTTTGGATTTTTTCAAGAATATAACGGGCATGTCCCAGACCGTGGGTGACAGCAACCCGATAATCGCGTCCACCGATCGGGATGACTGCTTCCTTAATCCCATCCAGCCCCCGGACTGCTTCGAATTCCACTTTTGCCAGAGTTTCGCCGGTTATCCACTCATAAGCGGTCCGTAGGGCTGCTTCGAGGACTCCGCCTGTTGTTCCGAAAATCACGGAAGCACCGCTCGATTCCCCTAAAGGGTGATCAAAATCTTCTTCCTTAAGGTGATCAAAATGTATGCCTGCTTCCCGAATCATACGTGACAGTTCTCGGGTCGTGATGACAATGTCCACATCCGGGGTGGCCCGGTTTTGACCTAACTCCGGGCGGGCTGCTTCGTATTTTTTGGCGATACAAGGCATGATTGAGACCACGGTAATTTTCTTAGGATCAATCCCATAGAGCTCTGCATAATAGCTTTTGGTCAAGACCCCTAACATTTCATGGGGAGATTTGCAGGTCGAAGGGATATCTAACAAATCCGGGAATTGATGCTCAAAGAATTTGACCCAGGCGGGGCAACAACTGGTCAGAATCGGTAATCGACCACCATGTTTTAGGCGGTGAACCAGCTCAGAGGCTTCCTCCATAATCGTGACATCCGCTGCAAAATCGGTGTCAAAGACGCGGTCGAAACCAAGTCGCCGTAAAGCCGCAACCATTTTGCCGGTGACAATTGTGCCTGGTTCTAAACCGAATCCCTCCCCCAGAGCAACCCGTACGGCGGGTGCTGTTTGCACGACGACAAAGCGTGTGGGATCGTTAAGGGCTTTCCAGACTTTGTCGACTTGATCCAGTTCCATCAAAGCACCGGTGGGACATACCGCGACACATTGTCCACAGAACGTGCAAGAGGTCTCATGTTGAGGTAAATCGAAGGCTGTTTTAATCACCGTTTCAAAACCGCGCCCTACGGCAGAGTAAACTCCCACCGTCTGAACCTCGTTGCACATGGTTTCACAACGGCGGCAGCGAATACACTTATTCGGGTCGCGAATAATCGCTAAACTGGATTTATCGATTTCATACTCAGATTCTTCCCCTTCATAGGAGATATTGCGTACCCCTAAATCGGCAGCCAAAGCTTGGAGGTCACAGTCTAGGTTTTTGCTACAAGTTAAACACGATTTAGGATGGTCAGAAAGTAGGAGCTCAACCATTGTCCGTCTAGCCTGGATGGCTCGCAGAGTATCGGTTTTAACCACCATGCCACTGACAACTGGAGTTGAACAGGAAGGGGCCAAATTGCGTCGACCCTCGACTTCAACCACGCAGACTCGGCAGGAAGCAATGTGATTATTAATGTTCATTTCATGAAGGTTAAGGTAGCATAAGGTTGGAATGTCGATGTTTATGGTTCGGGCTGCATCTAAGATAGACATTCCTTCCGGTACGGTAAGGGGAATATCGTTAATAGTAAGCGGTATATCCAATTCGGAATCCTCCTTTAAAGCAAACTTGGCTGGCGCTCGAAGACACTGACTTCGCACGAATTAGCCTTCTTGCAGCTTGCGAAACGGCCGCCTAGTTGCACTTATGCCCGCGCATTCTAATAAGCAGGGTACAGGGGTACCTTAATGGTGGATAATAGCGCCGGCGATGCGGCAGTTTTCAAGGCAGGCTCCACATTTTAGGCAACGTTCTTCATCAATGACGTGTTGCTCCTTGGCTGTGCCGGTGATGCAATTCGCCGGGCAGTGTTTTGTGCAAAGGGTACACCCTTTGCATTTTTCTGTGATCTGATACTTCAACAAGCTCCTGCAAACTTTAGCCGGACAGGTTTTGTCTACGACATGGGCAAGATATTCGGCTCGGAAAAACTCAAGGGTGGAAAGGATAGGGTTTGGAGCAGTCTGCCCAAGCCCGCAAAGGGAAGTGTCCTTGATGATCTTTCCCAGCGTCTCCAGTTTATCTAGGTCATCTTCAGTTCCTTTGCCTTCTGTGATTTTGGTCAGGATTTCGTGAAGACGTTTGGTTCCGACTCGGCAGGCAGTGCAGCGACCACAGGATTCGTCCACCGTGAATTCGAGGAAGAACTTGGCGATATTAACCATACAATCGTCTTCATCCAAGACAATAAGCCCTCCGGAGCCCATCATGGAGCCAATGGCAGCTAAGGATTCATAATCAATCGGGGTATCTAAATATTGAATCGGTATACATCCGCCAGAGGGTCCTCCGGTTTGCGCTGCTTTGAACATTTTATCGTGCTTGATTCCCCCACCCATGTTAAAGATAATTTGCCGGAGAGTTGTTCCCATGGGGACCTCCACAAGTCCTACATTCCGGACCTTACCTGCTAGGGCAAACACTTTTGTTCCTTTGCTTTTTTCTGTGCCTATTCCGCTAAACCAATCCGCTCCTTTTAAAATTATGGGAGGGACATTGGCCAAGGTTTCCACATTGTTGACACAGGTTGGCTTACCCCATAGCCCTTTTTCGGCGGGGAAGGGAGGTTTTACTGAAGGTTCCCCTCGAGCCCCCTCAATGGAATGGATCAAAGAGGTCTCTTCACCACAGACAAAGGCCCCGGCACCATATTTAAGTTCAATGTCAAAGCAAAAATCACTGCCTAAAATTTCTTCCCCCAGTAAACCGTATTCCCGAGCTTGCCTAATGGCGAGCTGTAAACGATGAATGGCTGCCGGGTACTCCGCTCGGACATAGATAAAACCATGGCTAGCTCCAATCGCGGAGCCCGCGATGAGCATACCTTCTAACACGCTATGAGGGTCTCCTTCCAAGATTGAGCGGTCCATAAAGGCGCCCGGATCCCCTTCATCGGCATTACAAATAATATATCGTCGTTCGGCCTCACTTTTACGTGTGAATTCCCACTTTAGGCCGGTGGGAAACCCGCCACCGCCTCGTCCGCGTAGACCGCTCTTTTTAATCTCTTCAATGACTGAGGTAGGATTCATGGCTAGAACTTTAGCCAAGGCGTGATAGCCGTCTGCGGCGATATATTCAAGAATGTCTTCAGGAGCAAGGTAGCCCACGTTGCGGAGGGCAATTTTCAGTTGGCCATCATAAAAGGGGAGATTAGTAGCAAAACGCTTCTTGGTGTTCGGATCCACAAAGAGAAGGCGTTCTACCTGGTTTCCTTGCAGAAAATGTTCATCGACAATGGTTGCTACATCGTCTGCGGAAACATCACAATAAGTTGTGTTGTCAGGGTGTATCTCGATTAAGGGGCCTTTTTCGCAAAAACCAAAACAACCGGGTTGAAAAATTTTGACCTGCTCAGATAACCCTCCCTCGGTCAATTTTTCTTCGAGAAGTTTGGCGATACTTGGACTGCCTGAAGAGTGACAACCAGGTCCCCCACAGACCAAAACGTGCCTCTTCAGGCCTTGGGCGTTCTTGGTTGTGACAGGGTTAGTAACGCGTCGTGTTTCAAGAAGAGCACGGTTTTGCTCTTTTAGAGTATGCAGCGCATCGATGGCTTGGAGTTTCATAATGTAATTTCCTTTCTTTTAGTCGAGGTTTGAAGTCCGAGGCCCGAAGTCCGAGGTCCGAAGCCCGAAGTCCGAGGCCCGAAGTCCGAGGTCCGAAGCCCGAAGTCCGAGGCCCGAAGTCCGAAGTCCGAAGTCGAAGCCCGAAGCCCGAGACCCAATTATTGATCCCTACGCATCGTACATCGTGCCTCGTGCTTCGTGCATCGAACTGGGTCGGTACCCATCTAGGACTCGTTTAATCTCCTCCGGGTCATGAAGGCGTCCATAGACCTTTCCATCGATCATCATAACTGGGGCAAGGCCACATGCTCCAATACAGCGCAGAGAATCTAATGAAAAGAGATTATCTTGCGTGGTCTCTCCAGTTTTAATCCCCAGCTGTTTTTCAAGTTCTGCCTGTAGTTTCTCAGCCCCTCGCACAAAACAGGCGGTGCCCATGCAAATGTTGATTACGTGTTTCCCCCGAGGTTTCATGGTGAAAAAGGAGTAGAAACTCACAACCCCGTAGACCTTAGCAGAAGGGATGTCAAGTTTTTGGGCGATATGCCACTGTAACTTATCGGGCAGGTATCCGAAAAGTCCTTGAGCATGATGCAGGATTCCAATTAAGTTTTCCTTTTTGTAAGGGAGGCTGTCGATATAGTCATCCAATCGGGGATAGTGATCATCAATCAAAGTGTTGTCACACATAACGTAGAAATCCTCCTTTCTTATGAGCATAATGTTCATTGTTCCCATTGTTTTAAAATTTAAGTATAAAAAATCTATTCGACCAAGAAATATTACTTGACGTTTACGTTAACTGGTGTCAGAATATTTATAATAGAAAATAATCGTATTCAGAAAGGAAGTGCATTTTTGGTTGCGGAACAGCCCCTCGTAAGTATTTCGAATTTAGCTCAAGAATTGCTCATTACAACGAGGACGATTCGTTATTATGAGGAAATGGGCTTGCTAACCCCATTACACCACGAGAAAATGAGCCAGAGATTATATGGTCCACGTGAGAGAGCTCGCTTGACGTTAATTCTGCGGGGTAAAAGATTGGGGTTTTCTCTGGCCGAAATTAAAGAAATGCTTGATCTCTACGATATTGATCGCACAGAAGGTCTCCAACTGGAACGAACAGTAGCCTACGGGGAAAAACGTCTAAGGGAGCTGGAAGAAAAGATCCAAGAACTCATCCTTTTGAAAGAGGAGTTACTGGACTATCATCAGCAGTTTACGGAGTTATTGCGGAAACGCAATGAGGAACATCAATCTAAAGAAGGTGACCCTAGCAACGATAGTTAGACAACCATTGGATAAAGAATTACCATAAACGAGGAGGAGAGGAAGATGTTCGATTTTCTTTTGACAGATGCCCAAAAGGAACTTCAGAAAGAAGCGATCGCCTTCGTAAAAGACAAAGTACCCAAGCAATTAATCCTAGATATGGATGCCGAGAAAGTAGTTTATCCTGGCGAATACATTAAAGATCTTGGGGATGCAAACCTTTTAGGTTTGCGTTTTGACCCACAGTATGGTGGGCGAGGGCTAAACTGGGTTGACGAAATAGGGGTCTTGGAGGAGATCGGGGTCTTAGGTACTAGTCTGGCCTGCCTTTACTCGCTACCTTCCATTGTTGGGGAAGCGCTCGCTCGTTTTGGTTCGGAAGACTTAAAACAGCGTTATCTAAAACTCACCTTAGAAGGGAAACTCTTCACAGCTGAAGCATTGACCGAACCCCGGGGCGGTTCAGATTTCTTTGGCGCAACCACAGTAGCGGTACGAGATGGAGAGGATTATATCCTGAACGGTCAAAAGCGTTTTGTGGTCGGTGCTGAGGGTGCTGATTATTTCATGGTGTATGCCAAGACTAATCCGGAAGGCAAATCTCATGAAAGCATGAGTGCCTTTATCGTTGATAGGGGTCCAGGCGTTGAGGTCGGGCATGTTTACGGACTGATGGGCACCCGCGGTGGTGGCGCAGGAAGAGTTGTTTTCAAGGATGTGCGAATTCCGAGCAAAAATCTCTTAGGCCAAGAAAATGGAGCAACAGAAATTTTCTATCAGATGATGATCCCGGAAAGACTGACTAGTGCAGCTGGAGCCTTAGGTATGGCTCGGGCAGCCTTGGAAGTAGCGGCAGTATACAGTACCAAACGTAAGGCTTTTAATCATACCATCAAGGATTTTCAAGGAGTTAGTTTTAAGGTTGCTGACTCCATCACTCGCTTAGATGCCGCAAGAGCCTTGGTTTATGCGGCCGCTCGAGCCATTGACTCAGGCATACCAGCAGCTCAGGGCAGACGTTTAGTCTCTGAAGCTAAGAAATTTGCTACTAATTCGGCTTGGGCTGTGGTCAACGATGCCATGCAGATCATGGGGGGGATCGGCTATACTAATGTCTATCCTGTAGAAAGGCTCTTGCGAGATACACGTTTGATCATGATTTGGACGGGTACGAACGAAGTCATGGATCTGATCATTCAGCATGAATATTATAAGGAGTTAAAAACCCAGATGGCCAACCACCGATCAATTGAAGAGGATGCCCTAAACGCACATTTGACGGAGGAGAAAATCTACGAATAACCGCCAATGAAGCATACGGAATCACTAATCATGAAGGCAAAAGACTCAGGCATATGTTTATACGAGCCTGAGTCTTTTTGCGCATATTTGTAAGGACTAAGTGAATCAAAGAAGAGGATAGATAGATACTAATTGACATAAACTATTTACGGAAATTATAATAAGGCGATTAATAGAGACTAACACAATTCTCCCAATGTAAAGGAGTGACATACCCATGACCAAGGAAAAAGAAGCTGCCCTTATGGAAGAAACAGACCAATTGTTTAGGGCAGTTTGGAAAAAGTATCAATATTATTTGATGCCTGAAACCAGTGACTTATCTATGCATCAGATGATGTTCTTAAAGTATCTAGAACGTTGCGTTACTTGTACTCCGTCTGATATTGCCCAACAATTCGGGATTACTTTGGGGGCAGTAACCGGCTTTGTAGATCGTCTATATAAGTTAGGTCTTATCACGCGAACGCGAAGCGAAGAAGATCGCCGAGTGGTAATAATTCAACTTTCCCCTCAAGGTATTGAACCCTTAAAGGCCTTTGAAGAGGAAAGAAAGACTAAGCTTGCCCGCATATTTAAGAAGCTGGAAATCCCTCAAGTTGCGGAACTGAATAAGGTTCTGGAACAGTTAAACCTTGTGCTGGACGATTTAGCTAGCTCAGATAAGAAGTAAAAGGCTGACAGCGGCTAAAAGTAGGGTTTGGTCCCAAAGAAATGGGGTTTACGTTTGCAAGCCTTGGCAGGATCATAGGACCAGTGACCGGAGGAGCCTTATTCGTAATCGGCATGAGTTTACCGTATATTGCAGGTGCGGCATTGATGCTGTTTTTATAGTACTGGCAGCAGGAAGTAAGATAAGCTTAACCACTAAGACACTGGTACAAGAATGAAAAATAGACTAAAATAAGGAGGAAGTAGGTTAAGTAAGCGATAAGGCAGGGAACCGTCCCCAACTTGCACAACTTGCATTCAATAACTTTTAGCGCAGGTGAAGAATAATGACGAAAAGAAATAACACCCAGAGTGCCAATCTCACACTGGGAGGAATAACTCTAGGGTTTTTGGTAAGTTATCCGTTCCATGGCAGTTTCATCGGAGGGCTCATCTCAAGTGGATGTAGTGCTGGGATGATCGGAGGGCTAGCTGACTGGTTTGCAGTGACGGCCCTTTTTCGACGTCCGCTAGGAATTCGACCAGGTAAAGTAGTGCGTACGGAGATTATTCCCCAGAACCGAGAACGGATTTTTACAGCCTTGGCAGATATGGTACAGCATGAATTACTTTCAAAAGACGTACTCCGGCGTAAACTATCCGTCTGGGATTTTTCAGAGGTGTTGATTCGAATCATCGCAGAGCCAGACGTTCGAAAGACCATCTATCATCTTCTCGCTAATCTTGAGAAGGACTTAACCAACCAACCTGAGACAGAAGCAAGTAATCCTAAATTTCAAGGCTTGCTCCAAGAAAACCTAAGTAGTTTGAAACTTGCCCAGACTCTAGCGGAAGTCCTCGAATTTTCTCTGGAACATAGCGATGTCGATCAGGTATTAAAGATCATTTGCCAGACGATCGATCAGTATTTGGATCAACCTGTGATAAAGGTTGCTCTAATAACTATGATTGAAGCAGCTTTAGCAAGGTATGGTGAAGATAATCCTGCACGAAAAATGGTTGGAAAGTTCCTCCCCTCACCCTATGTTTTGGCGCAAGGTCTTCAGGATAAAGTTAAACTATTATTACAGGATGGCAATGTTGAGTCTTGGCTGAAGGCTTTCTTACAGAGCTTTGTGTTAGAACTTAAGACAAAGCCATCGTTACAAAACGATATAAACCGCATAATTTATAAAGTATTAAATAAGACAGGGACAAGCACTCCCAATTCATCCTTGACCCACTCCATACTTAGGCGTTTTCTAAATGAGTTAGGGGACAATTGGGATTGTTATTTAGGGAAATTTGAGCAGAATAAAGAACTTAGGATCAAAGTAGATGAACGGGTTAAACAAATTATCGAGATCCAGATAGGATTTCACCATCATGCGATCGGGCGCCTTGTTCGTGAAGGTCTAGACCCTTTGACGGATGACAAACTCGTCAAGCTGATTGAGGAAAAAGCCGGTAATGATTTGCAAATGATTCGAATCAATGGGTCGGTAGTCGGCGGTTTGGTTGGAATGTTAATTTATGTGCTTGGGATGGTGTTTCGCTCATGAATTATCATAAAAAAGCAAATATCACCTTAGCGGCAGTTTTTTTGTTTTTTGTAGGAGCCGCGGTCTTAGAATACTATTACCCCAATAGTTTCGGAGTTAGTCTGATCTTTTTCGTTTCGGAAGCGGCTTTAGTAGGTGGGATTGCCGATTGGTTTGCGGTCACAGCGATTTTCAGAAAACCGCTTGGTTGGGGTTACCACACGGCTCTGATCTCGAGAAATAGAGAAAAGGTAATTGAAGCGGTCGCCTCCATGGTGCAAAAAGAACTTTTAAGTATGGAGATGATCCGTAAGAAAATTGAAGGAATTCCCTTTATCGAAACACTTCTTAAGTACGTCGAAAAGGAAGGCGGGTCCAATTATCTTACAGAAAAGTTAACGTTTTATATCCGGAGCTATGTGGAAAAACAGAATACAAAGCATCTTGCCCATAAACTAGCTGAGTTTCTTCGTGAGTATGCGAAGACCTGGAACTTAGCTTCGAAGATTCAAGATATAAACGAGTGGGCGTTAGATCAAGGTTATGTCGATCGAGGGATTGATCGCTTAACGGAAGGATTATGGGATAAAGCTTCAGAAGGGGAAACCCGGCAAGTTATTATCCGTTACCTTGAGGGAATTAAAGAAGAAAAAGTAGTGAACGGTGGAGCGATATTTCGAACAATGTTGGGCTTTATTGAAATGTCAGATGGTTTGAATCTTGAGGAAGCGGCCGAAGCATTACAAATAGAATTGCTATTAACCTTACGCAATTTGAAAGACCCTAAGCATCCACTGCGTATCAGCTTAAAGGATACCTTCGTAGATAAAATAGCCGAATTAGAGCGAGATATTGAGTTTAAGACACAAATTGAGCAGTGGAAAGAGGACGTCTTGGCAGGGGCTTTGTTGGAGAGATTCTTAGAATCAGTCATAAAGGCGATATTCGAAGCATCCGAGCCGAGCGCGCTGCATCGTGCACTGCACCCATTTATTAATCAGCATTGGGTAAACGTCCAGGAAAACGTGGCGCTTCAGAAAACGATCAACGCCTTCATTGCGGACACTTTATGTAGAGTGATTAAGAATGAACATGACTTGATCGGAAATATTGTCAGAGAGACCTTAGCAACCTACACTGATCAGGATCTTAATCAATTTATAGAAGACAAGGCAGGTAACGATCTGCAATGGATTAGGATTAATGGCTCAATGATCGGTGGAGTCGTGGGGCTCATCTTATTTTTATTCTTGAAGTTCATCTATGATCCTATCTTGAGTGATTTAATGTACATGATCCAATGACAATGAAAGCTGAGTCGAATATCGTATCTCGATGCACGTTTGGTTTGAGATTCTCCGATAGCGACTTTCTGTTCAGACTTTTAACTTCGGTTTATTTTCCGGCTTCTGACATCCGACCTCTGACCGAGTATACAGGATTCATGAAAGAATAGTATTGTAAAACGTTCCTTCTTCATGCTAGAATATCAAACATAAGGTGTGCACAACCGAATACCCATGGGTAAGTAAATATTGAAGGCAAAGCAAAGGCGCTTTGAGGATACTCCTAAGGAGTAACTCAAAGCGCCATTTATTTTAAAGAGGAGGAATGATGATGGATACCGGAGATACAGCATTTATTATGATTTCGACAGCAATGGTGCTTCTTATGACACCCGGTTTAGCACTTTTTTATGGTGGTATGGTACGTAAAAAGAACGTTCTCAGTACCCTGATGCATAGCTGGATCATTATGGGTATCATGTCTTTGCAGTGGATTTTAGTGGGCTATACTTTGGCCTTTGGAACAGACTATCACGGTTTAATTGGCGGCTTAGACTGGCTGGGGTTAAATGGAGTTGGTATGGAGCCTAACCCAGATTACGCGGCCACCATTCCTGCACTTTCATTCATGGCCTTCCAAATGATGTTTGCAATTATTACTCCCGCATTAATAAGCGGCTCTATCGCAGAACGGATGCGTTTTCCAGCCTTTATTGCTTTCATGCTGTTGTGGGCGACCTTTGTTTACGATCCTTTGGCCCATTGGGTCTGGGGTGTCGGTGGTTTCCTAAGAGAACTTGGAGCGTTGGACTTTGCCGGAGGAAACGTGGTGCATATTAGTTCAGGATACTCTGCTTTGATAGCGGCCTTAATACTCGGAAAACGCAAAGGATTCGGTAAAGAATCTATGGCGCCACATCACGTTCCGATGACCGTTTTAGGAGCAGGACTCCTATGGTTTGGCTGGTTTGCTTTTAATGCAGGCAGTGCCTTGGGTGCGAACGGTTTAGCGGCTATGGCCTTTGTAAATACTAATACAGCTGCGGCTGCTGCGGCTATTGCCTGGGCAGTTGTGGAACGTATCCATAGAGGGAAATCTACCATTCTTGGCGCGGCCAGCGGTGCAGTGGCCGGATTAGTAGCCATAACCCCGGGGGCAGGATTTGTAACTCCGCTCTCCTCCATATTTATCGGTTTGGTTGGCGGTACGGTTTGTTATTTAGCAATCAGCGTAATTAAAGCAAAGTTCGGATACGATGATGCCCTAGATGCCTTTGGATGCCATGGAATCGGTGGAACATGGGGAGCCTTGGCTACCGGGATCTTTGCTACCACAACTATTAATCCTGCCGGTGCAGATGGTTTGTTCTATGGGAATGCATCACTCTTGGGAATCCAGGCTATGAGTGTTGGGATTACGGTTGCTTTTACCGTGGCAGCAACGTTTATCATTTTGAAAGTGATTGGTCTAGTCATGAAGCTTCGCGTCAATGAGGAAGAGGAATCCACAGGTTTGGATTTATCGTTACACGGTGAAACTGCTTACTCTGAATTCGTCTAAACGAATGCAAGTAGTGCAAGCCTTGGTGCAAGTCGGTGGTGGTTTCGACTTGGACTTAGATTTGCACCCAGAATATAAGGCGAGTTCTTGGACAGTAAAGACGCGTCAAACGTGTTTTTTCGTGAAAATTGAGTCAAGTCAACTCAAATTGCTTAGGAGTGATTTATGATGAAGAAAATTGAGGCGATCATCCGTCCTGGAAAGCTAGACAATGTGAAAGATGCCTTAGGGAAGCTGGGGGTTAATGGTTTGACCGTGACTCAAGTAATCGGGTGCGGGAAACAAAAAGGGAATACTCAGATTTATCGGGGTGTAGAATATACCGTACATCTAATTCCCAAGGTGAAGATTGAAATCGTTGTATTAGATCAGTTCGTAGAAGAGGTTATTAAAACTATTTCTAAAGAAGCACGAACTGGCGAGATTGGGGACGGAAAGATTTTTGTAACTGCTGTGGAGAATGCGTACACTATAAGAACAGGAGACAGTGGAGAAAAATCGTTATAATGAAAATGCCTTTTCAGGTTGATATTTATAAATCTCAAAGATTGTCAATGAACGTAAAAAAATACGAGATAAAAAGTCCGTTTGCCCATGGGCATGCGGACTTTTTATTTATAGTATAATAATTCCATTTATGATCAATTATGGAACAATAACAACTGGACTACGTATAATGTATCAAAGAATGAAAGGGGGATTCAAAATGGCATTCGGAGCAGCCGGACTTGACGGAGCTCATGGTGGCATTGGCGCTGGTATTGCGGCCGTAGTTGTAATAATTTTGCTCCTTATCGCAATGGGAATTGTATTCTAAATCTTTTATAGCATATGTCAAGAACCAAATTTTAAAAGGAGGTATAACAATATGTACGGATATGGTGCTGGGTGTGGTTGCCGTATAGCCCCCGTTGCCCCCGTTGCTTGTGGTACGGGTGTAGGCGTAGGTGTAGGGATTATTGCAATCGCAATATTAATCTTGATTGCTTTGGGAGTTATCTTCTAAAAAACATCTGAAAGATGAGGCTTCCTATTATTAGGAAGCCTATTATTGTTTAGCCTGTGTATTTAAGGAGGTGGATGAAGTATGTCAATCGGAGGACCTAAGCTATTTAAGAATCAAAATATCCCAAACCTTATGCAAAGCTTGGGACAAAACCCATTTCCTATGAGAGGACTCGAACGCTTTATGCAGAAACGAGGAATCAAGTTACCTGAATTCCCTCAAGGAGGAAATTTTCAGGGACTGAATTCACAAGGTCAGGTAGGGAATTTATCTGATACCTTGAACGTAAATGTACCACCTGAGAAAAGTGGAGGAATAAAGGCATTTTTTAGTCGATTCAGCGGTAAATTTAGCAAATAATTATTGCATTGAACGATTAGGATTCTTTATCAATTCAAAGAAGACACCCACTTCTATAAGTGGGTCAGCAAAATTAGCATTTACGTTAAAAACGAGGCACCCTGGTAATTCAATCAAGGTGCCTTGCCCTCTATCAGCATATCTTATCTTACTAACCCTAATTTTAATAAGCAATTCCTTGAGAATACATGGCAGTTGCGACCTTGACAAAGCCAGCGATATTCGCACCAACCACAAGATTGTCTTCTTGACCGTATTCTTTCGCGGCTTCACTGGCACTTTTATAAATGTTGGTCATAATATCTTTAAGTTTGGCATCAACTTCTTCAAAAGACCAGGAATATCTCATGCTATTTTGAGACATTTCGAGAGCTGAAGTTGCAACTCCACCAGCGTTAGCGGCTTTAGCAGGACCAAAGACTACTTTTTTCTCAATAAAGAGATCAACCGCTTCAGGAGTAGACGGCATATTAGCGCCTTCACCGACAGCGTAGCAGCCATTAGCGATTAAAGTCTGTGCAGCTTGTCCGTCTAATTCGTTTTGTGTAGCACATGGGAGAGCTATATCGCACTTAACGCTCCAGATGTCAGCACACCCCTCGGTATAAGTTGCACTTGGGTGAGAGTCAATATATTTGCTGATTCGGAGTCGATCAATTTCTTTGATTTGTTTAACGGTATCTAGGTTTATACCTTCAGGATCAAAGATATAACCATTAGAATCACTCATTGCTACAACTTTTCCGCCTAAATGTGCAACCTTTTCAGCTGCATAAATAGAAACATTGCCTGATCCAGAAATGCTAACAGTTGCACCTTTAAAGGATTTGCCTTTAGCATTAAGTGCTTCTTCCATAAAATAGCAAAGTCCATAACCGGTAGCTTCAGTTCGCACTAAGCTTCCACCCCAGGTTAATCCTTTACCAGTAAGAACTCCGGTGAATTCGTTACGGAGTCTTTTGTACATTCCATAAAGATAACCTATTTCACGCCCTCCGACACCGATGTCACCGGCGGGAACGTCTGTATCTGCTCCAATATGTTTAGCTAACTCAAACATAAAGCTCTGGCAGAATCTCATGATTTCTCCGTCTGATTTACCTTTCGGATCAAAATCACATCCACCTTTAGCGCCACCAATAGGAAGACCTGTCAGCGAATTTTTAAAAATCTGTTCAAACCCAAGGAACTTAATGATACCAATGTTAACCGATGGGTGGAATCTTAAACCACCTTTGTAAGGACCAATAGCGCTATTAAATTGTACTCTGAACCCACGGTTCACTTGAACTTTTCCACTGTCATCAACCCAGGATACTCTGAAAATAATTTGCCTTTCTGGCTCAACTATTCGGCTAAATATTCCTGCCTCTACCCATTCAGGATGTTTCTGAGCAACTGGATCAATAGATTCTAAGACTTCTTTTACTGCTTGGTGGAATTCGGTTTCGTTTAGATTTCTTTTCACAACTTGTTCCATGACATCGGCTAAAATCTTCATCTTTAAATTACCCCTTTGTAATTAATAGATTTTTATTTCGCCTTTTATATTACATCTATTCTTGTCCAATTATAAGTAGCTAATTGAATGAATTCATTATTCATAATACATTATAAATCCATCATTATCATTAAGTAATAGGGGAATAGTTTTTCTGAACTATCCCCTTTGATCCACTTCTCAGACTCTCTCTTCATAAGTGAGAGTTCCATGCTCTGCTTCGGTAGTAGGCTCCTCTCCGCTATGGATGTCTAGTATTAGCTGAAGGAGTTCTACTAAGTTTTTTGAACAAGAAGGAGCTGGATTGCAGTAGCCATGGTAAACAGGTAAAATCCTATCTCTATGGAGATCAAAGCACGTGCAGTTACATTGGCCGGCAGGATGTCACCTAAGTCCCCAGTAGCCATAGTCGTTATACTAAAATAGCAAAACGAGAAGAGTTGAGTCAAAAAGTCATCTCCCACATCCCCTTTAAAACTGGACGGGAAAAATCGGTAGAGGAGGAAGTAATCTGCAGCAAAAAATAAGATGGTTGAGACAAGAGCTCCCCCGATGGGAAGGAATAGATGATCATATGGAGGGCGAGAGTTCTTCAACACGTTAGTTATTGCGAAGGAGGCAGCAACTGTAGCACCAATAGAATACCCGACAATAGCGAATTTAAAGAGGGTCCCTCCAAAACCTTCGATAAGATCATTTTTTTCATCAGAAAACAAGCTTAGAAAAAGCGCGCCGGCTGTCCCAAAAAGCGCGGGAGATAACAGTTTCCAATAACCAAATTCCAGTGTCTGACTCAAAGGAAGGATTGGTACGCAGGGAGAGACACCGTGACGAGCTTTCGGGATTTGGGGTTGAGACCTCCGAATGAGGTTAGGGTTTATTGGATAAGGTCCATAATGGGATGGATAAAGAGGAACTTGGTTCTTAGATTGCTCCACGTCACATCGACCACCTTTCCGTGGATGATTAATACCAGTATATTCCACATCCTAGATTAGGTTAAGAAGAATAACGGGAAGGATTTATTTAGGAAAAACAATGAGTAACCATCAAGATAAATAGAGATAATTTTTTTCCAGAACTTCAGGATGAATTCTTGGAAATCAAGTTTTTTCGTAAAGTTCAAGAAATCATTTGACCTTAACTGACCTTTGTACTAAAATAAAGTTAATCGGCAAGAATATAATAAGTAAATTGAAGTAATCTGAATAAAAGAGAATAGGGGGAATTGTGAATGGGTTATCTCGTCCCAATGGTAGTAGAACAAACGAATCGTGGGGAGCGCTCCTACGATATATACTCCCGTCTATTAAAAGACAGAATTATTTTCCTCGGTGGTGGGATCGATGATGATGTGTCCAATCTTGTCGTAGCACAAATGCTCTTCCTTGAAGCAGAAGATCCCGAAAAGGATATAAATCTTTATATCAACAGCCCTGGAGGTTCGATCACAGCTGGTATGGCTATCTATGACACTATGCAGCACATTCGTTCAGATGTCCGAACCATTTGCATCGGTATGGCGGCGAGTATGGGTGCTTTCCTGCTGGCGAGCGGTGCAAAAGGTAAACGGGTCGCGCTTCCCAACTCGGAAGTCTTGATACATCAGCCATTAATCGGCGGACATGGTCTCTCAGGACAAGCGACTGAGATTGAAATTCACGCTAGGCAATTGCTGCGGACCAAAGCGAAGATGAATAGAATCCTCGCGGAAAGAACTGGGCAACCTATTGAAAAGATTGAAAAAGATACTGAACGCGATTATTATATGACGGCAGAAGAAGCCAAAGAATATGGAGTCGTTGACCAAGTCTTAGAAAAAGCCAATCCTGCTGAAGAAAAAAATAAGGTATAATGTAGTAATTACTATATTTAAAACGCAAAAGTGATAATATTGCTCTTGCGTTTTATTTTATTTAAGGATAGCGAGGGAAGGTAGTAAGAACCTTTGTTTTTGAATAATTTTACATTTTATATCAATAAATGGAAGGGATTTAAACCCCTATGTCGAAAACATTTACAGAGGCAATACGAATTAGTTAGCTTACTGTTATATATAATTAAGAGGCAAGTGAACTTACAAATTTGATTAAAACAAAGGAGAGTTAAAAGATGCGAAAAATTCGAAAAGCAGTAATTCCGGCAGCCGGGCTGGGAACCCGTTTTTTGCCAGCAACAAAGGCTCAACCGAAAGAGATGCTGCCTATTGTTGATAAACCAACCATTCAATACATAGTAGAAGAGGCTATTAAATCTGGAATTGAAGATATAGTTATTGTTACAGGGCGGAACAAGCGGGCTATAGAAGACCATTTCGACCGCTCAATGGAATTAGAAGCCTATTTAGAAAAAAACGCCAAAGATGAACTCTTAGATTTGGTACAGGATATTGCTCAGTTGGCGGATATTTATTACGTAAGGCAAAAAGAGGCGTTGGGTTTGGGCCATGCAATCTATAGCGCTCGGAAATTTATAGGAAATGAACCGTTTGCAGTTCTGTTGGGAGATGATGTTATCCACTCCAAAGTGCCTGCATTGCGTCAAATGATGAACCAATACGAACGCTACGGAGCAAGTATCGTAGGGGTTCAGGAGGTTCCACTCGAGGATACCTCCAAATATGGGATTGTGGACGGCGAAAAATTTGCGGATCGACTTTATCGTTCCAAGGATATGGTTGAGAAACCACGTTCCGAAGATGCTCCCAAGACACACTTAGCAATTATGGGACGATATATTTTAAATCCTGAGATTTTTGATATTTTAAGTGTCCTTCCATCAGGCAAAGGTGGGGAGATACAACTCACCGATGGAATTAAGGAGCTTGGTCGATATCAGGAAATTCTTGCTTATGAATTTGAAGGCCGACGGTACGACGTCGGTGACAAATTGGGTTTTGTGGAAGCAACGATTGATTATGCGCTGCGCCGAGAATATCTTGCAGAGGACCTTATGAACTACCTACGAACCCTGGTTCGCAAATTCGACATTTAGTTGGGGACATTCCTGTCCCTAAGAACAGCTATTAACTTCAGCAGGTGTGTCCCCTTTCCGCATCGTAAAGAATTCCCTCCCATTGTTAAGCGTTTTTAACAATGAGAGGGAATTTTTCATCATAACAAATTGTTCTTTAGATTCGCCTAAAGTGCAAATTATTCTGGATAATGCTGCCTGATCTTCGCGAATTTAAACGATGAGGAGCTATCTATTAGTTTTCAGGAAAATAGAGAACGGAAAATGGGCTACGCACTACAGCAAAAACGACAACCTTTTCTCCCAATAATTGGTAATATACTAACGTACCATAATAATGAATGAAGGAGGGAAGAGACCAATGATACCAATCGACAAAAAGAGGATAGTGACCTTAGCGGGAACTTTAGTTCTAGCGGGTGCTGTTGTTGCTGCTGGGGTTTATGGTCCCAGTGTCTGGAAGGTTTTCAGACAACAAAGCGCTATCACTGACCAGGTAGTCATTCAGACTCCAGCAGTTAACGGCGCTAATGGCAGTAACGGAACAGTTTTGCCAGAGGGAACTGCCCCACCTGCAACATCGGGTGTTGCCCAAACGATTACAGTACCGACAGCACCCCTTACACTCAACGCGCCTCCCCAAGGCGATGTCGGATCTAAGAACAAATATCGCGAACCGGATACCAAACTGATCAATTTGGCACCTTCGGTTGCAATGTTCTTCGGTGAGACGGCCTTAAGCAATGATGCTAAAACTTTAGTCTTCGGTTCTGCATGGAACATCCACCAATATGTAGACGGTTATCTCTATGGACCGGCAGCGGGCCCGCAAATGAATGAACAAGATATTAAAAAGTACATTGTATTCCACAAAGCATTGTTGGACAAGCAGTACAAGAATGAAGCGAGCGCTGCCAAAGCTGTGACCTTTACCACTTACTTTGATATTCTCCTTAACAGTGGAATTGACGCCTTCGATTCGAAAGATAAAACGAGGATTGAACAATTCCATCAAGGAATTCATGATCTTGATTCCCAGCTTATGCGTTATGATGCAAATTCCAAGATCTACGGAGCGACGCCATTTGCAACCAAACGAAATTAATTCAGGCAACATACAAGGCAATTGAAGCAGGAATGAGATATTGTTTAGTAATAGTAGCTTATGCGATAATAAAAATGCTGAATGTTTCCAAGGTGCAGATGGCTATGAGTAGAAAATGGGTAAATGCATAGACACTAACAATCTAAAATTTAACATAAAAATTATTAATGAATAAGTTCTTTTAATAAAACATTGGAAATTGCTTGCAAGCTGATCAGAAAATTTAGGAGGGATTGTTAAATATTAATAGGCTAAGAGAATAGAAGCTTTTAGGAATATCGAGATTAAATTGAATAGGCAACTAAACTCAGTATACTGTGACCTTGTTTTACAAGGTTGAACGCTGAAGTTAAGGGCTGAATAAAACTAAATATCCACAAGGCTTGCCTAGATCAGACAGGCCTTGTGTTTTTTTCTGTCCGCTCAATTCCTGATAAATATAACAGATCATGTCTAAGATCTCTTTAATTTGGAAAAAATAGTAACAAAATCCAGTTAAAGGAGATTTTGGTCTTTATGCGTAAAATGAATTACTTATTTGGAGCACTGGCATTAGGTCTTGGTATACTGGTCGGGACAGTAGGTGTATCTTTAATCACGAATTCGAGTTCTCCAACGTCTTTTATCTCTAAACTGCGTGGCGAAGATAAAATACAAACAGTTTCCGGAGTGGTCAATAATCAAGTTCAAACCCCTCCAATCCAAAGCATCCAAACGGATGGTCCATTTGAAAATAGCGTAGTAAATAATCTGAACGAACCAGAAAAAGATGATAATTCTAGCTCGCATAATGGAGAATCCCTTTTGGCCCAACAAGTCATTACGGACTACAAGCAGAATATTGGAATTTTCTTTGGGGCCTGGAAATCAACAGACATGGCCACCTTCCGACAAAAGCTAGCTAAAGCTTATACGGGGGATTTGTTTGAAAAACATGCACGGCGAGCAGAAGAATATTTAGTTCAAAGTATTGGAATCGATGTCAGTGAAATAAACTTTGATCAAGTAGATGTGGAAAGTTTAGGTGAAAACACAGCCACCCTTCGCGTCGATTATCGGTACACGGCAAGGGATTATAACTTGACGGATGGCACAGCAGTTGGGGAAGAGCATGAACAAATCGTGCAGGTACGAGTTAATCTAGTGAAACAAAATAACCGCTGGTTGATTACGGGTGAGAGTACAATCCAGTAAGTTGCAAAGGACTATCGTCAAAAATAAAATGACAGATAGTCTTTTCTTATGCGCTGTCCAAGGCGTGAACAAGGATGTTCGAGATAAGAGTACCTTGATGGCCATAGCCAAGTTTCCTTTAGTAAAAAACCATGGTCTATGGTACTATGGTTCAGAGAGGAAAGAGGGGGATTGGATCGTGGGTGCCGTCAATGATTTGAAATCAGAACGGATTGAATGGGTTGATATCCTAAAAGGTCTAGGGATTCTGTCAGTAGTTTGGGGGCATTCAGGAAGTAAAAACGCTTTTTATATGTTCTGGTTTCACATGCCACTGTTTTTCTTTGTTAGTGGATATTTATATCGATTAAAACCTCAACAAACAGTGCTTGCTTATGCCAAGAAAAAAGCACAACATTTATTAATCCCTTATCTTTTTTACTTAACACTTTTGACACTGACGATGATGGGTGTAAGCCTATGGAAAGGTCAAACGATAGGCTATTTTTTGCAGGGCCATTGGAAAGCATTTTTATTAGGTGGGAGCCTCTTGGAAGGTGTTTACGCAACGTTTTGGTTCACAACATGTTTGTTTAGTGTGCAAATAGCTTACGATTATTTATGCCGAAAGGTCCCTTCGGTGTTCTATAAAGGAATATTTTTAGTAGGTTGCTTTTTATTGGCCTATGGGGAATCCCGCTATTGGATGAATAGTTTTGTTCCTTGGAATGTAGATGTTGGATTATACGCTCTTGTTTTCTATGCCTTAGGTCATTTAATTAAGCAATATCAATTTTTGGAGAAAGCTATCCTCCGAAATATAATTTTTGGATTATCCTTTCTGGTTCTATTAAGCTTTATTTATCTTTATTCTCATCAGATCCTGGATTATGGGTTAGATATGAAGCATCGACAATACTATTATTTTGGGACGAATCTAATCCTGCCTCTGGTTTTCACATTATTACTGATTAAAATTAGTATGATTTTTACTCGCTGGCCTCTTATCAAGAACTCCCTAGTTCGCCTGGGGAGAGCGGCCATGGTAATCATGTATTTGCATATAGCGTCAGTTTATCTTGTTCGCCAGTTTATCGCGATCACACCAATCCGCTTTCTTGTAGTGGGAATTATTATCCCATTGCTTATTTATAAAATAGCAAAACATGTTCCATACGGAAAATCTTTAGCGCTCGGAGAGGTTGAAGAAGGTTTTAGACCGAAGTTTCCCGAATTTCCTGCTAAGAAGTACTACTAATTACTGATAAAGTACTAAAAACTCTATAAGTACGTTACTCTAAAGTTGTTAAATTCCGACTGTAGTCTGCATAGATCCCTCACCCCAATCCGGATCTTCCAGCATCAGACAGATGTAGTTATTACAGAATCCCTCAGGAATATTAAGCTTAATACGAGGCAAGGTTCTCCGAAGAAGGGAATTGTGGATTGACATGATTAAGGGTAGGAGTGGTCAAACAACAACTCACACAATTGAGGAAATTAATTATCTCAGAGGATTTGGTGTTGTAGCCGTTATTGCTATCCATACAACAGGTTATTTTACGGAAGTACCGCAGTTTAATACTTTAGTGATACTTAATTTATGGATCGATATCTTCTCCCAGTTTGCAGTGCCCCTATTTATCTTGATCTCAGGCTTTGTTTTAGCGAAGAAATACCGTGATGACTTCTCTTTGCTAGAGTTCTATAAAAAGAGGGTACGATCGATTATTCCACAATACATCTTATTTTCTGTATTATATACAGTATTTAACAAAGGTGCTGTTATACAGAGTAACTCATTCAGTTCAAATTTCAAGCTTCTATTCACAAGTATCTTAAAAGCAGATGCATCATATCATCTTTGGTTCTTTTTAATAATTATTCAATTTTATCTTTTATATCCGATCCTTATTAAGGTTTATGACTTTTTTAGACGAAGAGATAAGATAGAACTGTTGGTCACCTTATTGTTGATCATCCAGACGATGTATATGGTAGGTATATACACCCCATACTTGACGGTCATTAAGATTAACTTTATTGGTTATATTTTTTATTTTGGAATTGGGATTTACATATCCGATCATTATGATTTATTAAAAAGTCGATTCAGTCGCCTAACTCCCCTTTTGCTGACATTATCTTTGGCGTTAACCATCGCAGCTAGTTTTTTTATTATTATAGGGTTGACAACAGGGTATCGCTATAATACTATTCCAGCCTATTTCTTTATAGGGGCGGAATTAATCTATCCAATTTTTAGGGTTATTTCCTTTTTGTTTTTATATAATCTCGCCCGAGATCTTGTAACGAAAAGGAGTGTCCTTGCGAAACTTGTACATAATATAGGGGTATACTCTTTCGGGATATACTTAATACACATCTTTTTTAATCAATCGATGATTAAACTACTTAAGAACCATAATATTCAATATGACGATTGGATATTCTATCCAATCGTGCTAGTGATGACCTTAATATTTAGCTATGTAAGTGTAAGATTGATTAGTTTTTTACCCTATAGTTATTTTATGATAGGTTACCAAGCTAAGAAGAAGACTTCGCGTAGAACCTAAATCAAAGCCTGCCAGCAAGCGTTGGTGAACTGTTGCTAGTTGTAAAACCAAGTTAGTTGTAGTAAACTTTAGAGCGATATAGGAAACTTACTTCAAGTGGAGTTAACTCCGTCTGAAGTTTACTGGCTGGTTTACTCAAGAAGGGGCTGAGTTAGTTGTCATTTCGCAGACGAACGATGATCTTAATGCTGATTGATGCTATGTTAATCAACTTAGCAGCTTTCGGTAGTTTTTATTTGCGCTTCGAAGAAGGCATACCCTTAGATTATTATCAAACCTATTATCACACAGCCATTGGTGCGACTATTTTATATCTTGCGGTTTTCTACGTCTTCGGGCTATATAATCGTCTTTGGCAGTACGCAAGTACGGGGGAGTTACTCTCGATTGTTTATGCAGTGACCGTTGGAACGGGTGGAACAGTGGCGGTAGTTTATTTTTATGGTCTATCTAATGCTGCCACTCTCTCTTATGTTAGGATGCCACATACTGCTGCAATGCTTCTGTGGTTAGCCATGGTCTTTTTAATTGGTGGTTCGAGGTTTATATGGCGGATCTTACAGGAAAATGCTTTTGAACGACATGTTCCAGGCTCGCAAAAGCAGGTACTTATTGTTGGGGCTGGCGATGCCGGGGTATTAGCCGCGCGAGAATTAAAAAATCGCAATTATCGGGATGGACGTCCTGTTGCTTTTATTGATGATGATCATTCAAAACAGAAGCTGCAATTACTTGGAATTCCAGTCTTGGGCACGCGCAAGGATATTGCCCGTATCGTAAAAGGGCATAACGTCGATGAAGTGATTATTGCCATGCCATCAGCTTCAGGCGAATCTGTTCGTGAAATTGTGCAAATTTGTGAAAAATTAGGGGTCGAGCTCAAAATCATGCCCGGCGTCTATGATATTATTAGTGGAGATATCAATGTCAATCCGATTCGGCAGGTGCAAGTGGAGGATTTACTGGGCCGTGACCCTGTTTCTGTTGATTTAGAGGAAGTAGCGGGCTATGTCTCAGGAGAGACAGTATTCATCACAGGTGCAGGAGGCTCGATAGGCTCGGAAATTTGCCGTCAGATTGCTAGGTTTAATCCAGGAAAACTTGTCTTATTAGGACATGGAGAGAACAGTATTTTTGATATTGAACAGGAGTTGCGTGCTGAACGCCCTGGAATCGACTATATAACAGAAATATTAGATATCAAAGATCGGGAGAAGGTATTCCTGATTTTTAATAGATACAAGCCTGGCGTCGTATTCCATGCTGCAGCCCACAAGCATGTTCCCTTGATGGAAAGAAATCCTGAAGAGGCTATGAAGAATAATGTGATCGGTACACAAAATCTGGCAGAGGCAGCCGATAAAATCAATGTGAAAACCTTTGTTTCTATTTCCACCGACAAAGCGGTCAATCCCACAAGTGTCATGGGGGCAACCAAACGAACGGCAGAAATGATCATCCAAAGCTTGGATCTTCGCTCAAACACAAAGTTTGTCGCAGTTCGGTTCGGAAACGTCCTAGGAAGTCGAGGGAGTGTCATTCCTACGTTTAAGCGACAAATTGCTCAGGGCGGTCCGGTTACTGTGACCCACCCTGATATGGTGAGATATTTCATGACGATTCCGGAAGCCGCTCAATTAGTCATTCAGGCAGGGGCTATGGCCTTGGGTGGGGAAATTTTCATTCTGGATATGGGCAAACCCGTTAAAATCGTCGATTTAGCAAAAGACTTGATTCGACTCTCGGGCTTCGAACCTGATGTTGATATAAAAATTCAGTTTACAGGGATTCGGCCGGGTGAAAAGCTCTTTGAAGAGTTATTGACTGCTGAAGAAGGGGTTACGTCAACAAAGCATAGTCGGATATTCGTCGCTAAACCAAACCATATAAACGTTGAACTTTTAGAAGAGCTCACGCATAAAGTTCGAGATCGAGGCAGTTATCTAACGCGAGATGAAGTCATTGAATTGTTACAGACCGTCATTCCAGCCTTCCGTAAAAAGGCGACAAAAACAGCAGTCAACCAATAAGGAGGAAATCAAGAAGATGATGACCGTAAAGAACGTTATAACTAGCGACGATGTTGTAGCAAAAACATTAAAAGAAAAAATTCAAAAGCATGAGGCACGCATAGGGGTTATCGGTTTAGGGTATGTCGGACTTCCTTTGGCTGTAGAAAAAGGAAAAGTCGGATTTCCAGTCATAGGTTTTGACATTAACTCAGTACGTGTTGACCAAGTAAATGCCGCAGACAACTATATCGGTGATGTCAAGGATGAAGACCTTAAGGATATTATTCAGAGTGGTATCTTTGTAGCTACTACGGATTTCTCTCGTCTGACTGAATGCGACGTTGTAATCATTTGCGTACCCACACCTTTAACAATCACCCGTGATCCAGATATATCGTACATTCAGTCATCGACAGATGTGATCGCTAAATATCTGCGCCCGGGGCAGTTGATTACGTTAGAAAGCACGACTTATCCTGGGACCACGGAGGAAGTCATTCTTCCCTCCCTAGAAAAAAAGGGACTTAAAGTCGGCAAGGATTTTTTCCTCGCATTCTCACCAGAACGCGTCGATCCAGGAAATAAACGCTTTAGCACGAAAAATACCTCAAAAGTAGTGGGAGGGATGACCCCGATCTGCTTAGAGATAGCGTATGCACTTTATATCCAAACAATCTCGAATGTGGTGCCCGTCTCTTCGCCTGCCGCTGCGGAATTAACGAAAGTCTTTGAAAATACTTATCGGGCTGTAAACATCGCCATGGTCAACGAATTGATGATGCTTTGTGACCGGATGGGAATCGATATCTGGGAAGTCGTAGAAGCTGCCGGTACAAAACCCTTTGGCATTCAGACGTTCTATCCTGGTCCTGGAGTAGGTGGTCACTGTATTCCCATCGATCCGTTTTATCTTACCTGGAAAGCGCGTGAATACGATTTCCATACCCGCTTCATTGAGCTTGCGGGAGAAATCAATGTGGAAGTTTCTTACTTTGTGATTAATAAAGTGGTTAGAGCCTTGAATGAAGTCAATAAGAGTTTGAAGGATGCGGAAATCTTTGTCCTTGGTGTAGCTTACAAAAAAGATATTGACGATATGAGAGAATCACCCGCTTTAAAAATCATTGAACTCCTGCGCAAACAAGGGGCTAAGATTACCTATCATGACCCATTTATTCCAGTCATTGAGCCGCATGGTGGGAGCACACTCCTCATGAAGAGCGTACCCTTGACAGATGAAGTCTTAGCTAACGCGGACTGTGTATTGATTTTGACCGACCATAGCACAGTGGATTATGATCGCATTGTTGATAAGGCTAAACTTGTGGTGGATACACGGAACGCTACAAAAGGCGTCTTGGAAAATCGTGAGAAGATCGTTAAAATCTAATACCAATTAGTTTCCGGCGATTGTAGCCTATAGTAACTCAGGTTTAAGGGGAATCGACAGATTCCCCTTAAACCTATACTTGTAGAGCAGAAAGCAAATTCTGTGTGAGGAAATGAACCTTAACTAAGTGGGAAACATAAATAATTTACTTATAAATCTAAATCAAAGAAAAGAGTGGTTTGAATTGATGAACGGAGAAAAGAAAATGCGGTTTGCAATCATTGGGTGCGGGCGGATTGCCCCGAAACATGCGGAATCCATATTGGCAATTCCTGAAGCAGAACTTGTTGCAGTTTGCGATATAGTACCAGAGCTAGCCCAAAACTTTGCCGATAAATACGGAGCAGAGCCCTATACCGATTATATGGAAATGTTAAAGAGAGCAGATATTGATGTCGTCACCATCGCTACTTCAAGTGGGATCCATGCTGAAATCGGAATTGCTGCAGCTGAAGCAGGTAAGCATGTTTTAGTCGAAAAGCCCATGGCCATGACCTTGAAAACCGCTGACGCCATGATTGCCGCCTGCCGCAAAGCCGGTGTTAAACTCGGTGTTATTCATCAGAATCGTTTTAATGACTCGGTGAAACTTCTCCGCAGGGCTGTGGAGGATGGCCGTTTCGGCAAATTAACCCATGGACAAGCTACCGTCCGCTGGAATCGCAATGATAACTATTATACCCAAGCACCTTGGCGTGGAACGAAGCTCCATGATGGTGGAGTCTTAATGAATCAGTCGATTCATAACATCGACCTTTTACAGTGGACATTCGGTCCTGTAGAGTCGGTTTTTGGATATACCGCGACCTTTATGCGCAAAATTGAAATGGAAGACATGGGAGCGGCCGTTATCAAGTTTAAAAATGGGGCCATCGGACTCATTGAGGCTGCCTCAACCATCTATCCCACGAACATTGAAGAGACTCTCAATGTCTTCGGTGAGACAGGTTCCGTCATCGTCGGCGGAATCGCAGTCAATAGAATCGAAGTCTGGGAATTCCCGGACAGTGCAGAAGAGAAAAAAGAGATCTTCGAAAGCCAAGAAGGGGATCCTCCGAACGTGTACGGCTTTGGACATAGAGAGCTTATTTTAGATTTAATCCATGCAATTCGAGAAGATCGGGAACCTGCCATAGCAGGAGAAGAAGGACGGAAGGCTTTAGAGATCATCTTGGCGATTTATAAGTGCCAGGAGACGAAGGCGCCGGTTGTGTTTCCGATGGTAGCAGAGTAACGAAGCCGCGGAGAGTTGAGTTACAGCCGCTCCGTCCCTACGCTCGCAGACCAAACTAAGGCAAACCTGCTAATGCAAGTGGGCGGGGTTCCGCCAAATTCGACTCCTGTCTCAGTTGGCGCGGGATACGTCCTGTATCCCGCCCCGCTGATGAAAGCGCAGGTTGGCCTAAGTTTGGTTGACTGCTCGCGTAGAGGACTCGCTTGCTGTAAATCAACTCTCTGGGCTAGGATTACGAGAGCGTGAGATGCTGGCTAATATTACTAGTCTCCTTCTAAAGGATGCTTGCAAGTCTCTCGATCTCATGAGCATCACAGGATTTTGATTTACAAAAGAGAACGACTTAAGCGAGTAGCCTACCAAACTTCGCGAAAAGCAGGCAGCGGAGACGAGTTGGAAACAAGGACGTTTCCAACCGGCAACTGAGCCAGGGATGGCGAATTGCCGGGAACTCGTCGGAGCGGACGGCTTTGCGCGTTAGTTTGGTCTACGCAGCTTACGGAGTGAACGTTGTAAATCAAAATCCTCCCCGCTATTGAAAGGAGCAAAGATAATGACTCATCATCTAATCCCCTCCAGTGCAACCGTACCTTCAAGCGTTTCGATCGGGCCGTTTTGCGTGCTCGGAGAAAATGTCGTGCTCGGCGAAAATGTGGTCTTGGGCGTCGGGTGTGTCCTTGGCGACGGCGCTAGGGTTGGGTCTGGCAGTGAGCTGGGGAACTATGTTAGTATTGGTGCACGAGCGGAAATTGGCGCTCGGACCAGGATAGGTGATCACACCACAATTTACCCTCAGGCCATGCTTGGAGAGGACGGCTTTATCGGCAGTAACTCTTCGATCGGTCGTTTGCCCAAGGCTGCAGCTACCAGTACCGTCAAAGCTCAGGCGGATTTGCCTCCTCTTCGGATGGGGAATGGATTTACAGTCGGGTGTTCTGCTGTTCTTTACGCTGGGACATACTATGCTGACGCGGCCTTTGTCGGAGATGGCGCTGTGGTGCGGGAGAGATGTTTGATCGGGCAGAACGTAGTCATCGGTAGCGGAGTGGCAGTAGAAAATGATACAAAAATTGGCTCATACACAAAGATCCAGACGGGTTCGTATATCACAGCCTATATGGAGATTGAAGAACGAGTGTTTATTGCTCCCATGGTTACGACGACCAATGATAACTATATGGGGCGTACGGAAAAACGTTTCAAATCAATCAAGGGTGCGACAATTCAGCGCGGGGCTCGTATCGGTGGAGGGGCCATCCTTTTGCCGGGTATTAACGTTGCCCCAGAAACCTTTGTAGCGGCAGGAGCCTTGGTTACTAAAGACACTATAGAAAAACGAGTCCTAAAAGGTTTCCCAGCCAAAGACCTTCGGGAGGTGCCTAAAGAGGAGCTACTATAGGGTCACTGGGGCGGTTCATGGATCCTGCAACTTACATGCAGGAAAGATTGTTCCTCGCGATGGAAGCAAGAAAACTGTCCCCTCGCTCCCCAAGACGCAAGACAGGAAGATTCTTTGCTTAAAGAGCACAGAGAGGGAATTCTGTAAATGAGCGCAGGAGACAAAGTGAGTGAGATGGAATACAAGTTGAAAATGCAAGTCAAGAACCGTCCCCAACTTGCACACGAACGGGCCAAGAAACTTCCTCCCCTAATAAATCCGTAGAGAAAGGGAAGATTAATATGAGTATTCCACTTTTAGATCTGAAGGCTCAATACCTAACGATAAAAGAAGAAATTGATCAGGCTGTCCTTAACGTACTAGACTCATCGGTCTTTATTCTCGGTCCGGAAATGAAAGCCTTAGAAAAGGAAATTGCTGCTTACTGTGGTACCCAGGAAGCTGTGGCGGTGGCCAATGGTACGGATGCTTTGGTTTTAACCCTTAAAGCCTTTGGCATTGGCCCTGGGGATGAAGTAATCACTACCCCGTTTACGTTCTTTGCCTCAGCGGAAACCATTGCTCAGGTTGGGGCCACTCCAGTATTCGTAGATATTGATCCAGTGACCTTGAATATGGACTTAACTCAGCTGGAGAAGAAAATAACCTCTCGAACTAAAGCGATTATTCCGGTACATATTTTCGGGCAGATGTTAGATGTTGAGCGGGTCATGGAAATTGCTGCCCGTCACGATCTAAAAGTTATTGAAGACGCTGCTCAAGCGATTGGAGCAGAGTATCGGGGCAAAAGAGCCGGTTCTATCGGTCATGCTGCAACCTTCAGCTTTTTCCCTACTAAAAATTTAGGGGCTTACGGAGATGCAGGAATGATCGTTACGAATGATAAGGACTTAGCCTCACAACTGCGGATGCTCCGTTTTCATGGTTGCAAAACAAAGTACTATCATGAAGAAATCGGCTACAATAGCCGTCTTGATGAGATGCAAGCTGCTATATTAAGAGTTAAGTTGCGTTATTTAGACGTTTGGAATGAAGAACGCCGAGAAAAGGCCAAGCTCTATGATGAACTTCTTGCCGACACAGGGATTCAGATACCGGGTCGAGATCCGCAAGCATTGCCTATCTATCATTTATATGTCCTCCGTACCGAAGAACGTAGTGCTCTTATGGAGCGCCTAAAATCTGGTGGAGTAGCCAATGCTATTTATTATCCCGTGCCTCTCCACTTACAAAAGGCTTTCCGGGACCTAGGATATAAAGTAGGGGATTTCCCAGTAACGGAAAAAGCGTGTGAACAAGCACTTGCGATACCTTGTTATCCGGAATTGAGCCTTGAACAACAACATGAGATTGCCAGCATCATTAAAGGTTAACAGATAAGGAGGTTAAAAATGTTTTGGAACACAGGGATTACTCGTGCGAACATAAATAAATTGTTTCTCCTTATCGGGATAATGTTATCCGCTATGCTTCTTCCCTCGCTAGAAATTCGTCCGAGTTTGCCGCGTATTCGTTTGGATGATGCGCTAATCTTTGGGGCATTTGCTCTCAATCTGCTCCTGCGCTTAACACGTCGTTCCAGCAATTACTTGTATGATTATGGGTCGGAGCATGAGGGTGAGAGAAGTGGTTTAAGAGCAGTAACCATAGTATTTTTACTATTCTTTGCGTCTATCGTAATTTCGAACCTTTATGCCGTGCTGTTTTTAAACGGGTCCTTCGGCATACGGGATGTCATGGAAGGGGTCACACTCTTCAAGTATTATTTGATAATTACGCTAGCAGTTTCCCTGAGGATACAAGGAGCTGAATTCGAGGCCCTCCGCAACACGTTTCTCGTAGGGTTGGGTTTTATACTGTTACTTTCGTGGGGGCAATTTCTTAATCTGGCCAATGTCAATGAGTGGCTAACACCTTTCTTTGCCCAGGCCCACTTGGATAATCTTGTGAATGCTAATCCTCCTCGCGTTTTAGGAACGTTTGATAACCCGAATGTCATGGGCATCACGTCAGTTCTGATGATGACATTATTTGTGACCTGGTTTTATTTCCGGAGAAACGAGCGCCTCCAGTCAGTGATTCTTTTTGTGGCGATTGGTTTGACCTTGAAACTTACATTTATGACCATTTCTCGAACAGCTCTCTTAGCGACGGCAACGGTACTCGTCTTTCTAAGTGTCTGGGCCACGTTTAAATTCAACTGGAAAAAGGGTGTCCTCGTTAAAATCCTGGTCTTACTGCTCCTAACGTTAACCTTGTTTTTCACCTCTCCCAGGGACTTTGTGTCTCGAATGAATGAGGCAACAAATCTTGAAAAGAGTACATCTGCCCAAGGGCACCTCATGAGAGCTGGAGATGCCATTGAATTTATCAAGCAATCCCCTATCTTAGGTTGGGGTACAGCTAAGGATACGATGACCACGCTGGTAGATAATGAATATGCTTTGGTGACCCGGCGCTATGGGGTTATCGGTTTGGCTATATATCTCTGGCTATTTCTCCGACCTGTTAAAGCAGCCCTGCGGAAGATAAGATCCTTTAATTTTTACGGATTTGAACCAGGGATACGGGAAAATAAAATTCTCCTGTCCATTGCCTTTGTAGCATCAATCCTGGCAATATTTGTCTATAATATTACTGCAGGGGCCTTCTATAACCTGCAATTGATGACTCTGGTTGCTCTATATATGGGCATAATCTACAGAACAGAAGAGGAAAGAGATTGAAAGTCTGTATCTTAACGACAGCACATTCTCCCTATGATGAGCGCATTTTTCATAAGGAAGCCAAAAGTTTAGTCGAAGCGGGCTACGAAGTTGTCATTATAGCCCCTTATGAGAAATCTGAACTAAAGGAAGGCATTCGCATTGAGGCAGTGCCTCCTCTCTCCTCTCGGATGGATCGAATTTGGCGTCTGAAAGCTCTCTACAAGCTTGCGCTTCAGGAAAAGGCCGATATCTATCATTTTCATGATCCAGATTTAATCCCTGTGGCCTTAAGGCTTAGTCGTAAGCATCGGAAGCCGGTTATTTATGATGTCCATGAATATTATGGGGATAGTCTTTTGACGCGTTATTGGGTGCCTAAGCCATTCAGAAAGCTTGTGGCGCGGGCTGTGGATCAGTTCGAAAAATGGTCGGCACGATCCTTTGCCGCGGTCATTACAGTTAATAGCAACATGGCTGAGCTTTTCCAGCGGGTTAACCCTGAAGGAGAGATCCTGCATAACTATCCGCTTCAGCGTCAGTTTGATTTTCCGCGTCCTGTAAACGTAAAACCACCGGTCATCTTATATCTCGGGGGAATTAACCGAGAGCGGGGTCTGGAAGTCATCTTACGTGCTATGACTAGTGTGAGGGAAAAACACCCTGAAGCAATTTGTGAACTTGTTGGTCCGGTGGATTCCGCGGATTTAGGTCCGGAATTCTCGGATCTCAATCCTTGGTTGAAGCAGGGAAATGTAAGATTGAGGGGTAAAGTCCCCTATGAGCAGGTGCCTGAAATTTTGGCCCAGAGTTCTATTGCTCTTGTTCCTTTACTTCCCACTCTTAATTATCAAAAGGCGATCCCTGTTAAACTGCTTGAGTATATGGCAGCAGGTCTTCCCGTGATTGGCTCACGCTTTGGCTATATCGAAGAGATTATCGACAAGAACCAATGCGGTTTATTAACAAAACCTGGAGATCCGGAAAATTTAGCCAAGGATATTTGTACCTTCTTAGAGGACCCCCAAAAAGCCTTGGACTTGGGGCAAAAGGGTTGGGATGCTTTTCACCGGGAATATACTTGGGAAAAAGAACAAAGCAAACTCTTAGAACTCTATCAGCGAATCCTTATAAAGGCGGATCATTAAGATGCGCGTTTTAATGCTTTCTCACATGTATCCAAATTCAGTTAGCCCCCTAGGTGGAATTTTTGTGCGCCAGCAGGCTAGAGCTTTGGCGCGTCTTGGGGTAGAAGTGAACGTCGTAGCTCCAGTGCCCTGGATGCCAAGATTTATGGCTGGACGAGGAAAATGGGGAGGTTATCCCTGGGTTCCCTTTAAGGAGCAACCCGATGGATTCCCGGTATTCCACCCCCGTGTGATAGAATTCCCTCGGTCTTTATTTTTTGAGTACTACCCCCAGACTTATGCTTATGGGCTACAAAGAGTTTTTACTGACCAAATCAGACGAGGTGTGGATATTATTCATGCCCATGTCGCTCACCCCGATGGTGCTGCGGCTCTGAGCTTCGGATTGAAGTATAATATCCCAGTAGTCGTTACAATCCATGGTCAAGATTTCGCGTACACCTTGAACCGTAGTCGAACTTGTGCTAAGAGTGTCCGAACAACGCTCAAAGGCGCAGCGGCAGTTATCCTAGTCAGCCAAAAACTCAGAAGCCAATATGCACTGGAAACTTGGGCGGGGCAACTTGAGAAATATAGGATTATCTATAATGGCGTGGATTTACAAGACGTAGTTAAGCCCTTAGAACTGCAGGGCCTAGATCTGCAGGGATCAGAACTTCAAGGAACCTATTCGGAGCAGGGATTAGAGCAAGGACTAAAGACGTCGAGACGTCGTCTGCTTACGGTCGGTTTCCTGCGCCCGGATAAAGGGCATGCTGTGGTCATAAAGGCACTGCCAGAGCTAATTCGCGAATTCCCAGACTTAGAATACCGAATTGTGGGAGACGGATCAGAACGGGCTGAACTGATAGCTCTAACTAAGGAATTAGGATTACACAGCCATGTCGTGTTCCTGGGAAGTCTGCCCCATCATGAGGCCATGGAAGAAATGGCCCAGTGTGAAGTCTTTATCTTGCCGAGTTGGAACGAAGCCTTTGGGGTCGTATATTTAGAGGCCATGGCTCACGGCAAACCGATTATTGGCACAACTGGAGAGGGGATCTCAGAGGTCCTGGCCCAAGAATCAGTGGGCAAGGCAGTTCCGCCAAGGGACGTTTTGGCTCTTACTGAGGCAATCCGGGAATTCCTTAGGAATCCAAGCCAAGCCAAGGTGATGGGAACCCGGGGCAAAGACTTGGTCAGTCGCCAATTTACTTGGGAATACAATGCCCAGAAGACCTTAAAGATCTATGAGGAGATCATGACTCGATAGAAGGGAGGACTCCGGTGGAACTTCGTTTAGTCCTTAAGAATGCTGCCGCATTAAGTGTGGCTAGTGTGCTTTCCAAAGCGATTTCCGCTGTAGTGGGAATCTCAGTCGCTCGTTATCTAGGACCAGAAATATTCGGAGAGTACAGCGCTGCCCTCGCCTTTGTCAGTACGTTTATCCTCTTTGCGGATTTTGGATTAAGTAACTATATGGTTCAAGAGGGTTCTCGGGATGAACGTGTTTTACCGCTTTATCTCGGAAATACACTCTTATTTAAGGTGATTACTTCGCTGGCGATCTATGCGCTTATGCTGGCTCTAATGTATCCAGCAGGCTATAACGAGTCAATTCGAGGGATGATCATGGTCCTTGGTCTAGCCAGTGGGTTGAATGCCTTAGACGCAACCGTCTATAACTACTTTCAAGCAAAACAACAAATGTATTTCGCAGCCCTGTATCAGTTCGCTTCGACATTTCTCATTGGTGCTATAACAATTTTGGTTGTGGTTAAACAGGGAAATGTACTGCTGATCACCGTTGCTCAATTAACAACAGCGATTTTAATTTCCTTTTTTTTATATGTCCACCTACGGCGTCATATTCGACTTGAGTTTGACCTCTCCCGCCTAGCGGGTATGCTCAAGGCTGGCTTTCCTTACGGGATTGCAGTCATATTTTTATTTGTTTATTTCCAGATCAATATATTCTTGCTTTCCTTAATGCGTCCCCCAGTAGAGGTTGGGATTTATTCGGCAGCCTATCGCTTAATTGCAATTCTCTTGTTTATACCGGGGATTTTAACGAGCGTACTTTACCCAATTCTATTCCAGCTCGGAGTGGAAAGTAAGGAAAAACATCGAGGAACCATCGAAAAGATTTTTAAAGTCTTAAGTGCAGTTGGAATTCCCGGGAGTGTTCTACTGTTTGTTTTAGCAGATCCATTGTTGACCTGGCTTTATAACGGTCGTTTTCCAGAGTCTGTTCCGATCATGATGATTCTAAGTTGGTTTTTTGCTCTGGAATGCCTGAGTTTCTCCCTGGGGGATGTGTTGACAACCACAGATCGGCAATGGACCCGTGCAAAGATTCAGGGTAGTGCCGCTTTAATAAATATCGTGATTAATCTATATGCAATTCCTCGCTATGGGATATATGGAGCGAGCGTAGCGACATTGATCACCGAATTGTATGTCTACGTTGCGTTCTACTGGGTTGTTCGGCGTTACGTTTATAAACTTCAAACCTTCAAACAACTTCCTATCGTTCTCTTAGCCTCACTGGCTATGGGCCTCACTGCCTATTTCCTTCGTCATCTTCACCCTTTAACATCAGCGGCCATTGCCGGAACCTTATATTTAATAATCCTGATCAGTCTCGATAATGATTTTCGACGCATTGGTGGGTATCTCGTCCGCCAGGTGACAAGTCGGTTAAAACCGAGGAGTTAGAGGCAAGGGACGAGGGGACAGGTCAGTTGTCCCACTCCACTTTACTTGCTAAAAGGTCACGAGTCGCATAAAATCGTGAAAATGGGTTGTGTTGATAGCTAGGCAATTAACTAATTCGATATACAAGGAGCAAGAAGCATGAAGGTGATTACCGTCCTGGGTGCAAGACCTCAATTTATAAAAGCCGCGCCGCTTTCAGAGGCTTTACGGAAAAACCATGAGGAGAAAATAATCCATACTGGTCAACATTACGATTACCAAATGTCGGATGTGTTCTTCGAAGAATTAGGAATTCCCAAGCCCGATTACTTTCTAGGGGTTGGTTCAAAACAGCATGGTGCTCAAACGGGAGAAATGTTAACTAGAGTAGAAGAGATACTCCTGAAGGAAAAACCCGATTGGGTTCTCGTCTATGGAGACACAAATTCCACCTTGGCAGGTGCTTTGGCCGCAGCAAAGCTGCATATTCCGATTGCTCATGTTGAAGCGGGGTTGAGGAGTTATAATCGTCAGATGCCAGAAGAAGTGAACCGAGTGCTGACAGATCATATCTCAACTCTGATGTTTTGCCCGACTGATCAGGCCGTGAAAAATCTCAGTCTGGAAGGCCTAACTCAAGGGGTAGTACGGACCGGAGATGTTATGGCGGATGCCCTTTACTACCATGCTCGGCGGGCAGAGGAACGAAGTCTTCAGAAGAACCTTCGTTATCCGAAGAAATCCTACCTTTTAGCCACCGTGCATCGGGCCGAAAATACGGATGATCCGAGTCGGCTTCAGGGGATTATGCATGCTTTTGCCCAAATCGAGGGACAGATTGTGCTCCCTCTACATCCACGAACTAAGAAACTCCTCAAAGATCACCATCTGACGATACCAAAGAATGTTGATGTTATAGAGCCTGTGGGATATTTAGAAATGATTTTTTTAGAAAAAGAGGCGGAATTCATTCTGACAGACTCTGGAGGTGTCCAGAAAGAAGCGTATCTATGGCAAGTTCCTTGTGTGACTCTAAGAGATGAAACTGAATGGGTAGAGACCGTGAATACGGGTTGGAATACCCTTACGGGCGCCAATCCGGAGGAGATTGTGGGAGCAGTCATGAATTACCGCAACCAACCCTTGCCACTTTATCTAGAAAATCTTTATGGTAACGGTCGGGCCAGTGCAGAGATCGTGGCGGCCATGGAAGGGAAAAGAGGGTGAGCTTCGTGAGCGAAGCACAAAAAACGATACAAGGATCAAGATCAGGACAAGTGGGGTTTTTCGTCTCAGAACACCTAAAGCCGGTTTATAGAGAGATCGCGGGTCTCTTGGGAGTGGACTGGGGTGTGGTTTCACAATGCGAGACATTTTCCGAATACAAGGCGATCTTAGTTGATGGAATTTCCCTCTCCAGCTTAAGAGGACTAAAGACTAATACTCTAATCTTGGTCTGTGGGCCGGTAAGCGGAGAAAACTCAGGTCTTCGAATCAAGACGTTTGCATTTAATCTTGGTCTGGAGGGGACTCGCCTGCTTATGGATGGTCGAGAGTATACCGAAAAGGACGTGAGCAAGCCTACCTTCGATCTGATCCTCGAGGAAATTCGTGAGGTCTTACGCCAGGAAGTTAGAAATTACATAGAACTCCCGCCCATCCCCTGGGGATATTCCTATGCCATGACGTTAACCCATGACATCGATATCTTAAGCCTTAAGGAAATGCCTATTGCCCGCACCTTTTTGGGATATTTCTACCGTAGTTCGGTTCTGAATTGGAAACGCTGGCGAGGGGGAAAGGTACAGACGTCAGAACACTTCCGCACGATTTGGGAAATGGCCAGAACGTGGGCGGCGAAGCTAGGAGTTGGGCATGATGTCTGGCAGCGGGCCCTGCCAAAGCTTCTCGAGCTGGAGAAACGCTTAGGGGTTCGGTCGAGTCTTTATTTTATGCCCTTTCCAGAGAAACCGGGTATTTTGCCGGAACGATTAAGGAAAAATAAAGACAAAGATAATGAGACTGACAAAGACAGAGATATAGAAAGTGCGCCGACAAACAGAGCGTCGTATTATGACGTGAGTACTTATAAAGAATTGCTCAACCACTTGGAAGAGGGTGGATGGGAGGCAGGGGTCCATGGTATTGATGCTTGGCATAACGAACCTTCAGCCTGGGCCGAACATAGCCGTATCGCTAATCTGACCAGACGGGATGAGATTGGGGTTCGAATGCACTGGCTATACTTTCAATCCCCAGAATCCTTTAAGGTATTGGAAGAGGGTAGATTCCTGTATGATGCGACGTTTGGATTCAATGAAGTTGTCGGCTTTCGTGCTGGAACCCTGCAACCCTACCATCCGCTGAATTGCCAGACTCTCTGGGAACTTCCGCTCCATATCCAAGACGGTGCCCTTTTGGGAGAGGAGCACCTTGACTTAAATCGGGAGGATGCCTTTCACAAGGCAAAACCGATTTTGGACTGGGCAAAGCGCTTGGGTGGAGCAGTAAGTTTACTCTGGCATAATCAGAGTTTTACCGCTCCCCGTTATTGGGGAGAAGTCTATGAACGCTTGATTGAACAGGGGAGGGCAGATGGTGCCTGGATCGCCGTACCAAGAGATGTTCTACGTTGGTTTACTTTAAGACGTCAGTGTAAGGTCGAACTTAAGATCCAAGGGACACAATGGCAGATTTCGTGTACTCTCCCAAATCAGGACCAAAACTCAGACCAAAACCAAGAGCGTAGACCTACGATCCCGCCCGTTCGAATTCGCCTACATCTCGACCCTCATAAGGTTCGGGTGGCTTCCGTTCCCTATGAGGCGGGAGACGGTTATATCGATTTTCCAGTCCAAACTTTAGTTACACTTGAAGTGGAAGGAGAGAGCTAACATGGGGCTTCTCATCTTAAAATGGCTGTTTTTCTTGGCTAGTGTAGCTACAGTACTCTATTGGGGCTGGAAAAAGCCAGCAGTCTTAATTTGGTTACTAGCAGGAGCGATCGCTTTAGAGATTTCTATTGAGTGGTTTCCTCCTTTGGGACCGCTTGGTTCTCAGATAAATAGTCTCGCTCGTCTTCTAACCCTTGGTATCATTGGGGCGGCCCTTAGGTGTCTTTGGATAGAACCAGAAAAACGCCGAGAACTAAAAGTAATCCTAACTCATTACTTAACTCGAGCGCTTATGATTTATATTGTAGTCGGTGCCTTGAGCTTCCTTTATTCCGTCGATCGAAGTAATACAGTCGTTGAAGTTGTTCGATTGCTGACCTTATTTTCCCTTTATCTTAGCATTGGCCTGCTTACAGAACGCAAACACATCCTCTGGCCTTTTCGAGTTGTACATTGGGTTGGGGTGGCGATGGTCCCACTGGCCCTTTATGAAGGTGTGACACGCCATTTTATTTGGCGGGGATATTTGGCTGAGGGCATGATTGCCCGTGTTAACGCGACCTTTGTCGATCCGAATATTTTTGCTCGGTATCTAATTTTAGCGATTGTAGCAAATTTAATTCTCCAATACCTTAATACCGAAGTGCGGAAACGTATAATTTATATGGGATCCCTTTTGGGTTTGCTGGGGGGGTTAGCCATTACACTCTCCCGCAGCGGACTTCTTACTTTGGCGATGGTCTTAGTACTTATGCTCCTGCTGATTCCACGGAAAAAGATGATTCTGCCCATTGGGTTCTTGGGACTCATCGGAACAGTGATTTTGGCTATGCGCCCCACCATTTGGCAGCGTCTGCTGACATTTCGGGAAGGATTTGGCGCTTTAGATGCCCAGAGGCAATATCTCTGGAAAGCGGCCTGGGCAATGTTCACAGATCATCCGGTCGTTGGGGTAGGATTAGGTGGCTTTCAGAAAATGTTTTTAACTCAATACCTGTACTTGAAAACAGTGATCCCAGATGTTGAGGGGGCAACCCTCTCGCATACAACCCTGCTCACGATTGCAGCAGAACTGGGATTAATAGGACTGGCTGCCCTGACCTGGGTCTGGTTAGCTTTGATGCGGGTACTTTGGCGATTACGTAAGGGTGGGCTCGAGCATAGCAGAAGTAAAAACCAAAGTAAAAACCAAAATAAAAACAGAAATGAAAACGGAAATGAAAACGGAAGTAGAAATGGAAGCGGAAACGAAAACGAAAACGAAGTTGACCGGTATATCACCGGTGTGGGTTATTTCCTATGGATTACAACAGTTTTCATCAGCTCACAAGCCGAAGCCCGTTTTTTTGAGGATCCTCTGATCTGGATCAGCATGGGAATGCTCTTTAGTATCGCCGATAACGTTGGGAGTGAGAAAAAACGTGAGCCTAAAATTACAGCCAGTTGAGCGCGAAGCTTGGCAGGATTTTCAAAAGAGCATGCCTTTGGGGTCACTTTTCCACCGTTGGGAATGGCAAGAAATCATAGAAGTGGGATTTGGTTTACGAGTTAACCGCCTGGGTTTATTTGACGAAATGGGAGCACTGAAGGGTTTACTCCCTTTAGTCGAGCGAAAAATGAGCCTGCTCAAATTAGCAGGTAGCCCACTCTCTGGTGCGGCCACCCCTCACAGCGGTCCATTGGGCGATGTATCCATGGCCGATGTATTATCGGCCCTCGAAGAGTACGCCTCAAAAAACCGTTTAGACTATCTTGAACTCGGTCTTCCAGAAGTAATGGGAAAAGAAGACCTCGAACAAAACGGGTACACTGTGGAGCAACTCACCACCTTAGATTTACAGATTCCCAACGAGTTAGAACCCCTTTGGGCGGGGCTGGAAGTGCGATGCCGCAATGCCATACGCAAAGCCGAGAAATCTGGGGTCGAGGTAGTTGAAGCTCAAACCCTTGAAGAGTGGCTGGATCTGTATTATGATCTCTCATGTGGGGTTTACCATCGTCAGGAGAAAGAACCTCCCTTTAGCAAGGAATACTTCACATCCCTTTGGCAGAACCTATATCCGAGTGGAGATTTGGTGGTTTTACTTGCTCGTTATGAAGGCAAGATTATAGCAGGGGGAATCTTTCCTCGGGACAGGAATGTGAGTTATTACCTAGACGGAGTATCCGATCGAGAGTACAATAAAGTCGTGCCGAATAATCTCATTCAGTGGGAGTACTTAAAACGAGCTCAGGCTCTGGGTATTCAGCTTTATGATATGGTAGGGGCCAATATCCCCAGTATTGCTAAATTCAAAAAGAGTTTTGGCAGCACGGAGCGAAATTATCTTTATGCTTACCGGAACCGGACCATCGCTGCTAAAGTTGGCCGAACGGTATATGCCAAACACGGTGAAACGATTAAAAAATTCCTTAAACGATCCTAGTTATGACAAAGCCTAATAAGGATCTTATGTAGTGATTATTATAGGATAAGACCGGATTTAAAGAACAAAGATATTGTATAATATTTAACTAAGTATGATCTGGAAAGTTTTAAGGTAAAAAAAGTAGGTTTGAAGGAGTAAGGTCTAATTGCGCATCTTAATGCTGACACAATACTTTCCACCAGAGTCTGGTGCTGCACAGGTTCGGCTCAAAGAAGTCGCTAAAGGGTTGCAATCAAATGGGCATCAGGTAACGGTCGTTACTGCATTTCCTAATCATCCGAGTGGCGTGATTCCACCGCAATACCGAGGACGTTGGCGGATGAAGGATGAGGTGGAGGGAATTCCAGTTTGGCGGACTTGGATTTATCCCGTGCAACGAGGACGATTCTGGAAGCGCTTGCTTAATTATTTTTCCTTTGTTGGCTCCTCATTCTGGGGCTTAAGCAAAGCAGGAAAACAAGATATTCTATTTTTTGAGTCTCCACCACTTTTTCTCGGAATCACGGCCTTAATCTATGGGTGGCTTACTCGGACACGTATTATTATGAATATTTCGGATCTCTGGCCAGAATCAGCCGTTGCCTTGGGACTCGTCAACAGCCAATGGATGATCAGGACTGCAGAAGGGCTAGAGAGACTACTTTATCGTAAAGCCTGGAAAATATCTTGCCAAACAGAAGGGATTCGTGACTCGTTGGTGAAGCGAGGCGTGCCCAAGGAAAAGGTCACCTTTCTACCGAACGGGGTGAACCTGGATCTATTTGCACCTCGTGAACGAGATCAGGAAATGGCTCTGAAGCTGGGCCTTAAAGAGGAAGATTTTGTCTTAATCTACGCCGGCACTATGGGCTATGCTCAGGGTCTTGAATCCGTCATTCGAACAGCCGAATTACTTAAAGATGAAGCAAACGTCCGATTCCTGTTTGTGGGCGATGGTACTGAGAAACCGATGCTCGAGGCACTCGTACAGGAAAAGGGATTATCCAAGGTCAGTTTTGTGGATTTTCAACCAGTTCAGGAAATGCCGAGGTACTTCTCTTTGTCCTCAGCAAGTATTGTACCCTTGAAGAAAAATAAGCTCTTTGAGGGAGCGCGCCCCTCGAAAATGTTCCCGGCACTTGGTTCGGCGGTTCCGGTGATCTATTCTGGTGAAGGGGAGGCAGTTGAACTAATCCTTTCTTCAGGTGGCGGTGTGATTGTAGAACCAGAAAACAGTGAAGATTTAGCGCGAGCGATTATCGAATTAAAGGGGAACCCAAACTGCTTGGAGATGGGCAGAAAAGGACGACAATTTGTTGAAGACAATTATGCCTGGTCAGAAATCATTCAACGTTGGCTTAGAGAACTAGGGATATAACAAAAGTCAGAAGTCAGAAGCCGGAGGTCGGATAAGTTCAGAGCAAATCCACTATAGGAGGTTCTCTAAATGCAAAGAAGATTTAAGGTAATTCTTGAGAAGAATGAAAGTGGAGGCTTTACTGTCACAGTCCCTTCTCTTCCTGGTTGTGTTACGCAGGGCGTTGACCGAAGAGAAGCACTCGAACATGTACAGGAAGCAATTGAGGGTTTTCTTGAAGCATTGGTGATCGAAGGATTACCTATCCCTTCAACTGATGTAGAAATGGACGAAGTGCAGGTGAGTTACTGATTATGGTCAGAATACCCAGAGTTGAGGGGAAGGATGTTGTAGCTGCGCTTAAGAGGGCGGACTTTAGGATCTCACATATACGAGGAAGTCACCATTACCTTCGACGATCCGGTGGAAGTCTAGTTTGTGTGCCGGTTCATGCAGGAGCGATTGTTGATATAAAGACATTAAAGAGTATTTTAGAACAAGCAGATCTAACGATAAACGAGTTAATAGAATTACTTTAGGGGTCTGAGGATGCAAAATAGGCGCTTCAAAATGGAGGAATAAGCAAAATGTGTACACGTCAAGAGTTCTTACCCTACAATGTCCCCTTGATTGAAGATGACGATATCGCCGGGGTTGTGGACAGTTTAAAATCAGGCTGGATTGCAAAGGGTCCCAAAACCATGGAGTTTGAACAAAGGTTTGCTGAGTATGTAGGGGCAAAATATGCCGTTGCAGTGAACTCTTGTACTGCCGCATTACATCTTTCCCTTGTGGCGGCGGGCCTCGGGGAGGGAGACGAAGTTTTGACCACTCCGATGACCTTTGCTGCTTCCGCCAATGTGGTCATTCATACAGGGGCTAAGCCGATATTTGTGGATATTGATCCTATTACCATGAATATTGATCCGAAGAAACTTCGAGAAAAAATTACGACTCGGACAAAAGCAATCATCCCTGTCCATATGGCAGGTCAGTCTTGTGAAATGGATGAAATCATGACGATTGCCCGAGAACATAACCTTTTTGTGCTAGAGGACGCAGCCCATGCGGTTTACACTCAATATAAAGGGAAAATGATTGGATCGATCGGAAATGCCACGGCATTTTCATTCTACGCGACTAAAAATTTGGTTACCGGTGAAGGCGGAATGATCACGACAGATGATGAAGCTCTGTATAATCGAATGCGCATCATGAGCACACACGGCATGAGCAGAAATGCTTGGAATCGCTATGCTGAAGCCGGTTCATGGTATTATGAAATTCTTTCTCCGGGCTATAAGGACAATATGTCCGATATTATGGCAGGGCTAGGAATAGCTCAACTTAGTAAGCTTGAACGAATGCAAGGAATACGGCAGGAAATTGCCGACTATTATAATACGGAGTTTGGAAAGATGCCAGAGCTTGAAGCGCCTGTTGAACTGGATTATGCTAGACATGCCTGGCACTTGTATATCATTAAGTTGAATTTGGATAAACTATCCATAGATCGTGGAACCTTTATCGAACAACTCAAAGAAGAAAATATCGGAACGAGTGTTCACTTTATTCCGGTTCACATGCATCCATATTATCGGGACACCTATGGATATAAAGAGGGAGATTTCCCTGTTGCAGAGGGCATTTTTGAGCGCATAATTTCCTTGCCCCTGTATCCAAAGATGACGATGCAAGACGCGAGTGATGTTGTGGATGCGGTAAGGCGAGTGGTGGAGCGTTTCCGGAAGTGACGCAGCGCTGGGGTCGAGGCTTTGTTTGCAACCGTTCATTCCGTGCGTTTCGCAGGCCAAACTAGCGCCTAAAACTACAACTCCAGCGGGGTTCCCGGCAACTCGACATCCCTGTCTCGGCTGCCGGTGGGGTACATCGTATACCCCACCCCGCCTACGTTTCCGTTTTATGCGAAGTTTGGCTAGCTGCTTACGCAAGTCATTCACTTTTTGCAAACAAAGCCTCTTGGGCTTTGCTGGAGAATCGTTTTAAAATAGGTTTAACCGGAAACGCTTAAGTAAGCTTGAAAGGGGAGATACGGATGGGTCAGAGTTCTGTGTCCGCGGGCAGTAAAGAGCTTGAATATTCCGGTTGGCAACTCGTGGCGAAGCGGATACTGGATTTTGTGGTAGCCTTAACCCTCCTCGTGCTAGTATCTCCACTCTGGCTTTTTGTTGTTCTCTGGATTCGATCCGACTCCTCTGGACCAGCGATCTTTAAGCAGACTAGAGTCGGGCAGAGGGGCAAACTCTATACGATTTATAAGTTCCGAACCATGGTGCAGAACGCAGAGGCCATGATGAAAGACAAACTAGAGAACGTTAACGATCTGAAGAATTTTGTTTTTCAGGAGAAAGAGGACCCACGTATTACTCGCAGTGGCCATTTCCTCAGAAAAACAAGTCTAGACGAGCTCCCTCAACTTATTAATATTTTGATCGGAAATATGAGCTTAGTCGGCCCCCGTCCTGAGGTTCCGGAAATAGCCAAGCTCTATACGAGTGAGCAGCGTCAGCGTCTTAATGTCCTCCCCGGTGTCACGGGATTAGCCCAAGTAAACGGGCGAAGTGAGCTAACTCTTGGAGAAACCTTAGCCTACGACTTAGACTATGTTCGTACTTGGAGCTTTTGGCAAGATATAAAAATCCTGTGGAAAACAATTTTCGTAGTTTTCGCAGGGAAAGGCGCATTTTAACGGTATAGACGTTTGAAACCTATTGTTTCAGTGGTTATTCCCACCTATAATGTTCAAGATTATATTGGACAAGCCCTGCGATCAGCCTTAGATCAAACGATCCAAGATATTGAGTTAATCGTTGTTGATGATGCTTCAACGGATAAGACCGTGCAAATCATCAAGACGATCAAGGATCCGAGGATTCAATTAACCATCAGCAAGAAGAATTCCGGCCCGTCCCATTCCCGCAACGTAGCCATCCAAAACGCGCAAGGGGAATGGATTGCTCTCCTTGATGGAGACGACTGGTGGGAGAAAAACAGGCTGGAGAGAATGCTTAAAATGGCTATGCTGCATCAAGCAGATATAGTGGCCGATGATATTCAAAATTATGTTGAGGGTGAGAAGAATCCTTGGAATGAAACGCACCTGGGAAAGCTGAAGCGTTCGTTTCACAAGTGGAATCCATCTGCGGTTGACGTAGTTGAATATGACCTCGGACCTTTAAAACCCTTATTTCGGCGAGATTACCTTAAGCAAAACGGATTAAGTTATCAAGAAGAAATTACCTATGGGGAGGATTTCGTTCTTCTCTTAGAATGTCTACTGTATGGGGCAAATATGATTATTACTTCGGAGCCCCTGTATGTACGTCGGGCTTGGGCCAACTCCTTGACCGCGCACAGACAAAGATCAACGGAATGCTTAATTCAACTCACTCAATCTTTATTGACCAAGCTGAAGGCCAAGGATCATGAATATCTACTAATAGAAAAATGCCCAGAAGTGATCCAAGCCTTAGAAAATCGCCTGAAACGACAAACCGATTCCTACTTATACCATCAACTAACGGAACCCTTCAAAAAAGGAAACGCCCTTCAAGCTGCGTGTCAGATGCTGGGGCTGATGGTTCGTAAGCCACGGAGCATGGTAATAATGGCGGAAAAAGTCCCTGCCATATTCGATTACCGCGTTCTTAGGCATTTGAGACGGCCAAATGAAATTGTAGATGAAATAATGGTTCACGGCATTCAGGACGATATAGAACGATGCATCGAAGGACCGACCATACATCTGATTGATTCGGAGGTCGAAGTTCAGAAGCCATAGACCATAATGCAAGTTAAGAGCAGTCCCTGACTTGTACGACTTGCAAAGTGCATCATGAATGCAAGTCATGCAAGTCAAGAACCGTCCCCAACTTGCACAACTTGCACGTAAAGCGGATGAGAAGACGTGGTCAGAGAAAAAATCCTGGACAGCAGCACTCCAAATAAGTCCTCTAGTTCACCATTTAAGGTTGACTAGAGGATTTTTTTCATACGCGGAGATTTGCAGGTGATAAGGTCTGTTTTTCGGGCAGGAACAATCTCCTTTCATGTCGAATAAGGAAGAGAAAGTCGTCTATGACTTTTGCACAGATAGGAAGGGGAAGAAAGTATGAGAGCCTACTCATTCAGGAAAATAATATCAGTACTGATTATAGGACTTTTTTTTATGCAGTTAATCCCGGCAAAATCGGTTTCAGCCGCAGTTGATCAAACGGCTTACTACCAGGATATCGGCAAAAAACTAGAATTTTGGGCGAATAAATATAACATTCCACCGGTACTCCTTAAATCCATAGCCTGGATGGAGAGTGGTTGGAAGCAATACGAACTGGATGCAACGACGAAACAACCATTAATGGATAAGCCATTAATAGGACGCGACGGTATAGGAATTGGGATCATGCAAATCTCCTCATATAGTGCCAATGACACTGAGACAATCAACAAACTAAGTAATGATATTGATTATAATATTGAAGTGGGTTGCCAGATGCTCAATCAAAAGTGGCGTGCTTACCCAAAAATTGGGGACGGGGACCGAAACGTTCTCGAAAACTGGTATTTTGCCGTGTGGGGCTACAATAGTTGGGCAATACGGAATAATCCGAATGTCATTACGGGTAAATCCGCCTACCAAGATTCGGTATTTAATCTCATGGGACAGAAGTACAATAGCGCAATAACCTTCATCCCTGGCGCTACACAATTCTCTAAATCCATGCTGCCCCCAGTGAATCCTCCTTACTTCTCCAGTCGCTGGAGCACTCCAACTCCGACTCATTTAGGAGATTTAGTGATTGATCCTACTTCATTGATTTCATCCGGCGGGGGACCTGGTGCACAGGCTGCTAACGGAGATTACTGGTACAAATATGCACGTTGGGGTTCATATTACGCTTTAGGATTTTATGTCACCGCCTATAATAGTCCGACGGTCACCGATAAATCGATCATCTCCCAGAAAATCCTGAGTGCCTATGCGAATTTGTTAGCTGAAGCAGATGCTTTGATGCTTGAGGGGAAGGACTCTTCCTACGCGACTGCGGCAAAATACTATTGGACGGTTTTGCAGGGTCCGAATTTAGATGCCAGCATCTCAATACGTGCTAACCAAGGACATCTAAGTGCCTTAAACAAAGTCATAACTGAAGCAGATAAGCTGGTCCTTGAAGGTTCAGGTCCCTCCAACCTAATCGCTGTACAGGATTATGGAATGGTTCTGCAGGGGTCAGATCTGGAGGCAGGCCTCGCGGCAAAGGCAAAAACGGGTCTCCTTAACTCTTATATCAAACTCTTAGCTGAAGCAGACAAATTAGCCCTTGAAGGGACATCCACTTCGAAGGCGAGTGCGAATAAATATTATTTGGCGGTTCTAGAGGGTCCAATTCTCGATGCTAGTCTCACAGAACGGGCTAAGACCGGCAACGAACTCACGCGAAGCGCTGGTACGGACCCAAGTCCTATCTACGATCCAAGCCGAGGCACGATCCCTGAGCCGATACCGAATCCTCAACCCCAACCAGAGGCCTTCAGCCTTGAACGTCTCTTTGGCACTCGTGCAGAAGAGACAGCAATCAAAATATCTCAACAAGGGTGGGCGGACAATTCCTCCCCAATCGTGCTCCTTGCTCGGGTTGATCGCTTCCAAGATGCCTTAGCGGCTGCTCCATTAGCCAAGAAACTGGGGGCACCTTTACTGTTAACTTCACCTTATCAGCTCGATAAGGCCGTCTTACAAGAAATAAAACGGCTGGGGGCTGGAGATAAAGTCTATGTCATTGGTGGAGAGGGCGCCATAATTAAGAAGGTCTCGGACTCACTTGCAGAAGAAAAAATAGTTTATGAGCGTATCTTCGGAGCTTCGGCGGCCGATACGGCAGCAGCCATTGCCCGGAAGATTGGGTCGAGTAAACAGGTGATCCTGGCATCCAGTACAAGTTTTCCAGACGCTTTATCTGCTTCTGCCCCAGCAGCTGCTTTAGGAATTCCTATCCTTTTAACGGAACAAGGCACGTTACCCACGGCCTCTAGACAAATACTGAAGGACTTTGAAGTGACTGAAACCATCATCGTAGGAGGAAAGTTTGCGATCTCTACGGCGTTTGATGCTAAGGGAGGTCCCCTGGAAAGCTATGGACCCCTTCGCTTGGCTGGGGAGACAAAATATGATACGATGTTGCAAATTGTAAAATATTTCAACCAAAATCCCCGATCGATTGTGATTGCTACTGGGGAGAACTTCCCGGATGGCCTATCTGGTGGTGCCTTTGCAGCCTTGAGTGGGAGCCCAATGATCCTGATCCCTAAAGGAGAGCTAAGTTCGGATACTCAAACTTACGTGCAAAGTTTATCTGGAAAGACTACCAAAGCTTATATTTTAGGCGGAACTGGGGTAATTCCAAGTACAAATGAGAAGCTTATAAGTGATATGTTAACTCAGTAAAACTCTAAATCACAGAGGATGGACATCATTGGCTAAACGTATAAAGACACTGGAATTCGAACCTCGTGCATCGAACCTCGTACATCGAAAAGGGTGGACATCATTGGCTAAACATTATAATTGGATTACAGGACTCTTGTTTTTGATGGCCTTGGGCATAGAGTTACTCTATATTAAATCATATAGTGTGAGCTACTTTATTTCCCCTGATGGATTTACCTATTCTAATATTGCCGAAAACTTTCTCCAAGGTCATGGGCTCGTGAATTCGGGGAATTTTGCCCAGGTAGATAATGGTGGTGCAGTACGAGCGGTCGCCCAAACACGCGAGTACGTGGTTGGACCAATCTATCCCTTGCTCCTGGCCTTGATCTATGGGATCTTCGGCTTTAAAAGTTATGGCATGGTCATCCTTGTTCTGCACGCTGCGTTTGGAGCGGCCAGTGCAGTGCTCGCGTATAAGACCGGTGAACTATTGTTTGGCAAGCGATATGCCTTGATACCCTATGCTCTGACCCTAGGCTACCCTTTGTTTGCATTCTGGGGGATGTATGTTCTTACAGAGATCACCTACGTTTTTACGATCACGCTTTTCCTTTATGTTTTAACCCTCTATGCTAAAGAGGCCAAACAGCCAAAACTCAGAACCCTCTTAAGCTTAGGGGCGGTGATCGGAATTTCTAATCTGGTTCGCCCTATACTGTTGCTTTTTTTCCCGGTTCTGGGGCTATGGATTTTATGGATGCATCGTGGCCGTTTAAAAATTGCCATCAGAGACTTTGCTATCATCGTTATGATGACCATTATAGTCATGAGTCCTTGGTGGATACGCAACGGAATAAAGTATCATCAGTTTATTGCAGTATCAAATTATGGTTCCTATGAATTTTACTTAGGGAATAATCCCTTGACAATGACGAATCAATACTTTACGTTTACTCAACCAAGTTATGATCCAGAAGTAAAGGCCCGAATCGAAAAACTACCCATTCTAGAACAAGAAAAGGAATATAAGCAATTGGCAGTCGCTTATATCCTTCAGCATCCCGTAAAGTTTTTGCAGCGCACGCTAACCAAAGAAATTAACCTATTCTGGCAACCAGTTACTCCTGCTGATGGCGATTCTTATAAAATGCAGGGAGATCAATGGGATAAATGGTATCTCCTCTTGGGACTCTTCGGGGTATTTATCAGTCTTTTCCAATTTAGAAAGTATAGCTTTCTGTTGCTTTTTACAGCCTATTATAGTTTTATTGTGAGTATGATCACGGTTGTATCCGGGGCTCGCTATCGGCTACCCGTGATGCCTGCAATGATCCTCTTCGCATCCTTAGTGGTAGTGATGGCCCTTAAAGGTATCGGGAGGCTGGCCAGAGTGAATCCGCGAACAGGTGGGGGGAGATAAATTGTCACGCGTTCAAATTCTCGTTTTTATAGCAAGCATGCTGGTAACCGGTTTTATCGTTGAACAAGTCCGTCGGCGACGCTTAGCGGTAGAGTACTCTTTGATTTGGATTGTTGCAGGTCTGGGTATGATCGGTCTTTCCCTCTGGAAAAATGGGGTAGAGTATTTGGCCGACCTGATGGGGATTTATTATGCCCCATCTGCGATCTTCGTAATTTTTGGAGTTCTGGTGTTTGTCTTGTGTGTTCATTTTTCATTGGAAATTTCCAAATTAAGTTCGAACAATCGGGTTTTAATACAACGGATCGCTTTACTCGAGGATGACTTAAAACGTTTGGAAGAAAACCCTGCCAGCTTAGAAATAAGCCGTAAGGACGTGTAGGACGAAACAAAATGAAAAGAATTTTAGCAATAGTCCCTGCTTTGAATGAAGTAGATAATATCGGGTCTGTAGTCCGAAACCTAAAAATAGCATCCCCTTGGCTCGATGTCCTGGTCATTGATGATGGGTCCACCGATCAGACCGCCGAGGTTGCTCGTGCGCAGGGTGCGAAGGTGATCTCCTTGCCAGTTAACCTTGGAATTGGAGGCGCGGTTCAGACAGGGTTTCTTTATGCTGTGAAGAATTCCTATGACGTTGCCATACAAGTTGATGGAGATGGACAGCACAGAGCTGAAGAAATTAAGAAATTAGTCGACCCTGTACTGATGGGGGAAGCCGATGTAACCATCGGATCAAGATTTTTAATGAAAACGTCATATAAATCTGCCTGGCCACGGCGCTTAGGAATTTATCTGTTAAGTAAAACGATCCAGTCTGTTGTGCGTAGGGTTTATACGGATCCTACGTCGGGATTTCGCGCCTATAATCAAAAGGCCTTGCGGATTGTGTCTGCCCATTATTCCACAGATTATCCGGAGCCTGATGCTATTGTAACTTTACTTAAGAACGGGTTAAGGGTGATAGAGATTTCGGTTGAAATGGATGCACGGTTGTCTGGGAGTTCGTCGATTACGCCGTTTAAGAGCGGGTATTATATGTTTAAGGTGAGTTTGGCGATTATTCTTAACTCGATGATGAGTAGGATTTGGGATGATTAGGGGAGCTTTTTGTACACGCCGACGACGGGGGGAGGAGCGCTTTTCTGCACGCGTCTGCACGTTACGCCGCTGACGAGCTGGACGGTTCGCGAGCGCGTCCGAACCTCAGGGCTGGATGCATGTGAACCTGCGGCGCGCTGACGGGGTGCGAACCGTCGGGCGCTCGTTTGGATAGCGGCTGCACTAAAGCATCCGCTTAGCAGAAAAGCGCTCCTTCTGGGTAGGGTTTCTGGAGAAGGTTGTCGCGTGTAGAAGTAGAAAGGCGCTCCTTAGGCTGAGGGCGGATGTGAATCAAATACGAGATCGAAGGTGGTAATCCCTTCGATCTCGTGCAAGTTGTTCACGGACATTATAATCGATTTGAAGCAAGTCTTCGGCAGATAATATAAATCCACAATGATTTTATCGAAGTGCTATGATATAATGGAACATATGATTAAGCATAGAAAGAAAGTGATAGGAATGGAAGATAAAATCCTTCAGGCACTAGAATGTTTAAAAAGCGATTTTAATCACAAATTCGATTCCCTATCAAATCAAATTACTACTTTATCAGAAAAGGTAGACAGTCGAGGTAATCAAATTAATACATTATCAGAAAAAGTAGACTATCAAAGGAATCAGATTAACGAAAATACACAGATATTAATGGCGTTAGAACATTTAACACAAGTCAATAAAGCAGAACACGATAAGATGTCGTTTGATATAGCGGAGATAAGTGGAGAAATTAAAGCCTTTGGAAAAAGCCTATCAAATATTGAACTAATTACAGCGAATAATTGGGGTGACATTGTAAAGCTTAAATCTATAAGATGAAAACGCTTTCAGACTTGTAATGAGATCGTAAACTCTACGATCTCGTTTCTTATTTTCTATAGTGAAATTCCCCTCAATTAAAGTAAACTCGAGCTTTTTCAAGATGCGTACTAGATGCTGTTCAGCACCCCAAAATACAGTTGAGGGAAAGCAATTATATTTACAAAAATTTACAAATAATAAGTAATACAATTGTATTTGTGTTATAATTGATAAAAAGTATTTTAAATTGTGGAGTTGATAATCATGTCAAATCAATCAACCTTTCAATTACAATTACCTGAAGAATTACTACCATTTTTGGATAAGATTAATGGGAATTCTATCAACAAAAAAGTCAGAGTAGCTTTTGCAATTAATCTGTTTGCTCAAAAAACAGTTTCCTTGGAAAAGGCGGCAGAGCTCTCGGGTGAAACACTAGTAGATTTTATGGACATGTTAAAAGAACAAGGGCTTCCGTGGGGAGAATATTCAGAAGAGCATTTGTACCAAGATGAACGGGCAATCAAAAAAATGTTGAAAGAAATGGATTTTAAAAAATGACCAGAAAATTAGAATTAGTGATTTGTAATTCTAGTCCGGTCATTGGTCTTGCCTCTTTAGGATTAGTACATCTTTTATGGGACCTTTTTGACCAGGTAATAGTAACGCAAGCAGTTTATACAGAGGTAGTCCAAGAGGGGCAGAATCGGCTAGGTAAAGAAGAATTAGAAACGGCTGTCAAACGAGGTTATATTAAGATTTATTCCGTTAAAGAAGAGCTACTGATCAATCGCTATATTGGTAAATTGAATAGAGGCGAATTAGAAGTAATAGTGGCAGCTAGGGAATTGAATGCGCAATATATTCTAATTGACGATAAAGCTGCACGAGGTCTAGCCGAAGCGATGCTTCTTGAACCGACTGGATTAATTGGCTTTTTGAAACTCGCTAAACTCAACGGTAAAATTGAAAGTTTGAAAGTTTGTTTGGATAAGTTAATTGAAAATAACTACAGAATTTCTGAAAAAATTTATATGGAAGTTCTTATAGGAGTAGACGAAAATAGTAAGGAATGAAGAATTCCTTTAAAAAAGAAACGAGATCGAGGCGGTAAACCCTTTGATCTCGTTTCATATTGTATAGACGACTTTGTAATGTTCTCATAGATTGAAACCATTTTATTGAATATTATTTTCTAATAATATTCAAGGTGGCAGGTTTTGAGAGAAGCATTCGCATGCCCTTGGCTCAAATTCTACCTCTCCTAGAATTTCAATGGCTTAGCTTGTTCATAGTCCAAAATACCCTTCAATCGAAGTAAACTCAAACTTTTTCAAAATGCGTATCAACTTCTGCTCGCACCCCTTAACTCCGTAATAATGGATGAGGCCTTCTTTTCTGCTGAGGGTGAGCCGAGGTTGCTCAGGGTCGATCTCGCGGGGGTGGAGGTAGACGATAGCTGGTTGTCCCTCTTTATTGACTGTTTTTATGCACTGTGCAATCAGAGGATAGGGAAGGACTCGGAAATAAAAGCCACCAGCAAAAGGGATATTCTTATTGAAAATTCGAACCGTCGAGGAAGGTACCTCTAGGAGGTTGAGTGTCTTACCGTTGGATGTAGGGTGATAATTAAAACGGGGTGAGGAAGGTAAACCATAGAGGTATGTTTCGATCGGAAAGACGCTTGCGTCGTAGACGAACCCTAGGTCTTCTAAAATGTCCCAGGCCCAGAGGGATTTTGTCGTGATGGACCAAGATGGTGCACGGTATCCTTTGACGGTCTTGCCGATGATATCTTCAACGCGTTTCTTCGCTTGGCTGACATCTTCTCTAAACGTACTCGGTGATTGTTCGTAAATAAGTTGATGAGCATATCCGTGGGAGGCAATCTCGTGTCCAGCTGCTGCTATATCTTGAATCAGTTGGGGGTGCTTTTCAGCAACGTAGCCTAACACGAAGAAGGTAGCTTTAGCTTTATGTTCGGCAAATAGAGTTAGAAGACGCTCCGTATTTTGAACGATACGTACTTCGTAGGTTTTTTGGGCATCGAAAACGTTATCGTCATAGTTAGCATGAAACCACTCTTCTAAGTCGACGGTTAGTATATTCTTCATAGCTTAACCCTGCTTTCGTACAGATGAGGCTAATAGATAACCTAAATATTATTTCTCTGAAAAAATAATGAATTATAGATTTATCTGGGTCTAAGAATCCTTCTATAAAAATTGGTGTTTCATATCCTGCTTTGGTAGAGGTAGATTTCCAATGGGCGAAAGTGTTCCTTTGGGACTAGCCCTTAACATTAGTCTATCCTTCGCCATGAAGTCTTCCTGTGGAGAATAGGCGGCTCGGTGAAACCCATCATTCAGCGCGACCTATTCATTAAGGGCTGTGCGCTTTTGGCGATAATCTATCTTATGCCGGTAGGTATTTCTTTAGGGATCACGTCATGGCTTCGGCGATAATCTCCACTGGAGACTATCGTACCGGAGACTATCGTCACCGGCGTCTCAATGTTCAGCTTTAGCTGAACGAGTTCACTTGTTAAATAGCATCGTAATCACCCATAGTTAAGAACCAGTGATTTCGTTGAAGGAAAGGGTCTTGGACACCATCTCCATGGTCCTCTTTCTCATGGCTCCCTACGCCTCCCCCTTGGAGGCGCAGCCTGCGGTAAATTACCGGGAACGGTTGTGGCTCCAAGGCTTTAGGACAGGTGAAAAAGCCATTTCCTTTGAGAAGGCGAGATTCTTCCGTGTGGGGCATCATGAGCGACCCTGCCATATCCATGTTGTTATCGACAAAGAAACGTAGGAGACGATTGATGAGAAGCGTTCCTGCATCAGGAACGCACGGATCGATCAGGAAGTCGACGATCATACCAGAAGACAAACCCTCCACTTCGGTGGTTCGTCCTACTATATAACCGATAAGCTCAGAACCATTTTTTTTGCGAATTCCGTAAAGCTGATAGTCCCGATAGGGATTTTCAAAATAGCGCCAACGGATATAGTCTGCATCGCGGATTCCGATGATGGGGTATTTGTCTTGTATTTTAGCCCAGAAAACATTCATTTCAGTGAGATTGAAGGCAGTGAGCGGATAGACCTCATAGCGCTCATCTGAGCGTTCTTTGACCTTATAAAAAGGCTGGAAGGGAAGGGTGAAAGAAGCAAGCAGCGCGGACCCGACTTTGTCTTTGATCAAGGCTCTAAGGTTCAAGGGACGGAGTAACAAAGGGACGCAACCTATGTCCGTAAACCCCAGCTTTTTCGTAAATCCAGGGTAGGAATTCGGATTGGGAAACCCATAGCAAAAGTCCGATCCTTGCTCAGCACACTCGCGATAAGCGGTTTTGGCTAAACCAGTGAAAATTCCTTGTCCGGTATAGATTTGGCGAGTGAGGGTGTTTAGGGAGAGGATTCCGTTCACCGTTTGATCAAACGCTTTAAAACGCATCGGAATCACTACATATTGACCGGCCAACTGACCCGTTTCCACATCTCGGGCTAATTGGATCATCGCCGGTCCGGCAGGGTTGGCTTCATACTGCCATTTCAAGTATCCGATGTCAGAAATCCAGGATTCCCCGTAATACTCTCGTGTCATTGCGATGGTTTCCTGTAGATTTTCCGGTAAATACTGAACAGCTTTCCACATTATAATTCCTACTTCCGTGTGATAATAATAACACCCAGGCAAATCACTAAGACCCCGATGACCTTTGTGGGCGTCAGGTGTTCTTTAAAAATTGTTGTACCTATAATAAGGGCAAAAATAAAGGCCGTACTCTGAATGGGGTAAACATAGCTTAGCTCACCTTTATTTAGAATATAAATCCAAAGAACGGACGCAAAGGCGTACACCGTGAGGCCGGCAATCACATAGGGGCTTAGAAAAAGGCGGAGGAGTTGACCGAGACTATGAATCTCTTTTCCTGATGCCCCTAATTTCCAAAGGGTTTGACCCGTCACCATGAGCATTGAGTTGAAAATCGTTAGTAAGATTAACAAAAAAGGCCACCTCATACTTCTCTAGTTTAGCCTTTTAATATTATACAATGATGGGTGGACAAAGCAAAGGTGAACCTAATTATTGCGATAACGCAACAGGAGACGAAAGATTCGTCTATATTGACGGAAGAACCTTCCCCGTGTCTTTCAGGTGAGAAACGTAGTTGAGATAGAAGGTAATTTATGGTATAATATTACAAAGGAGCGAGCTGCGAAGCAGCACGCAAATGCGCGATGTTTCCTCTTGAAAATGGAAGCAATTCTATTTTCATTAGTAAGCTATTAACATACAGTAGGAAAATCCTATCAGGTAATACCTAACCAGTAGCCTGTACCTAGTCCTTGGAGCCGAAATGGTAACATTAGGTTTAAGCGTAGGGCGGGGAGCAAACGAGCCGAAACGAAAGTGAAGCAATTGAGCCACGAAATTATTATCTAAATGAAGGGGTCGATACTGTCTTTACGGTAGCAGACAACATTATGCAAATCGCAACGGTGAGATTTGTAGAGTTCTTCCGGGGTCAGAGGGCTTGGCGAGTTTGATGATAAGTATGTTAATAGAACAGCTGAGGTCCTATGGTGTCTGGGAAACCAGTATGCAAAGTCAAGTAAGGAAACGAGCAAGATGAGCAAACGCATTATAGGAAGTCCGACTAACCCATAGTACCGTAGAAGTCTGTGAAAGCAGATGGAGGGAAGGGGTTAGCATGTTGCAGATTCAAGCTGATTATGGGTGTTACAGACTGAAAGCTGATAAATAACGCTGTATTTGTAATAGCTTGCTTTTGGGCTGCTTCTTGGTTTGTCGATTTTTTTGACGGTTAGATATTCTAGTTTGATATCCTGAGGATTATTTGGCAGGGGCGTGACTTGAGCCTGCTCTTTCTCCGGAGCGGTTTGATTCCGTTCTTTGAGAGCCTGATCCAGCTCCCGGATGGTCATATCTTCTACATCATGCTGCAGGATAAATTTCTCCCGCTCATCTTCCGGAATCCCCAGAAGGAGAAGGGCCTGGTAGTAGGTCAAATTCGTCAGCGCTGACGAATTTGAGCTGCCGCCGTCATCGGTGGAAGCGAACAGTTTATCTCCATATTCTTCAAAGAGCTGCATCAGCCTGTTGGCTGTGCGCTGGGAATAGCTCACCGATTCGACCAACCATTTTCCCCATTCTCCATGCGGGAGCAAGGCCTTGGCCTCCTTCAGGCGCTTGCCGACCTCGATGGCATTGGTAAGCATGATTTTACAAGTCTGTTGTTTGATCCTATTAATCTCAGCCGCGATGCCTTGCGGCGTACGTTCAGTGATGGGTTCATTCATTTTGATTCCCGCCTTTTTGGTAGCTTTAATTACAGCATACGTAGACGGGCTTCGGATGGTGAAGGCTTGGGTATAAACCTATCAAATCATGGTTATCAACGGATATTGAGATAACCAAGAAAGAGATAATTCGCATTTATGGTTTACGCTGGGACATCGAAGTTTACTTTAAGATGTGTAAATCTTTTCTCCGTTTGGCAAAAGAAGTTCAGTGTCGCAGTTATGACTCGATGACAGCGCATACCACCTTGGTTTGCATTCGCTATATGATGTTGGCAGTAGAAAACCGTGAAAACAAGGATAGTAGAGCCAGCAGCAACTTGTTCTATGAATATTGCGATGAGGGTGCTGATTTAGATTTTACACCAGCCTTTTTATATAGTTTAGACTTGTTTACCAAGACTCTACGGGAAAATTTATTCCTTTCCGAATCAGTTATAAATCAAATACTTGATTCGTTTATGGAAAAGTTGCGAAGCTTTATTAGGAAGAGGCTGTGTTTTAACACGGCCTAGTCTTCAATTTGTCAACTGCGAAAGTTGAGTAACTAAAAATACAACGATGCCGGCAGTCTTGGTAGAAGTTGGTTTCATTTCTAACCTGGCAGAAGAAAAACTCTTAGGATCGCCAGATTTCCAAAGTAAAGCAGCTTTAGGTGTCTGCCGAGGGATTCTGAAATTCAAAGGAATTAGTATGTCGTGAACTACTCTCCATTGAGACAAAGCTAATGAGTTAAAAAAAGCCGCTCACTGATAATTAAGTCAGTGAACGGCCTTATTGTTTTCCAATGGAAGCAAGAGAACCGTCTCCTTGTTCCCCTTCCTACCGTAGATGCTGCCTTAAGATCGGGTAGATCGCGTTGGAGGTTACCGGGTCCACCGTCCAGTACAGGGACCACGCTCCGACTCCTGCAAGCCCATACTGATTAAGCAAGGCCATTTTGGCATTCCAACTTTGTGCGTCATCATAATAGACCGTATGGGAACCAAGCGCATCTGAGTAATTAAAATAAGGGATTTGCGAGGCGTCGCGTTGTACGGAGCCCGTGGATAACGCCAACAGATCTGTCATACTACCTGCTCGTCGCTTATAGCTTGGAGCAGCCCCTGGCGAGTCAATAGTCCACCAGTCGACTCCGTAGTAAGGGATACCGAGCAGAATCTTATGCATGTCTACTCCTTGTCCCCGTGCATAGTCCAAGACCTTACTGCTCCAGTTCAGCGGAGCAATGGGCCCTGGGGCCCCGTGGCTGTAGTCATACGTCATAATGTGCAAGTAATCAACATGCTGGGCAAGGGCAGGGTAGTTAAACTCTTCGAGCCAGGCTTCAGCGCCAGTTCGAGGCATAACAGCTTGGACCACCAACTTATTTAAAGGATGAAGTTGGGCGTAAAGTTCTTTCATGAATTGAGTGAGATTTGGCCCAGTGGAATTACTCATAAATTCAAAATCGATCACAATACCGTCAGCGTTGATGCTATCAATTCGCTCCATAATTTCACTGATCAGTCTAGCTCGGGCGGTTTCTGAAGCCATGACGGTATCAACGGCTTTGGGGCTGTCCCAAGATGACTGGATGACCGGCAGGACTTTTAAATTACGAGCATGCACGGAGGTTGTGAATTTGGCATAGTTGTCAGAAGTGGCATCCCACCCTCCGGTAACATTACCATCGGCGGTATCATCCAGGTAATACCAGCTCGGTGCAATAATATCTGCGTAATCCGTAGCCGGTGAGGGAATGGACTGGACCTGACTAAGCATTCCTTTTATTCCAGTAAAACCGCCCTGGGTATATTGAAGGGAAATTCTTGGTCGAGGGACCCCGGTGCGAATAATACTTTCTAATTTGTAATTAATCACTCCCCACCCCCCAAAAATCATAAAGGCTGAGCCAGAGGTTCGTTTTTGATTGAGATAAGCAGTAGTAGAGTTGCCTAATTGTTGACTAGGAAGCAACAGAATCGGTGCGTTGCTCTTCGCTGCCAGGGCAGCACCGGCTAAGGCATCCGGGAAATTTTCTCCCGTTGCAACATAGACAGTGGAGGTATCAAAGGGTAATTGATTTAAAACCACCGTATTCGTTTCATATTGATCGTATCCAGCGTATCGTGTCGTCACTTTAACAGGGTTAGGCAATTTACTGAGTTGGTCTTCAATGATGTCTTTAATCACAGCCTTGCCGCCAATCAAGGTCACTTGCGAAATGCCAAGTTCACCGAGGATCTCAGCCGTTTCCGGCGGCAGCACATCGGACCGCGTGAGGAGGATTGGTATACCCTGAGCGGCTGCATAAGAGGAGATACTTAAGGCATCCGGAAAACGCTCGCCATTGACTAAAAAGGCTTGCTTAGAACTCGGGGCTGCTACCTTGGCAATGGCTGCAGCCGTCCCATATTGATCCCAGCCAAACAGGCGCTTCGGTAAGATTCCCTGGTCTTTGAGCGATTGTTCAATCCCCTCGTTTAAAGCAGCTGTACCACCGAGCAGAAAGACTTCTTGCGTACCGAGGCGTTTAAGCTCAGCTGAAACGACAGGGTTCAAGCGACCCGACTCAGTTAGCAAAAGGGGACCCTTGATTTTTTGAGCAAGGACGGTTCCAGTCAAGGCATCGGGAAAATTCCGACCGGTCGCCAGTACGACGATAGGAGCATTATCCCAGCCTTGCTTAGAAATCTCCACGGCGGTATCATACAGTGTATTCCCGAAAATGCGGTCAGTGACGGATTCAGTGGGTGCAGCTTGCACTAAAAGCGGGTGGAAAACAGTACTGCTTAGAGTAATCATGAAACCGCATAGAAGACCCACGGTTTTTTTTGTGAAAAAGTTCATTTGCCTCACCTCTTTTTATGTGTTTGATCTAAGACTAGAGTCTTTAGGGGAAGCACAGACAAACTGAGCGCATAGCTAATATTCGATCGATTAAGATAAAATCCTTTCTTTTACAGAGGAATAAGGATATCCAATATATAACAATGCGAAAAACAAGGTCAATAAAGGAACGAGTCATAAAATGTCGAATAAGAGAATAATCAGTGCTTATTATAGGAAAGAGATGTGATAGAGGTGCTTCGAAGATATAGGATGAAATGCAAATTTATGCTTTTAACGATAGGGACTGTAACTATGATGCTTCTTAATTTAGGGACCGTCCCACTGTCTGCTATTGGGCAGCCCGGGAAATTCCAAGAGCAGATAAGTCAATCAGAATCCCAACAAGTCGTTCTCTCTTTAGAAGTGGGGACCAACGTCGATCAGGTGGCTGAAGACTTCGGGATAGAGGTTGTACGCCGAGGACCCTTAAATTATGCAACTCTCGAAGTCGCGGGAAATAGAAATCTGCAAGAAGTCATAGCGGCTTTAAACATTACGCCTGGGATCTTAGGGGCCGAGGAAAACTATCGCCGGACAATACAAAACCAAACAGGAACTGTACCGAGGGATCCTCTTTTCCGAGAACAATGGTCTTTGGTCAATGGGAATGTCCTAGGCGCTTGGGAAATGGGGGCGACGGGGCAAGGGGTGACGATTGCCGTTGTCGATACGGGTGTCGCTCTCACACATCCGGACTTAATCAATAATTTGGTTCCCGGGTATAATGCGATCACAGGAAGCGAGGTAGCGGGGGCTAACCAAGATAACAATGGACACGGAACCCAAGTCTCAGGAGTCGCGGCTGCCGAAGGAAATCGTGTGGGTATTATCGGAGTAGCTTATCAGGCCAAGATTATGCCGATCAAGGCCATGAACTCTAAAGGGATTGGATATGACGATGCGATTGCCGACGGAATTATCTGGGCGGCAGATCATGGGGCCAAGATTATTAATTTAAGCCTAGGTTCGGAAAACGGTTCGGTCGCCTCAGCTATTTTAAAACAAGCAATCACCTATGCCTCTAAGAAGGGGTGCTTGTTAATCGCGGCGAGTGGGAATTATGATTCTGAGTCCCAGGGAAACCCTGGCGTGAGCTACCCGGCCTCAGATCCTCTCGTCCTAGCAGTCTCAGCGACCGACAAAGCAAGCAAAGTCACAAATTACTCAACCATAGGCACTGAGATCGATCTAGCAGCACCGGGAGATTCGATCCCGACGGCTGCCTGGAGTCAAGCGAGTGGAACAGGTTACGTCTATGCGAGCGGAACCTCCATGGCTGCTCCGTTTGTGGCAGGAGAAGCGGCCTTAATCTGGAGCCAACACCTAGATTGGTCCAGGGAGCAAGTGATTCAGGCACTTCTACAAGGAACCCATGATTTAGGCATCTCGGGAAGGGACAATCAGTATGGGCATGGACTTGTGGATGCCAAACTCGCCTTGACCATCGCCAAACAAACACTCGATACCGTGACATCCCCAGCAGTGATTAATGTAATAGGAGGAATTGTCCAAGCGGCATCAGGGTCTACCCAGCTGAGCTTAACCATCCCTCCTCTAGCGTTTGACAAGCCAACGAACGTAACCTTAGAAACCACGGCAACTCCCACTAATTTGCCGAACAGTGCCACCGTTTTAACCCCATTGTTTCAGGTTGACTGGGGAAGTGCAACCCCCCAGAAAATGCTCTCTTTAAAATGGAATGATCCCTTGCTTGGAGTTGACTCTGGTGCAACCCTTTATCGCTGGAGCGGCTCGCGCTGGATCTCCTTAGGTGGAGAAATCATCAGTGGCGAAGCAAGGCTTGGCCTTTATACCCCGGGAATCTATGTAATAGGAACAGACAAAGTAATAGAAGCACAAAGCAATCGCTTTGCTGGAATTACGGCTGAAGGGACAGCAGTGCAGATCTCCCAAGCTACCTTTACAACTGGAGCAGACACCGTTATTTTAGCCCAAGTCAATCAATTCCCTGATGCTTTGGCGGGAGCACCACTCGCCTATAAACTTCAAGCCCCGATCTTACTTTCGCAAAGCTCAGGGCTCACGGAGGAGGTTCGAACAGAGCTGCAACGACTGGCCCCGAAGACGATCTATCTATTAGGGGGTACGGCAGCACTGTCTTCGACGATCGAATCTGAACTTCGACAGAAGTATGAGGTAAAACGTCTCTACGGTTATACGGCAGCAGGAACCGCTCGGGCGATTGCCATGGAACTAGGGACTAAAGGAAAGGCTGTCATCGCCAGCGTGCGACACTTTCAGGATGTCTTAGTCATCTCCTCGTGGGCAGCAAGGCAAGGGGTACCGATTCTACTAACCGAACCAAAAGATTTATCCGCTGATGCGCAAACCGCTTTAGACAGCCTAAATGTAACCGAGACCCTAGTGATCGGAGGAACAGCTGTGGTCGGGTCTAAGGTCATGGACCGCCTCCCTAATCCTCGTCGGATTAGCGGATTGACCGCTTACGACACCGCGGCCGCCGTCTTGCAAGCGTTCCCTCCGACAACCGCCAAGCTGGAATTTGCGACCGGAGAGAATTACCCTGACGCCTTAACGGGGGCTGTTCGGGCAGCATTTTATGGATCAAGGGTGGTCTTAGTCCCAACAAAGACAGCTATTCCTTTAAGTTTAGAAACACTTTTAAAGTCTTGGACCGGAAAGCATATTGAGGTTTTTGGGGGAACGGCCGCGTTACCAGAAGAGATTGTACAGACCTTAAAAATATGGGTTGAGTAACACAGGGTAATACTTACAATAAAGGGAGTTATGATTTGAGTATATTTTAGCTTAGAGGCTGGAAAACTAATAGGTTTTAGTGTACACTAATCTAGTAACGATGAAAACTTGTCCGAAAAAACAAAGAAAACTATAAAAAATATCGGACAACAAGCAGGAATATTGGCTATGATGAAGAATAGATATAGCTAATATAGACCTTTTTTGTGGTTTCTTCATTTTTTACGCGTTCTAAATGGTACGCTACAGGAGGGATGACCTACATCCTTGGGGGGACGCTCCCGGTTTATCCTGTAGAATGCTTTTAGATATTGCGCAATGTCTAAAGATTGTGCTACACATTTTAAGGGGGTGAGGGGCGACTAAAGACGTCCTGTGAAAAAAAGGAGATAGTTCAATCCCACAGACAAACAGAGATCCAAAAGACGAGAGGAGATATATTACTACATGAAAAAAACTAAAAAAGCCTTAGCCACCCTAGCTATCGCAGGCATGGCACTGTCAATGGTACCTTTTAATGCATTTGCTACAACTACAGTCCCAACTCGCTTAGCAGGTAATACTGCGGCACAAACTGCAGTAGCAATCGCTGACCAAACAGGTTGGACAGGTACAGCAATTCTTGCCTCCTCAGCATCTTATGCTATGGTTGATGCTTTAACTGCTGGACCCCTTGCTTCCTACTTGAAAGCTCCTATCCTTCTTACAGACGGTGGTAACACACTTGACGCTGACACCAAAGCTGAACTCACAAAACTTGCTGTTAAGACAGTATATGTAACCAGCGGAACTGCCGTTATCAAACAAAGTGTTCTTGATGAATTAGCAGCCATGGGAATTACAGTTGTTCCCCTCGGCGGAGTTGACAAATTCGAGACATCAGTGAATATTGCTAAGAAAATGGTTGGAGTTACTAAGGTTGCAGTAGCTACCGGAGCACAAGTTCAAGATGCACTCTCTATTGCTTCAATTGCCTCTGCGGCCAATCAACCAATCCTCTTAACTAACAAAGACGCACTTCCTGCAAGCGTAGCTGCTTACTTAGCTGCTAATCCTGGTATCACAGCCAGTGATGTTATCGGTGGTACGGGCGTCATCAGTGATGCAGTAAAAGCAACACTTCCAAGCGCAACTCGCCATGCTGGAAACACAGCTTATGACACAAATAACCAAGTCATCCAAGACTTCGCATCTTCCCTGACATTTAGCAGTGTCTTCGTGGCTAACGGCTCAACTGGTATTGATGCTCTCGCTGGTGCACCGCTTGCAGCTAAAACTAAGTCCGCTATTGTTCTCACAGACGGAGCAGCTACTGCTGCAGCTACTTTTGTAAATAGCAAACTAACTGCTAGCAGCGTTGTTACTGCTCTCGGTGGTACAGCGGTTGTTCCTGCTAGTACGCTTGCTGGAGTTGCTTATCAAGCACCTGCAACATTGGCAGTTACATCGGTAAGTGCTATTAACGCAAAAGAAATTCTTGTTTCTTTCAATAAGGTAGTCAATGAAACTTCTGCTGAGACAGTTTCTTACTATGAGTTCAAGTCCTCTGATGCTGCCACCCAGGCTGCAGGTATTGCAGAAGTTGTACTCCAAGATGACAAAAAGAGTGCAATCGTTAGACTTACAAGTGCAATGGCTAACGGTGACTCCTACAAAGTTAATATTGAAGACGTAATTGATGAAGCAACTTACCAAACAGTTACAGAATATAGCGATTCTTTCAAAATCTTTACTGATAGTGTAGTTCCTGCTGTTGTTAAGGCTGAACTACGTAGCAATAACAAAGTAAGAATTACTTTCAATGAGCCAGTTATTCAAGCTGGTGCTTCTATCAAGGTTGACGGCGTAACAGTTGCAGTCGACTCTGTTTCTACTACAACAGGTAAATACTACATGGAATCTGCTGTTATCAGTGGAGACTTTATAAAAGCTGGCGACCATAGTGTAGTAGTTTACAATGTAACAGATGCTCAAAGAGCAAGTGCTAAAACGCTTGTTATGGGAACTGCATCTTACACTGTAGGCACCGACACAACTGCACCTTATGTAGTTGGTCTAGCTGCTAAAGATTCTGATACCTTTAAGATTATCTTCAGTGAAAACGTACAAACTCTTACTGATACTGAAGTAGTAGTTAAGAAGGGCGCATATGTATTCCCTGGAGCAAGAGTTGGCGGATATAGTGTAGACCCTGATGATACATCTGGTAATACAGTTCTTGTTGACATTACTCCTGCTGATGTAGATAACCCATTGTATGCTGATGGCGAGAATAATGTAACGATTTCTGTTCAAGTTAAAGGATATAAAGACGCTGCAGTACTCTTAGGCACTGAGTACAACGGTAGTGTGACTTTAACTAAAGATGCTTCTGCTCCATATGTTGTTTCTGAAGCATTAAACGTTACACGTACCGATGCTGGTCCACTTTACTACCTCGTAGTTAAATTCAACGAAACTATTGGTACTGTAGATGCTAGTAAATTTACTGTAGTAAAAGATGGTGTCTATGTAACTGTAGCTGGTGTAGCTGTGAATGGTAGTGACAGCAAAAAGGTAGATATCCAGATTGGATCTGCTTTAACTGATGGAAATTACACTGTAACACTTGATGCTGGTGCAGTTAAAGACACTTCAAGCAACAAAAATGCTGCTGCTACAACAACTGCTTCACACAAAGCCGTTTCTGGTACTGCTTTAGTTGTTGCAGTTAGTCCAGACGCTGTCCTTGATGCTAATGAAGTTCTTGTCGCAAACAACGTAGTCAGAATTAACTACGGTGAAAAAATGACATCAACAGCAATCGACCTTGCTAACTATACCTTAGATGGTGCTGCAATGCCCGCTGGAACTTCAATCGGCTTTGAAGATGCTGGAAAGACTACAGTTAAAATGACGTTGCCTTCTGGTACTGTTGCAGTAGATGGCACCAAGCTATTCTCAATTAGCAAGAACGTTACTTCTGATGCTGGTAAGGTTGTAATGACATCCGCTGAAGCTCAAATTCAACTTGTAACTGCTGGATTTGTAGACAATGTTAAGCCTGTACTTGCATCAGCTAAACTAGTTGTAGCTGATGGTGCTACTACTACTAGTACAATCACTGTTAAGTTCAACGAAGGTTTAGCAGCAATTGCCGCATCTAATGCTAATATTTACGATGACTTCATCATTAAAGTTGCTGGTGTAAAAGTGGCTGCAAATGACAATGTTGCTGTAAATGCAGGTGACAAAGAAATCACATTGACATTGGCAAGTGCTATCAACGTAAATCAAACAGTTACCGTTCAAATTGCTTCAAGTGCTGATGTAACTATCGATGTCTCAGATGACTCTTCACTTCTCAACAAAGTAACTGAAGGTACGATTGTAACAGCTACTAAGTAATTTGTGCGTGAGAGAAGAGACAAATTCTTTTCTCCCGTGGTTTCGACTAACGTGGTAATAGAGAGCCGATTCGCCTTCGGGTGGGTCGGCTCTCGTCCTTTCTTCAGGCTGAAACTCGATATAAAACTTTGTATGCGCTTAATATAAGCGTGCATGGTCAACATGCTCGTAAGTGCTTAATCTTCAGGTGCATAGTCAACCCAATTCATTCATGAGACAATATCCCCATAAAAACCTTACATGGAGGTATTGTTGTAGTGGATAAGAGTGAAAAAAAGCACTGGTTGCCGAATGCCGTGCTAGTGGTATTACGGCAAAGGAATGGTGTGAAGCCAAGGGAATTAAGTATCGTAGCTACATTGACTGGGCATCCAAAATTAATAAGAAAAAACGCCAAAGTCCAGCAGGGGTTTTGCAGTGGGCTGATGTAACGATGGCAAAAGAGGAACGCTTCATAAGCGAAATCATGCTCGGGCTCGGCTCTCTTCCAGTCTAAAGACAGGCTACCGAACGTTGTGCACCTCATTTTCGTGTTACTAGCCGCAAGTGCTCGGGTCGGAAAAGGCCTCCGAAGTCAGAAGGTTTTTTCGAGCCGCTATTATCCACCGTTTAAGTAGTTTAGCAGCATTAGTCGTAGTATAATATTTAAAAGGGATAGGTAATACTCATTGGAGGCAGGGATCAGCGGGTATAATACGATATTATCATGAAGGCCACTGCGGAGATGTTTAGGAACAAGATCCTTGGGGCATTCGAGCTTAGGACGGCTAAAATTGTGGACATCATGCCCACGGTCTTGCCTGTAGTCGAAGCCAAAGAGAAGAGAGTCGATTTTGTCTTCCTCCTAGAAGACGATACCCTACTCCACTTGGAATTCCAGACCACAGTTGCTAAAGACTTCGAGTGCTCGGGTCGAAAAAGTACTCCGAAGTTAGTTTTCGGGTACTTCCCGGATATTGTCAATCTATAGGCTTCAAAAAGACAATAAAAGGTCTTCCTTTCTCACGTGATAAAGTAAACCCAATAGCAAAAGTATAAGCTAAAAAAGGATTGATTTCTGGAGAGAAATAATATATAAATAGAAGGTGACCGAACGGTCAGTTTTTGCTTACCAAAGCCTCCTAATAGACTATAGATTGTTATTGTCCGTGGGTTATTATGAATTATTAAAAATCTAGGGGGAGAAATTATGAAAAAACTTTGGTCCTCGGTTCTCGTAAGCCTCATGATTATTTCTTCAGTTCCAGTTAACGCAATGGCTGATACAAGTGATGTTAATATAAACAGACTTAGTTACATAAATATTGAAGAGAAAATTGAGGCTTTTAACCCGACCGTAAGAGCTAATAATAAGAAACTGTCAGATGCACGGGATATTAACGACAGCTTAAAACTAATCGAGGGAACAGAATCGAAATTAAAGGCAACAATAGGGGAGTTAAGTGGCTATTTCACAGATGAAGAATTGTTAAAAGGTGTTTCCAAACCGATTAATCCAGTTCTATCAAATCCACAGGATCTGTCAGATACGCTTAAGTATGTTAACTACAATCTATATATGCTTTATCAAGCTCAACTTGGTAATCTTACGGCCCAAAAGGCTTCTTTGAGCGCCCGGAAGGACGATATGTGGAAATCTTATCTCCAAATTAGTATGGGTAATAAACAGGTCGTATGGGGAACCCAGCAAATGTTCTTGAGTTATCAGGAGCTGGGGCTTCAAACGGAAGCGCTGAGAGCTAATAGGGCTAACGTTGAAAACCAAGTCAAAATCATGAAGCTTCAGGAAGAATTAGGGATAATAACTCCGACAGATTACAAGGACGTTGAACTCCAATTACGTGAACTTGATGTAACGATAAAATCGTTAAAAGATACACAGGATACCTTGAAGGGATCCCTCAACTTGTTTTTTGGCCAAGAGTTTGACACGAATTTAATTATCGAGGAAGTTCCGGCGCCCGATTTTGAACTAATTAATAAAATGGACTACGATGAAGACATAGAGACTGCGATAGCTAATAGCTATATGGTACGGGTACAAGAAGAAGCGGAAGATAGAGATTCGCAAACCCGCCAGGTGAAAATGGACTTTGATTTAGCGTTTAAAGATGTTAAGACAAAGCAAGAATCCCTTGAAAGAGAGAAAATAAAGTTCAAAACAGAAAGAGTAAAATGGGACCATCAGCAACTGAGGTATAACCTAGGGATGATACCGCTTGTAGCGTTCAATGTTAGTAAAACTAACTATGATGCCCTAGTAAGGAAGGTAATAACCGCAGAAACTGATCTAGTGAAATCTTTGACCGCCTATGACTGGTTACTGGAGGGAATCTCCGTTATAACGAACACTTCCAAAAAGAATAGTTAATACCGCTTATACAAATTTGGGCGGAACATTGATTTGCACAATCAGGACCTCCGGAAGCGGGGGTCCTTTATTATTTAAGGAGAGTTCAGGAGAATCCCTTAAAGCACCCATCCCTAAAGCAGAACTTTACAAGTTAATGAACTTGAATAGGAGTTACCTAGAATTGTCGCCAAGAATTTTTTAATTTCTGGCAAGGCTTCGGGGGTAAAAGCTATAAGTGTTAGTAAAAGTGATTTAGTATCTGCACCCACCAGTATACCGATCAATCGGAATAAATTACCCGAAACAGGTTATATGCAGTTTCTCAAGATGGTATTATGAAGTATGCACGAAACTTTGCCAAAGATAATAACGAACGGGGGATTTATACAGGGTACTAATCTTACCTAATCTACGGGTTTAACTGGAAGTATCTAAGTTCTAAAAGGAGATTTAACAAGAATTCTCGTACATAATCGAATGTTCTTGTAAAGGGTGCTCTTTGCGTAGGAAATCGATTCGGCTTGACATTAAGAAAGTTTAGTGCTAATTTTATTTTGTAAGTCATAAGGTCCTTGAACCATTGACTTGCGCAATTGGGATCTCCGGACGCGGAGGTCCTTTTATATATGTCTCAAATTAGAAGTGACAAGGTAAAGTAAGTATAAGATAAGTAGAAGATAAGCAAGAGATAAGCAAGAGATAAACCGAAAAATTGCATACAACGACTATCCATGCATGGATAAGTATGGTACAATATATAATTGGTGCCACAAGCGTCTTTCCTTCGTTGGCGAAACTCACGCGCTATCGCGGATGTTCTGTTTCGGCGGTTATTTATAAATTAAGATTTTTTTTAGCGCAGTTATAGATAGGGACGCATTTGGAAAACTTAAAGAGTATAACAAATAAAAAGGAGAATGAAAGCATTGGCGACATTTACAGACCTAGGATTAAGCGAACCAATTATTCGATCGATTATTAACATGGGGTTTGAAGAAACAACCCCTATCCAAGAGAAAACGATCCCTGTAGCTTTACTGGGCAAGGATCTGATCGGGCAGGCCCAAACTGGAACCGGAAAAACGGCTGCCTATGGAATTCCTTTAATTGAGAGGATTATGGAGCAGAGCGAACTTATTCAAGGCATAATATTGGCTCCAACACGGGAGTTAGCAGTTCAGGTTGCAGAGGAATTGAATAAGATCGGACAGTATAAACGCATACATTCCTTGCCTATTTACGGTGGACAAGGGATCGACTGGCAGATCAGGGCTCTAAAGAAGAAACCTCACATCATTGTGGCAACTCCCGGACGCTTAATGGATCATATGAGAAGGAGGACCATCCGCCTTAGTGATATTAAAATTGTTATTCTGGACGAAGCTGATGAGATGTTGAATATGGGCTTTTTAGAAGACATTGAGACAATCTTGAAGGAGGTTCCAGAGGAGCGTCAGACCCTACTCTTTTCAGCTACCATGCCTCGTCAGATACAAAATATTGCCCAGCGCTTTATGAAAGAACCTGAGCTGATTAGTATTAAGGCGACAGGGGTAACAGTTGCTGATGTAGAGCAACATTATGTAGAAGTAACCGAACGACTTAAATTCGATGTCTTATCAAGGATTTTAGATATTCAATCTCCAGATTTGTCGATTGTCTTCGCCCGAACTAAGCGACGAGTCGATGAACTTTCGGAGGCTTTAGGGAAGCGGGGATACTCTGCGGAGGGAATTCACGGTGACTTGACTCAGAGCAAGAGAGATAGTGTCTTGAGGCAGTTTAAAGACGGAACCATCGAAGTATTGGTCGCGACAGATGTTGCAGCTCGGGGGCTTGATATTAGCGGAGTGACTCACGTCTTTAACTTTGATATTCCACAAGATCCGGAAAGTTATGTTCATCGAGTTGGGCGTACTGGAAGAGCAGGGAAATCTGGCTTAGCGATTACGTTAGTCACACCGCGAGAAATTGGCATGCTGAGACTTATCGAACAAGTCATTAAACGCCGAATTGTTCGTAAACCAATACCGAGTATCGTTGAGGCAGTACAAGGACAGCAACGCTTAACTATGACTGAAATTCTGAGAGTAATCGCTGAGGAAGATATCGAGAAGTATAAAGGTGTAGCTGAAGAGTTGCTTGCCGAAAACGATTCAGTGACCCTTTTATGCGCAGCGTTGAAAATAATCACGAAGGAACCAGAAGCTGTCGAAGTTCGTCTCACGGAAGCAGCACCCATGCGGGGGAGAAGCATGGGAAATCCAAGAGGCATGGGAAATGCCAGACCTCAGGGGAATTTCAACCGGGATGGCTACGGACAAAAGACGGATACTTGGTCAAGGAGAAAAGGTAACGATGTTCGTGGTGGCGCTGCCGGTGCTCAAAGGGGTAGGGATAATAAGAGAAACGGTTAATACTTATTGTATTTGGGAAAAGGTCGTTGGTGGCCTTTTCCTTTTTTATCGACGTTCCACTTCTATAAGTGGGTGTTCCTTAGTATGCTTTGGTGGAGGTAGAGTCCTCCTTCGCCGCGAAGTATTCCTTTTGGGATATGCGGCTCGGCGAAACCATCCACTGGAAGCTTTCGTCACCGAAGTCTCGATGTTCAGCATTAGTTGAACGAGTTCTGTTTATTTATCTTGCTGGGGTTGCTCTGGGATGGTATAATTTTGCAAGAGAGGTGGTGAGACGATGGAGAAAGAGATCAAAGAAATGCTCGGGCTCATACTCAATAAACTCGTTGGGTTAGAGTCAAGAATGGAATCAAGAATGGATAGCTTAGAGTCGAGACAAGATGAGATATATTTGGTTGTTAAGGCTATAGAACATAACAACCAAGTGCATAGGGCGGAGATTGATAATCTATAGTATTCGGTAAGCTATGTGGAAGGTACGATAAATGCTATAAGTGACGTAATTACAACACGGAAGGCGATATAATGAAATATAATAGCAAAATAACGTTTAGCCAATAAAAATGCCCTCTTTAGTCGAGACAACTATAGAGGGTATTTTTATTGGCTTGGAAAGAACTTTAAGCATGGTCGAAGGTAAATCCAGTAATGTGTCGAATCTATAATCCAGAGCGGGGTTTGAAACTTTGGAGGGGAGATTACACAAACATGCATGCAAAATTTTTAAGGACAAAAGTAGTGGGTCACATTTTTTTAAACATTGTGCTCGTCCTGATATTAATACTAAATAATTCAGCTCTGGTTTTGGCCTCCGACGTTGGAGTTTTGAAAGAAATTCGTTTGCTACTTAAAGACCAATATGTGGATCCGGTCTCAGCTGATGTATTAAACGCTCCGACCGTAGATGAGATGCTGAAACGGCTTGGAGATCCCTACACGATGTATTTATCACCGGAGGAATACCAGGGTTTTATTGAGAGCATAGATATGCGCTTTTCTGGGATCGGGATTAATATTGAGATAGTTCCAGAAGGGGTAAAGGTGTTATCTGTTATTTCCGGTTCACCAGCGGAAGAGGTCGGGTTAAAACCAGGAAACGTGATTATACGAGCAGATGGGCAATCCTTGGTTGGACTTTCCTCAGAAGAGGCTGTGAACTTACTTCGTGGACTAGAGGGTAGTGCAGTTAAGATCGGTGTAATTCAGGGAGAGGAAACATGGGAGTTAACCGTTATACGCCGAGCCATTATTAGTCCTACAGTGACAGGAGAAGTCTTAAGTGGGCATATAGGCTATCTAGATCTAAATTCCTTTGGTAGTGATACGACTAAAGAATTTGAAATGATCGTCAATCAGTTAAGAAGTGAAAAGGTCAACGGGTGGATTGTGGATTTAAGAGATAATGGGGGAGGATACTTAAGTTCAGCCCTTGACCTTGCGGGCTATTTTATAGGCTCAGAAGTCTCAGTGCAAATTAAAGACCGAACAGGGGAATTTTCTCAGTTTAAGGTATCAGATCCTGATTTGCGGTTTACTCAACCCGTCATTTTCCTGACAAATGAAAACAGTGCCAGCGCCTCCGAAATCCTCGCTGCTGCGGTCAAAGACCATCAAAAGGCGTCACTCGTAGGGACAACGACCTATGGGAAAGGGACGGTTCAGAGCATGTTCCATCTTGAGAGTGGTGGAGTGCTTAAAATGACCGTCGATCGCTTTTTCTCGCCTCTGGGACATGATATCAACATCGTAGGAGTTAGCCCCGATGTAGAGATCCAGCAGGCAGATTCACTTAAGGTAGCAGAATTAATGTTAAACGATACGGCTGTTGCTCTTGAATTGGGTAGAACGGACGATTATTGGGAAGCTTGGCAAGAACTAATGGGAGTTGCTTCACCGAGTGCCTTACCATCGGGTTTTAATTATCCATATTATTATCCAAGTTACCGCATGGTCAGCGAATTATGGGAGATTCCGCTCGACAAGAAGTTTACAGTACACTTTTCTGGGTTGGTCGATTGGCAGAGCGTGGACAATACAAGCATAGAGCTGATTAACAGCGAGACAGGGGAGAGGACGCTTGCAGCGTTTGAACCCTTGGGTCCTTCCGATGTGCAAGTCATTCCGCAAGGAGCTTTAACCCCGGATACGACCTATTGGCTGATCATCCATCCCACTATCAAGGGTGTATCAGGCCAGGTGCTTCAAGAAGGGGGCTTGGCGGTTGCGCAGACGATTCAAAGGGATGAAGACGCTGTGGGCACTGGCACTTCTCGGATTCAGTCCTTTAGGATTAATGACTTGGTAAGGGCGGGGAACTTGATGAATCCTCGTGATTTAGACTATGGTTTAGCTATCAAGGATTTAGGGGCAAGGCCATAGGACATCAGATTGGGGGATAGATCATGATTTATGAAGTGTGTGCTCTTGTGGGTACCATTATTTTAGGGGTGATCGGCATCGAGGTGATGCTTTGGGTTCGATCGGTTCGGAAGCTCACGGATCAGGCAAGCCAAACCATGAAGGAGATCAATACTCATTTGCCTTATATGCTTGCTGATGCGCAAGCAGTTACCACCCTTGTGAGACAGACTAGTGAACAAGTGGGCGGAACGGTAAATGAGGTTGCTGTCAGTCTAGAAGAGTTAAGAAAGAATCCATTGCGTCTTGTTACAGTCTTCCTGTTGGCAGCCAAACAAGTGATCGAGCTTTGGAAAGAGATTCGCAGCCGGAAATAAAGAAGCCCTGAACAGCAAAAGTTGCGGTTCGGGCTTTCTCTTTTTTCTTCCACTTCGAAGACTCCCACTTAATAAGGGGGAGTTCCAGAACAAATTCACTCTTCTTGAAGAGGGAGCTCCGTTTGTACAATTATCTGAGGATCCATTTCAGGACTATTTTGGGGCGATTGCTCTGTTGTTTGAGCGCTCCGGTATTATAGGACGCAACGTCTTGACGCAGTTCTTTTCCGCTTTTTGGGGCAAACATGAGGCCGACTACGGCCCCAGCAAGGCCTCCAACGAGGGCAGCTATAGCGATAGTGCCGAGGTTAGTATTCTGCTGAGCCTTTTGTTTCGCTGCATAGGATCATTCCTTTCGTTATATTGTACTTAATGTATTCTATCATATTGCCGATAAAAAACGTCGAAGTATTAAGTACTGTATAGAGCAACTAAGAGAGTGTTACATATGGGGTTGCCTGCTTTTATTTTTGTTTAAGCATAAGCTTAAAGGATTGATTTCTAGGGAAATATGATGTATAAATAAAAGGTGACCGAACAGTCGGTTCTGACGTAGAGTTAAAACCGCGGTAATGGTCGTACATAAAACTATTAATATGTGGGGGAAAAGGGAATTGAAAAAGGTAAAAGGGATAACTAGCAAGATCATGATCTTATTCGTGGTGCTGACGGGGCTCAGCATAGCTGCTGGCTGCAGTGCAGACAAACCCGCAACAGCGGTAGAAGAAAAATACATACCAGTGGAAGTAGAAGTGGCCGGCAAGAAGACGCTCATCAATACTGCTGTTCTGAGTGGAAAGGTTTCTTCGGATACTGATGTCTCGGTCGTTCCGAAGGTTCCGGGTAAGGTGCAGTCCGTTAACGTGAAGGTCGGGGATACCGTTCATGAGGGAGAGGTACTCTTTACCCTCGACACCACGGATATGAGCAATACCTATCAATTAGCTGAGGCCCGCTATCAAAATAGTAAAGATCAGTGGGATTACGCTAAAACCTCCTTGGAGCGAACAAAGGTTCTCGCGGCAGAAAAGATTGCTAATGCTCAACAAACCCTGGCAAATACTAAGGCCCTCTTTGATGCAGGCGCAGCCTCGAAGGTTCAACTTGACCAAGCGGAGTTGGGTCTAAAGGAATTAGAATCGACCTTTGCTGGTCAGCTTGAACAATGGAGTGTGCAGGCTTCAGACAGCAGTCTGAAGTTAGTTGAAGTTCAGCTCGCCCAGGCGCGCGAGGCTTTAGATAATGCAACCGTGACTGCCCCTGTGAGCGGTATCGTCTCTCAGGTGAATGTTCAAGTTGGGAACATGGCTACGAGTGCCCAGGCGGCGGTGAGTCTCACCAATACTAGTAGCGTCTTTAGTTCGCTAAGTGTTGCAGAAAATTTAGTGAACCGCCTGACAAAAGGTCAAGGAGTCAAGGTCACAGTCCCTTCAGTCTCTGAGAATAGTTTAGTCGGAAAAATTGAACATATCAGCCCTGCTTCCGACTCTAAAACTCACCTTTATCCACTTAAAATCACCTTGGAGAATCCCGACGGTTTGATCAAACCAGGTATGTTTGCTAAAGTCGAACTGACGACTGATGAGAAGGCAGATGTTATGGCGGTTAAAAGTGAGGCTGTCGTCCTCAAAAACGAGAAGACTATTGTTTATGTAGTTCAAGAAGATAAAGCCGTAGCGAAAGAGGTTGCTACGGGTCTTGATACGGGTGTGGACATAGAAATCCTTCAAGGCTTAGACCAAGGTGATCAGGTGATTGTAAAGGGACAAACGTTAGTTGATGTAGGCCACAAGGTGAAGGTTGTGGGAGGGGAAAAGTCTTGAAGCTAGCGGAAGTTTCGGTTAAGCGCCCAGTCACAATCATTATGACAATGCTCATAATCATTCTCTTGGGTGGTATTTCTTTGACCCGACTCCCCATCGATCTTATGCCGAACATTGAAATTCCTGTTTCAATCGTAGTGACCCAGTATTCTGGAGTGGGTCCCCAGGAAATAGAGAAACTCATCACTAACCCCTTGGAAGGAGCCATTTCTACCGTAGGAAATATTGATACGGTGACTTCGACAACATCCGAGGGAAGCTCAGTTGTTATTGCCCAGTTTAAGACTGGCACGGATATGGACTTTGCGACTCTCCAAATGAGGGAGAAGGTTGATCAGATCAAGAGCCGTTTGCCATCTGAAGCTGGAGCTCCGATGGTCATGAAACTTGACTTAGGGGCGATACCGGTTGTTATATTGACTCTGAGTGGACATGATGCGGACCTTGCTAAGCTGCAGTCAGTTGCAGAGGATAAGCTCAAACCTCAGCTCGAGCGTGTGTCTGGAGCCGCTTCTGTTTCGGTTATTGGTGGGTATGAAGACCAGATCGAAATCAAAACCCATCTGGAGAAAATGAATGGATATGGCCTGACCATAAATTCCTTAGCCCAACTCATTCGTGCTGAAAATCTTAACGCCCCAGGAGGACAGGTTCAAAAGGGAACACATGAACTCACGATCCGGACAACCGGCGAGTTTGAATCTGTGGATGAAATCAAAGACCTAATGATTTCTCTACCTGGTGGAGGGCAGATCAGATTAAAGGATATTGCGGAGGTAGGCTTAGGGCATAAAGACGTCAACGCGATTACTAAAGCGAATGGCGAAAAAAGTGTAAGTATCGCTATTCAAAAACAATCGGGGACGAATACTGTAAAAGTAGCAGATGGGGTCAAAGCCGCTGTCGATGAATTTACTAAAGAATATCCTGATTTGCAAATCAAGACAGTAATGGATCAGTCTAATGACATTAAGCAATCTATAGAAACTGTCAAAAACGAAGCTATTATGGGCGGGATCTTAGCCGTATTTGTGGTGTTCCTTTTCTTCCATAATATTCGAACAACCTTTATCACTGCAACGGCGATTCCGATTGCCATGATGGCGACTTTTGCAGTCCTTTATTTTGCAGGAATCACGATAAATATGATGACCCTTGGGGGACTGACCCTGGCGATGGGACGCTTGGTGGATGATAATATCGTGGCCTTGGAAAACATTCATCGTCATCGCAAGGAAGGATACTCAAAAATTGATGCTGCTATCAAAGGAGTGTCTGAGGTCGGGATGGCAGTTTTTGCCTCCACGTTGACTACAGTTGCAGTTTTTCTCCCAATCGTCTTTGTTCAAGGAATTGTGGCTACGATTTTTAGAGAATTAGCGATGACGTTCGCCATTTCTCTTCTGGCCTCGCTTCTCGTTTCGCTAACCTTAGTTCCGACGCTTTCTGCCAAGCTTATGAAGACGGAAGTTATTCCAGAAGGTCGGACCGGAGTCAAAGGGCTTGTGGACCGCTTTAGCCGCGGTTTTGATAGGATCTTTGGGCGGGTTGAAGCGACCTATAAAAGGTTTTTGCACTATGCATTGCATCATCGCAAGACCGTAATGGCTATTGCGACGGCGGTTTTTATTCTCTCCAGTGCATCCGCTTTCAGCTTAGGGGCTGAATTCATGCCTGCGTCAGATGTTGGTCAATTAACGATTAACACGACTCTGCCGGATGGGGCAAAACTTCAGGACACCGAAGCCACGGTTAATCAAATTGAGAAGAAGCTGGAGACAATCCCAGAGATCGAAACGGTCTTCACCCAAATTGGGACCAACGGGGGATTTTCACTCGGGGGGGATACGGCTAATACCAGCTCAATCAGTGTCCAACTCGTAGCTTTAGCTGCCCGACAACGAGGTGTTGAGCAGGTGGGCGATGAGATTCGTTCTTTGACGAAAGACATTCCGGGCGCCGAAATAAAAGTGACGATTACGGATAATATGCAAATGGGTGGTTCCACAACTCCGATTGACATTGCTCTCAAAGGTGAGGAACTCGATGAACTTAAAACGATAGGAATGGAGATCCAGAAAATCGTTGCGTCAGTTGAAGGAACTCGTGAAGTGAAATCGAGCATGACAGAAGGGGTTCCAGAGGTAGTGGTAAAAGTTAATCGTCAGACTGCTGCCCAATATGGTTTATCGGCTGCACAGATTTCTCAGGCTGTCAAGGGTACCATTTCCGGAACAACCGCGACAACCTATCGGTATGAAGGATCAGAAATCGATGTCGTACTGAGTGGGGATGAGACCTTTAAAACGAGTCTTGAGAATTTAGGACAGACTCCGGTTCCCACACTTTCTGGGATCACCGTTCCCCTTAGTCAAGTGGCCGAAATTGAGATGGGACGAGGTCCGGTGAAGATTGAGCGTACTGGACAGACCCGTGTAGTCCATGTTACGAGTCAGATCATCAACCGGGATTTACGAAGCATCACGATGGATATTGAAACTAAGATAAAAGAGTATCAGATCCCTGATGGGTATACGTATGAAGTGTTAGGTGAGAATAAAGAACTTATGGAATCCTTTGCGGATTTAGGTCTCGCCTTAATACTGGCAATTTTGCTCGTATACATGATTTTGGCAGCCCAGTTCGAATCCTTGCTACACCCGTTTACGATCATTTTATCCTTACCCATGGGATTTTCCGGGGGAATGCTGGGCTTATTTATTACCCGAACAACCTTAAGCGTTCCTTCCTTTATCGGCTTGATTCTCTTAGTAGGTATTGCCGTGAGTAATGCTATTGTCTTGGTAGATTATATTATTAAACGCCGAGAACGGGGAGAGGAGCGGGAAGAGGCTATTGAAAATGCCGGGCCGATTCGTTTGCGACCCATTCTAATGACCACGCTGGCAACCATTCTTGGTCTTATGCCGATGGCCTTAGGAATTGGGGAAGGCTCAGAATCCATGGCACCGATGGCAGTGGTCGTTATTTTTGGACTCGCGCTCTCTACAATGTCAACTCTGTTGCTGGTACCAGTTATTTATACGATTTTTGAAGATATTCGAGATTCAAGGAAACGAAAAAAGGAAAAACAACTAACTAAATCGACTATAACCCATTCAGTATAAAGGCGAGCTTTGAGGATCGAACTTCGAGGTTAGAAACAAGCGTTGAATCCAACGCGATCGGTATAAGGAGATGATTTCGACTGGCGTCGCGAGAAGAAAAACAGACAGACATAATAAAAGCAGCAATTCGGGTTTTTTCTGAATATGGCTTCGACGGCGCAAAGATGGAATATATCGCTAAAGAGGCAGGTATAGGTAAAGGCACAATTTACGAGTACTTTGAAAGTAAGGAACGCTTATTTGAAGAAATACTCAAATTCAGCATACAAGAGTTTCGTATTGGGCTGAAGGAGAATATGGAACAGGGTGAAACGATTGAGGAAAGGCTTAGAAACTGCTCACGTTATAATTTTGAGTTCCTGAACAGCCATATGGATATCGTGCAAATCGTTATGCAGGTTAATACCCTTTCCAAAGAAATCCGTGGTCAACTCTTTGCAGAACACATGGCCATCCTAAAGCAATACACGGAGATGGTTCAGGCAGCTAAATTAAACGGAGAGATTCGTGCGGATCTCGATGAAGAACTAGCTACCTACTGTATTGTTGGAACCCTCGATTTATTCTCCAAGAAAAGAGTTTTGATGGATCATCGACCTCAAGATGAAGTTGACCATCATGCCATTGTGGATGTGGTGTTAAAGGGGCTCCAATAAGAAGGACCTTTTAAGAAAGTCATCCTTAATACTTTAAATTGAGCAAAAGGCAGTCGGCAAGATCCGGCTGCTTTTTGCGTATTCTTTACAAGATATAGGTTTAATATGAAGATAGCAAATAGATACTGTGGTAAATCGTGGTAAATAGTCGAACACTTTAGGTTCTATAGCTTGTAGTTCATAGTATAATAACAAAGTATGGAATATTATGTAAATGTGAAAATATTAAAATTACTAATGGGATTTTATGGTACAAAGGAAAGGGGACATTTATGAACATGAGAATTTGCCCTGATTGTAGAGGGAGATCCTATTCCTCTTACAGTGGGGAAAACTGGGAGTGCCCATATTGCGGGGCAGACCTTGGTCACGTATCAAACGAGCGATGTGATGCTCTAAAAGATCCGCTGAAAGAAAAAGCCCCTCCGAAAAAGTTGTATTCAATTAAAGGTGGGAGGATATTATCATAGTGGATGCGGTTTGGCCTTTGCCAATAATAGTGAGTTTCATTTTGCAATACCATAAATAGCTCCGTCAGTTTTGACGGAGCTATTTTTAATTTTAGAGTGGTATCTTTATCTGCAGTCTCAATGACCAAAATGATGAACAAGTCCTAGGATTGATATGGATTTTGTGCCACTAATTGAGGAGTGATCGAATCAAATGAGGGCGTTTCGGAAGTCGAATTAGAAAGAGACCCATAAAACGCATGGTTTAGACGACTGCTAGCCATAGAATAAGATAATGCTTTAACAGCAGATGGCAAATAAAATGGAGATTCTCCTTTAACGCCAAGTAATAAGCGATAGCGTTTATTAAGAAGCCCATATTGTGTTTCTACTATTAGAAGTTCAAGCACGGCAATTTCGACGTATTCCGGTGCTGCGTAGTCAAAGCGGTTCCAAGCATGGTTCATTTTTTCTTTTGTTGCTTCGATTTCTGCAAGTAGGCGTTCTGCCTCGCTTAGCGGGGGTTCTTCGGGGGGGCAAAACGACAAGAATATGCTTCTACATAATTCTCTCATATTAATTAGCCTCACCTCACTTACTATGCTTGACAAAGCAAAAGATGAGACTAATTTTATCTTTGCTTAGTCTGTATCATCATATGTGCGATTTAGTAGGATATGACAAAAAAGACTACAGCATTGGACCTCTATTAAGCATTTAATGCCGTGTTGTTATAAAACTCACCTCAATTGGGAAAGACTAGAAATAGTCTATAAATTTAAGAGGTGATTTATATTTTATTACCACACCGGCGATGTCGGAAATCCTCAGCGATATTCCTATGTGGGGTGATGTGCTTGTTTCTGTGGCAGGCCAGTATTTATCCTGTACTAGGACTGGAGAACGAACCAATTTCTAATGGAAATAATAACAAGTTCGATAGTAATTTAATAGCCACTACACAAATTGTGATCCGGCGGGGAGATACCCTTTGGCATCTGGCCCAAAAGTATCAAACGACAGTAAAGGAACTGGTAACGCTTAACCAAGTGAGAAGTCCCAATCAAATCAGAGAAGGACAATCTTTATGGGTTCCGAACGGAGAAGCTAAGAACAAATCTGAAGATCCTGCGACTAGTGTGACTGAATCTTCAGAGCAAGTCGCGGCAATTTTAACAAAAGAAAGTATACCTGAGAAAGTAATCAATACGCCATGGTGGGTGACTGTTTTGCGGAATATTCCAACCGTTGCCACAGTGTATAAACAAGGTTACAAGACAGCTAGTTTGAGCAAATCTCCTTCAGTACTGATTGAGTCAGAGATTAAAACCTACGATATAATTGTGAACCAAAACACAGAATCAATCGATCAGACCCAGAAGAGCACGCTCCATGATGTTGTGGATAACCGCACAAACTTTATGACCAATTCGGTTTCAAAGATGGCGACCGAAAATCAGATTCATTCTCGAGGATTGGGACGCTTTGTCACTAAAGAGGAAGTTGAACTATTATCCCGTGTCATCTATGGGGAAGCTCGGGGAGAAGATTTCTTAGGACAAGTAGCTGTCGGGGCTGTTGTACTTAACCGCTTAAAAGATCCTCGTTTTCCAAAAACTATACCAAGTATTGTTTACCAGTCTGGGGCATTCACAGCAGTCGATGATCGGCAGATTCATTTAGACCCAGACGATCAGGCTTACAAAGCAGCAGAAGCAGCCCTATCGGGACTGGATCCTACCAACGGGGCAATATTTTACTACAATCCACGCCTCGCCACAGACAAATGGATTAAGAACCGCACAGTTATCAAACGCATCGGCAACCATACGTTTAGTATTTAGCAGGGACTTGAGGGACTTGTGTCACACAGCGCTCGGTGCTTACGACGCAGAGCAAACTAACCGTTCAAGCTCCTACAATGGGGAGCGGGATACATCCTTCGGCGATATGATATATGAAAGAACCCGCCTACGGCGATAATCTCCACTGGAGACTATCGTGCCAGACTCGCCATCCTTGGCTCGGTTGGCGGCAGTGCACATCCCTGTGCACTGTCCCTTATCTGGGGTCGGTCGCTTGAACGGAAGTTTGCTTTTCTGCTTACGTAAAGACGTCGCGCTCGTGTGACACTGCGTCCCTGGCTTGTGGGTCCGGGAACGGAGAGACGGAAAATACGTACAGGTTGCGTGCAAGTGGGGATGGTTCCTGACTTGCATGGGTAACGATAGTTTGGGTGACGGCACATCATGTGCACCGTCTTGAATAAAGCAAAAAGGAAAAAGTCCTTAACTTGAGTGGTTGTGGGACTTTTTCCGTGATAGACATTCTAGTTTTTCTGTTGTCTCGGAGGGGCGTCCCCTCGGTGTAAGGTGAAGAAGGTAATTTCAGGGGGAACGTTAAGGCGAAGAGGAATTAGGCTTTCACCGATCCCGGGGTTTATGTAAAGGGGAACGCCGTTAATGACATGGTATCCTTCGTAGAATCCGAGGTCACCTAGATAAGTATTGGTGATGAGAGGTTTGAAGCCAGGTAAGCGGATTTGTCCTCCGTGGGTATGCCCGGTCAGAAAAAGTTCTGCTCCGTACTTTGCCACATCATCGAGGCAATCTGTGGAATGCGCTAAGACCAGGCGAAAGGGTGGGTTCGATTGGGTCATTGGGGAAGATGGTAACGTTTGATAGGCCAAATCTACATCGTCGTGAGCGGTGGCTGGATCGTCGACCCCAATAATCCATAGATTAAGGTCTGGCAAGTAAGAGGCTTCATTGAGCAAGTGAGTCCATCCTAGAGTTTTATATTGCTGTAGGTATCGCTTGAAAAGTGTTCGGGAAAGGTGGCTATAATCGTTATTTCCCATGACCACAAATTTTCCATAGGGGGCAGTAAGTCCGCTCAAATACGGATTAAGCTTATCTAAATCCGTGCGGGAAGAGATTATATCCCCAGTGATAACTATAAGATCCGGTTTCTGAGCCATTACATCCTCACGAAGGTGTTCAGGGGGAATCCGCAGGCTCTCTAGATGAAGATCACTGAGTTGGCAGATCGTTTTTCCCTCTAAGGCATCTGGCAGGTTGGGGTAAAACAGATCGAAGTATTGACGGGTTAAGGTTAGGGTATCGTGACCAGCCCAGCCGAAGACTCCTGCACCAGCCAAGGGTATTGATGTAAGTAACCAATGACTAGCAATAAAACCGCCGATTCTTTGAAAAAAGGTACGGCGTGTAATAGGTTCAGAGAGCGGGGCTGTGAGCTTTTTTGGCATTGTGTCCCTCCTTAATTAATCGTTACCCATGGAGTTGTCTTCAGAACTCTTCTGTTCTTAATATCATATCATGTTATTAAGTTACATTGAAAGTTGAAAAAGGAGGGGAGCATGGTGAAGTTCGGTGGAGATACACCTAATAATCCTTATGATCCCATCGGACCGCAGGGGTTCCCTAGATCACCTAATGGTCAATTAGGTCCGGGTTACTCTCCCGGTTCGATCCGTAATACACTAGGTTCAGGCCTTAAAGCAAGTGGCATTTTCCAAAAAGACGGACAAATCCAAAACCTAAGAGGGGGCTTCATAGGAGCAAAACAACCGAATTATCAAGGTACACAGTGGCAGGGTCCTCCGCCTGCACAGGGTATGGGCCTAGGTTTTACCCAACAAAGTGGGGGATATCCTCAAGATCAAGGATATAATCAAGGTATGGCAAATTATCAGGGTCAAACCCGTCAACTAGTATTGCAGGCGGCACAAGAGGGGATTAATGGCAACGGTGTAGCTACAATCTCTCCGGACAATAGTTTTCTGCTGATCGCTAATTTACCATCCCCACAAATGTTTCTCAGGCAAGGGCAAACAGGGGTATATGCTGCCTATTTGGTGGATGACAAAGGGAAGACTGGGTTTTTGGTAGGGGGGTTGCGTCAGGTCGGAAATGGAGTTTATCGGGCACATTTTCAGAGTCCAGTTCCGCTCCATCATTATAGTCGAGTCGTGGTTTCGGTGGAAAATCCAGCTCAGCTTGGGCAAGCTCCACAAGGTCCTATTCTTTTGAAGGTTAAGGAACCTATGGGAGTGATGAGTTTTCTTGGTCCAATGAAGACGACGGTCACCACCGTTTGGGGGAAAGTTACTGGACTGTTCAGTGGTGGCAAAAAAGCGCCATTAAGTCCGGAAGTAGCCCCACTCAGTCCGGAATTTCTTCAATCTTTGAACCAAGTGGGCCTTCCACCTGATACGACTGTTCCAGAGATCCCACCAGTCCCGCCAGCAACTCCGCCCATGGGACAAAATTAGTCTAACAGGCATTTCATAATATGTTCAGGGTTTAAGCATTTTATGAGAATCATCAAATGGGCAGGTAATTCATGATCTATGAATCACCTGCCTACTTTTTTAAGCTAGTTGATACCAGTTTTCTGCGTTCTTAAAGTTATTTAAGGAGCTTAGCATTAGCCAAGCTTTTTTAGTTATAACCCGAGTTTGGCGACATAAATTTCCAGGCCCTTGCAGCACAAGGGTTACAGCCCTCAACCACTATTTGTGTAGTCCTAACTTTTCGAAAATATTAACCCGAAAATATACTTTATTATCAGCATTTGTGGTATAATATTTGTAGTACTAACTGAGTTGCTCTTGGAGGCCACAAATGTTTCTAAAGAAAGTTA